>ENA-UOVV01000035-UOVV01000035.1-compost-metagenome-genome-assembly--contig:-NODE-35-length-215196-cov-17.833035_pt1 | contig 215196 bp, 188 predicted proteins | sample MGYA00238155_ERZ761577 | MGnify/ENA primary metagenome ERZ761577 (study PRJEB28898, sample SAMN06268775) | compost metagenome | isolation source: Emeryville, CA | place: USA:Emeryville, CA | collected...
AGGTAGCTGCCATATTCTTTGAAACGCCTCATCACATCGATGGGGCGTTTTTTTTTGGCCGGCATGCGTAGGTTCAAGGCATGCCTTGAACCTACGGGAATCGGAAAATGAAATCTACAATTCCCCCCAATTCATTTGTCCGGGAAAAAAAATGCCCGGAATAAATCCGGGCATCGATCTTATGGATGACAAAAATATTAGTAGCGATTGTATCCACCGCCGCTGCGGCCACCACCGTATCCACCACTGCGGTTGCCTCCGCCGCCAAATCCACCACGGCTTCCACCGCCGCCGAAGCTCTTCTTCTTGAAGCCACCGCCGCCGCCCTGTTTCGGCTGTGATTCGTTTACGACGATGCTGCGTCCAAGAGTTTCAACTCCGTTGAGGTTTTCGATGGCTGTTTTTCCAGCTTCATCGTCAGCCATTTCAACGAAACCAAAACCTTTACTGCGGTTGTTGTTGAATTTGTCAGTAACGATTTTTGCAGAGGTTACTTCTCCATAGGGAGCAAAAAGCTCTAAAAGGTCTTGCTCAGTCATATCCCAACTGAGGTTTCCAACGTAAATGTTCATGATTCAAAAATTAAAGAATAAATAAAACCATGATGATAACAGTGTTGCAATGAACCAGTGAACATCTACAGAGAATACGCTGAGAACGATTGATAAACTGTAAGGATCATTATGGACTACCCCGAAGATATATTTAAATTTTGAATAACAAAATTTAATTTTTAGTGCACGAAAAAGCCCGTAGGGAATCTACGGGCTTCAAATTCGGGTCAGAATCGGGTTATTCCGCAACAACTTCCAGTTCAACTTCGGTGGTATGACCATTTCCGAAATCGATGCTGGCTTTGTAGCTTCCCAGTTCCTTAATATCGTCTGTCAGTGAAATCCGGCGACGATCGATCTCGTAACCTTTCTGGTCACGGATTGCCTTGGCAACCTGTACGGAAGTAACACTTCCGAAGATCTTTTCGCTGGCTCCCACTTTGGCGCCAATTTTTACAGGACCTTGCTTCAGAACGTCAATAACATTGTTGATTTCTGAAAGCATCTTTTCTTCCCTTTTTTTCTGCTGCTTCAGGCGCTCTTCCAGCTGTTTCAGGTTGGAAGGGCTGGCTTCTACAGCAAGTTTATTGGGAATCAAATAGTTACGTGCGTAGCCATTCTTCACTGTAACGAGTTCGTTGGCACCACCCAGGTTGTCTACGTACTGTATTAATATTACTTGCATGGTATCCTCCTTACTTTAACAGGTCAGTTACATACGGCAATATTGCCATCTGACGGGCTTTTTTCACAGCATCAGAAACTTTACGCTGGAATTTCAGGGAGTTTCCGGTGATCCTGCGGGGCAACATCTTACCCTGCTCGTTCAGGAATTTTTTCAGGAACTCAGCATCTTTGTAATCAACATACTTGATGCCCATTTTCTTGAAGCGGCAGTATTTCTTCTGGCGCTTTTCGGTTTTGATCGCGGTCAGATACTTGATCTCGTTAGCCTTTGCCATAGATTAACCCTCCACTTTTTCGGTTCCTGCTTGTACGCCACTTCTCTTTTTGGCATTGTACTCGACGGCGTATTTATCGAGTTTCGTAACCATGTGACGAAGTACATTCTCGTCACGCAGAAGCTGAATCTTCAGCTTCTCATTGAAGTCGGATGGCGCACTGTATTCCAGAACCCAGTACAAGCCTGTGGTTTTCTTCTGGATAGGATACGCCAGTGATTTCAGTCCCCATGGGTTGGAGTGTGCTACCGTACCGCCGTTTTCAGTCAGCAGGTCGATGAATTTCTTCTGAGATGCTTTATATTCATCTTCAGAAAGCACAGGGGTAAAAATCACCATCAATTCGTAATTGTTCATGATCCCTGATTTTTTAAAAATTTGGTTTAAACTATCGACTGATAATCAATGAGTTGACAATGGGCCAACGCGATTACAGGCGAATTGGGCTGCAAAGGTATGATTTAGTTGGAAAATGGCAAAGTTTCGTATCCGGTATCTTTGCCCGCAAATTTGGCAGTTGTAGGCCGCATGGCACCCTCTTTGTCCACTGCCATTAAAATTCCAAAATTATGCAGAAAGGCTCCATAAGAGTACAAACCGAAAATATTTTTCCCATCATCAAGAAGTTCCTGTACAGCGATCACGAAATTTTTGTCAGGGAACTTGTCAGCAATGCTGTCGACGCTACCCAGAAACTCAAAACCCTCTCGTCCATCGGTGAAGCCAAAGGCGACCTGGGGGAACTCCGGATCGACGTTAAACTCGATAAGGAAAATAAAACCCTCACGATTTCCGACCGCGGCGTGGGCATGACGGCCGAAGAGGTGGATAAATACCTTAACCAGGTGGCTTTCAGCGGCGCTGAGGAATTCCTGAACAAATACAAGGGACAAAATGAAGCCAATATCATCGGACACTTCGGTCTGGGCTTCTATTCCGCCTTTATGGTCAGCAAAAAGGTGGACGTTATTTCCAAAAGCTTCCGGGAAAATGCCGAAGCCGTAAAATGGAGCTGCGACGGCAGTCCCGAGTTTACCCTGGAACCCGCTACCCGCGAATTCCGGGGCACCGATATCGTTCTTCACATCAATGAGGAAAGCGAAGAATTTCTGGAGGCCGACCGAATCTCCGGTATCCTGGAGAAGTTCTGTAAATTCCTGCCGGTGCCGATCTATTTCAAAGATCGTCAGATCAACAATACTCAGCCCGCGTGGACCCGCAAACCTTCGGAGCTGACAACCGAAGATTACCAGAATTTCTACAAGGAACTTTATCCCTTCGGCGAGCCGCCCCTGTTCTGGATCCATCTGAATGTCGATTATCCCTTTAACCTCACCGGTATCCTCTATTTCCCCAAAATCAAAAACTCGTTCGAAATACAGAAGGATAAAATCCAGCTCTACTGCAACCAGGTTTTTGTAACCGACGAGGTAAAGGATATTGTACCCGAATTCCTGATGCTGCTCCACGGGGTTATCGACTCTCCGGATATCCCGCTGAACGTGAGCCGCAGCTATCTGCAGGGCGATCCGAATGTTCGGAAAATCAACAGCCACATCACCAAAAAAGTGGCGGATAAACTGGACGAGATGTTCCGCAACGACCGCAAGTCGTTCGAAGAAAAATGGGAGCATATCGGTGTGTTCGTGAAATACGGCATGATGACCGACGACAAGTTCCTCGATAAGGCATCCAAATTCCATGTCATGGAGGACGCAAGCGAGCCTAAATTTTACACACTCGAGGAATACCGGCTGGCGGCAGAAACCCACCAGAAAAACAAGGACGGAAAGCTGGTTGTTCTCTATACCACCAATCCGGTTCAACAGGATAGCTATATCCAGGCCGCACGGGCAAAGGGGTATATCGTTGTAAAGATGGAAACCATTGTTGACGCAGCCTTTATCAACAACATGGAGATCAAATGGTCGGATGTTCAGTTTACCCGTGTGGATGCCGATATTGCCGATAACCTCATCGACAAGAAGGACGACAGCGTAACCGTTTTGTCGAAAGAAGAGGAAGAGGAGCTGAAAAAATTATTCGACATTAAACTCGATCAGCTTCATGTAACCGTTGAGGTTAAAGGACTGAGTGCCGATAGTGCCCCGGTGGTGGCCACACGACCGGAATTTATGCGGAGGATGAAAGATATGGCAGCCATCAGCGGGCAAATGGGAAGCTTCTACGCGTCCATGCCGGATGAAGTTACTCTCACCGTAAACGGAAACCATCCGATTTATCAGCAGCTGCTGAAAAACGATCAGCCCAACCGAGAAAAGGTTGTCCGCAACCTGGCCGACCTCGCGCTCCTGTCGCAGGGGCTGCTGAAGGGAAATGATCTCACAGCGTTCATCAATCGAAGCGTGGACCTGCTCCAATAGAAATCTTCTCTTAAAGGTCGATTGACGGGAGTTTCCGATATGGGGCTCCCGTTTTTTGTGCACCGATCCGTTTTGGTTTGTTTTTGGATGGTATGGGATTAACCGTATTTTTGGCCATCGCTCCGCAATCAACCATACAAGACCTCTGGGCCGCTGTTACCGGGCTTTCTGACCAACACGCGTATTTTGCCATGTATCGCCACTATTACCACTATCTGCGGCTTCTGGGGGCCAAACGTAATCTTCAGACGGAACTGGTTAAAGACGCGATTAACGAGGTATTTCTGCATATCTGGGAGCAAAGGGGCACGCTGAAACATATACACACTCCTCACAATTATATCCTGACCGTTTTTTTCCGGCGGGTTTTCCATGCCGCCCGGCAAAATGAAAAATTAGTCGACACGCTTTCCGGCGAGAGCCCGTTCGGCGATGGGGCCGAGATTTCCTTTGTAGAAGGAAGAATTGATGAACAGCATAGCTCCAGAGCATATCAGCTGCTCTCCAAACAGCTGGAACAGCTGCCCGAAAGGCAGCGGGAAATGCTTTATCAGAAATTCTATCTCGGCCGTACCTACCGGGAAATCGCCGAAAATCTGGGAATTTCCGTAAATACGGTTTACAACACCGTATACACTGCTCTCGGCAAATTAAAGGATGTGTTGGGCAAGCCTGGGGTACTGCTTTCGGTTTCCATTATTCTGCTTCAAAATTTTTTTTGGACTTAGACTAGTGAAAGTTCAAACTTCTCCCCTCTATTCATTGTAAAAAAAATGTTTATGGCTGAACTGGATCTGCAGCGTCTGCTCCAGGATGAGAGTTTTCTCAACTACTGTCTTGGAAAAAATCCGGAAGATGTTCGGAAATGGGAATCGTTGCTTGCCGAGCAACCGGAACTACAAAAGGAGGTGCTCGTTCTTCGGAGCCTCGTTTTACAGTCGGGCGCGGCGGTGGCGGAACTTGAAGTTCGGGAAGGGGTTTCTGAACTCCGGGCGAGAATGGAACGTTCCGAAGGCAAGGTACGGCTTATCCATCTTCGTCGTCTTGTTGCCGTGGCGGCATCCGTTATCGTGCTTGTCGGTGCCGGATATTTTTTCTTTTTCAAACCGGAGACCCGCGGCGGATTGTCTATGGAAACGCGTTCGGGTGAGCGAAGGATGTTTGAACTTCCGGATGGAAGTACCGTAATGTTGAATGCCAACAGCCGGATTTCCCTTTCGCCGAACTTCAATGATTCGGAACGTTTTGTTGAGCTTGACGGCGAAGGATTTTTTACCGTTAGTCCCTCGGCACAAAAACCTTTTCTCGTCAAGACAGGGGGACTGGACGTTCGGGTATTGGGGACCACATTCAACCTCAAAGCCTATTCGGCCGACAGTGTTTATGAGGCTTCGCTGGTATCCGGAAAAATAGAAGTGGCGCCCACCGGAAAATCGGAGAGAATGGTGCTTTCACCCGATCAGAAGTATTTCATCAGCTACCGAAAAAAACAGGTGGCTCCGGAACAGGGGGTAGTAGCCGCAGCAACTCCGGTGGTCACTCCGCTTGTTGTGGATTCGGTTGCCAATATTGCCACCGAGTTATCCTGGACCCAGAACATGCTGGTATTCCGGGATGAGCCTATGACGAATGTGTCGAAACTGCTTTCGAGATGGTATGGAGTGGATATTCAGATGGAAGACCCAACTATTGGTAAGGGGATTTATTCCGGGACCTTCCGAAATGAAACCATTGAGGACGTGCTGAAATCGCTTGGATTCTCGGGAGATTTTGAATTCAGAAAGGAGGGAGAAAAAATCGTTCTCTACAAAAAATAAATAAAGAGGGAATGCGCTAACACTCCCTCGATCACGGCTTTGAAACAGTGCTTCCTGCGACAGATTCGCTGTTTCCATTATTAACCGAAACTGTACAAATGTATGAAAAAAAAAGCTCAGTACCAGCCGGGATTCCCATGCCCGGTCGCGAAAGCATTACTGCTTATGAAACTAACTTCCGTTTTGATTCTTGCGGTTTGCCTGCAGGCATCGGCAACCGGATTTTCGCAGAAAGCGAAGATTTCTCTGGATGTTCGTCAGAAAAAACTCGAAGATGTTCTGCGTGAAATTGAAACGCAGACTTCAGCGCGTTTTGTCTTCAGCAAATCACTGATCGAGTATAAGGAAGTAGACGAGTTTCGGATGAAAAAAGTTCCGCTGACCTCGGTGCTCGACAGCCTGTGCGCTTCCTTTGAACTTTCCTATCAGCTGATTAATGATAGCCTTATTGCCATCGGCGAAAAAATCCGCGTACCGGGTCGGGGGCCGATTGTACTAACGGGTAGGGTGGTCAATGATCTGGGTATGCCACTTACCGGAGTAAACATTAAGATTCGTGGGAGAAAAGCCGGTGTGTCTACGGATGATGTCGGTAATTATACAATAGAGGTATTTGAAAACGATTTTCTGGAAGTTTCCTTTATCGGATATGTGACGCAGGTTTATGCGGTAAGGGAATTGACAGGCAATCCTCCCGTATTGAATATCGTTCTTCAAACACAAGTGTCGGAACTCAGCCAGGTAATCGTTACGGGTTACCAAACCATTGCAAAGGAGCGGAGCGCAGGGTCGTTCGCAAAGCCGGATGATGAAATTCTGAAAAACCGTTCCACCAGCATGAATATTCTTGAGCGTCTGGACGGACTTGTGCCGGGATTGACCGTAAACAATGCTCCCGGCGCCGAGCAGAATCAGTTTCTTATCCGCGGTCTGAATACCATCGGGATGCCGAATCCCGCCAATCCCGGCCAATATACGGGCACGAGCCGGAGTCCGCTGTTTGTGGTAGACGGTATTGCCATGGAAAATGTGTCGTCGATCAACCCTCAGGACGTGGCGGATATCACCGTACTTAAAGACGCAACGGCTTCGTCTATCTGGGGAGCCCGTGCCTCCAATGGCGTTATTGTCATTGTAACGAAAAGAGGGGCTGCGAACACCAAAATGAAAGTGAGTTACGATGGATTTGTTAGCTTTCAGGGGAAGCCTGATCTGAATTATATTCCGGTTCTTTCGTCCCGTCAATTTATCGATGCCGCGCAGGAAATATTTTCGCCTGAATTGGCCAATAACCGTTGGGGTACTGTATCGGCTTATGTAAACACAGGTTCCGCCGGTGTTCCTCCTCATGAGGTCGTCCTGTATAACCGGTACCGTGGACTGATTTCCGATGCCCGTGCCCAAGCGCAGCTCGACAGTCTTGCGTCCATCAACAACATTTCGCAGATCGAAGATCTTTGGTACAGAAACGCAGCCCTGACCAACCATACCGTATCGGTACGAGGTGGCGGCAACATGCATTCCTATTACGGTTCATTTGCCTACACCGGCACCCAGTCGAACAGACCCGGCGAATCCAATGATTCCTACAAGATCAATCTTCGTCAGGATCTGAACCTGAACAAGCGTTTGAGCATGTACCTGATTACCGACTTAACCCATACCAATACCGGTGCAGGACGGACTATCAATGTCACTAACACTTTCCTTCCGTATCAACTCTTCCGGGATGAGAACGGCATCAATTTGTCCATGCCCTATACCCGGATATTGAGTGATTCAACCCGTATTGCCTATGAGCAGAGAAGTAAAATAAACCTCGACTATGTTCCGCTGGATGAAATGAACTATGGGTATACCAAAAGCGATGCCCTTTTGAGTCGTATTACCGGTGGTGTGACGCTTAAATTGATCAAGGGCCTTCGCTACGAAGGCGTATTCGGTTTGGTGAAAGGCAGCAACCGTACCCGCAGTTTCGACAGCGAACAGAGCTTCCTGGTGCGTAACGAACTGGTGCAGTTTACCGTTGCACCAACGGTAGGATCGACGCCGCAGTATTACCTGCCCGTAACCGGAGGACATTATTCCGTAAACAACACCAGTCAATCGAACTGGACAGTGAGGAACCAGTTCATTTACGACAACAGTTGGCAGGACAACAAGCATCAATTGACAGTGCTTGCCGGTCAGGAAGCCTCCCAACAGCTTATGATCGCCAATTCTTCCCTTACCAGAGGCTATGATGAAACATTGCAAACCTATGGAAACGTGGACTATGCTACCCTGGGCGTTACCGGTCTAAGCGGCCCGGTAATGGCCAACAACATCGGAAAAAGCATTCTGTCCGGCCGGATTTTCACCGAATCGGAAGCCCGGAGCCGACTCACATCCTACTATGGAAATATTGCCTATACCTTCAACGGAAAATATTCAATGAATGGAAGCTGGCGTATCGATGAAAGTTCTCTTTTCGGAAAGGACAAATCCGCCCAAAACAAACCGGTATGGAGTATCGGCGGCAAATGGATTATGAGCAACGAAGCGTTTATGGACGATGTGAAGTGGATTGACTTACTTGCTTTACGAACCACCTATGGGATTACGGGAAACAGCCCTGATCCGGGTGTCGCAGCATCGTTTGATATTCTCGTGTCTCAATCCAGCCCCTTCCTGCTGAATGGAAAAGGGTTGAAAGTCGGAACCACGGCCAACAATAAACTCACCTGGGAGCGGACCTCTACGGTAAATCTGGGATTAGACTTCGCCTTCCTGAAAAACAGAATCCGCGGTGCACTCGATGTCTACAAGAAAAGCACAACCGATCTTTTGGGTGACCTTGCTGTAAATCCGTTCACCGGGTATGCCACTGTCGTCGGAAACTTCGGCGATCTGGAGAATACCGGGGTAGAACTGGCTATGTCGGGAACGCCGGTGCGAACCAAAAATTTCGACTGGAACGTGATGTTAACCATGGCCCACAACAAAAACAAGATTACCAAACTGAACAATCTTACCACCATCAGCCGCGGCCTTGATAAAGTGCGCCAACGTTTCCTGACCGATTATCCGGCCATGGCCATTTTTGCCTTCCATTTTGCCGGATTGGACGATCTGGGCGATCCCCAGATTTATCGGAGCGATAAATCCATCACCAAAATCCCTAACATATCTCTCCCGGAGGATATCCTGTTCATGGGAACGGAACAACCGGTTTGGAACGGAGGATTCAGCAATAATTTCCGTTACCGGAATTTTGAACTCGCCGTGAATGCTGTCTATAATCTTGGACATGTAATGCGTCGGGATGTGAACACGAATTTTTCCGGCGGTCGACTTGTTCAAACCAATATGTCCTTTAACGGAAATGTCCATTCCGAATTTTCCGACCGATGGACGCCGGACAACAGAAACACAAATGTTCCCTCATACGTATCCGATGGATCCGTCAGCAATACAAGAAGAGACATTTATTATTACACGGCAGCCAACATCAACGTAGTCAGCGCATCTTTCATTAAGATAAGAGATGTTTCACTGTTTTACAGTATTCCTCCTGTACTTACCAGCAAGCTCAGAATAGAGCAGATTAAACTGCGTGCCCAGATATCCAATGTGATGTTCTGGAAATCCAATAAGTACGGCATTGATCCGGAATTCCACTTCGCCGGCAGTGGGGCGCTCTATGGTACCCGCTCTATGCCCTTTGCACAGGGAGCTTTCACAGTTGGTGCACATGTAAGCTTTTAATTCACTCTTAAAAACAGCGGAATGAAAACAATCTACAGATATATATTATCCGGCATAATGGCCGTTGCGATGCTGGGACAAGCGGGATGCAAAAAATCCTTTCTCGAAATAGAGCCCAGGGGAAAAGTTATCGCCAAAAAAATAAACGACTATGACCTGCTGCTGAGTAACCTCGATCTGCTCAATACGAATACCGATGCACAGGTGCCGATGGGTGATGAAGTAGCAGCGGTAAACCCCTACTTTTCCGGTGCATCCTTGAGAACACAACGCCTGTTTCGTTGGGACGATGTCGTTTACGAACCCACCGAAAACAATTCGGAAATGACCATTCCGATGACTCAAATCTATTTGTACAACAAAGTCATCAATGAAGTAATGAGTGTTGCCGATGGCTCTGAAGCACAGAAGAAATCGTTGCTGGCGGAAGCAAGAGCGGGAAGGGCGTGGTGTTATTTTATGCTGATCAACTATTTTGGAAAACAATACAATGAGGCCACTTCCGCAACCGACGAAGGGTATCCGATAATAACTGAAGCGGATGTAACGCAAACGTCGTTTAAAAGAGCAACCGTCAGGGAGGTGTACGATTTCATTGTCGACGATCTCAAGGCGGCAATTCCCGATTTGCCACAGCGACTCACCTGGCGGCTTCGCATGTCGAAGATGGCGGCCGAAGGTTTGCTCGGAAAAGTGTACGTGTTCATGCGGAAATTTGACGAAGCGCTCCCGCTGCTCAACTCCGCGATCAATGGAATTTCCAACTCCGACATCCCCGTGGGATTCTACGACTACAATGTGACGTTTGGAGCAGGAGGCTCGTTTCTACCCATAAGCCTGTTTGGGCCTACTGCACCGACGGCTCCTCACCATCAGGAAGTGTTATTCGCAAAAAATTTCAGCAATAGCTGGACGCTGGTCGGCAATGAAATAATAATTCCCCAGTCCACCACCGATAAATACGATGCTGCGGACCACCGGCTCAAACTATTTTCGAATCTCCCCTACGCAGGATTAGCCTATGCCGTTCCCGGAGGTATGAGGCGTATCGGTGCACCAGGTTCCGTTACTCCATACGGCGTTTATCTTCCGGATCTGCTGCTCCTGAGAGCGGAATGTAAGGCGCGGGCGAATGATCTGGACGGCGCCAAAGATGATCTGGAATTTCTCCGTGCTAAGAGAATGTCGGCGAATAGTAGCATTCCGGGCGGAATGAACAAGGAACAGATGGTGAAATACATCATCAACGAAGAGCGGGTCCGTGAGTTTGCTGTATTGGGCTATCGTTGGTTCGATATGAGAAGAATGTCGGTGGACCCCATCTTCGAGGGCACTGTTTTCACGCACACGCTTTACAATGAAGACGGATCTGTTAAAGAAACCTATACGCTCCGTCCGGAACGTTTGGTGCTTCGCTTTGGTCAGAAGCTTATGGATGCCAATCCGGGAATGAATAATAACCAATAAAAGAATTAACAATGACAAGAGGAATTGCAGGATTGTTGTGTTTATGCTGCGTTTGGAGTTCATCCATTTTTGCACAGGGGTTTACGGTAAAGGCAAAAATTAAAAACAGGGGCAATCATACTACGCTTATCGCCTATCAATCGGGCGGTAAATATTTCATGGATACAAGTTTCACCGAAAAAGACGGCTGGATCTATTTTACAGGAAGTGTTGAGGAACCCGTGATCGCTTCGCTTGTGATCCGCGATCCGTCGTTAAATATCAAAAGAGGAGAGGGGATCATCCCTTCTCCCTCTCTTTCTTTTTTTCTCAGCAACGATGAAATAATCATCACCGGAGATGCCAGGGAAATTTACAAGGCAACGGTTATAGGCGGAAAGGCCAATAACGAGTGGGCCACCCTGAAAGCCAAACAGGCGAGGCTTACCGGCATGGAGTGGGCAGCCACAAGGGATTACTATGGGGCGAAAAAGAAATACACTACCGAAGAAAAGGTTGAGGCCGTAAAACAGAAGGCCGCCGAACAAGACCGAAAACTTAAGCTCAGGTTTATTTCAAAAAATCCGGCTTCACTCGTGTCGGTATATCTCCTGACGGGGTTGATGAATACACTTCCGCTGAAGGAGCTGGAGCAAAAGTTCAATACGCTTAGTGAAGAAAGCCGCCAATCCGGGCTGGCCGCCGGTTTACGAAATAAAATAGAGGGATCCAGGGCAACTGCGGTTGGGAATGCCGCAATTGAGCTGAACAAGAAGGATATCAACGGCCATCCGGTAACCCTTGCTGCCCTGAAAGGAAAATATGTGTTACTGGATTTTTGGGGAAGCTGGTGCGGCCCCTGCCGTCAATCACATCCGCACCTGAAAAGTCTTTATGAAAAATATAAAAGCAAAGGTTTCGAAATTGTAGGGATTGCACAGGAACAGGGTAGCGACCTGGGAAAGAGCCGGAAATCGTGGCTCAACGCCATCGAGGTAGATGGTATTGATTGGATTCAGGTGTTAAACAATGAAGACGTTCAGAAATTTGATGTGGTGAAAGCTTATGGGGTAACTGCATTTCCGACTAAAGTGCTTCTCGATCGTGAAGGAAAAATCATTGCCCGCTACGTTGGAGATTCAGAGGAAATCGATCGGAAGCTGGCGGAACTGATGGGTAAATAACAGGCATTTTTAAACTTTAATAGTTAGTCATGAAAAAACAGGTGTTTCTGATTTTGCTGGGTGCCATTGCCATTTTGCCGGCAACCGCACAAAACAAAAAGCATTCGTACAAGATCAAGGGAAAAGTATCGGGACTTAAGGAGGAGAAAAAAGTCATCCTTACCTACCGGGCCAACGATGCTGCCCAAAAGGATTCAGCCATCACCAAAAAGGGAAAGTTTGTGCTGAAGGGGAGCCTCGATGAAACCGTAAAAGCCGACATTCTTCTCCAGTCGCTGGACGACGATGGGGTGTTGACCTACGAAAAGTACATCGCCCGGGACGTTCAGACTTTTTTCCTGGATCCGGCAAAAATTAAAATTGCCGGAAAAGGCTCTATGAAAAAGGCGGTGATTTCCGGAGGAAAAACACAGTCTGAATACCGTGAACTTCAAGCTCGGTTAAGCCCGACCGTTCAGAAGAAAGAGGCCCTTTCGGCGAAAATGAGACAGGCCATGGCCGATAAAAATGAGGCATTGCGTGAAAAGCTGATGGAGGAGTTTCAGCCGCTCCATAAGGAGACCGAAGAAATCGAGAACAGGTTTGTAAAAGACAAGCCCGATTCCTACGTTAGTCTCGATATTGTGTATGCCCGTGCCGGTATTATCAATGTGGATACATTTGAGCCCCTGTTTAACAGCCTCGGCCCTCGAATGCAGGAATCTTCCGTAGGGAAAAAGCTTGCGGGCCAATTGGCGATCGCGAAGAAAACCCAGATTGGGAAACCGGCTTTGAACTTTACCCAGAACGACACCGAAGGAAAGCCGGTTTCTCTGGCATCACTCCGCGGTAAATATGTGCTGATCGATTTCTGGGCGAGCTGGTGTGGTCCGTGTCGCCAGGAAAATCCACATGTGGTGAAGGCCTACGAAAAGTTCAGGAACAAAAACTTTGAAATACTGGCGGTATCGCTTGACGATAAGAAAGAAAACTGGTTGAAAGCGATCAAGGAAGATGGTCTTACCTGGCTTCATGTCAGCGATCTCAAAGGCTGGAGGAATCAGGTGGCGATTGATTACGGAATCAGTGCGGTGCCCCAGAATCTGCTTCTTGATCCCAATGGAGTAATTATTGCCAAGAATCTTCGGGGGGAAGCGCTTGCCGCGAAGCTGCAGGAAATACTCGGCAACTGATTTCAGCGAACGCGTTTGGGAAAGGTCACCTCGGGGTGGCCTTTTTTATTGAGGTTCGGAAGCCTTGATGTCGATTACCCTGATCTGGAGAGAGCGGATATTGTTCCAAACATTTTCCTCGATGCAGTAAACCACATCTACCGGACCTGAGAGTAGAGGATATTTTGATGCAAGGCCGAATCCTATGCCCACCATGGTGGCGCCTTCCTGTTGCAGGGAAACCCGCAGGTGCTGTTCCTTTACAATTCTGGAGCTTCCGGTATCGTGTACACGCCGGCTGACAAACACCGGTGTCTGATTTTCCGGACCGAAGGGCTCCATTTCCTGAATTTTCCGGTAGAGTTTGGCGTTGATGTCGCGGAACCGTATTTCGAGGTCGATACTGATTTCCGGGAACCGGGAAGCGGGCGTAATGGTGGTGCGCACCACTTCTTCGAACTTTTCTATGAATTGAGGGAGCTGTTCGGGTTTCAGGGTCATGCCCGCGGCCGCGTAGTGTCCTCCGTAGCCGATCAGGTGTTCGCGGCAGGCGTGGATGGCTTCGTACAAATTAAAGCCATTTACGCTTCGTGCGCTGCCGGAGAGCAGTTCGCCGCTTTGGGTGAGGACGATGGTGGGGCGATAGTAGTGGTCGATCAGCCTGGACGCCACTATTCCCACTACACCTTTCGGCCAGTGGGGCCGAAACAAAACGGTTGTGTGCCGCTGTTTTGTTTCCAGACTGAGAAGTTCCAGGGCTTCACGGGTCGTATTTCCGTCGGCCTCTTTCCGGAGGGCATTTTGATCCTGGAGAAGGGTTGCCAGTTCCGAAGCCCGCTGTTCGTCGGTTGTGGCAAACAATTCCACAGCGGTTCGACCGTGATCCATCCTTCCCGCAGCGTTTATACGGGGGGCCACCACAAACACCAATTGGTTTACGCGGAGGGGAAGCGCTGCATTGCCCATTTTAATCAGTGCGTGCAGGCCGGCGCAGGGGTAGGTATTGATTTTTTTCAGGCCGAGAGCCGTGAGGATCCGGTTTTCGCCGGTTACGGGAACAATATCGGCCGCAATGGCGAGTGCTACCAGGTCAAGATAGTCGTTGGCGGATTCCGGCGGCAATCCGATTCTTTCCGCCAGGGCCGCTATCAGTTTATAGCCCACGCCGCAACCGCACAGTTCCTTATAGGGGTAGGGGCAGCCGGGTTGCTTGGGGTTCAGAATCGCCACTGCCGGCGGCAGGATATCATCGGGAAGGTGATGGTCGCAAATAATGGTTTCAATACCCAGCCCGCGCGCTTTTTGGATCAGATCCACCGATTTGATACCACAATCCAGGGCAATCATCAGGTTGATTCCCTGTTCGGCTGCCCAGTTTATGCCTTGTTCGGAGATGCCGTATCCTTCCAGATACCGGTCTGGAATGTAAAAGCTGACATTGGCGTTGCGCTGGCGGAGAAACCGGTACATACAGGCTACGGCGGTGGTTCCGTCGACATCATAGTCGCCGTAAACCAATATGTTTTCGCCATTTTCCAGAGCCGTCAGGATCCGAGAAACCGCTTTGTCCATATCCTTCATCAACCAGGAGCTGTGCAGGTTTTCGGCGGAAGGCGTAAAAAAAGCCGAAGCTTCCGCTACCGTGGAGATTCCACGTTGTACCAACAGTTGCGCAATAATTTCCGGAATGGGGAAATTATTCCGTAACGATTCGGCGGCGGCGACGGGGGCTTGTAATACGTTCCAGCGTTTTTCCATACAAACAGAAAGATAGGAAAGAAAAAGGATCAGAAACGCCGGTCCGTGGTATAACGGACGAGCTCTTCCAGTGCGTCGCGCACCTCAGATTGGGGAAATTCGTGCAGGATGGCCAGCGCTTCGTCGCGGTATTGCTGCATTATCCGGTTTGCGTAGGAAATCCCACCCGTTTTTTCCACCACGTCGAGTACGTGTTTTACCCTGAGTTTATCGGTGTTTTGATTTTTGATAATGTAGATGAGCTCCTTTCGGGTGCGGGCGTCAACCGTATTTAGGGTATAGATGAGCGGGAGTGTGAGTTTTTTCTCCTTGATATCGTTCCCGGTGGGTTTGCCTACTTTTTCTTCCCCGTAGTCGAAAAGATCGTCCTTGATCTGGAAGGCGACCCCCACCTTTTCGCCGAAAAGGGCCATTTTAGCCGAAATTTCCTCGTTTCCCCCCGAAGCAGAGTAAGCGCCCGCCGAGCAGGCAGAAGCCAAAAGAGAGGCTGTTTTAGCGGTAATAATCTCAAAATAAACCGACTCGCTGAGGTTGAGGTTCCGGGCTTTTTCCATCTGGAGGAGTTCGCCTTCACTCATTTTGCGAACGGCTTCGGAGAGAATCTGAAGGACACGGAAATCGTTGTTGTCGAGGGAGAGGAGCAGGCCCTTGGAGAGGAGGTAATCGCCGACGAGCACGGCTATCTTGTTCTTCCAGAGGGCGTTTATGGAGAAGAAGCCCCGCCTTTCCAGGGAGTCGTCCACCACGTCGTCGTGTACCAGGGTAGCGGTATGCAGCAATTCCACCAAAGAAGCTGCCCTATAGGTGGAGGGCGTAATTTTTCCGCAAAGACGGGCGGAAAGCAGAACAAACATTGGTCTAAGTTGTTTACCCTTACGACGGACAATGTACTGCATTATCCGGTCGAGAAGGGGAACCCTGCTTTTTACGGCATCTTCAAACTCTTTTTCAAAAATTTTCAACTCCTCTTGTATGACCAATTTTGCTGATTTCATTGTCGTGCACCAGGATTAAATGAAGGAAAGCGGTGGGGACTACGGGGTGCAATTTAGTGTTAGTTGACTAAAACAGGGTACAAAAATTGCGTATAGTGTTGTGCGTCAACAAAAAATTTGGTATTTAAGGTACTATATATATTTTTGCCCAGTTAAATGGCCCATTTTTAAACACTTAACAATAATAAGTTATGGCAAGCAAAAAGTACAAATTTTTATTCGGGCTTTTATGCCTAGCTACGTCGGGAGCCTTTGCCCAGGGTTATGACGTAATGGATTCGGCAGTTGTGCCTGCCAAGCGGATTCCGCAGCACAACGAATTCATGAACAATTCATACGCTTTCCCGGCAAAGCCCAGAAGTCAGTGGGAATTAGGTGTGAAAGGCGGTATGTTTAACGTTATCGGTGACGTTCCGGCTATTATTCCGACCCTTGGCGCCGGCGCACACGTAAGAAAAGCCTTCGGTTACGTATTCTCAATGCGTTTGGAATATATGTATGGTCAGGCCAAAGGTCTGAACTGGCAACGCAGATCCGACGGATTCAGCGATCCTGTTGCCGCTGCCGGTTACGACGCGTTCAACACCTACTACGACAACTACAAGACACGCGTTCACGACCTCGGTCTGCAAGGTGTGATCTCTTTCAACAACCTCCGTTTCCACAAAAAACAATCGAATTTTGTAGGTTACCTGTTTGCCGGTTTGGGTGGAACAGTTAGCAAAACACATCTCGATCTTTACAATGATAACGGAGTTCGTCACAACTTCAACACTGTGTCCGGAAACAACTGGGATAACAGAAAAGATACCCGTGATGCGCTGAAGGACATCCTGGACGACGACTACGAAACAAGAGCGCAGTCTGAAAACCAGAGAAAACTCTTCAAAGAGAACTTCTACTTCTCCGGTACTCTGGGTGCCGGTATGGCTTTCCGTCTTGGCAAACGCGTTAACCTCGCCATCGAAGACCGCATCACCTTCACCGGCAGCGATTACCTCGACGGTACGCAAAACCAAAATGCAGCCAGCGGAATTCTCTCTCCTGAGAAAGATCTGATGAACTTCCTTAGCGTGGGCCTTAACTTCAACATCGGTAACAAAACAAGATCCGTTGAACCGCTGTGGTGGCTGAACCCGCTGGATTACGCATACAGCGAAATCAACCAACCCCGTCACATGAAGCTTCCCAAACCCATCCTGGATGACTCCGATGGCGACGGTGTACCTGACCAATTCGATCTCGAGCCCAACACCCCTGCAGGTGCTCCTGTTGACGCACGTGGTGTTGCCCGCGATACCGACGGTGACGGTGTTCCCGATTACAGAGATAAAGAACTCATCACTCCGACTCAATGCCAGCCCGTTGATGCTGACGGCGTAGGTAAATGCCCCGAGCCTGCATGCTGCGAAGAGCTGAGAAAACTCATCGAAGAAGGTAACTTCCGCAATTGCGGTATCGGTGACCTCCCCAGCGTATCTTTCGCCGGTAGAAACGTGGCCCTCAGCAGAGACGCTCAGGCTGTTCTCGCTGGTGTAGCTGCCAAAATCCGCAATAACCCCTCCTGCCGCATCGCAGTTGTAGGTTATGGCGATGCCAACAAGGCTGCTCAACAGCTCAGCTGGGATCGCGTAAACGCTGTTATCAACTACCTCGTTGAGAAAGAAGGTATCAGCAGCGACCGTTTCATCTTCAAATATGGTGAAGCTGGTGGCGACGCAAACACTGTTGACCTCCGCGATGGTACCAACGATCAAGGACCCAACACTGTTCCTGCTCCGCACCCCAATCTGAGAAAAAGAAAATAATACATACTTTTTGCTCTAAGTACCTAAAAGCCCTCCTGCACAAGGAGGGCTTTTTAGGATACTGTTAACGCCTATTCTTCTTCACATTATGTATTTTTCGCTGATTTTAAAAAAAATGCATAATTTCGCCGCCTTTATGAGACTATTCCTCGCCATTCTCGCCATTGCATTTATCTTCACTTCCTGCTCCAAATTCAGCAAGGTGCAGAAAAGCACTGATTATGAATATAAACTGAAAATGGCGCATACGTATTACGAAAAAAAGAAATACCACTACGCCACCCAGTTGTATGAGGAACTGTTCCCTGTTTTTAAAGGAACACCCCAATTCGAAGAACTCTACTATAAATACGCCTACAGTTTTTATAACATGGGCGACTATATGAGTGCCGAAAACTACTTTAAGGGCTTCATCGAAGTCTTTCCCAGCTCCGACAAGGCTGAGGAAATGGACTATATGAGGGCCTACTCCTTCTACAAGCAATCTCCCAAGGTCGAACTCGACCAAAGCACCACCACCAAGGCTATTGGTATGATGCAGACCTTTATCAATACCCACCCCGGCTCTCCCAGAAATAAGGAGGCTACCGAAATTATGGACAAATGCCGGGCGAAACTGGAGCTGAAAGACTACAAAAGCGCTATGCTCTATTATAATATGGGGCAGTACCGGGCAGCCGGAATCGCTTTTACCTCACTGATGAACGATTTCCCCGACTCTGAAAAGAGCGATGAATATAAACTCATGATTATCAAGTCGTATTACACGTTCGCCGATATGAGCTTCGACGAGAAGAAAATCGGACGGTTTGAGCAGGTAATCACCGAGTGCAACGACTTCACCGACCGCTTCCCCGACAGCAAATTATTGCCGGAAGCAAAAAGATATTTAACTTTGTCGCAAAATCACATAAACGCAGTAACCAATGAGCAAGCTAAGAAGACAACTGGGCGCTAATACCAGCAACGTGGTGGAAACCAAAAGTCTGCTGGAAATCAAGGGAAAAACAGGGAATCTTTACGAGTCTATCGCTGTTATTGCCAAAAGAGCCAACCAGATCAATATTGCGTTGAAAGAAGAATTGCACAATAAACTTGAAGAATTCGCCAGCCACACCGACAGTCTGGAGGAAATTCATGAAAATAAAGAGCAAATTGAAATTTCACGCGCATACGAACGTATGCCCAACCCTGCTCTTCTGGCTACCCAGGAGTTCATGGAAGACAAGATCTACCATCGTAAAAACAACGACGACCTGTTCAGCTAAATTTTGGTTTTCGTTTGTAATTAAATATTTAATTTGAGGCGGCTTAATGCCGCTTTTTTATTTTTACGAATCCACGAACATGCTCAAAGGGAAAAAAATCCTCATCGGGATTACTGGAAGTATCGCTGCCTATAAAATTATCCTGCTGATACGCATGCTTACCCGCGCCGGAGCCGAAGTAAAAGTAATCATGACGCCGGCCGCCCGAGACTTTGTTTCCCCGCTTACCTTGTCGACCCTTACCGGCAGCCCCGTGCTTTCCGGCCTTGCTTCCGACGATTCTTGGTCGAACCACGTTATGCTCGGCCGTTGGGCAGATCTGATGCTGATTGCTCCCCTGAGTTGCAATACCCTTTCCAAAATGGCTAACGGAGGATGCGACAACCTCCTGCTCGCCACCTATCTCTCCGCTACCTGTCCGGTCATGATCGCACCGGCCATGGATGAAGATATGTGGCACCATCCCACAACACGTAAAAATCTCGACATACTTTCCGGTTTCGGTCATTCGATCATTCCCGTCGGGAACGGAGCCCTGGCCAGCGGATTGCACGGCGATGGCCGACTGGCGGAACCCGAGCAAATCCTGGAGGCTCTGGAGAACTTCTTTACCGCAAGCGATTCCCTCAGCGGGAAAAAAGCATTGGTTACGGCCGGCCCCACCTATGAAAGGATTGATCCGGTGCGATTTATCGGCAACCATTCTTCCGGAAAAATGGGGCAGGCGATTGCCCTCGAGCTCGCCCGCCGTGGCGCAGACGTGGTGCTGGTATGTGGTCCGGTGCCCCAACAGATTTCTCACCCCCGGATCACGACCATCGGGGTAACTTCTGCCGCCGAAATGTTTGACGCGGCGGTAAGGCATTTTAACGAAGCCGAAATTGCCGTAATGGCGGCAGCCGTGGCTGATTATACACCTATGGTAACAAGTGCCGAAAAAATCAAGAAGAAAGACGGCGAATTGACCATCACGCTTACCAAAACCAGGGATATTCTCGGACATCTCGGATCGGTAAAAAAATCCGGTCAAACCCTGGTGGGATTTGCGCTGGAAACAACCGACGGGGTCGACTATGCGAAGTCGAAGCTAACGGCCAAAAATGCCGACCTGATTGTGCTGAACTCCCTGAAAGACGAAGGAGCCGGTTTCGGTGTCGACACCAACAAGGTCACCATCTTCAACCGAAAGGGCGGAGCGCAGGAGCTTCCCCTTCTGTCGAAAAAAGAAACCGCCCGTGAAATCATTGATGCCATAATCCGATTCAACCATGACTAAACGAATCTGCATAATTTTTCTGGTTCTCGCGATACTTGCTCCCTTCAACGTTTCGGCCCAGGAACTCAAGGCCAATGTAACGGTATTGGCTAACCGCATCAGCTCGCAGACCGACCGGAAGATTTTCCAGACTCTTCAGACTTCCCTCAATAATTTTATCAATAACCGGAAATGGACCAATGATGTTTTTCAGCCGGGAGAACGGATTGAGTGTAATTTTCTGATCAATATCGATAAAGCCCTGGGGAATAATGTTTATCAGGCTTCGCTCACGGTTCAGGCGGCTCGTCCCGTTTTTCAGTCTTCCTATAAAACACCGCTGGTAAACTATCTCGATAACGGCCTGATGTTCCGTTATGTGGAGTTTCAGTCCATCGAGTTCAACGAAAACCGCGTTCAGGGGAGTGATCCTCTGGCGGCCAACCTTCCCGCCGTTCTGGCCTATTATGTTTATGTGATTCTCGGCATGGACTACAGCTCCTTCGCGCTCAGGGGAGGAGATACCTACTTCCAGAAGGCCCAGAATATCGTCAATAATGCCCCCGAAAACAGGGATATTGTTGGGTGGAAGGCGTTTGACGGTATCCGTAACCGGTATTGGCTTACCGAAAACATTCTCAGTCCGCGCTTTGCATTGGTCAGCGATGCCATCTACGAGTACTTCCGAACAGGGCTGGACCAGATGTACAGCGATCCTCTGCAGGGACGTAAGGGCGTTTTGAATGCCTTGAACAAACTCAATCAGGTGAATACGGAGGTTCCGAACTCAATGATTATGCAGTTTTTCTTTCAGGGCAGAAGCGACGAATTGATCCGGATGTTTGCAAAAGCAGGTCCCGACGAAAAATCCCGGGCGCGCGATATTTTGCAGAAGCTTGATGTTTCCAATGCGTCACGATATCAACAGGAATTACGATGAAAAAAATAGGTTTTGCAATTGTATGGATGGGGCTTCTGGCGGCATGTGGAAACAAAGTCCCCCGTGATGTTCTTCCACCGGAAAAAATGAAGTTGGTGATGTGGGATTTGCTCAGGGCGGATGAGTTGGCCGCTGAAACCGTAGGCTTTTCTAATTTTGGACGGCAGCGCGATTCGATGTGTGAAGTGCTTTACCAGAAGGTTTTTCTGATGCACAAAACCGACAAGGAAAGCTTTGCCCGCAGCCTGAGGTTTTATCAGGGAAACCCCAACATCAGCAAGCAGATGCTGGATTCGGTGATCAGTATCGGAGAGCGTGAACGAAAATGGCTGAACGATTCTGTTATTCTTAAGGCCAGGGATAGTTTGACGGCTGCTGACACAGCAGTGAAACCGCTCGATACCACCAAACTGAAACCATTCGCAGATTCAGCTCAGGTGAGGGATATTAAAACAGACTCGACCGTTTCCGACTCGCTGCGCAGGCGGGCGAAAATGCTCCGGGACTCCCTTCTCCTGAGGCGACATAAACTAAACACGAAAGCTACCAAATGAAAAAGACTGTTGCCCATGCATCAGAAGCCGTTGCAGACATCCGCGATAATGCGGTGATTATGCTCGGAGGCTTTGGCCTTTGTGGCATTCCCGAAAACTGCATCAGCGCCCTTGTGGAAAGTGGCGTTAAAGGCCTGACCTGCATCTCAAACAACGCCGGAGTCGACGATTTCGGCCTCGGATTATTGCTGAAAACCCGGCAGATCCGCAAAATGATGAGTTCCTATGTGGGCGAAAATGCCGAGTTTGAACGGCAGCTGCTTTCGGGCGAACTGGAAGTAGAACTGATTCCCCAGGGAACTCTGGCTACCCGCATTCACATGGCCGGAATGGGAATCCCCGCTTTTTATACGCCGGCCGGCTATGGCACGGAAGTGGCGGAAGGTAAGGAAATCCGCATATTCGACGGAAAACCTTACCTGATGGAACTTGCCCTGCACGCCGACTTTGCACTGGTGAAAGCCTGGAAAGGCGACCGATTCGGCAATCTCGTGTTCCGGAAAACAACCCGGAATTTCTCTACCTCCATGGCCCGTGCCGGGAAAATCACCATTGCCGAAGTAGAAGAACTGGTTGAACCCGGCCAGCTCGACCCCGATGAAATCCACGTACCCGGTATTTATGTTCACCGTATATTCCAGGGCAGCGGCTACGAAAAACGTATTGAACGCCGCACCGTAAACGTCAAGCAAAACCTTTAGCATGTTCCTCAGCAAGCAGCAACTCAGCCAGAATTTCGGAATAGACCCCGAAATAGCCGCATTTTTTGTGGATCGGCCGGTACCCCAAAACAATATGTACTGGAAGGACAAACTCCTGTATATGCGTCACAAACCCGGCTATCTGTTTATCCCGCTGTTTACCGACCTCCTCCTGCGTCTGGGAATTCCCAAAGAAAACCTGTTGGGCAATACCTTCGTGCAGGGATTTGAAAAGATTCTGGACGGTGCCGCGAGAGAGGAATTCGGAATGCTGGAGGAAGCGGCGCATGTTCGCGGTAGTTATCAAGTGCTCCGGTCTGAGCCGGGAGCCGATGCCCAATGGCTGGACCTGATGGAAAGACATTTTATCCTGCGTACCGAAAGACTTCCCTCGCAGCCTTCAGCCGATGCCTTATGCAGGGCGGATAGTTTTCTACTGGCCCTGGCTCTGCTGCCACTGGATGGAATCGACCGCGAACAGGTTTTTCGTCTCTGGTACTCGCTGGTCGGATTTTTCCTTCTGCTCGACGATATCGAAGATTTTGAAAAGGATACGGAAGCCGGCGATGAAAACGCACTTATTCAATGGGGTAGTGGTGAGAAGGCCGCCGTGGAAGCGGAGAAACACATTGATGAGTCGATCGCCAACCTGGAAACCATCAGTCCGAAAATGGCCCGTTACTGCACCTCACTCATCAACAAATTTGAAATCCGGCAGCGCCTGAAAACACTTGCTGCCGTCTAAAACAAAATCAATGGCACTCGATAAATACAGTATCGCAAAACGTATAGCCCGTGAACTGAAAGACGGGATGTATGTCAATCTGGGGATTGGAATTCCCACCCTTGTTGCAAACTATATTCCCAGGGATATCAGCGTTATGCTGCAAAGTGAAAACGGTATGTTGGGAATGGGACCATATCCCGATGAATCGGAGGTTGATCCGGACCTGATCAACGCCGGCAAGGAAACCGTGACCATTGTGCCCGGGGGCGCATTTTTCGACAGTGCAGAAAGTTTTGGAATGATTCGCGCGGGGAAAGTGGATCTTACCGTACTCGGTGCCATGGAAGTGAGCGATACGGGGGATATTGCCAACTGGAAGATTCCCGGGAAAATGGTGAAGGGGATGGGAGGCGCAATGGATCTGGTAGCCAGTGCCCGCAACATCATCGTTGCCATGATGCACACCAACCCCAGGGGCGAATCAAAGTTGCTTCCGCAATGTACACTGCCGTTGACGGGCTTGGGATGTGTAAAAAAAGTAGTGACCGATCTTGCCGTGCTGGATATTACGCCGGACGGATTCCGGCTTCTGGAACGTGCACCCGGCGTATCCGTCGACGAAATAAGACAGAAAACGGCCGGCCGTCTGGTGATTGAAGGAGATATTCCGGAAATGGAGATCGCCTAATACTGCGACACGTAGGGCGATTTCCGGCGATTTCCGGAACTGCCGTTATTCACATAGGAAGGGGCCATTAAAGCGGCAATAAAGAAGAAAAGATATTCAACCACCCGGGTTACCAACATCAGCAGCCAGCTGTAGTAGTCGGTATCCTGGGTGTCTCCGAACAGCAAACGCCCGCCTACTTCAATAATCAGAAACTGGAAATAGAAAAAGAAAATTCCGATGGCCAGATAAAACAGCGGATGGCTGAGTATCTGGAGTTGTTTGTATCGCATCAGTTGGTAGAGTAGTACGAGTGCGGCCAGCAACAGCAACAGCGCGATAACCACCTGAAATCCGGCATGGCGCTTATTCATCCCATTGATGAGAATATAGGTAATGAATATAGAGGCCGTGGCAATGGCTATTGTGGGAACAACGCGACGGAATGAGTTGCGGTAGATCAAGGTTTGGCAGATGAGTAGCACGAGCCCAAACACCACCAGCATATGAACATTATCGGCGACCAATCCCCAGCTGCGGCGTATGGCGGGAAAGGAAACCAAAATATCGTGGAAAAAGGAGAGCAGACATATACCCATAAGGCATACCATAGCATCCTGCAGATAAGCCCGGCGACCCAGGATTACCAGAAATGCTACCATTGGCATACAGGATACCAGCAGAGAAAATACGGTTTGTACAGAATAGCCCTCTAACATATCAAATGGTTAACGGGCTTTCCATAGGAATCTACGGTTTTAAATGGATTGAAGAGCAAGTTACCTTATCGCAGCGGTACAGACAATAGTAATTCTACGAGGTAAATCTGCAACTCCGGGGATTAGTCGATCAGATTGTTTTTTACGGCAAAGAATACGAGGCCAACGGTGTTTTTTGCGCCGAATCGTTCCATTAACCGGTCTTTGATCGCTTCTACCGTGCGCGGACTCACTTCCAGTTTTTTGGCAATTTCCTGAGCGGTTAGTTCCATGCAGAGCAGGCGGATCACTTCCTTTTCCCGGTCGCTGATAACGATTTCGCTGTTGAGTGAGGGGATCGTTTTGGTGCGGGCATGTGATTTCCGGAGCAGAATACGGTTCACAAAGTTGTTCAGGTAATATCCCTTTTCCGCTACTTCCATTATCGCCCTTTTGATTTCGGCCGGGTCGGCACTCTTGAGCAGGTAGCCGTTGGCTCCGTTTTCCATCATGTGGGCAACAAAACGTTCGTCCTCATACATGGTGAGGACAATGATGTGGATATGGGGAAATGTTTTGGAAACGAGTTTGGTGGTTTCAATACCATCCTTCTGTGGCATCCGGAGGTCCATCAGGATCACATCCGGTTGTGACTCCGCAAGGCCGTTGTAAAGTTCCTCTCCATTCTCGGCCTCCTGTACAAATTTGATATTGGTGTATGGCCTCAGCGACAGAATGACCCCTTTTCGGAAAATTTTATGATCATCAGCTATCGCCACTTTGATAGTGGTTCCCATAGTATTAATTGAACAGGCTTAAAGATAGTGATTATTCGATAATGTATACGGATGCTGCTCTGAAGCCCGCAGATCAATTTCGATTGTGACCTTATAATAGGTTTGAGAGTGGTCTTTCTCAAACAGGATTTTACCCTGAACCACTTTCAGGCGGCTTTGGATATTTTTTAATCCAAGTCCTACGGGGCTTTTGTTAAGCCGTTCATAGTCGGCCTGGGTGAGTCCCTTTCCATCGTGATGCAGACGGATAAAAAACTTATCGTCGTTCAGATTCTGTGTAAGATGGATAAAGCTGGCATTGCTGTGTTTCAGAATATTATTGACCAGCTCTTGGATGATCCGGAAAATGGTTTGTTCCTGTTCCGATTTCAGTCTTTCCCGGTAATCGTGGAATCTTGCGCTGGCGTTAAGGCTTCCGGAGCCGCTGATTTTCTGAAAAAGGTCGTTGACAGCCGACTCCAGACCGAAATTTTTCAAGGTCGGGGGCATAAGGCTGTGGGAAATGTTCCGGATCAGCTGGATGGTATCGTCGATGATCTGCTTGGCGTTATAGATCGATTGAAGTTGTGTGGTTTTATCCTGGTTAACGAGGTTTTCGTTCAGGTAGAGGCGGGCCGTAGCCAGGAGGGGGCCGGCATCGTCGTGCAGATCGGCGGCAATTCGTTGTCGTTCTTCTTCCTGTAAACGTATGGAGGCGTTAAGCAGTATTTTTTGCTGTTCTTCTTCCATCTGCTGGAGTTTCAGCTGGTAGCGGATAACCCTTCTTTGGTGAAAAATGATAAACGTGATCAGGCCGATGGTAAGAGCCAACATACCCAGCGTACCGAAAAAGAGCACGGTGGATACACTCGACGATCGTTGGGCTGCCTGTAAAATCATCTCTTTCATTCAAAAGGGGTTAATAAGCTATTAATCAGACTCCATCAGATATTGAAATGGTTGGTTAACGAAGGATATTCATCTTTGTTGTTTTTCGCCATAAATCCAATGGCAAATAGGATATATTTGGTAGCATTAACGGCATAATTTATGTCCCAGTACTTCTGCAGCTCATCGTCGGTGAGATTTTCGGCATAAATAAAGATAAAGAATGCCCCTGCAAAGTAAAGTAAAATCCCCACTACTATCCAGAAGGCGGGGGTCTGATATATAAAAAGTGTCTGGGGTTTGCTGATCTGTTCAAAGAAGAAGAACAGGCAGGTGACGATGAGAATGATGGCTTCGATCGTTACCGATTGAGAATCGAGGTGGTTGAAATATTTGACCCCCATCAGAAAGGGGAGGAATGCCGATAAGACAAATAGGACACTGACAATCAGGAGTATAAGCCGGTAAATGGGGTTCTGGATGACGGCCCGGAAGAATATAACGAATAAGATAAATTCGACATACGTAAATATGATCCGGAGCAGGTCGGATGGCGATTCCCCGTCGAGGCGGAAGATGATGGAATCGTTCAGGAAACAATAGATGCAGTAAGAAAAAATAACCCATAGCTCCCTACCCCTTTGTTGTTTGATAAACATCAGGAAGAGCGCTATGGGCAAAAGAGGTGAAAATATGCTTATATGTGCTAAAGGGGATATTATACGCTTTGAATTTGACTCAAATATATAAAATCACCTTAATCTGCACAATATAAACTACTACCACCAGGAAGTATCTGAATCGTTACCGTCGCCATCGTCGTCACCACCACCTTGAGTCGGGGGGGGATCGGTGGGCTTCGGCTTGATGATGATCAGGCGGTCAGCTACAATACCTTCTTTCTTAACGAGTTGGCCTTCAGCGTTGATGGTTTTGTACTCGAAGATGTGACGGCCGGTTTCGTCGAGGCCTACGAAAACCATAGTTTTGTTTCCGTTTTCGTCGAGGGCGTTGAACATTTTGATTCCAACGCAGCCGGGTTGAGCCAGGATGTTTTCGATGATTTCGCTACCAACGTAGAAACCGATGTTTTCGTTGGGGTAGTTGTCCTGGAAGTCTTTAACCATTTTGGCGCCGAGCTCGAAGCCAATGTGCTGGCCTGCGGTTTTTCCCAGTTGCGCCGGGATGATTTGTTCTTGGATCATTTGTAGTAGTTTTTTTGGTGGTCAGGAAAAAATTGGAATTTGAATTACCTCCAAAAAAAAAAACTTCGCAACGGGTGGTAAAACCGCAAGTATTTGATAATTTGCCTGAAATTCAGGACTGACAAGCATTTTGCTCCATTTTTTTCGTAAAACAACTAATAAAATTTGGGTAAAGATACGATTCAAAGACCGTAAATTTACTATGCTTGATTTCGTAAACTTCCGAGTTTTGTATTAGTGTTTTTTCGAATATTCGGATTAGGGGAGCAAAAAATCCATACGGAACCTGTCCTAAACGGGTGGATTTTAAAAACGGGCAAAGGTTCTTCGGAACCGAATTCAAAGATATTATCGGGGGCAGCCCCCTGCAAGCGAAGTATTGCCCGATTTAAAAAGTTCGGATTTTACCCCGGCTCAGGTAAGAATGCGTAGTAAAAAGCGTAAATTAACGCTGGAAAATAAATAACCCATTAAAGCACTGACCCGACATGTCCACTGAAAACCTGATTAAAGTAGCCATTGCCGACGACCACAAGATTTTTCGTGATGGAATCAAGATGGCGCTGAAAGATAGAGCCTACCTACGTTTGCTCTGGGAGGCAGAAGATGGAAAAGATCTCGTTCATAAGTTGAAACTGAAGGTCCCGGATGTTCTCCTCATGGATATCCGAATGCCCGAAATGGATGGTATCAATGCTATACCCCTAATCCGAAAAGAATACGAAGCCGTCAAAATCATCGTTCTCACCATGTACGACGACCAGGAGCTGATAACGAAAATGATGGAAATGGGGGCCAATGCATACCTAACCAAAACCAGCGATCCCGAGGAAATCTACAATGCCATACTGACCTGTATGAACGACGATTTCTACTTCAACGATCTGGTAAACAAGGCCGTTCTCCTTAAACTTCAGCATAAAAAACAGGTTCGCCAGTTTTATCCCAATCCGGTTAAGTTTTCCGAAAAAGAACTCCGCATTCTGCAGTTGATTGCGGAAGACAAGACCACCGAAGAAATCTCCAAGGAGGTTTTCCTCAGTCCCCGCACCATCGAAACCATCCGCCAAAACATGAAATCGAAGGCCAATGCAAAAACCATTGCCGGTTTGATCATGTATGCCATGCGGAATAAATTAATCAGCTGATATAGATTCAGGGAACGTCCTAAGTACAATCCGCAATTTTTTTGCCCAACATATCCAAAAAAAAGGGGCCGATTTTTCGGCCCCTTTCAATTTTTTGAAGGTCAGGGAATGGGATTCATGGATCTGGATAACCAGGATAGGGACCTTCTACAGGCTTTTACACGGATTTGGATCTCGGTTTTTTCAGGACATTTGGACTTTCTGGTAATTCAGGATAATTGGATCTGGTTTTTTTCGGATAATTGGACTTCGGTAATTCAGGATTTTGGATTTCGCAGGATTTCTCCTTGGTTTTTTCATTCGGAATACTGGTACCAAAAATTAACTAACTACTATGATCGATATATTATTTAAAGTTTAAAAGAAGTTGATTGACATTGGATTTGCGTTGGCTTTTTGGATTAGGATATTGGAAAACTTTTCTGGACGGTTGTTCGGACATTGGACCATTTGAGGTTGCTTCTCCTGTCAATCAACTTTCAATACAAAAATACCTCCCATATCTATCCCAGACAATCGCATAACTGCCCAATTTTATTTATTCAGGAATTACGCAGGAAATCGTAAAATAGCTATCTTTATCAACGTAAACTTTCCTGTTTAACACTGGTGTTAATACGTTGTCAGGCCCTGAGGACAGTGATTTCCGTAGTGTAGAATGCGTATTTCTACCATAGATTTTAGCCTTTTTCTTAGTAATCTTGCATTGTTAAAACTTTAACCCCGAAAAATCCTCGAAATTTGATACCTATGAGAAAGTCTGATCTGACCGGAAATGATGTTATTAAGGTGGCTATCGCCGATGACCATACCTTGTTCCGGGCCGGAGTGAGAACCGCTCTCTCAATGAAAAAAGACGTGGAGCTGATCGCTGAAGCCGACAATGGTATGCAACTGCTGAACCTTCTCAAGCACATCGAACCAGACGTCATCCTGCTCGACATCCAAATGCCCATCATGGACGGTATGTCCACACTTCCGGAAATCCGCAAACTCTATCCCGATGTAAAAGTCATTATTCTCTCCATGCACGACGATGCGTCTGTCATCTCCAAAATGATGGAAATCGGAGCGAATTCCTATCTCACCAAAAACTCAGATTCTGAGTCCATATATCAGGCTATCATTACCTGCTACCAACAGGAGTTCTTTTTTAACGATCTGACAAACAAGGCGTTATTGAATGGACTCCGCACCAAACGCACGGCCGAGCAGAATCTTCCCCAGGACGTACACCTTACCGATAAGGAAATTTCCATCCTCAAACTCATGTGTGAAGAAAAGAGTACTAAGGAAATTGCCGATATCGTCGATCTTTCGCCACGTACCGTGGAGGCGATCCGCGATAAACTCAAATCCAAAACAGGTGTAAAAACCATGGCCGGACTCGTGCTTTACGCCGTGAAAAACGGAATTCTGGAGGAATAACCCTGATGGCCCGGATCATTGTTAACGGAATTCTGGCCGATGCCGGTAAGCCGGTTGTCAACGCAGCCTCCAGAGGGCTCCGCTACGGCGATGGCCTCTTTGAAACAATGCGGGTGGTAAATAAATCGGTTCCCCATTTTTCAGATAACTATTTCAGGCTATCCGAAGGGCTCAGCACGCTGGGCTTCCGGAAGCCTGTTTTTTTTACCGAAGACTATCTGCTCAACCAGATTCTCTCCCTGAGCGAAAAAAACGGCCACCCCAGCGACGCCCGGGTACGCCTTACCGTTTTCCGCGATGAAGGCGGCCTTTTTGACCCTGTTTCCGATATCCCCCAATGGATTATTGAAACCTGGCCGATACCACCTCTGCCCGAAAAAATCAATGAAAACGGATTGGTGCTCGACATCTTCCCGGATTCGAGGAAGGCCTGTGACAGGTTTTCTTCCCTTAAATCTGCCAATTTTCTGGCTTATGTCATGGCGGCCCGTTTTGCGCGGGAAAATCAGCTGAACGATGCGCTGATTCTGAACAGTTTCGGCCGCATCGCCGACAGTACGATCGCCAATATTTTCTGGGAAGAAAACGGAAAATTATTCACTACGCCACTTTCTGAAGGACCTATTGCCGGAACGACAAGGAATCGGTTGATCAAGACACTTGCCGACCAGGGAATTTCTGTAGGCGAAGAGCCCCTGCCGCCCGAAAGATTGCTGGATGCCTCTTCCGTTTTTCTGACCAATGCCGTTTCCCTGGTTCGCTGGGTCGGAAAAATTGGCAATAAACACTATGTGCCCGGCCCCGCCCAGGAAATTTACCGAACACTTCGCCCCTAAGATTGTTTTAAGCGGAATACACCGTAAATGCGTTCTGCATTGCCTTATGGCATAACATTATGGAATGAACAAACAAAAGCCTGCTGTTGCGGTTTGGTGGTTACGAAGGGATCTGCGCCTCCACGACAATAATGCGCTCAAAGCGGCCATGAAGTCGGGTTTCCCCACTCTTCCCTTATTTGTATTTGATACGGAAATCCTGCGGCTCCTGCCCTCAAAACGGGACGATCGGGTATGCTTTATCCTGGACGCACTCAAAAACATCCAGACCAAACTGAACGAAGGGGGCAGCACTCTGGAGACCTTTTACGGAACGCCATTGGAGGCTTTCCGTTTTCTATCTGAAAAATACGAACTGAAATCCGTGTTCTGCGGCAAGGATTACGAGCCCTATGCGCAGCGAAGAGACGCGGAAGTGACGGATTTTCTTTCCGGAAAAGGCGTTCCTTTTCTTCGTGTAAAGGATCATGTGATTTTTGAAGAAGCGGAAGTGGTGAAGGATAACGGGGAGCCTTATACGGTTTTTACACCCTACAGTCGTAGGTGGAAGGAGTATTTGAAGTCGGCGGCCATCGATGTTTCAGAATCCGACATTTCTTGGGCTCCTTTTTTCCGGCAGGAGGAGCGGAAAATGCCATCGCTGCGGGAAATTGGATTTGAACCTACGGGTAGGGAATTTCCATCAATTCGTGTTTCACCGGAACTTCTTCGCGGGTATGCCCAAAAACGCGACTTTCCCGGTTTGTCGGCGACCTCTGGTTTGGGCGTGCATCTTCGTTTCGGAACGGTAAGTATCCGCCAAATCGTGGCAGAGGCGCAGGCTCACAGCGAGGCCTTTCTGAATGAACTGATCTGGCGCGAATTTTATCAGATGATTGTCCGGAACTTTCCGCATGTTGGCCGCGGTGAAGCCTTTCGTCGGGAATATGATCGTATTGAATGGCGGAACAATGAAGACGAGTTTGAAAAATGGTGCCGGGGAGAAACGGGTTACCCCCTGGTGGATGCGGGTATGCGTGAATTGAATGCGACCGGCCTTATGCATAACCGTGTACGCATGGTGGCGGCGAGTTTTCTTACCAAGCATCTTCTGATCGACTGGCGCTGGGGGGAATCGTGGTTCGCGTCGAGGCTTCTCGATTTCGAATATGCCTCCAACAACGGTGGATGGCAATGGGCGGCAGGCTGCGGCTGCGATGCTGCGCCCTATTTCCGGATTTTTAATCCGGCCCTTCAATTGAAAAAATTTGATCCCGAACTCCGTTACATACGGAAATGGATACCCGAAATACATTCCGGGGAATATCCCGAACCCCTGATCGATCACGCCTTCGCCCGGGAACGCTGTCTGGCCGTGTACAGGAAAGCGATCCGTGGAAACTAGCGATTCTGCTTCAATACTTCGCCCATCGTTTTGATGGCCTTCAGCCCCTGTTCGCCGAGATCATCGGTGAAATCATTGACATAAAGTTCGATGTGCTGACGCATCACTTTTTCTTCCATTTCCTGCGCATGTTCCTTGACATATTCGGAAAGGGTCGGGTAGTTGTCCCAGGACCTTTTCAGACTCTCCCGGATCATGCTGTTGACGGCCTTGTAAACCTCCTGCCCGAGACTTTTACGGATGACGATTCCGCCGAGCGGAATGGGAGCACCTGTTTTTTCTTCCCAATGGTTACCGAGATCCATCACCAGCGAAAGCCCTCTTTCTTGATAGGTAAAGCGGTTTTCGTGGATGATTACGCCAAGCGGGTATTTGCGGGAGAGGACGGCGTCTTCGATCCCGGAAAAGATGATTGCTTCTTTTTGTTTGGCCTGCGGGAAGGCAAACTGCAGCAACATATTGGCCGTGGTATGAAGCCCCGGAATAGCGATTTTCATATCAGCAATCTTTTCACCGATGTTATCAATGGGGGATTGGCTGATCAGAAGCGGTCCCACGCCCTTGCCCAATGCACTGCCTGAAGGCAGCAAATCATATTCTTCCTGTACGTCAAACCAGGCGCGGTAGCTGAGTTTGGTAATATCCAGCTTGCCCTGGAGTGCCCATTCATTCAGGGTTTCGACGTCTTCCAGAACAGGTTTGAATCGAATATTTCCGGTGTCGACCTTCCCGTTCACGAGGGCGTCGAAAATGAAGGTGTCGTTGGGGCAGGGGCTAAATCCTATCGTTAATTCCATATCTCGTTTATTTTCGGAACAAGTCGGCCCAGTTCTTCATTCAAAATGCTGATGGCCTCTTTCATTTTCCAGTTTTGCTTATTTCTTTCTCCTACAAAATTTGAAACCGCGCGGAGCTGCAGGAACGGGATGTTTTCCTTTCGGGCTACAAAATGCAGTGCGGCTCCTTCCATGGACTCAATTTCCGCTCCGAAGCGGTTCCTGAACCAATCGATTCGGTCCGGGGAGGTGCTTACTTCATTAACGGTAACCGCATTCACAAAAGGGAGGCCGGGGAGTTTTGCCGGATTCAGCGGATTCTCCAGCAAGCCTGTGCTTTCCAGCCCAATCTGTTTCATGTCGCGGTAGCCATCCGGTTCCCGGACACAAAGATCGGCCAGAATATCCTGTTTGGCGACAACAAGGCTTCCCGGGGGGTATTTTTCCGTGAAGCTGCCGGCAATGCCTGCCTGGATCACAAAATGGGGCCGGAACTCCTGTATAGCTTTAAGAATCAGGTAGGTAGAGGATAACACGCCAATACCGCTTTCCACCCTTTTCAGGTCGATTCCCGGATTGTTCGGGGCGGAGCCGTACCCTTCGAGAAAGGGGGCCGTTTCAAATGCGGTTGCCGATACAAGGAGGATTTTCATTGCGCAAAGTTCGGCATTTCCTTACCGAAATCGTAACTTTGCAAAAATTTCGGGAAGGCCATGGTGTATTTGACCCGTGTAGAACATTTCAACGCTGCGCACAGATTATATAATCCGAGGTGGACTGCTGAACAGAACGAAGCGGTATTTGGTAAATGTGCCAATGCCAACTGGCATGGACATAACTACGAGCTTTATGTAACCCTGAAGGGGGAACCTGATGAAGATACGGGGTTTCTCTACGATGTGAAAAAACTGAGCGAGTTGATCCGGGTTCATGTTATTGAGCATCTGGATCACCGTAACCTGAATATGGATGTGCCGTTTATGAAGGATAAGATGTGCTCCACGGAGAACCTGGCCATTGCCATCTGGGAGCAGCTGGTACCACACCTTCCTGAGCGGGTTCAGTTACATTGTATCAAGTTGTACGAAACACCCCGCATTTACGTGGAGTATTTCGGCAAATAGTGCAAACAAATAATCGGGTGCTCTGTTAAGGATTGTTCTTTCCGAATGTCTGGACAGCACACTTCTGTACCGGCAACAGGAAACGGAGGCCCATCCCAATTACCCGAAGGCAGCGACATGCCGTATTAAATTCGACTATGCAGAAAAAAGTTGCGGTATTCAGGAAAGAACATTTTAATTCAGCCCATCGCCTGCACGTCAGCGAATGGAGTGAATCACAGAATGCCGAGGCTTTTGGAATGTGCAATCTTCCCAATTATCATGGTCATAACTACGAACTCGTGGTAAAGGTGACGGGCGTGCCTGACCCTGTTTCCGGCTTCGTGGTTGATCTGAAATGGCTCTCCAGCCTCATTCAGCGCGAAGTAATCGAGCGTTTCGACCATCGTAACCTGAATCTGGACGTTCCCTTTTTTAAGCATCTAAATCCAACCGCAGAAAATATTGCCATGGTTATTTTTGACCTGCTCCGTCCGCATATTTCTGCTGAGCATGACCTGCAGATTCGACTATACGAAACCGAAAGAAATTTTGTAGAATACCCTGCATAGGTTTTATTTTTAATTGAAATGACAGCCGATGGCATATAAAAAGATTGAGCAGTACGATGAAGCGATCACCAAGGGGTTGATAGATAACTACAGAAACGCGATAAGCCTGTTGGGAGAGGATCCCGATCGTGAAGGTCTGCTCAAGACTCCCGAAAGAATGGCCAAAGCCATGCAATTCCTGACACAGGGATATGCAATGAATGCCCACGATATTCTCAACGGAGCCAAATTTCACGAAGACGTGAGTGAAATGATCATCGTTAAGGATATTGAGCTCTACAGCATGTGCGAACATCATATGCTGCCGTTTTTTGGGAAAGCCCATATCGCCTATATTCCAAACGGCTATATCACCGGTCTCAGCAAACTGGCGAGAGTGGTGGATGTGTATGCCAGAAGGCTGCAGGTACAGGAGAGACTGACCAACGAAATTCTTACGGCTATCCGTGAATCGTTGAATCCCCTGGGCGTGGCTGTTGTAATTGAGGCATCCCACCTGTGTATGATGATGCGTGGAGTTCAGAAACAAAATTCTGTAACCACTACGTCGGCATTTTGGGGTGAATTTGAAAAGAATGAAACCCGAAGCGAGTTCATCCGATTGATCGGTTCACACCTGCACTAGTATTTGCGCAAATCGCTTAAATTCGCCCGCTATTAATTTTATCCATACTGAATTCTATTAGAAACTAAACGCAAAAAGGATGAAACACGCCTATGTATTTCCCGGTCAGGGAGCACAGTTCTCCGGGATGGGAAAAGCTTTGTATGACTCGGGAAGCGCTGCTGCAGCGATCTTCGAAAAAGCTAACGAGATTCTGGGCTTTCGCATTTCAGATATAATGTTTGGTGGAACAGATGAGGAACTAAAGCAAACTGCTGTTACGCAGCCAGCGGTGTTCATTCATTCTGTCGCTGCTTTTTTGTCTCTTCCGGATGCCCGTCCGGAAATGGTTGCCGGACACTCACTGGGCGAATTTTCTGCTCTTGTGGCCAGCAAGGCGCTTCAATTCGAAGATGCGTTGAAACTGGTTTCCATCCGTGCCCAAGCCATGCAGAAGGCCTGCGAAATTACACCTTCTACCATGGCTGCCGTATTGGGACTGGAAGATGCGAAGGTGGAAGAAATATGTAAGAAGATTCAGGAAGAGAGCGGTGAAATTGTGGTGCCGGCGAATTATAACTGCCCCGGCCAGTTGGTCATCAGCGGTACCGTGAAGGGAGTAGAACTGGCCTGTGCTGCCCTTAAGGAGGCCGGTGCAAAACGTGCACTTGTTCTGCCTGTAGGGGGGGCCTTCCATTCTCCGCTGATGCAACCCGCACAGGATGAGCTTTCGGCTGCTATCGACGCCACTCCGTTTGCCGTACCGGTATGTCCGGTTTATCAAAATGTGGTTGCCGCTCCCGTAACCGATCCGGCGGCCATCCGTCAGAATCTCAAGGAGCAGCTCACCGGAGCCGTGAGATGGACCCAATGTGTACAAGCTATGGTTCAGGATGGTGCTACCCAGTTTACCGAATGTGGTCCTGGAAAAGTTCTTCAGGGGCTTATCCAGAAAATCCATAAGGAAGCCCAGACTTCAGGGGTACAATAGTCGTTTAACCTATACTGTAATGCTGCAGTTGATCCATTCCGGATCGAATGCAGCATTATATTTTTTATAGAAATGGATGGCGGGTTCATTCCATTCCAGTACCTGCCAGGCTATGCCGGAGAATTTCTTTTCCCTGGCTTCTTCGATCAATGCGTCAAAAAGCATTTTGCCAAGGCCCTTTCCGCGCATTTTGTTCGTAACAATCAGGTCTTCCAGATACATCCGTTGTCCCTTCCAGGTACTGAAGCGGATATAATAAAGCGCAAAGCCTTCCACCTTTCCATCTACCTCGGCTACAAAGGCCCGCCAAACAGGATTGGTGCCGAATCCGCTTTCCCGGAAATGTTCTGCGGAAACCGTGACTTCATGAGGTGCTTTTTCATAAACCGCCAATTCGTGTACCAGTTCAAGCAGGCGGGGACAATCTTGTTCAACGGCAGGGCGTATCAGAATGTTCATTGTTCGAGTGCTTGCGAAAGATCTGTTATAATGTCATTTAACGTTTCAATACCGACGCTCATCCGGATAAGTCCATCGGTGATGCCGGAAGCCAGACGTATTTCCCGGGGGACGCCGTAGTGCGTCATACTCGCCGGATGACTGATCAGCGTATCAGCCGTACCCAGCGAAACCGCGCGGGTGCACATTTGCAGCCGGTCGATAAACTTTTTGCCGGCTTTCAATCCACCCTTCAGTTCGAAACTCAGCATAGGACCGCCATTTCGCATTTGTTTGCGGGCGATGACGGCATCGGGATGGGAGTCGAGTCCGGTATAGTTTACCTGTTTTACGGCCGGATGTTTTTCCAGAAACAGCGCCACCTGATGGGCATTGGAGCAATGCCGGTCCATTCGGAGTTCGAGGGTTTTCATTCCCGAAATCAGGAGGAAAGCGTCGAAGGGGTTGGCATTTCCCCCCAACAAACGATACCATTTAAGCACAGCATCGTTCATATGCTGAATATCCCTGCCGAGCAATACGCCGCCAATGGCCGTACCGTGCCCGTTCAGGTATTTGGTGGTAGAATGCACCACGAAGTCTGCCCCCAGTTTAAAGGGCTGTTGGAGATAGGGGGTGGCAAAGGTATTGTCGACCGAAACCTTCACGCCAAAACGATGGCCGATTTCCGAAATCATGGCGATATCAACGCATTGAAGGGTAGGATTGGCCGGCGTTTCGAGATGTATCCAGCGTATTTCCGGAGTGGCTGTCAGGATTTTTTCGATTTCGTCGGCTGATCGTAGTGGGTTGAGAACGGTTTCAACGCCGAGAGGGGGTAAAACTTTATGCAGCAGTTCATGGGTTCCTCCGTAAAGAGAGTAGTGGGAGAGGACCTTGTCGCCGCTTTTCAGGTTGGCCAGGAACATGGTCGACATGGCTGCCTGTCCGCTTGCGTGCAGCAATGCTTTTAAGCGGAGCGGGTTTCCCGATTCGTCGGTTAGCCCCAGCGATTCGAGTGCTGCAATTTTTTCTTCCGCCTCGGTGAAGTTGGGGTTTCCCCAGCGCGTGTAAATATAGCCGGGTTCCTTGTTTTCGAAGCGTAGCATTCCCTGTTCGGCCGTATCGAACGTAAAGGTTGATGTGGCGTAGATGGGGGTAAGATGGGCATTAAGGGGATCGGGGGAATGACCGGCGTGAACGGCCACCGACCCGAACCCGTTAAATTTTTCTGTATTCATGTATTGCGGTTTTATTCCGCTCCGTAGGCCCATTTCACGAGGGTTGCACCCCATGTGAATCCGCCTCCAAAAGCTGCAAGAACGATATTGTCGCCCTTTTTCAGCTTGGATTCCCATTCCCACAAGCACAGCGGAATGGTGGCAGCGGTTGTGTTGCCGTAGCGTTGGATATTAAGCATTACCTTATCGGCCGACAGACCGATGCGGTCGGCGGTAGCGTCGATGATGCGTTTGTTGGCCTGATGAGGTACCAGCCAGGCGATATCGGCACCGGTAAGGTTGTTTTTCTCGAGCAGTTCCTGGCTTACATCCGCCATTCCCTTAACGGCAGCCTTGAATACGGCCTGCCCTTCCTGATAGGCGAAGTGTTCCTTGTTGGTAACGGTTTCGATAGATGCTGGACGCAGAGAACCACCCGCCTTCATGTGCAGGAAGGGGGCTCCGCCTCCATCGCTTCTCAGGATACTGTCCTGAACGCCGTAACCATCGGTGGAGGGCTCCAGAAGTACCGCGCCGGCCCCGTCACCAAAGATGATACAGGTTGCACGGTCGGTATAGTCGATGATGGCACTCATTTTATCGGCCCCGGCGACGACCACTTTTTTGTAGCGGCCGCTTTCGATCAGGGAGGCGCCGAGGGTGAGAGAATAAAGAAAACCGCTGCAGGCGGCAGAAACATCAAAACCCCAGGCGTTTACAGCGCCGAGTTTGTGGCAGGCAAGGTTGGCTGTTGAGGGGAAAACCATATCGGGTGTTACCGTACCCACAATGAGGCAGTCGATTTCAGAGGGGTCGATTCCACGCTTACGGCAGAGATCCTGCACTGCGGGTACCACCATATCTGAAGTTGCCTTTCCTTCACCTTTCAGAATTCTTCTTTCTTCGATCCCTGTACGGGTGCGGATCCATTCGTCCGTAGTGTCAACAATTTTTTCCAGATCTGCGTTAGTAAGCTTATCTTCCGGAACATACCCACCTACCGCGGTAATTGCGGCAGTTATCTTGTTAGCCATTTGCCTAGGTTTAAGTTTTTTTCAAGAATGGGTGTAAAATTAAGGGAAATCCTATTTTCGTGTTATGATTGCCTTTCTTATTGGAAAATTTACGGTAAAAAGTCCTGCCCTTGTCCTAATGGATGTGCACGGTGTTGGGTATGAGGTGCATATCAGCTTACCGACCTATTCGCATATTCAGGACAAAGAAGAGGGGATGCTGCATACCTACCTGCAGGTCCGTGAGGATGCCCATGTTCTCTATGGTTTTCATAGTGTTGAGGAAAAACAGCTTTTTCTTCAGCTGATCAGTGTTTCGGGCGTGGGAGCGTCCACAGCCCGTGTCATGCTGTCGTCACAAAAGCCCGAAGACATCATCGCTGCCATTACCCAGGGAAATGTGAAATGGCTGGAGCAGATCAAGGGAATCGGGAAAAAGACGGCCGAACGCATCATTGTGGAATTGAAGGACAAGCTCGGTAAACTCTCCGTACCCGGTCAGCCCATGGTTTCTGCGGTCGTAAACAATAGTGTGGAGCAGGATGCGTTAAATGCTCTGATGGCTCTCGGAATTGCGCGTAATACAGCCGAGCAGGCGGTAAAAAAGGCCATTCAGTCCGGAGGAAATAGCAACAACCTTGAATCAATCATCAAAAAATCGTTACAGGCTATTTGATTAAATTCTACTCCCTAACACAAGACTAATTGACCAGAAGCGTTATTCACATACTCACAGCAACGGTACTTTTTGCTGCGGGCTTGTTGACTGTTCCTTTCAAAACGGTCGCAGGGCCTATGGCTATACAGCAACAAGATACCACCAAAACGCCTGCTGCCGATACCCTTAGGTATCCAATCCGTGACCGGAGAACCGATCCTTTTACCGAAAGGAATCGGAACCCCTTCGATTTGCGTGATCCTTCCAATATTGAACGGAAGATTGAATACGATCCTACCACCAGGCAATACTATATTTACGAGAAAATCGGCAACCGCTACTACCGAAACCCGACAGCGCTCAGCTACGAGGAGTTTCTGCGCGTACAGGCGGCCATCGACGAAGAAAACTATTTTCGCGAAAGGGCCTCTACCCTAAGCAACCTGAACCGGAAACTGCTTCGCCCGGAACTTACACTCAAGGAAAGTTTCTTCAACCGCTTATTTGGCAACGGCAAGATTGACATCCGGCCGCAGGGCTATGTTGATATCATGGCCGGCTACCAGGGGCAAAATATCAAAAACCCGACCCTGCCCGAACAAGCCCGTAAAAACGGAGGCTTCGACTTCGATCTGAACGCCAATATCAATGTAACGGGAAATATCGGCGACAAGCTGAAACTTCCGATCAGCTACAATACTCAGTCGACCTTTGACTTCGAAAACCAACTGAAACTCGATTATACGGGACTTGACGATGAAATTGTAAAGCGCTTTGAAGCGGGTAACGTTAATTTCTCCTCAAAGGGTACCCTGATTCCGGGAGCGCAGTCGCTCTTCGGTGTCAAAACCACGCTCCAGTTCGGCAAACTCTTCGTAACCGGTGTGCTGGCCAACCAACGTTCCCAGATCAGCAGCCAGTCGCTCCAGGGCGGGGCTGCCACGCAGTCGTTCCAGATCAAGGCTCACGAATACGAAGAAAACCGTCACTTCCTGCTGGCCCAGTACTTCCGGAACAACTATAATAAGGCTATGGCCAATCTTCCGGTGGTCGCTTCGCAGGTCCAGATTCTGCGTATGGAAGTTTGGGTAACCAATCGTAACGGTTCAACAACGGATACCCGTGATGTGGTAGCCTTCATGGACCTTGGGGAAAGCTCGCCCTATAACAGCGGTATTGCCTCCCTGTCGTCCAATCCCCTGCCCGACAACAATGCCAACGATTTGTACGGGCGTCTTGCCCGTGACCCCTCGGCCCGGAATCCCGCCCTTATTCAAAGCCGGCTCAGCGCTATGGGCATGCGGCCGGTGGAGGATTTTGAGAAAACATTCGCCCGAAAATTAAGTCCCGACGAATATTATTACAACCCGCAGATCGGATTCCTTTCGCTGAATCAGCAGCTTCGTGAAGATGAAGTGCTGGGCGTAGCCTTCCAGTACCAGTACAACGGAAGGGTGATCACCGTGGGTGAGTTTTCGCAGGATGTTCCGCCCGATACCGCGAACGCGCTGCCGGGAACCCAGAAAGTGCTTTTCCTGAAACTGCTGAAAGCGACGTCGCAACGTACCTACCTTCCGCTGTGGGATCTTATGATGAAGAACGTTTATTCGGTAGGTACCTACAATCTTCAGCGTGACGATTTCAAACTGAATATTCTTTACCAGGAACCGAGTTTGGGTGAGAAGAGATTCCTTCCGGAAGGCGATCAGGCCGGTGTACCCCTGCTTACCCTTCTTAATCTCGACCGCCTCAACAATCAGAACGATCCCCAGTCCGATGGCGTGTTCGATTATGTTGAAGGATTTACCGTGCTCACCCGGTACAGCCGAATCATCTTCCCGCTTCTCGAACCTTTCGGACGTGACCTCGATTCGATCGCTTTCCGCAACAGTCCGCAGGAGCTGAAAGACAAATACGTTTATTACCCGCTTTACGATACCATCAAATCCATTGCGGAAACCTATGCCAACCTAAACCGCTATGTGATGCAGGGAACGGCGCGAAGCAGCGGGGGCGATAATTCCGAAATCAGCCTCAATGCGTATAACGTTCCAAAAGGCTCGGTGACGATAACGGCGGGCGGACAACTACTGAAGGAAGATATCGACTACGTGATCGACTATAACCTGGGAACCGTGAAGATTCTGAACCAGTCGATTCTCAATGCCAATATTCCGGTGAATGTCCAGTACGAAAACAATGCGGCCTTCGGATTGCAGCAAAGGAACTTCATGGGGCTTCGACTGGATTATCTGGCCAATGATAAGTTATCGGTGGGGGGCACCATCGTACGCCTGAGCGAACGTCCCTTCTTTACAAAGACATTATATAACGAAGATCCGATCCGGAACACCATGTACGGACTGGACTTCAACTACCGTTCGGATATACCGAGAATGAAGCAATGGTTGAGCAAACTTCCGAACTACGAAGCCAAGGCTCCGGTAAACCTGAATGTGTATGGAGAAGCCGCCATGCTTAAACCCGGGCACCCCCCGCAAATCGGGAAAGGGAATGCCGGATTAAGTTATATCGACGATTTTGAAGGAACAAGAAACAGCATCGATCTTCGCTTCCCGCTGATCGGATGGGCCCTGGCTTCGACTCCGCAGGGGAACGGGCTCTTCCCGGAAGCTGATCTGGTAAACGATCTGCGTAACGGTCAAAACCGGGCACGCATTTCCTGGTACAATATCGAACCTACGCTTCAGGACAGAAGGGCACCGAACAATCCCATCAACGATGTCGACGAACTTTCCAAGCCCGAAACCCGTTCCGTTACCAGTCAGGAAATCTTCCCGCTGCGTACACCCGACCTCGGACAAAACCAGCTGGTAACTTTTGATCTGGCCTATTTCCCCACAGAAAGAGGTCCCTACAACTTCGATACAAGACCAGGATGGGTAAATGGCGATGGTAAACTGCTCAACCCCCGAAACCGCTGGGGTGGTATCATGCGGGCCATCGATCAGATCGACTTTGAAACCGGAAACGTTGAGTATATCGAATTCTGGGTTCAGGATCCCTATATCCTGAAACCTTTCGCTACCGGCGGTAAGTTTTACATCAACCTCGGAAATATTTCAGAAGATATCCTCCGCGATTCACGTCGCCAGTTTGAAAACGGATTGAATACACCAAAGATTCCTTCCCCTTCCGATACCACCACACGATGGGGTAAGGTGCCGGCCAACCCAATCCAGGTAACCAACGCATTCAGCAACGACCCTGCCGACCGGGAATATCAGGACGTTGGTTTGGACGGCCTCAGCGATCAGGCAGAACGGGAAAAGTTTGCGGATTACCTCAATGAACTCCGCAATACCTTCGGCGAATCTTCCGCCATCTACCAACAGGCGTTTGCGGATCCGGCCAACGATAACTTCAGAAACTACCGCGATGCGGAATACGATAAACTGAGAACGGGTATACTTGGCCGTTATAGCCGTATCAATATGCCGCAGGGTAACTCGCCGATTGCTTCTGCAGGCGATCAGCAAACAACGGCCTTTACGCTCTATCCCGACCAGGAAGACCTGAACAGAGACAATACCCTGAATGAACTGGAAGAGTACTTCGAATACGAAGTGGATATCCGCCCGAATATGTCTGTAGGATCCAATTTCATCACCGATAAACGAATTGTTGATGTTCGTTTGGCAAACGGAACAACACGATCAGAAGCCTGGTACCAATTCCGCATTCCAATCTCCGAATATGCGAGAAAAGTGGGTAATATTCCCGACTTCAAATCCATCCGCTTTGTGAGAATGTTCCTAACGGGTTTTGAGGATACGGTTGTACTCCGCTTCGCCAAGCTGGATCTGGTACGAAATCAATGGCGTCAGTTCGCCTATAAACTGGATACCGCCGGACGTTATATTGAAATTGACCGGAATTCACCGACGACCATGAATACGTTGGCGGTGAATATTGAAGAGAACGACCGCAGGGTGCCGGTTCCTTACCGCATTCCTCCGGGAATTGAAAGGATGCAGCAGATCAGTAACAACAACGTTAATATCCTCCAGAACGAACAGGCGTTGAGTTTACAGATATGCGGACTGCAGGAGGGGGATGCAAGAGGCGTTTTCAAAACGATGAACCTCGACCTTCGCCAATATGGAAGAATTTCCATGTTTACGCACGCCGAATCGGTTATCGGTCAGGTGCCGCTGCAGGACAACAGCATCTATGCCGTTGTTCGTTTTGGGACCGACTTTATCTCCAACTATTATGAAGTGAAGATTCCGCTCCGCATCACAAGACCCGGAGAAAGTCTGGATACCCTGGTTTGGCCCACACAGAACAATCTTGACTTTGACCTGAGCCTGCTTACCAAGCTAAAAGTTGAACGGAACAACAACGGAAGTCCGCTTCAATATTACAGTAAGCAAATCGACGGAAAGATCTTTGCCATCTATGGAAACCCCAACCTCGGTGAAATCCGCGGCATGTTCATCGGGGTAGAAAATCCCGACGACGACGGAAGTCCGGTTTGTACCGAGGTTTGGTTCAATGAGCTGCGGCTTTCTTCGATAAACGAAAAAGGCGGGTATGCTGCATTGGGCCGACTGGATCTGCTGCTTTCGGATCTTGGAAACATCAGTGTGGCGGGTAACTACAGAAGCAGTGGATTCGGTGCTATCGACGAACGCGTAAACCAGCGGTCACGGGAAGATTTCTCACAAATCGATTTCGCATTGAATATTGATGCGGGAAAAGTGTTGCCGGAAAAAGCGGGAATCAGCATCCCGGTGTACGCCAGTGTTTCAAAAACACTCAGTACTCCCGAATACGATCCCTACGATAAGGATATTCTTCTCCACGACAAGCTCGAAGCGGCTTCGTCGAAGCGGGTGAAGGATTCCATCCGGAATGATGCGATCGATGTGACCACGATCAAAACCATCAACTTCACCAACGTCCGGAAAAATAATACTTCGGGTAAACCGCTGAAGATATGGAGTGTTGAGAATCTCGATTTCACTTATTCTTACACGAAAACGGAAAGACATAATCCGCTCATTGAAAGTGATGAAGTGGTGCGGCATAGGGGAGGACTGGGCTATAATTTCTCTGCACAACCGAAGTATTGGGAGCCTTTTAAGAAAGTTATTCGGTCCAATTCGCCCTGGCTCTCCTTGTTCAAGGGATTCAATCTGAACCCTTCGCCGTCGCTGCTTGGATTCCGTGCCGATATCAACCGTCAGTTCGGTGCTATCCGCCCGAGAAATGTGGGCGGCGGGCCGTACCGGATTCCGGAAACCTATGATAAGTTCTTCACCTTCGATAGAATTTATAACCTCCGCTGGGATCTCTCCCGTTCGTTGAATCTCGACTTTTCGGCTACCAACAATGCCCGTGTTGACGAGCCTTACGGACGAATCGACACCAAACCGAAGAAAGATTCAGTGAAGCATAATTTCTGGAAGGGCGGTAGAAATACCTTGTATCGCCAGGCGGCAAGACTTACCTACAATGTCCCGTTGAGCAAGATTCCGGCACTCGACTGGACCACCATGAACGCTACCTATGGTGCCGGTTATAACTGGATTGGAGCTTCCCGTCTGGCCGTGGATCTGGGTAATATCATTGAAAACAGTTTGCAACGGAATGCACAGGCTGAACTCGATTTTGAGGCGCTGTACCGCAAGTCGAAACTGCTGGCTTCCTTGGATAGGCCGGTATTGCCCCGTTCAAAAAATAATCCGAAAGACACCACGGCCACAAGAGGTAGGGGAGCAAGAACTGCGTCAGCCGAAGAGTCGGCCAAAGAACTGACCGGTTTCGCGCGGGGGCTTGCGAAAGTGCTTACGTCGGTAAAACGGATGAGCATCACCTACGATGAAACCTACAGCACGCGTTTGCCGGGTTATATGGACAGTACGGAACTGCTCGGACAAAACTGGGTGACCATGTCTCCGGGACTGGACTTTATCTTCGGACGTCAGCCGGATACTGCCTTTATCAACCGTTTTGCGGCAAAAGGTTTGCTTACCAGAGATCCGGAATTCAACCTGATGATCCAGCAGAACTTTAACCAACAACTCACGATCAATACCAAGGTACAGCCCGTTAACGATCTGACCATTGATCTGAACCTGACAAAGGCATTCAACAAAGGCTACTCCGAACTCTATAAGGATACTACGGGGTCCAGTGGATTCTCACGACTGAGTCCCTATACTACCGGCGGATTCAGCATCAGCTATATTTCCTTCCAGACCCTGTTCTCGAAGTTCGAAGCCAATTCGATCAGCGAAACATTCCGGGAATTTGAAAACAACCGGCTGATTCTTTCGCAACGACTTGGGAAAATGAACCCCTACAGCGCAGGACCGGGGGCCGACGGCTATTATGAAGGCTACGGTAAATATGCACAGGATGTGTTGATTCCTTCGTTCCTGGCGGCCTACACGGGTAAAAACCCCGAACAGGTAGCATTGATTGATCAATCGAATCCCAATATCAAATCAAATCCGTTCAGGAAAATTCTTCCCAAACCCAACTGGGCGATTACGTATAATGGTTTGACGAGGATCAAGGCTTTTGAAAAAGTATTCACCTCCTTTACCATCCGACATGCGTACAACAGCATGTTGAGTATGAACAGTTATACCTCAGCCCTCCTGTATGCCGATCCATTCAGTATTGGATATCCGGCTTTCATCGATACCGTGTCCGGAAACTTTGTTCCCTATTTCCTGGTGCCGAATATCACGATTGATGAGCGTTTCGAACCCTTCCTCGATCTGGATATGCAGTTCACCAACCAGTTTTCAACGCATCTGGAATATAAGAAATCGAGGATGTTAAGTTTGAGTTTGATCGATTATCAACTGAGTGAAAACCGTTCCACCGAATACGTGATTGGTATCGGCTGGAGAAAACGCGGATTTCCCTTGCCGTTCCGCATAAAACTCCCAGGCAAGGAAGCTTCGAACCGTTTGGACAACGATATCAATTTCCGACTCGATTTCAGCTGGAGGGACGACGCGACGGCCAATAGTCGTTTAGATCTGAACAGTGCGCTGCCCACTTCGGGGCAACGGGTGATTACGATTTCGCCATCGATTGACTATGTTCTGAACAATAGGGTAAATCTGAAGCTGTTCTTTGATCAGCGCAGAACGGAACCGAAGGTTTCCACATCGGCACCAATTACCACCACCCGTGCCGGTTTACAGATACGGGTAGCACTGGCTCAATAATGAAATTAATAAGTGTAAATTATATATTTATTTAATAAGTGTATAATTTACACTTATTAATTTTAGAAGCTTTTGTGAAACAGGTTGGAATTGGCCTGTGCCGTACAGGTTACAACGAGGTCGTTGATGCAAACGTGCGGAGGCAGGGTAGCCGTATAGTAAACAATATCGGCAATGTCTTCGGCGCTCAGTGGCTTATAACCTGCATAAACCGCTTTGGCCAACGCTTCATCGCCCTTAAACCGTACATTGGAAAACTCTGTTTCGGCTGCACCCGGATGAATGGCTGTTACCTTGATACCGTGTTCGAGAAGGTCGATCCGCATTCCCTTGGAGATAGCGTCAACTGCGTGTTTGGTGGCGCAATACACATTCCCTTTTTCGTATACTTCCTTGCCTGCAATGGAACCGATATTGATGATCTGCCCCTTGCCCGCGGCAATCATCAGCGGAACAACCGCTTTTGAAATATAGAGCAATCCCTTGAGGTTGGTGTCGATCATGGTTTCCCAGTCGTCGAGAGAAGCATCTTCAAAATGATCCCTGCCCGCGGCCAGTCCAGCGTTATTGATCAGCAGGTCTATTTTACGAAAGGGTTCCGGCAGACTTTCAACGGCTTTTTCATTGGCTTCCCGATTTCTGATATCGTAGGCGAGGAGGTGTACAGAAGTGCCGTAGTCCGTTTCCAACTGCTTTTTGAGTGCTTCAAGGCGTTCCGCCCTTCTTCCCGTAAGAATCAGTGACCAGCCCGATGCGGCGAATTTTTCTGCGCAGGCTTTTCCGAATCCGGAACTGGCTCCTGTAATCAGTGCTATCTTCTTCTCCATTCAGTTCTTTTTTTCAATGTTACGTCATCTGGTCAAAACTACAGTACCTTTTTTGAAGACGGTTTGTCCCTTGTAGTCAACTCCCTGCGTCATCCACACATAGGTATCTTCGGGCTGGTGTTTGCCGTTCAGCGTTCCGTCCCAGCCTCGTGATGTGGAAGGCGAACTGTACACCAGCTGCCCCCAGCGGTTGTAGATTCGGAAGTAGTCGATTTTGGCAATGCCCACCGGGATCGGCTTGATCTCGTCGTTGATCCCATCGCCGTTTGGTGTGAAGGCGTTGGGAACAAAAATATCGGGACCGGTTCGGAAAACCTTTACCTCAATCGTGTCGAATCCGTAACAGCCTTCCTGTGTGGAAACCCGGACGTAATAGGTAGTGGACGTGGTGGGCATCGCAATCGGGGAGGCGATTTCCGGATTGCTCAGGTCGGCAATAGGCGACCATTGGGCGGTTTCGCCACCCGTAGCAATCAACTGCAGGGGCTGTCCCAGTACAATCGCGGTATCATTGCCCGCATTGGCGATCACTTTAGGCACCACATATACCACGGCGGTATCCGAAACCGGCTTCGGACATCCCAGGGTGTCCGTTACCGTTAGTATGTATTCCGTTGTGGTCAACGGCGTGGCAATGGGCGTCAGCATGTTGCTTCGCCGCAGGTTGGTGCCTGGGGTCCACGTAAAGAAGGCCCCGGTCATCCTGCCCGTGAGCATGGCGGAAGAATCGTAGCAAATGGTCATATCGGGGCCCGCATTCGCTTCGGGATAGGGAACCACACGTACAGTGATGTCATCCGATGCCTCACATTTCCCGATATGCCCGGTAACCCTGAACACCTGGGTAGATGGAGGGGCCGCCCCCGGCGATTTTGCCACGGGGTTGGTGACCATCTCGGAGGGTTCCCACTCAAACCGCAGGGCATCGCCGCTGGGTACCAGGGTCAGACTGTCACCGAGGCAAATGGTGGTGTCCTTACCGGCGGATATCGTTACAAAGGAGCGCACATCCACGAAAACCGAATCCGTATTCGCACAACCGGGAACCGTTTCCAGATAGACGTAATATTTGGTAGGCACGTCCGGACTTACCAAAGGTGCATTGCCGCTTAACGTACTGATATTGTAGTTGGGTGACCAGGTGAACGTGCCGTTGCCGATGGCATTCAGTTGAAGCGTATCAATATCACAGATCAGCGTATCGTTGGTAAGCTGAATCGGCGGCTTATCCAGAACATTGATTGCATGTACGATCGTGTCACGGCATCCCTTGCTGGTACCCACGATAAAGGTTACATTGTAGCGCCCCGTTCGTCCGTAGGTATAGCTTGGGTTGGGATCCGTACTCACGTCTGCTGTTGTTGTCAGGTCTCCGAAATCCCATCGTCGGAAATCTACAACTCCATAGGTGGTCGTCGTTATATCGCGGAAGGGGATGGGGACGTTGGCGCAGGATTCAGAAAAGGAAAAATCGGGTGAAAATCCGGGAAATACCCGCACTACCGAATAGGTGGTGTCGCTGCAATCGCCGCCGGGATTGGTGATGAGCATTATCCGGTAAACACCGGTATCGGAAAATGTATGCGACACCAAACCCAGTTCTGATGAAATATTATTGGGTGAGCCGGGATCTCCGAAATCCCATTTCTGGGAGAGGATTTTCGGGCTGGAATTTTTGTTCCGTATGGTAAGGGTATACCCTTCGCACAATCGGTATTCGGGATCGATAACCGCTTCGGTAGTCTGGCAGCCTGTAATGGCAATCTGAAGATCCTTTCGATGTACATTAAGTAGTTGACCGCGGCGGTATTCCGACACACATACCGTTACAACATAAATTCCGGAATAGGGTGCGGTTCCGCTTACCAGGCCGGTAAACCGGTTAATGGTAACGCCCGTTTCCAGCGGGTTGTTGCCGGCAAACGGGAACTGATACGGAACGTTTGCGTAGGGAGGCGATTCCGGCGGTGACGGCGTTGATGAGTTCATGGAGCCCCCGATATAGGCATCACAGAATTCATAGGCCAACGAATCGCCGTCGGCATCATAGGCCCCAAAATCGTATTCAAAATAACTGTTGGCACAAACAGCAACCGTGTCTTTTCCTGTGAACCTGGCGCTGGTGTTTTCAGGACCGTCGGCCATGACGGCGTTCCCGGGAACAGTTGCGGAGTAGGTGGCGCCGATACTGGAAGATCCGAACACGTTCTCAATGCCGCCCACCCGGCAGCAGCGTTGGAAAGCCACGGTATACCCGAAAGTTGAAGGGGGAAGCTGTATGGTCGTTATATAATATCCCACCTCATAACAGATGGACGGAGGATTGGTAATACAGGGGCCGGGGGTGGTAAGCTCGATAATATCTATGGAGGACCGGGGAACCGAAAGTGTCCTGAAAATGGTGGATCCACCATTGGCACTCATGGCAAAAACCCCGAATTCTGCCACGGCGTCGAGCTGTGCGCCCGAAGAAAAACAGTCGCGGTAGAGTTTTAGTGTGAAGCGGTAGGTATGGGCATTGCCGTTAAATCCGAGATATTCATAAAACATTTCGCCCCCGGTAATATGCCGGGCACTCAGCTGAAGACAGCAGCTCAGAAACGCCAATATGACTACCACTCGTTTAACCATACCAATGGAATAGCTGGTTTTTCAGGGTAGAGGAACTTGCTGTGCGTTTCCTGAATTTACAACTTTTTTATATATGTGGGTAGTGTCGGAAAAAATATTACCGGGTGAGGAGAACGGTGCCTTTACGGACCACTTTTTTACCGGTGTAATCAATCCCTTCGGCCATCCAAACGAAAGTGCCTTCTCCCTGTTCCTGGCCACGGAATTTTCCATCCCATCCGTGACCTACACGATTGGTAGAGAAGACTTCCTGTCCCCAGCGGTTATAAACCCGGAAATAATTCAGCACAGCAATGCCTACCGGATACGGTAGAAAAACATCGTTGTGCCCGTCATTGTTCGGGGTGAAGGCATTGGGTACAAAAATTTCGGGTGCCGTTTTGAACACCTTTATATGAACGGTATCGTGGCCATAACAACCTTCCGGCGTGCTGACCTTCAGAATGTAAGTCTGGTTATCCGTAAGCCGGGCCACGGGGTTGGCAATCCGGGTATCGTTCAGGGCCAGGGGAGGACTCCACTCGTAAACTGTTCCCCCGCTTGCAGACAACTGCAGCGGCTGGCCCATTACGATGGCTGTATCGTTTCCGGCAAAGGCCTGCACCGGCGGAACCACGTTTACCGTAACCTGATCAAAGGAGGGTTTCGGGCAACCTTTGGTATCGGTAACAATCAGTGTATACACCGTTGTCGTTTTCGGTGCCGCAACCGGATTCAGGGTGTTAGAACCCCGCAGGGTAGCCGCCGGCGTCCACTGAAATACGGAGCCATCGTGTGAGCCCGAGAGTTGGGCCGTGGAATCGTAGCAGATGGTATGATCGGGCCCTGCGTCCACAACCGGGTAGGGAACGGTTCGTACCGTTATCTCATCGGTCTTGCTGCATAGCCCGACACTCGCAACAACCGTGTAGGTTGTAAATTCCTGGGTAGGAATGGCCGTGGGATTTTTCACATCCAGGGCACTTAAACTGGGGTCGGGCGACCAGCTGAAGTATAGCCCATCGCCCATCGGCCTGAGTACAATCGGATCGGTGAGGCAGATCGTGGTGTCGGGCCCCAGGTCCAGCGTCACTTCACTGATTACATTTACCCTTACCGAATCCTTGTTAATGCATCCAAGATAATCCTGTTCAACAACATAGGTGGTTGTTTGATTCGGCGAAACGATCGGATTGGGGATATTCAGATCGCTGATTTCGTAGTCCGGCGACCATTTGAAGTTGCCCAGCCCTGAAGCTTTCAGCTCCAGATCGTCGATATCGCAGATTAGTGTATCCTTAAATGCCAACGTCAGCGGAGGTTTTTCAAGGAGGTCAAAACTCTTGACCAGAGTATCGATACAACCCTTGGAGCTTTCGACGATCAGCCGAACATTCTTGTTACCGGTAGCATTGTACTTCCACGAGGGATGTTGGTCCGTAGAAACGTCAAGCGTTGTACTCAGATCTCCGAAGTCCCATTTCCAGGCCGATACAACGCCGTACTGCGCATGGGTGAGGTCCTGAAAACGAACCGGCACGTCCACACAGCCGGCAGTGATGGAAAAATCGGGTGTGAACCCGGGATAAACGCCCAGCGACATCCAGGCGGTATCCGTACAAACTTCACCGGGATTTACTACCAGTCGAACCAAATACCGGCCCGTATCCGGATAGGTAAAAGTGGGCGAAGCTGCCGTAGACATGGAGCCTGCGGGGTCGCCAAACGACCACTCGTAGGTTCGGATCTGCGAAGAGGGCGTCAGGTTGCTGAATGTATACGAATATCCGTCGCAGGTAGTTGGATTGATGGGAAGTTCGGCGTCGGCAAGGTCGCAGCCCGTGATTTTCAGGATGAAATCCTTTCGGTGACTATTGATCTTTTTAGTATTGCGCCATTCCGTTACTTCCACATTTACTACAAAATAGGAGGTTCCGTTTGCGGTTATGATACCATCGGCCGGGGCGATACCGGAAATAATTCCCGTTACGGGGTCGATGCTCACCTGGTTTCCCAGCGGGGAGGTGCCGGAATAACCGGGCCTGTAGTTCAGCGTCCCGTATGGGGGCCGGGCCGGAGCAACATCATTGGCATTGGTAAGGGCGCCACTTCCGTAGGCCGCCGAAAAGCTGTAGCTGAGTGAGTCGCCGTCGGGATCGGTGGCGCTGAAGTCCAGATTAAGGCGTTTGCCGCGGCAAACCAGCGCCGTATCCTTTACCGAAAATACAGGGCTTGAATTCGGATCCTGGGTGCCCAGAATCTGCCGACCGGGAATCGTGCAGGAATAGGTTGCACCGGGATCGCCCGACTGCGACGGTGCATTTGCGTAGGTATTGGATAGATTGCTGATCCGGCAGCAGGTTTGATAGGCGGCAATATACCCCTCTGCATTATCGTCAACCTCAAAGGTGGTCGTGAAGGAGCCCACCTGATAACACACGGCCGGCGGGTTGATAATACAGCTGTAGGGCGCTTTTAACCGGATTTCTTCGTATCCGCTGCGGTTGACGATCCGATCGGCGATAACCGGCGGATAGCCGCCACCGGGATCGTTTCGGAAAATGCCGATGGTTACCGATTGCGGCATCTCGGCAACATTCTGACCCTGTGCATTACAATCCCTGAACAATCGGAGGGTGACCTGATACCGGAGTTTCCCCGAACCGGAAAGCCCGAGGTACCTATAATACATTTCCCCGCCGGATATATGGGATGCTCGGAGGGAAAGGGCAATTATGATCAGAAATACGGTACAGGTCAGTTTTTTCATTCAGCGTCTTTAGGTCTCTCTTCTGTATGAACGGCAATATCCCTCAAAAATTTTTCCAAACTCGCCTGAGTTTCATCTTTTTGCTCGATCATGCCCATATGTGCCGATGATTTCAGAATATGGACATACGAAATCTCAGGTAGATACACTTGCTTCATACTGTCGGCATACGGAACGGCCAGGTCATGCTGTCCTACCAGGAAAAAGACAGGATATTTTGCCTTTTTCAGGACTTCGGTCCGGTCCGGCCGCTTCATCATTGATTCATAATACTGTATAAGCGTTGCATCGGCAATGCCGGAAGTTGTTTCGATAACTGCCTGAACCTGATCTGGATAGGTATTTCTAAAGGTTTCGGTAAACAAATTCGGGGTGGTTTGTTTGAGAAACAGCCTTGCTCCGTTTTTCTTTATGAAATCGATGCTTTTGGTCCGGGCCTCGCGCTTTTCGGCACTGTCCGGAAAGGCCGTGGAGTGAATAAGCCCCATTCCTTTGAGCATATCCCCATATTTTTCGGCAAAGGCAAGGGTGATGTATCCGCCCATGCTGTGTCCGATCATTACGCATTCCGTAATGGCAAGTCGATCGAGCAGGGCCCGAATCGCTTCCGCATAATCTTCAATCGAGTTCAGGTCGGGATTGAAAATCGACTCTCCGGTTCCGGGCAAATCCGGGGCTATGCACCTGCAAAACCCGCTGCACTGACGGACGATATTCCCCCATATACTATGATCTTCCCCAAAACCGTGTAAAAACAGAACGGCCGGCCCCTCACCCGCCACAACGTAATGAAGCGGCATATTGCCGTACAGAAAGGATGCGTGTTGCATAATCAGGCTTTTTTGGATTTGCGGAACATTAAAAATAGGTAAAGAAGAAAGAGCGGAAGCAGAATGGCTGCCATTTTTGAAAGAAGGTCACCGTATACTACATAAAACGTTAACCGGGTTTGCGGCGGCACCTGCATTCGTATGGCCGATTCAATATCCCAGGGCTGCGCTTCATATACCTTTCCGTAGGGATCAATAAAACAGGAAATGCCTGTGTTCGCACTCCGTGCCACCCAACGTCTGGTTTCGATGGCACGCAAACGAGCGTATTCCATATGCTGCCGGTAGCCGGCAGTATTGCCCCACCATCCGTCGTTGGTAATGATGGCGATCAGATTCGCTCCGTTTCGGATGTATTCCGTTAAAAATTCGCCATAAACACTTTCGTAGCAAATGGCCGGGGCGATTTTGTAAACACCGTCACCGGTGTTCAGCACCGTGCGCTCTTCCTGTGTTCCATAGGTTCCGGAAATACCGCCCAGCTCCACCAAAAGGGGACCAAGAAAACTCGCCCATCCCGGCACGGCCTCCACTCCCGGCACCAGCCGCGACTTGTGGTAAAACTGTACGCTGGTATCGGCAGCCATCAAAGCCGCAGAGTTGAAAGCCTCGTAATAAATATCCGTTCCTTCAATTCTCCTGGCACTCAGCTTGTCCTTTTCCCTGGGATCAAGCTTGCGGAATCCGTTTATCCCCGAAAAAATGTGGATTCGCGGATTTCGGTGCATGTAGTCCCAAAGGGGATAATAAAAAAAGTTCTGTCTAATCGTTTCCTCCCAGGCTTCCGTGTGAATGGCGGTTTCCGGCCAGATGACCAGCGATGTGGTGCTGTCGGCGGCTCTTTCACTGGCGCGGATCAGGCGTTGTATCTGCATTTCCTGCGATCCTGTAAACTTTTCGTTATAGGGATCAATATTGGGCTGAACCACCACAATACTGTTTGGACCTCCTGTATATTCCTTATCCGACGAGGGCGTAAGAATTAATGAAATAACCAGCGGTAACAGAAGGGTCAACGCTGTTTGAAGGGAAAGTTTTTTTCTCTTTTCGGGATGGGCGAGTAAACGGAAAACCAGTATGTTCACCAGCAGAATCCAAAGCGTTCCGCCGCCGGTACCGGTAATTTCATACCATTGTACCCAGGAGGGGTGTTTGGCAAAAGCATTGCCCAATGTAAGCCAGGGCCAACTTAGTCCCCAGTCCTGAAGATGAAAATATTCAAAGCTCATCCACGCTAACAGCCATGCCCAGGTGCCGGCAGAAATACCGGATCTCTTCAATACGATATGATAGATCAGCCAGGGGAACGACATCAGCACGGTATTTACAAAAACCGCGGCTATGGCACCTTCCGGACTGGCATTCCAGATCCACCAGGTGGTAAGTGCATTCCACAGCGCCATGCCCGCTGCTGTCAGAAAGAAAAAGCGGCTCCTGCGTGCAATCAGGGGCCCCAGCCACAATAGGGGAACGAAGGCAAAAAAAATGAGAAAGGTGAACGGCGATACCGGCCAGGCTCCCCACAACAGCAGTCCGCTGATCAGCGGATAGATGATTAAAGGCAATTTCTTTCCTGTCATAAGCTCAAACTCCAATTGGATGGACTTTACGCTGTAAAAATGAGGAAATTAAACCAAAAACCCGGACACGATTATCGGATTAGGGGTGGCAGGATATTCCCTGAAATAAAATCCTGGTTGATGTAGGTATCTTTTAAAGTAGGGAGCAACCGGCTTTTCGTAAATCGGAAGCTTTTTGATTGGGCGTATTTTTTTGAATTCGGCGGCAATTCGCTAATCAGCTGCCGTTGACCGCACTATTCATCGTTTGATACGCTGGTGCGAATCTGAAAAAAAACGAATAAAATTATGGGATTAAAGAATCAACAGGATTCACATTCACAAAGTGATGTAAACAAGGAAATCTGGTTCATGCCATAATCCCATAATGGTGTATTATTTGCGGCTGTAGTTCGGCGCTTCTTTTGTGATCTCCACATCGTGGGCGTGGCTTTCGCGCATACCCGCGTTGGTGATTTTCACAAATTTTGCGTTCTGCAGCGATTTGATGTCTTTTGCTCCGCAGTAACCCATGCCGGCACGAAGCCCACCCACGAACTGGGCCACCACTTCGCTGAGGTTACCCTTATAGGCGATACGACCTTCGATTCCTTCGGGAACCAGTTTCTTCACGCCGTCTTCCATATCCTGGAAATAGCGGTCGCTGCTGCCCTGCTGCATGGCGCCGATTGATCCCATACCGCGGTATTCCTTGAACTTACGTCCTTCGTAGATAATGGTTTCTCCGGGGCTCTCTTCGGTACCGGCAAATATGCTACCCATCATTACCGCGCTGGCTCCGGCTGCGAGGGCCTTAACCATATCACCGGTATAACGGATACCACCATCCGCAATTACGGGAGTACCTTTGGATTTCAGTGCCGAAGAAGCTTCCAGAATGGCGGTCAGTTGAGGTACTCCGGTACCGGCCACAATACGTGTTGTACAGATAGAACCCGGTCCGATACCAACTTTAACGGCGTCTGCTCCGGCATCGGCCAGCGCTTTCGCTCCCTCAGCCGTCGCGATGTTTCCGGCAATCACCTGAAGGCCTTTAAAGTTTTTCTTCAGCGACTTCAGGGCGTTGATCACGCCGACATGATGGCCGTGGGCACTGTCAAGACTTACCACGTCGACACCAACCTGTTGCAGTGCATAGGCACGGTCCTGAAGGTCACGGGTGATACCAAGAGCCGCCCCAACCAGCAAACGACCGTAGTTATCCTTAACGGCGTTGGGGTTGTTGATGAGCTGAAGGATATCACGATAGGTGATCAATCCGATCAGTTTTCCCTGCTTGTTGACAACGGGAAGCTTTTCAATCTTATATTGACGGAGAATTTTTTCTGCTTTTTTCAGATCGGTGCCTTCGGGGGCAGTAACCAGCTTTTCGGTCGTCATTACTTCGCTGACCTTCTTGCGCTTGTCGGTTTCAAAGCGGAGGTCGCGGTTGGTAAGAATACCTACGAGTTTGCTGGCGTTGTCGATAATGGGAATACCACCGATCTTGTTTTCCTGCATCAGCTTGAGCGCATCGCCGATGGTGGCCGATTCGTGAAGCGTCACGGGGTCTATAATGAGGCCACTTTCACTTCTCTTCACCTTACGTACCTGCTCAGCCTGCTTTTCAATGCTCATGTTCTTGTGGAGGATACCCAAACCGCCTTCACGGGCCAGCGCAATGGCCAGTGTCGCTTCGGTAACGGTGTCCATGGCTGCGGACAGCATGGGAACATTAAGCGTAATGGATTTTGTCAATTTCGTCCGGATGTCTGCCTCACGCGGGAGTACTTCAGAAAAGGCCGGTGCAAGGAGAACATCGTCAAATGTTAGTCCTTCCCCAAAGAAACGGGAAGAAATGTTCTTCGTGTTGGAGTTATTTGTTCTTGCCATGTGCAAAGATAGTGAAGCAGGAAGGTTGCTTCCAAAAGTAATTTTTTCAGCCCGCGCGAAAAGCCTTCCCGGGCAAGGATTTAACCCGTCCGGACAGCTCCAGTTTTAACAGGGCCGCCGAGGTTTGGGTGGCACTCAGGCCGCTGCTGACACTGATTTCATCGATATGAACATAGTCTCTTCCCGCGATGATCTTCATGATTTTTTCTTCATCGGCAGTCAACGCCTCAAACAGGGTGGGCTGGGGGCGGCTCTGGGAAGCCTCTGGAGAGGCCCACCCCACTGCGTCGAGAAAATCCTGGGCCGATCGGATAAGCGCAGCCTTATTCTGATGGATCAGGCGGTTGCACCCCGCACTGCGCTCGTCGCCGATACGTCCGGGAAAGGCAAACACATCGCGGTTGTAGCTGTTGGCCAGTTCGGCAGTAATAATACTTCCGCCCTTTTCGCCGGTTTCAATCACCACCAGGGCATCGCACATACCGGCCACAATACGGTTTCGACTGGGAAAATTGAATTTGTCGGGTTTTACACCTGCCCGGAATTCCGTCAGCACACCACCGTTCTCCACCATTCTTGCCGCCAGCGAACGATGGGAGCTCGGATAAACCGTATCCAGCCCATGCGCCAGAACACCCAGTGTCGCCAGTCCGCAACTCAGGGCCGTATGGTGGGCAATTGCATCGATTCCGTAGGCCAGTCCGCTTACAATCAATGGGTTATGGGGTTGTAATGCACGGATGAGAGTCTCCGTCAGCATTCGTCCGTAGGGGGTGTAATGCCTTGTGCCGATAATGCCAATTACCCGCGGGCTGTTGAGATCGGAATTGCCCCTGTAATACAGCAGAATCGGCGGATCGTAACAATGCCTCAGTCTTCCCGGATAATCCGCGTGCGTATAAAACAAAGCACGTATCCGGTTGCGCTCGAGGTATTTCAGCTCTTTTTCAATCCGTGCAAAATCGGAAAAGGAGCGGATGGCTTTTGCGCGAACGGGGCCGATGCCTTCCGTTTTCTCCAGCGTTGACGTCGACGAACGGAATATGGCTTCTGCCGACCCGTACTTCTCAATCAATAATTTGGCCTGAACCGAACCGATAGACTGTACCGATGCCAATGCGATCTCAAAAACTGTTGCCTGCATACTCCGCAAAATATGGCCCCTGCGAAAATCCGGCAACCGTGTAAATACCGTCCTGAGCGGCTTTTATAACCCTACGATTTCCATTTCGGTACGTCTGTTGGCCGCTTTTCCTTCCTCTGTTGTGTTCGGTGCTACCGGTCGTGTTTCGCCCCATCCCTTGGAACTCAATCGGTTAGCAGCTATACCCTTTGATGTGAGGTAGTTTACAACGGCCTCCGCACGGCGCTGCGACAGCGTCAGGTTGTCGGCCGGGGAGCCGGTATTGTCGGTATGCCCATTTATTTGTATCTTAATAGTTGGGTTCTCCCTCAACAAAGCCACCAGCTTATCCAACTCCACCTCCGAAGCCGGTTTCAAGTCGTACCGGTTTACATCAAAAAAGATATTCTTCAGTACCAGCGAAGCTTTGTTCTCCAAGGGCTGGAGGGCTATATCGCGTTCAAAATAGCTGGCGGTGTCCTGCGTGGTCAGCGAAAAGTGATCGCTGAAAAACAGATAGCCTTTTCTGTTCACGTTGAAGGCATAATCCTTGCCCGTTGGCAATGTCACAAGATAATTGCCGTCTTCATCCGTCTGCAGTGTGGATACGATTCTATTCGACGACAGTTCGGTCAGTTCCACGGTTGATGGCAGCCCCTCGCGGGTTTTCTTATCAAATACCTTTCCTTTTACCCAACTGGTTTTGAGCGGACGAAGATCGGGGCGAAGGGTAAAGGTGTAAAGATCCAATGCCCCATAACTGTCACCCCGGTCGCTGGCATAAAAAGCGGTTACCCCGTCAGCAGCAATGGTAAGGCTGCCTTCGTTTTCTATCGTATTGATGGGATAGCCGAGGTTCACCGGTTTGCCCCATTTGCCATCGGGCAGGCGTTTCACCATAAACAAATCGTCGCCGCCATAACCCGGAAGCGCATTCGAAACAAAAAACAGCGTTTCGTTATCGGCATGAATGAAGGGACAACTTTCATCGCCGTAGGTGTTAATCTCCGGACCGAGATTTTCTGGTTCACTCCATCGGCCGTCGGCACCGCGACGACTCACATAAATATCACTTCCTCCGAAACCGTCCGGTCTTCTGGAAGAAAAATACAGTTCGCGTTTGTCGGGAGAGAGACAGGGTTGCGAATCCCAATACTCCGAGTTGATCGGCCTGCCGATATTCCGCGGCTGACTCCAGCCTTGTTTGGTGCGGATCGAAAAATAAATGTCGCAGCTTCCCAGACCATCTTCAAAATTACATCCGGTATACACCAGCATCTGTCCGTCCTGCGAAATATGCTGTGCCCCTTCGTTCTGGTTGGTGTTGATGGCGCCGGGCAATGGCCTGGAAACGGTCCATTTGTCGTTTTCCTTCCAGCTTTCGAAAAAGTCTTCGTTGAAATTGTTGAGGCGTCGCGTGAACACTAACTGTTTTCCATCGATGGTTAACGAAGGAAAATATTCGGATTCTTCGCTGTTTATCTCCGGCCCCATATTTACGGGATTAAACTGATAGCCGCCAAGGGGATGCGCCTTTGCATAGTCCACCGCAAATTGGTAACAACGTTGGCGGTATTGTCCTGCCTTGCGGGAGGTTTCGTTCAACCGGGGATTTTCAAGAAAGGTGTTTACCGCCTTCAGGGCCTCGTCGAATCGACCCAGTCCGGCCAGATTGATGGAGTAGGGCAAGTTGTATTCCGAGAAATACGCCGCGTCGATGGCCCTTGCTTTTTCGAAATAGTAAACGGCACTGTCGTAGTATTTGAACTGGCCGTAGATACCCGCCAGGGAGAGATAGGCGTCTGCATAGTTGTTATCCAAACTCAGTGCTTTCTGGATAAGGGGAATAACGGTGCGGAGATCGGTTTCGCTGTCGTCGGATACCTTTTCCATAGCCAACTCGTATTGACGAACCGCCTTTTTGTTGATTTTTTCAGGCTGATAATTCTGCGCATAGGAAAGGGCCGGGGAAAGCAGAATAATGAGAGTTACAAGCCTGGCTATATTTTTCATGTGATATCGATTAACTTATTATAGAACGAAACTATCCAAAAAAAGTTGCGGGACAAAATACAGCAAGATGCGCGGGACTATGGTAAATTCCGTCTTAAAAAGCCGTTTTCGGTTGTTCCTCTGTTTATGTTCAAGAAGACGAAGTGGCGCGCCGCATAGCTGCGATGATGTCGATTGGGAGGCGTGGAGGAAGGTATTCTTCGAAGCAATGGATTCCGCCCCGACGGAACAAGAAGGGACAGCATAGTGCTGAGTATTCTCCGGCACGAACGATTGGGAACTGTTCAATAAAAACTTTCCGGAAAAATCAGAAGCCGGTACGGAAAAAAACTGCCGACTCCATCGGGAGAGCCGGCAGCTGCGGGTGTTTAGCTGATCTCTATTTTCTCAATGTTACCGTCGGAACATGATGTGTACTCCATCCGTTAACTTCAATTCCGGTTACGGTGGTGTCTTTATATCCACGGTGTCCGGTGAAGTGAACGGAATAGATTCCGGGCCTTACTCCGCGAATCAGATAACGGCCATCTCTTCCGGGAAGCGCATTGAGGGTATCGGCATTGCTGAAGGCTTTTACCAATGGTGAAGCGCCTTTCGGCAACACCCGTCCCTGAAGTTTGGCGGTCTTTTTATCGTTAAAGGGCTTCAGGAATGGTTTCAGATAGTAGCGTCCGCTCCAGCAATAAACGGAGCGTTGCAGGTTGAAATCGAGCCATAAACTGAACTGTGTACCGTCGATGACAGAAATGTCATCCGCGCGGATATTGACTTCAACATAATTTTTCGATCCCCAGATAACGAGTGGATAACTTGTTGTACTGTCGGTATACACCGCATTGTCTGGTCCCAGGGTAATGCGCACTTTCAGGACTTTTCCCTGCGGGATGATTCCCGAAGCGAGCAGTGTGTCAACACCGTTTCGCAATTCCAGAAGATCATAAACGCCGGGTTGTATGTCGAGCGTATCCCAGAATACAGAGCTGTTGTGTTTTTGCCTGTTCCTTCCACAGAAATCATCATCCCACTGATCGTCGTAGTCGCGGTCCCAATGTTTTTGTCCCGTATCAATTTTTACAGCAACCTGTCGGATATCCACCAGGAACCTGGTAAACGGAATCGGATCATCCATGAGGTAGATCAACATCTTTGCTTTTCCTTCGGGGATTTGCTCATTTCCAGCGGGAGCTGATTCTTTCTGACAACTCCAAAGCGCCAAAGCTGCGATGCAGCCGGCTACCGCAGCACGTAGAGTGTAGGTTCTCATGTGTGTGAAGTTCAATTCGCGTAGAAATGGTGCATGAGTTACCGGGCCCAAAAACCATTCCAAAGGAATCGTGAAAGCGGATCGGGGCGGAAATCGTCAACGCTTCCCCAATCAGGGAACGTTGATGTACTTATGCGTTTGGAGGGAGAGTTCCCAGCGCGGATTCGCCTTGATATAATCCACGATCAGGGGAGTGACAATATGTGCTTTGTCCCATTCCGGCTGCAGGTAGAGTTTGCATTCCGTTGACACCAGTGCGGCCCATTTTTCAGCCCAGTCAAAATCCGACTTGTTGAATACCACCACCTTGAGCTCATGGGCAAGCGGAAGAATCTCAGGAAGCGGTGCCTTGAATTTTTTCGGAGAAAGACAGATCCAGTCGAAATCGCCGCTGAAGGGAGAAGATCCGGAGGTTTCAATATTGGTGGAGAAGCCGGCTTCCTTGAGGGCCTGGGTCAGCGGACCGAGATCATGCAGCAACGGTTCGCCGCCGGTGATTACAGCCAGGCGTCCGGGGTATTTGCTGGCCTCGGCCACAATGTCGGCGATGTTCCGCTGCGGATGGGCCGATGCATCCCAGCTGTCTTTTACATCACACCAAACACAGCCCACATCGCATCCGCCCAGGCGAATGAAATAAGCTGCTTTCCCCTGATGAAATCCTTCTCCCTGAAGGGTATAAAAGGATTCCATCACGGGAAGCGTTTGCGATAGTATGGTGGTATTATCCGTCAACTTAGTCCTCGTTCTCAAATTTAGCCGTGTAGGCCCGAAGGGTATTGCGCATCAGTGCGCCGATGGTCATCAAACCTACGCCACCTGGCACGGGAGTGATATAGCTACATTTGGGTGCAACTTCTGCAAATGCCACGTCGCCGGCAATACGGAATCCGCTTTTTTTGCTGGCGTCGGGAACGCGTGTGATACCCACGTCAATTACCACGGCTCCTTCTTTTACCATATCGGCTTTCAGGAATTCGGGTTTCCCGAGCGCAGCGACGATGATATCGGCATTCTGGCAGATTTCCTTCAGGTTTTGGGTGTGGGAGTGGCAGATGGTAACCGTGCAGTTGCCGTAGGGAAGGTTGGAGCTCAGCAATACACTCATGGGGCGACCAACGATATTGCTTCTTCCGATAACCACCGCGTGTTTGCCCTTGGTTTCGACCTTGTAATGTTCGAGCATCAGCATAACACCGAAAGGTGTTGCAGGAAGGAAGGTGGGCAAACCCTGCATCATTTTTCCAGCACTTTCCGGATGGAAACCGTCGACATCCTTGGAAGGATGGATGGTGTTGATGACTTTTTCATCGGAAATATGTTTGGGAAGCGGTAACTGAACCAGGATTCCATCGACTTCCTTGTCGTCGTTCAACTCACGGATTTTGTCGAGAAGAATGTATTCGTTCACATTTTCATCGAACCGAATCAGCGTTGACTTGAACCCAAGTTCTGCACAGGTTTTTACTTTACTGGCGACATAGGTTTCGCTTGCGCCGTTGTTTCCTACCAGTATCGCGGCGAGATGGGGGGCTCTGTTGCCCTGACTTACCAGCTGCGCCACTTTAATCTTGATGTCTTCCTTAATTGCCTGAGAAGCAACTTTACCGTCGAGAATTTGCATGCCGCAAAGTTAGGTGTTTATACACGGGTTTTAAAAGAAAAATACCCTTGTCTGCCGGTTTTATAGGGTGGAACTTGGTGCTAAAATTCTGAATATGAGGAGAATGGGGTGTGTACTTGCATTTTTGTTCCTGTATCGGGAGGCCTTGCCACAGACGGCATTGATCTATCCGACATTCGATTATCCGGCCTTTATCGCCAGCCCTTCCCGCGACATTCGTGACCTGTTCGATCAGCCCGCAGGAGCGCTGGATTCGGCCGGTTGGTACGGAATGGTGTCTGCAAAAGAACTCGTCCCGGGAGGTGGGTTGCGTATGCTTCAGGGAATGGGCGCGTTCAACTGTAGCATGGGAACGGCCGGTGTTGGATTTCGGATTTTAGGAAACGCCGATCTGAGCCGGAGATACGGCTTTTTATTCTACTCCCGTAGTCTGGGAAGATCATTTTGGTTGGGGGTTGCTACGGGCTATTCGGGATTCCGTTCCCCCCGCTGGAAAAATAAAGGCTACGCCGATTATAAGATTTCCTGGGCGTGGCAGGCTTCGAATACCCTGCATTTCGGTGGAACCATTGCCAACCCCGTTGTGCTGAAAAAAGCGGCCGAACGGCCAGCTAAAGCGATACACACGGGCTTTACGATTTTCCCTTCTGCGCAGGTAAGTCTACGCGTCGGGCTGTTGACCGATGAAGGAAGGGGCGGGCGGGTGCTCGCCGGCATCGAATATCTGCCGGAGGCGCGGGTCGTCCTCAATGCCGGATGGTTAAGCGGAGAAACGATATTTATGTTCGCTGCAGGGTACTGCTATAAAAATTGGAAGCTGTCAGCAGGAACCACTTATCACCTCCTCCTGGGCCTTTCACCACAACTCAGTATTCATCTAATACCGGCGGGCAATGATTAGGGGGATTTTGCTTGTATTGCTGCTTTTGACCGTCAGCAATCTGTCGGCACAGGAAGAAGAGCTGGAAACCCTGATCGAAGAGCTTTCCGAATCGGATGAAGCCAATATGGATCAGGACGAATGGATACAACAGCTTCATCATCTGCAGAACAATCCCATCCGGATTAACCGCGCCGATCGCAACGAGCTCGCGTCGGTTGTTTTCCTGAACGAATTTCAGATTGAACAGCTGCTGCTTTACCGAAAACTTCTGGGGGAACTCATCAGTGTTTACGAACTCCAGGCAATCCCAGGTTGGGACAACGAAACCATCCGCCGTGTGCTGCCCTATATCACCATTGAAGACGGGAAATTGAACACCTCGGTTGAAGTAGTGCTGACGGAAGGTAACGGATATCTCGTAGCCCAGACGGCATCCGTGTTTCCCCGCGCGAAGGGCTATTCATCGGTTAATGGCAAGGAGCCCGCCTATTGGGGTAACCCCTGGCGTTATCAGTTGCGGATGCGCTATCAGTATAAACAACTCGTTCAGTACGGATTCACCCTGGAAAAAGATCCCGGTGAGCCTTTGTGGTACCCGGGTAAGGGAGTCGATTTTCAGTCTTTTCATTGCCAGTTCCGACATATCCGGAAACTCGAAACCCTGGTGCTTGGGGATTTTGTGGTGAATATGGGGCAGGGGTTGCTTCAATGGCAGGGGATGGCTTTTGGAAAAGGGAGCAACGTGATGGGCATTAAACGACATGGCCCGCCGATTCGCGCCTACAGTGGCGCGGGGGAATACAATTTTCACCGTGGTATGGGCCTAACGGTGTCTTCAGGGTCGGTCGGTTATTCCGCCTATGTTTCCACCCGGAGCCTTACCGCAACCGTGGAGGAGGCTGAGCCGGATCGGTTGATTACTTCCATTTCCCAGAGTGGACTGCACCGCACCGAAACTGAAAGGAGCAAGCGGAATGCCATCCGCCAGTACAGTGCCGGAGTGGGTATAACGTTTACCTATAACCGATTTCGATTCGGTGTAAACGGTGTCGGTACAAACCTTTCCGGAGCGATTGAAGAAAAGGATGATTACCGGATTTTTGGGATAAGCGGGACGAAGTGGGCCGGAGCATCCACGGATTTTTCTTTTACGGGTAGAAAGGGATTTTGGTTTGGCGAAGCGGCGGTCGACAAGCGGGGCGCGCCGGCTGCGCTGCTGGGCTGTTTGATGGTTCCTCATTCCAGCCTGGAGTGGGCGGTACTGTTGAGAGCTATCGACCCAAAATACCAATCGTGGAACGGGAATGCCTTTACGGCGGCGAGCGCCCCTTCCAATGAAACCGGCATCTATTCGGGTTGGCGTTGGTACGTTGCCCGCCGGGTTCAGGTGGATGGCTATGCCGATTTCTACCGATGGCCCTGGTTGCGTTATCGGGTCAGTGCGCCATCCTATGGGGCGGACTATCTCCTGAAGATTTCGGGGCGCTCCCGGAAAACCACCTGGTCGGTACAACACCGCTATGGAAACCGGCCGACCGATCTGACCGATAGTTTTCGGTTTGCTACGCCGGGCCTGACGCGAACGTCCAGATGGCGGTTTGCCGGCGAACACCAGCTGGCGAACGGAGTTCAGATCCGGATGCGTTGGGAGTTGGTTCGCATTCTCGACGAGTTGTCGGAACAACGGAACGGAAATCTTTGGTATGCAGAGTTTCGGATACCCCTTCCGCGGCCGCGCGTCCGGTTGGATCTCCGTCTGCAGTACTTTGAGACAGATGGGTATACGGCTAGAATCTATGCGGCCGAACGTGAAGTGCTGTTTCATCAGAGTGCGCCGGCGTATTTCGGGCGGGGATGGAAAACCTATCTCATGCTTCAATACAGCTGGAAGAAGCAGTTGAAATTCTGGCTGAGGGCGGCGCGAACGGTTACACCCGGAGTTGCTGCAATAGGGTCGGGGCAGGATGAAATCGCCGGCGGGAGTAAAACGGAACTGCGTTTTCAGGTCCAGTGGCTGTTCGGGAAATCAGGGGGGAAATAGCGGTGAAAGCCTTATTTTTACAGCTAATTTGCAGATATGAGCCAAAATAACGATATCAAGGAAAACGAACAGAATCAACTGAATATTGAGATCACGGAAGAGATCGCCGAAGGCGTATATTCCAATCTCGCGATCATCACACATTCCCATGCCGAATTTGTGGTCGATTTTGTAAATGTGATGCCGGGCATGCCCAAAAGCAAGGTGAAGTCCCGGATAATTCTCACTCCTCAACATGCCAAGCGTTTTATGAAGGCGATGATCGACAATATCAAACGCTATGAGGCGATCAACGGCACCATTCAGGATCTGGAAGAAATTCAGATGCCCATCAACTTCGGAGGTCCGCTTCCGCAGGCCTGATGGTTTCCGGATGCTCAGATCTCACCGTTGTCGGCAAAGCTGTAATAGCCGGTTTCTGCAACAATGATGTGATCCAGTACGCGTATATCGTGGTATTTGCCGGCTTCTCGGATTTTATGGGTCACCTGCCGGTCGGCTTCGCTGGGGGTCAGATTTCCGGAAGGGTGATTATGGAAGAGAATGATGCTGACGGCATTGTTTTCCAATGCTTTCCGCAGGATAATCCGTGGGTCGACAACGGTTGCGGTAATTCCTCCCTGGCTAATGATTTCGAAATGACGGAGTTTATTGGCCTGGTTGAGGAATAGCACCCCAAATACTTCATGTGGTTTGTCGGCCAGCATGGAACTGAGAAAGCCGGCAACTTCGCTGCTTCGGGTAAAGGCCTCACGGGTTTCCGGGATTTCCGAATGTTTTCTGCGCCCAAGTTCCATAGCGGCCAGTACGGTTATGGCTTTTGCCGGTCCGATGCCCGGCACTCGGGTCAGTTCTTCCAAACTTCGTGTGGCCAATCCTTGTAGTCTGCCACCGCCCAGCTCCAGAATATCCCTTGCCAGCTCCAGAGCCGTTCTGTTCCGGGTGCCATTATTGAGGAGTATGGCCAGCAGTTCCGTATTGCTCAGGGCCGATACGCCCTTCATTTTTAGCTTTTCCCGGGGTCTGTCTTCTTCCGGCCATTGATTGATCTTTCTCACCATGCTCTGCCCTTTTTTCAAAGTTACATGCCCGAAAGAGCTTTTTTTGAGGGTATTTTCACCCAGAATTTCAGTTTTATGCAATAAAACGTTAAAAAATCGCGTATTTATACGCTTGTACCATTAAATGGGGATATTATCTTTGAAAGATCCAATTTCATTTGTAAACCACCAATATCCAAATCTATGAGCCGCAAACCCTTAAGCCCCGTGGGCGCACTTCATCCAGCTTTATTCTGCGTTGGAATGTACATTGTTGCGCTTTTCTTTTCCGTGTTTATCTGTTCATCCATTTTTTACGCGATCAATCAGCCCGATGAGAAGCTGATTCACAAGGAAGAAACTGCCTTGAGAAGTACAACTACGGTTGCCAATGCTTCTTCAGCGGTTATCGCGTCTGCCATCAAGTGAGCAGAATCCATTTAATTCATTAAACAAGCGTCTCTCCGTCCGTACCCCATTGCCGACGGAGAGACCCTTGTTTAACTCGTATCTCCCTGTTTTTCCCTATCCCGAATCCTGCTCAGCACTGCTGAAACAGGATTTCTTTGTTTATAGCCCAGCCTTTTTTTTAAAAAATGCAGAAATGATGTTTAACTTCGCCGCAATTCGATCATTTTATGCATTCGTCTGCCAAAATTTTCTCAGGTACCGGTTCCCAGTACCTGGCCGAAAAAATTGCCCGAAAGTTCGGAGCTCCCCTGGGAAAAGTAACCATTCAGAAGTTCAGTGATGGAGAAATCCAGACCGTTTTTCAGGAAAGTATACGTGGTGACATGGTTTTCCTCGTTCAGAGTACGTTTGCTCCTTCCGACAACCTCATGGAGTTGTTGCTCATGATCGACGCCGCCAGACGGGCTTCCGCCAACAAGGTTGTAGCGGTAATTCCCTACTACGGATATGCCCGTCAGGACCGGAAAGACAAGCCCCGCGTGGCTATCGGCTCCAAACTGGTGGCCAATATGCTCACCGCTGCCGGTGCTGACCGTGTGATTACCATGGACTTGCACGCTCCCCAGATCCAGGGCTATTTCGATATCCCTGTGGACCACCTCGATAGCTCGGCGATTTTTATTCCGTACATTGAACAACTGAAGCTGGAAAACCTTACCTTTGCGGCCCCGGACGTTGGAAGCGCCAACAGGATCCGTGAAATCGCCAGCTATTTCGAAGCCGAAATGGTGATCTGCGACAAGCACAGAAAGCGTGCAAACGAGATTGCCAGCATGGTGGTTATCGGAGATGTTACCGGGAAAGATATCGTTCTGATCGACGATATCTGCGATACCGGCGGAACCCTGGCCAAAAGTGCCGGACTGCTGATCGAAAAAGGCGCAAGAAGTGTAAGGGCGTTGTGTACACACCCGGTTCTCAGCGGCAAAGCCTATGAGAATATCGAAAACAGCGTGCTCGACGAACTGGTGGTTTGCGATACCATCCCGCTGCGCAGGGAAACCGAAAAGATCAAGGTCATCAGTACCGCCGACCTTTTCGCCATCGCCATCCGGAACGCCTTTGAAAACAGAAGCATCAACAGCCTGTTTATTCATAGCCAACGGAGAAAAGAACACGAGAATTTATAAACAAACATAAAAATGAAAACAATTACAATCGAAGGACAACTCAGGACCGAATTTGGCAAAAAAGCCACCCGCCAACTTCGCTCTGAGAACTTGGTGCCTGCTGTAATTTACGGGGGTGCAGAGGAAGTGAACATTGTAGCTCCTGCTTCTGCTTTCAAAAGTCTGGTTTACACTTCTCAATTCCAGATCGCCGAAATCGTAGCAGGTGGAAAAACCTACAAAACCATCATGAAAGATCTGCAGTTCGATAAGGTAACCGACAAACTTATCCACGTCGATTTCCTCGAACTTGTTGGCGATAAAAAAGTGGTAGCTACCCTGCCGCTGAAATTCACCGGATCTTCTGCTGGTGTTAAAGCCGGTGGTCGTCTGGTAATCAAAATGAAATCCCTCAAGGTTAAAGCTTATCCCAAGGATCTCGTTGAGAGCATCGAGGTGGATATCACCAACCTGAACCTCAACGAAAACATCCGCGTTGAAGACGTTAAAGCTCCGGGAATGGAGATCCTCAATTCCCCCCGTATTCCCATCGCTTCTGTGGTAATGACCCGTCAGCTGAAGCAGGAAGAAGCGGCTCAGGCTAAAAAATAATCACGCTTAAGCTTAATCGGAATGTATAGGCCCGGTCAGTGTTTCTGACTGGGCTTTTCTTCTCTTACCCGCAGTTTTGCCAATGGAAAAATTTCTTATCGTCGGACTGGGAAATATTGGCCCACAATACGCATTCACCCGACATAATATCGGCTTCGACGTTGCCGACGCATTCGTCCGCAAACACAACGCCTTCTTCAAAAACGACCGGCTCGCCGATGTCGCCGAAGTCAACTTCAAAGGCAAAAGATTCATCGTCATCAAACCCACCACCTTCATGAACCTTAGCGGGAAAGCCGTTCGGTACTGGATGGATAGGGAGAAAATCGATATCTCCCGTATCCTTGTGATTGTCGACGAACTTGCCCTGCCCCTCAATAAAATCCGCATAAGGGCCTCCGGTAGCCCCGGCGGCCACAACGGCCTCAAGGATATCAGCGCCATGCTGGGTTCCGATAATTATCCTAAATTACGCTTTGGTATCGGTAACGATTATCCTAAAGGTGGCCAGGTCGACTTCGTTCTTGGCAAATGGAGGCCCGACGAACAGCCCCTGGTTCAGCTCAAAATCCAGAAATGCGTGGAGGTTATTGAACAGTTTGCCTTTGTGGGGATCGAAAAAACCATGAATTTATTTAATAATATTCAGTTCGAATTATGATATTCACGTTTGAATACATAAATTCGCAGGATTAAACCCCGCTTTTGCCGATTTTTTACTTTTCAATATCCTCTCCGGAAGCTATATAGAATCCAATGCCATTATTACCCATTTGATTATCTAATCAAAAACCTTATTTCGAATATGAAGATATTCTGCGTAGGAAGAAATTATGTGGCTCACGCGAAGGAGCTCGGAAACGATATTCCGGAAGACCCTATCATTTTTATGAAGCCTAAAAGTGCCCTGCTGCAGGCTCATACGCCATTCTATTACCCCGAGTTTACCAACGAGCTGCACTATGAAGGAGAACTGGTTCTCCGCATCTCCAAAAACGGGAAATATATTCAGGAACGCTTTGCCGGTAAATACTACGATGCCATAACTGTGGGTATCGACTTTACAGCCCGCGACCTTCAGCAAACCTGCAAGGAAAAAGGCCTCCCCTGGGAAATTGCCAAGTCCTGGGATAACTCCGCCGTAATCGGTAAATGGATCCCCCTCACCAATATCAAAAACAAAAAAGATATCAACTTCAGCCTTCAGAAAAATAAGGAAGTGGTTCAACAAGCCAACTCCGCCCAAATGATTCACCACTTCGATAGGATCGTATCCTATATCTCGAACTATTTTTCCGTGAACATCGGCGACCTTATTTTTACCGGAACGCCGGCAGGAGTAGGCGAGTGTGTGGTGGGTGACGAACTGGAGGGATTCCTGGAAAACGAGAGCATGTTCCATCTGGAAATAAAATAACGGAAAGGAATAGCTGACCTGACACCAACCTTGTGTTGGTTTTTTTTCGGCCAATAAACGAACAGTCGTTAGTTTTTTATTAGTAGATTTGTCGGATATGAACCCGAAAACGACTGTTTCTACCGATCTGCTTGCCCATGCCTACCGTCTCATGTGTACGGCCCGAGCCATGGCCGATATCTATGAAGCCAACCGTTCCGTTTGCAAATACGTTCATTCTACGTCCGCCGGTCACGAAGCCATCCAGATCGCAGCAGCACGCCAACTGCGGCCCCAGGACTTCCTGAGTCCGTACTATCGCGACGACTCCATGCTGCTGGCGCTCGACTACACTCCCTACGAATTGATGCTTCAGCTCCTCGCCCGGGCCGACGACCCCTTCAGCGGCGGTAGAAGCTACTACGCCCATGCCAGTTCGGTGCAGCCCAACAGGCCCCGCATGATCCACCAAAGCAGCGCCACCGGCATGCAGGTCATCCCCTCTACCGGTATCGCACAGGGGCTTCTTTACCGTGAACTCCACCTGAACGAATATACCAACGGCGAAAAACCCATCGTGCTCTGCTCCCTCGGCGACGGAAGTGTCACCGAAGGTGAAGTCGCCGAAGCACTCCAGTTCGCCGTACTCAAAAAATTACCCATCGTTTATCTGGTGCAGGATAACGAATGGGGCATCAGTGCCTCCGCCACCGAAACCCGCGCCATGAACGCGTACGAATATGCCGCTGGGTTCCCCGGACTCCTGCGCAGGGAAGTGGACGGGGCCGATTTCGAAGCCTCCCTTGCTGCCATGGGCGATGTGGTAGACTATGCCCGGGAGAAGCGAATGCCGGCCCTCCTGAGGGCTACAGTGCCCTTGCTGGGGCATCATACCAGTGGTGTGCGCCGCGAGTTCTACCGGAGTGCCGAAGACCTCGACACGCATAAGCTTTCTGACCCCATTCCCCGGCTTCGCCAGCGCCTTCTCGCCGAAGGCTTCGACCGGGAAAAACTGATCGCTATCGAAGAAGCCGCCCGCCAGCGGGTGGAAGCCGACTTCCGGCGTGCCATGGAAGCTCCGGAACCCGAACCGAAGTCGGTCATGCAGCATGTTTTTGCACCCACACCCGTGACCGAAGAAACCGGTACCCGCAATCCGGGTGGAGCCAATAAAATCCCCATGGTAGATGCAGCCCTTTTTGCCATCCGCGAAATCATGGCCGAAAATCCGGAATCCCTCCTGTATGGCCAGGACGTGGGTCAACGCCTGGGCGGTGTTTTCCGGGAAGCGGCCACCCTCGCCGACCTTTACGGCGCCCATCGGGTGTTCAACACCGCCATCCAGGAAGCCTATATCATCGGATCCACAGCGGGGATGTCGGCTGCCGGTCTGAAGCCTATTGTGGAAGTTCAATTCGGCGATTATATCTATCCGGCCCTGAACCAATTGGTCTGCGAAATCGCCAAATCCTGCTACCTAACCGCGGGCAAATATCCGGTCCAGACACTGATCCGCGTGCCTGTGGGCGCATACGGCGGCGGTGGCCCCTACCACAGCGGAAGCGTTGAAACCACACTGCTTTCCATCAAGGGAATCAAAATCGTTTATCCTTCAACGGCCGCCGATATGAAGGGCCTGATGAAAGCCGCTTTTCTCGATCCCAACCCGGTGGTCATGCTGGAACATAAAGGGCTGTACTGGAGTAAGGTTCCCGGAACGGAAGATGCGCGCACCGTTGAACCGTCTTCCGATTATATCATCCCACTGGGCAGGGGCAGGGTAGTGCAGCAGGCCGATGCCGCCCGAATTTCCTCCGGCGAAAGCTGTTGCATCATTACCTACGGTATGGGCGTCTACCGCGCAAAACAGGCTGCGGAAGCCTTTCCCGGTTCTGTGGAAATCATCGACCTCCGAACCCTTTATCCACTGGACGAAGAACTGATTTATGAGACGGTAACAAGGCACGGTAAATGTTTGGTTCTCACGGAGGAGCAACAAACCAACTCCTTTGCCGAAGCATTGGCGGGACGAATCAGCAAGGCCTGTTTCAGAAACCTTGACGCTCCCGTAGAAGTGCTGGGCGCGCTCGATGTACCCGCGATTCCGCTGAATACCGGTCTGGAAGCCGCCGTACTGCCTTCGGTGGAACAGGTGGCGGCAAAACTCAAATCTCTGCTTTCCGAATAACCGTTCATAATAATTTCAGTTCGGCTTCAAAACGCTTTTCATGAAGTTCAACCGAAAAATAACCGGGTTCAGGCAGTGTTTCTTGCCGTTAGTACTAATTTAACGAAATGATATCTCCGCTATGGTGGAAGTTTATGCCGAAATAACTATAACCATAGCCTCCAATGAGAAACAAATTTTTTAAAGGCGCTCACCTGAGCGAAAAAGACGTAAAAAGGATTCTGACTCACTTCTGTGAGGATCTTACGGCTACCGAAATCGCCTCCGCAACAGGCATCAGCCGTGTAACCATCAACAACTACCTCCGGCATATCCGGCAGGAAATCGGCAAAATGAAGGAAGTCGCTCCCGTCCGCGACGCCATTCCCCAACGGGTATTGGCGGGCACCTACGAAGACATGCCCGAAGAACGCTGCAGTACCTGCTTTTATGGACTTCAGCATCGCGACGACCGGGTAAGGGTGACGGAACTCGAAGATCCGGCCAACGAGCTTCTGCTGAAACTTCGGTCCGGAGAATCCCTCAACGGCGACCTCGCTTATTTCCAAACCCATATGAATTGCTTCGATGCCTATATCGATCCCGACAACTGGCGTCTGTTCAGGGTAGATCCGGTAGTTGGCCTGCTGAAAAGAGGAAGGGGCCAGCACGACGAACTTGATACTTTCTGGACACTGGCCAAAAGCCGGCTGAGTAAATTCCGCGGAATAAACCGGAACACGATTTATCTGCACCTGGTGGAAAGCGCGTTTCGCTACAACAACCGGAATACCAATTTGTACGATGTGCTCTACGATCATCTCCGGTCTAATCCGCTGAATCAGTCGTCAACACGCTATTCCCGACTCTGATTTTGCGGAACCGTCGGGAAGGCGGAACTTTGCCAAAAATCTGGAACATGGGCTTCTGGCATCAAATAGGCGAATATCTGTTTATCAAAAAGAAGGATCCGAACCGACCGAATACACGGAGTGTGAAACTCATGCACGGCATGAACCGGATTTCTCTGCTGATTTTTTTAGCGGCCGTGATTGTTCTTTTGATCAGACTGATCAAACATCTGCTCAGCTAGGAAATTCCAAGAAAGCTGGCAATGGATTGGGCAGCTTTTTCCGATGCATTGCCACCCTCGCTGAGCAGTTGTTTTAACGCTGCGTAATCCGACAAGATGCGGGCGCGATGGGCGCTATCGTTAAGCAGGCGGTTGAGTTCCGCTGTAATTTGTTCAACATTCATTTCGTCCTGAATAAGCTCCTTTACCACTTCTCTATCCATTATCAGATTTACAAGCGAAATAAAACGCACCTTGATCAGACGTTTGGCGATCATGTACGATATCTTGCTTCCCTTGTAACACACCACTTCCGGCACGCCGAACAGTGCCGTCTCGAGGGTTGCCGTACCCGATGTAACCAGCGCGGCTTCCGACTGGCGCAGGAGTTCGTAGGTTTGATTCCGTACGCTGCTGACATTGGCGTAGGGGGCGAGCATCTCTGCATAAAATGAGTCTTCCTGCCCTGGAGCCTTGGCTACAATAAACTGATGGTCGGGAAAGCGACGGCTCACTTCCAGCATCACCGGAAGTTTCTTGAGTATCTCCTGTTTGCGGCTTCCGGGAAGAATGGCCACCACCGGTTTATCGGAAAGCCGCGAAATGGCCGGCTCAGACAAACGCTGATTCACCACTTCCACCAGAGGATGACCAACGTACTCGGTTTTGTAATCCCATTTCCGGTAGAAGGCCTCTTCGAAGGGGAGAATAACCAGCATCTTGTCGACACATTGCCGGATTTTCCGGACGCGGTTTTCCTTCCAGGCCCAAACCTGCGGAGAAATATAGTAAACGATTTTGAAGCCCTGCGCGTGTGCCCATTCGGCGATACGCAGATTGAAGCCGGGGTAGTCGATCAGGATCAAAACATCCGGCTGGAATCCGGTAATGTCTTTTTTGCAAAAATCGAGGTTTCGGAAAATGGTCCGGAGGTTCATCACCACTTCGATAAATCCCATGAAAGCCAGATCCCGATAATGTTTTACAAGCTCAGCACCTTCGGCCTGCATAAGGTCGCCGCCCCAACAACGGATTTCGGCCCGGGGGTCCCTGCTCCTGAGTGCCTTGATCAGATTACTGCCATGAAGATCTCCCGATGCTTCTCCTGCGATAATGTAGTACTTCATATACGGCTGGCTTGTGATGCTGTAATAGCCGCAATATTAAGCGATAAGTTTAAATAACAGCACAATTATTCCGTAAACCAACGTCATCACAAAAATGCCGCGTCCGGTTTTATCGCGCCGGGAATTGGTGTAAATGGTGAACAGAACAACATTTACAACAAGCGAGATGGAACTGATACCGGTAAGCAAACTTTTATTGAATTTAAGTGCCCGGATATATTCACCGATTGAAAAGACCGGAAAGAAACGGTAAAAATAATAGATCAAAAAACCGAGAAGGGGAGCGAGTAACCCCAGTAACAAGCCGAATTTAAGGTTATCGCGTTTAAAGCTTAGTGCTGCCAAGTTTTTTCGAGTTTAGTTTTGAGTTCGTAGTTGGTAAGATCAAATTGAACGGGAACAAGACTTACATAGTTGTGCTGAAGTGCCCAAACGTCCGTATCCCGTCCCTTGTCCATATTGCGGAATTCGCCGGTGAGCCAGTAGTATTGACGCCCGTGGGGGTCGCTGCGTTCGATGAAGTCCTCTTCGTATTTCGCATAGGCCTGCCGGCAAACCTTGATGCCCTTGATCAGGTTCATTGGAACGGCCGGGAAGTTTACATTCAGCACCATGTGTTTGTCCATCTTCTTCTTAAGCATGGTTTCCACAATTGTGCGTGCATAGTGGCGGGCTGCGGTAAAATCGGCTTCGATACTGTAATCGAGCAGCGAAAAACCGATGGAGGGAATGCTTTCAATCGCCGCTTCCACCGCCGCACTCATGGTTCCCGAATAGATGACGTTGATGGAATGGTTGGCACCGTGGTTGATGCCGCTGAGGCAGATATCCGGTTTGCGGTGCAGGATTTTGTCTACCGCAAGCTTCACGCAATCCACCGGTGTGCCGGTGCACTGCCAGGCTTCAATTTCGCCGAGGTCCTGGAAGATGGTTACAGGCGACAAACGCAGCGGACTGCCGATGGTAATGGCATGTCCCATTCCGGACTGGGGTTTATCCGGAGCCACCACCACAATTTTGCCCAGGTCTTTCACCGCCAAAATCAGGTTGCGTATGCCCGGCGCCGTTATGCCGTCGTCGTTGGTGATCAGGATTACAGGAGCGTCTTTCTTTGCTGCCTTACTTCTGGATTTCGCCATATTAATTTTTCAACGTACGTAAAGGTGGAAATATTTTCCTGAAAGGAGAAAATAAATTTGTATAAACTAAAAATGTTAGTAATTTAGCCTAAAATAATTAGCATGTCATTAGCCGGACAAAATCTGAAATACCTGCGGAAATTGCGCGGAATGACGCAGGAAGAATTTGCTGCCCGACTTGGGATCAAACGTTCCCTGCTTGGCGCCTACGAAGAGGAGAGGGCAGAACCCCGAATTGAAGTGCTCGAAATCATCAGCGATCAGTTCAAGATTACGCTCGATGACCTTCTGCGTACCGACCTCAGCGAGCAGAAAGGCAGCTATCTTGCCAAACGCAGGGCACAAAAAATGTCGGCCGAGAAAAACGAAATTCAGTTTGTTCCGGTTAAAGCGGCGGCGGGTTATTTGAACGGCTATGCCGATCCTGAATTCATCGACGAGCTGAACACCTTTACCCTGCCCATGCTGGCACCGGGTAATTACCGGGCGTTTGAAATCGTTGGTGATTCCATGATGCCTACGCCAAGTGGATCGGTAATCGTTGGGGAAAAGATTGAAGACCTGGAACAGGTGAAAACCAATCATACCTATATCGTCGTCTCCAGAACGGAAGGGGTGGTGTATAAACGTGTGGTCAAGAACAACCGCAGCCGAAACAAGCTCACACTCGTGAGCGATAACCCGGCCTATCAGCCCTATCAGGTGAACTCCGACGATGTACTGGAGCTCTGGCAGGCGCAGATGATTCTTTCCAAAGCGAATGTTCAATCCCGCTGGGATGTAAATCAGCTGGCCAACCTGGTTACCAGCCTCCAGGAACAGGTGAGCTCCCTGAAAAAGAAAATGAATTAATCCCGTAGGTGCAAGGCATGCCTTGCACCTACGACATGCCTTGCACCCACATATTTTGATGTGGGTGTAATTATTTTTTTGCTATCGGTTGCATCATGCTGTTCATCTCCGGTGGTGCATTCAGCGTTCTGTTCGCTCATGAACAAATGGGATGGATCGGCCATGGAAATGCCCCCCTGTGGGTGTTGGCGTGCGGGAAGTGAAACGCTCGAATCGGGCTGATCCTTCTTGTTCCTTATGTATTCGATAGGATATTGCCTTATCATGGATTGATCATTTCAATTTACTTATTGTTGTCCATGGCGGGATATTTCGGAGGGCATCCCTGTTGGCAGGTATGGAATTCCTGTTGAATGTCGATCCCTTCCCCATTCTTATAAATTACAAAAAAAATCCGACACCCGCAATACCCTCCGATCCGCCTGAATTTCAAACACATATCCCCGCCCTTCCAAAAAAAATCAATCCCGCCCATTTATTAATCCAATAATCTTGTTATTTTAGTAGCCAAATGACTACATATTTTTGTAGCCACGCAAAAACTCAATCTTGTTCATTTAATTAATACTCTCAAAATCGTGTCCGCGTTAAGAAGGGATGTATTTCAGGCAATTGCTGATCCCACCAGAAGGGCTATCCTCCTATTGGTGGCCCCGCACAGCATGACTGCAGGTGCGATCGCCGCCAATTTTGATACGGCGCGTCCTACCGTGTCCAAACATCTGCATATACTTACTGAATGTGAACTGCTTACCCAGGAGCAGAGGGGAAGAGAAGTCTATTATCACCTCAATCCACACAAGATGAAGGCGATCGCTGATTTTATTGAACCCTTCCGTCAGCTATGGGACGATCGTTTCAATAAGCTGGAATCGATTATGAAAAAATATAAATCCCCAAAATAGGAATCGAATGGAACGTAAAACCAAAGTAAATGCCCCCGAAGGAACTCAGGATATCCTGATTACCCGAGATTTCGAACTTCCCGTAGCGCTCCTGTTCAGGGCCCATGCCGAAGCGGAAATCATTGCGCAGTGGATGGGAACCAACGTATTGAAACTGGAGATGAAATCGCATGGAGGCTGGCAGTACGAAACACGGGATCCCGAGGGCAACGTCGTATTCCGGGCAAACGGCGTGTTCCATGAAGTGGTCCCCAATCAACGCATCGTCCGCACATTTGAAATGGAAAACGCCGGGTTTGGGGCGCAACTCGAGTTCATCGAATTTGAAGCGTTGACAGAAGATACCAGTCGCTTGACCATTCATTCCGTTTACCGGTCCTCCGAGCTCCGCGATCAGGTACTGAAGCTGCCGTTTGAATATGGCATCAATATGGCACATGATCGTCTTCAGAAAGTCGTATCAAATCTAAAATAAACGTTATGAGCAAACGAAATAAAATCATTTACTGGATTGCCACGCTCTGGTTATGCCTGGGTATGGTATCCACCGCGCTCACCCAAATTTTTGCTTCCGGTTCAGAAGGTGCATTTACCAATGGGTTGGGGTATCCCGATTATTTTGTAAAACTGATCGCATGCTGGAAGCTCGCCGGGGTGGTGGTTCTTTTGATCCCCCGATTGCCAGGGATTAAGGAATGGGCCTATGCCGGTTTTTTCTTTCTGACAACGGGCGCCATGTATTCGCATATCGCCACTGGACAGCCGCTGTCGCAGATTTTTCCGGCATTGTTGCTGTTGGTGCTGACAGTAATCTCCTGGGCATTTCGTCCGGCCAAATACAAACCGGCTTCCCATTCTGCTTAAATACGCAAACCGGAATCCGGATTGTTGTTCCGAAAGCCTGTACGTCAATAATTCTAAATCCATCAATCACAATCTTATCGCATGAACGAGTTGTTGAAAACCCTGGAAAAAAGATTTGAAAAAAATATGGACCGTCACAAGGGATTGGACTGGTCCAAAATTCAGAAGAAACTTGAAGCCTCCCCGGCAAAGGTGAAGGTGCTGAACAAAATGGAAGAGACCGGCGGTGAGCCCGACGTTGTCGGATACGATGAAAAGAAAAAGGAATACCTGTTCTTCGATTGTTCTCCCGAATCTCCGAAAGAAAGGAGAAGCACCTGTTACGACCGCGAAGCGCTGGACTCCAGAAAGGAAAACAAACCGGCCGATTCGGCCGTCGAAATGGCCGCGGCGATCGGCATTGAAATGCTAACCGAGGAAGAATACCGCTATCTGCAAACGCTGGGTGCCTTCGACCTCAAAACATCCAGTTGGATCAAAACACCGGAACGCATCCGGAAACTGGGTGGTGCCCTGTTCTGCGACCGTCGGTACGATACCGTCTTTGTTTATCACAATGGCGCGTCGTCCTATTATGCTGCGCGTGGATTCCGTGGCTCCCTGAGAGTGTAGTCCGGGTTTAGTCCAGATGGTAAATCTCTTTAGCCAGTTTAAACGTATTGCAGTGGGCCGTGACGATTGTTCTTACGTCGGGAGAATAGCCACCTCCCATGGCAACGGTACAAGCGATTCCGCGACGGTGCAACTGTTCAAACACAAATCGATCGCGCAGCGCACAGCCTTCCATGCTTATTTTAAGCTTGCCGAATTTGTCGGTAGATAAAATATCGACTCCGGAAAGGTAGAAGGCAAAATCCGGTTTGAACCGATCAAGTATCTGAGGCAGGTGATGGGCAAGGAGGGTGAGGTACACCTCATCGGTACAGCCGTCGGCAAGGGGTACGTCGAGATGGCTTTTTTCCTTGTGAAAGGGATAGTTTTTTTCGCCGTGCATGCTGAACGTAAATACATCTTCTCTGCCGGCGAAAATCGATGCGGTACCGTTACCCTGATGTACATCCAGATCAATGATGACAATCCTTTCGGCAAGTTTATTATGGACAAGATAGTTGGCGGCAACGGCAAAATCGTTCAGAAGACAAAAGCCTTCGCCGTGGTCGCGGAAAGCATGGTGGGTACCACCGGCAACGTTCAGGGAAACACCGTTTTCGCGTGCATGAAAACAGCAATCGATGCTGCCTTGTGCAATCACAAGTTCGCGCAGGGTCAGTGCTTCGGATTGTGGAAAACCAATCGCCCGTTGTTCTTTCGCCGTCAGTGTTTGACGGTGCAGCTTTTCCAGATATTCGACCGCGTGCGTGAGCAGAACGGTTTCATCGGGGCAGGGCTGGGGCTCAAAAAGATTTTCCGGGCCAATAATTCCCTCGTACATCAATTGGCCGGGAATGAGTTCGTACTTCAACATCGGAAAGCGATGTCCTTCGGGAAGGGGATGGGTGTAAATCGGGTGCCAGGCTATTTTCAGTTTCTTTCCTAAACTTTTCTCCATCATTGCAGTTGAATAAGGGCATTGTTCGCAATGGCAAATACAGCTTCACCCGGCCGGGGTTCAATCAATGCCGTTCCTGAAAAGGCGGAGTACGCAGGAAGTATCGCGTACTCGTGTCCAAAATAAAAGCAGGGAAGTCGCAGCCGCTGCCTTCCATTTCCCCGAAGCAGTACACCCGGGTGAATATGGCCGGTAAACGTAAACGGTTCGGTATCGGGAACTTCGTCGCCGATATCGTGCACGAATCGGAATGGGCCCGACGTCCAGGTTTCGTGCAGGGTAATTCCGTTTTTCTGATACCATTCTTCGGCCAGAATATCGTGGTTTCCGCGCACCAGCGTAATGTTGAGGTCGGGGAAATTTTCTCTCCATCTCGAAAACTGATCGAGTTCGGCATTGTATCCGGAATGGAAAAAATCGCCGTTGATCAGCAGGTTCCGCGGATTAAATAAACGCACCTGGGCAAACAGGCGAACGAGATCATGTTTGGAAACATGGGGTGGCACAGGAATTCCGGATTTGCGGAAATGACCGGATTTCCCAAGATGCGTATCGGAAAGAATAAGCGTGTTTTCGTCTTCCCAGAAGACGGTCCTTTCTGCCGTAAGCCACAGCCGCTGTCCGCGGCAGATATATAAACGGGGTGCATGCATGGGCATGCAAAGTTACGGTTTACCGGCCAGCAGGCAATAATTGGGAGCAGTCGTTATTCTATTTCGAAAACTTTTCTGTTTACTACAACTCGGCTATTGATTGCGAAGCATTTACGTATTAATACCGCTCTTCCTGTCTGAACCGTAAAAAGGTATTCATTGTCGTCTGGACTGAGCAAACGAAATGCCTTCGAATAGTGATGCTGTTTCCCGGAAATATACTCCCGGTGAATTTCCTCATTGTAGCCGTTCCGGATAACCAGTACACAGCCTCTTTGGGGGATATTGCTCATAGACACGCGAAATACCGGAAGCTCATCTACATGTTTCAGATAACAGATGTCGCCTCCAAAAACCGGTGTATCCGCACAGCTGTCAACGGGTGTATGCGTCCCCGATTCCTTGTTATTGAACTGGGCATATACAGATCCATTAACAGAGGTTTGCATCAGTGCCAGGCCGATCAGGCCGTAAATGATCTTATTCATACTCATTTTTTTATGCCACAAAGATCCTGGTGCTGAATTACCTCATCGTTAAGGCTGCATTAAGCGGATATTATTTATCCAGTTGTATCTGCATCTTCCTTACGCGATCCTCGAGTTTTTCGGAAGTAAGTGTTTCGCGCAAACTATCAACCTTGATGGGAATACAAAGGGGAGTGAGCTGTTCCGGAAACTGGAGTACAATCTTAACCTTGCTGATCCGTTCCAGCATATTCCGCAAACGAACTTCCTCCATCTGTTGTTCAAACACTTCGCGGTAGGCCTGACGTAGAAGGATATTGTCGGGATCGTAGTCCCGAAAAACAGAAAATATCAGTGAGGAGGAAGACTGAAGATGTCTTGTCTTGACATAGTGTCCGGGCAATCCTTGAAATACCAATCCGCCAATGACCGCAATATCCCTAAATTTTCGTTTAGCCATCTCCGTTGCATTTACACTTTGATTGATGGCCTCGGTCAGTCCTTCGGCAGAAAACAGCTCGTGCACATTGCTGTCGTCCAGCGGAATGGGCTGGTCGCTCAGCAGTTCGAATCCGTAGTCGTTCATGGCCAGGGAAAAGCTCATGGGTTGAATGCGGCTTAAGCGGTGGGCGAGTATGGCGGCCATTGCTTCGTGAACCAATCGACCTTCGAAGGGATACACAAACAAATGAAATCCGTCCCGGGTTTCAATCTGTTCAATCAGCAATTCGTCGGAGGCCGGTACATGGGAATATTTTTCCTGCTGTTCGAACAGTGGTCTCAATACCTTTATTTCTTTGGGTGCGCGCGGATCCCAAACGCGATCGAATTGATTTCTCAGAATGTTTCCAAGATTTGCGGAGAGGGGTAATCTTCCTCCTCCCCAGCTGGGGACAATCGCTCTTTTGGAATTGGATTTGCGTACCAGTACGGTCATGTCCTTGATCATCACCAGCTCCACCTGTCGTCCTGCCAATGTAAAAACGGAACCCGGTTCCAGCCGTGATACAAACCATTCTTCAATCATTCCGATATAGCCTCCGCCAACAAACCGAACCTTAAGCATGGCGTCGCTTACAATGGTTCCGATATGGAGGCGGTGCCGCATGGCAATCCTTTTGTTGGTGATCCGGTAAACGCCGTTCAGGTATTCCACTTTTTTATACTCATCGTACTGGCTTAGTTCGTTGCCGCCGTTGGTGATGAAGTTCAGTACCTGGTCCCATTCTTCTTCAGTAATATCGGCAAAACAAAACGTACTTCTAATCTCATCGATAAGCGAATGGGTGAATCCTTCGGAAATGGCAAGGGTACAGAGATACTGCACCAGTACGTCAAAACTTCGGACAAATGGATCCCGGCTTTCGATATTGCCCTTTGTTGTAGCTTCTCGGAGCGCAGCCACTTCCATCAGTTCCAGCGAATGGGTGGGGAGGAAATAGATGCGGCTGATTTCCTCCGGGCTGTGGCCGCTCCGTCCCGCACGTTGAAGAAAGCGCGCGACGCCCTTGGGAGAGCCCACCTGAATAACCGTTTCAACGGGCCGGAAATCTACGCCCAGGTCGAGGCTGGATGTGCAGACTACAGCCCTCAGTCTTCCCGTATGCAAAGCTTCTTCTACCCAGATTCTCAGGTCGGGTTCTATGCTGCCGTGGTGCAGGGCTATGACCCCGGCAAGATCGGGCGCGGCGTTGAGGATGGCCTGGTACCACCGTTCACTCATTCCCCTTGTATTGATAAAAACCAGGGTGGTACGGCTTTCGCGGATAATCGGTATCACTTTGTCGACCAGCTTCAGTCCCAGATGGCCGGCCCAGGGATATTTTTCAATCTCATCCGGGAATATGCTTTCGATGCTGACGTTTTTTTTCAGTTTGGCGCGGATCAGTTTTCCCGTTTTACCAAGTGGGGAGAGCAGTACTTCGGCGGCTTCGGTAAGGTTTCCGATGGTGGCGCTTATTCCCCAAACCTGCAGGTTTAATTTCTTTTCTTTCATAATCCCGCAAATCCTGCTGATCGCAAGTTCGGTTTGAACGCCACGTTTGCTGCCCAGCAGTTCATGCCATTCGTCGGTAGCAAGGATGCAGGAATGGGAGAAATGGTCCGGATAGCCCTTCTGTGCCAGCAACAGATGCAGACTCTCCGGGGTGATGATCAAAATCTCCGGCATCTTTCTTTTCTGTCGTTGTCGTTCCGCCGGGCTGGTATCACCGTTACGTGTACCTACACCCCATGTCATTCCCAGGGCTGCAATTGCCTCTTCCATAGCCCGCGCAATATCTTTGGCGAGTGCACGGAGCGGCGTAATCCAGATCAGTCGTAATCCATTGTTTTTACGGGTTTTCCAATCTGCCGGATGTTCGTTGATAAACGGAATAAGGGCACCGAGAAATACCGCATAGGTTTTACCGAATCCGGTGGGCGCGTTTACGAGGCCGCTTTGGCCCGCAGCTATGGCTTCCCAGGTTTCAATCTGGAAAGGAAAGGCCGTCTTTCCTTCAGACTTCAGCCATTCCTGAATGATCTGAAATCCTGGCGTAGTTGATATGCTTTTCTTTTCCCTGGCCACTATCTGGGTATTTGTCACCGGAGAAAAGAATTTTTCAGCCGGCTTATTTGGCGGAAATGATCACCCCGTTTTGTTTGGTGATGAGAAAAACTTTCTGGTTCTCGAAATAGTCCAGGGTCTGGCTCTGGGGGTTCAGAACCGGTTGGATATCGAGGTCGGTAAACAGTTCGAAACGGTCAACGGACAGGTTGGATGCGATATCGGGACCATATTCGAGAAGGAGATGACAGAAGCGCCAGGTTGCGCCGTATCCCCAAAACACCATATCACTGGGACGGGAATAAAACTTGCGCCGGTAGAGATCGGTGATGGCGTTACTCACCTTGTCGGTACGGGGTGAATAAAGCGGTGAAGTGTATGAAATTTCGAGGTCCTTATACTCGGGTTTATTCAGATCGCGGTATCCGTCCCAGGTGGGCATTCCGTAAAGCTTGATTCCGTAGCTCTTTGAATAGGGAGCCAGAGTAGCGGCAAGCTGACGGTTAAACGCTTCATCCATACTTCCGGCAATGCAGATGTTGTGGGCATTACTGTCGAGTTTTGCAAAAACCTCATCGAAACCAAAGCCAGCCCCGAGTTCAACAAACTCAATTTTCAGAGGCGTACCGGTAGCGGTTGTCGCCATATTGGTGAACATGTTTTTCAGCCATCCGTCCTGTTGCGATTTCCTTTGGAAATAAACCAGGTTATGCAGTGCATGGTTTTTCTGCAGCACCTTGTAAAGGTCCCGGATATGCGTTGATAGTGTGGAGTTCAGAATAACCAGATAGGGATTTTCGGTTATACCTGCGTCATTGGGATAGCTGCACGAGATAACGGGAATCTTTTGCTGAAGACCCTTGTTGGCAATCAGCGGAAGCTCATCGGCACCAACGGCACCGATGATCAGTTCTACCGGAGGGAGGTCAGCCAGGATTGATGAAAGACTTTTTGTTTTGGATTTGGTATCGTATACAAAAACTTCCAGTGGGATGCCTTCCATTTGCATGGAGTCGAGTGCCAGCTGAACACCCTGATAGAATTCGAGACCCGGGATGATATAACGGGGAAAAGAATTACCGTGTTTGTACTGGGCGTCTGCGGTATAGGCAGAGTCAAGGTACAAGGGTGCAAATACGGCAACCTTATGTCTGTTGCCGCCAGGCACTGTCTGGGCTGAAACGGACATACCGAACAAAACACCCAGAAGAACCGGTAAGAATTTATGCATAGTTATTCCCATTCAATCGTTGCAGGCGGCTTGCTGCTGATGTCGTACACCACCCTGTTGATACCGCGGACATTATTGATAATATCGTTGGAGATCTGTGCAAGGAAGGTATAAGGCAGATGTGCCCAGTCGGCAGTCATACCGTCAACGGAAGTAACCGCTCTAAGGGCAACCGTGTACTCGTAGGTTCTTTCATCGCCCATTACGCCCACACTTTTTACGGGGAGCAGAATAGCTCCTGCCTGCCAAACCTTATCGTACAACTGATGCTCTTTCAAGCCTTTAGTATAAAGATAATCAGCTTCTTGCAATAACCGTACCTTTTCTTCGGTTACTTCGCCGAGGATACGTATTGCAAGACCCGGGCCGGGGAACGGATGGCGGTAAAGAAGATCGTAAGGAATACCCAGCTCAAGACCAACCTTTCTTACCTCATCCTTGAAGAGGAAGCGGAGAGGCTCAACGAGCTCGAGTTTCATGGTATCAGGAAGGCCGCCCACATTGTGGTGCGACTTGATGGTTACAGAAGGACCGTGAACGGAAACGCTTTCGATAACATCGGGGTAAATGGTTCCCTGTCCGAGCATTTCCACACCTTCAATTTTGTTGGCTTCGTCCTGGAAAACTTCGATAAAGAGTCGGCCGATGGTTTTTCTCTTTTGTTCCGGATCGGTTTTGCCGGCAAGTTGGGTATAAAAGAGGTTTTTGGCGTCGATTCCCTTGACGTTCAGGCCAAGTTTTCCGTAAACGTCTAGAACCTGCTGGAACTCATCCTTGCGGAGGACCCCGTTGTCCACAAAAATGCCGTACAGGTTTTTACCGATAGCTCTATGGATCAGGGTGGCCGCAACGGTACTGTCTACGCCGCCGCTGAGTGCCATGATCACTTTACGGTCGCCGATCTGTTTTTTCAGACTCTCCACGGTATCGCTTACGAAATGGGCCGGTGTCCAATCCTGTGTACAGCCACAAACTTTTACGAGGAAGTTGGTGATGATTTTTTTCCCTTCGGTGGAGTGGTATACTTCGGGGTGGAATTGGAGGCCGTACAGCGGGTTGGTGTCGTTTCCGGTTTTTCGGAAAGCAGCAACGGGGATGCTGTCGGTGGTTCCCAGAACCTCAAAGCCGGAGGGAAGCTCCAGAATGGAGTCGCCATGGCTCATCCAGGCCTGCGATTCCTCGGAAACGCCGTCGAAAAGCAGATCGTCCTTCTCCTTGCGGAGGAGGGCACGTCCATACTCACGTTTATTCGATTTTTCAACCCTTCCGCCGAAGGTTTTGGCAGTCAGCTGCGCTCCGTAGCAGATTCCGAGCACCGGCTTCCGCGCAATCATGGCCGCAATATCCACCATCGGGGCATTGGGGTCGTTCACAGAAAAGGGTGATCCTGAAAGGATTATGCCTTTAAGACCGTTATCTACTTCAAAAGACTTGTGATAGGGAATGATCTCGCAGTAAACATTCGCTTCACGAACAACACGGGCAATTAATTGCGTGTACTGGGATCCAAAATCGAGAATGAGTATTTTTTCCGTCATGGTCGTGCAAAGTTAGAGAAATTCTACTGCGATTCGGCCAAAAAAGTGTAAAATTGAATACCAAAACCTCCCCCATGAAGTCTTCCCATTTACCTGGCTTCCTTCTGATATTGGTACTTTTCAGCGCCTGCCGGTTCCATACCCGGCAACGTGTGAGCGGCAACAATAATGTGGCCACAGAAACACGAAACCCGGGAAATTTTTCGGAAATCAAGGTTACCGGGTCGATGGAGGTTTATGTAACCCAGGCCCCTGGGGAACCGTCGGTTACCATCGAGGCTGAGGAAAATATTATTCCTTATATCGAAACGTCCATATCCGGGGAAGCATTACGGATTGGCCAACGCAACAATGTAAGCATCACTACTCACGAAGATGTCCGTGTGCATGTCCGGCTTCCCGAATTGAACGCTGTCGCCCTGATGGGGTCCGGCGAGATAAAATCAAAGGCGGTGCTGCAGATGGATAAGATCCGGTTAGCCCTCAACGGAACGGGGAAAATCGATCTTATGCTCGATGCGCCCGAAGTTGAAGTCAGCTCCAATGGCTCCGGAGAAGTGGAGCTGGAGGGCACGACCCGGGATCTCGTCATCAATATCGCCGGTTCCGGCTCAGTTGATGCCAGCGATTTGAAAGCGGAGAACGTTAAGGTAAGTACCGCCGGCAGCGGCGATGCTTCCGTTTTCGCCAGCATGAATCTGGATGTTCGGATCGTCGGCAGCGGTGATGTGGAATATTTGGGAGCGCCCGGTATTACCAGTAAGATCACCGGTTCCGGAACGGTTCGCCGGAAATAAAGTCTAATACAATTCCACGGTTATTCTGGTTCTTGTCGTCCGGCCCTTGTCGTCGGTACAACTGATGGTGGTGGTGCCGGGAACGGGCAGAAAATACAGCTTTTCTCCCGCAGCGGCTGCCTTGTAAAACTTTTCATTGATGTACCAGTACACCCGTAATACCGTGTTTTCGGTTTGACAAGCCAGTTGCAGTGGTTCGGGGTCATTTGCCGTAATATAATAAGTGGAGCCGGAAACCGGAGCCGTGATTATCGGCGCATTTCCGCCAAAAATATCCGGGCAATCGGGATTATGGGGTGGCACCCGATCGTAGGCGATTTTTCTCTCTTCGTACCAGGTCTGCAGTTGGGGGGATAGAATCCGGAACCACTTCTTTTTGTATCCGGAAGTCGGCACACAATGCACGCAATAGGACGTTTTGCCATCCGGTGAGAGAAAGAATTCTTTTCGATTGTCGCAGACCTTCATCGACGATATCAGTGGAATAAAATAGTCCGATACAACCGAAGGGCATTGATTGCCGGGTACCATGCCGGTTTCCGTACAAACGGTTCGGATATCACAGTCGTCGGGTACCGGATACCAGGATGCATCGCTGTTGTAGTCGATGGCATTGAAAATCCGGAAGAGAAGGGGCGTGGCAATCTGCGAGCCGCTGAGTTCCGGTACCGATGTGCCGGAAAAGTTTCCCGTCCATACGCCAACCGTATAATTTCGGTTATAGCCGATGCTCCATCCATCACGCCGCCCATAGGAGGTGCCGGTTTTCCAGGCGATCTTCGGAAGATGCGTGGTGGTTTCCCAATGAATGGGGAAGTCGGGACGGTTAATCTTCGAGAGGGTTTCGGTGAGCATAAAGGTTGCCGCGGGGGAGAGTAGGGTAGTGCTTTTTTTCAGCGTGTCGCCCCGCACAAATTGTGGCCGTTGGAATTTTCCCTCCTTCGCAATAGCGGCGAATAAACCCGTCAATTCTTCCAATGTTGCGCCGCAGCCGCCGAGGGCCATCGAAAGACCCAGTGACTTCCGCTTTTTTTCGACGGTGCGGAAACCTGCACGGGATAAGGCGCCGATGAAATTCTGTGTGCCCAGTGCGGCCAACGCTTTTACCGCCGGAATATTCAGGGAGTATTCGAGTGCATATTCCAGCGTGGTTTCTCCGTTGAATTTTCGGTCGTAGTTCTCCGGCGTATAACCGTCGTAGTTAACAGCAACGTCCTGAATAACGGATTTTGGTGTGAACAACCCCTCATCAATACACATTCCGTAAAGGAAGGGTTTCAGCGTGCTGCCGGGTTGGCGAATCGCTGTAATGCCGTCGACCTGCCCGCCATCGGTAACATCGTTGAAATCGGCAGAGCCTACATAGGTAATCACCTGGTTGGTTCGGTTGTCGATGATCATCACGGCTGCGTTCCGGACGCCCCGCAGTCGCATCGAACGGATATAATCCTTAACCAGCTGTTCCGTTTGCATCTGTTTCTGCATGTTGATGGTCGTATATACATCGGTGCCCGAATACTTCAGTCGGCGGGCAAGGTGCGGTATTTGTCGCGGAACGTCCATTCGTGTTGCCGTCAGCGGTTCCTCCAGGGCATCCTGTATGGTATTCTTATCAAATACACCCCGTTCTGCAAATATTTTGAGCCAACGGTTACGTGCCTCCTTCAACGCCTCATTTCTTTTGCCGGGCTGCCAGGCTGAAGGTCGGTTGGGAACGATCGACAGGGCCGTGATTTCTGCGAGGGAGAGATGGTCGGGGTCCTTTCCGAAAAATAACAGCGAGGCCGATTTGATCCCCTCAATATTTCCACCGTAGGGGAGAAGGTTACAGTACATCCGGAATATTTCGTCCTTGCCGTAATGCCACTCCAGCTGCAGGGCACGGAACATTTCCTTAATCTTGTTGCCGTAGGTTCGGGGTGATGGATCCAGCATCTTCGCTACCTGCATGGTAATGGTGGAAGCGCCGGAAACACGTCTTCCTCCGGTAAGGTTCTGAAAAAAAGCTCGGGTTGCCGCCAGGGGATTAATGCCAAAATGATAGTAAAAGAGATGGTCTTCCTTGGCCAACAATGTCTTTCGGAGCAGAGGCGAAAGATCGTCGGTGTCGGCATACATTCTCCACTTGTCGTCACGCGTGAGGAATGCGTGGACCATTACACCCCGATCGTCGCGGATAACGGTGGAGTAATCTTTCAGAGGAGGTAATGGGAAAGCCAGATTCAGGAGAAACAGTATGCCCATCCAGCCAAGGGTTCCGGCCGTGAGCCAGACGATAAACTTTTGCCATGCGGATGCGGTTCTATACTTTGTTAAAATTCGTTTCATAGTCCCTGTACTCCCGCCGAAAGTTACATATGTTCATCGAAAGATGTAACTTTCTCGTGTAATCATCTACTATCCTTATGCGCACTATCGCCTCTGTTATTCCAGCGCTGCTCTGCCTGATGCTCGTTGCATGTAATCGCCATGCTGTATCTCTTCGTGAAACAAATGCCCGCGACGAAGTTCCGGCTCTCGGCAATCTGGTTTTTCGGTTCAATCAATCCCTGATTCCGGATTCCTTATTGAACCGGTGGGACTCTACCGACTTTGTTAAGTTTGAACCTGCCGTTAAGGGAAGGTTCCGTTGGGAAGCGCCGGATATGTTGGTGTTTTCGCCTTTGTCGCCGCTTCCGCCGGCTACCCATTTTACCGCTCGCTTCAATTCGGAAATTCTGCGCTATAGTAAATTCGATAAGGTAGAAACAAAAGGGGGAATTAAATTCCATACGGCTTCGGCACGTCTGGAAAACAGTTATGTGGCATGGGCAAGGCCCGATGGTGGCCAACCGGCTCCCATCCTTCATCTCGAATTCAATTATCCCGTAGCTCCGGAATCGTTGAATGGACTACTCGACGTAAAATCAGAAGATAAATCCTGCGCCTTTGTGCTGCGTTCGGCATCGCCTTCCGAACATATGGAAGTTCGTTTGACCGACATTCCTCTTCAGGATAAGGATATTCCGTTGAACGTGCGGATCTCCAAAAAACTTATTCCGGTAGGAGGAAAAAATGAGGCAGAAGATGATCTCTCCAGCGAACTCACCGTCCCGTCTCCCTTCGTGCTGAATATCGTGAATGTGGACGCCCAGCACGACGGCACCACAGGAAGCGTTCATGTGCGTATCAGCCAGCCTGTAACGGAACAGGGACTTCGGAACTTCATCCGGTTCCATCCCGCCGTGTCCTACGATATTACGATGCTTGACGATGGATTTCTGATCACGTCCGAAGGACTGGATGCGGAAAAAGCTTATGAGCTCCACCTGTTGAAAGGAATGCGGGGAACGATCGGAGGGGAACTGAAGGAAAATTACTCGCAACAGCTGGCATTCGGTGATCTCGAACCCATGATTGAATTTGCGAACAGAAAGGGTATGTATCTGGGTAAATATGGCTCGGGAAATATTGAAGTGAAGATTGTCAATACCCCAAGGGTAAAAATACTGGTTTCCAAAATTTATGAATCGAATCTCCTTGCGGCACAGCGTTACGGTTACTATCCCCGCAGTTCTTCCGACGAGGATGAAGAATATTACTACGGTGGTGGTGATTTTACCCTGGGAGATGTGATTTACGAGAAGGAAGTGGAAACTGCATCACTTCCCAAATACGGGAACAGCCGTCTCTTCTCGATGAGTCTCGAAGATCGGATTACCGATTTCCGGGGCATCTATCATATTCAGATCCGCTCGATGGAAAATTATTGGATAAGCGACAGCCGTTTTGTGTCACTCAGCGATCTTGGTATCATTGCCAAGGAGGGGACTGACGAAATGTTTGTCGTCGTTCAGTCGATCCGTTCGGCCACACCTGCTGCCGACGCACAGCTGACCCTGTACGGTGGCAACAATCAGGTGCTGGGCGTTGGACAAACTGATGCCGATGGTGTCGGTCGAATCCAATACCTGCGCCGTGATCCTTCCGGCTTCCGGCCGGCCATGCTGGTTGTCAAAACCGGCGACGATTTCAATTATCTTCCGTTCAACACCACACGGGTCAATACGTCGCGTTTCGAAGTGGGTGGAAAAAAAATGAATCCCTCGGGACTCGATGCTTTTGTGTACGCTGAAAGGGATATCTATCGCCCCGGCGAAACCTTCAACTACGCGATCATACTCCGCGACCTGAAATGGAAGGTGCCGGGTGAACTTCCACTAAAGCTTCGCTTTGTAATGCCCAACGGTAAGGAATGGACGACCATCCGAAAAAGTCTGAACAGCGAAGGTGCGTTGGAAGGGAATATGCCAATCCCCGCTGCCGCCCTCACCGGAACCTATAACTTCGAAGTGTATTCAACCAATGATGTGCTGCTCGCCGCCTATCCCTTCCAGGTGGAGGAATTTGTGCCCGACCGCATTCGTGTGAAGGCGGAAACCGGACTTAAAGAACTGGCACCCGGTCAAACAGCTACCGTTTCCGTTCAGGCCGATTATTTCTTTGGGCAACCCGCTGCAAACCGAAAATACGAAACCGAAATCCAAGTCAGGCAACTGGCCTTCCGGTCCAGAAAATACCCGAATTTCCGTTTCGAACTGGTGAATCAGGACGGTTTCTGGGGTTCCGATATAAAGGAAGGAACTACCGATGCCGGAGGTAAAGCCTCGGTGAGTTACGCGTTCCCGGCGGAATATAAAAACCGTGGGCTCATGCAGGTGGCCTTCTACACTACCGTGTTTGATGAGTCCGGCCGTCCCGTCAGCCGCCACGAAAAGCTTCCGGTTTATACGCAAAAGATTTTCTTCGGCCTGGAAGATGATGATTATGGCTATTATTCGCTGAACCAACCGGTTCGTTTCCCCATCATAGCATTGGATAAAAACGATCAGGTGCAGTCCAATGCCAAAGCTCGGGTAAAAGTAATACGCAGGGAGTTCCGTACGGTGCTTTCGCGCAGCGGCGGGTATTTCCGTTATGAATCTCAGCCGGAAGATAAACTGATTGAAGAGAAGGAGATCTCCGTGAGCGGCGAGCAAACCGGCTATTCCTTCATACCCCGCGAACCCGGTAGATATGAAATCCGCATTTATGTTCCCGGTGCTTCTTCGTATGTTTCCAAAACCTTCTACAGTTATGGAGCCTGGGGGGCTTCCGGTGGAAATTTTGACGTGAATACCGATGGGCATGTAGATATTGTTCCCGACAAAACAACCTATAATCCCGGCGATAGAGCCAGAATACTGCTGAAAGCTCCATTCGACGGCAGAATGTTGGTGACGTTGGAAAATAATGGTGTGAAGGAATACAAGATGCTGGATGTTCAGAAACGTACAGCTGTATATGAATTTACCGTGAGCGCGGAGCTTCTGCCGAATGCGTTTATTACCGCAACATTGGTTAAGCCGCATCAACTTTCCGATCTGCCGTTAACCGTAGCCCACGGATTCCGGTCGCTGCGGGTGGAAGAAGCAAACCGTAAAATAAAGGTAGAGCTGGTGGCCGCCGAATCCACCCGATCCAACCGCAAGCAAACCATTAAGGTAAAAGCTGCACCGGGGAGTTTGATCAGTATTGCAGCCGTCGACAACGGGATACTGCAGGTGTCGGATTTTAAAACGCCGGACCCCTACGCTTATTTCTATCAGCAGCGTGCGCTCGCGGTAAATTCGTACGATCTCTATCCTTTCCTGCTACCCGAACTCCGCCAACGCACCAGCAGTACGGGTGGTGGTGGCGGACTGTCGATGGAAAGAAGAATCAATCCGATTGTCAACAAACGTTTCAAGATGGTATCGTTTTGGAGCGGGTTCAAAAAAGCGGACGGGAGCGGAAATGCGGAATTCGAAATCGATATTCCCGGCTTCTCCGGAGAACTCCGACTGATGGCGGTTTCGCTTAAGGATAACCGTTTTGGTGCCGGAAGTTCGGTGATGAAGGTTGCCGATCCGTTGGTGGTGAGTACATCGCTGCCCCGGTTCCTGACGCCGGGAGATACCATCGATGTTCCGGTAACCGTAATGAATACCACCACTTCTTCGGCCGCCCTGAATTCCGGAATCGAGGTACGCGGCCCGCTTAAAATAATCGGTCCCGCAACGGCCCAGACTTCTGTCGAAGGAAAGGGCGAAGCCAGACTGCTGTATCGTTTGGCGGCATCCGGTCAACCCGGAGAGGCGGCTGTTAAGGTTCTTGTCAAAGGATTGAACGATAGCTTTGGAGAAGATATTGATATTACGGTTCGGCCCGCCTCAACGCTGCAGAAACGCACGGCAAGTGGCGTGGTCAGCGGAAGTGGTTCAAGGCAGGTACAACTTCCGGTTTCCGATTTTATGGCGGGAACGGCCAGCTATAAATTCGTGGCGGGAAATTCTCCGCTTCTGGAATGGGGTGTGCAATTGTCGAACCTGTTGCAGTATCCCTTTGGTTGTACGGAACAGACCGTAGCGGCTGCTTTCCCGCAACTCTACTATACAGATCTGGCATCCGTTCTCGGAAAGAAAAACGTTTCCGGAGCGGCCGCCTCCAATGTGATGGAAGCCATCCGTGTTATCAAAATGCGCCAGCTGTATAACGGGGCGGTGATGATGTGGGACAACGGCTCGGAAGAGAACTGGTGGGCAACGGCGTTTGCCGCCCATTTCCTGATTGAAGCAGAAAAAGCCGGATTTACGGTGGATAAGAAACTGCTCGATCCCATGCTTTCCTACCTGACCTTCCGTTTGAGAAACAGACAATTGATCAACTACACCTATAACCGGGATCAGCAGAAAAAAGTAGTTCCGAGAGAACTGCCCTACAGCCTTTACGTGTTGTCGTTGGCCGGTCGTCCGCAGATTGCGACGATGAATTACTACAAGGAGCATCCTGAGTGGCTGACGCTGGACAGCCGGTATATGCTCGCTGCGGCTTTCGCTGCCGGAGGCGATAAGGCCCGGGCGAAGGAAGTGTTGCCCGCTTCCTATTCCGGTGAAGTAGGAGAAAAGGAGACCGGAGGAAGCTTTGCATCACCTGTTCGAAACGAAGCCCTCGCACTGCTTATGTTGCTGGACGCACAACCCCAGAGTTCCGAAGTTTCAGTCCTGGCAAAACGGGTGGCCAATGCCTTGAAAACAGAGCGATGGCTGAGCACCCAGGAACATGTATTCAGTATTCTCGCGCTGGGCAAACTGGCCCGTTCCGCCGGTTCCGGCGATTTGAACGCCACCATTCTGGCGGATGGCAGGCAGGTAGGCTCTACCAACGGAGAACCCGTGGTGGTGAAGAATGTCGTCGGTAAATCCGGAGCACTTACCATCCAAACCAAGGGGAGCGGAAACCTTTACTATTTCTATGAAACTTCAGGCATCAGTGCAACGGGTGACTATACCGAAGAGGATCAGTCTGTTCGGGTACGCCGTCGTTTCTACAGCAGAACCGGTGCTGCATTGGGCAATAGTTTTGGACAGAACGATCTGATCATCGTTGCAGTAACCGTTGAAAACCAGTATCGAAGCAAGGTGGAGAACATGGTGATTACCGATTTGTTACCCGCGTGTTTTGAAATAGAAAACCCACGTATAAAAGACCTGCCGGACATGAACTGGATCAAGGATGGAGCCACGCCAACGGCTATGGATATACGCGATGACCGGATTCACTTCTTCATCGATCTTACGCGGGCGAAACAGACCTACTATTATGCCGTACGTGCGGTTTCGCCGGGTGTATTCCGGATGGGGCCCGTTAGTGCAGAAGCTATGTACGATGGATCGATTCATTCGTATCATGGTGCCGGAACGGTGACGGTAAAGTAAGAAGTCGGAAAAACGTTAAAACTCCGAAGTTGCATGTAGGATGCGGCTCCGGAGTTTTTTTATATACGAAATCGGCTCTTTGTTTCCATCAGTCATGCCGAAACGGAATCTCAATGGTGAAGTCGGCTTCCTTAACCATATTGTGCTGAATCGAGGGCGACCAGTCGGGGAGGGTATCAAACAAACGTTTCACCTCGTCGGTGAACATCTGGTGGGTAGAGGAGACGATGGTGAGATCGGTAAGTTTGCCCAGCTTGCTTACCGTGAACTTCACGGTTACATGTCCGTCCAGTCGTTGCCGGAAGGCTTCGTCGGGCCAGGTAAGGTTTTCGAAGATATACCGTTGGATATTGGGAATGGGTCCGAGGATATAGGCCGGTTTATTGACGCTGCAATAAGGACCGGTGTTTTTTCCGGTGGAGTCGAAACATTGCAGGTCAACCAGCTCGCGGTTTACATATTTTTCGATGGTGGCGGGTTGGCCGTTCTCGTAGTACCAGCGCCATTCGCCGTCGTAACGGTCATTGATATACGAACCTGTCCATTCCTGATTTCCGTTTTCGTACCATCCGGCGGAGTAGCCGTATTTCCGGCCCCGGCGGTATTCGGTGGAGTCGGCCAGCACGCCGTTTTTGTGCCATTTCAGATAGGGGCCGTGAAGATTGGCCACTATGTTGGACTGTACCTGCAACGGATAAGGGGAGGAGGATGTGCCGGTTACGTTTGTCGGAACGGCGTAGTTGACTCGCAGTCGGGGATTCCCGTTGGCATAATAGGTGCGCCATTCGCCGCTTTGCTTACCGCCAACCACCATTCCTGAGTCCTTTGTCTGGTTGTTGTCGAAGCGCGTAATCCATACTCCCGTCGGAATGTTGCGTTGATATTGCCCTTCTATCAGTTTCACTCCATTGGAAAACAGTAACAGGAATTTGCCGTTGCGGGTCCTCAATTTCTTGTCGCTGAATTCGATCTCAGCTCGGGCGGGTAGTTTGGGGGACGAGAGCTCTGCCTTCCAGCCGTTTCCGAACGGATATACCTTTCCCTCATAAACATTGTTCTTTTGGGAGGTCGGTTCGTAGGTTCGGGAGAAATACCGGATGAGGGTGTCCGATTTTTTCTGAGCCATCACACCCAGGGGCAAAAGAAGAGCGGAAAGAAGGATATATTTCATGAAGCAGGTTTGACCCCTGAAAATTATCGACTTTTACCCGAACTTGGGCCGGATGGGGGCGAATATTGGAATAATGGGGTGTTAAAAATCGGGGAATGGGAAAAGATGGGCCGGAGGGACAGTTGGTGTCCGGATTTTTTTGTTCCATGCACGGGTTTGCATGGAGAGAAAGATCCGCGATTCAAAGGGAGGGGTCCTAACTATTAAGTTACGAAAAAGAACGGAATTTAGCAATACTTCGTAAACGTATGAAAATCAATGGGAATTGTTGTTCATCTGGATTCGGATCCTGAAATCGGGTATAAAAAAAGGCATTCCAATGGAATGCCTGTCGGAAAATATATTTCAGAAAGCCTTAGATTAAGCTAAAGCTGCAGTTCTCTTGGTGAGCTTGCTCTTCAGGTTTGCTGCTTTATTTTTGTGGATAATGCCACGTTTTGCCAGTTTGTCGATCATCGACACAACACTAGGCAGTTTCTCGTCTGCAGCAGACTTGTCCTGTAAAGCTCTCAGATCGCGAATGGCATTACGGGTAGTTTTACCGTAGTAACGGTTTCTTTCTCTACGTTTTGCAGCCTGACGCACATCTTTTTTGGTAGCCTTATGATTTGCCATAATAATTTCTGATTTCGGACGGCAAAGGTAAGGCTATTTGATAAAAAAACAAATAACTTTCATAAAATTTCCGGAAATACCGTCCGATTGCTCAACCGCAAACGATCCCGTACAAAAATCTGCGAAAAGGGTGAAATATCAGATAGGAAGTGACGTTTTTTCACCGATATTTGCGCAATTGTTCTGTAGATTCCATTCAATAACCGAAGGCCAAATAACGATTCAATGAAGGACTTTTCGTATATCACCAACTCTCACCCGTCGTTTATCGAGAATTTATACCAGGATTTTGTTAAGGATCCCGCCTCCGTGGATCCCGATTTTCGAAAATTTTTTGAGGGATTTGATTTTGCCATTTCAAGCGGAGCCGCCGGAGCTGCCGTTTCTGCTTCAACTCCCGTTGCCGAAGCGGATGCCAAGGACTGGATGCGGGAAATACGGGTCTACAGACTGATTCTGGGCTATCGGAACAAAGGCCACCTTCTTGCCAAAACCAACCCCATCCGCCCCAGAAAGGATCGTGGCGCCAACCTGGACCTCTCTTTCTTCGGACTTTCAGAAGCGGACATGGACAAAACCTTCCAGGTGGGGAATATGATCGGCCTTGGGACTACCACCCTCCGCAATATCCTCAGCCATCTGCAGAACTGCTATGCCAACCACGTCGGAATCGAATTCAAATACATCAGCGATCAGAAAAAAATCGACTGGCTGACAACGGAAATGGAAAGAAATTTCCTGAAACCCCTTTCCATTGAAAAAAGAAAAAGAATCCTGGAAAAACTCAACCAGGGGGTTATCTTCGAAAAGTTCCTCAATACCAAATATATAGGTCAGAAGCGCTTCGGTTTGGAAGGTGGTGAAAACACTATCCCCGCGCTCGATGCAGTTATCAATACCGCTGCCGATTCCGGCGTTCAGGAAGTGGTTATCGGTATGGCCCATCGCGGTCGTCTCAACGTACTCGCCAACATCATGGGAAAAACCTATGAGCAGATCTTCAGCGAGTTCGAAGGGGCTATTCCGGCCGATATGACCATGGGTAGCGGTGACGTGAAATACCACCTCGGTTTCCGTCACGAGCACATTACTCCCAACGGCAATAAGGTTAATCTTCAGCTTTGCCCCAACCCGTCGCACCTCGAAGTGGTCGACCCGGTTGTTGCCGGCTTTGCCCGGGCAAAAGCCGATGTTTTGTATAAAAGCGAGTACGACAAGGTGCTTCCCATCCTGATCCACGGCGACGCCGCGGTGGCCGGGCAGGGCATTGTGTACGAACTGCTCCAGATGAGCAAACTCAAGGGGTACTATGTTGGTGGGACCCTCCACTTTGTAATCAACAACCAGATCGGATTCACGACCGACTTTGACGACGCGCGCAGTTCCGACTACTGTACGTCTGCCGCCTCCATGGTTCAGGCCCCCGTTCTTCACGTCAACGGCGACGATGCCGAAGCCGTGGTGAAATGCGCGGAAATCGCCATACGCTACCGTCAGGAATTCAATACCGATATCTTTATTGATATGGTATGTTACCGCAAGCACGGCCACAATGAGGGTGATGAGCCCAAGTTTACCCAGCCTTCACTCTACGCGCTGATCGATAAACATCCCAATCCGCGTGAGATCTATACCAACTATCTGATTCAAAACGGAGAGGCGGGTGTTCAGGATCTGGCCCGGGAAATGGAGAAAAAATTCTGGAATGACCTGCAGGAAAGACTGGATGAGGTGAAGCAAAAACCGCTTCCCTATACCTTCCAGGATCCCGAACTCTGGTGGCAGGCGCTGAGAAGGGCAACCGAAAGCGACTTCGAACAATCTCCGGAAACAGGTGTAGAAGAAGGGGCGTTGAAGGGATTGCTGAGCGGACTGATGAAATGGCCGGAAGGATTTCGTCCGCTGAAAAAAGTGGAAAAACTCCTCCAGGATAAAATCAAATTGTTTGACACCGAACAGAAGATTGACTGGGCTACCGCCGAATTGCTCGCCTATGCCAGCGTTTTGGCCGAAGGTAAGGATGTTCGCCTCAGTGGCGAAGACGTAAAGCGCGGAACCTTCTCCCACCGTCACGCCATTCTGTTCGACGAAAATACCAACCAGGAATACAACCGGTTGAACAACCTGACGGAAAATCAGGGTACATTCCGGGTGTATAACTCCCTGCTCAGTGAATACGGTGTACTGGGATTCGACTACGGCTATGCCATGGCCAACCCGAACAACCTGGTGCTGTGGGAAGCGCAGTACGGCGACTTTGTGAACGGTGCGCAGATGGTGATCGACCAGTATATCGCCAGTGCGGAGCAGAAGTGGGGAACCCAAAGCGGTCTTGTTATGCTGTTGCCGCACGGATACGAAGGTGGTGGACCGGATCACTCCAGCGCCCGTCTGGAGCGGTTCCTGCAGATGTGTGCGGAGCTGAATATGATTGTGACCAATATCACCACCGCGGCCAACTTCTTCCACGCCCTGCGTCGTCAGCTGGCCTTCCCGTTCCGCAAGCCGCTCATCAATATGTCGCCCAAAGCCAACCTGCGCCACGTAGGAAGCTACAGCCACATCAATGAACTGACTTCCGGTCGCTTCCAGGAAGTGTTGGATGATCATTTCGTTCAGGATGCCGGCGCGGTGAAGAAAGTGCTGCTGTGTTCCGGTAAACTTTCCTTTGAGCTGATCGACCGACAACAAAAAGAAAACAGAAAGGATATTGCTGTTATCAGACTGGAGCAACTCTATCCGCTGCCTCAGAAACAACTGGCGGCTCTGTATCAGAAATATAATAAAGCCACCTGGTTCTGGGTTCAGGAAGAGCCGCTCAATATGGGTGCTGCCTCCTTCCTTCAAATGAATCTGAAATCCATCAACTTTGGTGTAATCAGCCGCAACGCCAGCGCATCCACGGCTACAGGTTACAGCAAGGTGCACAAGCAGGAGCAGGAAGAGATTATTGAAACAGCATTTACCATCTAACGATAACCATTAACATAAGCTTTTCTCAAGCACGAAAAGATATAACTATGATCGACATCAAAGTACCAACTGTAGGAGAATCTATCAGTGAAGTGACACTGGTAAAATGGATAAAAAAAGAAGGGGACTATGTGGAGCGCGACGAAGTGATAGCGGAGCTGGAAAGTGAAAAAGCAACATTTGAACTTAACGCGGAGAAAGCCGGAGTTCTGCATACCAAAGCCAATGAAGGCGATACGCTGGCTATTGGCGATGTCGTGGCTTCCATTGATGAAACCGCTGCTGCTCCTGCAGGAAAGCCCGCTGAAGCGGCTGTACCTCCGGCTGAAGCTGCACCTGCGCCCGCCGCTGCTTCCGAAGCCGTAGCTGCCGGTAAAGGTGTTATCGAAATGAAAGTTCCTACCGTTGGTGAATCGATCAATGAAGTTACCCTCGTAAAATGGTTGAAAAAAGAAGGCGACCTGGTTCAGCGCGATGAAGTGCTCTGCGAACTGGAAAGTGAAAAAGCCACTTTCGAACTGAATGCGGAAGAGGCCGGTCAACTTCATCTTCTTGCCAGCGAAGGGGATGTTCTGAAAATCGGCGATCCCGTAGCGTCGATCAATTCGGATATCGCTGTTCCCACAGCTGCTCCCCAGGCGGCTCCGGCTGCACAACCTGCTGCGGCACCGTCCAAAGCAGCCCCTGCGCCTGCTGCCCCTGCTGCTGATGTAAAAGCTTCACCCGTGGCTGCCGCCATTATTGCGGATAAAAAAGTGGATCCGAAATCCGTTCAACCTTCCGGAACCGGAGGCAAAATCCTGAAGCAGGATGTCATCGACGCCCTGCAGAATCCGGGCCGCAAAGCCGCTCCCGGTGCCGAACTGTTTTCCCGCGAAGACAAACACGAGAAACTCAGCAACCTGCGGAAAACCATTTCCCGTCGTTTGGTGGAAGCGAAGAACACGACGGCCATGCTCACTACCTTCAACGAGGTGGATATGACCCGTATCATGGAAGTGCGTGCGAAATACAAGGATAAGTTTAAGGAAACCCATCAGGTTAACCTCGGATTCATGAGCTTCTTCACCAAAGCCTGCTGCTATGCACTTCAGGAATGGCCTGCTGTAAACGCGTATCTGAACGGTGATGAAATCATCTACCATCAATACTGCGACATCTCCATCGCCGTTTCTGCACCGAAAGGACTGGTGGTACCGGTAATTCGCAATGCCGAAAGCCTGGGGTTGGCCGATATCGAGAAAAAAGTGCTTGAACTGGCTACCAAAGCCAGAGAGAATAAACTCTCCATGGAAGAAATGCAGGGAGGTACCTTCACCATTACCAATGGTGGTGTATTCGGATCACTGATGTCGACACCAATCATCAATATACCTCAATCCGCCATCCTTGGAATGCACAAGATTCAGGAACGCCCTGTTGCGATCAACGGACAGGTGGTGATTCGTCCGATGATGTATGTGGCCCTCAGCTACGACCACCGTATTATCGATGGACGGGAATCGGTAAGCTTCCTGGTTCGTGTGAAGGAACTGCTGGAAAATCCGGAATTGCTGCTCTTCGGAAAGGATCCGGTGAAAACATTGCTGGAACTCTAAATCCTGAATTCAGGCAAGTCCTGATTGATATAATAAAAAAGCCCGGCTCTTTGCCGGGCTTTTAGTTTTTACTTCGAAAAGTAAGGTTGGTTTCATAGGAAAGCACCCCTTTGAGGAACGCCGGGCAGGAATACCCAGGTTCAATCCACAATTACGTCATTAGGGAAGACGCTTTCTTCATAGGTATGGAATAAAACCTTATTCGCCCGCAAAAGTAGTGGTCTCCCGTTTCGCCCCCTGTAGCGATCAATCTAAACCCGTGTAGAAAAAATACGGAAATAACTGTTTGATAACCATTCAATAACAGGTGGTGTAAGATATTACTATCGCAATTTGGTTGTTTTACTACAAGAAATAATTGGATTTGCATATATTTTGAGAGGCGGATTATCAGAGGTGGAACGTATGTATAAAGAAATAATGCTGTTTTTTGCTGTGCTGATTGCGCTGTTGCCGATCGTGATTTACCTTAACCGGAAAAGAAAACAAGCGACCGCAAATGTGCGTATCCTGATGGAAATAAGGGAAGCCCTTGTGGCTCGCCTGGCGCAGGTCCGTGCTGAGAAAGATGATCTTAACTTTTTCACAGAACTGGTGTTGCACGATTTGAAAACACCGCTACGGTTCATGATGATGCGTGCGCAACAAATGGCCGATGAAATTGAACGGAACGAGATAACGATTCTTGAACGCCCGGCTTCGGATATGATTGTGGAAGCAGCCGGCGTTTATCATCTTGCGTTGGATATGCTGCGGGTGCTCGATTCCCGTAAGCACAACGGAAGGCCATCCGCACAACTTGTCGATCTTTCGGTACTGATGAACGATCTGGTGCTTATTTATGGCCGCATTGCCGCAGCAAACGGAAATACACTCGAATTTAACATCCCCAATCCCCTTGAAGTCGTTCTGCCCTACGAACTGGTCAAAGTGATTGTGCGAAACCTTATCGACAACGCGATCCGGTTTACGAAAAACGGGCGCATTTTGGTGAGTACAGTGCTGAAGGAGCGTCAGTTACTGATAGTGGTAGAAGACGATGGAGTAGGCATGGATGAGCAGATGGTGCGCATGCTCATGAATGTTGATGCAAAAAAGGAACTGCCGGTGTCAAGATCATTTGGAATCGGATACACGATCATTCATATACTCCTGCAGCGTATGAAAGGCCGATTGGATATTGCAAGTTCTCCTGAACGGGGAACCACAGTGACCGTAACCTTACCGGTTCAGAACAATTCCATATGATAGGCTTCGGCCAGCTTATTCAGTTCAATGATGTTGCTGACCCGTAGCTTTTCAAAAATGCGGGACTTGTGCGTGCCTACAGTTGATGTATGTAGCTTTAGATCGGCGGAGATGTCGGAAATAGACCTGCCTAGAATAAGATGGCGCATGACTTCAAATTCACGGTCCGATAGTATTTCGAAGGGGTTTCTGTTTTTTGTATTTTTTGCTGAACCGAACAGGGATTCGATCAGGCGGTCGCTGGCGTAGTGTTTCTTGAAGAGCAGTACCTGCGATACCGCTTTTTTGATTTCCTCGTCCGAAGCATCTTTGCTTAGATAGCCGTGCACGCCCAATTGCTGGTAACGTTTCGCAAAAATGTGTTCGGGGGCCATGGAAAAGATCAGAATTCGGAGCGATGGTTTCCAGGCAAGGAGGAGGGAGACCAGATTCATGGAATCCGTGTTTGGCATATTGATATCCATGATCAGAAGATCATAGTTCTTCTGTTTGATTTTTTCCGCGACTTCTTCTCCACAGCTAGCTTCGTCAATTTGCACGGTGTTGTGAATGCGCTGAAGCAGATACGATAGGCCTGATCGGACGATGGCATGATCGTCCGCAATGAGTATTGACTTCATAAGGTTGGGTTTAAAAGTTATGCTGGTTTTCTATAGGCCGCGATAGGACTGTTATAGAAAATGACATCCCCGCAAAGTTAGAGAATTATTATCAGGCGTACGACAGCGTTTTCCCTCCAAGCGCTGCCTCAATGGGGTGTTTTATTTTTAATCAATAAGACTTTTAGAAAAGACTGTTGGTGAACTTGATTTTGATTTTGTCCTGAAAGCGTTCAATGGTTTTGAAAATCTCAATCAAGGAAAGTTGCTCAATTCGGCTCAGCTGTGCGGGATTGTAGTCGTTGTCCGGCTCCACCCTGTCCTGTATAATCTGCCGGGATTGTTTTTTTAAACGCATACCCATCAGCAGATAATAGGATTGCATCAATTCCTGATATTCCTGCTCGGTAAATACCTGCTTCTCCTTAAGTGCCTTCAGCCGTTCGCCGGTGTTGACGGCAAAGACATGATATTTGAGTGCGTAAACCCTTACCAAATCGACGATCGGCGTCATCGCCTTTTTCAGATCGAAGAATTCCTGTGTGCCTTTGGTAACGGTGCGTATATTTTTGAAGAAGGTTAATGGTGGTTTGTATTGAAGGGCATTTTTCGCAAGAAAATAGAATAGTTTATCCTGTGGCTTTTTGAGCTCTTCGTGCAGAAAATCCTGAAGCTCATTCATAATGGATTCGTCGCCGTAGAGATAGCGGCAGTCGAAAAAGGTGGAGAATTTAATGACGTTTTCCGGAATGGATTCCTGTATCCAGCTTTCGTAATTTCGTTTCCAGTGCGAAAGCGAATGCGTCCATTTCGGATTCATGGCCATGAATCCGCCGGTGCAGAAACTGAAACCGATATGATTCAATTTCTCCGAAACCAGTGTCGCAAAACGGAGAAAATATTCGCGGACCGATTCTCTTTGCTCATTGGCCTTGTCTTCGTAAATGATGGCATTGTCCTGATCGGTTTTCAATGTCTGTTCTTTTCTTCCCTCGCTTCCCAGCACCATAAACACGAACCGTGCAGGAGGTTGACCGATTTCTTCGATCACCTTTTCGATAACTTTTATCGCAATGGTATCGGCAATACTGGTGATCACCTGATTGGCGATGGCCGCATGCACACCGCGTCCCAGAAGTTGGTGTACCATATTGGGCACCTGCTCCCATTTTCTTTTGAGTTCTTCTTCGGCCGCGGCAGATTTAACGGATTGAATGAATACCAACGGCGATTGCGCCTGTTCCGCCAGCAGCTTATTCCGGCTCAGGAATCCCGTAACCTTTTCGCCCTGCCTGACAAGGAGGTAACGAGCTTTGGTTCGGAACATCATCAGTATGGCCTCATACACAAAAGCCTGATCCGAAATCGTTACAATCGGATTGTCCATCACCCGGGCAATGGGTTGTGCCGGATCTCCGCGTTGCGCAATAACATTGTCGCGCAGCGTGATATCCGTTGCATAGCCCGTTATTTCGCCGGTATGGTTTTGCACAAAGATGCAGCTTACCCTGTGTTCGGCCATGATGCGGGCGGCTTCATAAACGGGTGTGTCTTCGGTGCAGGACACCACAGCGCGCTGTTCCACCGTTTCTATTTTTCGGGAAAACAGTTGGTCGGAAGCGATATAACTTTCTTCGAAGGAAGGGGGCTTCCGGAAAAAGTGCGCAAACTCTTCATCGCGAAGCCTGTTGGTAAACCCATCGATGAAATGATGGGCAAACGCTTCATAGGATTCGCAGAGTGCCAGAAATTCTTTTTTGTTGAGTGAGAGCACCCGCGTGCCCTTTTTCGCCATCACGGTTTTCAACGACTTTTTTCTGTTGAGCAGAAGGGATATGCCCCCGTAAATCCGATCGGGGCCATGCTCTTCGATTACCCTTTTGTTTTGTGAGCTGTCGTAAAAGAATGATTCGTAACTGCCGCTTACAATGATATCGATACCCTTCATGGGAGTGGTATCCTGTCGGTATATTATGGCGTTCTTGTTGTAGTTATGTTCCTGCAGATCAGCGGCAACCTGATGAAGAATCTCTTCGGGAAGCAGGTTAAAGGGATTCAGGGTTTTCAGATAGCTGAACAGGTTTGTCATAACAATACGGTGATTAACAGGGTGAGCAGAAGAAGCAGAAATATCAGGAGGATTCTTTTGGTCCGTCGAAGGGGTTTATACAGCCGCAGTTGAACGATCTGTTGCCGCTCCACTTCGTCTTCTGAAATTTCATTCCGGCGTCTCATTTCAAAAAAACAGGCTGCAGTGGCATCGGCATCGGCAAGTGCGTTGTGCTGGCCATGCAGCGGTTGGTGAAACAACTGTTCGTAGAGATCGCCGAGACGGAGGAATTTTTTGTTGGACAAATGCCGGCTGGCCTGCATGGTGCAATAGATGGGGTAGCGCGAAAGCACATTTTCCAAATTGGTGCGGTGAAATTCGGCACCCGCCATCTTGATGTCCAGTTCCGTAAAATGCCCCACGATAACGGGATTATACACAGTCAAATCGCTGGTGAAGCGTTTCATGATTTCGACGGGGTCTTCGCCATGTGAACGGAGAAATTCTGGAGTAATACCGTGGATCTGCATGGCATCTGCAGAAATAACGCGGTCGGGAACCCTGAAATAATGATTCTCCTGCTTTATCCGAACACCCTTGCCGGAATAAATAACCCAGGCCATCTGAAGTGTATACGGCCAGGCGGCGGAATAGGGAAGACCCCAGTCGTCCGGCAGACCCGAAGTTTCGGTGTCGATAAACAGAAGGTATTCTCTCACGGAACCAGTGTTGTTCTTTACAAATATAACGTTGTGGGGGATAAAACGCGGAGAGATCTGAGGATCAGCGTATCTTGCACCCATGAGATGGTATTCGTATCTGAATTCGGCGGCCAGAATACTGAAGGCATACAATGGCAAAATCCCCTTCCACCATTTTATCCGGAACGATTTCAGGGAAAATAAAAAATACGGTTCCAAAGACCGTCGTTTTATCAGCCAGTTTTGTTTTTCCTATTTCCGCACCGGAAAAAGTCTGGAAACAAGGCCTATTGAAGAATGTATCATGGCCGGATATTTTCTGACCTCCGAAGAACCCTCAGACGCTTTGTCCGTTCTCCGTCCGGAATGGAATGAGTTTCTGAAGGGGGCACCGACACTTTCCGAACGAATAAATTTCCTGAAGACACAGATACCCGATTTCCATCCGGAAAAATTATTCCCCTTTACCCATCGTCTTGGCGCCGTATCTGATGTCAATGGATTTTCCAATGCACATCTCCGGCAACCGGATGTGTTTCTGCGGTTGCGGCCCGGATCAGCTTCCACGGTGTCTGCACAACTGAAGCAGGCGGGAATTCCATTTGCCGTATATGGAAATACGGTTACCGTACCCAGCGGCACCCCTGTGGATCAGGCCTTGGAACTTAACCGCCATGTTGTTGTACAGGACGCAAGTTCCCAGCGGGTAGGAGAGTTTATTGAAAAGGCGGCGGGCCTGCTTCCGCCGAAGCCGAAGGTTTGGGACTGCTGTGCGGCCAGTGGTGGAAAATCCATTCTGGCAACGGATATACTCGGAAATCTGCAACTAACGGTATCGGATATACGAGAATCTATTCTGCACAATCTTCGTCAACGGTTGCAGGAGGCTAATATCCGCAATTACCATTCCTTCAGTGCCGATCTTTCGTCGGAAAATTCCTTTCTTCCGCTCGAGGTAGATACTTTCGATCTGGTTATGGCGGATGTTCCCTGCACGGGTTCCGGAACCTGGTCACGTACACCCGAACAGCTTATGTATTTCCGGGAAGACGAGATTAACGGGTTTGCAGAACTTCAATACAAAATCCTTCAACGGGTGCTGCCTTTCGTAAAGAAGAACGGACTTCTGCTGTATATCACCTGTTCGGTTTTCCGCTCCGAAAATGAAGATATGGTAATGAAACTTGAAGAAGAACAAGGCTTGACGGCTCTGGAATTCCGGTATCTGGAAGGCTATGCCCGTAAGGCCGATACGCTGTTTGCGTGTTTGCTGAAGAAGCCTTGACCGGTTTAGTTGTGATCGAGAAGCTGCAGACGAATGCCGTAGCTTCCATCGACATATTGTTTCCCCAGCGGCTGGTATTCTTTATGGACGAACTCCTTGTAGATCAGACCGATCCCCTTTCCGTAAACTTCCTTCGCGAAATTGATCTGAAAATAGTCCTGCGGACTATTCGGCGACCCGATGATTTCATCGCGTTGGTTAACGGTGATGGTATTTTCCACCAGTTTCATCGGTGTCAGGAAGGGTTCTTCCACGAATTCGTAGAGGTAATCCCAATTGTCCATGTATTTGAGTTGGGATTCTGCAGAATAGGTATCGATATAGTTATTGCCCTTCCAGCTGAAGTCTTCGCGGATGGGAAGCTGAAGTTTCCGAAAACGCAGATTGTCTTCCAGGGTTTCGATGGCGCCGTTTACCGGTGTGATCATGTAGGTATTCATCGGCGTCCATTCGCCGGTGCCGTCGGCATTTCTGCGGGAGCGGACAACCCGGTACGATTCGCGGTTGCCGGCATCCAGGATTTTCTCTTCGATAAGATCCCGAACCTGATACTGTTTGACTTCAAATCCGTTGTCCCAGGTTCCGCCCAAGGGCCGCATAACGGTAGAGTCGAGGAGGTAAATAAAATATTTTCCGACTTCCAGCGGCATGTAGGCCGACACGGGCTCGGACTGAATTTCCTCAGACTCTTTTGAACAGCCTGTAATCACAGCGGCAAAGAGAAGGCAGAAAATTGTCTTTTTCATGGTAAACGGAGTGCTCCTTAAATAATAACGCTGAATTACAGTCGATTATTGTAATAAAGGCACCGGAGGACGCTGGATAATTCCGCCGCCGATCACATCATCTCCTTCATAAAAAACAGCACTTTGTCCTGGTGCAATGCCTTTTACCGGTGCGTTGAAAATCGTGTGAATGCCACCGTCGCGGTTGTACAGTTCGGCCATGGCACCCCGATCCTTGTAACGGATTTTGGTGATGGCTTCCATGCCATCATCAATATGATCGTATTTGATCAGATTGACACGGCTCACCTGCATTTCGGAACGGTCGAGATCAACCTCCTCACCCAGAACAACGGTGTTGGTTTCGGGATAGATATCGGTAACGTACACGGGCTTTCCGAACGTCACATCCAGCCCTTTGCGTTGGCCAATGGTATAGAAGGGATAGCCCTTATGTTTTCCGAGAATTTTTCCGTCTTTGTCGACAAAGTTGCCGCCGGCTACCTTCTCTTCCAGGCCTTCCACCTTTCTTTTAAGGAAGCCGCGGTAGTCGTTGTCGGGGACGAAGCAGATCTCGTAGCTTTCGGCTTTTTTGGCGAGTTCGGGATAGCCCATGTCGAAAGCCATCTGACGGATTTCGGTTTTATGGTAGCCGCCGAGCGGAAGTATGGTTCTGCTGAGGAGATCCTGTTGTAGGCCCCAGAGAACATAGCTCTGATCCTTGGTTTCGTCTTTGCCCTTGCTCACCACATACCGACCGTTGGTATGCTGACGGATGCTGGCGTAGTGGCCCGTTGCGATGAATTCGCAGTCGAGGGCATCGGCACGTTTGAGCAGTGCACGCCATTTGATGTGTGTATTGCACATCACACAGGGGTTAGGCGTTCTGCCGGCCAGATATTCGTTGATGAAATTATTGATCACGGAATCGCCGAATTCGTCGCGGATATCGAGAATGAAATGCGGGAATCCATGCTGCACGGCTGCCATACGGGCATCGTTGAACGAATCGATATTGCAGCATCCGGTTTCCTTTTTGCCGTTGGTGCCCACACTCGACGCGTAATCCCATGTTTTCATGGTAATACCCACCACCTCGTATCCTTGCTGGTGCAGCATGAGCGCTGTAACGGTACTGTCTATACCCCCACTCATGGCCACCAGAACTTTTCCTTTCCGGCTCATATTTTTTATTTGAGTATGCAAATATACGCCGATCCCGGGATATGAAGGTTCAGGCTTGTCGGCTCCGTGTAAAAACATCGGCTTGCAGCGGAAAAACACCGGTTTCGGGGAAAAAATGCCGGGATAGCTTTACGGAAAAAAACTATGGTGAAGTCTGATGGAGCGCATCTGCTCTTTGTACATTGCTTTCTACTTTCGGCGCGGGAGGGGGAGGAGCTGGACCTGGACAGCCGAAGCCGGATTGCCGAAACCGCCCTGCATGAGCTCATCCGCAACCGTTTTCTGGTCTGTTTTGTCGCCTGCCTGTCCGATCAGCTGCATGTCATCGTAAAAATGGACCCACCCCGGTGCGTATCGGAAATCGATAAATGTCTGCGGGGTGCAGTCGGTGAAAGCCTCGATTTCTGGGACAGCGGCTACGGGGCCGCTACGGTGTCGGAATGGGATATTCCCAGGCTTTCCCGGTTCATCAAGCGGCTCGACCGGTATTCGGTAGCCGATCGGGAGGATCTAATGAACCGGGTCGTCAAGGTAAACTGGCCCGAAACCGAAGCGCAAATCCGGAATTAAGTACCGGGAAATCCACGGTAAGAATCATTAATTTGGCTAAATTGCCGCCTTATAATTTTACGTACTATGATCAAATTGCAGGTGATTGGCAATCTCGGAAAAGATTGCGTTGTGAATAATGTGAGTGGACGTTCCGTTATCAATTTCAGCGTTGCGCATACAGAACGATTCCGCGATGCCCAGGGAAATATGAAAGACAGAACCATTTGGGTGGAATGCTCCTACTGGACGGATCGTACTGCAGTTGCTCCTTATCTGCGTAAAGGAACACAGGTGTATGTGGAAGGACAACCGGAAGTACGTACCTACACTACCAACGATGGTCGTAATGGTGCCAGTCTCTCGCTCCGTGTTCAATCGGTTCAGCTTCTCGGAAGCCGCGGCGAAAATCAAGGATCCGACAGCGGTTCCTACAGCAGCCCCGCCGGCAACAGCTATACTGCGGCACCCAGCGTAACGGATTCTACTCCAGACGATCTTCCATTCTAACCGATAATCAAGTTATTCAGGAATCAGAACGGTGTATCGGGGCTTCCGGTACACCGTTTTGCAGATATAGTATCCAGCATGAAAACCATCTATACGTACGAGGAACTCAGTGCTTTTTCCCGGGATATATTCAAGGCCATCGGATGTTCCGGGGCCGATGCCGCACTGGCCACAGAAGTTCTTCTGAGTGCCGACCTCAGGGGGGTCGACTCTCATGGTGTTGCCCGCCTCAGTGGCTATGTCCGTCTCTGGGAGGCCGGACGCATCAATTCCCAACCGAATATCCGCGTTGTCCACGAAACGCCCTCCACCGCAGTGGTTGATGGTGATGGAGGACTCGGTTTGGTGGTGGCCCCCTTCGCTATGCAGGTAGCCATGGCCAAGGCAGAAAATGCCGGAACGGGATGGGTCAGTGTACGCAATTCCAACCACTACGGAATTGCAGGATACCATGCCATGCAGGCCCTGCAGAAAGATATGATCGGCATCAGCATGACCAATGCCAGCCCGCTGGTAGCACCCACTTTCTCGAAAGAGCGTCTGCTCGGTACCAACCCGATCTGCGTAGCCATACCCGGAGGTTCAGAACCGGCTTTTGTTGCCGATATGGCTACAACCACAGCGGCCAACGGTAAACTGGAAATTCTTCAGCGTAAAAAATTACCCGCCCCCGAAGGCTGGATTCAGGACAGCGAAGGAAAATCCACCACCGATGCACACGCACTCAAATCCGGAGGAGCACTGCTTCCGCTCGGCGGTACAAGAGAACAGGGGAGCCATAAAGGTTATGCCCTAGGCTCCATCGTGGATATTTTTTCCGCCGTGCTGAGCGGGGCCAACTACGGTCCCTGGGTTCCACCCTTCCCCGCCTATGTGCCCATGCCTCAGAATATGCCCGGCAAAGGAATCGGACATTTCTTCGGTGCCATGCGTGTGGATGCCTTCCGCACCAAGGAGGAGTTCTTCAGGGATATGGAACAGTGGATACGACGCTTCCGTTCTTCGGAAACCGTGGAAGGTGAGGAGAAAGTGTTGATCCCCGGCGACCCGGAAAGGGAGATGGAAGTGATCAGAAGAAAAGAGGGCATTCCCCTGCTTCCGCCGGTAGTAGAAGATTTGACTGCACTCGGAGAAAAATTCGGTTGCAAGCTTTAACTTCGTGTCCCCGAATCAAAACAAAACATAACAAGGATGAAAGTAATGAAGTTTGGCGGTACCTCTGTAGGTAAGCCAGAAAGAATGCAGGAAGTCTCCCGGCTCATCACCCGCGACAGCGAGCCGACCATTGTCGTATTAAGCGCACTCAGCGGAACCACCAATGCGCTCGTTGCCATCGGCGACGGACTGAGCAAGGGTGATAAGGATGCGGCCAAAGCGAAAATCGATGAGCTTTATGCCCACTATCAGCAATTCCTTAAGGATCTGCTGAAGAAGGACGCTACCTATCAGAAAGCCAAAGCGATTATCGACGAACACTTCGAATTCCTCAACATCATCCTGAAGATCTCTTTCAACGAAGCATTAAACAAAGATATTCTTGCTCAGGGTGAACTCATGAGCACCAAAATGTTCAGCGTATTCCTGGAAGAAAACGGCATCGATCACGTGTTTCTGCCTGCGCTGGAATTCATGCGCATCGACAGTCACGACGAGCCCCAGGTTTCCGTGATCAGCGAAAAGCTGAAAGCATTGCTGGAGCAGCATCCCAACCAGAAGCTGTTCATCACCCAGGGATATATCTGCCGCAACGCCCGTGGCGAAGTGGATAACCTGAAACGCGGTGGCAGCGATTACAGTGCGTCTCTCATCGCTGCTGCTATCCAGGCTTCCGTTTGTGAAATCTGGACCGATATCGACGGTATGCACAACAACGATCCCCGCGTGGTAGGCAAAACCGTTCCCATCGAACAACTCAGCTTCGACGAAGCGGCAGAGCTGGCGTATTTCGGTGCGAAGATCCTGCACCCGGCTTCTATCTGGCCGGCACAGATGTACAACGTTCCGGTGAAACTGCTGAACACCATGCAGCCCGAAGCCAAGGGTACCACCATCCGCGCAGAAGCCGGATCCGTGGGCGCCAAAGCGGTTGCCGCAAAAGACGGTATCATCGCCATCAAGATCAAATCCAGCCGTATGCTTCTGGCCTACGGTTTCCTTCGCAAGATCTTTGAAGTGTTCGAGAAATACCGCACACCGATCGATATGATTACGACTTCGGAAGTAGCGGTTTCATTGACCATCGACTCCGATGCCCACCTCAATGAAATCCTGAAAGAGCTTGAGCCTTTCGGAACCATCGAAGTGGATAAGGATCATACCATTGTTTCTGTTGTAGGTAACGAGATCGTGAAAACAGAAGATATGCTGCAAAGGCTCTTTGCTTCACTGTCTGCAGTTCCCGTACGTATGGTGAGTTATGGTGGAAGCAAACACAATGTTTCTATCCTGGTACCTTCTCCGTATAAAACAGAAACACTTCAGCTGCTGAACAAAGGCATTTTTGGTCTTGAATAAGCAAATTGAAACAAGTTCAATAAATCGAAAATGGCAGTCGAAAGGCTGCCATTTTTTTTGTATATGATTAATTTGAATGATTTGCATTTGCATGTAAATATGTACAACAAAAAAGCCGCCTCAATCGAGACGGCTTTCGATTTTATTCTGAAAAATGAATTAGAGGATCAGCATGGCATCACCGTAGCTGAAGAAGCGGTATTTATCCTTGATGGCTTTTTTATACGCTTCCATCGCCAGTTCGTAACCTGCGAATGCACTGGTCATAATGAGCAGGCTGGTTTTCGGCAGGTGGAAATTGGTGATCAGCGAGTCGGCAATGGAGAACTCGTAGGGCGGATGAATAAAGGTGTTGGTCCATCCTTCAGAAGGCTTCAGAAGTTTCTGAGCAGTGAAGGAAGATTCGATGGCACGCATGGTGGTGGTACCCACGGCGCAAACACGGTGTCCGGTTTCCCGGGCCTTGTTTACGATTTTGCAGGCGGCTTCGTCAATTTTATAGTATTCGGCGTCCATTTTGTGTTTGCTGAGGTCTTCTACTTCAATCGGACGGAAGGTTCCGAGTCCGGTGTGAAGCGTAATCTCTGCAAAACGTACACCCTGGATTTCGAGACGTTTGATCAGCTCCTTGGAGAAGTGCAAACCGGCAGTAGGAGCGGCAACGGCACCTTCGTGTTTGGCGTAAACCGTTTGGTAACGTTCCTTGTCTTCTTCATCGGGTTTTCTCTTGATGTACTTGGGCAGCGGGGTTTCGCCGAGGAATTCCAGCATCTGACGGAACTCTTCGTCGGTGCCGTCCCAAAGAAAACGGATGGTACGACCGCGGGAAGTGGTGTTGTCGATAACTTCAGCCACCAGCTCGTCGTTGTCTCCGAAATAAAGTTTATTCCCTACGCGAATCTTTCTTGCGGGATCAACGATTACGTCCCAGAGACGGTTAGGCTTGTTCAGTTCACGGAGCAGGAATACTTCGATTTTGGCTCCGGTTTTTTCCTTGCGACCATACATGCGTGCGGGAAACACTTTCGTGTTGTTCACTACCATGCAGTCTTTGTCGTTGAAGTATTCGAGGATATCTCTGAAATGTTTGTTTTCGATTTGACCGGTTTTCCGGTGTACCACCATCATGCGGCTGTCTTCACGTTTCTTGGTAGGGGTCTGAGCGATAAGGTTCAGAGGGAGATCGAACTTAAACTGAGATAGTTTCATATATGTGTCGCGGTTTTATCAGAAATTTCAGATAATCAGCTGCCACATGTAACAAACCGGGTGCAGAGAAGGAAAGAAAGCGGACTCCTGCTGTCGAACCTGATCTTACGGTACCAGGTTGTTCATGTTACGGCATGAAAGAAAGCCTGCAAAGATACTGATAATATTTGAATGTACAATAATCCTCTTCCGGCTGGAAATTACCCGGGGAAGACGCGGCCATTTTCGATCCGGATGATTCGGTCGCAGAAATACCGGACAACCTCATGGTTGTGGGAAATGAACAGCAAAGTGAGCGAAAAGCGGCTTTTCAGCTCGTTCAGGAGGTTCAGGATCTGCGCCTGTACGCTGACGTCGAGGGCGGAAACAGACTCATCACAGACCAGAAATTCGGGTTTAAGAGCCAATGCACGGGCGATGCCGATCCGTTGGCGCTGCCCGCCGGAGAATTCCCGGGGATAACGGTTCACGGCATCCGCGGGCAGCTGTACGCTTTCCAGCAGGGTACGAACCATTTCCTGCCTTTCGGCATGGCTGCCGCCTAAACCATGCACTTCCATCGGTTCGGCAATCAGTTGCCCTGCGGTCATGGATGGATTCAGGGAGGAGTAGGGATCCTGGAAGATCAGCTGGAATTTCTTCCGGAAGGGCTTCCATTCGCTGCGGCTCAGTGCTGCAAGGTTAACATCTCCGTAACGGACTTCCGAGCCCGGGGCGGCGGGGATCAGGTTCAGGATGGCTCGCCCCAGGGTGGTTTTACCGCTTCCGGATGGGCCGGTCAGCCCGAGTGTTTCCCCGCGGTAGATCGAAAAATTGGCCTTGTCTACCGCAACGGTATTGCCCCCGGACCCCAGAAGACCGTTCCGGCTATGTGTCACCGTAAGATTCCGGATATCCAGAAAAACCGGCTTTCTTTTTTCGTTACCGGTGTTCGGTTGTTGGCCCGGAGTGGCATCCGGCACCTTCGTTAGACTTCCGCTCAGGAAATCTTCGACCACGGGCAGACGTGTGCCGGGCGGGTACAGGCCCGGACGGCAGGCCAGCAGTGCACGTGTATAGGGGTGTTTCGGGTTTTTGTAAATCGATTCTGTTGGCGCCGATTCAATCAGATTACCCCGGTAGAGCACAAGGATTCGATCAGCGACCGATTCCAGAATGCCCAGGTCGTGCGTGATGAACAGGATGCTCATTCGACGGCTGACCTGGAGTTCGCGGAGCAGCATCAGGATGGATTGGGAAACGTCGGGGTCCAATGCCGTGGTGGGTTCGTCGCAGATCAGCAACGAAGGATTGCAGCTGATCGCAATGGCGATCATTACCCGCTGTTTTTGTCCGCCACTCAACTCGTGCGGATAGCGGTGAAAGATATTTTCGGGATCCGGAAGTTTGACCTGATTCAGTAGGGATATTGCTTCCTTCCGCGCCTCCGCATCGTTCATGTTCCGGTGTCGGCGCAGGGTTTCGGCGATCTGCCCGCCGCACCGGATGACGGGATTCAGGGAGCTCATCGGCTCCTGAAAAATCATGGAAATTTTTTTGCCCCGCACTTCATTGATTTCGGATTCCGGGATTTCGGTAAGTGAAATCTCTTTGTTTCCTTCATGCAGCAGGAGTTTGCCGGAATATTCCGCCGAAGAAGGCAGAAGCCGCAGAATCGACAAAGCGGTAACCGACTTTCCCGAACCGGATTCTCCGACAACCGCCACCCATTCACCCTTTCCGATGACGGCGTTGAGATCACGGACAGCCGATATTGATCCGTATTCGCTTCGGAACGATACGCCGAATCCACTTAATGTCAGTAATGGTGAGGAATTCATGGCTGATCAGAATCGGAGGTGGCGCACGGTCAATCCGTTGTTGATGAGCTGTTTCAGGGAATCGATACCGATATGGAGATGGGTCTCCACAAAATTGCTGGTCACCTGCCGGTCGCTTTCTTCTGTTTTTACACCTTCGGGAATCATGGGCTGATCGCTGACCAGGAGCAGCGCGCCGGTAGGAATTTTGTTGTAAAATCCAACCGTGAAGATGGTGGCGGTTTCCATATCGATGGCGTAGGCTCGGATATTTTGCAGGTAGAGTTTGAATTCGTCGTCGTGTTCCCAGACCCGGCGGTTGGTCGTGTACACCGTACCCGTCCAATAGTCGACACCGTAATCGCGAATCGTTGTCGAGATTGCTTTTTGAAGGGCGAAAGCCGGAAGTGCAGGCACTTCCTTGGGGAAATAGTCGTCGGAGGTTCCTTCCCCGCGGATGGCGGCGATGGGGAGGATCAGGTCGCCGATTTTATTCCTTTTTTTCAGTCCGCCGCATTTCCCCAGAAACAGGACGGCGCTGGGGGAGATCGCCGAGATGAGATCCATAATCGTAGCGGCTCCGGGACTCCCCATTCCGAAGTTGATGATGGTGATACCGTTGGCGGTAGCGCACTGCATGGGTCGGCCTTCCCCAACAACCGGCGTATTATGCCATTCCGCAAATAGTTTTACGTAGTTACTGAAATTGGTGAGCAGAATATATTTCCCGAAGTTTTCGAGTTTCTCGCCGGTATATCGCGGAAGCCAGTTATTGACTATCTCTTCTTTGGTCTTCATACTTCAATTTAAGAAATTAATCCATTCGCCTATCTTTGTTTTATGCTGCAGATCGCGTTTCCCCCGCATGAATTTCGGATGAAGATGGAGAACAATCGGGATATGATTTTCGATGAACTCCGTAAGCGTTGGGTAGTACTTACGCCTGAAGAATGGGTGCGGCAGCATTTTCTTCTTTATCTCACGAAGGTACCCCAATATCCGGCTTCGCTGATTGCGGTTGAAAAGGAGATCCGGGTAGGAGAGCTGCGCAAGCGTTTTGATATTCTGGTGTACGACCGCAACCATCAGCCCTGGATGATGATTGAATGCAAGGCCGCTTCGGTTCAGCTGGAACAGGCGGTACTGGAGCAGCTGCTTCGCTATCATATTGCCGTGCCGGTACCGTATTTGGTCATTACCAACGGGCATTCCACGCGCGGCTTCGGCAAACGGGAAAATCGGTTGTACGAATTGGAAGAATTGCCGGGATTAGGATGAATCAAACAAAATCTAACCATGCATCATTGAATTGTTCACCAGCCAATCCTTCAAATAAAAAAATCATCCAGCGCATCGCCAATCCCATAATCGTCTTCAAAAAAAAAGCCCCGCACTGCGGGGCCCTTCCAATATAATCGTCTTATCGCTTATGAAAACATCTCGCGTACTTTATCAAAAAACGTCTTGTCCGACTTGTCTGGTTTCGGCTGGAAGTTCGGCGAGTGGCTGAGTTTTTCCAGAGCCGCTTTTTCTTCGGGTGTCAGGTTCTGGGGCGTCCATACATTTACGTGGATAAGCTGGTCTCCCTTTTCGTAGGAGTTGACAGCGGGGAATCCCTTTCCTTTCAGGCGGAAGATTTTTCCGCTCTGTGTACCGGAGGGTATCTTGATTTTGGCCCTTCCGTCGATCGTCGGTACTTCCACCTGGGTGCCAAAAACGGCATCGGTAAAGGAGATGTGGAGATCGTAGGCTACGTTGAGACCATCGCGCTGGAGTTCCTTGTGTGCTTCCTCTTCGATCAGAATGATGAGGTCGCCGGCCGGACCGCCGCGTTCACCGGCGTTTCCGCGTCCGCTCATGCTGAGCTGCATGCCTTCCTGTACACCGGCTGGAATATCGATGCTGACGGTTTCTTCTCCGTACACCCGTCCTTCGCCCTTACAGCTGGGGCATTTGGCGGTGATGGTGGTGCCTTCACCATTACAGGTCGGACAGGTGGTTACGGTCTGCATCTGACCGAGGAAAGTGCTCTGCACCTTACGTACCTGGCCGCTTCCGTGGCAGGTGGTACAGGTTTGAACGCTGTTTTTATCCTTGGCGCCGCTTCCGTGGCAGGAGGAACAGGGGACGTATTTTTTAACCTTGATATTTTTGGTAGCACCTTTGGCGATTTCCTCGTAGTTCAGTTTCAGTTTAACACGGAGGTTGCTGCCGCGTGTGCCGGTTGAACGGCTTCTGCCGCGACCTCCACCCCCTCCGAAGAAACTTCCGAAGATGTCTTCCCCGAAAATATCGCCGAACTGGCTGAATATGTCGTCCATATTCATGCCGTGACCGCCACCGAAACCACCACGTCCATTGTTGCCAACGCCGGCGTGTCCGAAACGGTCGTACTGCGCACGTTTGTCTGCATCGCTGAGTACTTCGTAGGCTTCTGCAGCTTCCTTGAACGCCTCTTCGGCCTGCTTGTCGCCAGGGTTCCGGTCGGGGTGGTACTTCATCGCCACTTTACGGTAGGCTTTTTTGATTTCCTCCGCTGTGGCCGATTTGGAAACACCAAGTATTTCGTAATAATCTCTTTTCGCCATGTTGATTCGCTCCTTTTATTATTTTCCCACCACCACTTTGGCGAAGCGGATGATCTTTTCGTTCAGGTAATATCCCTTCTGTACTTCGTCGACGACCTTGCCTTTAAGATCTTCGGTGGGTGCGGGTATTTCGGTTATCGCTTCGTGCTGGTCGGGGTTGAACTCGGTGCCTTTTGATTCCATCGGCTTGAGGCCCTTTGCCGCAAGCTTATTGCGTAATTTGTTGAAAATCAGAACAACACCTTCTGTCAGCGCGCCGGGGTCGGTCGGGTTTTCGAATTGAATCTGAGCTCTTTCGCAATCGTCCAGCACTTCGAGCAGGTCGGAAATTACGTCCTTTCCAGCCGTCTGGATCATTTCCATACGCTCTTTGGCCGTTCTTCTCTTGAAATTGTCAAATTCTGCAGCCAGGCGCAGGTACTTATCCTTCATCTCAGCCAGTTCTGCCTTAAGGGCATCCGTTTCAGCCTCGTCTGCCACAGGGTCATTCAGATGGGCCGTCCCTGAAATATCGGCATCCGAATTGATATCGATTCCGTTTCCTTCAGCAGAACCTTCGTGTTGTTGTGTGTTTTTTTCTTCCATAACTGCAAATTAATTCAGCAAAGGTACAACTGTCAAAACTTTTGCCAATCCGTCGGATAAGGACAAATTGACGGGGTATTCCTATCTTCGCGCCATGACAAAACTGATTCTCAAACGTAAAATAGCTCCGCGCATCGCCAACGGACACCCCTGGGTGTTTGCCAATGAAGTGGATTTGGTGGATGGCGACCTGAAAGCCGGAGACACTGCTGAAGTTTATTTTCACGACCGGAAATTTGTTGGAAAAGCCTATATCAATCCCCAAAGTCAAATCATCGCCCGGATCCTGACCCGTGACCCCAAAGAAGAAATTGACGAAACCTTTTTCTATAACCGCCTGCTCAGTGCCTGGGAATACAAGAAAAAGCTGGGCTATGAAGAGAACTGCCGCCTGATTTTTGGCGAGGCCGACTTCATGCCGGCTCTGATCATCGACAAATTCAACGACTACTTCGTTCTGCAAACCCTTTCCTACGGAATGGACAAGTGGAAACCGGCTATTGTCAAGGCTCTTGGGCGGATCTTCCATCCCAAAGGAATTTACGAAAGAAACGATGTGCCGGTGCGTGAGCTGGAAGGACTTCCGCAGATCAAGGGATTTCTTTCTGCCCCTTTCGACACCAATATCATCATCAACGAAAACGGCCTCAAATTTCATGTTGATATTGAAAACGGACAAAAGACCGGATATTTCCTGGATCAGCAGGATAACCGTCGCGCCATCCGCAATATCGTGCGCGATGCCGATGTGCTCGAGGCATTCTGCTATACCGGAACCTTCTCCGTTCATGCGGCGCATTACGGCGCCAAATCGGTGCTCGGACTCGATATCTCCGAAACGGCTGTTGCACAGGCCAGAAGGAATGCGGAATTGAACGGATTGCAGAACATCTGCAGATTCGATGCGGTGAATGCTTTTGATGTGCTGAAGCAATGGGCAAAAGAAGGGAAGCAGTACGATGTGGTTATGCTCGATCCTCCGGCCTTTACCAAAAGCCGCGAAAATATTCAGAAAGCTATTACCGGATACAAGGAGATCAATCTAAGGGGTATGAAGCTGGTGAAACCCGGCGGGTTCCTCGTAACGGCTTCCTGTACCAACCTGGTTCAGCCCGATTTATTCCTTCAGACAATAGAGATGGCTGCCAAAGACGCACGTAAGAAACTGCGCCAGGTGACTTTCCAGACACAGGCCTCCGATCACCCTATTGTTTGGGGAATGGAAAATACCAACTACCTCAAGTTTCTGATTGTGGAAGTCAGATAATTTGGGATGGATAGCATTTGGACGGCGGGTCATTTATTCGGCCCGCTTTTTTTATTTCGCTACCTGGAATTTGCCGCTTTCGAGTACGCGGCCATCCTTATCCTTCAGTTGGAAGATATAGACCCCACGGAAAAAATCGTTCAGGTTGACCTTGTTTTTGGGGGTTACCTTGGTGATTTCATGAACTTTTTTACCGAGGAAATTGAAAATCTGGAAGGTGTAACTCTGATCGTAACCGCGGTCGAATTCAAAGGTAATCTCCGATATGGCCGGGTTGGGGTAGAACCGTATCATTCGTGCAGATTGCTCCCGCTCTGCCGGAGGGGCGGATTTCTGCTGGGCTTGCGACAACTGCCCAGCTCCTGCCAGAATCAATATAAGGAGCAGTTTCTTCAATACGGATGGCTTCAGATTGCGATAAAAATAGAATATATAACCAAAATTACAAATCCCACCCTAAAGTTTTTGTGAAAGTTTCCGGGCCGGAAAATAAATCAGTGTTGTTTTCGTTGGGCACAAAAAAAGGCGCCGAAGCGCCCTTTCTATGCTAAACCGTTGATAATTAAGCCAATGACTTCAGGGTGTCCTGAATGGCCGCAAAATTGGGCAGTTCGCCCGGCGTAGGCGTTACTTCGGCGTACTGCACGATCCCTTCTTTGTCGATCACAAAAGCGGCTCTTTTGCTCACGCCCTGCATTTCCAGGGCGGGGAAATTTTCGAACAGAACGTCATAGGCTTTGGCTGCCTGCTTGTTGAAATCGCTCAACAGCGGGAAATTCAGTTTCTGCTCTTCCTTAAACTTACCCAGCGTAAACACGGAGTCTACGGAAACGCCGAAGACCTGTGCATTGGTGTCGTTGTAGAGTGCAATATTGTCACGAACGGAGCACAACTCGGTTGTACATACGCCGGTGAATGCGAGCGGGAAGAAGAGGAGTACAACGTTTTTCCCTTTATAATCCGACAGGTTTACCTTGTTTTTGTCGGTGTCGTAAAGACTGAATTCCGGTGCTTTCTGCCCTTTCTGAATACTCATTTTCATTTATTATAGGTTAAAAAAACTGGTCAATGAAACCGTAAATTAGGTAAAATCAAAATACCGGACAGCGGATATCGTTCCGTGAACTGTTCCGGTTTTCCAGAAATCCTGTCCACGACAATGAAAGTTCCGTGCCACCCCTTCCCAGGCTCGCCGTTTTGAGCGACGAAACATTGACATCGTAACTGAGGGAGAGCGACATCGGCCCGAAATCCATTTTGACTACCGGTATCAAGGCATCTTTCCAGCGAAGGAAGGCACCGGCATAAACCGTGTATTTGGGGGCTTCGGCGTCGGTGCCCAGATGATAGCCCAGCAAAGCCCCTCCGACCACTTCAGAACCTTGTCCCTGACGCGAATAGTCGGCCTGTATGTTGAAGAAGGCCGGTTCGTTAATTTGGAGTTTTATGCCTCCGCTGAATACCCATTTGGGTTCAAGCCCTATGGATGGATTTTGGTAGAACGAATTTTTAGGCCTGTTGAAATGATGATAGGCCGCGCCGATGAAAAACGTATTGTTTTCGTTGTAGCGGAGATTGGAGCTGAAACTCATACCCACGCTGCCATCCCAGTAGCCCTGACGAAAATCGGCAAAGGGTTCGCCGTCGGGCAGCGAAGGGTTGTACCCGTTTCCATCGTACTGATTGTTGGTGGTCATTTTCGTCCGGTCCAGGCGTTTCTGTATCCATCCTCCCATAAAGCCGAGGGAGAGGTACATATTACGGTCGTCATTAAGTGATTTATGATAGTTGAGGACCGGCAGCAGCTGCGTAGTGGTAAGGGCCGCATCGCCGGCCTTATCGTAAACAACCTGGAGTGCGGTGGTCACAAAATCGTTTCTTCTGCCGATCGGATGGCGCATTTCGGCGTTGAGTGATCCGGTTCGATAGGCATTGGTAAAGCTGTTCCATTGATCGCGGTACAATCCCTGAACCCGGAGATCGCCCCTGAAAATTCCGGCCAACGAGGGGTTTCTGAGCAGCGGTGCTTCGTAGAATTGGGAAAAATGCGGATCCTGAGCCAATGCCGGAAGAACCGTGCTTATCAGCAGAAGCGACACGACGAATCGGACAATATGGTGAAACGTGCTTTTCATCGGATCAATGTTACATTGCCTTTAAACGGAACCACCACAGAATTTTCACAAACGACTTCGATCACATACACATAGGTGTCGGATGGTGCCGGCTTCCCATTGAAATCACCGCGCCAGCCTGAATTGGCATCGTTGGGCGCAAAGTTTCTTCTCTGATACACCTGTTGTCCCCAACGATTATAAATGCTGAATGAATTGACGCGAACGATTCCTTTCCCTCTGGGATAAAAAACATCGTTGTTGCCATCGTTGTTCGGACTGAAGGTATTGGGGACAAACAAATTGAGGTTATTGCAGACCGCGATGATCCGGATTTCCTTCGAGTTGCGGCACCCGTTTTCGTCGGATACATCAACGCGGTACGTGATGCTGTTCTGCGGATTGGCAACAGGTTGTGGGCATCCGGTACAGGATAAGCCTGTTGCAGGCGACCATTCCCAGGCGTTTACTTCGTCTGAATAGGTGAAGGGGATGGTCATGGTATTTCCGGACGAAAGCTGAATCTCTTCCGGGCCGATGATCTCGGGCAGCGGAAATACTGTGATATCGCCGGTGACCGGCGTACCCGTACATCCGAAGGTATTCGACGCTGTAAGCGTTGCCGTATAGGTGCCTGGAGTAGTAAATGAAATTCGGTTATGCTGATCCGTTAGTGTTCGGCCATCGCTCAATCGCCAGTTCCAGATGACAGCGGTATCGGGTATGGACAGGCTGCCGGACAATGTTAACGAATCGGATACACATGCCTGAGCTGCAGCGATTGTTGGTGCCGGTGTACTGTAAACACGGATGGTATCCTGGTAGCTGCGGACGCAGCCTGCTTCGGTTGTCACCGTTAATTGTACCGGATAGGTTCCGGGACGGGTAAACCGGTGCATAACGTTTTCATCGGTACTGGTGCTGCCATCACGGAAATCCCATTGATAACCGGTAATCGGATCGTTACCGATGGTATAGTTCGTGAAATATACATCGGCCTCGTCGCAGAACGCTTTTTTGTCGGCTCCGAATGTCGGCACGGCACCGATGATCCGTATCGTCTGCGGGCCACCTACCGTTATAGTACAGCCCTGATTGTCGGTGTACTGAATGGACGGCGCGTAGAAGTTGGGAAACTCATAGTGATGCGAGAACTGCCTTGCGCCGCTGCTGTCGGAAGTACGATCCCCGAAATTGAAGACAAAAGGCAGATTTACCGAAGGTGTAATATCAAAATCCACCGTCAGCTCATTGCAGGCAGTAATGGGCGAATAGCTCAATTCAGAAAGGTAGGGGTTTTGAATCCGTACGGTTCTTTGCGTGGAATCGACACATCCTGCACTGTTGAACGCGTACAGGGTAACCAAAAAATCGCCGTAACTGTTGTAGAACTGCGATGGGGTTTCGGACGATGCCGTATTCCCGTTTCCGAAATTCCATTGCAGGGAGGTATAGTCGTTGCTCTCGGAGGCAAACCGGAATTGCGCAGGAGGACAGATCAGGATGCTGTCGGTGGCCGTAAACGCAGCCGTCGGCGCAGATACCCGGATGGTTTGCGTCACGGAATCGCTACATCCGTTTGCGTCTGTGATGCGGAGTTTTATAATATATGGATTGTCGGACCGCGCAAAGATATGTTGGGGATCAGGCATATCCGACGTTTCCCCGTCACCGAAGTCCCACGCGTAGCGTAGTCCGGATCCGGAAGATGTGTCGGAAAACTGAATCGGTACGCCGGCACAGGCTTCGCTGCGGTCCGTCATAAATCCGGCCCGGGGACTGGAAATGGAGATTGTTACGGGTACGTCGGAACTGTCTTTGCATCCGCGGCTGTCTTCAACAACAAGGAAGGCGTCGTAATCACCGGCTGAGGAGTAGGTATGTGTTACGGATGTCTGATTTCCGGAGCCGATTGTCCCATCCCCGAAATGCCACCTGCGGCTTGCGAGATTTGCGGGTTGCGAATTATCCGTAAATACAATACCAGCCCCTGCACAGCCGCCGTTGGCCGATACCCTAAATTCCGCGGTCGGCCGGGCTATGGAAAATGCGTTGGAGCGACTGGCGGATGTCTCACAACCGTTTATATCTTCTGCAACCAGTCTTATGTCATATGTTCCGGTAGCGGAAAAGCTGGTGTCGAAGGACCGACCGCCACCGAACTCCGGACCATTGTTGATGCTCCATCTGTAATTACGTATATCCGTATCCGTTATATTTTCTGCGCTTATGGTGATGCGTTGGTCGGGACAGAGATCGGTGTTGCTGAGGTTGATGGTTGGGTTGTCGTTGTTAATGGCAACAGTTCGGGATATCTGATGTGAGCAGGCGCCGTTGGTCACGTTCAAACGTACAGTGTAGTGGCCGGGGCCCGGATAAACAAAGGTTCCCGGATTGGCGGAAACGGATGTGGTGTTGGCGGGGTCCCCGAAATTCCATTCGTAGCTTACAGTGGGCTCCGACGCATTGATCTGCGATTGGTTGACAAAGGCAACGCTGCCGATATTGCTGCAATTGACGGTGAAATCAAATGCGGCCACGGGTGCATTGATATGAACAAAATGATCTTTCGTTAAGCGCTGCGGACAACCATTAAATATCGCCGTGAGCGTTACGGAAAAAAATCCGGTATCGGAATAATTGTGCGTTGGGTTTCTTTCCCCGGAACTGTTACCGTCGCCAAAATCCCATTGCCACTCATCCGCCGAAGACGAAAGATCGGTGAAGTGGAAACCTTGTGAAACACATCCATCCTGAGTGTCTACCGTAAAGTCAACAATTGGCGGAGTACCCACGTGTACCGCATCGTCCACAACGATGGTTTCTTCACAACCGCTGGCCGTACGCACGGTAAGCGTTACCGTATAGGTGCCCGGGGTGGAGTATACATGTGTCGGCGCTTCGGCGCTGGATGTTGTGCCGTCACCAAAATTCCAGGTGTAGGCGGTTACCGGAACCAGTGAATTAACCGTTACGGTTGGTCGATACGAATAGGGAACACATCCGTTGCCATAAAATCCTTCGGTGTTGATTTCCATTCTTCGTACGGTGATGAAATCCTGATGGGTGGACGTACCGGTACAACCGGATGCGTCGGTAACCGTCAGCTGCACCGCAAATGAACCTTCCAACGTGTAGGTATGAGAGGGATTCATGCCGGTACCGGTGGTGCCGTCGCCGAAGTCCCACTCGGCAGACACGTAGCCCGGCGGCGCGGTAAAGGTGGTGGAAAACGGAAGGGAGCACCCCTCCGTGGAACCTGCCGTAAATGCCGAGGGGTCGGGTAGTGGACGGACCACCACATTTTGTTCAACCGAATCGCGGCAGGAGCCGAAATCGGTTATCAGTTTAACGGGGTAGGTTCCGATGGCATTGAACTGGTGCGCAACGGTTTCCCCTTCCGCCGTACCTCCATCGCCGAATTCCCAGTACGAAGAAGTTGCACCACTGCTGGTATTCTGAAACTGCACAGGACTGTTCAAACATACAGTGGAGGGGATGGACGCGGAGAGCTGCGCTCCGGTGATTTCAATATCTTTGGTGAGGGTTGCACTGCATCCGTACTCGCTGGTGGTAATCAGGCGAACGCTATAGGAGCCCGCAGCCGGGTAGCTCGTTTGCGGATCCCGGTCGGTGCTGGAGGCTCCGTTGCCGAGTGTCCAACTGAACGTCAAAGCGCCGGGCCCTGAGGTTTCATTGATCAAACGAACGGGGAAAGGCGGGCGACAAGAACTGTCGGTTTCCACCCGGAAGGCATTTTCGATGCCCGGCAGGATCCGGATAAATCGGTTTTGGGACACTCTTCTGGTGCATCCGGTGCTGCTGGTGACCTGGAGGGTTACCGTGTAAAAACCAGGCTCGGAATATTGTTTCTGAGGGTTTCTGGCGTTGGATGTGGTGCCGTCGCCAAAATCCCATTCCCAGGCAACAATACTGCCCGCATCGTCGGTGGAACGGTCGGTAAACTGGATAATGCTTCCCAGACAGGCGATTCGAAGATCCGCATTGAAGGCGGCCGTAGGGGATGGGTAAACGGTAATATATCCTGTCTTCGTTTCACCGTCGACGCCTTCTTCGTTACGGACAACCAGGGTCACCGTATACACACCCGGTTGGGCGTAGGCAACGGAGGGATTTTGTTGGTTGGACAGAATACCATTGCCGAAGTCCCAGTTCCAGAATCGGGGATTACCGGTAGAACGATCTTCGAACCGGACAGTAAGCGGACCGCAGCCCGACCGTACCGATGCGGAAAAATCGGCCTGTGGGGCCTGTGCTTCAGCATACATCCCAAAAAGTACGGATAAGCTCAAGCCAATTGCCCTGAAGATTATGTTAGGCAGGACGGTTTTCAAAATGCGGTTTCAAATAAGTGTACCCAGTGGATGCAAAAACTATTCCTATTTGGAACCGTTTTTTCACCTACCGGTTTATGTTATATATAAAGCTGTATTTATCATTGGCATACTCCATAAAATAAACCGTATTTAATCCTTCGCCGGTAATGCGTTCCGATAATTGTTCGCTGGTATATTTCCTTCCGTGGATATGAATGTTGGAACGAAGCCATCCGAGCAGCGGAAGGCAGTCTCCCTGTGCCAGCGATTCGTTGAGTGCCGGAATGGCTTTTTCTGCAGCGCGGTAGAACTGGGCGGCATACAAGCTGCCGAGGCTATAGGTGGGGAAATAGCCAAAACTTCCGTGGCTCCAGTGTACATCCTGTAAACACCCCTGCTTATCGTCGGGTACGTCGATGCCCAGGTAATTTTTATAACCCTGGTTCCAGAATTCAGGAATATCATTTACCTCGAGTTGTCCGCCGATTAATTCTTTCTCCAATTCGTAGCGGATCATAACATGGAAATGATAGGTGAGTTCGTCGGCCTCGGTGCGGATCAGGGAGGGTTTCACCTGGTTGATGCCCTGATAGAATTTTTCAAGGCTTACATCGGCAAGTTGATTCGGAAAATGGTTGAGCAGGGCGGGAAAATGATGTTTCCAGAAAGGCAGTCCCCGGCCAACATTGTTTTCCCAAAGACGGGATTGGGACTCATGTATGCTGAGTGAAGCGGCTTCGCCGAGGGGCATTCCGTATTCGGAGTAGGGCAGTCCCTGTTCATAAAGGGCGTGGCCTGCTTCATGAATGGAACTCCAAACCATATTACCCAGATCGTTTTCGTCGATTCGTGTGGTGATACGTACGTCCCGGCTGCCGAAATTAATGGTGAAGGGATGTTCCGAAATATCCTGGCGACCCGCGTTCATATCGTAGTTCAGGTTCCGGAGCAGTTCGAGGATATAATCCCATTGAGCCTGCCGCGGGTAGTGTCGGTTCAGGAAAGCATTATCAACCTGCGGACGTTGAGCGATCTTACCGAGAAGTTCGCCGAGCGGTTCACGCAGGGTCGCAAAAGTTTTATCGAGCAGATCCACCGTGCATCCCTTTTCATAATCGTTGAGCAGCGCGTTGTAGGGATGGCCGGTGTACCCCAGCATTTCGGCTTCTTCCCGTTTCAGTTTCACGAGTTCTTCCAGCGAGCTTTGAAAAACCTTAAAGGAATTTGCCCGGCGCGCTTCAATCCATGCCGAAAAACTGTTGGAAACGGTTTCGGAAAGCTTGCGGACAAAGGAGGACGGCAGCTTCCGGCTTTTCTCAACATCCTCCTGCACCAGGCGAAGATTATGCTGTTGGTCTTCGGTAAGGTCTTCAGCCGTTTTGAGTTGTTCCAGGATTCGCCTCAGCTCTTCACCGGTGAACAGACTATGAGCCATTTCCGAGAGCGTGGCTACCTGGCGGGCTCTGATTTCTGCGCCTGCAGGAGGCATATAGGTTTCCTGATCCCATTGCAGCAGTCCGCTGGCATAACGAAGGTCTGCAATTTCCTTCAATCGGTATTCCAGTTCCTGGTATTTCTGATTGGCGCTCACGATGTTAATTTTATACAAATATCCTTACTATTTCGCTGTTAACCGTCAGTTTTCAGATAGTTATCCTAACTTCCGTCAAAAGTTTTCGAGAATTATGAACTTTACAAAATGCCTTGCGGCATTGGTAATAGCCATTGTTTCGTTGCCCGCATTTGCTCAGAAGCCTACAGTTGATACCATTCTGGAGCGGCTCAGCCGCGAGTTTCCCATTGAAAAAGTATATGTGCAGACCGACAGGTCGCATTACCTGCAGGACGACTCTCTCTGGTTCAAAGCCTATCTGATGTCGGGCGGACTTCCCTCCAAGATCAGTACCAACCTCTTGATCGACCTGGCGGATGCAACGGGATCCGTGCTTCGGCAAACGGCCTGGCCGGTGGTTGAAAGTTCCGCCGCGGGCAGTATAAACCTGAAAGGACTCAAACCCGGATCCTATCAGTTCCGGGCATATACGCCCTGGATGCTGAACAGCGATACCGGTTTCTTCTTCTATAAATCCATACAGGTAATCAGTGCCGAGGCCGGCACAAAACAAACGCAGAATTACGATTTCAATATGCAGCTGCTTCCGGAAGGCGGACACTGGGTTGCAGACGTAGTCAACAATATGGCTTTCATTGCCCGCGGCAACGATGGTAAACCGGCCGACGTCAAAGGCCGGATTGTTGATGCCGAAGGTGAAACCGTTGCTGATATATCCTGTGTGCATGATGGAATGGGAAGTTTCCTCATGATGCCGATGAAGGGGCAGCGTTACAAAGCGGAAGTGGAATACAGGGGCATCAAAAAAAGCTTTGATCTGCCTCCCGCAGTTACAGATGAAGTGGCCCTCCGTATGCAGGCTTCGGGCGATAATCTGATGTTCCAGCTTCAGGCAGGTGAAACCTATACGGGTGCCGGAGTGGTAACCGTTGTTGCCTTTATGGATCAACAGCTCGTGTACAAGGCGGTGGCCCCCACCGATCGCTTAAAGGCGGGTATCAGTGGTCGTATTCCCCTGGAAGGACTTCCTTCCGGAATCCTCACCCTTACGGTATTGACCGAAAGCTGGAAGCCGCTGGCCGAGAGGATCTATTTTGTTCCGAAAAAACAGGACAGTACGGCCGTTCAGGTTGTACTCAGTAAAGATACCTTCAGCGTCCGACCGAGAAGTTTGAACGTGTGGGAACTTGATGTTCCCGGAATCGTTGAAGGAGCCAACCTTTCGGTTTCCATCACCGACGCCGACAGGGTGCCGGGGCCGGAAAATGAAGACAATATCATTTCCCGCATGTTGCTCACCGGCGAAATCCGCGGCCGCGTTTACCAACCCGGATGGTACCTGAACAAACCCTACGACTCAACAAAGAAAGCCATTGACCTGCTGATGCTCACCCAGGGCTGGCGAAAGTATTACTGGGATTATCTGGCCCGCGGTCTCTATCCGGCCATCCGCGTCAAACCCGAGCCTTATCTTCAGCTTAAGGGCGACGCCTTCAACCTCGCCGGAAGAAAGCCGTTGGCTAATACAAGCATCGCTCTGATCATGACCACCAGTGAATCGAAAGTGCCGAAAATATTCTCGATCGACACCGATCCCACCGGGTCCTTCCTCGTAAGTGGCCTTGCCTTTTTCGATACAGCCCGAATTTATTTCAATATCAATAAGTCGAAAGGAGATAACAAGGATGTGATTCTTCGTTTAAGCAACGCCGTTCAGTCGACCGGCTCCGCGCTCAGCCCGCTCGCCGACCGTTTCAACTTTGTGGTTACGGATACGGCCATGAAGAATCTGATCGCGAATAACAGGAGTGTTTACGATAAACTTTACGGCGACAAAAACACTCTGGCGGAAGTGGTGGTACGTGCCCGAAAAAAATCCGCCACGGAACTGTTGGAAGAAAAATATGTTTCCGGCCTGTTCAGTACGGGAGATGGATTCACGTTTGATCTGATCAACGATCCAACGGTGGGCGGCCTGGATATCTTCCAGTATCTGCAGGGAAGGATTCCCGGACTGCAGATCACCAACGCCGGAACCGTAACGATGACCTACCGGGGAAGCGGATCGCCGGCACTCTTCCTCGACGAAATGCCGACCGATGTCAACATGCTTCAGGGAATTCCGATCACCGATATTGCCATGGTGAAATTCCTGCGTCCGCCCTTTATCGGCGCATCCGGAGGCGGCGGAAACGGTGCGATCGCGATTTATACGAAAAAAGGAGATGAATATAAGGCCGGGTTGCCGGGAATGGGAACCACCCGACTCGGGGGGTATTCGGTCATGAAAAATTTCTACAGTCCGGACTACGAAAAATATCCGGATGAAAATCCATACGGCGACTACCGCTCCACCTTACTATGGGTGCCCTTCCTCTTCCCGACGGAAGATAGTACCAAATCGACCCTGCGTTTCTTTAACAACGATCAGACCAAACGTTTCCGTGTGGTGGTGGAAGGTGTAGACAAAGCCGGACAGTTGATTCGTATGGAGCGTGTGGTGGAGTAGGAGCCGTTCGCTAACTTTGACCCGGAACAAAACAAGATCATGAAAATTTCCGAAATTATTCGTTTTCTGGAAAGCTATGCACCCTCACAGCTGCAGGAGAGCTGGGACAATTCCGGCCTGCTGACAGGCGATGCGGGAGGGGAGTGCTCCGGTGTGCTGCTGGCGTTGGATATGACCGAGGAGGTGGTGGACGAAGCCATAAAGCGGAATTGTAACCTGGTGGTGGCCCATCATCCCGTAATTTTTAAGGGGCTGAAACGGCTTACAGGAAAAACTTCGGTGGAACGTACGGTAATTGCGGCTATCCGTAATCATATTGCCCTTTATGCCATTCATACCAACCTCGACAACGTGATCCAGGGCGTAAGCGGCATGATGGCCAGAAAGCTCGGGCTGGAAAATATCCGTATCCTGCAGCCCTTGCAGGGGCAACTCCGCAAGCTGTACACCTACGTTCCGGAGTCGCATCTCGAAACCGTGCGTAAGGCCATTTTTGAGGCCGGAGGAGGCGCTATCGGCAAGTACGACGAGTGTAGCTTCGGAACAACCGGAGAAGGCACGTTCAGGCCCCTGCCGGGCTCTGATCCCTATTCCGGAGTAACGGGGGTGCGCAGTCGGGAAAAGGAGTGGAAGATTGAAATTCTCTTTGAATCATGGAAAGAGGGTGCTGTACTGGCCGCCCTGCGGTCGGCCCATCCGTATGAAGAAATCGCCTATGAGGTCATCCGGCTGGAGAACACCCACCAGGAAATCGGGGCCGGGGCTGTAGGCGTTTTGCCCGAACCCATGCAGGAAAAAGAATTTCTGAAAAGAGTGAAGGCCGTATTTGGGCCGGGTGCGATCCGGCATACCCCCCTTACGGGCCGGCCGGTAAAAACGGTAGCGGTATGCGGAGGCGCCGGTAGTTTCTTGATTAGCAATGCATTAGCGGCCGGAGCGGACATGTACGTAACCGCCGATGTCAAATACCACGAATTTTTCGGAGCGGAGGGGAAAATGGTCATTGCCGATATCGGACATTTCGAAAGTGAACAATTTACCGTAGAATTGTTATATGAAATATTGCTGAAAAAATTTCATAACTTTGCCGTCCTGAAATCGGACGTCATCACAAATCCGGTTCAATATTATTTTTAACATATGGCAACAGTAAAAGAATTCTCCGTAGAGGAAAAACTGACTTCGCTGATCACTCTTCAGAAAATCGAGTCCAAGCTGGATGAAATCAAGATTCTTAAAGGTGAATTGCCGATGGAAGTAAGCGACCTGGAAGACGAAGTTCAGGGACTTAATGCCCGTCAGATTCGTATCGAGGAGGAAATCAACGGGATCCAGGAGTTCATCAACGCCAAAAAAGCAGCTATTGATGAAGCGGATGCGCTGATCAAAAAATACGAAAAGCAAAGTTCCAACGTAAAAAACAGCCGCGAGTTTGAAGCGATCAATAAAGAGATCGAAATGCAGCAGCTGGAAATAAAACTCGCCGAAAAGCACATCCGTGATGCGAACGAAGAAGTGGCCGATAAGGTTCGTGCGCTCGAGAATACCAAAAAGCAAATCGCTACCAAGGAAGCTGTCCTGAAGCATAAAAAAGAGGAGCTCGACAAAATCATCGCCAGCACCGAAAAGGAAGAAGCCTACTATTCCAAAAATGCTTCCGAAGCGCGTGAAAAAGTTGATCCCCGACTCATCCTTTCCTACGATCGTATCCGCAAAAACTACCGCAATGGTCTGGCTGTGGTACCGGTTGAGCGCGATGCCTGCGGTGGATGCTTCAACGCTATTCCGCCCCAGCGTCAGAGTGAAATCCGTCAGCACAAAAAAATCATCGTGTGCGAAAACTGCGGTCGTATCCTCGTGGATGCTGAATTGAACGACTCCGTCGAAGTTAATCTCTAGGAATTCCAATTATAGAAATATAGAAAGAGGCTTTATGCCTCTTTTTTTGTGTCGTGAATTCAACGATTCAGGTCCGCTTTTTTATCCCCGTCTGCTGGCGGGAGATGAACTCCGCCTTATATTTGTCTTAACTATGCTGTCGAAACTCAATATCAGAAATTACGCGATAATCGACGAACTGACGATAACCTTCTCTCCGGGGTTGAACATCATTACCGGGGAAACAGGTGCCGGGAAATCCATTCTGATGGGGGCGCTTTCCCTGATTCTCGGAGAAAGGGCCGACACTGCAGCGCTGCAGAACCGTGATCAGAAATGTGTGGTGGAAGGAAGCTTTGACATTGAAGGAAGAGCCGATATCCGCCGGTTCCTGACCGAAGAGGATCTGGATGAGGAAGACGAACTGATCATCCGCCGGGAAATCAATCCGGCCGGGAAATCCAGGGCTTTTATCAACGATACGCCCGTTACACTCGAACAGCTGCGGACACTCAGTGGAATGATGGTTGATCTCCACCGTCAGTTCGATACGCTGGATATCGGTAAATCTGGATTTCAGCGTTCTGTTCTGGATGCGCTGGCCGGCAACGCCGAGCTGCTTGACCAATACGGAAACAGCTATTCGCAATGGCAGTCGGTACTCCGCAGGCTGGCCAAACTCCGCGCCGATATAGAACAATTTAACCGCGAGGCCGACTATTACCGTTTTCAATACAATGAACTGGAAGACTTCAATTGCCGCGAGAATGAGATGGAGGACATCGAGGTGGAGCTGAAGCTGCTTTCGCAATCTGAACAACTGAGCGCGGCATTGGCCCGCGCCGTATTTACGCTGACTGAATCGGAGCAGCCCCTGGTTCAGCAACTGAAATCACTGGTGCAGCAATTGGTTTCCTATGGCGATGTTTGGGCCCCCCTGGCCGAAGCCGTTAATCGTCTTCAGTCGGTTCAGGTTGAGTTGAACGATATTGCCGGAGAACTGGAAGACCTGCAGAATAAGGTTCAGCACGATCCCGAACGTTTGGCAGAATTGAACGACCGGCTGGCGGAAGGATACCGGTTGATGAAAAAACACGGCCTTCAGGATTCTGCCGGGCTTATCGCCCTGCGCAGCGAACTGGAATCAAAACTGCAGGCGGTGTCGCAGGCTGATGAGGATCTGGGGCTGCTTGAGGCACAGGCTGCGGAGCTGGAGACAGTAGTGCTGAAGCTGGGAAAGGAACTGTCCAAAAAACGCGTTGCCGTGATTTCCACCTTCGAGGATCAGGTGAATGCGCTTCTCCATCAGGTCGGTATGCCGAATGCACGTCTTTCAGTTTCCTGTACCGTTCAAGATCCGGGCGAGTACGGAATCGACGCCATCGACTTTCTTTTCGATGCCAACCGGAGCGGTAAGCCGGAGCCGGTACGCAAGGTGGCCTCCGGTGGTGAACTGAGCCGCCTCATGCTCTGCATCAAATCGCTGGTGGCACGCAGTATGGATCTTCCCACGCTCATTTTTGACGAGATCGACAGCGGAATTTCCGGTGAAGCAGCCCGTCAGGTAGGCATTATTCTAAAAGGACTTGGAGCGGCCCGTCAGGTGCTTTGCATCACCCACCAGCCGCAGATTGCCGGAAGGGCGGATGCACACTATTATGTATACAAAAAAGCAGCGGGAGAATCGGTAAAAACCCATATCCGCCGTCTCGACGACGAAGAAAGGATTACCGCCATTGCCCGCATGCTCAGCGGTGAAACCCCAACGGCTGCTGCTATCGAAAATGCCCGCGAAATGATTGCCGGATAACTATTCATTTAAAATATGAGTAAAGCCCTTACTACGCTTCTTATTGCCCTGTTCACCCTGGTGTACGGTACCTCGTCAGCACAGTTTGTTCCCACACCCGCCGTTTTGGATACGGCCACCCTCGGTTTTGACACTACTGTGGTGTCGGAGGATGCCCATACGACCAAGGTCCGTAAATTGATATAGGTAAGCCGAACCATGGAAAATGCCGTACACGCGGTACAGGTCATGTTTTCCACCATGGACCAGGATGATAATCCCGGCATGCGGAGATTCATTGAGCTGGTGCTGGTAGAACTGAAATCGCCCCGTGTTCAAAAATGGTATGAAAATCAATTGATCCGTTCGTTCAAGCAATTTTATACCGAGGACGAGGTGGAGGAGCTGATCCTGTTTTATCAATCCCCGTTGGGTAAAAAACTATTGGAAGTGACGCCCAAACAGACGGCGGAGCAGGCGGATTTCGGGGGAAGGCTTGGTGAGTACCTTGCCCGGCTGGTATTGGCGCGGTTGCAGAATTAATCGACCATCCCGGCTGATTGCTATTAAATCCATAACTTAGCGCTCAAATTTTAGCGAATCATAAAACAGAACTTATGGCGTATAACTTGCTGAAAGGTAAACGTGGTATTATCACGGGTGCACTGGACGAAAATTCAATTGCATGGAAAGTAGCGGAAAAAGCACACGAAGAAGGAGCAACTTTCGTTCTGACCAATGCCCCGATTGCGATGAGAATGGGAGAGATCAACGGCCTCGCTGAAAAAACAGGTTCCAAAATCATCCCGGCCGACGCTACCAATGTAGAGGATCTTACCAAGCTGTTTACCGAGTCTCAGGAAGTACTTGGCGGTAAAATCGACTTCGTGCTGCACTCCATCGGCATGAGCGTTAACATCCGCAAGAAAATCCCCTATGCCGAGTCCAATTACGACTATTTTCTGAAAGGAATCGACGTGTCTGCACTCTCCCTGCACAAAATGCTGGCTGTTGCCAAAAAACTCGATGCCATCAACGAATGGGGTAGTGTGGTAGCCCTTACCTATGCCGCGGCTCAGCGTACCTATCCGTTCTATACCGATATGGCCGATATCAAGGCCATGCTCGAATCTATTGCCCGCAGCTTCGGATATCACTATGGGGTGGAGAAAAAAGTTCGTATCAACACCGTTTCCCAGTCGCCCACCAAAACAACGGCGGGAACCGGCATCAAAGGTTTCGGTGATTTCTTCGACTATGCCAATGCCATTGCTCCCCTGGGAAATGCGAGCGCCGAAGACTGTGCCAATTTCTGTATCACCCTCTTCTCAGACCTCAGCCGTATGGTGACCATGCAGAACATCTTCCACGACGGGGGGTATTCTTCTACCGGCGTGAGCGATGCGGTAATGCAGAAACTCGGGCTTAACGGTTAATTCACATACAAAACGTATAAAAAATACAAAAACCCCGCCATAGGCGGGGTTAATATTTTGATTTGAATAGTGGAGTGGTTGACGGTTAAAGTATATTAATACTCATCTTCGTTGAAGAAGAAGTCTTCCTGCGACGGATAGTCAGGCCAGATGTCATCGATACCCTCATAGATCTCGCCTTCATCTTCGAGTTCCTGCAGGTTCTCCACTACTTCGATGGGAGCTCCGCTCCTGATGGCGTAATCGATCAGTTCGTCTTTTGTTGCCGGCCAAGGGGCGTCTTCAAGATAGGATGCTAGTTCAAGTGTCCAGAACATATGACTGCTTGTTTATTTTTCCGCAAAAGTAGTTTTTACAACGTAATTTCCAAATCTATTTTAATTTCGTTATATGCTGAGCGCGAGAAACATTAAGAGATCCTTTGGCGAGCTGTTGGTACTGAAAGGAGTAGACCTGGATATCCGGAAGGGTGAAATTGTTAGTATTGTCGGCTCCTCCGGAGCCGGAAAGAGTACCCTGCTGCATATTCTGGGTACGCTAGACCGTGCCGACGGCGGCGAAATCTTCCTGGAAGGCCGAAGGATCGATACCCTTCGCGGCAGTCATCTGGCTGAATTCCGGAACCGCCGGATCGGATTCGTGTTCCAGTTTCACCACCTCCTGCCGGAATTTACCGCCCTGGAAAACGTGTGTATCCCCGGGTGGATCGCCGGATCCAGCAAAAAATCGGCGGTCATGGAACGTGCCGAAGGTCTCCTGAAAACCCTTGGGCTGGGCGATCGGCTCAACAATAAACCCCAGGCGCTCTCCGGCGGCGAACAGCAAAGGGTGGCCGTAGCACGCGCGCTCATCAACCAACCGGCCATCGTTTTTGCCGACGAGCCATCGGGAAATCTCGACTCGGCCAACGCAAAAGACCTACACGATCTCTTTTTCGAACTTCGCGACAAATTTGGTCAGACCTTCCTCATCGTTACCCACAACGAGGAATTGGCCGCCATGAGCGACCGAATTCTGCATATGAAAGATGGAAATATGGTTGCCTGATTCTAAACCCTTGGTTTCCAGGGGATTTCAGCTACACCGGTGGAATGGCCGGTATATCGGGCCAGTACAAACAGGTAGTCGCTCAGCCGATTCAGGTATTTAATCACCAGCGGTTCTACTTCGCCACCGGACTCCTGCAAACCAATCGTTGTACGCTCTGCTCTCCTGCATACGCAACGGGCGATATGCAGGGTTGAAACCGCCACACTACCGCCCGGCAGGATGAAGAATTTCATCGGTTCCAGTTCCGCATTCATTTTATCGATTTCCTGTTCCAGAAGGTTAATGTCTTCTTCCTTCAGGTCGGGAATCTTGAGTTTGGTTTCTTTTTCCGGATCGCAGGCCAGGGAGGATCCGATTGTAAACAGGCGGTCCTGAATTTCTTTTAGAACGGGAACGGCAGCGGATCCCTGGATAAGGTCGCTGCATAAACCGATATAGGAGTTCAGTTCGTCAACCGTGCCGTACGCTTCAATCCGGATATTGCTCTTCAATACCCGGGTTCCGCCGATCAGGGCGGTTGTTCCCTTGTCGCCGGTTTTGGTATAGATTCTTGCCATGAAAAATGATTTATTGTACCCCTACGGCTGTGGGCGAATTGGTTCTGTCGTTCTCCACCACACCATCCTTCAGGCGGATAATGCGTTTTGCGTGCTGCGCAATATCTTCTTCGTGGGTTACCAGAACCACGGTATTTCCCGCTGCCTGAATGGCTCCGAAAATCTCCATGATCTCATCGGAGGTCCGGGAGTCCAGGTTACCCGTAGGTTCGTCTGCCAATATCAGGGAGGGGTTGTTGATCAGCGCACGGGCGATGGCCACACGCTGACACTGACCGCCGGACAGTTCGTTGGGGCGGTGATGGCTGCGTTCGGCGAGCCCGACTTTTTCAAGCACTGCGATGGCCCGTTCGTGACGTTCCTTTTTTCCGACACCGGCATACACCAATGGGAGTGCTACGTTTTCGGCTGCACTAAGGCGGGGAAGCAGGTTGAATTGCTGGAATACAAAGCCGATCTCGCGGTTACGCACATCCGCCAGCATGCTGTCGGGCATCTGACTGACGTCGTGTCCGTTGAGAACGTATTTTCCGGCAGTAGGTGTATCGAGGCAGCCGAGAATATTCATCAGCGTGCTTTTACCGGAACCGGAAGGACCCATCAGGGCTACATACTCGTTCTGGAATATATCGAGATGGATTCCTTTCAGAACAGGAACGGCCTGGTTGCCCATGAAATAACTCTTCTGAATGTTTTCGAGATGGATAAGTCCCTGCATAGGTGATGATTTAGCGTAAGGTTATTCGGCGCCTCCGCCCTTGATGACTTTGGGTACCCGGAAATATTCTCCGTTATGGTTGGGGGCATTTTTGAGCGCCTTCTCCCTGGAAACGGAGCCCTGTACCCTGTCTTCTCTCAGGATGTTTACTTCCGGGCTCATATGGAGCAAGGGTTCAACGCCCGTGGTATCAAGTTCATTGAGTTTTTCCACGAAGGCAATCATCTTGTGAAGATCGTTGCGGAGCACCTGTTTTTCTTCGTCTCCAAATTCCAGCCTTGCCAGATTGGCGAGTTTGCCGATCAATTCGTCGTTTACCTCCATAATATATCGTATCAGATTTCAAATATAAGCGTTCACGGAATGCCCCGAACATGCCCGACCGATTTTCCCATCGTACCCTACAAGCCGGGCATACCCGGCCTTCCCAAATATAACTGAATGCCCACGAATATTCTGTTAAAAAAAATCCCTCCCGTAGATACGAGGAGGGAAAGTATAGCCATGAAAAACAAAAAAAAGTGGCGGGAAAGACTTAGGCTTTCTTCGCGTAACGTTTTTTGAATTTGTCGATACGACCTGCGGTATCAACCAATACATTTTTACCAGTATAAAAAGGGTGGGAGGTGTTGGAGATCTCCAGTTTGATTACCGGATACTCGTTACCGTCTTCCCAGGTAATAGTTTCTTTTGAGTGCGCAGTTGAACGGCTCAGAAATGCAGTTCCGTTACTCATGTCTTTGAAAACTACAAGTCTGTAATTTGATGGATGGATTCCTTCTTTCATGATTTTCAATATTTTGCGCTTGGATTTTGCCAAGCATGATTTTAACAGAGGGCAAAAATAGTTCATTTTTCCCCTTCCAGCAATAATTTTTCCGGCTCCTAGCTTTTCATATTCACGTATTGCAGGGGAATTCCGAGGTTCCAACCCTTGGAAGCCTGTATAACTTCCTGCAGATCATCGATTTTTTTCCCGGAAACCCGAACGATATCGTCCATGATGGCCGCCTGGACCTTCAGGCCGGAGTCCTTTATAAGTTTGACGATTTTTTTGGCGTCTTCCTGCTTTAATCCGTTCCGGACCGGAACTTCCTGTTTGGTGATTTTTCCGCTCACGTAGGGATCCTTGCTGAAATCGTAAATTTCGGCCGCCAGTCCCTGTTTCATGGTGCGGCTGATCAGCACATCCACAATCTGCTTGAGTTTCATTTCACTGTCGGCTTCGAGGGTAACCTTGAAATCCTTCTTATTGAGATCGATCACCACATGCGAATCCTTGAAATCGAAGCGGTTTTTGATCTCCTTGGAAGTTGTATTGATGGCGTTGTCCAAAGTCTGGATGTCAACTTTGCTGACCATATCAAATGAAGGCATAAACGGAAAATTTTGACAAAGATAAACACGATTATAGGATTTAGGGAGCAGCAGGATGGATTTCGTTGGAAGGCTGGATTTATTAAAAAAGCGCAATCAGGGAGCGGGACGCAGAAACGTGCGACCTTTAGTTTCGCTTTTAAATTAAAGAGAGATTATCAATGCCGTTGGGGACCGGGAAGATCCGGAACGTTTCGGAGAAGTAGAAGGCAATCAGGAAAGAAGGGCCGGTGCATTATGGATGCACCGCTTATCTTTTTTTTCCTGGATTGCTTCGCCTTCGGCTCGCAATGACGTAAGGGGGAGGTCTCGTAATGACGTGAGGGGACGGCTCGCTATGACGAAAAGGGAAAGACTCGAATGACGGGTGTCGAGCGGCTCTCAATAACGTGAGGGGTGGCTTACGCTAACGGTTGGGTGTCGCGTCATTGCGAGGGCTCCGCCCGAAGCAATCCAGTATGGTAAGAGTCGGGAATTTCCCGCGGGAGGATCTGTAGCAGAGCGGGAGCCCAGCGACAGTATTTGGAGTATCTAACCCCTGATTAGCGAACCGAACGATGAACGGTGGGGCGCAACGGAAGACGATCAGGGCGATGGCGCGGGTTAAATAAAAAAAGTCACGGAGCCGGAGCTCCGCGACAGTGTAAAAGAATCAGCCGGGCAGCGGACAGAACGATGAATGGTGCGGCGCAACGGAAGCTCAACAGCGTGGGGATGCCGGTCTCAAAAAATACCGGGATACCTTGATTGAAATAATAACCCGCTGGGATAACCGAAACGGTTTACGGGTTTTCTTCTGCCGGATAATTTAATCCAGTATCTTTGGCGCCAGATTAATTGTATACATGTTAAAGACTCTGTACAGCTACCTCATACAACGGAAATCGATTTTTCTGCCCGGAATCGGGCATTTTCGGGTGTTAACCGGAGAGTACCAGTATGATGCGGCCGATCAGCTTCTTTATCCGGCACAACCCGTAGTGGTGATGACCGATGAGCAGCCCCCTGTTCAGAAAGAACTTTTTACCTATATCTCCCGACGGAACGGAGTTTCCGAACTCGAAGCCATCCAGCAGTTCAATAACTGCATTTTTGAAATGCGCCAGCAGATCAAAAGCGGAAAGCCGGTAGAATGGTTTGGAATTGGTATAATTTCTGCAGGAAATGCACCCGGAGAAACCGTGCTGGTTCCCTACAACGCCACTGCCGGCTATCTTCCTCCTGTTGAGGCCTACAGGGTGGTAAGGCAAAATCGGCAACACCCCGTACTGGTTGGTGATGAGCAGACGGATGTGGTGGAAATGCAGGAAAGGCTCTTCGGCGAAAAACCGAAAAAGCCCCTGGCCTGGTACTGGTGGGCGACCATTCTTGCCGCCGTTGGACTTGCCGCGTTGGGTTATTACCTATACACTGCAGGTCGGCTACCGGCTTTCGCCAATGGTCAATTGCTTTAAATTACTCTTGTCCTTATCTACGCGACCTTGATGGCAGAACAGATCATACACTACCACCAATGCCCAGCCTGTGGCTCTGAGGAGATCCGCTTTCTCCGTCAGGTTACCGACTATTCCATCTCCGGCGAAACCTTTCCCTTGTACTTCTGCGGGGCCTGTACCCTTCAATTCACACAGGATGTTCCGGTTCCGGAATGTATCGGTCGTTATTACGAAGCGCCCCACTATGTTTCCCATTCGGATACCGACAAGGGAATCATCAACAAAATATATCAGCAGGTAAAGAAATACACTATCCGTCAGAAGGTGAAAATGATGGAGGAGATTTCGGGAAAGAAGGGCAGGCTCCTGGATATCGGTTGTGGCACCGGAAGTTTTCTGGAAGCCATGAAAGCCGATGGTTGGGATGTTTACGGATTGGAGCCCGATGCGGAAGCCCGGGCGCTGGCTGAAAAGAAAACCCAACAGAAGCTGGGTACGCCGGATGAAATCTACTCACTGGCGGGTCAGACCTTTGATCTGCTCACCCTCTGGCATGTACTGGAACATGTACACGACCTTCAGGGATATGTAAAACGTTTTGGGTCGATACTGAAACCCGGCGGTTATCTGGTTATTGCTGTTCCGAATTACACCTCGGCCGACGCCCGTCGGTACGGGAAATACTGGGCCGCCTACGATGTGCCGCGGCACCTTTACCATTTTTCACCGAAAGCCATGACCGCGCTGATCGAAGGCGCCGGATTTGAACGCAGGGAAATAAAACCCATGTGGTTCGACAGCTTCTATGTGAGCATGCTCAGCGAAAAATACAGAAAGGGAAATCTTGCCAGAGCGATATTATCTGGTTGCTATTCCAATGCCAAAGCTTTCTTCGACCGCGGGAAATGCAGTTCGCTTATTTATATCTTCCGGAAAAACGGATAGGCTTTACTGCCATTTGATTTCAAAAATATAGGGCCAGAGTTTGCCGGTAACAAAAAGACGGTTGGAGGCTGAGTCGTAGGCTATTCCGTTCAAAACGGCACCCGTCTGGTATTTCTGCTGGGTTACATCTTCTTTGGTATTCCGTTCCAGAAGGCCGGTAAGGTCGGCGCGGCCTACCACCCGCTTCTCGGTGAGGTCGATTTTCAGAATGAAATTGGTTTCCCATTTGTTGGCAAAGACGTAGCCGTCGATGTATTCCAGCTCATTCATTTTGTAGACCGGTCCGTTTTCATCGTTGATGCCGAGGATGTCTTCCACCCGGAGGGTTTCGGGATCGGTGATATAGAGGTTATTGGTGAGTCCATCGCTGATAATCAGTTTGCTGCCGTTGTTGGTGATTCCCCAACCTTCGCCATGCCAGGGATATTCGCCGATTTTATTAAGGGTGGCTGCGTCATAAACAAAGATCTTGCGGTCCTGCCAGGTCAGTTGATAGAGTTTACCATTTAATATGGTAATGCCCTCGGCAAAAAAATCTTTTCCCTGATCGATTTTTCGAACAATTTTTCCCGTTTCGGGTTCAGTAATACGGAGGGAGCTGCGGTAGTGGTCCGGCGCACCGGTACTCTCGTAAAGCTTTCCCTCGTGAACAATCAGTCCCTGTGTAAAGGCTGTTGAATCGTGCGGAAAAACGTTCAGCACGGTATAGTGAAGAGGAGTTGGGATTTTAGCATTCACGGCGGCTTCGGCGTCATTTTCATCCGCGGGTTTGCCGGCGTTGTTACAGGCGTAAAACAAAACAGGGATCAGGGCTATGGCCAGGCGAAACTTCATACAAACGGTTTAAAGGTTTCAAAAATAGGGAATTGAACCATAACCTGTTGGTGAAAATACCGTTAAAGCTGGTTTCCGGAGCGGGCAGGTTTATTGCATAATGAACTGAAAATCAATCAAGGATGCGTGATGCAAAGATTTTTTGGGATTCAAGCTTTGAAATTCAGGGAATTTGTAGTTTTTTTACCCTCGCTTACACTCAGAATCCCTCTATTGAAAATACCAGGACAGCTCGTCCATCCATTACAGATCCAACCTTCCTGAGAAAAATTCAGAAGAAGAATCTGAATCTTTTTCGGAATTCGTCCCCTACAAAACAGCTGATGCTGTAATCCATTCCCTTGAGATGACTCCGTAGAGCCAATATTTTATTGAACAACCAGTACAACATCCTTGATGGCCGACCTCAACCACAAAAGAAGTTATCATGGCAAGATGTTTACTGGCGCTGGTATTTTGCGTCTGTTTGCTGCCTTCATACGCACAAAGGGATTGCGGTACACCAGCCTACACCGAAACAATGCAGCGGAGCTTCCCGGCAATGCCCAGGGAAATACTCGCGCTTGAAGGTACCGGGGTCACCGCCTCTCCGATTCCGGATACAGCCGTTATCGTTATTCCCGTAGTTGTTCATGTTGTTTACAATAACGAGAAGCAAAATATTTCCGATAAACAAATCCTCAGTCAGATCGAAGCGCTCAATGCCGATTTCAACGGATTGAACGCGGACCTTTCACGTGTGCCTGCCTATTTCAAGCCGCTGGCCGCATCGGTGGGCATCCGCTTTGAACTGGCCCGCGTAACCCCCCAGGGCGCCCCTACCAATGGAATCAACCGCGTAAAAACCAGTACCAAATATTTCAAGGATAACGATGGTGTCAAGTTCACCCGATCGGGTGGGGTGGATGCCTGGGATCCCTCCCGTTATATGAATATCTGGGTTTGTGATCTGGATCTCAGCCTGTTGGGGTACGCAAGTTTTCCCGGTGGTCCGAAAGACAGGGACGGTGTAGTCATCGATTATAAGGTATTCGGCACCATTGGCGATTTGCAGGCTCCGTATAACAAGGGGCGTACGGCCACCCACGAAGTGGGACACTGGCTTGGTCTCAAGCATCTCTGGGGCGATGGCTACTGCGGTGATGATGGCATTGACGACACCCCGCAGCAACAGCAAATGAGCAGGGGATGTCCGACCGGACAGGTCCACAGCTGCGGCAGCACTCCCTACGGCGATATGTACATGAACTTTATGGACTTCACGAACGACGGATGTATGTATATGTTTACCCTCGGTCAGCGTAAGGCCATGCGTCGTCTCTTCAGTCAGGACCCGCTGCGTTCTGCCCTCGCTGCTTCCGATGTGTTGACGGCAACGCCTTCCCAAATGCCTGAATTCAAAGGAGTGGATTTGGTTGCGGAGCCCGTTACCTCCCCTGTACGCATGTTCCCCAATCCGGTTATCGATCAGTTGACCATCGAGTTCGAAGATCTGAAGTGGGCCGGTTATTCCGTGGCGCAGGTGTTCAACCATCTTGGTCAGCAGGTGGCCCAGCAGCCGCTCTCGGGGTCCAGACCTGCACTTAATCTGGGTAACCTCAAGCCCGGACTCTATTTTGTTCAGTTGAAAGGAAACGGAGGAGAAACCTACCGCCAAAAAATCGTGAAGCAGTAAGCTTATTCACACAAAAGATCAACGGCAATTTTTGCGGCTTCCGGAGCCAGGGCCACGCCCATTCCGCTCATCCGCACGCAACAAACGGTTCGTGCGCCGAGGGCCTGGATGATCGGCGTTTTCTCCTTGCCCATCCCCATGATTCCGCTCCATCGGTCGGTGACGGTAAACGATTTTCCGGGAATGATTTTTTCGCGCAGAAAGCTTTCCAACTGCTCCTGAATCCGTTCAGTTGTTTCCATCACGCTGGACGTTTCTTCTTCAAATGCACTGTTTCTGGCACCCCCGATCAGCAGACGGTTCCCGTCAAGATTACGGAAATAGTAGAATCCCTCGTCGTAGTGGAAGGCGCCCTGTATCGTCAAACCAGGAATGGCATCGGTTACCAGCACCTGACCTCGTGCCGGTACGACATTGAGTTGGGGGGCCAGTTCTGCGGCGAAGCCGTTGGTGCAGATCAGAAGTTGGTCGGTATCCATCGACAGGCCTCCGGATAAATGCAGTGAAACCCGCCCGGGCAGTTCCTCCCAGGCTTTCAACTCGAAGCCGGTGAGAATCTGAACGCCCGCTTTAAGGATGGTTTCGGTGAGGCACCTCACCAATTTCCCTGAGTGAAGTTGCCCTTCGAGCGGATTATACAACAGGTGTCCGATTCCGGAAAAGCGGAACTCCGCGATCCGGGCCGAGGCATCGCGGAAGACCTGCTGTTCCCCCGTGATGACGGCCAGTTCTCTGTTTAAATCCTCTAACTGTTCATATACCTGTTCGGCATAGTCCGGTTTTTGGGCATCGAAAAGCTCGTAACCACCCCATTGCCGATAGCCGATTTCTTCATCCCCAAAGTAACGACGGATGGTTTGCAGGCCTCGAAAGCGCATTTGTGCAAGCTGCCAAACCTGTTCGGCAGGCATTTCCTGAAGATAGGAAACCAGTTCGCCGGCACTGCCGAAGCAGGCAAAACCCGCGTTCCGGGTGCTGGCTCCGGAAGGGATGGGGCCACGTTCCAAAATGGTAATCTGTTTTTCAGGAAATCTTTCCTTCAGGTAGAGGGCACTCCAGAGCCCGTTCAGGCCACTGCCGGTGACCACGATATCCTGTTTCCTGAAAAAACTTTCTTTTTCCCAAATACTCGGTTGCGGCATGATTTTGCGGATATTTAAGATGTTCCGGTATTCCTGAAAAATTAAGCCATCTGTCCCAACTCACAAAAAAAAGGGTTGAAGGTTTATAGATTCCGGAAAATTCAGAACCTAAATTTCAATCGCACCACCTAATTTTGCCGCATGAAAAAACTACTCTTACTCCTGATTTGTGTGCCTGTCCTGGGAATTCGTTGCGATACAGCACAACAGATTTTGACCGCTGCCGGCCAGCACGCCGGTAGTAACGGAACCGGCCTTTCCACTATGGAAATTGCGGCTGGTCTTAAGGAAGCTCTCGCTGTGGGGGCAACCAATTCCGGCAATATGCTTTCAGCTGCCGATGGATTCTTTAAGAACGCCGCCATAAAGATCCTCCTGCCCGAAGAAGCCAGAAAAGTAGAAAACACGCTCCGCGACCTGGGGATGTCTTCCCTGGTCGATAAAGCCGTTCTGGCCCTGAACCGTGCGGCAGAAGACGCGGCCAAACAGGCTACTCCCATTTTCAAGAAGGCCATTACGGAAATGACCATTACCGATGCCCTGGGAATTCTCAAAGGAGGCGACAACGCGGCGACCAACTACCTGATGCAGAAAACCACGGCCTCCCTTACCGCCGCTTTCCGCCCGGTAATCGAAAACTCACTCCAGAAAGTTAACGCTACCAAATACTGGTCCGACGTCTTTACTACCTATAACAAGTTCAGTACCAACAAGATCAATCCCGATCTTTCCGGTTATGTTACAGAAAAGGCGCTCTCCGGAATCTTTTATGCAGTAGCACAGGAAGAGGCCAAAATCCGCCGCGACCCCGTCGCGCGCACCACGGAGCTTCTGAAAAAAGTGTTCGGCAGTGCGGCGGCAACCAGGGGGTAGAACATCTTTTGCTGGTTTGACTGTTTACCAATATTTTTGCGACTTTAATTAATAATACTTAACGCAGACGATCAAAAAATGAGAACTGTCACATTACGGGAAGCATTGCGCGAGGCGATGAGCGAAGAAATGAGAAGGGATGAGCGCGTTTTTCTGATGGGAGAAGAAGTAGCCGAATATAACGGTGCCTATAAAGTTAGCCAGGGTATGCTGGCCGAGTTCGGTGAAAAACGGGTTATCGACACCCCCATTTCTGAGCTCGGTTTTGCTGCTGTAGGCGTTGGTGCAGCCCAAAACGGTCTCCGCCCGATCGTGGAATTCATGACCTGGAACTTTGCGGCGCTGGCCCTCGACCAGATCCTGAATACCGCATCGAAAATGCTGGCCATGAGTGGTGGACAGATTGGATGTCCGATCGTTTTCCGCGGACCCAACGGTTCTGCCGGACAACTCGGTGCCCAGCACTCTACCGCTTTCGAATCGATGTACGCCAACATCCCCGGTCTGAAAGTGATCTCTGTTTCCAACCCCTACGACGCGAAAGGACTCCTGAAAGCCGCTATCCGCGACGACGATCCGGTGGTTTTTATGGAAAGTGAGCTCGCTTACGGCGATAAGGGCGAAATTCCTGATGAAGAATACATCATCCCCATCGGTAAAGCGGATATCAAAAAGCCCGGAAAGGACGTGACCATCGTTTCCTTCAACAAGATGATGAAAGTTGCACTTGCTGCTGCGGCCGAACTCGAAAAAGAAGGCATCAGCGCGGAAGTGATCGACTTGAGAACCATCCGCCCGCTCGACTGGTTCACCGTTCTGGAAAGCGTTAAGAAAACCAACCGTTTGGTCATCGTAGAAGAACAATGGCCCTTCGCATCTGTTTCTTCCGAACTGTCATACCAAATCCAGAAGGAAGGTTTTGACTATCTGGATGCGCCAATCCGCCGCATCACCGCTGCCGACGCCCCCATGCACTACGCGCCGAACCTGGTTGCAGGCTACCTGCCCGACGTTCCGCGTACCGTGAAGCTGGTGAAGGAAGTGATGTACCTGAAAAAGTAAGCGAATTCGAATCAATAATCTTCGTTATATTTTAAAAGAGGTTACCTAATATTGCGTAACCTCTTTTTTTTATGCGTCTGAAATTTACCCTCGCAACACTATTGCTATCACTTTCGGCTTCCGGACAGGAAGCAGATACCACCCAACAGCTGCTTCAGGAGGTGGAAGTTCGTGCCTTCAACTCATCGTTGCCCGTATTCAATCTACCGGCAACCGTAACCGTTCTCGGAAAAGAAGTATTGGCCAGAAATACGAAATCCAGCTGGCTGCCTGTTTTTAATACCAGTGCCGGTATTCGCATGGAAGAGCGGTCGCCCGGAAGTTACCGGCTCTCTGTTCGGGGCAGTCTGCTCCGCTCGCCCTTTGGCATCCGCAATATCAAAATGTATTGGAATGGCCTGCCGCTTACCGATGCCGGAGGCAACACCTATTTCAATGTAGCCGACCGAAGTGCCGCGGGCCGGATCGAAATCCTGAAAGGCCCGGCCGGCAGCGTTTACGGCTCGGGCACGGGAGGTGTTGTTTTACTAACGGATACTTACACACGTAGTACGGATACGCCGGGATGGCTTTCGGAGCTTGAACTAACGGGTGGCAGCTATGGCCTCTTTTCGGTACGTGCCGGAACCCACTTTTCCTCCTCCGATGGGTATCAGGATGTCCGGGTGTCGTACCAACGCAGCGACGGATATCGCGATAACAGTGCCCTGGAACGTACCACTCTGGTTTGGAAAGGCGATCGGCACCGCGGGGCACTGAGTTATTCCTGGCTGGTACAGGGAGCGGATCTTTACTATCAGACTCCCGGTGGACTAAATCTTGCTCAGTATGAGGCCAATCCAAAGGCTTCAAGACCGGCAACCGCAACCCTGCCTTCTGCCCGGGACCAGAAGGCGGCCATTTACAATAAGCAGGTTTTCTCCGGATTCCGCCTGAACTATCAGCAGAACACCAAACTTAACTACTATGCCGCGGTTTCGGCCACCTATGTCGATTTCACCAACCCCTTCATCACCAACTACGAAAAAAGGACGGAGCCCGGATTTACGCTAAGGGGTGGTGCGGTTTACACCCGCTCGCAGCAAAACTGGCTTCTCCAGCTTCAGGGGGGCGTGGAATACGGCTACCAATCGGCCGGCATCCGGAACTTTGACAACAACGGCGGCGAACGCGGAGCCCTTCAGTACGACGATCAGATCCGTACCGGATACTTATTTCCGTTTGTGCAGGGCGTGATCCGTATGGATGATAAATGGACGATGCAGGGCGGACTCAGCTATAACATGCAGGGCTATGCGATAAAACGCCGCACCTCCGCAGACCGTTTTGATAAAAAAGACAATGATCCGCAATGGATGCCGCGGATTTCGGTGCAGAGGACGCTTTCCGAGCTCTTTTCGGTGTACGGCATTGTTTCCAGGGGATATTCGCCGCCCACCGCCGCGGAAGTACGTCCTTCAGACGGCAGCGTGCGCGACAGTCTGCAACCGGAATCCGGATGGAACCGAGAACTCGGCATCCGCTTTCGTTCAAAAAAAGGTAGACTGCGTGGCTCCCTGCAGGCCTTCCGTTTTGGCCTGGAAAACACGATTGTGCGCAGGATCGGAGATAATGGGGGAGAGTATTTTGTAAATGCCGGAAAAACGGTTCAGCAGGGGCTGGAAACCGAATGGCAGGCAGATCTGATATTGGGATCAACGGGCCAGCCTAAATTTGGTTACTGGCTCTCACTCAGCTGGTATGATTTCCGGTTCCGGGACTATAAGGTAGATGCAACAGATTTTTCCGGGAATAGGGTTACCGGGGTTCCGCCACTGGCGCTTATGACCGGTTTCGATTATCACACTGCTTCGTTGTGGAGTGTTCACCTAAGCCTGGCGCATACGGCAGAAATCAGTCTGAACGATCTGGGAGACGAACAGGCTGAAGCCTACCAGTTGCTGGGACTGCGTGTGCAAAAATCCTTCCTGCTGAAAAAGTTCGGCCTGACCCTGTTTGCAGGGGCAGACAATCTTCTGAACCAAAGGTTCAGTCTGGGGAATGATCTTAATGCAGTGGGAAGACGTTATTACAACGCGGCACCGCTTCGCAATTATGAAGCCGGCGTAAGACTGACCCGTTGAGGAGCATAGAAGCCTAGCCAAGCCATTGCGCCATCGCTACGGTGCCTTTAATGATCCCGTAACTTAACGCCATCATAGCCGAAGCCAGGAGAATCAACCTTGAAAAAACCGCCAATGAGGATGGGTGCTGATCTTTTTCAAGTACACTTGTTGGTTTCATATGTTTGGATTTTGAATTAAGAACAAGATACGGCAATCCGGCGGTTTATGCAATAGCAGTTCTGCATGGGAAAACTACGCAGCACAGCAGGGGGTTTCAGGCACCAAATTTGGTAAGATTCCGGGAATACTGAATTTCCTATATTTGACGCCAATACAATAAAGTGCTTATGTCGACTATACTGATCATTGACGATGAAAAAGCCATCCGTAAAACCCTCGGTGAAATCCTTTCCTATGAAGGATATAGAATCGACGAAGCTGCGGATGGAGAAGAAGGGTTGAGGTTGTTTAAGGAAAAAACATATGATGTTGTATTGTGCGACATCAAAATGCCGAAGTTCGATGGAATTGAATTTTTGGATAAGGCCGGACAGATTAATCCGGACGTTCCCATCATAATGATTTCCGGCCACGGTACCATTGAAACGGCCGTAGAAGCCGTGAAAAAAGGTGCGTTCGACTATATATCCAAACCACCGGATCTGAACCGCCTGCTGATCACCATCCGCAACGCCCTCGACAGAAACAAACTGGCCACCGAAACCCGCGTGTTGAAACGCAAAGTGAGCAAGGTGCAGGAAATGATCGGCGAATCGGAGCCCATCCGCCGTATCAAAGACACCATCGAGAAAGTAGCACCCACCGAAGCCCGGGTATTGATTACCGGAGAGAATGGGGTGGGAAAGGAATTGGTAGCCCGCTGGATTCACGAAAAAAGTAACCGTGCTTCCGGTCCGCTGGTGGAAGTGAACTGCGCCGCGATTCCCGGCGAACTGATCGAGAGTGAACTCTTCGGCCACGAAAAGGGATCTTTTACGTCTGCCATCAAGCAACGCATCGGAAAATTTGAACAGGCCAGCGGCGGCACGCTTTTCCTCGATGAAATCGGGGATATGAGCCTCAGCGCCCAGGCTAAAGTTTTGCGTGCGCTTCAGGAAGGGAAAATCACCCGTGTGGGCGCCGATAAGGATATCAACGTCGATGTGCGTGTTATCGCCGCTACCAACAAGGATCTACTGAAAGAAGTGGAGGAGAAGAATTTCCGCCTCGACCTCTACCACCGCCTCAGTGTCATCCTTATCCATGTTCCGTCACTGAATGAACGTAAGGAAGATATTCCTGCGCTGGTGGATAAATTCCTTACGGATATCTGTCAGGAATACGGCTCCGCGAAAAAAGCCATCGACGATAAGGCCATTGCCGCACTTCAGTCGTATAACTGGTCCGGAAACATCCGGGAACTGAGAAATGTGGTGGAGCGCCTGGTGATTCTGTCCGGAAAACAAATCACCGAAGAAGACGTACGCAATTTTGTACTGCCGAGCTGATCCATCCCCCTGCCGATTTCGCCGGAACGCCGCGAACGGGTGAAATCGGGGTTGAAAATGGTTGATTTATAGGCCCTTTTTAAGAAATCTTTTGACAAAACAATGAACTGTACCAAGTTTAATATGGTACATTTGTCTGGTTTAAAATCGTATACTGATGCCTTTTGCCCATTTGCTTGTGATTTTCCTGATTTCCCTTCTGATTTTAATGCTCCCTGCACCCGGCCTCGCACGCCTTTTTGAAAAAGCAGGTGAAAAAGGATGGAAAGCCTGGATACCCTTCTACAATACCTATATCATGCAGAAGCTGGCTGCCCGTCCTACACATTGGGTGTATTGGCAGCTGATTCCGGTAGTCGGCTGGTTTATCACATTGGGCATCTATGTCGAATTCTCCAAAATATTCGGGAAATTCAGTTTCCTTCAGCATACGATTCTTGTGCTCACACTTGGCCTTTATTTCAACTATCTCGGTTTCTCTTCCTCTACCCGGTACATCGGGCCGGAGGGGGTTAAGATCTATAAAAAATCGACTGTACGGGAATGGCTGGATGCCGGCGTGTTTGCTGTTGTGGCCGCCACACTGATCCGGATCTTCATTTTCGAAGCCTATACCATTCCTACCGAGTCTATGGAAAAAACCCTGCTGGTAAACGACTTTTTGTTTGTAAGCAAAACAGCCTATGGTCCCCGGATTCCAAATACACCGATCGCCATGCCCTTTGTGCATCATACCATGCCCGTAGGCAAGGGGAAATCCTATGTTGAATGGATTAAACTTCCCTATATCCGCTGGTTCGAAAAGCCGGTAAAAAGAAACGACGTCGTGGTGTTCAATTTCCCCGTGGGCGATACCGTTATCAACCGCGATGAGTTTCAGTCGCAGGTAACCTACTACGATGTGATCCGGCAGATCAGCAGGGAAGAAGTGTTGCGTCGTGAAGATGATTTTCCCCTGGTGGTGCGCCCGGTCGACAAACGCGAAAACTTTATCAAAAGATGCGTAGCCATCGCCGGAGATACCTTTGAACTGAAAGACGGCATTGTGTATATCGATGGGAAACCTACAGAAACCCCTCCGCCCGATTCGGAGATGCTCTACTACGTGGAAACCAATGGTCAGCCGCTCTCTCCCTCCGTTATGATGGAAGAGTATAATGTAGATATGAACAACGAACGCCGGGAAACGGAATTTAAAACAACGGACAGGCCCAACACCTATGTAATGCTGCTGACAAATACGGCCCGCGAAAAAATGCTGAGACAGGGCCTGGCAAGGCGCATCACCCTGGAAGAACTGGAACATCCGGTATTCCCATACGATACCATCCACCACTGGTCGCGCGATAATTTCGGCCCCATCCTCGTTCCGGCCAAAGGAATGACGATCGATCTTACCCCTGAAAATTATTCCGTTTACGAGCGTGCCATCCGCGTTTATGAGGGCAATGCGCTTGAAATACGGAATGGTCAGATCTTCATCAACGATCAGCCTGCAAACAGCTATACCTTTAAAATGAACTATTATTGGATGATGGGGGATAACCGCCACAATTCAGCGGATTCCCGTTACTGGGGATTTGTTCCCGAAGATCATGTGGTGGGTAAGGCCTCACTCATCTGGTTCAGCTGGGATAAAGGACCGCGCTGGAAACGGCTCTTCCGCACCATCAAATAATTTTCGTAACTTCAGAGAGGAACCGGATTTTTGTGCGGTAGAATCGGCCGTGTACGAATGCTGAAATATGCGTACAGAACACCATAGTTTTTCGTTCGACGTTTACGACAATATCGGGGAGCTTCCATCGCAGGACCAATGGTTGCTGAACGAGGCACGGGAGGTTACAGCTACCGCCTATGCGCCCTATTCGAGATTCCAGGTAGGTGCGGTTGCCCTGCTGGCCAATGGTGAAGTGGTTGCCGGTTCCAATCAGGAAAACGCCTCCTTTCCCGTAGGTCTCTGTGCCGAACGTGTTCTTCTGGCTTCCGTATCCTCCCTTTATCCCGGTGTTCCCATCGATACCATCGCCATCAGCTATTTTAACAATAACGGCGAAAGCGACCGGCCCATTACGCCCTGTGGTGTATGCCGTCAATCGCTCTGCGAATTCGAATCCCGTGTCGGACGTTCTATTCGCCTCATTCTCGGCGGTATGGAAGGAGAGGTATTTGTGGTGCCCTCTTCCGGAAGTCTTCTTCCCATGGGCTTTTCCGGGGATGATCTCGCCTGATTCGGATTCCCTCATCTTCGTATCTTTGCTCCAGAATCGTTCCGATGGAGAAAGAAAACTGGGAAAAGAAGGCTATAGACAATCAAAAGCGCTATAAACAATGGTTGCAGCGAGCAGATGTGAAAAAGACCATGCGCATCCTGCCCGATCTCCACAACGAAGCTTTCGAAAAAATCGATTGTCTGCAATGCGCCCGCTGTTGCCGGAACTATTCACCGCGCTTCAAAACACCCGATATCAAACGGATTTCACGGGTTCTGCGGATGAAGGAGTCGGATTTTATTTCGACCTATCTGCGTTTGGATGAAGACGGCGACTATGTGGTAAAAAACGCTCCCTGTCCATTTATTGCCGAAGATAATACCTGCGGTATTTACGAAGACCGCCCTTCCGACTGCGTCCGTTACCCCTATACCGATGAGGATGTGCTCCTGAAACGCCCGGCGCTTACCCTGAAAAATGCCACGGTTTGCCCGGCGGTGCACTATGTAATGGAAAAGCTGATTTCCTGAATTGTTATTCAGCACCTTGATTTTGTGGATGGTGGGATTCGCAGGATTATCAAGGTGTAAACTGTTTCTGAACACACCGGCTCCCCATGCGCAAAAAGAGATCTGGATCATCCTTAAGTCCAATGAATCGTGGTGCTGATCGGGATGCTTCGCCTCCGGCTCGCAATGACGGGCAAGGGAGTATGCGTAATCCCCAGGGGCGCGACAATCCTCGTTTATTGATTTGATCAACTGTAATCGTTTCATTTTTTCCTGGATTGCTTCGCCTCCGGCTCGCAATGACGGAAGGGGAGGAGGCCGCAATGACGGAAGGGGCTCGCTGTGACGGAGAGGTGGGGCCGCCATGAGGGAAGGAACGTGCCCCGCCATGATGGGAAAAAATTGGGATCGCGGGACGCGTTGGTGGCCATGCGAATACCCGGGGCGTCATTGCGAGGGCTTTGCCCGAAGCAATCCAGAAAAAAAAGCAGCTCCCGCGAGCTGCTTTTTTCGGTCAATAATCTTCGTATATATGTAACCGTTATCTTCTGATTTTGTGGCCGTAAGCCGCAAAATAGAGGATATAGAGATAACAGGGAAGGATGCTGATAAAGAAGGCTAACTGGAAATGTACGCCCGCCTTATCTTTCAGGTATCCATAAATCAACGGCCAGATGGCACCCCCGGCAATACCCATGATCATAATGGCGGAACCTGTTTTGGTAAATTTACCGAGATCCTTGATGCCGAGCGGGAAGATTGCAGGCCACATCAGCGAGTTGGCCAGTCCCATCAGGGCGACAAAAATTACGGAAGTAAATCCTGTTGTAACATAGGCACCCACGGTGAAGGCAACGCCCAGCCAGGCGCAGATCTTCAGTGCCGCCTGCTGGCTGATATAGCGGGGAATGGTGAATACACCAATGATATAACCCACCATCATGCCGCCGAGGGTAAGTGTGGTGAAATATTTTGTGACGTCAGCACTGATGCCGAGTTCCTTCCCATAGGTCCCGATAATGTCGCCTGCCATTACTTCCGCCGCCACATAAACGAAGATACAGAAGGCTCCGAGGAAGAGGTGGGGAAACTGGAATATGCTGGTTTTAGATGTCGTAGCCATTCCATCCGGAACCGGCTCTTCCCTGTCGATATCGATTTCGGGAAGGTTCGACATTTTTACCACCAGGGCGAAAGCCGCGAAAATGATGGCCAGCACAATATAGGGAGTGTGAACGCGGTTCACCACTTCGGTCATGAGGGCTTCCTTCTCCGCAGCAGAAGTTGCCACATCCGCGATTTTGGTTTCAATGGCATTGGCATTTTTCAGGAAGAGACCACCCATGATGATCGGCACAATCATTCCCGCAAACTTGTTGCAGAGGCCCATGATGCTGATTCTTTTTGCCGCACTTTCAATGGGACCGATAATACTGATATAGGGGTTGGAAGCTGTTTGCAGGAGCGAAAGTGCCGCACCCTGTACAAACAAGCCGGTCAGGAAAAGCCCGAAAACCCGGGTATTGGCGGCCGGGATAAAGATCAGGGACCCTACTGCAAGAATCAGCAGACCAACAACAATTCCGTTCTTGAAGCCCATTTTCTTAAGCAGCCAGGAAGAAGGCAGCGCCAGGAAAAAATAAGCCATATAGGAAGCAAAAGTTACCATGAATGCTTCGAGATCGGTAGGCAGCCCCAGTGCAAGTTTCAGAAAGGGAATCAGGGTACTGTTGGCCCAGGTGACAAACCCAAAAATGAAAAACAGGCCACCGATGATAAGCATCGGAAGGAGATTGCCGGATTTCTTTTCCGTGATTGGTTGAATTGTACTGTTGGTTACGGTTGACATGCGGTAGAAAAATTTTCCCGAACATACTCAACAATACGCAAACTGCCAGCAAATCACGCAAAATCAGACAAACGTTTGTGTGCAAACGGCCGGGAAATGCGCCGCATTTTCGGGGCCGCAGCACAATTTTTTCGCTCAAAATCCAAAAACCGAAGTAAATTCCGTTGTTATTCCGGGCCAACCGTTTGACAATGAGCGCAAATCAGGGCAAAAGCGGATCCGGCCGGAATTAATTTGCGTATGTTTTTTTTCTGTAATAACTATGCGTTCCGAACACACACCAACCAACAAGCATGATAACCAATACAAACAAATTTGCCGTAGGAATTGATATCGGAGGAACCAATACGGTTTTTGGAATTGTGGACCACCGGGGATCCATTCTTTACCGTGGAGCACTCTCTTCCCGCAATCACGAAAATCCGGAAGACTATGTTGACGAGCTGTATTCCGTGCTGATGCCGGCCATCGAGCATGTGGGCGGAACGGAATTGATCCGCGGCATCGGTATCGGCGCCCCGAACGGAAACTATTATACCGGGACCATCGAATATGCACCCAATCTCCGCTGGAGGGGCATTATCCCGATGTCGGAACTGATGACCAAAAAGTTCGGTGTACCTGCCGCACTCACCAATGATGCCAATGCGGCGGCCGTAGGCGAAATGATGTATGGTGCAGCAAGGGGCATGAAAGACTTTATCATGATTACCCTCGGCACCGGCGTCGGAAGCGGCATCGTCGCCAACGGACAGGTTATTTATGGTCACGACGGGTTTGCCGGAGAACTCGGTCATACCATCATTATTCCGGGGGGACGAATGCATAAGGGCACCGGAATGCGCGGTTCTCTTGAGTCTTACGCATCCGCCACGGGAGTTGCCGCAACCGCCCGTGAATTTCTGGAAAACAGGAAAGAGGAGAAAAGCCTGCTCCGCGAATTCAAAGCCGAAGAAATCGATTCGCGTCTGGTATATGAAGCGGCCATCAAGGGCGATAAGATCGCCATGGATGTATACGCGTTCACCGGCGAAATCCTGGGGCGTGCGCTGGCTAATGCCGTGATGTTCTCCAGCCCCGAAGCCATCGTCTTGTTTGGCGGATTGACCAAGGCGGGCGACCTGATTATTGAGCCCACCCGCAAGCATATGGAAGAAAACCTGCTCCCCATATTTCAGAATAAGGTGAAACTCCTGTTTTCGGAGTTGAAGGAAGCCGATGCCGCCATCCTGGGGGCAAGCGCGCTGGTTTGGGAACTCAAATAGTTCTTATCTTCGCAGCCTATGCAGAAAAAAGAGGTTGTACTTAGTGGAATCCGCCCCACCGGTTTCCTGCACCTGGGAAACTATTTCGGTGCTATGCGCAACTATGTGCGCATGCAGGATGATTATGATTGTTATTTTTTTGTAGCCGACTGGCACTCGCTGACCACGCACCCCGATACCAAAGAGCTGCGTCAGAGTGTACTGCGCGTACTGGCCGAAAACCTGGCCTGCGGCCTCAATCCCGATAAGGCGGCGGTATATGTTCAGAGTCAGGTTCCGGAAATCTCCGAACTCTATATGTTGCTGAACATGCTCGCCTACAAGGGGGAGTTGGAAAAAACAACCACATTTAAGGATAAAGTGCGCCTGCAGCCGCAAAACGTAAATGCCGGGCTGCTCACCTATCCGGTACTGATGGCTGCCGATATTCTGATCCACCGCGCCCTGAAAGTGCCGGTAGGAAAGGATCAGGAACAGCACCTGGAAATGGCCCGCAATTTTGCACAGCGCTTTAACCATCGGTACGGCGAAATCTTCCCCGAACCCGTAGCCTTCAACTTCGGAGAAAATCTGGTCAAGGTTCCGAGCCTCGACGGCGCCGGAAAAATGAGTAAAAGCGAAAATCAGATGGCAACGCTTTACCTGGCCGACAGCGACGACCAGATCCGTAAAAAGGTAATGAAGGCGAAGACCGACTCCGGCCCCACCGAACCCAACAGCGAAATGCCGCCCTATATCGAGAATATTTTCCAATTGATGCGACTGGTCAGTGCACCAGAGGTAACGGCAAAATTTGAAGCCGATTTCAATAACGCTTCCATCCGCTACGGCGATATGAAAAAGCAGCTCGCCGAAGATATGGTGGCTTTTATCGCTCCCATCCGGGAAAAGGCCGAAGCCATTTATAACGATCCGAAGTTTCTGGCTGAAGTGATGGAGAAGGGAGCTGAAAAAGCCCGCAAAAGCGCTTCTGCTACGCTGACACTCGTAAGGGAGGCCATGGGATTGAAATATTTCTGATCGCAAAAATTCAATTCCGTATTTTGTGTTAACGTTACAGCTCAAGTGCAACCATGTCTAAAACGAAAAAGCCGAAACATATAGCGATTGCCGGAAATATCGGGGCCGGGAAAACAACGCTCACCGAATTACTCAGCAAACATTTCAGGTGGATACCCCAGTTCGAGGATGTTGAGCACAACCCTTACCTCAACGATTTCTACGAAGAAATGCCCCGGTGGAGCTTTAACCTTCAGATCTATTTTCTGAATGCGCGGCTCCGCCAACTGCTGGAAATACAGCGCGGTTCCGAAACGATTATCCAGGATCGCACGATCTATGAAGACGCTCACATTTTCGCGCCCAACCTCCATGAAATGGGGTTGATGAGCAAACGCGACTTCGACAATTATTTCAATTTCTTTCAGACCCTGAAAACCATGGTGCAGCCGCCCGACCTGCTGATTTATCTCCAGGCTTCGGTGCCTACACTGGTGGCGCAGATCCAGAAAAGGGGCCGCGAATACGAAGAGAATATCCGTCTCGACTATCTGAAAAGACTGAACGATTATTACAATAAATGGATTGAAGAATATAAGGAAGGTCCGCTCCTGGTGATCAATGTTGACAAGAACAAATTCGCGGAAAACAGCGAACACCTCGGCGAAATCATCCAGAAAATCAACGGGCAGTTCAACGGCCTGTTCTGAGGTCGGAATTTGGAGATTTCCGATTTTTTTCGTAACTTTTAAGAAGGAATTATTCTGACGGGAGCCCCTGGGCTCCCTTTTTTTATGTAAAAAAAACTCCCCTGGGCAAAACCAAGGGGAGACTCAAAACAAAACATGCAAGCGACCGTGAAAGTCTTGCTTACTTCCATAGTCAAATTAAAACTACAGAAAAAACGTGATTATATTTTAGGTGCCGCCATTAATATTTCAGAATCTACACCAGCGGCATATTTTTCGAAGTTTTTGATGAATTGGGCGGCAAGATTCTTCGCCTGTGCATCGTAGGCGTCCTTGTCGGCCCAGGTGTTTCTGGGAATAAGAATATCTGCGGGAACGCCGGGGCAGCTTGTTGGAATGGCAACGCCGAAGATCGGGTCGATGCTGTATCCCACATCATTCAGCTGACCATTAAGCGCAGCCGTAATCATGGCGCGGGTGTAGGAGAGCTTCATCCGCGATCCGCTTCCATAGGCGCCTCCGGTCCAGCCGGTGTTGATCAACCATACATTAACGTTATGCTTACGCATTTTTTCGCCGAGCATGGCTGCATATCTGCCGGGGTGCAGCGGCAGGAAGGGGGCGCCGAAGCAGGCGCTGAACGTCGATTTGGGCTCAGTAATCCCCGTTTCGGTTCCCGCAACCTTGGCCGTGTAGCCGCTGATAAACTGATACATGGCCTGTCCGGGTGTCAGTTTTGAAATGGGAGGAAGTACGCCGTAGGCGTCGCAGGTCAGGAAGAAGATGTTCCGGGGCGTCTTACCGATGCTTGGCTCCAGCGCATTGCTGATGTAGCTAAGCGGGTAGGAAACCCGGGTGTTTTCCGTGATGCTGCCGTCGGCAAAATTGATCTTGTTGGTGCCGGGGAAGAATTTGGTGTTTTCCACAAGCGCACCGGGCCGTATTGCGTGAAATATTTCGGGTTCTTTTTCTTCGGAGAGGTCGATACATTTGGCGTAGCATCCACCTTCGAAATTGAAAACGGCGTCTTCGGTCCATCCGTGTTCGTCGTCGCCAATAAGTTTTCGGTTCGGGTCGGCACTGAGGGTGGTCTTACCGGTACCGCTGAGTCCAAAGAAAATCGCGGTATCGCCGTCTTTTCCCATGTTGGCGGAGCAGTGCATGCTCAGCACATTTTTCTCGTGGGGAAGAATATAGTTGAGGATGGTAAAGATTCCTTTTTTGGTTTCGCCGGTATAGCCGGTTCCGGCGATCAGGATCATTTTTTTGGAGAAGCTCACCACAGCCGCATTTCCCTGGCGGGTACCGCAGCGTGCGGGATCCAGCTGCAGCGAGGGGGCGCACATAATGGTCCAGTCGGCTTCGAAATCATCCAGCTCCTCTTCCGTAGGACGGAGGAACATGTTGTAGGCAAAAAGGCTGGTCCACGGTTTTTCGCTGATCATCCGGATGTTCAGGCGGTAACGGGGATCGGCACAGGCGTAGCTGTCGCGTACCCAGTACTCGTTCAGCCGGTTGAAATAGGCAACCAGATCTTCCCGGATCCTGTCGAAATAATGCGGTTCGATGGGCAGGTTAAAGTCGTTCCAGTTTACGGTGTCTGCAGTGAGACTGTCCTTTACGATGAACTTATCTTTGGGAGAACGGCCGGTAAAGGCGCCGGTGTTGATCACCAGTGCTCCGGTATCGTTTAATTCTCCTTCCCCGATCCGGAGAGAATCCTGAACAAGTTCTTCAGGCGAAGATTGATAGTGAATCGTGTTTGAGAGCGTAAGCCCAAGCTGTTCCAGTTTGTCCATAGGTAGAGCTGTAGTAGGCACTGACATGATTGGCAATCGTTTGTTTGGTACAAAGCTAAATATTTAATTTTATCTAAGCTTTGACCTTTACGGGTTGTCGTTATTGAATTTCTAAAGGTAAATCGATCGCATTTTTAGAATATTTTCAATTTCGTTAAAAAATTAGTGGATTTTAAAATCATCCCGAAGGGGATTGGAAATCTTATATTTTTTTTCGTCCTGCCGTGAAAATCAGGCAAAAAGCACGGCGGCCCCTCTCAGTCCTTTTTTATATCTTGCAGCTTTCAATTCCAAATATGAAATATCTACCCATTCCTTCCCGGCTCTATACCCAAAACAGACAGCGTTTTATTAAGAAGATGAAACCCAACTCCATCGCCATTTTCCAGGCTAACCCGGTTTTGCCGGAAAACGGTGATGCAACCTATGCGTATAAGGCAAATTCTGACGTGGTATGGCTTTCCGGCGTTGTTCAGGAAAAAACCATGGTAATCCTCTACCCCGATAACGCCGACCAATCGGCGCGCGAAGTACTGGTCATCCAGCGCCCCAACGAGCTTCTGGAAAAATGGAACGGACATCTCCTGCGTAAGGACGAGGCTACCGCCATTTCCGGCATAAAAAATGTGCAATATGTGGACAGTATCGACGCGCTGCTGCAGATTTGGTTGCACCACGCCGATACCGTTTACCTCAATACCAACGAAAACGACCGTCTGGGCGGCGAACTCTTCCGTCCCGATCTGCTCTATGTTCAGCAGATCATGAAGCGTTACCCGCTGCATAACTACGAGCGTGCTGCCCGTATCATGAAGGAAGTTCGTGCCGTAAAAACCAGGGAAGAAGTGGCCGTAATTCAGATGGCCGTCGATATTACCCATAAGGCATTCGATCGCGTTCTTCGCTTTGTGCGGCCCGGTGTTATGGAATACGAAATAGAAGCGGAAATCACGCACGAGTTTCTGCGTAACCGCGCTACACGCCACGCGTATGGAGCCATCATCGCCTCCGGCGATCGCGCACGGGTACTCCACTATGTGGAAAACAATCAGGAATGTAAAGACGGCGAACTGCTGCTGATGGACTTCGGAGCGGAGTACGGAAACTACAATGCCGACCTGACCCGCACCATTCCCGTAAACGGAAAATTCACCAAACGTCAGAAAGAAGTGTATAACGCTTGTCTGGCCGTACACAATTACTGTGTTTCCATCCTCAAACCCGGCATCAACTACGCCGTTTACATCGACAAGGTGAATAAGGAAATGGAAAAGCAGCTGACCAAAATCGGACTCATCTCCAAAGCCGATATCAAGAACCAGGACCCTGCCAATCCGGCCTGGCGCAAATATTTTTACCACGGAATCGGACACCACCTGGGACTTGATGTTCACGACCTGGGTACCCGCAACCAACCGGTTAAGGAGGGTATGCTGTTTACGATCGAACCCGGTATTTATATTGAAGAGGAACAGATTGGTATCCGTATCGAAAACAACTACTGGCTTACCAAAAACGGCAGCATCAATCTGTTTAAAGGTATTCCCATTACCGTGGACGAGATCGAGGCTGCAATGAAGCGCAAATAACCCCCGAATACTTAAGGATGAAGCAAATCCCCAACATTTTTACGCTTTTCAATTTATTTTTCGGCTGTCTGGCCATTATTTGCATACTGCAGTCTGGTCCGGTGACGGTGTACAGTGAGTACGGCGATTCCATGGTGACCGATTTGCCGGAAAAAATCTGGTGGGCGTCTGTACTGATCGGCTGTGCTGCGGTGATCGATTTTCTCGACGGATTTGTTGCCCGGCTGTTCAATGCTACTTCCGAAATGGGAAAGCAGCTGGATTCGCTGGCCGATGTGGTGAGTTTCGGCGTGGCACCGGGAATGATCCTCTACCAGTTTTTACGGTTCAGCTACATGTCGGACGAGTCGGCTATTGACGTCAGCATCTGGGCGTTGGTGCCGGCATTGCTGCTGCCGATGGCCGTAGCGTACAGATTGGCGAGGTTTAATATTGATCCGGAACAGGCCTACGGTTTCAAAGGCGTTCCTGCACCCGCCGGTGGACTGGTGGTTGCATCGTTGCCGCTGATCCATCTTTACAATCCGCTTGGAATCAACGAACTATTACTGAATAAATGGGTGCTTTACCTGATCATTATCGGTCTTTCCTGGCTTCATGTTTCGACCCTGCCGCTGATGGCCATGAAGTTTAGCGACCGTTCACTCAAAGGCAACCTACCAAAAATTCTGTTGGTTGCAATAGCCCTGATAGCGGCGGTTTTGTTGAAATGGCTCGCTGTTCCCGTCGTATTTATCGTTTACATTGTCTTATCTTTGGCACTTCAGAATAAAAAAACAACTAAATAAAGGAGCAATGACCTACACTGTACAGGTAAAAGTGATGCCGCTCAAAGAATTGTTGGACCCTCAGGGAAAGGCGGTGATAGGCGGACTGAGAAATCTTGGAATTCAGGAAGTTTCAGACGTTAGAGTTGGAAAGAACATCACTCTTCAGGTTGAAGCAGCCGACGCAGAAGCAGCAAAAAATATTGGTGAGGAGGCAGCACGAAAACTGCTTGCGAACCAGGTGATGGAATACTTCGAAGTAACCGTCAGCTAAGTTTGTTCAAAAACACACGACCGGTTCTGCCGGTCGTTCTTCTTTAAATCCCATCTGTTTTGAGCGATATTAAAGTCGGAAAACTCTATCTCGTTCCCACGCCTATCGGCAATCTCGGCGATATGACGTTCCGCGCAGTAGAAATCCTGCGTGCAGCTGATCTTATCCTGGCAGAAGATACCCGTACTTCCGGAATTTTGTTGAAACATTACGAAATTTCACGTCCGGTGTCTTCCTATCACCAGCATAACGAACATAAGGTGTTCGGACATCTTACTGCTCAGATGAAGGAAGGGAAGGTGATGGCCCTGCTTACCGATGCCGGAACGCCCGGTATTTCCGATCCTGCTTTTCTCCTGGTGCGCTCCTGCATTCAGGAAGGTGTAGCCGTTGAATGTTTGCCCGGTGCAACCGCTTTTGTGCCGGCACTGGTGAACAGCGGACTTCCGATCAACCGTTTCTGCTTCGAAGGATTTCTTCCGCAGAAAAAGGGACGCCACACCCTGCTGACAAAACTGGCAGTGGAAGAACGTACCATGGTGTTTTACGAGTCGCCGATGCGGCTGGTGAAAACCCTGGACCAGATGGCGGAATATTTTGGTGCCGACAGGCCATGCTGCGTTTCGCGCGAACTCACCAAAAAGTTCGAGGAAAACGCCCGGGGATCGCTGAAAGAAGTTGCGGATCATTTTCGTTCCAAATCCGTAAAAGGTGAAATCGTTATCGTTGTAGCCGGAAAGGAAACCAGAAAGACCGAATCCACAGATGACGACGGCTTTAACGATTTGTAAAGACTTGATGCAGGCTTCGGGTTTGAAATTTGCATCATCTCCCTCAAAAACTGAATTATGAAAACGAAACTCCTTCCCCTTCTTTTCCTTCTGACGATTTCTCTGGCAACCACAACCGTGAACGCTCAGATGCGAAAGATCCCGGCTGTGGTTACAGAAGCCTTCAAGGCAAGATACCCGCATGCTTCCAATGTGGAATGGTCCGATAAGATTTCATCCTTTATGGCCAGATTCACCGACAACGATCATACCTACGAGGCGAAATTCAACAGCAGGGGCGAATGGCTGAGCACCGAAACGCAGATTCCCATTGACGAGATTCCGGACGCGGTAAACGATGGGTATGGAAAGAGTAGATATGCCGACTGGGAGATCCAAACCGTTCATCGGATACAATTGCCCGGTAATACCATTCAATACAGAATTTTTACTCAGAAAAGCGATCTTCAGAAACGAAACCTTTTTTTCAGTACGGAAGGCAGGCTGCTGAGAGAAAACATAACGCTCTGAGCAGCGTGATTTTTAATCCCTGAATTAAATCGAAATTAACCATGCAGAAAGAGATTCGATTGCTGTCTTTAGTCCTGCTCCTCGCAGTGGGCGTTCATGCACAACCCGACCGTTGGCAGCAACGGGTGAAATATGTGATGGATGTGGATGTGGATGTTAACACCAACCGTCTTACAGGTAAGCAGCAGCTTGAATACTGGAACAACTCTCCGGATACACTTCACAAAGTTTTCTTTCACCTCTATTGGAATGCCTTTCGTCCGAACAGTATGATGGACGTGCGCAGCCAGGTATTGGGAGAAAAGGCGGTGAACGGCCGTCGCGACTGGGACGCGCGGGTGCGCGACCGTATCAGCAAACTTTCGGAAGATGAAATGGGTTACCAGCGCGTGAAATCGCTGACCATGAACGGAAGGCCCCAAACGCTTAAGGAGCACGAAACCATTCTGGAAGTGCTGCTCGATCAACCGATCCTTCCGCACACGAGCGTAAAATTCAATCTTGATTTTGAAGCCCAGGTGCCGGTACAGATCCGTAGAAGCGGTCGCGATAATGCAGAAGGTGTCCGTTACAGCATGGCCCAATGGTATCCGAAACTTTGTGAATACGACTACGAAGGATGGCATCCGACGCCCTATGTTGCCCGTGAATTCTACGGTGTATGGGGTGATTTTGATGTAAACATCACCATCGACAAATCCTATGTTCTCGGTGGTACCGGTTATCTGACGAATGCATCACAGATTGGTTACGGCTACGAAAACAAAGGCGAGAAAGTAGTTCGACCCAAAGGCGACAAGCTCACCTGGAAATTTACGGCCCCCAATGTTCACGATTTTATGTGGGCGGCGGATCCGACCTACAAGCTGGTTCGTCGCGACGTGAAGAACGGGCCCACCTTATTCGTGCTGTACAAACCCTCAACCCCGGCCAACGATGCGGCCTGGGAAAAGATTGTTGTTGCCGCCGAACAGGTACTTCCCTATATCGAAAAACATTTTGGTGAATACCCCTACAAACAATACTCCTTTATTCAGGGAGGCGACGGTGGAATGGAATATCCCATGGCAACCCTGTTGAAGGGGCCGGGGCTCGGCACCGTATTCCACGAATGGATGCACAGCTGGTATCAGATGGTTCTCGCTACCAATGAGTCGCTGTACCCCTGGATGGATGAAGGATTCACCAGTTTTGCGGACAGCCGTGTTGGCGATTACTATACCAGCCTTACCGCTGAAAAAGCAACTCATGGCGAAACCAGGACCGGTCCGGCAGATGCTCCTGCGGGCAAAAAGGTTCAGCTGCCGCTGCATCATTATTCGGCGTACCAGAATTATTATAGCCTGGCACTGAGCGGCTTGGAAGAGCCCCTGACCACGCACGCAGATCATTACAATACAAACGTTGCCTATAGCATCGCTTCCTATTCGAAGGGAGAAGTATTTCTTTCTCAGCTGGGTTATATCATCGGCGAAGAGCTGAGAGATAAAACACTACTGGAATACTACCGTATCTGGAAGTTCAAACATCCCAACATAAACGATTTTATCCGTGTTGCGGAAAAGGTAAGCGGAATCCAGCTTCAATGGTATCGTCAGTACTGGGTTAATTCAACCAAAACCATCGACTACGCAATTGATGCGCCCGCCGAAGAAGATGGTGCCGTAGCGGTGATGCTCAAGCGAATTGGGCTCATGCCGATGCCGATCGATGTGGAAGTGACGTATACCGATGGATCCAAAGAACTCCACTATATTCCGCTGAATCTGATGTTTGGTGAAAAGCCTGCGGAAAACGATACAAAGCGCATTGTACATGAAGCGTGGAAATGGACACATCCTACCTATTCCTTCCGTTTGTCGCGTAAACTTTCGGAGATCCGTTCGATTGAAATCGACCCGACCAAACGCCTGGCGGATGTGGATCAGTCCAACAATATGACACGATTACAGGACTAAGGGTTGTGCAGGATTTTGGGCCTGAATATATTTTGATTTGAAGCATCTTTCTATTATTCTGAATGATCCCCGCCGGTGGCGGGGATTTTCTTTTTAACGGGCTTATAAAGCGGGCATAAGAAGGAATTGCAGAGGATTGCACATAGTGCAGGAGTGCTGTGCCGGTTTCAGGGAGGCGGCAATTGACTGTCGCGTCAGCGCATGGATGGGATGTGGCGACGCGAAGGGGCGGACGGGAGCGAAGTCGTCTGGGTGTCGCGTCATTGCGAGGGCTTGGCCCGAAGCAATCCAGTAGAGTAGAAGTCTGAATTTTCGTAGGGCACCTGGAATGCCAACCTTGTACTTTGTCGTGTAAAGATAAACCCCGCCTGAGGGACGGGGTTCTTTATGGCGCGGTTGTAGAGCCATAAGGTTCTTTTTAGAAGAACAGGTAAGGTCAATGATTAATGTCCGTAAGTTCGGAACAATGGTATTTGATTGTGCGCTTCCAAAGAAGCATGACAAAAGTAAGCCCGCAGAATGGGGCAGACAATACCACTAAGTGGTATTTTTTGTCCACTAAAGGAATAGAGTAATATTTCAGGTAGTTTTACTCTTTGTCTGCCGTATTTTTACGGTGCTACAGATTATCGTCCGAAAAATTTGTTGATGGCTTCGATACGGTTGTTGACGTGAAGTTTCTCGTAGATGTGGTAAACGTGTTTCCTTACGGTTTCCTGGCTGATAAAAAGTTCGGCCGCAATTTCCTTGTATAACATTCCACGGGCCAGTAGTTCCAGGATTTCTTTTTCGCGGTTTGACAGCATGCTGAGGTTATCGGCTGCGGCATTGTCGATTACCGGTTTACCCTGGAATGCAGCAACCACTTTTCTGGCGATTTGGCTGCTCATGGGCGCCCCTCCTTCATGCAGTTCGCGGATGGCTTCGAGGAGTTTATCGGGGGCGGTTTTTTTGAGAATATAACCACTGGCACCGGCGCTCAGTGCTTCGAAGATTTTTTCATCCTCTTCGTACACCGTACACATCATGTACAAAATATCGGGTAACTGCGGCTTCAGTTTGCGCACACAATCAATTCCACTACCTGTCCCAAGGTTTATGTCCATTAAAACCACATTGGGATGAACGTCAGGAATACCTTCCATCGCTTCCTCTGCCGAAGAGAATGAGCCTATACAAACATAATCGTCTGACAATTTGATCACTTCCTCCAGAGCCTGCCGTATATCCTTGTTGTCGTCAACTATGCAAACATTAATCTTCATGATATATTTTCAAGGGTTCTAAAATCCCCAACCAATTGCAAAGCTGGCCTTATTTGGTTAGATTAACAATAGCCTGTTCGTGGTATTTAAACGTACGTAAAATCCTCGGCATACGGGGGATTTACGTACGCGAATTTATCCTGAACTCCGTTAAATTACTGGACGTCAATACCCTTTATCGGGTAACATGCACGACAAATTTGTCCTGGAAGAAAGGCTCGGGGAAAAGGTCATAAACACTGATCAAACGCGGACGGCAGCCGCTTTCGGATATTTCCTGGTGCAGATCTCCCCCTTTCAGGCAGATCAGGCCATTCGGAAGGTCCTGAAGATCGCCCCGTTTCACGAGCGGGGCAGCCCAATGCCAGAGATCCTTCAACGGCGCAACGGCTCTGGATACGGCGAAATCAAATTTCCTACCCTTGATCTCCTCGATCCGGGTGTGTTGGGTAGTTACGTTTTTCAGTCCGGTTGCTTCTGCTACCGCTTCCACCACTTTCAACTTTTTACCGATGCTGTCGACCAGGTGAAATTCCACCTCCGGGAAGAATATCGCCAGGGGAATGCCGGGGAAGCCGCCTCCCGTGCCGATGTCAACGATTTTTGTTCCCGGCCGGAACTCGATCAGGGCGGCAATACTCAGGGAGTGCAAAACATGCTTTTCGTACAAACTTTCAATACCCTTCCTGGAGATGACGTTGATTTTGCTGTTCCATTCGGTATACAGTTCTTCCAGGGCCCCCAGTTGTTGGATCTGGGTGGGTGTAAAATCCCCGAAATACTTAAGGATCAGTTCCAGTTTTGACGCGGCTTTTTCCATAACGATGGTGCAAAGATGCAATAATAAAAGAACATCCAGAGGTCAAATAGCCAGAACCAGCCGAAAAGATCGGCCTCCTGGAGTTTTTTCATACACTTGTAGTACACGATTCCCTGAATGAGATATTTCAGTCCTGCAATGCCCAGCGCAATGCGCCAATCGGTGAAAATCAGAGCTACGGCCATTGCCGGGTAGAAAAGGAAGTTGGCCGCTGCGTACAGCCCAAGCAAGATCCGGTGCTTTTGTTTGTAGTAGCGTGCAGTGGAGTAGTGGCGGACTTTCTGCGTATGCCAATCCTTCCAGGTTCGTTTCGGCTCGGAAAGTGTAAAGGTTTCAGGATCAATGACGATCCGGGTATTTTTGGCGTTTGCAATTTTATTGATAAACAAGTCATCGTCGCCACCCGGAATATGGTTGATCGATGAAAATCCCTTCTGATTAAAGAATTGCTGCCTTTTGTAGGAGAGATTCCGGCCTACCCCCATATAGGGCGTGCCGGCGAGGGCATAGGAGAAATACTGCATGGCCGTATGAAAGGTCTCGAAGCGGATCAGTTTGTTCAGCAGCCCGGGCTTACGGTGATAGGCACCATAGCCCAGGATAACTTCGGCCTCCTCGTCGTAGGCATCCTGCATTTTCTGGATCCAGTTTTCGCTGGCCGGCACACAGTCGGCATCGGTCAGCAGCAGTATTTCATGCCGGGCTTCCTTGATGCCAATGGAAAGTGGGTATTTTTTCCCGGAAATCAGTTTTGCCTCGTGCCGGAGCTCCACAACATTCATTTTTTTGAAGGTTTTCTGAAGCTCAGCCAGTAGATAACGGGATTCGTCGGTGGAGTTATCGTTCACCACTATCACTTCATGCGTCGACGGATATTGCTGAAGTAGAACTCCGGGCAGATTTTTAGTTAAATTTGCGGCTTCGTCGCGCGCGCAGATAATCACGGAAACGGGGTGCTGTTGCGACTGGCGTTTGTCGGTAGGCCGATAAGAGGCCAGTCGGCGGAAGAAATACAGATAATAAAACAATTGCACCAGCGTAATGAGTGCAAACAGGGCGAGTAGTGCTTCCCTCCACGGTAGTTGAGTCATGGGGGCGAAGGTAGAAAATTTGTGAAAATTATGGCAGCATTATCATTCAGATTAGAGGGAACCGATTCCAATTCGAAGGCGAGGGCAGGGGAGATTACCACCGATCACGGTACCATACAAACGCCCGTATTTATGCCGGTAGGCACTGTGGGATCCGTAAAGGCGGTCAACCAACAGCAACTCCGCGAGGAAGTGAAAGCCCGTATTATTCTTGGAAACACCTACCATCTCTACCTTCGTCCGGGTCTCGAAATCCTGGAAGCGGCCGGCGGTTTGCATAAGTTTATGGGATGGGATCGTCCGATACTGACCGACAGCGGCGGGTACCAGGTTTTTTCGCTGGCGGCCAACCGGAAGATCAAGGAGGAGGGCGTGGTTTTTCAATCGCATATCGATGGATCACGTCATCTTTTTACACCCGAAAATGTGATGGATACCCAACGTACCATCGGTGCCGATATTATCATGGCCTTCGATGAATGTCCGCCCTATCCCAGCGAATATCGCTATGCCCAAAAATCGATGGCGCTTACCCACCGCTGGCTCGACCGTTGTATTGCCCGTTTGGCGGAAACACCCGATAAGTATGGCTATACCCAGAATCTGTTTCCCATCATTCAGGGAAGTACCTATAAGGATTTGCGGGAAGAATCGGCGAAATACATTGCCTCCCGGGGAGCGGTTGGAAATGCCATCGGCGGGTTGAGCGTGGGAGAGCCCGAAGAAATGATGTACGAAATGTGTGCCCTGTGCTGCGAGCATCTTCCCGAAGATAAACCCCGGTACCTCATGGGCGTGGGTACACCCTGGAATATCCTGGAAAATATTGCCCTCGGCATCGATATGTTCGACTGCGTGATGCCTACCAGGAATGGACGGAACGGTATGCTCTTCACCTCCGAAGGGGTTATCAATATCAAGAATAAGAAATGGGCCAACGATTTCAGTCCGATTGATACGGGTATCGATTGTGCCACCAGTCAATATTATACCAAGGCCTACCTGCGTCACCTGTTTGTTGCGAATGAGCTGCTGGGCCTGCAGATTGCCAGTATTCAGAACCTGGCTTTTTACCTGCATATCGTCACCGAGGCGCGCAGGCATATTCTGGCGGGAGATTTCCATTCCTGGAAAACCGAAATGTGTATTAAGTGGAAAACCAGGCTCTGATTTCTTAACAATTTGGGTTTCAGCCCTAGCTTAGAATAAACTACATTTGTCCCCTGAAATGGCAAAACAACACCGCAAGATCAGGTTAATGAAGATTCTGGACTGGTACATCCTCAAAAGATTACTGGTTACCTTCTTCTTTGCTATTTTGCTGATCACCGTTATTGCCGTTGTGATCGATTCCAGTGAGAAGGCCGATGATTTTGTGAAATCGGGGCTATCTACAGGCCAGATCATTACCGATTACTATTTCGGGTTTGTGCCGCATATTGTGGCGCTGATTTTTCCCCTGATCGTTTTTATTGCGATAATATTCTTTACCTCCAAGCTTGCCGGCCGTTCGGAGCTGATTGCCATTCTGGCCAGCGGTGTAACCTTTAACCGGATGCTTCGTCCCTTCATCATGGGGGGAGCCATTCTGGCCCTGATCCTTTGGCTCGCCAACATGTATATCATACCCAAGGCGCAGGGCATACGATCTTCGTTTCAGGAGCGTTATATTGACCGGAACAGTACCTATAATATCGGGGGGGGCAACTATTTGAGTTATTATCTCCGGGTAGACTCGGTTACGTTTGTGGGTTTCCGTTCCTACGATACCACGTCGAAATCGGCCAGTAACTTCTTTATGCACCGGATAAAGGACAATAAAGTCGTTTACAACCTGCGTGCGGAACGGGTATCCTGGGATACCGCGAAGCGGTCCTGGGTGCTGGATAATGCGTTGGAGCGGAAGGTGGGCGGGCTGGACGAAGAGGCGCAGCTTATCCCGAAAAAAACCGTTAAGCTGAATTTTGTTCCATCGGAGCTGAGAAAAGATGAATACCTGAAAGATAAACTGACTTCCCCGGAGTTGACCCAGTATATCCGTCGGGAGGAGCTGAGGGGAGCAGAGGGGCTGAATACCCTGAAGGTGGAACGCTACCGGAGGGATGCAACGCCCGTCGCCGTATTGATTCTGTCGGTAATCGGGGCAGTGGTTGCTTCCCGGAAAGTGCGCGGGGGGAGTGGTATGCACCTGGCGTTCGGTATTGTAACGGCAGCAACATTTATACTCATGGACCGGTTTTCGACGGTTTTTTCTACAAAAGGAAATTTCCCTCCATTGCTGGCGGCTTGGCTGCCAAACATTATCTTTGCGGGGATTGCATACTGGCTTTATAAAAAAGCGCCCAAGTAGAGATCAGCACACCCACCGGCATGAGCGGAGTTTTGCAGAGAACTCCACGATACGTATTTTTATCAGTTGAATTAAATCGTTTGTCATGGGAAATTTAAAAGAAGAGTTTAAGCTGAAGGCAGATGGATTGGCTTCAGAAATCAAAACCATATTAAAGGAGCACGGAACCAAAAAGGTAGGAGAAGTGACACTTTCCCAGATTTATCAGGGGATGCGCGGAATCACCGGTCTGGTATCCGAAACCAGCCTTCTCGATGCCAATGAAGGCATCCGTTTCCGGGGCTATTCCATCCCGGAACTGCAGGAAAAGCTCCCCAAGGCCCCCGGCGGCAGCGAACCCCTCCCCGAAGGTCTTTTTTATCTGATGCTGATCGGTGAACTTCCCACTCCGGACGATGTTGCCGAAGTTACGTCCACCCTCCAGCGCCGCTCTCATGTTCCCAACTATGTTTTCGACGCCATCGAGGCCCTGCCGGTAACTGCCCATCCCATGACACAGTTTGTGGTAGGTATCATGGCACTTCAAACCGAAAGTCAGTTCTCCAGGCGTTATGCTGCCGGCATGAACAAGAAAGACTATTGGGAGGCGGCTTTTGACGACTCAATGGACCTGATTGCGCGCCTTCCGCGCATTGCCGCCTATATCTATCGCCGTAAATACCGCAATGGGGATCATATCCAGCCGAATGGTCTGCTCGACTGGGCCGGAAATTTTGCCCATATGATGGGCTATGGCGATGAAAGCTTCAAGGAGCTGATGCGTTTGTACATGACCATTCACGCCGACCACGAAGGGGGTAACGTTTCAGCGCACACTACGCACCTCGTGGGTTCTGCCCTGAGTGATCCCTACCTCAGCTTTGCAGCGGGTATGAACGGCCTCGCGGGTCCGCTCCATGGTCTGGCCAACCAGGAGGTGATCAAGTGGATCTTTGAGATGCGCGATCAGCTGGGCGTTGAACTGCCCACCAAGGAGCAGATTGCTGCCTATGTACAGCAAACCCTCTCGGAAGGAAAGGTTGTTCCGGGGTATGGCCACGCGGTACTCCGCAAAACCGATCCCCGCTTCACCGCCCAGATGGAATTCGGTAAAAAACATATGCCCGATGATCCGCTGGTAAATACGGTATGGCGTGTTTATGAAACCGTTCCCGATATCCTGAAAGGGCTTGGAAAGGTGAAGAATCCCTGGCCGAACGTGGATGCCCACAGTGGTGCCCTGCTGGTGCACTATGGAATGGTGGAATACGAATTCTATACCGTACTGTTCGGTGTAAGCCGTGCGCTGGGTGTACTCGCCAGCCTGATCTGGGATCGGGCACTGGGACTGCCTATTGAAAGGCCCAAATCTGTTACCACAGAGAATGTTAAAGCGTGGCTGGCAGGAAAAGAAGAAATCTGGGGCGAATAATACCCTCAAAATACTATTTCCGAAAGCAGTGGTTCGTACCGCTGCTTTTTTTGTTTTAAAAATGGAAAACTTTTTTGGAAAATAGCCTGACACGCTTATCTTTGCAGTCCCAAAACGGGGAATTAGCTCAGTTGGTAGAGCGCTTGCATGGCATGCAAGAGGTCAGCGGTTCGAACCCGCTATTCTCCACCACTCTTAGCCGGATCTCAATCCGGCTTTTTTTATTGTTTACGTTCCTCCTGAAGTCCTTCTATATTTCCTGCTTCAACCATTTCTTAGATGTCCCGAAAAGTCGGGAATAATTTGATGTAGAATTTGCTTACCTCTGACGTTACTAACGCGAAGTGGTATGATTGTGTCGTTTGGAAGAATATCAAGAATTATGCAGCCTGACATTTACGTGTTATAGATATTGGTGCAAGGTGAGCCTTACACCTACCACCTACCTACACCCCCAATACCTACATCCGTGTTTTTTATACATTCGGGGCAGTAAACGGTGAATTGAAAACGGAATGGCCAAATAAGGAAAGGGAATTGTTGTTGCTCGTCGCAAAAAACGATGAGCAGGCGTTTTCAGTTCTTTTCAACGCGTTCCGAAACAAGGTGTACACGGTAGCTTACAAACTCACCGGCGCCGAAGAAAAGGCCCGGGAAATCGTTCATGAAATGGGGATTCCTTTGTTTTTGTAGCGATGAAATTGCTTTTGCCATGTTCGGATTTCCTTCTCTGCTGCTTGTGTCAAACCGACCAAAAATCCACCCGAACATGCGTTAGGGAAAAATAATCTTTTGAATCCCGAAATCAACCTTGCCCATCGAGTAACCCCATAATCGTGTTTGATGAACGGTTATGGGGTTTTCCGTTTTTCTGCTAAATTGCTCCCTAAAGTATAGCTATGAACATTCTGGAAATTCAAAACATCCACAAGGCTTACGGTCCTACCAAAGCCTTGAACGGTGTTGGTTTTGCCGTTCCAAAGGGCGCCATCTTCGGCCTTCTGGGCCCGAACGGAAGCGGAAAAACGACACTACTCAGCATTATTCTCGATGTACTGAAAGCCGATCAGGGCGCCTTTTCCTGGTTCGGCCAAAATTCGTCTACGGATTTCCGTAAACGCATCGGAACCCTTCTCGAAACCCCCAATTTCTACCACTATCTGTCGGCCGAGCAAAATCTCGAAATCACCCGTCGGATCAGTGGAAGGGGAACAAAGGAGGATATCGCCAAAGCCCTCCGTAAGGTAAATCTCTACGAACGCAGAAAGGGTAAGTTCAGCTCCTACAGCCTCGGTATGAAACAAAGGTTGGCCATCGCGGCTGCCCTGCTCGGCGATCCCACAGTGCTGGTACTCGACGAGCCGACCAACGGTCTGGATCCCGTAGGTATCGCGGAAATCCGTGCCCTCATCACCGAACTGAGCAACAACGGTCATACCGTCATCATGGCCAGCCATCTGCTCGATGAAGTGGAAAAAGTATGTACCCATGTTGCGATTATGAAATCCGGGAATCTACTGCAGTCGGGTGCCGTTGCGGAAGTGCTTTCCAGCGACGATCTGGTGGAGGTAGGTGCGGAGAATCTGAACGGCCTCGCCCGTGTAATTACACAATTGCCGGGCCTGATCAGACACACCGTCGAATCCGATAAGCTGTTGCTGACACTTCCAAATGGTTCTTCGAACCTGGAAAGGATTAACCGTTTCTGTTTTGAACACGGGTTTGTACTGAACCACCTTTATCTCAAGAAACAACGTCTGGAAGCGCGTTTCTTTGAACTTACCAACAACTAATCTGCAATGACCAATCTTTTAAAAATTGAATGGCTTAAAATAAAAGCTTATCCTGCCTTCTGGTGGGTCCTGGGTGTTACAGCACTGGCGTATCCGGGCATTAACTATGCCATGTTTAGTTTTTATAATCGTATACTGAATGATCCTAAAACTGTGGGTCCTGCAATCAAAACTATGATCGGAAATCCGTTCTCCTACAATGAAGTATGGCATACGGTAGGATATTTTTCATCATGGTTTATTCTTTTCCCCGCGATCATTGTGATTATGCTCATCACCAATGAATACACATTCAGAACAAATCGTCAAAACGTAATTGACGGCTGGACCAGAAAGCAGTTTCTGACGGCTAAGTTTCTGGATGTTTGTATTATCTCTGTTCTGATTACGATTCTTTATTTCCTGGTTTGTTTGTTGATCCGCACCAATGAGGGCGCTCTGGGGGGAGAAGGAACAAACAAGATGTATTTCATCGGCTATTTCCTGTTGCTGACTTTTTCGCAGTTATCGCTGGCCTTTTTTATCGGTTTCCTTGTTCGGAAATCCTTTATCGCATTGAGCCTCTATCTGTTTCTTTCAATGATTTTGGAGCCTTTGCTTACCGGTATTTTAGAAAGACTGAACCTTAAAATCGGACAGTTTTTTCCCTTCGAAATTTCCGATCGGATGATACCGCCCCCGGCGTTTTTCGGAAGGTTCAGTCCGGAGAAATATCAGCAGGCCATGGACAGTACGTTTACCCATTGTATTTATACCGTAATTTTCACTCTCCTGGTGTGGTTATTCTGCTTCCGGCTGAATGCCAAAAGGGACTTATAGTTTTCTCTTATGTTTAATTATCGGGCCAACGCCGTACAGGAAACTGTGCGGCGTTTTTTTGTACATAGGGAAGGGGTTGGCGGGCTCCCGTCAGCTATTTATGAGGGGAATGTCGGACATGCGATGCTTGCTGTATTTTTACAGTGTTGGGGGCTACTGAAAACGATACTGCACTTTCCGACCTCGATCTCGCGGAACTCATGAAATGCGGGAGTTTCGGGAAGAATAGGTGTTCCGGGCAATCAGGTTTATAACTGACTTGCGTTCATTTCAAGTACACATTCGCTGAAATTCTCCTTGGGGGAGAGGGTATATACTATTTAGGAATCGTATATTATCAAATGTCGGGCGAAGCCATACAGATCCGTGTACAATTTCGCCCGTTGTCGCCCGTCAGTTTGGAATAAAAAGCAAAATGAGTGCTGATTTACTGCGGACGATCGAACAAAGATTTTATCTTCTCTGTAGGTAGAATTGGAATAATAATCTTTTTCAAGGGAGTTCCCTGACAACGAGTAAATACAATTCCGCGCGCAGTTGAATACGCAATGTTACCGAGGGTTGCTGCCACTGAGGGATCTAAAAAGATATCTGTTTCTGTTTTGTCAATAAATTCCGAAAGGTTGGGAACAAAAAAATAATAATCAATTTCGAAGTGCGCCCTGGGGGAAGTGTTTTTTTCATCAGTAACCTTTGGTAATATATCAACGTCTAAGGTTAGTTTTAATTTACTTTCAATAACATTCGATGCAATTTTTATTGAAAATTGCGCTATTAGTTCTTGCGTTCCGGCAATGGTTTCGTTATGAATCTGAATATCCCCCGACTCAACGGACGCGTTAGTGATAATGATATTGTCCAACCTAAGATTCTCTATATCAAGTTGCTTTATACTCATATAGCCTCCTGCACTGTGAAATTATTGGTTTTTTTTATCGAAGAGCTTCGGTATTCTGTTTGGACACATTGCATTGCTCCGGATTCATTCACTGTAATTATACTGGCTTGCTGACTTCTCGGGATCGTTACCAATTCATAGCTAGAATGTTCGGAACTGTCGGTGCTGACATTAATTATCGATTCTCCAAATGCCGTAGAGAGTTTCGCCAGTGTCGAAATAGTAAAGTTTTGTGTTCCGGAAAGCCATTTAGATACTACTGCTTCACTTACATGCATTTTCTCAGCCAAAGCTTTTTGTTTCCCGTCAAACTTCTTTTCCAGTAGTTCATGTAGCCTATCTAAGATATCCATAGCAAGACGAACCTCTTCTTTAATTTCAGGTGCAGCTTCTTGGACGATTTTATTGAATTTTTGAAATTTCATACATCAAATTCGTGTTGATCAATATTTGGATTGTCAAGTTCTCCGTTTTTAAGTTGCTTTTGTAACTTGACGGAAATTCGTTTAGCGCGTTGGAAATGAGTTTTTACATTGGGGCACTCTTCTGGATTTAATTTCGTTTTTATGCCGCCGTTTAAAAGAATTACTTGGGTTTCTGAAATCCAAATGCAGTACAGTCTGATGCCGTAGTCTTCTGTGTTTTCTCTTTTTAATCCCGCACTCACGACAGGCATATAGTCGAAGCTTCCTTCATTGTGAAAGTAGCGCTGCTTTGCACCTCTTTCCTTTATTTCCTGAATTGCGATATACAAAACTGACAATTCTTCCTTGTGTTTTGGGAAGTCGGTTTCGTCGAATATTTCGAATTCCGTTTTGTCTGAATCTCCCAGCCTTACCGAGAAAAACTCGACTTTTTCATTCGACAACTCATCCAGCCTAATAATAACCGCTTTCAAAGAAACTTAGCTTATAAGTTAACTGCAAAATTAAGGCCTAGTTTTTGAGAATTGCAAATATTACGGGATTTCTTATAAGTAAAAGAAAAAAACAATATGTAAATCATGTTAAACGAGGTTTATGTGACGTTTTGCTAAATATTTTAGAATCTAAAATACTAATATTTTGAGGGAATTCCAACCTTTTGGGGGGGAAAAATGACCCGCAATCGTTCCCGGACTTAATTTTCCCCATTCCCCCGAAATGAACTTTATTTGGCCCGGATTTGCCGGATTTATCGGCAACATGGTAAATGAAATGCTATGAATACGCTTGTTTGTACCCGCCCCGGGCAGTTTGAATATACAACTACGGAAAAACCATCCCTCGAAAAAGGGAAAGCCATACTGCGCATCAAACGCATCGGCATCTGCGGTACCGATCTTCATGCTTTTGAAGGAACCCAACCCTATTTCGAATACCCCCGCATTCTCGGCCATGAACTGGCTGCAGAGCTGGTAGACGCCGATGGGGTCGAAGGCTTCACACCCGGCGAAGCCGTAACCCTTATTCCCTATTTCCATTGCGGTGCCTGCATTGCCTGTCGTAGCGGAAAACCCAACTGCTGCGTAAACATGAAGGTTTGCGGTGTACATGTCGACGGCGGTATGCGCGAATACCTTTCGGTTCCGTCTTCCTCCCTGCTTCACGGTAATGGACTGGAATTTGATGCTCTGGCCCTGGTAGAACCCCTCGCAATAGGCGCGCACGGCATCCGAAGGGCGGGTGTCCAACCGGGTGAATTTGTGCTCGTTATCGGCGCGGGTCCGATCGGACTGGGTACCATGGAATTCGCACGTATTGCCGGAGCAAACGTGGTCGCCCTGGACATCAGCACCAGCCGGCTGGAATTTTGCCGTACCTCACTGAACATTCCGCATACCATCAACGGAAGGGAAGAAAATGTACTGAAACGTCTGGCAGAAATCACCAACGGCGATATGCCTACGGTGGTGATCGATGCCACGGGCAATCTCAATGCCATCAACACCGGGTTCCAATACCTGGCCCACGGCGGAAGATACGTACTCATCGGACTGCAGAAGGGCGAGATCAGCTTCAGTCATCCGGAATTCCATAAACGCGAAGCTACGCTCATGAGCAGCCGCAATGCCACCACCGAAGATTTTACGCATGTCATGAATTCCATGAAGAGCGGTTTGGTTGACCCCACGGTGTACATCACACACCGGGCGCAGTTCGGTCAGGTTAAGGATCAATTCCCCGGCTGGCTCAATCCTGCATCCGGTGTGATCAAGGCGATGATCGAAATCTGATCAGAATTTTTTGAAAAGCACGCTGGCATTATGTCCGCCAAATCCAAACGCATTGCTCAGTGCATAATCGATATTTTTCTCCCGGGCCTCACCTGCCACGATAATTGAAGGATTGGGGATTTCCGGATCAAGATTCTGGATATTGATGGAGGGCGGTACCACTCCATTTCGTATGGCGTTAACCGATAGTATGGCCTCGATGGCACCGGCGGCTCCCAGCAGGTGTCCGGTCATCGATTTTGTGCCGCTGATCAACAGATTGGGGGCGTTCCCGAAAACCTTTTCAATGGCTTTGAGTTCGGCGATATCTCCCAACGGCGTGGAGGTGGCGTGGGGATTGAGATAGCCGAGCTGATCGGGGTTGATGCCGGCTTCCTCCAGCGCCAGTTGCATGGCTTTGGATGCGCCGGTTCCCTCCGGATGCGGAGAAGTCATGTGGTAGGCATCTGCTGTCATTGCAGCACCCACAACTTCCGCATAAATTTTTGCCCCTCTTTTTTTCGCGTGTTCGTATTCTTCGAGTACCAGCGCACCGGCTCCTTCGCCCATTACAAAACCATCGCGGTCCTTATCGAAGGGTCGGCTGGCGGTAGCGGGATCATCGTTGCGGGTAGACATGGCTTTCATCGCCGCGAACCCGCCAACGGACGCGGGCGTAATCGGGGCTTCAGAACCTCCGGTAATAAAGGCGGTGGCCTTACCAATCCGGATATAATTGAAGGCATCCATGATCGCGGAATTGGAGGTGGCACAGGCCGATACCGTGGTGTAGTTGATCCCTTGCAAACCGTATTTCATGGAGATCATGCCGGACGCCATATTCACGATCAATCGGGGAACGAAAAAGGGATTGAAACGCGGATTGTAATCGCCTTTTACGTAATTCTCCACTTCGTTTTCAAAGGTTTCCATACCCCCCTGACCAACGCCCCAGATCACGCCAATCTGAAAGGGATCCGTTTTCTCGATGCTGAGTCCGGAATCTTCCCAGGCCTGTGCCGCACTGTATAGGGCGTATTGGGTAAACAGATCGCTTCTTTTGATCTCATTCCGGTCGAGATATTGTGCGGGGCTGAAGGAATGGACCTCGCAGGCAATGCGTGTCCGGAAGCGCGATGCATCGAAGCGTGTGATCGTGCCTGCACTGCTTTTGCCGTTTACCGCATTATCCCAGAATGTGGCGATATCATTTCCCAGGGGATTAACGGTGCCCATCCCCGTAATTACGACTCGTTTCATGATTGTGTCTTTTGACTTCTGTTTGGAATTGATTCGAATATCCCTTTGCCACCAATCGGCTACGATCTGCATTCCATATTTCGCACGGAGCGTTGGCGATCTGCCTCACGCGTTGGATGATGCGGTTTCTGCTATGAGAAAATCGTTTTCGTTTGCCGGAGAGAAATAGTCGATTGTATTATTAATGGTTGTGTAGTAATAAGGTTCATTCAGGAAAAACAGGGCTGCGCCCCGATATCGTCGACGATGGCAGCCCTTACCGTCGGTGAATTTCTTCCCGATGCTTATCTGGAATATGGAAAGATTGTCCATCGAATTCAAATTATACCGATCGGTATATTTTATCGGCAATAGCCGGGATCAGCAAAAATCTCGTCTCTGATGATTTTTTCGATCCGGTCGAGAACGAGCATAAGGGGGCGTCGGTTGTCGGTGATTTTGGCCACGCCGATCCCGCCTTCGATCATCGCAATGAACAACTGGGCATATTCACGTGTGGGCACCGATTTAAACTCCCGTGTTTTTTTCCCTTCGTCGATAATGGAACTTACACGGTTGGTCCATACACGAAAACAGTGCTGTACATCCTCCCGGAGATAGGGGAGGTTGTCGTCGGCTTCGGTGGCCGCGTTCAGGAGCGGACAGCCGCCGTTGTCGAACACCGTTTTCCAGTTCCTGCGGTAAAAATCCACAAAGCCCAGCAATTTTTCGCCGGCCGAAGCTTTGCGTTTAAGATGGTGGTCGAGACCTTCTACCAGCAAGCCAGTATTGTATTCAAACACGGCTCTGGCCACCTCATCCTTGTTCCCAAAGTTTCCGTAAATGCTTCCCTTGGTAAGGCCGGTTACCTGGGAAATATCCGTCAGCGAAGTGCCCGCATACCCCTTCCTGTTGAATACGGGGGCTGTTTTTTCAATGATGTACCGTCTGGTACGTTCGGCTTTGGACATGGTAGGAATGTTTGTCTGATGCAAAAATACAAAAATATATCGATCGGTATATTTTTGAAGGAACCGCCCCGAAAAAAACGAACGGCCACCCGAATGCGTGGCCGTTTTATTGAAAAACATTAAATGAATGGGGCGGCTAATTTTTTTCGTGTACCGTCTTCAGCATCTCCAGGCTTTCCTGAAGGTCGGGCCCCAGCAGCTTATCCATATTCATGAACAGGAGAAAAGCATTGGTGGGGAATTTCATTTTGCTTTGGGAATCCCAGGTTACACGGGTTTTGCCGGGGGCAATTTCTTCGGTTATCATGGAGGTGTTCATTATCCCGGACATGGGCCGGATAAAACGAACTTCAATATCCACCTGTTTGCCCGGAATAATGCGTACAATTTCCTGTTCGCCTTTTCCGGCCTGTTTGTTGCCATCCCAGGCGTAGACCGATCCGACAGCCCCATCGGTGCCCCGGAATTCCTTTTTCATGTTCAGGTCAATTTTGGTCCATTTGTTGAAATGATCCTGGTTCTTCAGGTAGGTGATGTAGTCAAAAACCTGTGCCAAAGGCGCATTGATTTCGACGGTTCTGCGGATATGGTAGCCTTTGGGGGCAATCAGCGCAGCAATGATAACAAGGGCAACGATCGCCGCAATCACGATCAGTATGATGATGACGATATTCATGGTAGTCGGTTTAACGTGCAGGTTCGGCTTTAATGCCATACACCTTATGATAACAAATGTAAGATACGATTAGTATCAAAAGTAAAAATAAGGGTAACAACACATTGGCGCCAACACCTTCGAGAACAATATAACTGATGGCGGCGAACGTAAAATCGAATCCGAAACCGGCATATACCCATTCCTTCACTCTCCAGTTCAATCGGGGAATGACCAGCAGTATGGATCCGCCGACCTTGAACACCACGAGGGCTACGCCAAAATAGTCGGGATAACCGAGATGCCGGATCCCTTCTTTCGCCATTTCGGTTTGAAAGGTAAAAGCGGGCATAACGCCTTCAAAAAGAAAGATAAAAATGCTCGTGATCCAAAAGAAAATCTTGTACTTTTTCATGTTACGGGAATTTTATTTTCAGAAATTAACGCTGTAATGAACAAACCATCCGATGCCGTACCGGTCGCACAGGATGCCCATCATGTCGTTGGAGAATCCTTCGGAGTAGGGCAACTCCACGGTTCCGCCTTCCGAAAGGGCCGAGAAAATCCTTTCTCCCTCTGCTTTCGATGCAGCATGAACAACTACCCGAAAATTGTCGGCGGTTTGGTGTTCTTCCTTGATCGACTGCAGAAGATCGCAGCCCATCAGTATGCTTTCACCTTCAAGCGGCAAAGCGATATGCATGATCAGGTTACGCTCTTTTTCGCTCATCTGTTCGGTGCCGGGAACTTCCTTGTAGCGTTTGATTTCCCTAAACTCTCCGCCAAAAACGGAGCGGTAAAACTGGAATGCATCCTGTGCATTTCCATTGAAACCGAGATAAGGATTAAGCTTTGCCATTTGATTGCGTTTGTAAAACAAATCTAGGCTGATCAAAAAGAATTTCTGATGTGTTGGCACGACAATCCTGGGGGGCAATTGCGACCGGGATGCGATGGCGGGAAAGATGATCCGGATTCCCCGTGTGAAGATACAAAACCTGCGGGCCTGTTTCCGCTGATTCATGATGGATACGATGAAGTGAGTAGCACAAGGAACGATGAGCAGCGAGACGCAGGTGTTCCATAAAATCTGCATGGGAATCAATACTTTATTGCGTGTTGATAAGATTCCTGCCCCCGGATGCAACCCCGGATGAGCCGAAGCAGTCTTATCGGATTATGGTAATAAAAAAGAATCCATCGCTGCTGTTCTGCGTTTTGATGGACGCGGTTGGCTACCTGACGTATGCCGTGCCCTGGCTGGGTGAATTGGGAGATCTGTTTTGGGCGCCCGTTTCGGGGTTGGTGTTTTTCCTTGTTTTTGGTGGATGGAAGGGCGTTTTGGGCGGGGTATTCAACTTCGCCGAAGAAGTTCTTCCGGGTACCGATTTTATTCCGAGCTTCACCCTCGCCTGGTTGCTGCGCAAAATGATGCAACCCCGGCAGATCAGCACTGCGGGGAATAGGGTTCGGCCCTGGTCGGATGGACTCTAACGATTAACGTTTGCTTGCCGTTTTCTTCCGTGCGGTCTTTTTAGCGGCGGTTTTTTTGGACGTTTTCCGGGCTGTGGACCTTTTTAAGGTCTTTTTGGCCGGTGTTTTCCGCGCAGTTTTTTTCGCTGCCGATTTTTTCAACGTCTTTTGGGGTGCCGTTTTCCGCGCCGTTTTCTTCGCTGCTTTTTTTGCTGTTTTCTTGCGCGGCACTTTTGCCCCTTCTTTCCGGGCTTCGGATAAGCCTATCGCAACTGCCTGCTGGCGGCTGGTCACCTTTTTCCCACTTCCGCTTTTTAGTTTACCTTCCTTCATTTCCCGCATCACTTTTTCTACTTTTTCGCCTGCACGTTTTGAATACTTTGCCATATCCTTTGTTTTTTGATGAAGAGATTTACTTTCGGTTTCCTCGGGTTCATGGGCATCCTCGTCACTTAAAGACGACAGTGCTTTCAAGGCCTTTTGAATATCGACTCCCTTTCCAAGAACGGGGCTGAATAAATCGCCGCGTTCTTCGAGCAGGGGAATAACATTATTTAGGGTGAAGTCCTGGGTTTTCAGTCCTGGCTTAACCTCCTCCCAATGCAGGGGCATGGAAACCGTGGCGCCCGGTTTGGGGCGGACAGAGTAGGGGGCGGCCAATGTTGCCTGCGGTCGGTTCTGCAGAAAGTCGAGATAAATTCTTCCGCCGCGTTTGGATACCACACGTTCGATGGTGGTGGATTCCGGTAACTCCTGCTGAACCAGTGCAACGATCAGTCGCGCAAACTCCTTTGATTCTTCGTAGGTATACCGTGCATTAAGAGGTATGTAAATATGCAGTCCGGTAGATCCTGAAGTTTTGCAGAACGACGGTATGCCCGCGCTTTCCATGATCTGGTGGGCGACCCGTGCGGCTTCGATCACTTCTTCGAAACTTCCCTTTTTTTTGTCGGGGTCGAGATCCAGAATACACCAGTCGGGATTGTCGGGTTTGGCGATGGTACTGCTCCAGGGATTGATCTCAATACAGCCCAGATTTACCATGTACAAGAGGCTCGCTTCGTCGGTGCAAACGAGAAAATTCTTCTGGGAATTGTCGTCCTGACTTTTATAGGGAAATTTTTTGATCCAGTCGGGAATCAGGTCGGTAACATCTTTCTGATAGAAGCTTTTTCCGGCGTATCCGTTGGGATGACGGTTGAGTGAATGCGGACGGTTTTTCAGATAGGGGAGCATATAGGGGGCAACCCGGTAATAGTAGTTGAGCAGATCGCGCTTGGTGATCTTTTCTTTGGGCCAGAAGAGTTTATCCAGATTGGAGAAGGTCAGTTCGGCTTTGCCGAATTTCTTAACCTGTTGTTTTTCGGACGGATTCAACAGGGTCTTTCGATTTTGTTTGGCGGGCATGATGCTGTTTTTCAGGATTTTCGGTTTGCGCGACGGGTTTGCGGGAATGGCTTTTTCGCGAACCACTTCATTACCCGTTTTATCGGTACGCATGCCTTCGAAGGAGGGGTGGCGCATGAGTCCGTCGGCGGTGATTTCGGTATAGCTCACTTCACATACCAGTTCAGGATTGAGCCAGGTGGCTTCGGCATGGGGTGGTACGGGTCGGAAACGCGAAGGTTTGTTGATATCGGGTTCCTGACTGAATGGGCTGGTTTTCCGGATCAGCGGTTGGAAGGATTTAAGCATTTCCTTTTGCTGTGCATCCGAGAATCCGGTACCGATTTTTCCCGTATAGATCAACTTCCCATTATCGTGTACCCCTACAAGCAATGAACTGAACGCCTTGCCGGACCCTTCGTTGCGTGTGTATCCCCCGATCACCACTTCGTGACGTTGACCGATCTTCATCTTCAGCCAGTCGCGGCTTCTTTCACCCGGAATATAGCGGCTCTCCTCCCGTTTCGCCATGATGCCCTCAAATCCCAGTTTGGCGGCTGCGGCCAGCAGGGAAGAAGCATCGGTTGAAAACGCTTCGCTGAGTCGGATGATGCCTTCCTTTCCCGCTGATTTGATCTGTTCTTCCAGAATCTTTCTTCTCTCCGCAAGGGGCAATTCGGTAAGATCGTATCCGTTGAGCCAGAGAATATCAAACACGTAATAAACCAGGGCTCCATCGGCTTCGCTGCGCCAGTTTTGCAATGCCCCGAAATCGGATCGGCCTTGTTCATTCAACACGACGATTTCCCCGTCGACAATAGCTTTTATCGGCCATTTTTGGACGGCGTCAAATATGGGATAGAATTTTTCGCGGAAGGATTTATTGTTTCGTGAAACCAGCTCGGTTTTGTTTCCATTGATGAGCGAAACAGCGCGGTACCCGTCCCACTTGATTTCGTAGAGCCAGCCTTCGGCATCAAAGGGATCGGAAAGCGTGGCCAGCATGGGTTTGAAATTAATGGGGAAACGTTTCTTTGTACCCTTTGCTGCTGTGTTTTTTTTGACGGATTGTTTCCGCGGAGTGGACGGAGAGGATTTGGTTTTGGTCGTTTTTGTTTCTTTCTTATCGGCGGCTTTGGCGTCTTTCGCTACAGCCTTCAATGTTTTGCCGGAAAGTACGGATTTGTTTTTCGAAGTAATATCAGAGGCCGATGCATATTCATCGCGGTGTTTGATCAACAGCCACGAGTTCTCGGACTGTTTGGTTTTTACGAGTGCAAACTCGCCCTTGAGTTTTTCGCCGCTCAGTCGGAATTTCAGGGAACCTTCGCGGAGTTGTTTGAGCAGGGCCCTGTTCTGCGCCTGCTTGGATCCGGAACTTTCGAGAGGGGTATAAAAACCCTGGTCCCAAACGATCACGGTACCCGCTCCGTAGTTGCCTTCTGGAATGGTTCCTTCAAAATCGCGGTAGCTGTAGGGATGGTCTTCGACCTGCATGGCCAGACGCTTCACGGCAGGATCGGTGGACGGACCTTTGGGGACCGCCCAGCTTTTCAGTACGCCGCCCATCTCGAGACGAAAATCGTAGTGCAGTCGGGATGCAGCATGTTCCTGCACAACGAAGCGGAGTTGTTTGTCGTTGGCTTTACCGCCCGTAGGTTCGGGGGTTTTGTCGAAGCTTCTTTTTTTTCTGTATTCCTGAAGGCCCATATTGCAGAGGATTAGGAGGCTCGTTTTTTGGCCGGTTTAAGACTGGCTTTCAGTTGTGAAAGCAGGTCGGTATCCCGGGAATAAACCACTTTCAGCTTTTTAACCGGCGTTTTTTTGCCGCTGGCTTTTGCCTTGATGATTTTCAGCAATTCGTTTTTGTATTCGTCCTTATATTGGCGGATGTCGAATTTGGCGGAATATTGTTTGATGAGCTGGAGTGCCATATCCAATTCCTTTTTGGAAACCGTGCCGGTGGGGATGGCGATTTCCGGCTCGCGGAGTTCCTCTTCGAAGCGGAGTTGTTGAAGGAGGAGATAGTTATCGCGCGGACGGATGACGGCCAGATGCTCCTGCGATCGCAGTACGAAACGCGATAGACCCGTCTTTTTTGTTTTTTTGAGCGCCTGGTGAAGAAGTTTGTAGGCTTTTTCACCGCCCTTTGCCGGTTCGATAAAATAGGGGTTTTCAAAATAGATATCATCGATTTCGGTTTCCGTAACGAAGGACTCGATTTCGATGATTTTACTTTTCTTGGGGCTGGCCGCTTCAAAATCCTCGTCTTCAAGAATAACATAATCGTCCTTGTACATATAGCCCTTTACAATTTGATCCCAGGGGATCTCCTTGCCTGTTTTTTCGCTTACCCGTTTGAATTTGATATTGCTGCCGCTTTTTTTATCGAGCATGTCGAGATTAAGCCGGCTGTCCTGAACGGCGGAGTATAGTTTAATCGGGATGTTTACGAGCCCGAAACCAATTGATCCTGACCAAATTGCCCTCATCAGCTGGTGTTTTTGAAGATTATGTAAAAAATCATGCCCGCCCCGAACCGGCTGGCACAGCTTTTTCATCAACAGTTTCTCCCGATTAGTTGTTGGTTATGGGAAAATGTATTCCGCAATCAAAAAATTAATTAAAACATGTCATACGCTCGTTATAAGGCCTGTATTGATGCCTGCCTTCGTTGCGTGGCTGTGTGTACCGACTGTGCCAGCCAATGTATCCGCCATGAAGGGGGCCACCATCACCTGGCGCGTTGTATTCAAACGGATCTCGACTGCGCTGCGATCTGCGAAACCGCTGCGAAGCTGATGAGTTCGGGCAGCGAGTTTGCACGCGAGTTGTGCAAACTCTGCGCAAAAATCTGCCGGGCGTGTGCGGAAGAGTGTGAAAAGCATATTGAGATGTCGCACTGCCGCGACTGCGCCGTGGTGTGCAGCGAGTGTGCAGATCTCTGCGAAAAAATGAGTTAATCCTGCTTCATGATACCGAATGAAAAGCTGAGGATCTTTTTTACAGACTACGAAAACCGGGTGAACAATGCTCTGAAGGATCCTGCGCACCTCAATCTGGACGACACGGCGGATTGCTTTTGTTCCTGCTTTGTCGGCGCTTCCCCTTCGGGCGTACGATGCGGGGCCAACGATGAGTATTTCCGGCAGGCCGTATCAGAAGGGTATTCCTTCTACCGAAGGATCGGTACGGGATCCATGCGTATTCTCAAAATCGACTTTACGGAAATTGACGGGTATCATGTAATGGCCCGCGTGACCTGGGACAGCCGGTACATGAAGAAGGATAAGGAAATCGCCGTCAGTTTCGACGTTGTGTACCTGCTCCAGATACTCGATGACAAGCCGAGGATATTCGCCTATATCACGGGTGATGAGCAGGCGGTACTACGTGAACACGGGTTGCTGGAATAGCCGGCCACGCAGGCAGAATTTGCAGATTTCAATTTTTTATCGTAACTTTTATAGATAGTCCTCCCCGATCAGGGCCTGGTTTGCCCGTTTCCCTTCACGATCCATTTGTAGCTGGTTAGCTCTTCCAGCCCCATCGGTCCCCTCGCATGAAGTTTCTGGGTGCTGATGCCGATTTCTGCGCCGAGGCCAAATTGCGCACCATCGGTAAAGGCCGTGGAGGTATTGGCATACACGGCAGCGGCGTCGACCCTTACCAAAAACTGATCGATGTTTTCCGGGTTTTCCGAAATGATGGCTTCGCTGTGGCGGGAGCTGTATTCAGCGATATGATCCAGTGCTTCGGCAAGATTTCCGACCGTTTTTATGGCCATTTTCAGCGAAAGGAATTCGGTTCCGAAATGTTCGGGTTCGGCCTTATGAAGCAGTTCCCGAGGGTAGGAGTCGTTGAGCGCCTGAAAGGATTCCTCGTCGGCAAAGATTTCCACCTGCTTGTTGGCCAGATCGGCGCTGAGTGCGGGCAGGTCGGAAAGACGGCTTCGGTGGATCAGGAGGCAGTCGAGCGCATTACATACGCTGACGCGGCGGGTTTTGGCGTTGGTGATGATGGCTTTCCCTTTTTCCAGATCACCGGATTCATCAAAAAAGGTGTGTACGATACCGGCACCGGTTTCGATAACGGGGATGCGACTCTGGCGGCGAACATGCTCGATGAGCTGCTGGCTGCCGCGGGGAATCAGTACATCCACAAATCCTGTTGCATTGAGCAGTGCATCGGTAGCGGCTCTTTCGGCGGGTAGAAGGGTTACCACATCTGGATTGATTTGATGGGCTGCCAGCACGTCGCGGACGACCGCAACGATAGCGAGGTTGGAGGCTTCGGCATCACTACCGCCCTTGAGGATGGCTACGTTTCCGGTTTTGAAACAAAGTGAAAACACATCGAGTGTAACGTTGGGGCGTGCTTCATAGATGATGCCCACAACTCCGAGCGGTACCCGTATTTTGGTTATTTCCAGACCGTTGGGACGGGTAGTAGTGGAAATTTCCGTTCCCAGGGGATTGGGCAATGCGGCCACATTGCGGATATCGGAAGCGATTCCGGCAATACGTTCCTCGGTGAGTTGCAGTCGGTCGTATTTGGGGTCCGTTGCCGACATGCGTGTCAGGTCCTGTCGGTTGGCTTCCAGGATTTCCTGCTGTCTTTTCTCGACGGTATCTGCTACATCTCTTAATACTGACTGCACCCGGCTATCGTTGAGTCCGGCCAGCGAACGGGCCGCTTGCTGTGCATTCCGGAAATAGATTTCGTAGTCCATAAATTTCAGTTACAACGCTGCATAAAAATAATCGTAGTGAACCAGTTCCTTCTGTTTTCTTTGCCCCATCCGCTCTCTGGCTTTATCAGAGCCGTATTGTGCAATGCCGAGCCCGATCAGCTGGTGTTGTTCGTCGATGACGCGGATGATATCGCCTTTCTGGAAATCGGAGCGGATTTCGGTGATGCCCACCGGGAGCAGGCTGGCTGCTTTTCCCGACAGGAGGACATCGCGGGCTCCTTCATTCACCACGACCACGCCGGTAGCCGCATTTTCCGAAGCCGCAATCCATTTTTTGGTGCCGGAAGTGGTTTTGGACGGAACAAAGCGGGTATGCTTTACCGTTCCATTGAGCACATGTTCGAGGATATTGTCGCGCGTGCCGTTGGCGATATGCACCGGGATGCCGAGACGGGCCACTTTTTGGGCCATGGCCGATTTGGTGATCATGCCCCCGCGGCCGAACTGCGATTTTCCCGGCGCGATAAAGGAGGCGAAGCTGGTTTCGCCGGCGCTGATTTCTTCGAGTACGTAGGCGCCTTCCTGGCGGGGATCCCCGTTGTACACGCCATCCACATTGGAAAGGATGATGAGGGCATCGGCATTGAGCATGGCGGCCACCAGTCCTGCGAGTTCGTCGTTGTCGGTAAACATCAGCTCGGTTACGGAAACCACGTCGTTTTCGTTTACAATGGGAAGGGCTTTGTTCTGAAGCAGCACCTCGAAACAGTTTTTCATGTTCAGATAGTGCTTGCGGTCGCGGAAATCTTCCTTGGTGACCAGCACCTGGGCGCAGATCTGTCCGTATTCTTCCAGAAACTGGGAGTAAACATTAATCAGTTTAACCTGTCCGATGGAGGCCAGGAGCTGTCGTGCGGCGATGGCATCGGTTTTTTCCGGAACGGAGATGAGGCTTCTGCCGGCGGCTACCGCTCCCGATGAAACCAGCACCACTTCCATTCCCTTCTTTCGGAGAGAGGCAATTTGCTCGGTGATATTACGGATGCGCGGCAGATTGGTAAGTCCGTTGTCCTGCGTCAAAACGTTCGATCCTACTTTAACTACAATCTTTTTATAATGGCCGCTCATGTTGGAATGAATGTGAATTTCAGCTACTAAGATATAACATTATCCGTCGTGGTCTGTCCTGCGGCTTCCCAGTCCAGGTTTTCCGGAATGTCAATTTTCTGAAACTCCGCGAAATGTGTAATTTTAGAGATTAATACAACAGGATACGTTTGTCGGAGCTATTACCAAATGATGAGACCCTAATTGAACGGCTGAGGGACGGGGATGATGACGCATTTGCCGTCCTGTATCATCGTTATGTTTCCGACCTATTTCGGTACGCCAACAATGTGTTGAAAGATCCCCAGGCGGCGGAAGACATTGTACAGGAATTATTCACCAATCTTTGGAAATCCAGAAATACAATAGAAATACGGGTATCGGTCAAGGCTTATCTGTACACCGCCAACCGGTATCTGATTCTGCGTGCCATCCGCGATCGGCAGAAGCAGACAGCTCTGTTTGAAAATCTTGAACTGAGAATCTGGGGACCGCCGGATCCGGAAAATCTTCTTTATCAGAAAGAGTTGAAATCGAGGGCTCGGTTGCTGGCAGAGGGTTTGCCCGATAAATGCCGGGAAATTTATATACTCAGCCGGGAGCAGCTGCTCTCCAATAAGGAAATTGCCCAACGGCTCGGCATTGCCGAGAAAACCGTTGAAAATCAGCTCACTATCGCATTGCGTAAACTGCGTTCGGGCATCGGAATCGTGATTGCCTTCTTCCTTTGATATTAAAATATAAAATATACAAACTTCCTTTGGGGGGAAGAGAAACTTTTATACTCTATACGTTAAATCGGACCACTATTTTGGAAAAGAAACACTTTCTAAAACTGATCGAAAAGCACCTTGCGGGAAAGACCGACAGCGTGGAGCAGGAAATGCTGAAAAACTATTTGGATAGTTTTCAGGATTCGGAGGCACGTGACATAGATGGGTATGCGGATCCGGAGTGGGAGCGTCGGTTGCTGAAGCGGATTCAGGAAGATAAAAAGTCGACGCCGAAAATCGTACGGATTTTCAGGTATAGTGTGGCGGCAGCTGCGGTACTGCTGTTGGCCGGCGCGGGATGGTGGTATATGAACCAGAAGTCAGGGGGGGGAAACAGCGTTGCTCAAACGCCGGAGACCATCGTCCCTGGGACATCCGGAGCCGTACTGGTTTTGGAGGACGGACGGGTTATTGAACTCGACAGCACGCAGATGAATGGTGTGCGGACCCTTGCCGATCAGGCCGGAAGTGAGGCCCTGGCGGAGAAGGGCAGATTGGTTTATCGGATAAAGGACGAGGCTGCTGATGCGCCGATCGGCTACAATACGGTAAAAACGCCCCGTGGCCGGCAAATGGAGCTCGAACTTCCCGATGGCACCGTTGTCTGGCTGAATGCCGGTTCGTCGATTCGGTTTCCCACCCGATTCGTGGGACCGGAGCGTAGGGTGGACGTTACCGGGGAGGTTTGTTTCCGGGTGGCGCCCAATGCTGATCAGCCTTTTATCAGTTCGGTAAAAAACTATGAGATAAAGGTACTCGGAACCTATTTCAATATCAATGCCTACGATGATGAGCCTTACGTAAAAACCTCGCTGCTCGAGGGTAAGGTGGCGATGTATACCAAAAACGCCGCTCATCAGTCGCTGGTGCTGAGTCCCGGCCAGGAGGTGAAAGCCTCGGGAAATGATATGACGTTGTCGGATAACAGCGATGTGGTAATGTCGGTTTCCTGGATCCGGGGAATGTTTTCGTTCCGGAGTGCGGATTTGAGAATGGTATTGCGTCAGGTTTGCCGTTGGTACGATCTGGATGTGGAATACAGGGGCGATGTAGATGCACGGTTTTCGGGCAGCGTGTTTCGTTCGGAGCGTATTGATAAACTACTTGAGATAATTGCCTATACTTCGGATGTGTCGTTTCAGCTCGAAGGAAGAAAGCTGATTGTAACACCGGGAGGAAAAGGCAGATAAACTGGAACAAACGGATTTACTAACCAAAACCCATAACTGAGAAAATTTATGAATTGATCCCGTAACTGACTTAGGCAGGAAATTCCAGGACAAAAAAACCGGAGTTGTTGCGACCAACTCCGGCTGGTGGTCCGGGAATTCAAAAAACGTAGATGATTTCTTGATTTTTCAACCAAACCACTTAAAAGTATGATTTTACTTTTAAACAGCCAACTTATGCGGTTAAGGCTGTTGTTAACCAAGGCCGGGCGACGGCTATCGGGCTGCGTGGAGCAGACCATCGGCGCTGTTTCCCTAAAGCAACTGATTATGCAGATTAAGCTAACTGTTATCTTTTTGTTTTTACTATTGTTTGATGCCGGCGCAAAAGGGGTTGCCCAACGGGTGACTATCGAAGTTCGCAACCCGTCGTTGAAAACGGTGATCGAAAAGATCGAGAAACAAACCGGCTTTGTATTCTTCTATAACGAAAAAGAGGTGGATCTGACCCAAAAGATCACGCTGAATGCCAAAAGCTTCGAGCTGAATGAATTGCTCGAACGGAGTTTTGGGGAGCAGGATCTGAGTTTTATCATCTTGAATAATACCATTGCCATCCGGAAAAAGGGCACAGAGGTGGTCGCTGATTTTTTCCGGAAGCCACCGGTAACAATGGCCGGTGTTGTTATCGATGCGGTTACGGGAGCACCCCTGGAGCGCGTTACCATTTTGGTGACCGATGCGGAACAGGGAGTTCTCACAAACGCCAGGGGGGAATTTTCGCTGATTGCGCCCGAAGGAAAGGAAGTTGTTTTTTCCTATGTGGGCTACGAGCCGGTGAAAATCAAGTCCCGTCATGAGTTGGGCATGGTGATCCGAATGAAGCCCGCTGTTAAGGCGATGGACGAAACCGTGGTCATTACCGGTATTTACAATCGGAAGGCTGAAAGCTTTACGGGTTCCACGCTTAAAGTTACCAATGAAGAACTCCGCAAGGTAGGTAATGCCAACGTGTTTCAGGCGTTGAAGAATATTTCTCCCTCCATGTTTCTGGACAATTTTACCATGGGCTCCAATCCGAATACCCTTCCCGATATGCAACTCCGCGGCACCTCTACTTTTGGAAGTGATGCTTCCGAAGCAGCGGCTTCGCTGAAAGGCAACTATGTTAAGAATCCCAATGAGCCGCTCTTTATTCTCGACGGTTTCGAGGCTACGGCCGAACGGATTTTTGACCTCGACATCAACCGGATTGAGTCGGTAACCATTCTGAAGGATGCGGCATCAAAAGCCATTTACGGTTCAAGGGCAGCCAACGGCGTTATTGTTGTGGAAACCAAGAAAACGACAACAGGGCAAACCCTGGTACACTATAATGGTAGCATCGACGTTGAACTTCCCGATCTGACCAGTTATAACCTGGCAAATTCCTTTGAAAAGCTCGAAGCGGAACGTTTGGACGGAATGTATATCGACAGAAGGTCTAACACAGCGCACGAAAATATCGCTCTCCAGCAGCTTTACGAATCCCGGCGGAAGCTCGCGCTTGAAGGGTTGAATACCGACTGGATAGCCAAGCCGCTCCGCAATGGGGTAGGGCAACGCCACACACTCGGCGTTGAACTTGGTGCAAGAGATCTCCGTTTGATCGCTGATGTCTCTTACAGAGATGTTCAGGGTGTTATGCGCGGCTCCTCCCGTAAGAACGTTACGGCGAACATGAACGGTTCTTATCGGCTGAACAATTTCCTGTTCCGCAATATCATGAGTGTAAACAGCAATACGGCGAATGAGTCGCCTTACGGTACATTTTCGGACTATGCCCAAATGAACCCCTACTGGCGTGCAGTAAATGCGGATGGAACCATCCCTTATCTCGCAGAACTGGGACCGAATGGAGAACGGTACACCAACCCGCTGTTCAACTCAACGATCAACACCAAGATACAGTCGACCTATTTCAACTTTACCAACAACTTCTATCTGGAGTGGACGATGATGCCGGGATTGAAAGCCATCGCCCGCGCGGGTGTTGACGTTAAGCGTTCTGATGCTGATGAGTTTTATCCCGCCGCACATACACGGTTCGACAACTACCTTAATCTCAATTCTGAAAGGTCCCGGAAGGGGTCCTATCAGGTGAATAACGGCAAGAGCAATTTCCTTTCAGGGGACTTCAACGTAAACTACTCTAAAGTTTCGGGGAAAAATAGCTTATTCACCAACGTTGGTTTCAATATCAATGAGCGTCGTTACAATGAGATCATTCACCTCGTGGAGGGGTTTTCGAGCGACAGACTTGAAAACATCATTTTCGGCCGAGCTTACGCCTATGAGTCCAGGCCTACCGGTGTGGATGCGATTTCCCGTGAAGCTGGATTTCTGGGAGCCTTCTCCTACATGTACGATGGACGTTACATGGTTGACCTCACCTATCGCCGCAGCGCCAACTCCAATTTTGGTGCCGACAGGAAATGGGGGAATTTCTGGAGTATAGGTGCCGGTTGGAATCTGCATGAAGAGCGCTTGTTCCAGAACTACAGCTGGCTGCAGCAATTCAAACTACGTGGATCGATCGGTGCAACCGGGAATCCAAACTTTACCAACAATGCTTCGATCCCCACATACCTCTACTATTTGGAATCCCAATACCAGGGTTTCCCGGGATCTTATCTGAACAGCCTGGCCAACAGCACCCTGCAATGGGAATCCAAGCTCGACTATAACCTCGGAGCCGATATTCGCATCAAAGGTTTGACCCTTCGTGCAGAACTGTACCAGAGCTACACCGAGAATCTGGTGACGGCCATGAGTGTGCCGACATCAACCGGTTTTGCCACCATGTCTGAAAACATTGGGAAGGTGAAGAACTCGGGTTTTGAGATCTACGGTAATTATGTTGTGTACCAGAAAGGAGCAAACTTCATCAGCATTAACGCAAGTATCGAGACGAATAAAAACAAAATCGTGAGTCTGTCGAACGCCATGAAGGCCTACAACGACAGAATGGATAAAAAAGCCGCGGATCTTGGAACAGGAACACCGGTGAAAAAATACTACGATGGTGCGTCGATGAATACCATCTGGGCTGTTCCTTCACTGGGGATTGATCCTTCAACCGGTCGTGAAATCTACATTGCCAGGGACGGTTCAACTACCTATAACTGGAATGCGGCCAACATGGTGGCTGCAGGAAATTCGCTTCCGGCATACCAGGGAGTGTTCGGCATCAGTGGTGAATATCGCCGCTTCGGCTTGACGGTAACTGCACGTTACCTCGGTGGTGGCGACCTGTACAATCAAACACTGGTTGACCGGGTTGAGAACGTGAATATGCTTTACAACGTAGATCGCCGCGTACTGAACGGACGCTGGCAGTATCCCGGACAACAGGTGCTGTTTAAAAAGCTGGGTACCTACGTTTATGTAAACGAAGATGGATATTCGGAGACGAGACAGGAAATGACAAGGGCAACATCCCGTTTTGTTCAGAAACGCGATGAGCTGGATATCGCAGCGGTAAACGCTTATTACTATATCAGTCCGGCAATCGCGCGAAAGCTTGGAATGCAACGCCTGAAAGTAGCGTTCAACATGAACGATCTGGTGAAATTCTCAAGTATCCGTATTGAGCGCGGAACCGAATATCCGTTCTCAAGAACGCTTTCGTTCTCTGTTTCTGCAACCTTTTAAAACTGAATCATGTTATCTCTAACAAAATATTATTGCCGGCTTTTGATCTTCTCAGCACTGATTGTGCTGTCGGCTTCCTGTAAAAAAGGATGGTTGGACGAAACCTCTTCTGCCCAGATATCCTCCGAAGCTCAGTTTTCCACCGAAGGTGGATTTCTGGATGCGTTGATGGGGGTGTATATCAGCATGACTCAGCCCGATGGATATTCCCGTGATATGGGCTGGTTTCTGATGGATCATCTTTCGAGGACCTTTGTCACATCCATCTATAGTTATGATTATCTCGACTTCGAGAACTTCAATTATTACAGCACCCGCTCGAAGCCGGTGGTTGATCGGATTTGGGCCCGGGCCTACCACACCATCGCCAATATCAACAACGCCCTCAATGCTCTTGAAGAGAAAAAGGCAATTCTTGATCCGATTAACTATACGCTGATCAAAGGTGAGCTGCTGGCGCTCAGGGCTTTCAATCATTTTGAACTGATGCGTGTTTTCGGACATTCCGGTTATGCCAACCGTCCGGAACTGGCGTCGAAAAAAGCAATTCCCTACGCTACGGAATATTCGAAAAAGTTTCCGGATCAGTACAGCTATCAGGAAACCTTCCTTAAAATGGAAAATGACATCAATGCTGCGTTGGAATTGCTGAAGAAAGACGATCCGATTTACACCAAAACCTCAAGGCCCGCGGGTTACTATGATCATGTAAATCGCAACGGTTTTTACGACAACCGTGAGCTTCGCATGAACTATTATGCCGCACTGGCACTGAAGGCTCGTGTACTTATGTGGCAAGGGACAGCTGAAAAGAAAGCGCAGGCTCTGACCATCGCCCGTGAGGTAATCAACGATGCTCCGGCTGCTCTGATTACTTCCAATCCGGGAAATAACCATGTTCTGAAAGGAGAAGATCTTTTCACCCTAAATGTGCAAAGGCTGGATGAAATTGCCGACCTGTACCTGAACGGGAATAATCAGACCCTCGGAGGTGCGGCATATCTTATTCAGGCGATGGCCGACGAGATTTACGAAACCGCCAATCCCAACATTGGTTTGGTGGATTACCGTTATACTACGCTGCTGGAACTGCAAATGCTTGGACGTGTTCCGATTCGCCTCCGTCAGGCGGGAAAATCAATCGAGTCGGGGTATCGCGAACGTTTACCCATGATCCGGATTTCCGAGATGTATTATATCGCCGCGGAAGCTCAGCTGGAAACCAATCTTGCCGGAGCCATTGCTGACCTGAATACCGTAAGGAGGGCCCGTGGAATTATCGACGATATCGATGCAGGCGCCTCCAAACAAACGGTAGAAGAGGAGATCACCAAGGAGTATCGTAAGGATTTTGTGAGCGAGGGGCAGCTTTTCTATTATTACAAACGCAAAGGCTTCACTACCTTTTCCGGGCTGCCGACAGGAAAAGTGGCCGACGATGCGCTTTATATGCTCCCGTATCCCGACAATGAGTTTGAGTTCGGGGGTAGAGTTCAATAAACCAAATTAATCAGTCAACCTAAAATAGACAGATCATGAAAAACTATATTTCATTTCTGCTGCTGACCGGATTCTTTTTTGCAGGCCTCGTTTCCTGTAAAAAATCGGATGTGCTTTCCTTTCAGGCTCAGTCTGCAGTGAACTTTACCGGAACCAGTTCCGAGTATAGTTTTCTCGGGAATGCCACCGGCGAATATATAGAAGAAATTCCCGTTCGCATTATCGGCGAAGCCTCATCAAAAGAACGCTATTTTTCTGCGGAAGTCGTAAGGGATACGGTTACCACAGCTGCTGATAATCTTTATGAAATCATTGGCGGAGTAGTTCCGGCCGACTCCTATACCGGCGTGCTTCGTGTAAAGGTTAAGAACGATCCGTCTCTCCGCACCCAAAAAGTGGCGGTAAAAGTGCGGATTATTTCTGCGGGGGATTTCGTTGCGGGGAATACGGAAACAAGCACATTTATTGTTCGCTGGTCCGAGCAAATTGTGGTTCCCGCCTGGACCTATTTCCGGTACTTCTTTACTTCCGTGGCCAGTACCAAGGCTTATCAGCTGATCGTGCAAACCACCGGGTTAAAAACGCTTACCGCTACCGAGTATCAACGTGTCGTTACTCCCGCCGGTGCGGAGGCGCTCGGACGGGTTTTTGGCGACTACGTAAAGCAATGGAACCTGGATCATCCGAATGATATTCTCCTGCATGATGATGGAACCCAGGCTGGTCAGCCGATCGTTCCGCTATATTGGACAAAATCGAAATATAACTAATCGATTCCGTTTATTGTTTAACATGTGATGCCCCGCATCTCTTTTATACGACAACAAATGACAAGAAAAGTCTTGAAATATTTATGTGCTGCATTTCTTTTGGGGCTGGCTTTTGCCGCTTGCCGGAAAGATGACAGTACGCTTGATACAAACAAGATTCAGGCGGTAGATATCGATACTGCCGGAATCGGCGCACTTTCGGTTTTTCAGTACGATACATTGATTATTCAACCGAATCTGAAATTTGGAAATATCCCGGCCGACCAACTTTCCTACGAATGGAAAATTAACCTGGCGCCCAATGATACCGTGTACGATGTACTGTCAACAGAGAAATTTCTGAAGGCAGAAATCCGTTTCCGTCCGACCTCGGCGGGTTATTACCATCAGGTCGTTTATACGGTGACCGATAACCGGAACGGACTTCGTTACACCAAGGCCTTCAACCTAAGCATTCTCAACAATATCGGGGAAGGACTCGTAATCGCCGAAAGTCACGATGGTGTGAATACGGACATCAGCCATCTGATGATGCCCTGGGTTACCCCCAACTATACCGGCGAGGATCTGAAACGTAATGTATTCTCTTCCGTAAACTTCCAGACCATCCCCGGAATTGTAAAGGATATGCGCTTCTACAAGTTTAGCGGTACCCAGGTGATAACCGGTATTACCGATAACTCGATCTTTAACATCAAAACCCTCGATTATACGCTTGCCGGTACCAACGACGACCTGTTCTTTGCTCCGCGTCCCAACCTTGCTCCTGAGGCACTGGGATATATTTATCAGGGGGATATGTACGTGGGAGAGGGTACACTTACCGGAGCCTTTATGGAAATTACGGCGAAGTTGCCCCTTCCTATCGATGCGAAGTTTGTAGTTCCGGGCAAGGTGGCGTTCAACTCCTATAATTACGACAATACCAATGTTCGGGTGAATTTCTACGACGAGGTGAATGGTCATTTTGTCTATCTTTCTTCTATCCAATCCTTTGGCGACAGAGAAATGCGCAAATATCCGTCTGTTGTTGGCGGACCATTTGATCCGGCAAATCTGCCGAACATGAAAAATCTGGCTGCCGGCACAAACGGCGATAACGACTTCGTTCATATTCTGCGTAACAAAAACACGGGTAATACCGGCATCTACCTCTTCGACCGCGGTGGCTGGGATAGCGATAACTATTTGATACTTCCCCCTACCATCAGAGGTTACTTTGATATCTCCAACGCTCCGGGAATCGCCGAAGCCCATCACTTTGTAATTACTGATGATCAGAACGTTATTTATTACGTTTCCGGAAACAAGGTACATGCCATAATTTATGGCGGCGGAAACCCGGTATATCAGGAACGCTATACGCTCGAGGCCGGTGAAGAAGTTACGGCCATGAAAGTGTTTCAGCAGGGTTTGTTCCCCTATGTAGAGGCGACACTTCCTACCAACAACAAGGTGCTGATTATGGCTACCTACAAGGGTGGCGAAGGGAAGCTGATGCTGTTCCCAATCACCAACCTCGGAATCGGAAACCTCGACAATGCGAATAAAAAAGTTTATACAGGTTTTGGAAAAATCTCCTGTGTGACCGCCCAGAAATAGGTTCCTTTATTAAACCTTTTGCATAAGGCAGGCCGGGACCCACTCCCGGCTTGCTTATGTTTCATTAATTCTCCCAAAAATTTTATGAAGTACACGTGTTTGAAAGCTTCTGCTTTTTCGCTGCTGATGATGGCCGCTGTGTTTGATGCCGACGCGCAGACCAAAAAGCAGACTGGTGTTGAAAAGAAAGATTCGACGACTGCTCAGAAAGACTCGCTTCCGAAGAAGAATAGCTACGCCGACCTGGTGAAATCACCCCAGCGCCAATCGCTCGGGTTGATGAACCTCTACTACAAAAACCAGAAACTCTATCTGGAAATACCGCTGAGCCTGATGAATAAGGATATGCTTATCGCATCCACCATTTCTGAAATCAGCGACAACCTCGAAGGATTGGTAGGTTCCAAACCTCAGGACCCCCTGCATGTTCGCTGGGTACACAACCACTCAACCCTTCTGCTCTGCAAAATGGAAACCGGTGAAATTGCCCCCGAAAGCGAAACCGGAATCCGTCAGGCCCTGCAGAAAAACAGCATCGGGGCCATCCTGAAACTCTTTCCCGTTCAGGCCTATAACCCCACAAAAACTACGGCTGTTATTGATGTTACCGACCTTTTCCTGGCCGATTTTAAGGAGCTGTCACCCTTCGGTGCCTTCAGTATGTACCGTTCAAGCGGTTACAAGATCACGGAGAGCTTTAAAAAAGATCGCTCCTTTATCGGCGAAATCAAGTCGTTCGACGATAACCTGATGGTAAAAAGCCATCTTTCCTATGAGAATACGTTTTCCAATGGACAACGGACCATCGCGAAGGATAGGCCGACAACCGTTGTGCTGACCCGTACCATGCTTGTGCTCCCCGATACGCCGGTACGTCCGCGTATCGCTGATCCGCGGATCGGTGTATTCACCACAAAGAAAAAGTTATTTACATCGGCAGATAATAAAACGGCCGACGTCTACTTCGCACGTCGTTGGAACCTGGTTCCCAAAGATCCCGCTGCTTATGCTGCCGGCCAACTTACCGAACCGGTAAAACCCATCGTTTTCTATATCGACAACGATTTTCCGGAAGAATGGAAGCCTTCCATCCGCGAAGCGGTGAACAGCTGGCAGACGCTGTTTGAATCTATCGGGTTCAAAAACGCTATTGTTGCCCGCGACTTTCCTAAAAATGATTCCACCTTCGATCCGGATAATCTTAAATTCAACTGTGTTCGTTATGCGCCCGCAGCGATCGCCAATGCCATCGGGCCTTCCTGGGTTGATCCCCGTTCCGGTGAAATCATCAACGCATCCGTATACATCTTCCACGATGTGGTGAAACTCCTCAGCAACTGGATGTTCATCCAAACAGCGCCGGCGGATAAATCCGTTCGCTCCGGTATTCTTCCGGATCAACACCTGAAAAAGGGCCTGGAGTATGTCGTGCGTCACGAAATCGGTCATTGCCTCGGCTTTATGCACAACATGGGCGCATCATCGGCAATCCCGGTTGATTCACTTCGGTCCGCATCCTTTACGTCCCAATTCGGAACCACCTACTCCATCATGGATTATGCCCGCTTCAACTACGTGGCACAGCCGGGTGATGTAGAAAAGGGGGTAAAACTGACGCCGCCGCAGTTCGGCATCTATGACCAATATATTGTTGACTGGACCTATACCTATTTCCCCGAATCTGTTTCCGCGGAAAAGGAAAAGGAAATCCTGGCGGCCAAGATTTCTGCGAAAGCCGGTGATCCCCGCTACCGTTACGGAGAACAGCAGAGCAGCATATTCGACCCGTCTTCACAAACCGAAGACCTGGGCGATGATGCAGTGAAAGCGTCAAACTACGGCGTAAGCAACCTCAAATACATTATGCAGCACTTCCATGAATGGCTGGGGGCTGCCGATAAGGATTATTCGAGAAGAAGAGCGCTCTGGGATCAGGTGCTGAATCAGTACGTGCGTTACATTAATCATGTTTACTCTTACGTGGGCGGTATTTATGTAAACGAAAAATTTGAAGGCGATCCGGTTCCGCATTTCCAATCGGTGCCGCGTGCCAGGCAGGAAGCCGCCCTCGATTGGTTGATTGCCCAATTGTATGACGTGGATTGGATTGAAGATAAATCCGTTCTTCAGGAAATGACCCTGGTAGGAACACCGGCGATGGTGCTCCGCAAACAGATTATAGCTGTTTTGCTGGAAGCTCCCCTGAAAGTGAATCTCAGTGCGATCCGATCAGACGAAAAAAATCCGCTGACCAGTGAAGAAGTGTTGGATAAGCTTTTTGCTGCAGTTTGGAAAGAAACACTCGATGGAAAGTCGCCCTCTGTTACTGCCCGTGAAATGCAAAAAGCCTATGTTTCTGCACTGATTCGTCAGTCGAAACTGGCGCCGGTATCTGCCGCTTCCGGTACGGCTATTATGGATCTGAACGAAATACCGGGGATTAAAATTGGAGCAGAACTTGCGTGCAATACCGGAATTCCCTGTGCTCATCTGGACGAGCTTGATGCCCGGAGATTGCATGCCCATAACGAAAAGATTTCTGCGTTCGGCGGTGTTAGCGTAAACTTCAATCTGGCTCCACCCCTGGAAGCCCTGTACTACGCACGTCTGAAGGAATGTCGGGCCATACTTGGGAAGGCCATTCGCCGAACCGCCGATACCAACGCGAAAATGCACTACCGACTGCTCCTGGATCAGATTACGAAAACAATTAAATAGGTGGCCATGTGGAATGCTATAAGGAATAGAAATGGAAAGAATACCGTGATAGGGAAGGCGGCCATCGTATTTTCGATGATTTGTCTCGCAGCCTATCCGGCAGGTGCCCAGAAAAAGAAGGAGGCTGAAAAAAGTACACCAGCAAAGGATACTACCGCAAAACTGAGCGCATACGAGAAGCTTTTTAAAAATAAAACCGTTCAAACCGAGAAGGGCCTTATTACTCTTCATCTTGTTGACGGCAAATTGTATTTCGAATTTCCCGTAAAACTGCTGGGCAAGCCCATGCTTATCGGGTCTGTGGCAGAAGCGGTCAGCCACTCTTCGGATGCAGCGGCGGGTGAGCAGGCACATGATCCGCTCTGTGTATATTTCGAAGAGAAGGATTCCGTGGTTCATATTCGGGAAATGCAATTTGAACAACGCCCAGCCCAGGCTTCCACAGCCATTGAGGAAGCGTTGCAGAAAAATCAGATAGCGCCGATTCTGGCGTCCTACAAGGTGCTGGCTGTCTCCCCCGACCGTTCGGCCCTTGTTTTTGAACCTACCGGATTTTTTGTCAGCGGTAAAGCCGACATGGATCCCTTTATGGAAGTGGGAGGCCTTTCCTCCCGTCGCACCAACTTCAAGGCCGACCGTTCCGTTCTTGCCGGGATCAAGGCTTTCGAAGATAATGTGATGATCAGCAGTTACCTGAGTTTCGGTGTAACCACAACCTTCTGGGGGTTTATTACGGCAGAAGACCGTCCTTCAACCGTACTGATGAAGCGTACGATCCGCCTGCTTCCGGAAGAGCCTATGCGTCCGCGGATCAACGATCCCCGCATCGGCGTATTCTACACACGTTTCGAACAGGTGGATGCTTCCGGCAAAGGAATTGCACCGATTTACTATGCCAATCGTTGGCGACTGGAGCCTTCCGATAAGGCGGCATACGAACGCGGGCAATTGGTTGAGCCGGTAAAACCGATCGTGTTTTATCTCGACAATAAGTTTCCGGAATCCTGGATTCCATGGTTGAAAGATGGTATCGAGCGCTGGAATGCAGCCTTCGAAAAAATCGGCTTCAAAAATGCCGTGGTTGTCCGCATGTATCCGGAAAACGATCCCAGCTTCGATCCGAACAATATCAAGTTTAATTGCGTAAAATATGCGCCCACCGAAACGCAGAATGCCATGGGGCCTTCGTGGGTAGATCCGAGAACCGGTGAAATTCTGAATGCATCGGTTTATCTCTACCATGGGATAGTGGACATCCTTCGGGAGTGGATTTTTGTTCAGACCGCCGCTGCGGACAAAAGAGTGCGAAAGGTGAATATTCCAATGGAAGTTGTTGGGCCTTCACTGGCCTATGTGCTTTCCCATGAAATCGGGCACTGTCTTGGCCTGATGCACAATATGGGTGCTTCTGCCGCGTTCCCGGTGGATTCACTCCGTTCTCCTTCCTTTACCCAGAAATACGGAACCACGCCGTCTATCATGGATTATGCGCGTTTCAACTTCGTGGCGCAGCCGGGCGATATGGAGCGTGGTGTGAAGATGACACCGCCGTTGTTGGGCGTCTACGATTATCATGCGATTGAATGGTTGTATAAACCCATTCCGGGTGCAAACCGTCCGGAAGACGAAGTACCTGTGCTGGAATCCATGCTTAGCAAACGTATCGTTGATCCGATGTATCGTTACAGCAAACAACAGTTTTCGGGCAATCTGGATCCGAATGCGCAGACCGAAGATCTGGGCGACGATCAGGTGAAGGCAACGCGTTACGCGATGAACAACCTGCGTTACATCATGGAGAATATGAATGAATGGGTGAAGGATGAAGATCCGGATTTTCTATTCCGGAGGAAGATGAATTTCTCCCTGATCAACATTCAGTTCTACTGGTACTGGACCCACGTGCTGCATAATCTCGGAGGTATCTATCAGTACGAAAAATACGAAGGCGATCCCTTCCCGGCCTACAAGGTTGTTCCGCGCGAGAAGCAACGGGAATCGTTGCTCTTTCTGCTGGAAACACTCGAAAATACGGCCTGGTTGAATAATCCGGAATTTGAAAAGAATATCGATGCGATAAACGGCAACGCTGGGGAGTATATGCAGTTCGCACTCTTTCCTTATCTGATGCGTTGGGTAGCCAACATCGGTTACAGTGAAGCCAAGGGCGGAGGGGAAAGTTATACCCAGGCGGAATGTATTGCCGATGTGTTCAATTATCTCTGGAAAGACGCGTTGGATGGGAAACAGGTTCGTGCTTCAGCTCTCACCATGCAGAAAGCGTTTGTACAGCTGATGATCTCCCAGTCGGGCGTTCTGAAAAATCCTGCGGCCCGCGCGACGGCCTTTGCCGGGGATGCTGAAGACGGTGTTTCTGTTTCGGAAATTGCCTTGTTGAAACTACATAACGCGGCGCTGCAGGCCGGGCTGATGCCGATGGGCTGTATGCATGCCGATGAGCGCGGCCTCCACCGGCACGAGGCGGTATCCGGAGGTCCTACCGCCGGCTTCGAATTCATGCCCAAAATTGGCTACCAGACCGAGGATATTTCTCATCTCTATTACAGCTGGCTGGTCGAAACCCAATCGGTTTTGGAGAAAGTGGTGAAAAAGCAAAAAGGAAAGTCGAAGATTGAGTATGAATATCTGCTGCTTACGGTAAAACGTGCGTTGACCGAGAAAAAATAAGCGAAGTCCGTCAGGAACATAAAAAAGGGTCGCCCAGGGGCGGCCCTTTGTATTTTCAGAAATTTTTCTTAACTTAATAGATTGGCCAGGCTGCCTCCCTTCGCAAAAATCCTGTCGATTTTCCGCTCGACAGACGGATCGGTTTCCAGGGCGGGGGCATGATGCGGTTTTACCCTCGCATCGATGACAACAGGTCCCCGGCATCCCCAATGCTTATGCTGCACAAAGGAAGAAATTCCGTAAATATCGTGGGACGGGTTGCTTCTGGTGAAAGTAACCCAGAGAAAGTTGGATATGCGTTCCGCAGTGAAGTCGGCATCGTCGCACCAGATCAACAGCGGCACCGAATTCAGCTGTTCGGTATGCGGGCCCAGTTGCGCCTGCAGGCTTGCCAGTTCCTTATCCAAAGCGTCGGCATTGTAGGAGCCCGTCGAAAAGGCGGCCACACCCGGCATCACCATCCGGATTCCACGTATCCCCGATAAATCCTGAAGCGCCGGAGGCAGTTCGGTAGCCAATTCACGTATAGGGTCGCCGTAGGCGGCAAATACCACCTTGCTTCCGCTGTTTAGTCCGGTGCCGGAATAATCGAGCGTATCAATCGTGGTATTCGTATAGAAATGGATATCGCGGTCGGTATGAATCCGTTCGAGTACAAAGCGGAGGTAGGCCGGAATATCGTGGGTGCTGAGCTGGTTGGTATCGTCGGCTGTGATAAACAAGAATTTGGCCAGACTGAGCTGTCCGGTACCCAACACATGGTTGGCGATGGTGAGCAGTTCTGCGGGTTGTTTGGTGGGCAGGTAAGGCGTATAACGCTCCTTGCCGATGGCCAGCAGCAGGGGATGTACGCCGGCAGCATCTACGGCATGCACTTCCAGCAGACCCGGAATTTCCCTGGGAATCGCGTCGCCGGTTATTTCGTGGATCAATTGCCCGAAGCTCGTATCTTCCTGGGGAGGCCTTCCCACAACGGTAAAGGGCCAAATGGCATTGTCGCGGGCATAGACCTTATGAACCCGAAGCAGAGGGAAGGGATGTTTAAGGCTGTAGTAGCCCAGGTGATCGCCGAAAGGACCTTCGGGTTTGTTTTCGCCGGGATACACTTCACCGGTAATTACGAAGTCGGCGTCGGTACTGATGCAATACCCATCTACGTAACAATAGCGGAACCGCCTGTTTCCCAGAACGCCTGCAAACGTCATTTCACTCATGCCTTCGGGCAGCGGCATTACAGCCGAAACCGTATGCGACGGTGGTCCGCCGGCAAACACACTTACCTTCAGCGGTTGTCCCTTGCTGTTAGCCCTGGTCTGGTGTACACCGATACCGCGGTGAAGCTGGTAGTGAAGACCCGCTTCGCGGTCGGGAACATAGTCGTTTCCGGAAAGCTGAATCCGGTACATGCCCAGGTTGGCGTGCAGGATACCGGGTTGATCGGGGTCTTCGGTATACACCTGCGGAAGGGTCACAAAGGCACCGCCGTCCATGGGCCAGTGATGGATTTGCGGAATATCGCTCAGTTTAATTTCATTAGCCAGCACCGGCCGCGAAGAAGGATTTTTGCGCGGTAGAGCTTTCAGCGCAGCAGCACCTGCACGCAGGTTGCGGAACGGGCTTTTTATGGCTTGTATGGGATCGTTCTTCAGTTCAATAAGCTGTTGAACCTGGCGCAGGGTGTCGCGGAAAATAAAGCGGCTGCGTTCGAGTGTACCGAAGATATTAGAGGCTGCGCGGAACCGACTGCCTTTTACATTCTCAAAGAGAAGGGCAGGCCCTTGAGCTTCATGAACCCGAAGGTGGATAGCTGCCATTTCGAGATAGGGGTCAACCTCTTCCTTGATACGAACCAATTGTCCGTTGCGTTCAAGATCCAATAAACATGCTTCCAGTGACGAATAAGCCATAATGCTGCGTTTCGTTGCAAAGATAACCGAACAGGGGTATGCCTTAAATAAAAACTCCTTTCTGCTACGTTACCAGCGCAGAAAGGAGTGAATGTATCGTTAAAGCAATCAGTAATCAGCTGTTGAATCCACCACGGTCGCGGTTGTATCCACCACCATTGCCGCGGTCGCGGTTATAGCCACCGCCGCCGTTTCCACGGTCACGGTTATATCCGTTGCCACCGCCGTGTCCTCCGCGATCGCGGTTGTAACCACCTCTGTCGCGGTTGAATCCGCCACCCTGACCACGGTCGCGGTTGAAACCACCGCCGACCTGGCCGCCACGCGGATTGTTTTCGGCTTCCTTCACGGAAATCCGTTTGCCGCCTTTAAGGCCGGCTCCGTCGAGTGCCTCGATCGTCATTTTGGCCTCCGTTTCGTCAGGGATTTCAACAAAGCCGTATCCCTTGCTTTTGCCTGTTTCCCTGTCAACAATTAACCGGGCTGAAGCAACTTCGCCGTACAGCTCAAACATTTCCCTCAAGTCTACATCGTCGAAGTCACTTGGAAGGCCTGCTACAAAAAGTTTCATTCTATTGGATTTAGTTAACTAACTATCCCGGTAATTGTTTTTCTTTTCCGGAAGTGAATCACATGTCTCTAAGCAAATATAATGAGTTAAACCAAACCTCCTAAACTAAATTAGCTAGATTGAAAAATATCTTTTCCGGGTAGATTTGCGCCGGAAAACGGGGTTTTTAGGCGTAGATTTGCCGCCGATGGATAGTTTAACCCTAATATTACTCTGCATCGCTGCTTTTGGGGCCGGATTTGTGGATGCGATTGTAGGAGGAGGAGGGCTGCTGCAGACTCCAGCCGGCCTGGTACTTTTACCGCAGTTTCCTGTTGCGGATGTGATCGGAACCCTGAAAATTCCCGCGTTCAGCGGAACCTTGCTCGCCGCCCGTCAGTATCTCCGCCGGGTTCGGATGAACTGGATTTTTCTCCTTACAATGATGGCCATGGCCGTGATGGCGGCCTCCTCGGGTTCGGCACTGCTTACCCGGGTTCCGAACGGCTTCATGAAGCCCCTGCTACTGGTTATCCTCAGTTTAATAGCGGTTTATACCTTTTTGAAGAAGAACTTCGGACAGCATGTCGAAAAAGAGCACAGTACCGCCCAAAAGTATGTTTACGGCCTTTCCATTGCCGCGGTTGTGGGCTTTTACGATGGATTCGTCGGTCCAGGCGCCGGCAGTTTCTTTGTGCTGGCATTTGTGACCATCCTGGGATTTGATTTCCTACGTGCATCGGCCCACGCAAAGATGGTTAACCTTGCCACGAATATGGGATCGATCTGTCTGTTTTTGCTGAAGGGGAAAATCATCTGGGTTATCGCAGTCCCGATGGCCGTAAGCAATGCCCTGGGGGGATGGCTGGGCGCTAAACTGGCTATCAGCAAGGGAAATCAGTTTATCCGTATTTTCTTTTTCATTGTGGTGGTGGCTACCCTGGTAAGGTTTGCGTTTGATGTATTCCGCTAACCCGGGCTTTGGTCAATTCGTTTTTTCCTGCCCTTTCCCGAGAATTTAAAGACTATTCCCAATTGAATACGCGCCGTTGAAAAAGCGACTTCATCTTCAATAATACGGGTATTAGAAGGTGTGGCATGTTCCATAAAACGGTATCTGATCCTACTGTTGAAGTAGCCGGTTCAAAACGGTATAAGAAAAAAGGCTGTACCCTGCAAGGATACAGCCTGAAATTAGGTACAGTCTGATTGCGTTACTCCATCACCTTGAGTTCCGTTCTTCTGTTCTTGGCATGTTCCTGTTCATTGCAGCGGACACCGTTGGTGCAGCCGTTTACCGGCGCTGTTTCGCCGTAACCCCTGGCAATCAGCCGACTGCGGTCAATGCCATTTTTTACGAGATAGTCGGCCAGATAGTTGGCTCTTTTCTGCGAGAGCTGCATATTGTAGGCATCGCTACCCCGGGAGTCGGTATGAGAAGAAATTTCCACCCTTAGGTCGGGATTGTCGTGCAGGAACACGATGAGTTTGCGCAGGTCGCTGCTGGCTTCATCTCTGAACGCCACCTTGTTCAGGTCGTAGTAGATGTTCTCCAGAACGATCCGTTTGCCGGGAGTCGCCTCTTCTACACCCAACTCCAATTCTACATACAATGCCTGACTTCGGTTCAGCCCTTTGGTGGTGACGCGTTCAATATTGGAAATATAGCTTTTCTTCCTTCCCACGACATTGAAATCGGATCCCGGATCCAGCTGGAAACGGAACTCTCCGCTGCCGTGTGCAGAAGAACCTTGTTTTACGCTGCTTTTGGTTTCGTTGGTCAAGGTCACCTGAACCTCACCTTCAGGCTCACCTGAAGTTTTGTTGATGGCTTTTCCTACCAATGTAAACCGGGGGTCGTTATGGGTGAGCACGATGTTGATCGCGCTTCCTGCTGAATCAAAAGCTTCGGGCGATATCGAAACCTTTGTTGCCGAAATATCGTTCAAACTGGCACTTACCACGTAATGGTTTTTAACGGTTTCCGGAAAAATCAGGATGCCGTTTTTGTCGGTCGTGCCGCGGGCCCCTTTCCCGTTTTCTCCAGTAATGAGGACTTCTGCCTTGTATAGGGGCTGGCCGGTTTGTTCATCCTTTACCAGGACGCGGATATTCCGGGTGATGTCCTTTGCCGGAGTGGTATCGGGTAGCTCGGGAATGGGCACGGGTGCGGGCTGCGGTTTTGTTTTGCTGCGATCGCGTCCGTAAATCCGGTACGATAGTCCGGCATAGGCACTGTAGGAAGAAATGGAAGAAATATCGGTCACATAGTTGACATTGGTGGGGAGGGCAATAATCTCCGAGTAGCTGTATGGCGTTTCGCTGTTGAAATGGTAGATATAGCTGATGGCTGCAGAAGCCAGCAAACGTTTGGTGATGGCGTAATTGGCCTGCAACCTAACTTTACCCGCTGCAAATAGTTTTTCATCCCAACCCGGATGATCGTACATCGACATGGAAAGAGATCCGGCAATAGGATCCACAAACAGCGCGTCGGCGCGGAGCAGGCCGCCGTTGATTCGGGATGCGCCACCGCGTAATGCCAGTTCGGCAGAGAATTTTCCTTTTCCGTACACAAAGGAGGGACCGATTCCCGCAAAATAACTTTCAAGCCTTGAGGCAGAATCGGTGTATTGCTTGGTCGCGAAAGGCAACGCTGTTTCTGTCATCCCTGTTGAGTCGTAACGGGGACTTCGGTTGCGGCTGAAGTCGACATCAAAGCCCAATCCCCAGAAACTGAAGTACCGGTCGGCACTGAAGCTGGCTCCGTAACCCAGGAGCGGCGTTTTTACGACTTTGGGCAGATTGTATTGGTGGGCAAAGTTGAGTCCCCCCCGCAATGAAAACTGTGTAAATCCTTTCTTATCCTGTGCAGTCAGCACCGTTCCCATTCCGAACAGACTGAAGGTAAAAACGATCAGGCGTTTCATAAATTTCCGTTTTCGTGAACAAAGAGAAAAAAAGGGCTGCACCGGAATACGGTACAGCCTGTCGTTTCAGAGGGATAATTATTTGGAGTTCATCAGATTAATGAGACTGATCAGTTCGGTTTCCGATACTTCCTGAAGGACAAAGTCGTATCCCACATAGTCTTTGCCAGCTGCGGGCGCGGGGATGGTGGTATCGAGCATCTGCGCATAATATTTACCATCCTGTGCAGTCATGGCGAGGAATGTACCCTCAGTTCCAACGGTAAAGGATTGTTGATAGCTGTGCAGCCCCTGTTTTCCTTCCGGTGCATTCAGGATTACATTGTAGAGTTTGATCAGGGTGTTGCTCCCGCGTTGTTTGAAGAACAGCATGGAAGGTTCTTCTCCCATATAGTTGGAGCCGGTAGACGATGCAAAATGGTTGGTGAAATAACCGAGCACGGTGGTGCGGGTACCGCCGGTATTGATCAGCGCGTCGCAGTTTCTCCAGTCGCCCAGGGCGTCCAGAACAAAGCTGGTTTGTGTACCGGCCGGGTTGGAAATGCCTACAGTTCCCAGATCCTGCCAGATCACCCCAACGGGGGCATTAACGGGGGTGCTTACCGTGGTGGGTTGGTTTTCGTGGTTGTAGCCATAAGTGGTGGTAACAATGGTGGTGTCGCCGTGCCAGATAGGAATTCCGTTACCCTGTTGGGCGTTTTCGCGGGCGCCGAGGGGAACAACAACTTCGGCACCGGCATCGTTCAGGTCTAGTTCCCTGCCGTCTTGTTCGGCCTTCACAATGAGTTCACCGAATGATCTGAGGAAATTTCCCTTCTGATCGATGGTAGGCTTGTCGCCGAGAATCATATCACTGGGCTGCATGATGTCTTTTACATGAACCCTGACATCGCCGGAAACGGGTTGGTTGTTTTTGTCGACAAAGGCGTTGGCGGGGAACGTAATTTTGGTTCCTTTTGACGTGGTCAGCGAACCACCGGCAGAGGCGTCGATGATAAAGGATTCAAATTTGGGGCCGTGCTGGGCAAAGAGGCCTTTCAGTGAGGTGGGCTCATATGGATTTCTGACTTCCTTGTTCTTCTCGCAGGAAGAAAAAAGCATTACAGAAGCTATGAGGGCTACAGAGATGGATATCTTTTTCATAAAGCTGATTTTTGATTAAGAATCGCGTGTTTCATAGGTATATAAAAAGGGGGCAACAATTGTTACCCCCTTTTTCGGATTTTTTTTCAGCTTTCTAAAGGTATCGGTATCCGCGCCCTATTCGCTCAGCCTTCCATTCTCCACGAACCTGATCTGCACAGCTTTGGTTTCATCGGCTTCCAACGGAGATCCGATGAGCAGAACGGTATATACCTTTCTGGCTTCCAGAGAAATAGTGCGGGATTTATTGATGGTTCCCTCATTATTAATGGTAATATGGGTTTCTCCGGGCTCCACTTCGGTAAATTCGGAAACGGACCCATAAGGAGCAATTTCATTGGTTATATCCTGGCCATCGTTGCTGATCTGTACCCGGGGACCGGCGGAATCGGGTATGGCATTGATGTACCGGACATAGGCTTTTCCGGAACTACCGGACATGCCCTCAAAATTGTCGTGCTTTACGATGTTGCTGTAGTTTCCTTCGGTCCCCACCACAAATATGGAATAGTATTTATCCTGCTCAAAGTTGAAATCGTTTTTGGCAAGACTCGACGTTCCGTTGAAGGATTCCACACTGCGGGTTCCGGTATAAATATTCAGGTAACCGCCGGTATAATTGGTGAAATTCAACCAATTGCTCGTGAGGTTGTTGCCTGAAAGGGCAACGCCCACGCCACCCGCATCGGGTGAAAGGTTAAACGCCATTACGGCAGCCGCGGGAATATTGGGAGCCGGATCGTTATTGTTTTTGTTACAGGCTGTCAGCAACACAACAGCAGCAAGCAAGGTGCTTCCTAACAGTTTTTTCATACGCTTCTAATTTTTTGATTTCTGAATCAGACAGAGAATATTTCCTTTGCTATAGAGAGAAAATAATGCCAAAGCGTTGCCTGCAAAGCCGTGCTTCTATTAAGTTGTGACTTCGTTAACAATGTCTTGATCTATCCTTAACAAGTGTCCGACGTTTTGTTCGGAAAACGTCAGACCTGTCAGGAATAATTGACAGGGGACTGGTTTTCCCGTCGAAATTCACGTCTTACCCGGAAGGCAAATTTGTATCTTTACGAATCGGGATCCGCATCGGATCCCCACCCCCTAAACCTGCTTCTATGGAATTTCAGATTACAGGAATCGATCCCGATTTGATCCGGAAAACCTACGATATTCCGGATGTATACAAAATGTACAGGTTTTCCTATGCCCGCACGTATATGGTCAGTTCACCCCCTGCCGATATCCTCTACAACGTATTTCGGGTAAACGGCTGCACAATGGCCAACAACCTTTTTGTGATTCGGCAAAATGTTGAACTCTTGCCTACAGTGTCCGGTCCCTTCAGCGCCATCAATTGCATGCTCCGGGGAAGCCTGCAGGTAGATCTCCATCGGCACGACCAGGAGCTTCCAATAAAAGTTTGGTTAAGGCAGGGACAGTACAATGCGTTCCAGGTGGATCAGCGGAATGAAAATCCACATCGGGCCTATTTTACACCTGGTATTTATGAGGCGCAGCATTTTGATTACACCAGAGACGCCCTGGCAACGTTGGCTCCGTCGTCGGTGGTTGTACAGGAGTGGTTGAAAAGAATCGACGAAAACCTTTCTTCCGACGCCATTATTCAGAGTCCGGGTATTGTATGGCCGGAGCTTCACCGGTTGATTGCCGAACTGAAAAACTTCACCATCAAATCCAAAATTTCGGAAGCGCTGTTCGAGAATAAACTGAAACAGGTGCTGATCATGGTTCTCGAAAGGGAAGAACACAATTCCCATCAGATGCATCGGCCCGAACAGTTTCTGATCGATACCATCGGGGCCTATATCGGCAATAATCTTGAAAAGGATCACCATCTGGAAGATCTCGCCAAATCCTATTGCTGCAGTGTGTCGAAACTGCGGAAGGATTTTGTGAAATATACCGGGAAGTCGTTTTCCGAATTTCTCGTGGAATTGCGGATGGCGCGTGCGGAAGAGTTGCTCAAGGAAGGTTACACCAATGCCCAGGTTGCCGAACGGATCGGCTACCGGAGTACTTCCAGTTTTGCCCGGCAATACAAAAAAATCTCCGGACGTACGCCGGGGCAGGAGAGGGCTGATTAGTGTCGCTCCGAACACTAAAAATGACGCTGCGGATATTGTATTATTTTCAGATTATTAAGATTTTTATCTATATGGTTGAAAATTAATCTTTAATAGCCAGTCGGTCCCCAAAGGGAGGTGGATTCTTCCTTCTCCCGGGATACATCGCCCGACGGTTGTGAGGAAGAGGTTGATTTTTCCATTTGTTTTAAAAGGTTTAACTGGTTAATGATTGATTTCGATATCCCTTTGCCGGTTTTCCGGCAAGGGATTTTTGGAAAGGTTTCTGTTTTTGAGTTTGATTTACTATTTGTTTTACGTATTTGTATACCAATCTTGTAATTGGTTCTTAACCCTAAACCCCGATTAATTTGAGGAGAAGCGTCTGCTTCTCCTCAGTGTTTATGGCAGGATAGGGACTCGAATAATATCAGCAGATCACGCCGAAATTTGACGTTTCCGTCATCACGAGCTGTTTCTTATCCGTCATAACAAGCCACTTTCTTCTCGTCATTGCGAGCCGCTTCCCCCTCTCGTCATTGCCAGCCGCAGGCGAAGCAATCCAGGAAAAGCCGTAACAATCGCAG
>ENA-UOVV01000036-UOVV01000036.1-compost-metagenome-genome-assembly--contig:-NODE-36-length-213602-cov-35.511634_pt1 | contig 213602 bp, 189 predicted proteins | sample MGYA00238155_ERZ761577 | MGnify/ENA primary metagenome ERZ761577 (study PRJEB28898, sample SAMN06268775) | compost metagenome | isolation source: Emeryville, CA | place: USA:Emeryville, CA | collected...
GTGCGTCATCCCGACCTCCCAGACACACAACACCTATCGAATCACACTCCCCTCAACCGCGCAAAGGTCTCCGTGCTGAGCTCGTCGAAGCACGGGTTTCTTCAGCTCTTCCTCTCCTCGTGCTGAGCTCGTCGAAGCACGGGTTCTACTTTCCTCTTGTCCCCGTGCTGCGCCTGTCGAAGCATGAGGATCTACCGTTGCGCGGAGAGGAGATCTTGTTCGAGGCGTGGGTTTACATGCTCCGCTGCTCCGACGGTCTCTACTACGTCGGCAGTACGCGCAGCAGCCTTGAGGCGCGGGTCGCCGAGCAAAACGGCGGAACCTTCGGGGGCTTCACCAGTTCCCGCCGGCCCATCGTGCTGGTCTGGTCGCAGCCGTTCGCGCGAATCCTCGACGCCATCGCCGCGGAGAGGCAGCTCAAGGGCTGGTCCCGCGCGAAGAAGGAGGCGTTGATCCGCGGCGACTACGAGATGCTGCCTGCCCTGTCCCGCGGCGGCCGGGCCAACGCCGGTCGGCCGTCGACGGAGTGAGCAGCCCGGTGCGGGCGGCCATAGGCTTCGACAGGCCCGGCATAAGGACAAGGGCAGAGAAAGGACCCGTGCTTCGACAAGCTCAGCACGAGGAAGGGGGAGACGAGAAGAGAAGGGTGTTCCTCGTGCTGAGCTTGTCGAAGCACAAGTTTTTCAGCCGTCCTCGTGCTGAGCTCGTCGAAGCACGGGGTGTGTTTTACCCGCGGCGGGCGATGGCGAAGGCCTCGTCGTTGAACCAGAGGCCACCGCGCTCGCGCAGCACCGCCCGGGTGGCCTCGGCGTAGCGGCCGTCGGCGACGGCAGCACTCGCCCGCGCCTCGTCGATCTGGGCGACGTAGACGGCGGCGTTCCAGGCGGCGAAGAGGGTGGAGGTGCCGAGCGGCCCGGCGGTCTCGCTCGGCAGGCTGTGCATGGCATAGCGGAACAGCGCCTCCTGGTCTGTACCGGCTTCGAAGCCGAAGGCGTCCGCCTCGGCGCCCAGGGCCTCGCGGGTGGCCTGCAGCATCACGTGGCGGTCGTGCACGAAGGGGTTTTCGCCGGGCCAGACCCGCTCGACGATCTCCTGGCCGGGGTCGCCGCCGCGCGCATGGATCGCCAGCAGCCGGCCGCCCGGCCGCAGCGCCCGGGAGAGCGGCGCCAGGACGCGGGCCGCCTTGGTCTCGGCCGGCACGCGCAGGCGGTAGGGCTGGCTGGCGATGACCAGGTCGAAGTCGGCGCGCGGCGCCTCCCGGCGCGGCAGGATCGAGTCGAGCAGGAAGGCGTGGTCGCGCCGGTAGATCACCAGCACCGCCGGCCGCTCGGGCAAGGGATTGCCGGTCTTCGGGCTCGTGCGGGTGCGCCAGTGCTCAGTCAGCAGCGGCTCCAGCGCGGTGATCTCCTCGTCGAAGGTGTGGGCGCAGCTGCCGCTTAGCGCCAGCTCGTGCCAGACCAGCCGTTCGGCCGCCTCGGCGGAGCGGGGGCTCAGCCAGGGCGCGTCGGCGTAGGGCATGTTGGTCAGCACCAGCACGGTCGCCGGGTGCTCGTGGAAGCGGTCGGGCATGCGGTCCAGCGCCAGGCGCACGTCCTCGATCGAGATCTCCTTCCCCACCGCGTAGAGCGGCACGTGCGGATGGCGGGCGTGGCAGGCCCGCAGCACCCGGGTGAGGACCGCGCCGTTGCCGACCCCGGCGTCGAAGATCCGCAGGGCCGGGGGCGCCGGCCGCAGGCGGTCGAGCTCTGCCGCCACGCGGCGCGCGATCACCCGCTTCTCGTTGCAGGTGGTGACGAACAGCAGGTACTTCTGCCGGCTGTCGAAGAAGCGTGCGCCGTCACCGGGCCTCTCGGCGGTCTGCTCGGTCATGCTGTCCATCGGCCATCCTCCTCGAGGGAAGAGATAGGGGCCGGCACCCGCCTGCGCAGCCTCCCGCCGGTGACGGCCGCGCGTCAGCCCTGGGACGGGCCGGCCTGCAGCGCCGCCAGTTCGGCGTCGGCGGCAGCCGCCGCCTTGAAGGCCGGCCGGTCGGAGACGCGGCGGATCAAGGCGGCGATCTCCGGCGTCTGCTCCACCACGCCGAAGTCGACGGTCCACTTGAGGGCGGTGCCCCAGAGCAGGTCGGCGGCGGAGAAGCGCTCGCCCAGCATCCAGGGCCCCTCGGCGAGATGGGCGTTCAGGGTCGCCAGCGTCGTCTCGTAGTCGCCGTAGGGGGAGATGGAGGCGGGCGCCGGCTCGCGCTTCATGGCGCGGTCGACCACGGCCGGCTCGAAGCAGGAGCCGTAGAAGACCAGCCAGCGCAGGTAGGCCGCGCGCAGGGGATCGCCCACGGCCGGCGCCAGGCCGGCCTCGGGGAAGAGGTCGGCGAGGAAGAGGAAGATGGCGACCTGCTCGGTGACCACCGCACCGTCGTGCACGATGGCCGGCACCTTCCCCATGGGGTTCACCGCCAGGAAGCCCGGCTGGCGCTGCTCGCCCACCCTGAGGTTCAGCACCTCCAGGCGGTAGGGCGCGCGCAGTTCCTCCAGCAGCACCCGCACGCCGCCCGAGCGGCTGTTGGGGGCATGATAGAAGACGAGGTCGGACGGCATCGGCACAGGGCTCCCGGCGGTTGGTCGGCCCGATACTAAGCGCAGTCCGTGTCAAAGTCCTGCGCCGGACGCTCGGTATGATGAAAAGCGGTCGGCATCTCCGTCGCTGCACCGGAAATGCCACGGACCTCTTCGCTATTACGGGCACTGCGCTGACGACCCATCAGCACCGGCAGAAGCATGCATGTCTTGATCATAGAGGACGACGGACTGTCCGCCCTGTTGATGCAGCACCTGCTGAGATGCTGCGGCTACACCTCGTTCGACGTGGCGGCGACCGAGCAGGTGGCTGTCGACGCTGCCGCCCGGCGGGTGCCCGACCTTGTCACCGCCGATCTGTGCCTCGCGGAGGGTAACGGCCTGTCGGCGGCCCGCCGGATCCGGCGGTTTCGCCCGGTACCGGCCGTCTTCGTGACCGGCAGCCCCGAAGCCGTCGAGGGGTGTCCGGATGCCGTGGTGCTGGCCAAACCGGTCAGCTTTGCGGCATTGCAGGAGGCGCTGGCTGGGATCTTCGGCCGCGGGCGCGGCGGATCCCGTTCGTTATCCCTCTGAGGCAGCCCTCGCCGGCGGCGGCGCTGGATCGCCGCGCCCCTGCGGGGCTCGCGATGACAGTTCCTCTGTCATTGCGGGGAGCGTCAGCGACGAAGCAATTCAGCGGCGGCCTGGGACCGCCGACGCTTCGACAGGCTCAGCGTGAGGGCATTCTTCCTCGTCGCGAGCCCGTCGAACCACGAGAGTTCCTGTTCGAGCCGCTCCGCTCAGCCCTCCTCGGGGGCGACATAGGCGAAGGACTCGTCGACCAGCCGCCAGATCTCGCGGCCCGACTTCGTCTCGAACTCCTCCTTCAGGTGCGCCGTCAGGCCGGCCGCTCGCGAGGTGACGGCGAGGCAGCGCATGATGGCCGGCGGGATGCCGATCTCCAGCATCAGGGCGGCCAGCGCGCCCGTGGCGTTGATCGTCAGGTGGCGGCCGTAGGCCTTGTCGACCTCGCCGCCCAGCGTCTCCAGCAGGGCGATGGCGCGGCCCTCGACGCCGGCCTCGCGGGCGACCTGGAAGAGGCGCGGGGAGCGCGGGTCGTCGGGCTTGTGCAGGTTGTGGCCGAAGCCGGGCAGCGCCTTGCGCCGGCTGCGGTGGTCGGCGGCCACCTGCGCGCACCAGGCCTGGGCGTCGACCTCCTTCAGGCCCGCCTCCAGCAGGCGGCCGCAGCCTTCCATGGTGCCGGCGAAGACGTCGCCGACGCAGGTGAGGCCGGCCGACATGGCGATCTGCACCTGCCCCGGGTTGCAGTCGGCCACCAGCCGCGCGACGATCGCGTGCGGGGTCATGCCGTGCTCCATCAGGGTGACGAGGCAGACGTCCATCACCTTCGTCTCGGTGGCGGTGGGCATGCGGCCGGTGATCAGGAAATAGAGGATCTCCGTGAAGCCGTGCTTGCCCAGCAGGTCGTTCACCAGGTCCTTGCCGCGCCAGGTGATCGAGGTCTCGTCGTAGGTCGCGATGGCGGTCTTCAGTTCGCTCATGGTCTCGGCTTTCGGTAGCGTCAGCGGGCGGCCGGCTCTGCGGCCGGTCCGTCGTTCAGGATTTCCTCGTTGTGCTCGCCCAGCAGCGGCGGCGCGCGCTGGGGCTCCACCCGCCGGCCGTCGAAGCGGATCGGGCAGTGCAGCGAGTCGACCTCGGTGCCGTCGCCGGCGGTGCTGCGGTAGAGGGTGCCCATGTGGCGCACCTGCGGGTCGTCGAGCACCTCGACCAGGGGGTTGATCGGCGCGAAGGGCACGTCCTGGGCCTCCAGCCGCTGCATCCATTCGATCCGCGGGCGGGTGCGGAAGGCGGCGTCGAGGGTGGCCTGCAGGTCACGGTAGTTGCGGTAGCGGTCGGCGCGGGTGGCGAAGCGGGGATCGTGCTCCAGCTCCGGCCGCTCCAGCGCCTGCACCAGCGCGGTCCAGAACTTCGGCAGCGAGGAGAGGTGGAGGGCCAGCAGCTTGCCGTCGGCGCAGGTGAGCGCGTAGCTCTGGGAGGCGGCGACCCGGGTGAAGGGGGTGACCGGCAGCGCCTCGTCGACGAAGGCGAAGGCGTCGGGGATGAAGGCCATGGAGGCCTCCAGCATGTTCACATCCACCCGCGGGGCGCGGCCGGTGCGGGTCCGCTCCTGCAGGGCGGCGAGGATGCCGAGGGCCGCGTACATGCCGGTCACGTTGTCGGAGATGGTCGGGCCGGTCATCTGCGGCCGCTCGGGGTCGAGGAAGAGGCCGGCGATGCCCGACAGCGCCTGGGCCACGGCATCGTACGCGGGGCGTTTCGCATAGGGGCCGTCGCGGCCGAAGCCGGTGATCGAGCAGCGCACGAGCCGCGGATTGAGCGCCGTCAGGGTCGCGTCGTCCAGGCCCATGCGGTCGAGCACGCCCGGCCGGAAGTTGTCCAGCAGCACGTCGGCGGTGCCCAGCAGCCCCCGCAGCCGGTCCCGGTTGGCGGCGTCGCCGAGATCGAGGGCGAGGCTCTTCTTGTTCTTGTTGTAGGCGCGGAAGTGCGGGCTGTAGAGGCCGCCCAGGAAGCTGCGGAAGGGGTCGCCGCCGTCCGGCCGCTCGATCTTGATCACCTCGGCACCGAGCTCCGCCAGCAGCGAGGCGGCCAGCGGGCCGGTGATGACGGCACCCATCTCGACCACGCGGATGCCTTCGAGGGGACGACTCATGACTGTCTCCGGAACTGACGGGGAACGCTCAGAAGCGCAGGAGGGCGGGCTGCCAGATCACCCCGCCGAGGCGATCGAAGACGATCTCCAGCACCAGAAAGCCGATCAGCGCCTGGGCCGCTGCCATCTTCCAGCGGGTGCGGTAGGCGACGAGCAGGTAGAGGCCCATGGCGAGCGCCAGGACGAGCGGCTGCACGACGAGGTAGCTGGCGACGACGATGGCCAGCAGCCAGCCGAAGGTCGCGGCGTCCGCCCAACTCACCGGGCTGTGCGCCGGCGGTCCTTCGCGGCGCAGGGCGCGCCAGTCCGACACCACCACCGCGGCCGCCAGCAGCACCAGGGGCGCCGCGGTGAAGAGCGGGAAGAAGCGGCTGTCCCACGGCCAGTCCAGCGAGCGGACCGCGGCCGCGACCGCCAGCACGGCGACGAGGCCGCCGAAGGCCATGGAGAGAGGGCGCCAGCTGCCGTCCTCGATGTCGACGGTGGCGGTCTCGCGCGCTGGCTCGCCCGGGCGCCGCCGGCGCAGGCGGCCGCTGCGCCAGGCGCCCCAGCCGAGGGTGAAGACGATGAGCGCCAGGATGGCGAGGCAGACCGGGCGGCCGATCCAGGCGTAGCCGTGGATCTGGGTGGCGAGGTGCAGCGAGCTCTCGATGATCGGCCCCAGGATGAAGCCCAGGACCAGGGCCGGGCGCGGCCAGCCGGCCCGCTTCATGGCGTAGCCGACCACCCCGAACAGCAGCAGGCTGTACCAGTCGCCCATCTGGTTGCCGGTCATCCAGGCGCCCATGAAGACGAAGAGCACGATGCCCGGCACCATCAGCCGGCCCGGCACGTAGGCGAGGCGCGAGAGCTGCTTGGACCAGACCATCAGCACCAGGGCGCCGACGATGTTGGCGATCACCAGGATCCAGACCAGGCTGAAGGTGACGTCGAGGTTGCGCGTCAGCATGGCGGGGCCGGGGGTGAGCCCCTGGATCAGGAAGGCGCCCAGCAGGATCGCCATGGGCGGGCTGCCGGGGATGCCGAAGGCGAGGGTGGGGATCAGCGCGCCGCCCTTGGCCGCGTTGTTGGCGGTCTCCGGCGCGATGACGCCGCGGACGTCGCCCTTGCCGTAGCCGCTCTTGTCCTTGGAGGTCTGCACCGCGTGGCCGTAGGCGATCCAGTCGACCACCGAGCCGCCGAGGCCCGGCAGCATGCCGACGTAGGTGCCGATGGCGCCGCAGCGCAGCACCAGCCACCAGTTGCGCCAGGCGTCGGCCACCCCCTGCATCAGGCCGCTGCCCTTGCCCGCCGGGTCCTGGTGGGCGATGGCGCGGCCGTGGCGGCTGAGATCCACCACCTCCGGCAGGGCAAAGAGGCCGAGCACGACCGGCACCAGGGCCAGGCCGTCCAGCAGGTAGGTGCTGTCGAAGGTGTAGCGGGCGATCGCGCCCTGGGGCGCATAGCCGATCATCGACAGCAGCAGCCCGAAGCAGGCGGCGGCCAGCCCCTTGAGAATCGAGCGGCCGCTGAGCGCGCCGACCATGGTGAGGCCGAGCAGCCCCAGCATGACGAATTCCGGCGCGGCGAAGGAAAGGATCAGCGGCCGGACGACCGGCACCGAGACGGCCAGCGCGATGGCGCCGAGGACGCCGCCCACCGCCGAGACGGTGAAGGCCGCGCCGAAGGCGCGCGGCGCCTCGCCGCGCTGGGCCATGGGATAGCCGTCGACGATGGTCGCCTGCGAGGCGGCGGTCCCCGGCACCCCGAGCAGCACCGACGCCAGCGTGTCCGACGTGGTGGTGATGGCGAACATGCCCAGCAGGAAGGCCATCGCCGAGCCGGTGTCGAGGGTGAAGGTGAAGGGCAGCAGGATCGCCATGCCCGTCAGACCCGAGAGACCGGGGATCGCCCCGAAGCAGAGGCCCAGGGCGACGCCGGCCAGGAGGTAGGCGGGCGCGGGCCAGGTCAGGACGAGCAGTGCGCCGTCGACCAGGGCATGGAGCATGGGGCTTCCTGCACGCGAGGCCGCCGCCGATCCTGTCGGGGCGGGCGGGGATGGGAAAGAAGGCGGCAGGCGCCCGGGGGAGCCTGCCGCGGGCCGTTTACTGCGCCTTGGCGACGTAGTCCTTCAGGAACGTGCGGATGTCCTCGTCGACGTCGAGCTGCTCCTTGAGCATGGTCTCGGCGTCCTGCCCGATGACGAAGGTCGGCACGAACTTGAGCGCCTTCTCCGCGTCGGCGGCGAACGCCTTGTCGGTGCTGAGCTCCTTCAGCGCGGTGCGCAGGTCGTCGAGTGCCTCCTTCGGCGCGCCCGGGGGCAGGGCGATGAGGCGCAGCATGTTGGTGGAGAGCTTGTTGATGACGTTGTAGGCGTCGAGCAGCTGCCCATGCGGCTGCTCGCCCTTCACCTTCTCATAGAGCTCGTAGAAGGTCGGGATGCCCTCCGGCACGTCGGGGCTGCTCACCGGCTTGCCGTCGACCCAGATCTCGTGGCTGAAGACCGGGATGACCATGCCGGTCTCGACCATGGTCGGGGCGACCACGGAGCGGTAAGCCGGCAGCGTCTCCGAGTAGTACTGGATCTCGTTCTGCTGCACCGCCTGTCGGGCGGGGGCATTGCCCTTGAAACCGGTGATCACCCGGTGCGGCACGCCCAGCATGTCCAGCGGCATGCGGATCAGCAGGTCCTTGGAGATCGTCGGGCGCAGGCCGCCCGCCAGGAAGGCCTCGGCCTTCACGATGTCCTCCGGCTTCTCCATGCCCGGCGCCACGTCCTTGCGGATGTAGTTGACGGGGACGCCCTGGACGCCGCCGACCACGCCGAGGTCGCGCAGGTCGATGCGCAGCGCCGGATCCTCGAGCAGCTGGTACTCGTAGACCGCCGTGAAGTAGGCCACGGTCAGGCCGTCCTTCTCGGCGCCCTCGCCGAGATAGTTGGTGGCCACGAGGCCCCCGGCACCCGGCATGTTCTTGACGATCACCTCCGGATTGCCGGGGATGTGCTTCTGCAGGTGCTGCATCACGAAGCGGCCCTCGATGTCGGTCGGGCCGCCGGCGGAGTAGTTGATCAGCACGGTGATGCGCTTGCCGGCATAGAAGTCGTCGGCCTCGGCGGCCGCCGCTCCGACGGCGAAGGTCGCCGCCGTCAGGATCATGGTGGCTAGGATCTTCTTCATCGTTTCCTCCCTGGTTTTCGGTTCGTCCGGGAAGCCGTACCGCTTCCCGCTCAGGCCGCTTCGTCCAGAACGTGCCGGGCGATCGCCATCCGCATCACCTCCGAGGGGCCCTCGGTGATCATGAAGCTGCGCTGGTCGCGCCAGAACTTCTGGATGGGCAGGTCGAGGGTCAGGCCCATGCCGCCATGGAACTGCAGGCAGCGGTCGGCCACGCGGAAGCCCATCTCGTCGCCGTAGAGCTTGACCATGTAGCTCTCCAGCCGGGTGTCCTCGCCGCGGTCCATGCGGGCGGCGGCGTGGCGCACCATCAGCCGCGTGGCATGCAGCTCGGTGTGGCTGTCGGCCAGCGCCCACTGCAGGGCCTGCCGGTCGGCGAGCGGCTGGCCGAAGGTCTTGCGCTGGTGGGCGTAGGCGGCGGTGAGATCCAGGCAGCGGGCGGCCACGCCACAGGCGCGGGCGCCGTGGCGGATCCGCCCCTGGTTGATCCAGCCCTGGGCGAGGCGGAAGCCGTCACCCTCCTCGCCGACGCGGTTCGCCACAGGAACGCGCACGTCGTCGAACACCAGTTCGCAGGGGCTGTCGCCCATCATGGTGCGGTGGCGGGCCGCGATCCGCAGGCCGGGGCTGTCCATGTCGACCAGCAGGCAGGTCAGGCGCTCGCGGCCGCCGTCGGGCGCCGGCGTCTTCACCATCACCTGCGCGAAGTCGGCCTTGTCGGCGTGGGTGATGAAGCGCTTCACGCCGTCGACGCGGTAGACGTCGCCTTCGCGCACCGCCCTCGTGCGCAGGCCCCGCGGGTCGGAGCCGGCGTCGGGTTCGGTCTGGGCGAAGCAGGCCCGCTTCTCGCCGCGCAGCACCGGGTGGAGGTAGCGCTCCGCCAGGTCGCCCGCCAGGGACAGCAGGATCGGCCCGACCATCGGCCCGAAGATGCTCTGGTCGCGGGCCGGCACGGCGACTGTCCTGCTGACCTCCTCCCAGAAGATCGACATGCCCAGCAGGCCGAGCCCGGCGCCGCCGTGAGCTTCCGGCACGTCGAGCAGCCACAGGCCGGCCTCCCGCGCCTTGGCGGCGAGCGCCTGCCGCACGTCCTCGGGAAGCTGACCCTCCTCGGTCATGGCGCCTTCGAGCGGAATCAATTCGCGCCCGACGAAACGGCGCATGAGTTCACCGAAGGCCGTCAGTTCGTCCGGCAGCGAGAGATCCAAGCGGTGCGTTCCTTCCCGGTCGCCGCTGTTGGCACGGCGGATTCTTATTGTGCGCATTGCGCACATATGTGATGCATATCGCACAGTCTGCGGGGGAGGTTTTCGGGTGTCAACCGGAAAGGCCGGAGAAGAGACCGAGGCGGGCGGCGATGCCGACACCCCACGCTGGTTCGTCAGTTCGTTGGAACGGGGACTGAAGGTCATCCGCTGCTTCGGGGCCGACGCGCCGCTTCTGCGGGTGGCACAGGTCGCGCAGCGCACCGGCATGTCGCGGGCGGCGGCGAGGCGCTTCCTGATGACCCTCGAGGCACTGGGCTACGTGGGCTGCGACAGCGAGCAGCGCTACTACCTGAAGGCGAGCGCGCTGTCCCTCGGATACTCCTATCTCTCGTCGCTGCGGCTGGGGGAACTGGCGCAGCCCGTGCTGCAGTCGGTGATGGAGCGCAGCGGCCAGTCGTGCAGTCTCGTGGTGCTGGACGATCTCGACATCGTCTACCTGGCCCGCGCGATCGCCTATCGGCCGCTGCACATGTTCATCAGCCCGGGGGACCGGCTGCCGGCCTATGCCGCCTCGATGGGTCGCGTCCTGCTGGCGGGGCTGCCGCCCGAGGCGCTGGAGGCCTACTTCGCCAGGGCCACCTTCAAGGCCTTCACGGTCCACACACTGACCGATCCGCAGCGGCTGCGGGCGGTTCTGGACGAGGTGCGCCGCCAGGGGTTCGCGATGGTGGAGCACGAGATCGCCCTCGGCATCGTCTCCGTGGCGGTGCCCGTTGCCGGCCGGGACGGAACCCCGATCGCCGCGATCAACGTCAACAGCCAGGCCGGATCGGCGACCGCGGAGGAGATGATGCGGGACCATCTTCCGCTGCTCCGTTCCGCCGCCGCCGAAATCGGAACGGCGGTGTCGGCGGTGGACGGGACGCAGGGGCGGTGGCGCTCCTGGTGAGACTCGCCCGTGGTCGTCTAGATCTCTTCGATGAATGGAACTAGGTTGCCACAGTACCCATTTGAACGTCGGGTGCGACAACCCCTTGTTGACGGATCGCTGTTGGTGGGCAGGCTTTGCAGATCGTGACTCCGCTTCGGCAAATCGGTGCCATCCCCTATCGGTGCGATCCCGACGGGGTGCGGATCTGCCTGATCACGACCCGTGGCAGCGGCCGGTGGATCACACCGCGAGGCAAGCCGGAAAAGGACAAGTCACCTCCGGAGGTGGCGGGGATGGAGGCATTCGAGGAGGCGGGCGTCAAGGGGGCGGTCGACTTGGAAGTTTTCGCCTCCTATGCGGTGATCCGCCCGAGCCTGCCGCCGGACGTCGGCCCCTGTGCGGTCGAACTCTATCTCATGGAAGTCTGCGAGGTGCTCGACTCCTGGCCGGAAAAGAAGGAGCGCGAGCGCGTCTGGCTAACGCCGGCGCAGGCCGCCATGCGGGTTGAGGAAGGTGGCCTGGTCGAGGCCCTGCTGCGGTTCAACGCCCTGGAGATCGGCCTGCGCCTGCCGCGGGTCCGCTGAGCCTCTCAGACGGCCGCCGCCGCACGAATCTCCTGCAGCCGGGCGATGCAGGCGTCGATGTCGGCGAAGGGCAGATCCGCCAGGAGCGGCAGCGGCAGTTCCCACCAGGCGAGGGCCAAGAGGGCATCGACGCGCTCGTCGGAGAAGCGTCGGCGGATCTCCTTCGCCGGGCTGCCGGCGACGATGGCGTAGGGCCTGACATCGCGCACGACCACGGCGTTGGCGCCGATCACCGCCCCGGCGCCGACCGTGACGCCGGTGTGGACGAGGGCGTGGGTGCCGATCCAGACGTCGCTGCCGATCATCGTGTCGGTCCAGCCGTCCAGCTTCCACTTCACGTGCCGCACGCCCGCATAGTCGGGGTGGTCGGGGAACTTCAAGGGGAAGCGTTGGAAGGGATGGGTGCTGAGGAAATCGGTCGGATGGCGGGCGACCCCCAGATGGCAGTCCCGCCCGATCGAGCAGAAGCGGCCGATGGTCACCCGCGGGTAGACCACTGTCCCGGGGTTGAGGTAGCTGAACCGGCCGATCCGGGTGTTCTTCAGGACCTCCACCCGAGGTCCGAGCTTGACCGGTTCCTCCAGGTCGGCGGTAGGGTCGACGGCGGCCTGCGGGTCGACGTAGTGACGCGGACCCGGCTGCGGCATCGCTGCATCCCCTGGCATATCGCTCTCCCGCATCTCAATACCCCCGGGCCCGGTCGGCCGGATAGGTGGGGGCCAGACCCTGCTCCAGCCGGTCGATCTCGGCGAGAATCAGCCTCGCCCGTTCCTCGCGGCTGCTGGCCCCCGCCATATGCGGCGTGACCAGCACCCGCGGGTGACGCCACAGCGGCGACGATTCGGGCAGCGGCTCCTGGCGGAAGACGTCGAGCACCGCACCCCCCAGATGGCCGGTATCCAGCGCATCGAGCAGATCCGCTTCGACCAGGTGCTCGCCGCGGCCCATGTTCACCAGACAGGCGCCGCGCGGGAGCATGGACAGCAAAGAGCGGTCCAGTATCGAGCGCGTCGCCGGCGTGAGCGGCAGCAGGTTGATCAGCGTCTCGGAGCGGGCGAGGAAGCTTGCGAGGCAGGGGCTGCCTGCGAAGGTCTCCACCGGGGGCAGGCGCTTGGGGTGCAGGGAATAGCCGGCGACATCGAAGCCGAGATGCGTCAGGGCCTGCGCCACGGCCCGGCCGAGTACCCCCAGCCCCAGCACCCCCACTCGACGGCCGCCCTGCACCGGCTTGGCCCAGGTCTGCCGTGCCTGGTTGCGGGTCACCTGCCCGAAGCCCCTGTGATGCCAGAGGACCGCCATCACGGCGTACTCTGTCACCATGCGGGTCATCTGGGGATCGACGATGCGGCCGATGACGACCTGGTGCGGCAGGCTCGGGTCGCCGATGAAGGAGTCGACGCCCGCCCCCAGTGCCAGGACCGCACGCAGATTCGGCAGTGCCGCGAACAAGCCCTCCGGCGGGTCCCAGACGCAGGCGTAGCGCACGCGCTCGAGCACGCCGGGGGCGCTGTCCGGAGGGACCACGCGCAGGCCCGGAGCGGCATGACCGAACAGACCTCGCCAGCCGTCGAAGCCCTTGCTCGACTGCAGCAGGACGTAGGTCTCCTCGGGCATCCACACCTCGTGCCTTGGGGTCGATCGCGGTACGAAAGCCGCGGCTCGGACGTCCGTCGCAATAGCAGTGCCGGGATGCCAGTGCCAGTGTCAGTACCATTTCACCGCACGCGTCCTGCTGGCGATCCCGGGCGCGATCAGGATGGCCGGTGGTGCGGCGGGCTGATCGCCGCGACACCCGTGCCTGTAGCAAGCCCATCGGACTGCGCTTCAAGCTAGTGCGGGAAGGCCTGGCGCAGGACGGTGACGATGACGTCGGCGATCTCGGCGTGGATCTGCTCCCGCGAACTGCCCGGCGGGTCGTCGCAGACCGGCTCACCCCCCTCTTCGCGCAGGATCGCCGTCCCCTTGGGCTTGCAGAGGCCGAAGGTGGCGAAAGGCGACACCTGCGGCAGGCTGATCCGCCGCGCCGTCGCCAGGTCCTCCGCCAGCCGCGCCAGGGCAGGGTCCTGGTCGCCCAGATCCAGCAGCGTGACCGGAACGCCGACGGCAGGCAGGCTCGCCCGCGCGAAGCTGTCGGCGAACTCCGGCTCCACGGCCACCACGGCGGCGATGCGGGCATCCCGGGCGTCCCGCTCCAGGGCGTTCCAGTCGACGGTGCGCGGATCGACGCCGCCGGCCGCCAGCCACCGGCAGTCGATTCCCGCCGCCGCGTCGCCCTCGCAGATACCCTGGAAGGCGGCCGGGTCGCGCCGCGCGCCGGCGGCCGCCAGTACCGCGTCGCCGCCGAGGAAGAAGCCGACCGCCGCGACCTCGCCGCGGGCGGCCGCGGCCCCGCCGACCGGGTCGGCCAGCACTGCGCTCAGTGCCGCACTCAGGTCGGCGGGCCGGCGCCAGACCTCCGCCGGAGCCGCTGGGGTCGCCGGGCCGGGGGGCAGGGGCGGCGGCGCGACCGTCGCCACGAGAAAGCCTGCCTCGGCGAGGGCTGCCGCCAGCCAGGCCGCGCTGTCGGGCGCGGAGCGGAAGCCGCCGTGCAGCAGCATGACGAGCGGCAAGGGACCGTCCTCGATGGCAGCGTCGCGCTGCACCGCGGTACCGCGGAAGACCCCGTTCTCCCCCACGCGCACCGGCTCGCCTCCCGATCCGGCCGGGTACCACAGGGTGACGCCGAGCGGCGCCGATCGCTCCGCGTTCGCGACGCTCAGGGCGCGGCTTCCGACGTCCGCGACGGCGAAAGGCGCAACGAAGGGGATGCTGAGCGCGAGCGTCAAGACTCCGCGAATCATCGACGCTCCCATGGCACCTCCCTCCGCCGCGGCCGATGCTGTAGGCATACCACCAGACCCGCGGTCGCGGATCATGTCACCGTTCAGGACCACAGGTTCTCTTTGTGCAGGGGGGAAAGATCATGGCCGAGCGCAGGCGCCCGGTGCTGGACACGGCGGAGAAGCCGGCGGCGAGAGTCTGGCTGCCGCTCAGCCTGCAGCACCTCTTCGCCATGTTCGGGGCGACCGTCCTCGTACCGTTCCTGACGGGCCTGCCGGCGGAGGTCGCACTGGTGACCAGCGGCCTGGGGACCTTGCTCTTCATGGCCGTGACGGGTGGCCGCGTGCCGGCCTACCTGGGGTCGTCCTTCGCCTTCATCGCCCCGCTGGTAGCCGGGGCGCAGGTGGCCGGCCCGGCCGGGGCGCTGTTCGGTGCGTTCTGCGCGGGCGGGGTCTACGTGCTGGTGGCGCTGGCGGTGCGCCTCTTCGGCGTCGGCTGGCTCGCTCGCCTGCTGCCGCCGGTGGTGGTCGGGCCGGTGATCATGGTGATCGGCCTCGGTCTCGCGTCGGTCGCCGTCGGCATGGCGCAGAACACCGTGGGCGGCGGCAGCTACAGCCTGCCGCACTTCGCCGTGGCGCTGGCGACGCTCGCGGCCGTCCTGCTGTTCTCGCTGATCCTGCGTGGCTTCTTCGCCGTCGTGCCGATCCTGCTCGGGATCGTCGCCGGCTACCTGGTCGCGCTGGCCGCCGGGCTGGTGGACCTCGCCCCGGTGATCGAGGCGCCGTTCCTGCGCTGGCCGCGCTTCGACTCCTTCGTCGATCTGCTGGCGAGCCAGGGGGTGCCCTGGGCCGTCCTGCCGATCCTGGTCCCGGTGGCGATCGTCACCATCGCCGAGCACATCGGCGACATGATCGTCCTGTCGCGGGTGACCGAGCGGGATTTCCTCACCTCGCCGGGCCTCCATCGCACCCTTGCCGGGGACGGCCTGGCGACCATGCTGGCCGCCCTCCTCGGCGGCCCGCCGAACACGACCTACGGCGAGAATATCGGAGTTCTCGCCATCACCCGCATCTTCAGCGTCTGGGTGGTCGCCGGTGCCGCCTGCCTCGCCATCGCCCTGGGCTTTGTCGGGACCCTCAGCGCCTTCCTGGCGTCCATCCCGTCGGCGGTGATCGGTGGCGTGGCCATCGCCCTCTTCGGTGTCATCGCCTCGTCGGGCATCCGGACACTGATCGAGGGGCGGGTGGACTTCGGGGAGAAGCGCAACCTGCTGGTGGCCTCCGTCATCCTGGTGATCGGCATCGGCGGCGCCAGCCTGCGCCTGTCGGACGACTTCACCGTCTCCTCCATGGCCCTGGCGGCGGTGCTGGGCGTGCTGCTGCACGCCATCCTGCCGGACAAGCATCTGGCGGGGGAGGCGGTCTTCGGCCGGGCGCACGGCTGAACATGTCAATATAGGGGCGGGCCGTGCGGATCGTTGCCTTCCGGCGTTGGCAGGCGGACAACCGATCCGCGTTCAATCCCGGGATGGAGGCCGGCCCATGGTAGCGAGCGACGAGTCCGCACGCCGCGCCCCGCGCGCGTCTCTGGCAGTCCAGTGCCTGCTGTTCCTCGCCGTCTGCTACACGCTCTACTTCGCCGCCGAGTTCTTCATCCCGGTGACGGCGGCCTTCATCCTCAGTCTGCTGCTGACGCCGCTGGTGCGGCTGCTCGGCCGGCTCGGCCTCGGCCCGGCGGTAGCGGCGGCCCTGATCGTGGCAGGCTTCGTCGTCTTCCTCGCCGGCGGTTTCTATGCGCTCTCCGGCCCCGTGACCGACTGGGCCGAGCGTATGCCGCAGATCGCCGAGGAGGTCCGTCTCAAGCTGCGGACGCTGCGCGAGCCGGTCGAGCGGGTGCAGGAGGTGTCCAAACAGGTCGAGGAGGCGACGAAGTCCGACAGCAGGAGTCCGGATGAGCCGGCCAAGGTGGTCCTGCAGACGCCGGGCCTGCTCGACCGCCTGTTCAGCTCACTCCAACAGGTCGGCATCCAGCTCACGGCCACCGTCGTCCTGCTCTACTTCATGCTGTCCGTCGGTGACCTCTTCACGGAGAAGCTGGTCCGCGCCATGCCGCGCTTCTCCGACAAGAAGAAGGCGCTGACCATCGTGCGGCAGGTCGAGCAGGACGTGTCCCGCTACCTCGGTACGGTGACGCTGATCAACATCGGCTTCGGTGCCTGCGTGGGCGGAGGGCTCTTCCTCATCGGCATGCCGAATGCCGTGCTCTGGGGGGCTGTCGCCACCTTCCTGAATTTCATCCCCTACTTCGGCGCCATCGCCGGGATGGGACTGGTGGGACTGGTGGCGCTGCTGGCCTTTCCGACGGTCGGGCAGGCGGCCCTCGCACCGGCGGTCTACTTCGTCTGCAACCTTCTCGAGTCGCAGTTCGTGACACCGCTCATCCTGAGCCGGCGCCTGACCATCAACCCGGTGGTGCTCTTCCTGGCGGTCGCCTTCTGGGGCTTCATCTGGGGGGTGCCGGGCGCGCTGATGGCGGTACCCCTCCTGGTGGCGATGAAGGTGCTATGCGACCACGTCGAGCGGCTCAACGCCATCGGCGAGTTCCTCGGCGGTCGCGAGACGCCGGAGGCCTGAGGATTTCCTCTCCGACGCGCTTGAACTGCCGGCAGGAATCCGTACATCTCAATCCGTACCGAATTCGTATGGATTGGAGCCCGGGAGCGTGTTCCGCCTCAACCGACTGACGGACTACGCCGTCGTGGTCATGGGCCAGATGGCCAGCGACCGCGCCCAGGTGCGCAGCGCCGCGCAGATCGCGGAGGCGACCGGCGTGCCGCTGCCGACCGTGGCGAAGCTGATGAACCTGCTTGCCAAGGACGGGCTCATCGCCTCCCAGCGGGGGGCCAGCGGGGGCTATCGCCTGTCCCGGCCGGCCGAGCAGATCACCGTGGCGGAGATCGTCCAGGCGATCGAGGGCCCGATCGCCCTGACCGCCTGCGTCGACGGTGTCGGCGGGGGCTGCGAGGCCGAGCACTTCTGCCCCATGCGGGGCAACTGGAACAAGGTGAACGGGGCCATCCGCCGGGCGCTGGAAGGCGTCAGCCTGGCGGACATGATCCCCGGCCTGTGCGGAACGCTGACCTTCCACCTGCCCGACAGGGCGGCCGTGGGTGCCGGGTGAGCGTCAGAAGAAGATCGAGGTATCGGAGAGGTTCGAGATGGCGGTGAACGCCGAGACGATTGAACAGGTCAGGGCGCTGGGGCGCTACAAGCACGGCTTCGTCACCGATATCGAGATGGAGACGGCGCCCAAGGGCCTCTCGGAAGAGATCGTGCGCTTCATCTCGGCCAAGAAGGGCGAGCCGGAGTGGCTGCTGGAGTGGCGCCTGAAGGCCTACCGCCACTGGCTGGAGATGCCGGAGCCGACCTGGGCGCGGGTGTCCTTCCCGCCGATCGACTACCAGGACGCCTACTACTTCGCCGCCCCGAAGAGCGGCGAGGCGCCCAAGTCCCTCGACGAGGTCGACCCCAAGCTGCTGGAGACCTACGAGAAGCTCGGCATCCCCCTGCGCGAGCAGCAGATGCTGGCGGGCGTCGCCGTCGACGCCGTCTTCGACTCCGTCTCGGTGGCGACCACCTTCAAGAAGAAGCTGGGCGAGGCCGGCGTCATCTTCTGCTCGATCTCCGAGGCGGTGGCGAACCACCCGGAGCTGGTGCGCAAGTACCTGGGCTCGGTTGTACCCTATGCCGACAACAAGCACGCCTGCCTGAACTCGGCGGTCTTCACCGACGGGTCCTTCGTCTACATCCCGCCGGGCGTGCGCTGCCCCATGGAGCTGTCGACCTACTTCCGCATCAATGCGGAGAACACGGGCCAGTTCGAGCGTACCCTTATCGTTGCCGACAAGGGCTCCTACGTCAGTTACCTGGAGGGCTGCACCGCACCCCAGCGCGACGAGAACCAGCTGCACGCGGCCGTTGTCGAGCTGGTCGCCCTGGACGACGCCGAGATCAAGTACTCTACGGTCCAGAACTGGTACCCGGGGGACGAGGAGGGTCGCGGCGGCATCTACAATTTCGTCACCAAGCGCGGCCTCTGCCAGGGGACCAACTCCAAGATCTCCTGGACCCAGGTCGAGACCGGATCGGCCATCACCTGGAAGTACCCGAGCTGTATCCTGCGCGGGGACAACTCGGTGGGCGAGTTCTATTCCATCGCCATCACCAACAACCGCCAGCAGGCGGATACGGGCACCAAGATGGTGCACCTGGGCCGCAACACCCGCTCGCGCATCATCTCGAAGGGCATCTCCGCCGGCCGGTCGAGCCAGACCTACCGCGGCCTGGTGCGGATGGGGCCGCGGGCCGAGAACGCGCGCAACTACACCCAGTGCGACTCGCTGCTGATCGGCCCGGGCTGCGCCGCTCATACGGTGCCCTACATCGAGAGCCGCAACCGCTCGGCCCGCGTCGAGCACGAGGCGACGACCTCGCGCATCTCGGAGGACCAGCTCTTCTACTGCCGCCAGCGCGGCATCGATGAGGAGGCGGCGGTAGCCCTGGTGGTGAACGGCTTCTGCCGCGAGGTGCTGCAGCAGCTGCCGATGGAGTTCGCCGTCGAGGCCCAGAAGCTCGTGGGCATCAGCCTGGAGGGCTCCGTCGGCTGAGCCGGCGGGACCTCACGATAAAGACAAGACGAGAGATCATGATGCTGGATATCGACGACCTCCGCGTCACCGTCGACGGCAAGGAGATCCTGAAGGGTCTCAGCCTGTCCGTGGGTGCCGGCGAGGTGCACGCCATCATGGGGCCGAACGGCTCCGGCAAGTCGACCCTGTCCTACGCCCTCGCCGGGCGGGAGGGCTACGCGGTCACCGGCGGCACCGTCCGTTTCAAGGGTGCCGATCTGCTGGCGCTCGACCCGGAGGAGCGGGCGGCTGCGGGGGTCTTCCTGGCCTTCCAGTATCCGATCGAGATCCCCGGCGTGCCCAACACCACCTTCCTCAAGGAGGCGGTCAACGCCGTGCGCAAGCAGCGCGGCGAGAGCGAGCTCGACGCCATGCAGTTCCTGCGCCTCGCCCGCGAGAAGGCGAAGGGACTGAAGATGGGCGACGAGTTCCTGAAGCGCGCGGTCAACGTCGGCTTCTCCGGCGGCGAGAAGAAGCGCAACGAGGTGCTGCAGATGGCCCTGCTGGAGCCGGCCCTGTGCATCCTTGACGAGACCGACAGCGGCCTCGACATCGATGCGCTGCGGGTCGTCGCCGACGGCGTCAACGGCCTGCGCAGCCCCGAGCGCTCCATGCTGGTGATCACCCATTACCAGCGCCTGCTCGACTACATCGTGCCGGACCGCGTGCACGTCATGGCCCAGGGGCGGATCGTCCGCTCGGGCGGGCCGGACCTCGCCCGCGAGCTGGAAGAGAGCGGCTACGCGGGCTTCGTCGAGACGGCGGCCTGAGCCATGACCGCAACCGTCAGCAATCTCTCGGCCGATCTGGTCGCCGAGCGCTTCGCCGCCCTCGGCGGGCGACTGCCCGGCGCCGGTCTGTCCTGGCTGGAGGCCCGCCGCCGGAGCGCGGTGGCGCGCTTCCAGGACCTCGGCGTGCCCACGGCCAAGGACGAGGCGTGGCACTACACCAACCTCGCCCGCCTGATCGAAGGCCGCCCGCTGGTGCCGGCGGCCATGGAGGCGGCAGCGGCCCCCGCCCGGACGAACGGCCTTCGGCTCGTCTTCGAGGGCGCCGCCGCAAGGGAAATGCCGGCCGAACTGCCCCCGGGCGTCACGCTGCTGCCGCTGTCACAGGCGCTGCGCGACCTGCCGGAGCGCGTGCGCGAGGCGCTGGCGCCGACGCCGGCCGAGAAGGCGCCGGCCATGACGGCCCTCGGCGAGGCCTTCTTTCAGGAGGGCGCCCTGCTGCAGGTGGCGGCAGGGGTGAAGGTCGAGGAACCGATCGAACTGATCTTCGCCGGCGACGACACGGCCAACGACAACCGGCACCTGCGGCTGCTCGTCGTGCTGGAGGCCGGAGCCGAGGCGACCCTCGTCGAGCGCCACGAGGCCAGCGCCGGGCTCGCCAACCTCGTCCTGTCGGCGCGGCTCGCCGAGGATGCGCGGCTGACTCACCTGCGTCTGCAGCGCCAGGGGATCGAGGCGGTGCACATCGGCGCGATGGAGGCGACGCTGGCCGCCCGTGCGGCCTACCAGGGCGCGGTGCTGGCGAGCGGGGCCGGGCTTTCCCGTCAGGAGGCGGTCATCCGCCTGCAGGGCGAGGGCGCCCGGGCGACGTTGAACGGCCTGATCCTGCTGCGCGGCAGGCAGCATGCCGACCTGACGACCGAGCTGCGGCACGAGGTGGGCGACACCGTCAGCCGCGAGACCATCCGCCAGGTCCTCGACGACCAGGCGCGCGCCGTCTTCCAGGGGCGCATCGTGGTGACGCCGGGTGCCGGCGGCAGCGACGGCCGGCTGGGCAGCAAGGCCCTGCTGCTCTCTGACAAGGCCGAGAGCGACGCCAAGCCCGAGCTCGAGATCTTTGCCGACGACGTCCAGTGCGCCCACGGCGCGACAGTGGGCGACATCGATACCGACGCGCTCTTCTACCTGCGCAGCCGCGGTATCGGCGCCGAGACGGCCAGGGCGCTGCTGATCCGCGCCTTCCTCGCCGAAGCCCTCGACGGGCTGGACGAGGCGCGCGCCGTGCCGTTGGAACAGGCGGTGGCCGCCTGGCTCGCCGGCGCGCGATGAACGGAGGTTCCCAGATGTCTTCCCTCGCCCGCGCCTCCGAGGCGCCTCTGGCGGCCCGCGGCGACAACGCCATGCAGGCCTTCGACGTCGAGCGCGTCCGCCGGGACTTCCCGATCCTGTCGCGGCAGGTCTACGGCCGCCCGCTGGTCTACCTCGACAGCGCCGCGAGTGCCCAGAAGCCGCGGCAGGTGATCGAAGCCATGACCTCGGTCATGGAGACCTCCTACGCCAACGTGCACCGCGGCGTGCACAAGCTGAGCCAGGAGGCGACCGACCTCTTCGAGGAGGCCCGCCGAAAGGTGGCCGCTTTCCTCAACGCGGCCAAGCCGGACGAGATCGTCTTCACCCGCGGCGCGACCGAGGCGATCAACCTGGTGGCCTTCAGCTTTGGCCAGAAGTACCTGAAGGCGGGTGACGAGGTGATCCTGAGTTGGCTGGAGCACCACTCCAACATCGTCCCCTGGCAGTTGCTGCGGGACCGGCTCGGCATCGTCATCAAGGTCATCCCGATCGACGCCGACGGCAACCTCGACCTCGACGTCTACCACGGGCTGCTGAGCGAGCGCACGAAGCTGGTCGCCATCACCCACGTCTCGAATGCCCTGGGCACCGTGGTGCCGCTGAAAGCGGTGATCGACGCGGCCCATGCCCGCGAGATCCCGGTGCTGGTCGACGGCTGTCAGGCCGTGCCGCACATGGCGGTCGACGTGCAGGCGCTCGGCGCCGACTTCTACGTCTTCTCCGGCCACAAGTTGTTCGGGCCGACCGGCATCGGCGCCCTCTACGGCCGCTTCGACCTGCTGGACAGCCTGCCGCCCTACCAGGGCGGCGGCGAGATGATCTCGACCGTCAGCTTCGAGCGCTCGACCTTCAAGCGGGCGCCACACCGCTTCGAGGCGGGCACCCCGGCGATCATCGAGGCGGTCGGGCTGGCGGCGGCGATCGACTACGTCGAGGCGCTCGGCCGCGACGCCGTCCACACCCACGAAGCGGGGCTGCTGGGCTATGCCACGGACAAGCTGTCCGCCATCCCCGGCGTGACCGTGGTGGGCCGGGCGCGGGACAAGGCCTCGATCCTCTCCTTCACGGTCGAGGGTGCTCATCCCCACGACGTGGGCACGGTGCTCGACCGCGCGGGGGTCGCCGTGCGCGCCGGGCACCACTGCGCCCAGCCGATCATGGACCGCTTCGACCTGCCGGCGACGGTGCGGGCGTCCTTCGCCCTCTACAACACCCGCGCCGAGGTCGACGCCCTGGCCGATGCGGTCAAGCTGGTGCAGGAGCTCTTCGGCTGATGCTCGACGATCTGCGCGACCTCTACCAGGAGGTCATCCTCGACCACGGCAAGCGGCCGAGGAACTTCCGCCACCCGGACGACGCCAACAAGCTGGCGCATGGCCAGAACCCCATGTGCGGCGACACCCTGGTGGTCTACCTCACCGTGGACGACGCGGGCACGATCACCGACTGCGCCTTCAAGGGGAAGGGCTGCGCCATCTCCACGGCGTCGGCCTCGATGATGACCGAGCTTCTGAAGGGCAAGACCGTCGATGAGGCTGAGCGGCTGTTCGAGGCCTTCCACAAGCTCTGCACCAGCGACGACCCGCCGTCCGCCGAGGGGGTGGCCGAGGAGGACCTGGACCGACTGCAGGTTCTCTCCGGCGTGCGCACCTTCCCGGTGCGGGTGAAGTGCGCGACCCTGGCCTGGCACACCATGCACGCAGCCCTGGAAGGCCGCGAGGAGGTATCGACGGAATGAGCGAGCAGGAGAAGCCGCGCCGCGAGATGGTCGACCTGGAGGACATTCACGGCGGTCCGCCGACGCCGCACTACAACCCCTACCTCTGGAACGACGGGGTGGAGCAGGGGGCGGAGGAAGGGGCGACGGCCCATGCCGGCCGACCCAAGCCCCCCGAAGTGGCGACAGCTGCGCCCGAGGCCGTCGTGGAGGCGCTGCGCACCGTCTTCGACCCGGAGATCCCGGTGAACATCTACGACCTCGGCCTGATCTACGACATGAAGGTCGAGGAGAACGGCGACGTCAGCGTGCTCATGACCCTGACCGCCCCGGCGTGTCCCGTCGCCGGCGAGATGCCCGGGCAGGTGGCCCAGGCGGTCGCCGCCGTCGAGGGAACCGGCGAGGTCGAGGTGACGCTGACCTGGGAACCGCCCTGGGGCAAGGAGCGGATGAGCGAGGATGCCCGCCTTGCGCTGGGCATCTTCTGATCCCTTATGGAGAGACCTTTCGTCGAGGTGAGGACGACATGAACAGACCTCTGCCACCGCTGCTGCGGCTGACCGACCGGGCCGCCGATCGGGTCAAGCGGCTGATGGCCGCCAGCCCCGAGGAGGGCGTGCTGGGCCTGCGCGTGGGCGTGAAGACCCGCGGCTGCTCCGGGCTCAGCTATTTCGTCGAGTATGCCAAGGAGCAGAAGAAGTTCGAGGACGTGATCGAGGACAAGGGCGTGCGGATCTTCCTCGACCCCGCGTCGACCATGTTCCTGATCGGCAGCGAGATGGACTACGAGGAAGGAAAGCTGCAGTCCGGCTTCGTCTTCAGCAACCCGAACGAGAAGAGCCGCTGCGGCTGCGGCGAAAGCTTCTCGGTCTGACCGGACCGTAACGTCTGCTGACGGCGGCCCTGGATCGCCGCGGCGCTGGCGCGCCTCGCGATGACCCTTCCGTCATGGCGAGCGGAAGCGAAGCCATCCAGGGCCATCGGCCCGGGCGGTTGATGGTGGAGTAGACGCTCCCCTTCGGAAGCCTCAGGCCGCGAGATCGCGGCCGTAGTAGAGCACCACGAGGTGCTTCGCCTCTGCGAAAAAGAGCCAGCGCTCCACCAGCAGGCCCAGCAGGTTCGCCGCCAGGGCCGCGCCGGCGACGATCAGGCCCGGCGTCGGCGAGAGGAAGGCGGACAGCAGCGCCAGCAGCAGCGGCGCGACGTAGCCCAGGCCGACCGCCACCCGCCGCAGCTTGCGGGCGTGCTTGCGCGCCACCCTGTAGCCCATCTCCTTCAGCAGGTAGTTCTCGCTGGTGTGGGGCGGATCGAGCATGCGGACCTTGCCGATGCCGCCCAGGCCGGTGGCCGTCTCGGCCGTGGTCGTGCCGGTCGGGTTGGCGATCGAGCGCCAGTAGGCCAGCTTCACCAGCAGCGCCAGCAGGGCCAGCACCGCCGCCAGCAGGGCGACGACCGCGGCCGGTTCGAGGAGGGCGCGCGCCGTCACCGTCCACAGCAGGGCGCCCGAGGTGAAGGCGTTGCCGAGATAGACCGGCACGACCCAGGAATCGTGCCATTGCGGGACGGGCTTCAGGGAGGCGTAGATCATGGCGGTGGCGTAGACCGTCGCCACCGCCATGGCGGCGAGCACCAGCCCCGCCGCCATCGGCAGCAGCCCCTCGACGCCGAACCAGGCGCAGGCCAGCAGCAGTGCCAGCGGCCCGAAGGTCGCGACCGACAGCACCCCTTCCCGGGAGAGCCAGGAAGAGCGCCACTGGCTGAAGGCCCGCCACGCCCGCTCGGGATGGCCGAGGTGCAGCATGGAGCTGAGCAGACCGACGGCGGCCAGCACGCCTGCGATGATCGGCGGCCAGGCGGAGAGAGTGGCCAGTCCGAGCACGAGGCCCAGGCCATAGACGGCCATCAGGCCGAACCCGGCGCCGGAGACGACGGTGAAGACGATAACGGAGAAGGCGGGATGCATGGGGGACCGATCCTCCTTCAGCGCGACAGCATACGGTCGAGCCAGCCGAGGAATCCAGCCGGCTGCTCGTCGCCGGTCGCCTCGTCCTGGCCCGCGGCGGACATGCAGCGCCGCGGCGGGAGATACTTGTTGGTCGGACGGTAGTCGAGCTCCGGCATCAGATCGTAGCCATCGCGGGCCGCGACCAGCTCGGAGACCTCCGACGCGGGGTCGCTCAGGTCGCCGAAGAACCGTGCCTTTGCCGGGCAGGCCATGACGCAGGCCGGCTGGCGGTCCTCCTCCGGCAGGTTCTCGTTGTAGATCCGGTCGACGCAGAGGGTGCACTTCTTCATCACGCCCTCGTGGTCGTCGAATTCCCGGGCACCGTAGGGGCAGGCCCAGGAGCAGAGCTTGCAGCCGATGCAGAGGTCCTCGTTGACCAGGACGATGCCGTCCTCTGCCCGCTTGTACGACGCGCCGGTCGGACAGACCGTGACGCAGGCCGGTGTCTCGCAGTGCAGGCAGGAGCGGGGGAAGTGGACGGTGCGGCCCTCGCCGCCGTCGCCGGCCTCGAAGGTGTGGATCCGGTTGAACCAGACGCCGGTTGGATCGGCGCCATAGGGTTCGTGATCGGTCAGCGGGCCCGCGATGCCCCCGGCGTTCCATTCCTTGCAGGCGGTCGCGCAGGCATGGCAGCCGACGCAACGGTCCAGGTCGATGACAAGGCCAAGGCTCTTCGGGCCGCGCTCTTTGGGCAGAGAGGTCATCGGCCGTTCCCCCCGAAGCGGAAGGCCTTGCCGAACTGCAGCCGCCGCGGCGCGGCGTGCAGGCCCGGCAGGTCCGGCATGGCGCCTTCGAACAGCACCGTCTCGCCCGCCTCCTCCGGCCGGCACTTCTCCAGACGCACCCGCAGGTCGTACCAGGCGGCCTGGCCCGTGACCGGATCCGCGTTCGGCAGGACCAGGCCCTCGCCGCTCGCCGGCAGCAGGTCGTCGATCAGGTGGTTCAACAGGAAGCCACGCCGCGCCTCCGGTGCCTGCGGCGTCAGGCCCCAGGCCCCGGCCCGCTTGCCGATGGCGTTCCAGGTCCAGACGGTGCCGGGATTGCAGCCTTGCATCAGCCGGACCTGCGCCTTGATCCGGCCGGAGCGGCTGCTGACCCACACCCAGTCGTCGTCGGCGATGCCGAGGGCACGTCCCGTCGCCTCGGCGAGGTACAGCCTGTTCTGCGCCAGGATCTGGCGCTGCCAGGCGTTCTGCGAGTCCCAGGCGTGATACATGATCATCGGCCGCTGGGTGATGGCCGAGAGGGGGAAGCCCTCGGCCTCCGGCGCCGCGGATTCGAAGGGCGCATACCAGAAAGGCAGAGGGTCGAAGAACCGCTCGACCCGCGCGCGCAGATGCGCCGGCGGCCGGATCTCGCCGTGCCCCTGGGCCGCAAGCCGGAACTTCTGCAGCGGCTCGGAGTAGATCTGCATGATCACGGGATCGGGCTTGTCGATGAAGCCCCGCGCCACGGCCCATTCGAGATAGGTCGGGTTGGCGTGGCGGTACCAGCGCCCCCCCTCGGGAACCGCTTCATGCCAGAAGCAGCCGTTGGCGATGTAGCGCTCGAGCTGGTCGGGGTTGGGCGCGCCCTTGCCGGCCGACGTGCCGTCGGGGCCCCGCCAGCCCGCCAGCATGCCGACACCGGGCTTGCGCTCGTGCTCGACCATGTACTGCGGAAAGCCGCCCGGATAGCGCGGGCTGCCGTCGTCCTTGACCATGCCGGGCAGGCCCAGCCGGGCGCCCAGGTCGAGCAGGACCGACTGGAAGGGTCGCACGTCGCGATCGGGCGCCAGAATCGGCTGGCGGATCGAGTCCGCGGCTCCGTCGGGATCGGAGATCGGCCGGTCGAGCAGCGAGATGCAGTCGTGCCGCTCCAGGTAGGTCGTGTCCGGCAGGATCAGGTCGGCGTAGGCCACCATCTCCGAGGCGAAGGCATCGGAGTAGATGATGTGGGGGATCCGATACTCGCCGGTCGCCGGGTCGCGGTCCGTCAGCATCTTCAGGACGGCGGGGACGTTCATCGACGAGTTCCAGCTCATGTTCGCCATGAAGAGGAACAGCGTGTCGATGGGGTAGGGGTCGCCCGCCCAGGCATTGCGGATGACCAGGTGCATCAGGCCATGGGCGGCCAGCGGGGCCGTCCAGGAATAGGCGTGGTCGATCCGCTGCGGCGTTCCGTCGGGCTCGACCAGCAGGTCCTCCGGCCCGCGCGGGAAGCCGAGGGGGCCGCCGGAGAGCGGCTTGCCGGCAGCGGTGAAGCGACCCGGCGGCTGCACCGGCGGGATCGGCCGCGGGAAGGGCGGCTTCACCCGCCAGGAGCCCGGGCCCTCGATGGCGCCCAGCAGCATCTGCAGCAGGTGCAGCGCCCGGCAGGTGTGGAAGCCGTTGCTGTGGGCGGAGATGCCGCGCATGGCGTGGAAGGCCACCGGCCGGCCGATCGTCTCGGGGTGGGTCTCCCCGCGCCAGTCGGTCCAGGGCTCGGCCAGGCGGATCGGCTGCTCGAAGGCCACCTCCGCCAGTTCCCGCGCGATTCGCCGGATGGTGCCGGCGGGGATGCCGCAGCGCTGGGCCACGGCCGCCGGCGCGTATTCCGGCGACAGATAGCGCTCGGCCGTCAGGTGCAGCACCGGCACGGCCTTGCGGCCGTCCGCCAGCGTCACCTCGCCGGCGAGCCGGGGGGCCGTGCAGGCGCGGGCATCGACCAGGGCGGACCCGTCCCAGGCCAGCGGCGCCCCCGCCGCGTCGCGGGCGAAGAGGCCGTCGTCCGCTGCGCCTAGGTCGCGGATCACCAGCCAGCCGGCGTTGGTGTAGCGGCCCAGGTAGTCCAGGTCGATGCGGTTGCGCTCCAGCAGCAGGTGGATCAGCGCGCCGACGAAGAGCCCGTCAGTGCCCGGCCGGATGCCGATCCACTCGTCGGCGACGGCCGAGTAGCCGGTGCGGACCGGGTTCACCGAGACGAACTTGCCGCCCCCGGCCTTCACCCGGTCGATGCCGAGCTTGATGGGGTTCGAGGCGTGGTCCTCTGCGACCCCGAAGAGCATGAAGTAGCGGGTGCGCTCGAAATCCGGCTCGCCGAATTCCCAGAAGGAGCCGCCGACGGAATAGAGCCCGGCCGCCGCCATGTTGACCGAGCAGAAGCCGCCGTGGGCGGCATAGTTCGGCGTGCCGAAGGCCTGCGCCCACCAGCCGGTCAGCGCCTGGCTCTGGTCGCGCCCGGTGAAGAAGGCGAGCTTGCGCGGATCGGATTCCCGCAGCGGCTTCAGCCAGTCGACGGCGATCTTCAGCGCCTCGTCCCATTCGATCTCGCGGAAGCCGCCGCTGCCCCGCTCCCCGGTGCGCAGCAGCGGCTTGCGCAGCTTCGCCGGCGAGAGCTGCTTCATGATCCCCGAGGCGCCCTTGCCGCAGATCACGCCGCGGTTCACCGGATGGTCCCGGTTGCCTTCGATGTAGCGGACCTGCCCGTCGCGCAGATGAACCTTGATGCCGCAACGGCAGGCGCACATGTAGCAGGTCGTCGCCTTCACCTCGTCGGAGACGTAAGGCGAGGTGTCGATCCGGGGTTCTGGCATCGCGCGGGCGGATCCTTTTGATTGGCGGGCTCGGGGCCGGCGGGGGGATGCTAGCCGCGATGGCCGCTTCACTCTAGGCTGTTGGTGCCATGAACAGCACAGCACCCGTCATGCAAGAGTCCGCCGCCCGCCTTCGCGACGCCATCGCCGCGGTGGTGGGGCCGGCCGGCGTGATCGACGACGCCCGCGACCTCGAGCCCTTCCTGATCGAGGAGCGCGGGCGCTACCGGGGCCGCACGCCCTTCGTCGTCCGCCCCGCGTCCACCGAAGAGGTCGCCGCCGTCGTCCGGCTCTGCGCCGAGGCCGGCGTGCCGATCGTCCCCCAGGGCGGCAACACCAGTCTCGTCGGCGGTTCGATCCCCTTCGAGCAGGGCGACGAGGTGGTGGTCAACCTGGGCCGCATGAACCGCATCCGCGCCGTCGACGCCGACAACTTCACCATGACCGTGGAGGCCGGCTGCGTCCTGGCGCAGATCCAGAACGCGGCGGCGGAGATCGACCGGCTCTTCCCCCTCAGCCTCGGTGCGGAGGGGAGCTGCCAGATCGGCGGCAACCTCTCGACCAACGCCGGCGGCGTGCAGGTGCTGCGCTACGGCAATGCCCGCGACCTCGTCCTCGGTCTCGAGGTGGTGCTGCCCGACGGTCGGGTGTGGGACGGTCTGCGCGGCCTGCGCAAGGACAACACCGGCTACGACCTGAAGCATCTCTTTCTCGGCGGCGAGGGCACCCTCGGCATCATCACCGCCGCGGTGCTGAAGCTCTACGCCCGCCCGCGGGAGGTGGTCACCGCCATGGTCGCCGTCCCCTCGCCGGACGAGGCCCTGAAACTGCTGGGCGTGCTTCGTGCCGCCTCGGGCGAGGGCGTGACCTCCTTCGAGCTGATGCCGCGGATCGGCATCGAGTTCGCCTGCCGTCACGTCGAGGGCTGCCGCGATCCCTTCACGGAGCCGCACCCCTGGTACCTGCTGATCGAACTCTTCGGCGGCCGTGAGGGCGGCGGTCTGCGGGAGGCCCTGGAAGAGGCGTTGGCGGCCGCCTTCGAGGCGGGCGGGGCGGCGGATGCCGTCCTCGCCGAGACCGAGGCGCAGCGGGCCGGCCTGTGGCGGATCCGCGAAGGCCTCGTCGAAGCCCAGAAATCAGAGGGCGGCTCCATCAAGCACGACGTCGCGGTGCCGGTCTCCCGCGTGCCGGATTTCCTGCGCGAGGCGCAGGCGCTGGTCGAGCGGCTGGTGCCGGGCGTTCGCCCCGTCCCCTTCGGCCACCTCGGCGACGGCAACATCCACTTCAATCTCAGCCAGCCGGTCGGTGCCGACCGCGCCGCCTTCCTCGACCGCTGGGAGGCGGTCAACGAGGCGGTGCACGACCTGGTGCAGAGCTACCAGGGCTCGATATCGGCGGAACACGGCGTCGGGCGCATGAAGGTCGCCGAGATCCGCCACCGCAAGTCGCCGGTCGAGATCGACCTGATGGAGCGGGTGAAGCGGGCGCTGGACCCCCACGGCATCATGAATCCCGGGAAGGTGCTGTAGGTCCTGAGCGCGTCGCGCGCCGCGGAGGACGCTAGAAGCCCACCAGGTCGCCGCCCTTGAGGCGCAGCAGGTCGCGGGCTTCGGCCGGGCTCGCGACCTCGATCGACAGGGCCTCCAGCAGGCCGCGGACGTGGGCCACCTGCTCCGCGTTCGAGGTCGCCAGCCGGCCCGGCCCGAGGGTCAGGCTGTCCTCCAGACCGACGCGGACGTGGCCGCCCAGCACCGCCCCGGTGGTCACCAGGCCCATCTGGTAGCGGCCGGCGCCCAGCACCGAAAAGAGGTAGTCGTCGCCGAACAGCTTGTCGGCGATCCGCTTCATGTGGACGAGGTTCTCGGGGTCGGGGCCGATGCCGCCCAGCACGCCCAGAACGAACTGGACGAAGAAGGGCGGCTCCACCAGGCCCCGCTCGGCGAAGTGCGCCAGGGTGTAGAGGTGGCCGACATCGTAGCACTCGAACTCGAAGCGCGTGCCGCAGCCCTTCCCGAGATCCTCCAGGATCGTCTCTATGTCCTTGAAGGTGTTGCGGAAGATGGTGTCGCGGGTGGCCTCCAGCAGGGCCGGCTCCCAGTCGAACTTCCAGGTCGCGAAGCGGTCCTTCGCCGGAAAGAGCCCGAAGTTCATCGAGCCCATGTTGAGCGAGCACATCTCCGGCTTCGCCTGCCGCGCCGCCGCCAGCCGCTCGTCCACGGTCATCAGCGAGCTGCCGCCGGTGGAGATGTTGATGACCGCTTCGCTCGCCTGCTTGATGCGCGGCAGGAACTGCATGAAGACACCGGGGTCGGCGGTCGGGCGGCCGTCGGCGGGGTCGCGGGCGTGCAGGTGCAGCACCGAGGCGCCGGCTTCCGCGGCGGCGATCGCCTGCGCGGCGATCTGGTCGGGCGTCCAGGGCAGGTGCTCGCTCATGGTGGGCGTGTGCACCGAGCCGGTCACGGCGCAGGTGATGATGGCTTTGCGCTTGGCCAGGATTCTCTTCCCTTGTTCTGCTTCGTCCCGGGCGGTTTCGCTCAGTCCTCGACCCGCAGGTCCCGCTCGCGGGCGAAAGCCTCCAGGGCGTCGGTGAGGATCGCCATGATCTCGTCGATCTGCGCCGCGGTGACGATCAGCGGCGGGCAGACCAGGATGTGGTCGCCGCTGTGGCCGCCGCGGGTGCGGCGGGAATAGACGATCAGGCCACGCTCGTACGCCAGTTCGACGAGCCGTTCGTAGGCCTTCCAGCGGGCGGGCAGGGGCTCCATCGACTCCCGGTCGGCCACCAGCTCGAAGGCGAGCAGCAGGCCCTTGCCGCGCACGTCGCCGATGAAGGGGAAGCGACCCATGAGGGCCGTCAGGCGGCGCTTGAGCTCGTCGCCGCGGACGGCGGCGTTGCCGATCAGCTGGTGGCGCTCGAGTTCCTCCATCACCGCCAGGCCGGCGGCGCAGGCCAGCGGGTTGCCGGCGTAGGTGTGGCCGTGCTGGAAGCCGCCGGCCTCCAGCACCGGCTCGATCAGCCGGTTCGGCGCCACCATCGCGCCGAGCGGCACGTAGCCGGCACCGAAACCTTTGGACAGCGCGATGATGTCGGGATCCGCCGGCCAGTGGTCGCCGCCCAGGAACCGGCCGGTGCGGCCGGCGCCACTCATCACCTCGTCGTAGATCAGCAGGATGCCGTAGCGGTCGCAGATCTCGCGGATGCGCGGATAGTAGCTGTCCGGTGCCACCAGGGCGCCGGTGGAGGCGCCGCCGACGGGCTCCATGATGAAGGCCAGCACCGTCTCCGGACCCTGGCGGCGGATCTCCTCCTCCAGCATGTCGGCGTAGCGCAGACCGCGCTGCTCGATGGTCAGCCTGTCCTTGTCGAAGTAGGCGCGCGGCGCCGGGATCTGCGGCATCTGGCGCAGCATCGGGGCGAAGGGCTCGGTCAGCGGGTCGTAGCCGGTGACCGCCAGGGCGCCCAGGGTGCTGCCGTGGTAGGAGGGGTAGCGGGAGATCACCTTCCAGCGGCTGCCCTCGCCGATCGCCAGGGCGTACTGGCGGGCGAGCTTCAGGCAGGACTCGACCGCCTCCGAACCGCCGGACACGAAGAAGACGCGATCCAGGCCGTTCGGCATGCGCCGGACCAGGGCGTCGGCCAGCCGCTCCGCCGGCTCGTTCTCGAAGTGCAGCCGGTAGGCGAAGGTGGAGCGGTCCATCTGCCGGCGCATCGCCTCCAGCACCGCCGGGTTCGAATGGCCGATGTTGACGACCATGGCGCCGCTGGAGCCGTCGATGAAGCGCTTGCCGGAGACGTCCCAGATGTAGATGCCTTCGGCCCGCTCGACCGTCGGCCGGCGCAGGCGGGACTGGTAGAAGAGGTGCGACGGCGGGCGCTGCTCGCTGTCGGCGACGACGCTGTTCATCATCGGTTCCCGGTGGAGAGGTAACGGTCGAGCACGTTGCGCGTGACCCGCTCGACCAGGGGGTCACGCCGGAGCAGGCCGGCGACCCATTCGCAGCTGCCGGCGTGGAAGACCTCGCCGCGGCCGCGGCGGAAGTTGACGATCATCCCGTTGCCGCGCTTGACCCGCTCGACGCCCGCCGGCGACTCGTCGCCCACCAGGGTCTGCGCGGCGAAGCGGGCGTCGGCGTCGGTCAGGAACTGGTCGGCGGCCGGAACGTCCCGGTTCTCCTCGATCAGCGAGGAGAGGCCGACCGCCAGGATCTCGATGCCGTCGGGCGCGCCCTCGGCGCCGGTCGCCTCGGGCAGGCCGTTGCGGATCAGGTGGTCGAGGCCGTCCACCTCGTAGCCGAAGACATGGGACTCGGCGCCCAGCAGGTCGCCGTAGTAGAGCCCGGTGCCGTCGAAGGCCCAGTGCTCCGGCCGGTAGACGGGAAAGCCGCGCTGGCCGCGTGGCGCGCAGCCGCCCCAGCCGACGTAGAGCCCGCGGGTGGCGTTGAGGCCGAAGGTCGCCGCGCCCGGCCGGCCGACCTCGGGTGCCTCCCAGGAGGTGGTGGTGCGCGCCTGCTCCGGCGTGCGGTAGAGCGGGTCCTCGGCGCGGGCGCGGTACTTGTAGCAGACCTGCCGCCGGCCCCCGTCCTCCAGCCGGGTCTGCCACATGAAGTTCCCGGCGAAGCGGGCGGCCCGGCCGCCCCGGTCGACGAAGGCGTCGACCGCGTCGCGCATCTCCCAGGTCCAATACTCGTCGTGGCCGACGCAGACCAGCAGGTCGCTGCCCTCCAGCAGCTCGGGGCGGAAGTGCAGCTCGTGCTGGGTGATCAGGTCGGCGCCGTAGCCGGCCGCCTCGGCCCAGCGGAAGAAGTGGCTGTCGTAGCTCGCCCAGCCGGCGGAGGCGTACTTCTTGCTGTACCCCCTGGCGTAGGCCCACTCCATGTGCGGGTAGCGCGGCGCGCTCGCAGGCGGTACGGGCACCTCGAGCGGAACCCGCGGCGCGTCCGGCGGCAGCACGACGAAGCCGCGGCAGAAGGGCCGCTCCAGGCTGACGACGGGGGCGTAGAGGTTCCGGTCCGCTCCGGTGATGCCCTGGTAGTGGTTCGATCCGCCCCAGGTGTTGTAGGCGGTCCAGGTGCCGGTGGCGGCGACCTGCAGGACCCGGCCGCGACGCGCGCCGGGACGCGGCAGCACGACGATCAGGTGATGGCTGACGGGCGGCGGCTCCACGCCCTCGCCGGTCAGGGTCAGGCGGTAGGCGCCCGAGGGCCAGTCCTCGCCGACGGTGAACTCGAAGGCCGGCTGCCAGCCGCAGCCCTCGACCGAGCACTGGTCGGGTGTCTCCTGCCAAGGCGCCGTCAGGCCGGCCCAGGCCGCGACCGGCGTGCGTGCGGCACCGTCGCGGACCACCTCCAGCCGCCAGCGCGGCACGCTGGACGAGACGAAGAGCGTGACTGTCTCACCTGGGGCGTAGCTGAGACGGTCGCTGTAACACCAGATCTCCGGCCGTGGCGCGTCCATGCCCGGCACCTCGTACCAGTGGCCGAGGACCGCCTCGCGCCGCTGTGCAGGCGTCAGGCCGAAGTCCGGGTAGGGATCGCGGGGGGAGGGCATGCAGGCAAGCCTTCAGAGGTACTTGCGCAGGAAGGTGCGGGTCCGTTCCTTCTCCGGGTTGGAGAAGATCACCTCGGGCGGCCCCTCCTCGACGACCACGCCGCCGTCCATGAAGAGCACGCGGTCGGCCACGTCGGCGGCGAAGCGCATCTCGTGGGTGACGATCAGCATGGTCATGTGCTCCTCGGCGAGCTGCTTCATGACCAGATTCACCTCGTCGACCAGCTCGGGATCGAGCGCCGAGGTCGCCTCGTCGAACAGCATGACCTTGGGCTCCATGGCGAGCGCGCGGGCGATGGCGACGCGCTGCTTCTGGCCGCCCGACAGGCGGGCGGGGTAGGCGTCGGCCTTGTCGGCCAGCCCCACCTTCTCCAGCAGCGCCCGCGCCCGCGCACGAGCCTGTTCCGCGGACAGCTTCTGCAGAAGTCGCGGGGCCATGGTGACGTTCTGCATCACCGTCAGGTGCGGAAAGAGATTGAAGTGCTGGAACACCATGCCCATCCGCTGGCGAATGGCGTTGATGTGGCGTTCGAAGGCGTTGCCGCTGAGCGGCGCGTTCACCAGCACGCCGTCCAGCCGCACTTCGCCGCTGTCCAGCGGCTCGAGGTGGTTGATGGCGCGGAGCAGCGTGCTCTTGCCGGAGCCGCTGGGGCCGATGATGGCGACGATCTGGCCGCGGGCGACCGACAGGTCGATGCCCTTGAGCACCTCGAGGGCACCGAACCGCTTGTGGGCGTCGATCACCTCGATCATCGGCTGGGCGACATCGTTCATCGGGTGGCCTCCACCTTGCGTTCGACCAGGCGCAGGCCCGCCTCCAGGATCAGGTTCAGGGCGTAGTAGAGCACGGCGGCGACGATGTAGAACTCGAAGGGCCGGTAGGTCTCGCTGATCGCCAGCTGCGCGCCGTGCACCAGCTCGGTCACCCCGAGCACCGAGACCAGTGCGGAATCCTTGAGCAGGGCGATCAGGTTGTTGCCCAGCGGCGGCGTCACGTTGCGCACCGCCTGCGGCACGATCACGTGGGTGAAGCTCTGTAGCCGGCTGAGCCCCAGGCTGCGGGCCGCCTCGTTCTGGCCGCCGTCGACCGCGACGATGCCGGCCCGGACGACGTCGGCGTTGTAGACCGCGAAGTGCAGGCCCAGGCCGATGATGCCGGCGAGCAGGGCCGGCACGTCGATGCCGATCTGGCCGAGGCCGAAGTAGATCAGGAAGAGCTGCAGCAGCAGCGGCGTGCCCATGAAGAGCCACATGAAGAGGCGCACCGGGTAGGCCACCAGCCGCGGCGCGTAGAGCACCACCAGGGCGAAGAGGATGCCGGCGAAGAAGGCCAGCACCGCCGCCGCCACCGTGACGATAGAGGTCCAGACCACGCCCAGCCACAGGAAGTGCGCGTACTCGGGGACGACAGAGAAATCGAGGCCCATCCGCTCGCCTCCGCTACTCGATCGCGTAGCGGGCGTCGAGCCAGGCGACTGCCCGGGCGGCGCCGTAGACGATGATCATGTAGAGCACGGCAGCGATCGCGAACATCTCGAAGGGTTTGTAGGTCGAGCCGATGTAGCGCTGGGCGGTGTAGGTGAGCTCCACCACCGAGATGGTGGAGACCAGGGCCGAACCCTTGATCAGCGCCACGCTGTTGACCCCGAGGGGCCGGATCATCAGGCGGGCCGCCTGCGGCAGCACGACCTCGCGCAGGGCCTGGAAGCGGCTGAGGCCGAGGCTGCGGGCCGCCTCCGTCTGGCCCCGCTCGACCGCGACCAGGGCGCCCCGGATCGACTCGGTCATGTAGGCGCCGATGTTGAGGCCGAGGCCGATCACGCCGGCAGCGAAAGGGTCGAGGTTGATGCCCACCTGCGGGCCGCCGAAGTAGAGCACGAAGAGCTGGATCAGGCAGGGGGTGCCGCGGAAGATGCTGACGTAGGCTGTACCGAGCACCCGCAGGAGTCTGCTGCGGGCGAGCCGCAGGGCCGCCCCGATGGCCCCCATCGCCAGCCCGAGGGCCAGCGAGAGGGCGGAGATCTGCACCGTCACCCACGCCGCCGCCACGAAGAACGGCGTCACGCGCAGCATCAGGTCGAAGTCCATCGGGTCTCGGTGGGCGGTTCAGGCGGCGGCTCTCACGGCTCCTTCCGGGTGCTTCAGCGGATGTCGGCGCCGATCCACTCCATGGCGATCTTCTTGTAGGTGCCGTCGGCCATCATCTCGTCGAGCGCCTTCTGCATGGCGGCGTGCAGCTCCGGATTGCCCTTGCGGATGGCGATGCCGATCGCGACCGAGCCGCCCTCGATGTCGGGCGTGTCGAGCTGGCGGATCTCCGCACCGCTCTTCTTCACCGCGACGCGGATCGGGATGTTGTCGACCACGATGGCATCGACGCGGCCGGCGTTGAGCTCGAGGAGCAGCTCCGGCAGGCCCTTGTAGGTGCGGATGGTCCAGTCGCCGTGCTCCCCGGCGTGCTCGCGTGCCCACTTCTCGTGGGTCTCGCCGAGGGTGACGCCGATCGTCTTGCCGTTCAGGTCGGCGAGGCTCTTCACCGCCGAATCGCCCTTCACGAACACGCCGCGGCCGGCGTGGTAGTAGGGGCCGACGAAGTCCACCACCTCCTTGCGCTTGTCCGTGATGGTCATCGAGCCGACGATCGTGTCGTACTTCCCGGCCAGCAGGCCGGCGATGATGCCGTCCCAGGCGGTGGTGACGATGACCGGCTTCACGCCCATGCGCTCGGCGATGCCGCGGGCGATGTCGGCGTCGAAGCCGACGACCTGGTTCTGCTCGTTGACGAAGTTGAAGGGCGGATAGGCGCCGCTCATGGCGGCCCGCAGCTCGCCGGACTGCTTGATGGCCTGCAGATCGTCGGCGCGGGCGGCCGTGGTGCCGCCCCAGACGGCGGTGACCGCCAGCCCGAGAGCGACGGCGGCGGAAAGCAGCATCTTCATGACTGGTTCTCCCTGTTCGCGAACGCGGTTGCGGAAATCCTTGTCCGGGAACCGGTCATTCGGCAAATAGATAATGAAAATGCAATAAATAGAAGCAGGGAATGAACGACCGTCGGCAGGGGCGCTTCGCCTACGACCTGGACTGGAACCTGCTGCGGACCTTCATGGTCATCGTCGAAGAGCGCAGCATCACCCTGGCCGCCGCGCGGCTGGGGCTGAAGCAGCCGAGCGTCAGCAACGCCCTGAGGCGCATGGAGGAGCGCCTCGGGCACAGGCTGATCGACCGGCGGCCGAACGTCTTCCGCGTCACCGCGGTGGGCGCGCTGCTCTACGAAGAGTGCGTCGACCTCTACGGCACCATCTCGCGCCTGCCGGTGCTGCTGCGCGACGTGCCGGAGGAGATCACGGGGCAGGTCTCGATCGCGCTCACCACCCACGTCGTTTCGCCCCTCTTCGACGAGACGCTGGCCGAGTTCCACCGCCGCCATCCCCGCGCCCGCTACGCCCTGACGGTTACCGCCAGCGAGGCGGCGGTGAAGTCGGTGCTGCAGAAGCAGGCCTCGTTCGCGCTCTGTCTCGTCCGCCAGCCCGATCCGCGGCTGCGCTACGAGGTGGTGTACCGGGAGTTCTTCGGCTTCTTCTGTGGGCCGAAGCACCGGCTGTTCGGGCGGCAGGGCCTGACCCTCGACGACCTGCGCGGCGAGACGTCGGTGTCCTTCCAGACGGACGTTCCCACGGACGCGCTGCGGCCCGTGGCCCTGCTGCGCGCACAGGCCGGCCTGGACTCCGGCGTCGTCGGCATCTCCGCCAGCCTGGAGGAGGTCCGGCGGATGATCGTGGCCGGCCTCGGCATCGGACCGCTGCCGCTGCACGTGGCCCAGGCGGACGTCGAGCGCGGCCAGCTCTGGCGCCTGCCGCCCTACGAGGATCCGCCCGCCATCGACATCTGGCTGGTCTGGAACCCGGCGGCGAAGCTGAACCGGGCCGAATCCGGCATGCTGGACCTGCTGCGCTGGCGGATCGCCGAGGTGCCACTCTCCGAGCGGACCTACGCTGGCGGGGAGGGGGCCACGCTACCATGACCCCCGGTGCAGGCGCGGGGCCGTTCGCCAGGCCGGGGGGCGGGCGCGCGCCGGTTCGCTTTGCTGACCCCGTCGAACCAAAAGCGGCCGGAGGTGCGACCTTGCTGCGGCGTACTCAGTCGCGCGGTGCGTACTTGGCGAGGATCCGCTGCAGGGTCCGCCGGTGCATCCGCAGGCGCCGAGCCGTCTCCGAGACGTTGCGGTCGCACTGCTCGTAGACGCGCTGGATGTGCTCCCAGCGGACCCGGTCGGCGGACATCGGCTGCTCGGGAGGCGGCGGCAGATTGCTGCCTTCGGCCAGCAGTGCCGCCTCGATCTGGTCGGCGTCGGCCGGCTTCGGCAGGTAGTCCGTCGCCCCGACCTTCACCGCCGCGACGGCCGTCGCGATGTTGCCGTAGCCCGTCAGCACGATGATGCGGGCATCGGCCTTGGCCGAGCGCAGCGCCTTCACCACCTCGAGGCCGCTGCCGTCCTTCAGGCGCAGGTCGACGACGGCGTAGCTGGGTCCCTTCTGGTGCGCCGCGGCGATGCCGTCGGCGACCGACAGGGCGGTCTCCACAACGAAACCCCTCTTCTCCATCGCCCGCGCCAGACGCTGACAGAAGCGCTCGTCGTCGTCGACGAGCAGCAGGCGGCGCTCGCCGCCGGCAAGGTGACCGGGCGCCCCCGAGGGTCGCGGAGACAGTGACGTTTCGTTCATGACAGACTCCTTACGCTCTCGAAGTGGGCTCGGGGCCAGCGGACGACAACCTCCGCGCCCCCTTCGGGGCGGTTGCCGAATGACAGGGTTGCACCGCCGTGGGTCAGCAGGGTTTTGGCGATGAAGATTCCCAGGCCCATGTGCTCGTCGGTGTCGCGGGCGTCGCGGCCGCCGGTCGACAGATAGGGATCGCCCAACTCGCGCAGGACGTCGGCGTCGAAGCCGGGGCCGTCGTCGCGGATGGAGAGGCGGACCCGCTGCGTATCCCACGCGACCTCGACCTCGACGGTCGACGCCGCGAACTGCAGGGCGTTCTGCAGCAGCGTGCCGAGACCGTGCAGCATCTCCGGCCGCCGCACGGTCACCGGCTGGTCCGCCGCCGTCTCCCCTGGTGGAGGGGTGACCGCGATCCGCAGGTCCACCCCTTCGTGGCGATGATGTTCCGCCGCGGCCTCCACCAGAGTGGAGGCGGGCAGGCGGTGGTATGGCGTGTCGTCCTCCTCGGGGCGGGTCGCCAGCTCCGCCAGGATCGCGCGGCAGCGGTCGCTCTCGCCGCGCAGCAGCGCGATGTCGTCGTGCACCGCACTGTCCGGCGGCACCAGGTCCTTCACCTCGTGCTCCAGCTCCTTGGCGACGACCGCGATGGTCGCGAGCGGCGAGCCCAGTTCGTGGGCGGCGGCGGCGGCGAGGGCTCCCAGTGCCGACAGCCGCTGCTCGCGGGCGAGCGCCAGCTGCGTCGCCGCGAGCGCGTCGGCCATCCGGCGGGATTCGAGCGCAAGGGAGGAGACGTAGGCGGCGATGAAGACGACCGCGAAGATCATCGCCACCCAGACGGCCGTCAGATAGAGGGACGGCAGGTCGAGGCCGCTGTCGTACCAGGGCAGCGGCAAGTGCCACACCGCCGCCAGCGAGAGGCCAAGGATCGCGACAACGGCCAGCAGCAGCGTGCTGCGGCGGGAGAGGGTCGCCGCCGAGACCACCACCGGCGCCATGACCAGCAGCGCGAAGGGGTTCTGAATTCCGCCCGTGAGGGCGATGAGTGCCAGCAGCTGCAGCAGATCCAGGCCCAGGTAGAGGGCGGCGTCCCTGTCGGACAGCCAGAGGGTGCCTCTGTGGCGGAGCGCGGTCAGGATGTTGAGGACCGCCAGGGCCCCCACCACCCCGAGGGCGGCGACCAGTTCCAGGCCGAATCCCAGAGCGGCGTGCACGAACAGCAGCGCCGCGAGCTGGCCGACGATGGCGACCCAGCGGATGAAGATCAGTGTGGGCAGCCGCACCCGGCCGACCATGGTGTTCGTCAGCGGCGGCCTGTCGTCGGGATCGGCTGCCGCGCGATCTTGCAGCGACATGGGTCTTTCGATGAGCCACCAGGGTCGTCAGGGCAAGCGCTAGCTGCGTCCGACGGCGGATTTTCAGCCATACCGCAGAAGCTGCCGGCCGTTTTCGCGCAGCCACGCCTGCGCTCTCGGCCGATGCGGCGTCAGTCCTTCGACGCAGCGCCAGAAGGCGCTGGAGTGGTCGAGGTGCAGGAGATGCGCCGTCTCGTGGGCCACGACGTAGTCCACGATCTCGTGCGGGGCGAAGACCAGGCGCCAGGAAAAGCTGATGTCTCCGGCGGCGGTGCAACTGCCCCACCGGCTGACCGTGTCGCGCACGCGCACACGGCGGAGCGGCCGGCCGCCTTCCAGCAGATCGGCCTTCTCGCGCGTCAGCGCCGAGAACTGACTCAGCGCCTCCCGCTGCAGCCAGTCGCGCAGCCGGCGCGGCAGGAACTCCGGTTCGCCGGAGACATGGATCTCGGTCGCCTCCCGCCAGACGCCACGCCGCCCGTCCGGGCGGGAGCGCACGCGATGGGGGGCGCCGAAGAGGGGTAGCTCGGCACCGTCCGCGAAGGGGACGCGCGGTGGCAGGCCTGCCAGCCGCGCCTGCACCCAGGACGCCTGGCCGGCGGCGAACTCGAGCGCGCGGGCGCGCGGGTAACGCAGCGGCAGGCTCAGCACCAGGCTCTCGCCGTCGGCGCTCAGCCGCAGACGGAGTGTCCGCGCCGTACGGTGCCGCTGCAGGCGCAGCCGGAGCAGGCGGTCGTCGAGCGGGTAGGGCAGGTCGTCTTCGGTCGTGCTCACAGGAATCGCCTTAGACCGTGTCGGCATGGTTGGTCAATCCTGCGGCCGTCGCCGACTGCGGGTTGATTCCACCCCTTCGCCGCGGCCGCTTCCGCGGGCGCAGGTCGGCCGTTCATACGAACGTCATCGCTGCGCAATCGAACGGTGACCGAGGCACGGCAGAGTGCCCGTCTGCCGGGGCGATGCGGACCATCGCACCCGCCGACTTTCTTGTCTTGATCACGAGCGAGAGGAGGGGACGCGTCATGTCCTGGAATCGCAGCATTCTGTCCGCCGGTACGGCGGCCGTGGTGGCACTCGCGGCGCACGGCGCGGCCGCCCAGACGAAGATCGAGTGGTGGCACGCCATGGGAGGCGAACTCGGGCAGAAGGTCGAGCAGATCGCCGCCGGCTTCAACGCGAGCCAGTCCGGCTATCAGGTCGTGCCGGTCTACAAGGGCAACTACACCGAAACCATGACCGCCGCGATCGCCGCGTTCCGCGCCGGCCAGCAGCCGGACATCGTGCAGGTCTTCGAGGTCGGCACCGCCAGCATGATGGCCGCGCAGGGTGCCATCTACCCGGTGTACGAACTGATGGCCGACGCCGGCGTGACGTGGGACCCGAAGGCCTATCTGCCGGCCGTCGTGGGCTACTACACCGACACCGACGGCAACATGCTGTCGATGCCGTTCAACTCGTCGACGCCGGTGATGTACTACAACAAGGCCGCCTTCGAGAAAGCCGGCCTCGACCCGAACAAGCCGCCTCGCACCTGGCCCGAACTGGCCGAGGCTTCCAGGAAGATCATCGACAGCGGTGCGGCCTCCTGCGGCTTCACCACCGGATGGCAGTCCTGGGTGCAGCTGGAGAACCTCTCGGCGCTGCACAACGTGCCTTTCGCCAGCGAGGAGAATGGCTTCGCCGGGCTCGGCACCCGCCTTGAGATCACCGGCGACGTCGCCGTGCGGCACATCTCCGACATGGCCGACTGGAGCAAGAGCGGCGTCTTCAAGTACGGCGGCCGCCGCTCCGACTCCGCGCCGCTCTTCTACAGCGGCGAGTGTGCCATGTACATGAACTCGTCGGCCTCCTACGCCGGCGTGAAGGGCAATGTGAAGTTCCCCTTCGGCGTGGCGATGCTGCCCACTTATCCCGAAGTGAAGGGCGCGCCGCAGAACTCCATCATCGGCGGCGCGACCCTCTGGGTGCTGAAGGGCAAGCCGGCGGACCACTACAAGGGCGTCGCCGAGTTCTTCAACTACCTGTCGAAGCCGGACGTGCAGGCCGACTGGCATCAGTTCACCGGCTACCTGCCGATCACGCAGGGGGCCTACGAACTGAGCAAGCAGCAGGGCTTCTACGAAAAGAACCCCGGCACCGAGGTGGCGATCCAGCAGATGACGCTGAACCCGCCGACGCCGAACTCCAAGGGCCTGCGCCTGGGCAACTTCGTGCAGATCCGCGACATCATCAACGAGGAGCTGGAAAACGTCTGGTCGGGTGCCAAGAGCGCGAAGCAGGCACTGGGCGACGCCAAGGCCCGCGGCGACGAGCTGCTGAAGCAATTCCAGCAGGACAACCCCTGACCTTCCTCCGGTAGGCGCGGCGGGGCGGCGGCGGCAAGGGCCGTCGCCTCGCCCTGCTCGGGCGGGCCGCATGCACAAGCGCGTGATCTTCAAGGGAACGGTGGTGCCCCTGCTGCTGGTGCTGCCGCAGCTCGCCATCACGCTGGTCTTCTTCATCTGGCCGGCGGCAGAAGCGCTCTGGCAGTCCCTCTTGCGGCAGGACGCCTTCGGCATCCGCACGACCTTCGTGGGGCTGGAGAACTTCCGACGCCTGCTGGCTGACCCGACCTATCTCAATGCCTTCGACAACACGGTCGTCTTCAGCCTCGCCGTGACGGTCATCGCGCTCTCGATCGGGCTCTTTCTCGCCGTCATGGCCGACGGGGTGATCCGCGGCGCGACGGCCTACAAGACGCTGCTCGTCTGGCCCTACGCCGTCGCGCCGGCGATCGCGGGGGTGCTCTGGTGGTTCCTGCTGAACCCCACGGTCGGCATCTTGGCCTACTTCCTGCAGTCGCTCGGCTATGCCTGGAACTCGCAGATCAGCGGCACCGACGCCATGATCCTCGTGGTGGTCGCGGCGAGCTGGAAGCAGGTCAGCTACAACTTCCTCTTCTTCCTCGCCGGCATGCAGGCGATCCCGCGCTCGCTGCTGGAGGCCGCCGCGATCGACGGCGCCGGGCCCGTAAAGCGCTTCTGGACGATCGTCTTTCCGCTGCTGTCGCCGACCACCTTCTTCCTGCTGGTGGTGAACCTGGTCTACGCCTTCTTCGACACCTTCGCGCTGATCCACACGACGACCTCCGGCGGTCCCGGGCAGGCGACGACCATCCTCGTCTACAAGGTCTTCACCGACGGCTTCATCGGCCTGAATCTCGGCTCGTCGGCTGCGCAGTCGGTGATCCTGATGGCGATCGTGATCGCATTGACTGCCGTGCAGTTCCGCTTCGTCGAACGGCGCGTCCAGTACTAGGGAGGGGCCGTGGTCGAGAACCGCCCGCTGCTGACGATCGTCCGCCACCTGGTCCTGCTGGCCGGGATCGTGTCCGTCCTTTTTCCGATCTGGATGACCTTCGTCGCCTCGACGCTGCCGGGCGATGCGCTCATGACGGGGCGGCTGCCGCTGCTACCCGGCGACCGGCTGTGGGAGAACTACGCGACCCTCCTGAGCAGCGGGCTCGCGGCGGCGGGCGGCGCGCCTGTCGGACCGATGCTCTTCAACAGCCTGGTGATGGCGCTGTCCATCGCGATCGGCAAGATCGCGGTGTCGATCCTGGCGGCCTACGCCGTGGTCTACTTCCGCTTCCCCGGCCGCATGCTCTGCTTCTGGCTGATCTTCATCACCCTGATGCTGCCGGTCGAGGTGCGCATCCTGCCGACCTTCGAGGTGGTGGCGGACCTGGGAATGCTGAACAGCTACGCCGGCCTCTCGATCCCGCTGATCGCCTCTGCGACGGCGACCTTTCTCTTCCGCCAGTTCTTCCTGACCGTGCCGGACGAGCTGCTGGAGGCCGCCCGGATCGACGGTGCGGGGCCGCTCAGGTTCTTCAGGGACATCCTGCTGCCGCTGTCGCGCACCAACATCGCCGCGCTCTTCGTCATCCTCTTCATCTACGGCTGGAACCAGTATCTCTGGCCGTTCCTGATCACGACCGACGAGTCCTTCTACACCATCGTCATGGGCATCCAGCGGATGCTCCGCGTGGCCGACGCGGTGCCCCAGTGGCACCTGGTGATGGGCACCGCGATCCTCGCCATGCTGCCCCCGGTGGTCGTCGTGATCGCCATGCAGCGGCTCTTCGTCAAAGGACTGGTGGAAACGGAGAAATAGGCGGTGGCGGCGATCGAGCTACGGGCCGTGCGCAAGCGCTACGGCAATACGCAGGTGATCCACGGCGTGGACCTCACGGTCGCCGACGGCGAGCTGATCGTCATCGTCGGCCCGTCGGGCTGCGGCAAGTCCACCCTGCTGCGGATGGTGGCGGGCCTGGAGACGGTGACCGAGGGGACCATCGCCATCGGCGGGCGGGTCGTGAACGACCTGGAGCCCAAGGACCGGAACATCGCCATGGTGTTCCAGAACTACGCGCTCTACCCGCATATGAGCGTCTACGACAACATGGCCTATGGGCTGAAGAACGCCGGCATGGCGCGGGACCGGATCCGCGAGCGGGTCGACCGGGCGGCGGCGATGCTGGCGCTCGACGGCCTGCTGCAGCGCAAGCCCCGGCAGCTCTCGGGCGGCCAGCGCCAGCGCGTGGCCATGGGCCGTGCCATCGTGCGCGAGCCGGCTGCCTTCCTCTTCGACGAGCCGCTGTCCAATCTCGATGCCAAGCTCAGGGTGCAGATGCGCCTGGAGATCAAGCGCCTGCAGCGCTCCCTGGGAACGACGTCGCTCTACGTGACCCACGATCAGGTCGAGGCCATGACCCTGGCCGACCGGCTGGTGGTGATGAACGGCGGGGTGGCAGAGCAGATCGATACCCCGCTGGCCGTCTACGAACGGCCGGCGAGCGTCTTCGTCGCCGGCTTCATCGGCTCCCCGGCGATGAACCTCGTGCCCGCCCGGACCACGCACGACGGCATCGGGGTCGACCTCGACGGCGTAGGCGCGCTGGCGCACGGCCGCGGCGCCGTCCTGCCGCCGGACCAGCCGGTGACGCTGGGGCTGCGTCCCGAGCACCTGGAGATCGTCCCGGCTGCTGAAGCCGCCCTGTTTCTGCAGGTCGAGGTGATCGAGACGCTGGGCGCGGACACCATGGCCTACGGCAGCCTCGCCGGCGGCAAGGACAGCGAGGCCGGCCTGTCGGTCCGGCTGCCGGGGACGCATCGGCTGGAGGTCGGCGACCGCCTGCCGCTGCGGCCCGCCCCCGGTACCCTGCATCTCTTCGATCGGGACGGCGGCGGGCGTCTGCTCTAGCGACTCGTCAGGCGACCGGCACGACGAGGCGGCCGCGCACCTGGCCGGCGAGGATCCTGTCGGCCGTCGGGATCAGATCGTCGAAGGCGATCTCGGTGGTCAGCGACGCCAGCAGGTCGCGGTCGAGGTCGCGGGCCAGGCGGTCCCAGGCCTCGATCCGGCGCAGGGTGGGCGCCATGACGGAATCGACCCCCAGCAGGCTGACGCCCCGCAGGATGAACGGAGCGACCGTGGCGGGCAGATCCATGCCGCCGGCGAGGCCGCAGGCGGCGACCGCGCCGCCGTAGCGCGTTGCGGCCAGCACATTGGCGAGGGTGGTGGAGCCGACCGTGTCGACCGCGGCCACCCAGCGTTCCTTGGCGAGTGGCTTCGCCGGACCCGAAAGCTCGGTGCGGTCGATCACCTCCTTGGCGCCCAGACTCCTGAGGTAGGAGGCCTCCTCAGTCCGGCCGGTGGAAGCCACCACATCGAAGCCGGCCCGTGCGAGCAGGGCCACGGCGATCGATCCCACGCCTCCGGCAGCGCCGGTGACCACCACGGGGCCCTGGGTCGGCGCCACCCCCTGACGCTCGAGCGCCAGCAGGCAGAGCATGGCGGTGTAGCCGGCCGTGCCGATCGCCATGGCCTGGGCGGTGTCCAGGCCCTGGGGCAGGGGGATCAGCCAGTCGCCGCTGACCCTGGCGACGCCGGCGTAGCCGCCGTGGTGGACCTCCCCGACACCCCAGCCGTTGAGCAGGACCCGGTCCCCGACCACGTACTCCGTGTGGCTCGACGCCGTGACCGTGCCGGCGAGATCGATGCCCGGGATCAGGGGAAAGCGGCGGACGACGGGCGCCTTGCCGGTCAGCGCCAGCCCGTCCTTGTAGTTCATGGTGGTGTGCTCGACGCGGATGGTGACGTTGCCCTCCATCAGGTCCGTGAGCACGAGGTCGACGATCTCCGGTGGGTTCTGCCGCTTGGCGTCGGCGTCCTTCGTCACCAGGATCGCCTTGAAGGTCTCCATCATCCACCTCGTCTCCTCAGAATTGCCCGATCTGGCACCGTGGGTGGCGCGGCCGTCAACCGTCCGCAGGCCGGCATGAGCGCGACGCAGGTCCGTCCTTCCGGCCGTGGCGGTTGGCGCCCGCCGCCTTTCCGCTACCTTGTCGCTGCACAAGGGAGAGGAGCCGGACGAGAGTGACTGTTGCGCAGCCGAATCTCGTCCGGGCCGGCCTCTGGCCGCTGCTGCTCCTTCTCGCCCTGGGCACCATGTGGGGCTCGACCTTCTCGATATCCAAGCTTGCGATCGCCCATGGCGTGCCGCCGCTCGGCTACGGCGTCTGGCAGTGCCTGGGGGCGGCGAGCCTGCTGTTCCTGGTGACCCTGGCGCGCGGCGAGCCGCTGGTGCTGAACCGCGCCAGCCTGCGCTTCGGGTTCCTGGCCGGCTCGATGGGCATCACCGTGCCGAATCTCGCCTTCTACTTCTCGATTCCCCACGTTCCGGCGAGCGCCATGGCCGTGGTCATCACCGTCGCCCCGCTCTTCACCCTCTGCGGCGCGCTCGGCCTCGGGATGGAGCGGCTCAGCCTGCTGCGCACCCTCGGCCTGCTGCTGGGCTTCTCCGGCACGCTGGTGCTGCTGCTGCCCGGGGCGGCCCTGCCCGAGGGCGCGCAGTACGGCTGGCTGCTGCTCGGCTTGCTGACGCCGCTCTTCTATTCGATCAACAGCCTCTTCGCTGCGCGGGCGCGGCCCCCGGGCCAGTCGCCCCTGTCGATGGCGGTGCTCATGCTGGCCGGCGGCGCCGTCGTCCAGGTGCCGGTTGCCGTGGCGCTCGATTCGCTGTTCATCCCGAGCGGCTTCGATCTCCCCAGCCTGATGATCATGACCCAGGTCACGGTCTCGGCGGTCGCCTACATCATCTACTTCACGCTGATGCGGCAGGTCGGGCCGGTCTACGTGGGCCAGGTCGGCTACGTCGTCACGCTCACCGGGCTCGTCTGGGCCATGCTGGTCTTCGGCGAACGGGCCAGCGAGGGCCTGCTGGCGGCGGTGGCGCTGATCCTCGGCGGGGTCTATCTGGTCAACCGCTCCAGCGGCGCCACGGCGCGGCCGGCGGACCGCTGAGAGGTGCAGCAGAGCGCTTGCCCAGCCGGGCCGGCTTGGGTAGTGTCCCGGCCCTGGTCAGGACCCGTAGCTCAGCTGGATAGAGCGCTTCCCTCCGGAGGAAGAGGTCTGGGGTTCGAATCCCTACGGGTCCGCCAGTCTTTCCAATCCCTTAGCCGCTGCCCGGGAAGTGCTCTGCGGGTTCATCTGAGCGCCCTGCACCTCCGAGGCCGCCGTGGCGCGCCGCAGGTGGTCCGCGCTGAACCCCGCCGAGGGACCCCCGGGCTCCCTTTCCGCGCCTTCTGCGACTATGACTGCAGAGTGAGTCGGGATTTGCGCCCGGCATGGCTGGCGGACATCCGATGATTTCGCAGAAGGCGAAGTATGCGCTCAGGGCTCTCATGGAGCTCGCGCGGGCCGAAGACGGCGAGGCGGTTCTCATCTCCGAGATCGCCGAGCGCCAGTCCATTCCGAAGAAGTTCCTCGAACAGATCCTGCTGGACCTGAAGCATCACGGCCTCGTGCACAGCCGTCGCGGCAAGCATGGCGGCTACGGCCTTCTCAAGCGCAAGGAGCACATCACCTTCGGCCAGGTGATGCGGATCGTCGACGGACCCCTGGCGCCGCTGCCGTGCCTCAGCCGCATGGCCTATCGACGATGCGAGGACTGCCGTGACGAAGACAGCTGTGCGATACGCGGCGTCTTCGCGAGTGCCTACGAGGCGACGGCCCGCGTCCTCGACCGCACGAGCCTGGCCGACGCCCTGGCCGAGGAGGATCCGGTGGAGGAGCGAAGTGCCGCCGGGTGACGGCCTCTTGCCGCGTCTTCCCGCTCTGTGGGAAAGCTGTCGCCCGGTAAGACGGCGCTCCGGTCGCTGACCTGTCCGGCGTCGGACCGCGTGTTTCTGCTGTTGCATTCGGCCCCGGGCCCGACTATGCGGAGGGAGAATGCTGCAGGTGCGAAAGGCTGCGCCTCCTGCAGCCGTCCGGCCGCGACCGGACCGAAAAGAGCGCTCGCCGAAGGAGCCCCACGTGCCTGTCGAACGTCATTCCCACCTCAAGAGGCTGGAAGCCGAGTCGATCCACATCATCCGTGAGGTGGCGGCCGAGTTCAAAAAGCCGGTGATGCTCTATTCGATCGGCAAGGACTCGTCGGTGATGCTGCACCTGACGATGAAGGCTTTCTACCCCTCGAAGCCGCCTTTCCCGCTGCTCCACGTCGATACGACCTGGAAGTTCCGGGAGATGATCCGCTTCCGTGACGACATGGCGAAGCGCCTGGGCATGGATCTGATCGTGCATACCAACCAGGAAGGGGTGCGCGCCAACATCAACCCCTTCGATCACGGCTCCAACTACTACACGCACGTGATGAAGACCGAAGCGCTGAAGGAAGCGCTCACCCGCTACGGCTTCGATGCGGCGTTCGGGGGGGCGCGGCGCGACGAGGAGAAGAGCCGGGCGAAGGAGCGCGTGTTCTCCTTCCGCACCCAGGCGCACGGCTGGGATCCGAAGAACCAGCGCCCCGAACTCTGGAATATCTACAACGCGCGGATCATGACGGGCGAATCGATCCGCGTCTTCCCCTTGTCGAATTGGACCGAGCTGGACATCTGGCAGTACATCCTGCTGGAGGACGTGCCCATCGTGCCGCTCTATTTCGCTGCCGACCGGCCGGTGGTCGAACGCGACGGTCTGCTGATCATGGTCGACGACGACCGCCTGCCGCTGCGGGAAGGCGAGGTGCCGCAACAGCGGAAGGTGCGGTTCCGCACCCTCGGCTGCTATCCGCTGACGGCTGCGATGGAATCGCAGGCGGACACGCTGCCTGAGATCGTGCGTGAAATGCTCATCGCCCGGACGTCGGAGCGGAGTGGACGCCTCATCGACCACGACGAGGCGGGCTCCATGGAAAAGAAGAAGCGGGAGGGGTATTTCTGATGATTGCCGATCTCGACAACAGCGATCCTTCGGCCTTCACCGAGTATCTCGCTCAGCAGGAGAAGAAGGGGCTGCTGCGGTTCCTGACCTGCGGCAGCGTCGACGACGGCAAGTCGACCCTGATCGGCCGTCTTCTGTACGACACCAAGCTGATCTTCGAGGACCAGCTCGCGAGCCTGGAGCGGGATTCCCGCCGCCACGGCACGACCGGCGAGGACATCGACTTCGCGCTGCTCGTCGACGGTCTCGAAGCGGAGCGCGAGCAAGGCATCACGATCGATGTCGCCTACCGCTTCTTCAGCACCGACAAGCGGAAGTTCATCGTCGCCGACACCCCGGGGCACGAGCAGTACACGCGCAACATGGCGACCGGCGCCTCCACCGCCGATCTGGCGGTGCTGCTGGTGGATGCGCGCAAGGGCGTACTGACCCAGACCCGGCGTCATACTTTCATCGCCTCGCTGCTCGGCATCCGCCACGTGGTCGTCGCGATCAACAAGATCGACCTGGTCGACTACAGCCGTGAGGTGTTCGAGCGGATCAAGGCGGAGTTCAACGATTTCGCCGCCTCCTTCGGGTTCGAGACCAACGTCGCCATTCCGATGTCGGCGCGGTTCGGCGACAACGTCACCAGCCGGTCCTCGGCCATGCCCTGGTATCACGGGCCGACCCTGCTTGAGCATCTCGAGACGGTCCCGGTCGAGAGCGACAAGCGCAGCAAGCCGTTCCGCATGGCGGTGCAGTGGGTGAACCGTCCGAACCTCGATTTCCGGGGGTTCTCGGGGACGATCGCCTCGGGCGTCGTCCGCCCGGGCGACCGGGTGGTCGTCGCCGCCTCCGGCAAGGCGTCGACCGTGACGCGCATCGTCACGGCCGACGGCGACTTGGACGAGGCGGAAGCGGGCGAGGCCGTGACCCTGACCTTGGCTGAGGAGATCGACATCAGCCGCGGCGACGTCCTGGCCGCCGCCGAGGCGCGCCCGACGGTCTCCGACCAGTTCGCGGCCAACATCATCTGGATGTCGGAGGACCATCTCTACCCGGGGCGGCCCTACCTGCTGAAGGCCGGCACGAAGACCGTCACCGCCTCGGTGACCGAGATCAAGCACCGCGTCGACGTGAACTCGTTCGAGCATCTGGCAGCCAAGGAGGCCGGCCTGAACGAGATCGTCTTCTGCAACCTGTCGCTCAATCAGCCCATCGCCTTCGACCCGTACGAAGAGAACCGCGAGACCGGCTCCTTCATCCTGATCGATCGGCTGTCGAACGCGACGATGGGCGCGGGCCTCATCTGGTTCGGCCTGCGGCGCGCCACCAACATCCATCTGCAGTCGCTGGACGTCGACAAGGCCGCCAGGGCCGGCATGAAGGGCCAGAAGCCGGTGGTTCTCTGGTTCACCGGCCTGTCGGGATCCGGCAAGTCGACGGTGGCCAACCTCGTCGAGAAGAAGCTGCACGCCATGGGGCGGCATACCTACATCCTCGACGGCGACAACGTCCGGCACGGTCTCAACCGCGACCTCGGCTTCACCGAGGCGGACCGGGTGGAGAACATCCGGCGTGTCGGCGAGGTGGCCAAGCTCATGGTCGACGCCGGGTTGATCACCCTCGTGTCCTTCATCTCCCCGTTCCGCGCCGAGCGCCGCCTCGCCCGCGAGATGGTGGAGCAGGCAGAATTCGTCGAAGTCTTCGTCGACACGCCGATCGAGGAGTGCCTGAAGCGCGACCCCAAGGGCTTGTACAAGCGGGCGTTGGCCGGCGAGATCAAGAACTTCACCGGCGTCTCCTCACCCTACGAGCCGCCTGAGTCTCCCGAACTGCATCTGGAGACGGTGGGCAAGGATCCGGAGGATCTGGCGGACCGGGTGATCGCTTTCCTTCAGGGTCGTGGCGTGACCGCCTGAGCGCGGCCCGGGTCGGCGGCACACTGCGGAAGGCGCCCCGGTCCCGGGGCCTCCTCCCGCTCCGGGCGGGGCCGTGCCGCTTTTTTGACATCTTGGCCGCGTAGCCTTTCCCAGTCGGGCGTGCGTCCTGCGCCCTGGTTGGAGAAGCTGAAGATTGCTGGAGGCGGTGACCGCGACGCGCCGTTTCGGAGTGGGAGCGAGGCCGGGTGAGCTGACGGCCGTCGCCGACGATCCGAAGGGCTGGGTCCTGGCGCAGCTCAGTGCCGCGACGAGGGGCGAGGAGGCGGGTCTGCCCGGCTCGCGGGAGATCGTCCACACGCTGGTCCACATCTACGCCCGGCAGCCCGAGCTCGGCATCTCCGAGACGGCCTCCCTGATGCTCGACTACACGCGGCAGGTCTTCGACGCCGAGAGGCGGTGGCGCCTGGGCGCCGCGCTCTCGACCTCGACTCCGCTGATCGAGCGGCTGGTGTGGTTCTGGTCGAATCACTTCACGGTCTCGGTGGAGAAGAGCACGGACGTAAGGGCCACGGCCGGTTCTCTCGAGCGCGAAGCCGTCAGGCCTCATCTGTTCGGCCGCTTCCGGGATATGTTGCAGGCCGTGGCCCGGCATCCCGCGATGCTCAACTACCTCGACAATCTCGTTTCGGTGGGGCCGAACTCTCCTTACGGACTGCGCAACGGCCGGGGCCTCAATGAGAACTACGGCCGCGAGCTGCTCGAGCTCCATACCCTCGGCGTCCAGGGCGGCTATGGGCAACAGGACGTCATCGAAGTCGCCAAGGCCCTCACGGGCTGGCGCTACGTAAACGCCCGGGCGGCCACATCCGGGGCCTTCGTGGTCGCCGACAGCTGGCATGAGCCGGGGTCGGTCGTCGTCCTGGGAAAGACCTATCCCCAAGAGGGAGAGGCACAGGGGGCGGCGCTGCTTGACGACCTCGCGAGTCATCCCGCCACGGCACGCTTTCTCGCCTGGAAGCTCGCCCGGCACTTCGTTGCCGACCCGCCGCCGCCGGAGCTGGTCCAGGCGGTCGAGGAGGCCTACCGCGAGAGCGACGGCGACCTTGCGGTGGTCGTCCGGACTCTCTGCACCCACCCCCTCTCCTGGTCCTTGCCGGCCCGGAAGGTTCTGCCGCCCTGGGACTACCTGGTGGCGGTTCATCGCGCGCTGGACCTTCCCGCAGTGGACGGAGCGGACGCGATGCTCGGCCTGATGGGCCAGCCGACATGGATGCCGCAGTCGCCTGCAGGCTGGCCGGAGGAGGACGAGGCCTGGGCGTCGCCGCTCGCCCTTCTGCTGCGTATGGGATGGGTGGAGGAACTGGCCGGCGCGTGGCCCGATATCGATGCGGCGGCCCGGGCGCGGGACGTGCTTGGCGGCGCCTTGCGGGCGGAGACGGCGCAGGCGCTCTGCGCGCTCGATCGGCCGCAGGCGCTCGCGCTGTTTCTCGCGTCTCCCGAGTTCCAGAGGCGCTGACGATGCACCCCCGAGGCCTCCTCGGCTCGCTCCCGCTCGGCCGTCGCGGTTTCCTCGGCCTGTCCGCCGGCTTTGCGGCCTGGGCCGGGCTGGGGCGGGAAGGCAGGTGCGCCGAAGCGGCTCAGACCGACCCGCGCCTCGTCGTCCTGGTGCTGCACGGCGGTCTGGATGGCCTGGCGCTGGCGGCGCCCATCCAGGATCCGGCCTTCGCCGAACTCCGGGGCGACCTCGGCTTCGCGGACGGGCTGCCTCTCGTCGACGGCTTCGTCCTCAATCCCCTGATGAGGCAGCTTCATGGTCTGTTCCTGGCGGGCGACGCGCTGATCGCCCATGCCGTCGCCAGTCCCTACCGCGACCGATCCCATTTCGATGCGATCGATGTGCTGGAAGGGGGCTGTCCCGTGCCGCGGGCAGCCCGTTCAGGTTGGCTGCACCGGGCGCTCGCGGTTCTGCCGCGCCCGATGCCGGCGGCTCTGCCGCACGGGTTGACGGCTGCGGTGCCGATCGGCGTCGTCCTCGACGATCGCGTGCCCCCTCTGCTCAAGGGTGATGCCGTCCCCGTCGCCAACTGGACCGCCGGCAGGATTCCCGCTGCATCCGAGGCGATGCAGGAGCAAGTGCTCACCCTCTACGACAGCACCGACCCGGCCTTGGCGACGGCGCTCCGGGCGGGGCAGCGGCTGGAGCGGCTGGCGGACGGGCTGTCGCGCGCAGCGGAAGGCGTCTCGCCGGCCGTCGCCGATGCACTGGCGGCCGCCAGCCTGCTGGCGCAGCCGGCGGGTCCGCGTGTCGCCGTTCTCGGCTCCGGAGGATGGGACACGCACAGGGACGAGGTCCCGGCCCTGAACAGGCGCCTGATCGAGCTGGATGCGATCATCGATGCGCTGCGGCGGGGGCTCGGGCAGACCTGGGGCCGGACGGTGCTCATCGTGGTCACCGAGTTCGGCCGGGCCGTGCGGATCAACGGCAGTCAGGGCAGTGACCACGGCACCGCGACCGTGGCCTTGCTGGCGGGTGGAGCCGTCGCCGGTGGTCGGGTGCTCGCCGACTGGCCGGGGCTCGGGGAAGGCGACCTGCTCGATGGGCGGGATCTCCGTCCCACGCTGGACCTTCGGGCACTGTTCAAGGGCGTGCTGCGGGACCATCTCGGCGTGTCGCCGGAGCGTCTCGACGGACCGATCTTTCCTGCCAGTGAACGCGTCCGGCCGCTGGATGGCCTGCTGCGGGCGGTCTGAGACCCTTCCGCTGCGGCAGGGCCGGGCCGGCCGCTCCTGCGGCCCTGTCGCCCCCCGTCGGCGTCAGGAGCTGCCGTCGTCCGCGGGGTTGCACCGCTTATGCGGCAGTGCAATAAGCTCGACGCGGTCGCCGGCGGGATCTGCCGCTCGCACACCCTGGTGTCGCTCAACTCGAGGCAAGGCATGATCATTGCCCACGTCCTGACGCGCCTGCTGCGGGCCGGATCGGAAGAGAACACGATCCTCACCTGCCTCGATCAGGCGCGCAAAGGTCACGACGTCTACCTGGTGCACGGGAACGAATTCCGGGCCGCCTACTACGAAGAGCTGCAGCCGCACCTCAAGCTCGTGGAAGTCCGCTCCCTGGTCCATCCGATCAGTCCGCACCGGGATCTGCAGGCGATCTTCGACCTGCGGCGGCTGTTCCGGACGATCCGCGCCGACGTCGTCCACACCCACCAGAGCAAGGCCGGCGTCCTGGGCCGGTTCGCCGCGGCGGCAGCCGGGGTGCCGACCGTCATCCACGGCGTCCACATCGTCCCCTTCGAGAGCGTGGGGCCGCTCAAGAAGTGGATCTACGTCTCGGCCGAGCGGCTGGCGGCGCGCCATACCGGCGCCTTCATCAACGTCAGTCGCGGCACGATGGAGGCGCACCTCCAGGAGCGGATCGGCGACCCGGCCCGGCACCACGTGGTCCATTCCGGAATGGATCTCCGCCGCTTCGCGCAGCCCACCCTGCTGCCGGCGGCGGAGCAGGAGGCGATCCTGGGGGCGCCGCGGGACGCGGTGAAGGTCGTGGTGATGATCGCCGCGCTGGAGGCGAGGAAGCGTCATCGGGAGTTCCTGCAGGCCTTTCCGCGCGTGGTCGAGAAAGTGCCGAACGTCCGCCTCCTGCTCGCCGGGGACGGGGAGCTGCGTGGCGAGGTGGAGGCCCTGGTGGCGCGGCTCGGGCTCCAGGAACAGGTCCGGATCCTCGGCTACCATACCAATCCGGGAGGGTTGATCGCGCTCGCCGATCTCTGCCTCCTGACGTCGACCCGTGAGGGGCTGCCTCGGGTGGTGATCCAGTACCTGGCGGCAGGCCGGCCGGTGGTGGTCAGCGATCTTCCGGGACTGGACGAAGTCGTGAAGCACGGGCGCAACGGCGTCATCGTGCCGCCCGACGACGTCGCTGCCGCCGGCGACGAGGTGGCGCGCCTGCTCGCCGACGAGCCGGCACTCGCCGCTCTGCGTCGCGGTGCGGAAGCGACGGACGTTTCGAGCTGGTCGGCGGAGAAGATGGTCGCCGACATCGAGCGCATATATCGGGCGGTGCAGACCTGAGTCGGGCTTCGGTGGCTGTTGGCGAGCGCCGGCGGTCAGAGGCCGTGATACTCCCGGAACCAGTGGACGAACTTCGGCAGGCCGACGCTGAGGGGCGTGGACGGACGAAACCCGTAGTCGGCCTCTAGCCGGCTGATATCGGCGTAGGTCGCGTGCACGTCGCCCTGCTGCATCGGCAGGAACTCGACGACCGCCTTCCGGCCGATCGCCTCCTCCAGCTGGCCGATGAAATCCATGAGCCTTTCCGGGCGGTTGTTGCCGATGTTGTAAATCCGGTGGGGACGATCGCCAGGGAAGTTGGAGGGACGGGTGGCTGTCGCGACGACGCCGCGGACGATGTCGTCGATGTAGGTGAAGTCGCGCTGCAGGTCGCCGTGGTTGAAGACCGGGATCGGGTCGCCCTTGAGTATCCGGTTGGTGAAGCTCCAGTAGGCCATGTCCGGGCGGCCCCAGGGGCCGTAGACGGTGAAGAAGCGCAGGCCGATCTGCCGGAGGCCGTAGAGCTTGGCGTAGGCCTCGCTCATCAGCTCGTCGGCGCGTTTGGTGGCCGCGTAGAGCGACACGGGGTTGTCGACGCGGTCGTCCTCGGAAAAGGGAACCTTGGTGTTGCCGCCGTATACGGAACTCGACGAGGCATAGACGAGCAGGGGCTGCCCGTGGTGCCGACAGAACTCGAGTATCGAGAGATGTCCCGTCAGATTCGATGTTGCGTATGCGAAAGGGTTCTCGATGGAGTAACGTACGCCCGCCTGCGCGGCGAGGTGAACCACGGCGGACACCGTCTCGGGCAACCGAAGCTCACCGAGGCGGGCGGCGTCCGAAATGTCCAGTTCCTCGAAATGGAAGCCGTTGTGCTCTTGCAGTATTCTCAGTCTGGCTTCCTTGAGGCTTCTTGGATAATAGGAGTTCAGGTTGTCAACGCCGAATACCAGATGCCCCTCTTCCAGAAGTTGAAGCGCAACATGGAAGCCGATGAAACCAGCTGCACCTGTGAGGAGGATCATGACAACTCCATGATAATGAGGGACATGACGTCCTCTTGTCTGTGCATGAAGAAAACGTCTGCGGCGGTCTAAGGACGCTGGACTTTAATGAATTTCCCCCGGGGGTGCTAGAATGAACGTTACGATGATTGGATCGGGCTATGTCGGTCTGGTCTCCGGCGCCTGTTTCGCCGATTTCGGCCATCAGGTCGTGTGCGTGGACAAGGATCCTCGCAAGATCGAGATGCTGCAGCGCGGCGAAATTCCGATCTACGAGCCAGGCCTGGAGGATCTCGTGGCGACCAACGTCGAGGAGGGACGCCTGTCGTTCGCCCTTGATCTGACGGAGGCCGTCGCGGAAGCCGACGCCGTCTTCATCGCCGTCGGCACACCCTCCCGACGCGGCGACGGTTTTGCCGACCTGTCCTACGTCTACGGTGCGGCGGAGGAGATCGGCCGTGCGCTGCGGCGCTATACGGTCGTCGTGGACAAGTCGACCGTGCCCGTCGGCACCGGGGACGAGGTCGAGGCGATCATCCGCAGGGTCCGGCCGGACGCGGAGTTCTCCGTGGCCTCCAACCCTGAGTTCCTGCGTGAGGGCGCGGCGATCAGCGACTTCAAACGCCCGGACAGGGTGGTGGTGGGTGTCAGCGACGAGCGGGCCCAGGAGGTTATGCGAGAGCTCTACCGGCCTCTCTTCCTCAACGAGACGCCCATCCTCTTCACCGACCGTCGTACGGCGGAGCTGATCAAGTACGCGGCCAACGCCTTCCTGGCGATGAAGATCACCTTCATCAACGAGATGGCCGACCTCTGCGAGAAGGTCGGCGCGGACGTACAGCGCGTGGCCCGCGGGATCGGCCTCGACAACCGGATCGGCTCGAAGTTCCTCAACGCCGGGCCGGGCTACGGCGGGTCCTGCTTTCCCAAGGACACCCTGGCCCTGACCAGGACGGCGGCGGAGGCGGGGGCCCCGACCCAGCTGATCGAGACCGTCGTAAGGGTGAACGACCAGCGCAAGCGGGCGATGGCTAGGCGGGTCATCGAGACCTGCGGCGGCGACGTCTCGGGGAAGCGGATCGCCATCCTCGGCCTGGCATTCAAGCCGAACACCGACGACATGCGGGATGCCCCGGCCCTCGACGTCATCCCGGCCCTGGAGGCGGCGGGAGCTACCATTGTTGCCTTCGATCCGGAAGCGATCGAGGAGGCCAGGAAGCACCTGCCGGACATCGAGTACAAGCACGGGGCCTACGAGGCGGTGAAGGGGGCCGACGCCCTGGTCATCATCACCGAGTGGGACCAGTTCCGCGCCCTCGACCTCCATCGCGTGAAGTCGACGATGAAGGGGGATGTTCTGGTCGACTTGCGGAATATCTATCGGCCGGACGAAGCCCGGAAGCACGGCTTCGTCTATCGCAGCATCGGCCGCGACTGAACGGCAGCGGCGGAGGGAGCGGCGGCCGAGCGGCGGCCGGCGCTCTCAGGCCTTCTGCCAGGCGCTGACCGGCCGACCGAGGAGGTCTCCGACGTAGGCGACGTCCTTGGAGAAGTGCTGCTGCAGGCGCTCGACGTCCTGGTCGTCCGGGCGAGGAAGAGGAGCCGAGCCGCCCTCGAAGAAGAAGCGGCGGCCGTAGTGCCGGGCGACGTTCGCCACGCCGTGCAGGTTCATCGCGTGCAGCCATTTTCCGACCGAGGATCCGGCGAGCGCCAGGAGCCGGGAACGCGGCACGCTGGCCGAGTTGATCTCCTCCGTCGGAACGTCGAGCTTGATGTCGCTGCGGACGCCGATGAAATCGAGGATGGTGCGCAGGGACGCGGCCGGATCGGCCCGAACCTCTTCGTGCACCATCACCAGGACCCGATCCCGCCCGAAGGTCTGGAACCAGCGCGGCAGGTGCCGCGAATACTCGGCCGACTCCTCGATCTCCGGGATGGCCCGGACAGCTTCACGGAAGTTCGGCGGGATGCGTCCCTTCTTGAAATGGTGCTGGAACAGGGAGGTCGACTGACTGACGGGCTCGCGCATCGTCACGATGATCTTGCACTTCGGGGCGATGTCCCGGAGGCGCTCCGGAGCATCGGGGAAGTGAAAGTAGCTCGGAGCCACCTCTCCGCGCTGTACCGCGGCGGCCGTCTTGGCAGGCTCGAACAGCGACGCGTACCAGGCCGTTCCCTTGTCGAAGTGCCGGTCGAGGAAGAAGGTCTCCTTGATCTTCTTGGGCAGATCGATGTCCGGATGCGCGCGCAGGGTCACGTCGAGCCAGGTGGTACCCGTACGGGGCGGCCCCACCGCGACGAAATCGATCTTGAACGGCTCCAACCCAGGCATCTCCGCGTGATGTTCCGGCGCCTGAATAGCAACTGCTTCTGCGCGGGGCTACATTCGACTTCGACAGGACCCGGGCGTCGATGCCGCAGTGCGGCATACTCCCGCGGGCGTCTCCTCAGGTGACCAGGCGAGGCAGGGGAGGTGCCGAGCCGCTGGACGGAAAGACACGGTCCAGGCTGCTCCCGTCGAGCCCGAAGTGGCGCTCGGCCACCGCCTTGAAGATCGAGCGGGTGTCGATGGTGGGCTGCAGGTCTCGCCCTTCGTAGAGGCTCCCAGGCGCGAGGCCCGGCCAGTCTGCGACGACCTTCCCTCCGGCGACGCCACCCCCGGCGAGCAGGGCGAGGGTCCCGTTGCCGTGGTCGGTGCCGGTGGTGCCGTTCATCCGGACCGTGCGCCCGAATTCCGTCACGACCACGACGGTCGTCTGTGCCCAGACGGGGCCGAGACCGTCCCGCAGCGTCAGAAGCCCCTGGTCCAGCTCGGCGAGCAGGCGGCCCAGCCGGCCCTTCTGCGGCCCTTCCTTGACGTGGGTGTCCCAGCCGTCGGAGTCGATCACACCGACGCTTGGCCCGGAGGATTCCCGCAGGAACGCCGCCAGCACCCGCATGTCTTCGACGAAGCCGTTGCGTCTCGACGGTGTCGCTTTGAGCTCGGCATCGCTCCTGGCGGTGGCGTCGAGTTCAACGGCCCGCGCCAGGCCCTCGGCGAGGGACGGGTTCGTCTGTTTGTAGAGATCGAGCAGTCGCTCGCGCGTGCCGGGGCTGCTCCGCGTCGTGGCTTCGTTGATCCAGGTGGTGACAGGGGCGGGCCCCCGAAGGATCAGGGGCAGCGACGCGCCGATCGCCAGGGCCGGCGGCTGCGGGCCGCCTCTCCGTGCGGCCTCGCCGATGGCCCGGTTGAGCCAGCCGCTGTCGGTCTGGCCCCGCTCTGGATAGCCGCTTTCCAGCACGTCCTGGCCGTCGAAATGGGAACGGTTCCGGTAGGGGGTCGCCACGGCGTGCACGATCGCCGCCTGGCGATCGGCAAAGAGGCGCGCGAAGCCGGGCATGCTGGGGTTGAGGCTGAACAGGCCGTCCAGGGGAATGCCGTCTTCCAGCGTCAGGCCCGCACGCATCTCCGCGTAGTGGGGGTCGCCGACGGGCGCCGCCACCGCCAGTCCGTCCACCGCCCCGCGCAGCAGGACCACGACCAGACGAGGGCGCTCTGGCTGTTCCGCCCACGCAGGCGTCCCGAAGGCCAGTACGGCGGCGGCGGCCGCCGAGGTCTGGAGGAAACGGCGCCGGGGGAGAGGGCGCCGCAGGCGGCCATCGAATTCATCCGTCATCGCAGGAGAAACTCCGGGCTCATGAGGAGAAGCGCCAGGGCCTGGTGGCGGCTCTCGGCCCTGGCGACGGCATTGCGGGTGGGCTCGCTCAGATCCCCGAGCACGGCATCCGCACGAGCCAGGGGATCGACGTCACCGGCACGAGGAACGACGGTCTCGACCCAGTCGAGCCGCTTGAGCAGCGCGGCGGGTGAGGCCCAGATCTCGTCCTCCGCCGGCCAGCCCTTGGGGGATGTCGCACCCCAGGTGCGTTGACCGAACAGTGCCGCTGCCGCCTCCACGGGAAGCTCGCTCGGCGGAAGTTCGAGGGCGCGCAGCACCGCCACGACGAAGTCGAAGGGCGGCAGCACCTTGCTGGGCGGCGCCTGCCAGCTGGCGTCGTCGGTCACCAGCGCCCTGGTTACCGCCGCAAGGTCTCCGTCGCTCTCGAGGAAGACGCCGGACAGCCGGTCTACCAGCGCCGGCGGCGGTGGGCTCTGAAGGAAATGCGCCGCCAGCTCGCCGGCAATGTGCCGCGCCGTGGCCGGGTGCACGCTGACATAGTTCAAGATCGCCTCGGCCTGCTCCATCCCGGGCTGGTCGTAGACCTGCCCCATGAACTCGACCGGGCCCGGTTCGTGCCACTGAGGCACGAAGACGAAACGTCCCGTCGCATCGCCCGGCGCCATCTCCACCCGCCAGCCGGTCAGCGCCTTCGCGAAGGCGATCACGTCGGCCTGGGTGTAGCCACCCTGCACGCCGAGCGTGTGGAGCTCCAGGATCTCCCTGCCTAGATTCTCGTTGAGGCCGCGGGACTTCCGTTGCCCGACACGGGAATCGGGGCCGGCGGAAATGTCGTTGTCGAGATAGAACAGCATCGCCGGGTGCTTGGCGACCGCGAGGACCATGTCCGAGAACCTGCCGTAGACGTAGGGCCTGATCGCTTCGCGCTCGAAGGCGCCGGCCACCGCGGTCACCTTCGATCCCTTGAGGCGGCTGACGGTGAAATGGTCGGACCAGAAGTAGGTGAGCCGCTCGATCAGCGGGTTGTCCGAGGAGAAGCCGGCCTCGAACCGTTCGCTGACCTCAGGCTGCACATAGGCTGCGGGTCGGACGATCTGCCGCAGCGCCTGATAGTTGGCGTCGTCGCTCAGGTCGCTGCCGGACTGTTGCCCGGCGAGCGCCTTGAGCTCCTGACCGGCCCGCAGCCTGCGCTGGATGATCTGGTCGGAGGACTGCAGGTCGGCGGCACCTTGGACCGGCGTCACGCCGATCTGCCGCACCACATAGCCTCGCGGGTCCGCGGCGGCCTCCGAGACCTCGCCCGGCCTGGCTCCGAGTCCGAACCGACGGGTCGCCACCACCGCTCCAGAGGGTGTCGTCGACATTGGAAACCTCCTCCTGTGCCAGCGACTCTCGTCCGCAATTGTGGCTTCAGCTTGACCTTGAAGCGACGGGATCTTGACCTCGCCGTGGCACCACGGCCGCCGGTCCGCGTGGCTGACGAGGGCGCCGCCCGGTCAGGACCGGGGCCGGACGGCGGTCGTGAAGTAGGTCGTGGTCAGGAAGTCCGTCCGCGTCAGCTTGTCCATCAGCATCGCCACGGGCGTGAGGAGGAGGCAGAGCGGGACGACGAAGACGGAGACGGCCAGGGCGCCGAGCGTCTTCTCCTTGTAGACGCGCGTTCCGGCGATCAGCAGCGCTTCGCTCCAGCCGTTCTGCTGGACGACCTTCACATCCTCGAAGCGGGAAAGGAGAAGGGCCAGTCCATAGCGGGTAAAGCGGAAATAGTCGTGCGGGCGGTCGTGCAGCGGCACGAAGAAGGGGGTCGACATGACCAGCAACCCGCCGGGCCGCAGCAGGCGGTGCAATTCGGCCACGGCGGCGAAGGGCTGGGTCACGTGCTCGAGCACTTCCATGATGACGATCGCATTGAAGCTTTCGTCGGGGAACTGCGAGGCCGTGATGTCGTCGACCACGTCAGGCTTGCGGTCCGGATCGATATCGGTGCGAACGAGTTCGGCGTTCTTGCCCTGCAGCGCCTCGCGCAGCCAGACCTCGATTCCGCCGCCCGAGCCGACCATCAGCACCCTGCTGTTATGGGGCACGTCCTTGAGAGACTGCTTGATGAAGCCTTCGAACCCTCGGCGCGCGACGCCTCGCGCGGCCGTCGTCAAAGGTGCCAACACCCTTTTTAGAGTGGCTCTCTTGACCATCTAGCGTCTATTGCCCCTGTGAGTTGCCGTCATGCCCGCTACCCGAGCGGGGCGATATCCACCAACCGCCGTCATCCGCCTCCTGCCTCCGGAGCCCCCGTCGGATCCGGTGGAGACCTGCCGGTCTCTGCTGCGAGCCCTCACCGGGGAACGGTAACTGTCGGGCGTCGAACGGAGGCGATAGCCGTACAGCGTTACTGCCAAGAAGATGATGCAGACGCAACCGAAAACCGACTGGACGAGATTGTTGAAAAAGTATCGGTCGGGTGTCGAAATTCCGCTCCACATCATGAAAGTGATGTACACAGCCACCGAGGCCGATCCGAACATTTGCCGTTTAATGACGTGGAGGTAGAAGATCTTCGACAGGTAGCCGAGCACGATGCCGCCGATCGCGATCGCCAACCACCCGCCGGCGAGATAGAACTCGCCAGGCCGCGACAGCGGCATTCCGGCGAGGTAGGCGGGCATCTGCATCGACTGGGTCATGAAGATCTGGCGGCTGTCGAGATAGGGCAGGCGTATTCCCAGGTCACCGGCCACGTCTGCCAGAAAGGCCGTGCCGTAGTTGAAGTGGGAGAAGCCCAACTCGATGCCCTTCATCGCGTTGGCCAGGTTGTAGAGGGTATCGATCTCGCGGACGTACTTCGTGCCGAACGCGACCTCCAGCAGGCTCGCGTCCGGGTGCCGTATGAGCGCGGCCGGATAGCCGGCGATGATCGTCAGCGCCGTCCCGAGCGCGACGATGCCCCAGAAGGTGACGATCGACAGCGGCTTCACGAAGTAGTGCCACATGACGACCATGTACAGCAGCGCGATGACAGCCCGCCCGCGCCCGCCGAGCGGCAGGAGGACAGCCATGATCACGGTCGCCATCAGGAGCACCAGCATCAGGTTCCCTGCCGCCCGGATGCTCTGGCGTCCCATCAGGAGCCTGGAGCCGGACAGCAGGAAGGCGCCGAACATGAAGAAGATGGCGATGAACAGAATTTTGCCCCAGAACCCCTGGGTCAACTCCATGCGGTAGGCGAAATGGCGATTGGGGTTGGCGAACCACGCCAGGACGAAGAAGGTGACCGGGGCGAGAAAGTAGCTGAACATCCAGAAGGGGCTCGCTCGCTTGCCGGTATCGCTCAGCAGCGGCCGCCCCCGGCCTGCCGGAACTGGAAGCGCGTAGCCGACGAACCAGAAGGCGACATAGAACAAGGTCGCCAGAAAGGCGAGATGGATGTCCCGGACGCTCAGGATGAACGTGAGGGTTGTCCCGTTCTTCCAAGAATGGGTGGAAATGGCGTAAATATAGGTCAGGAAAAATTCCTGAAAAAAGAAAAAGAGCATGAACATCGAAGGCGAGAGAGCGTCCACGGACCGGCGGGCGGTCGTAAGCCCACCCATCGCCCCTCTACTTCGGGATTGCAGCAAAAGACACCTCTACACTCAGCGTAACGATGTAGTCATATGCAATAGTTCTATTGCGTGCGGATCGTAACTTGCGCCCCGCCCCGAGGCAAGCGATAGAGGGGCCGGGAAAATGGGCGCTGCCCGTCCCTTACTGCCGGCGCGGGATTCACATGCGGGTACCTATCCGAGGGGGTTGCTTTTGGCGTTCGCGGCAATGAACCGGCGGCTGAGCCGTCGACTGGATGGTCGCATCCTCCGCGCGGGTACCTCCCTGTTCTTCCTGATGATGAGTGCCGGCGCCGCGACCGGGTTCGGCTTCGTCGCGCAGGCGCTCCTGGCGCGCCTCCTCGGGCCCTCCGACTACGGGGTGGTGGCCGCAGCCTTGACCATGTCGAACGTGGTGGCCCCCGTGGCGAGCTTCGGGATCGGGCTGCTGTGGCTGCAGCGCTATGCCGAGGAGGGCTGGAAGGCCCAGCGGTGGGTCCTGCCGTCGCTCAAGCTGGCCGCGGCGACCACCGTGGTTGCCATGATCTTCTACATCGCGTGGGCAGAACTCTCCTACGAGACGTTGGACCACCGCATCGCCGCGCTGATCATTCTCCTCATGGTGCCGGCGTCGAGCATCGTGCAACTGGTGGAGTCCAAGTACCAGCTCGAGGGGCGCTACCGGCTGGTGTCCATCTGGCAGATGTCGAAGCATCTCGCCATTCTCGCAGTCGCCGGCTTCTGCACCTTGACCGCGGAGCCGCTGATCATGGTGGCCGTGTGGCTGGGGATCGCCGCCCTCGTCTTCTTCGGCTGGGCTTGCGTGCCGATCTGGCAGCTGGGGCGCGACAGATTGCGCCTCGTGGGGCACGGTCCGCGGCCTGCCGCTCCGCCTCTGCTCGAGCGGGTCGGCCTGTGGCGCGTGGTGGTGTTCTCCTGGCCCTTCGCGGCGATGGGGTTCATCTACTTTCTGTTCTTCCAGAACGCCGTCCTGCTCCTGACGCTGATCGATTCCACCGAGGCCGCGGGTGTCTACGCGGTCGCGGTGACGGTGGCGTCGGGCGTCTATCTGGTGCCCCGGATCATCTTCCGGAAGCTTCTGATCGCGCCGTTGAACCGCTGGTACTATCAGGACCGCCACAAGCTGGCCTCGGCCTTCAAATACATCCTGCTGGGGATGTTCCCGCTGGGGGCGGTGATCGCGGCGGCGGTGGCCTTTCTCGCGCCCTGGTTCATTCCGCTCGCCTTCGGTGGCCAGTTCGGCGAGGCCATCATCGTCCTCGGCATCGTCTGCCTCTGCTTTCCCTTCAGGTTCGTGGGCACGGGCTGCGCGACGCTGCTGATCGCGCCGCGGCATGTCGCCACCCGTTTCCGCTGGGACGTGGTCATCGTGCTGCTCAACGCCGCGGTGAACGTCTGGGCCATCGAGAACTTTTCCGCCTACGGTGCGGCTTGGACGACAGTGGGCGCGGAGGTTACACAGTGCTTCGTGTATATCTGGCTCTGCCGCCGACTGGTGTTGTCGGGCATCAAGGCAGGCCACAAGCCGGGCACGACATAAGCCGGCGCAGCAAGAGAGTAGGGGAGAGGAGAGGCGGCGGCGGTCGGGAGCAGCGGGCCGCACGGCCTTCGTGGATTGCATGCTCGCGTTGGGAATGGAGAAGCATTTGATGGAACGGCAGGAAGAGCGGGTTCTCAGAGAGAGGGAGATCTACAACCAGGGCCTCGACAGGGGCTGGTACAATGCCCTCTTTTCCCATTCTTCGGCGCTCACGGCCGAGCGGAGCGTCGAGCTGTTCCGCAGTGTCGTGCTCGATCCCTCCGTGGAGAGGGTCCTCGAGTTCGGTTCGACGGGCTGGCAGGGTCTGGTGGCGCCGGGGCTGACGTTCCCGCCGGAGTTCCACTGCATCAACATCTCAGAGGCGGAGATCGAGAAGGGTGAAATCCAGGCGCGGGAACAGGGCCTGGACATAAGGTTCCATCTGATGGACGCCCACGCCCTCGAGTTCCCGGACGACTACTTCGACGTCGTCTACGGCTTCGGCATCCTCCATCACTTGAACTATGAGCAGGCTCTGAAAGAGATCCACCGGGTCCTGAAGCCCACGGGCAAGATGATCTTCAACGAGCCGCTGGACATGAATCCCGTGGCGCAGCTGGTGCGGGCGGCGACGCCCAGGGCGAGAACGGTCGACGAGGAGCCGATCCGGTATCGCCATCTGCCGCTCTTCAAGAAATACTTCGACGTAAAGTTCAACGTCTACGAGTTGACTTCCGTGCCGGTCGGCGTGATGACCTATGCCGTCGGGATGCCCAAGGGCAATTCGGTGGTCAAGGCGGCGTTCGATCTGGACGGCCTGATCTCGCGCCTGCCCGGCGTTCGCTTCTGGTTCCGGAAGGTGATCGTCGAGGGAACCAAGAAGGCACTCTAGCCGCTCGCCTCGATGTCGGGCGGGCGGGCGTTCGGCTGCACGCCGTCCCGCCGCATCTCTTTCCGAGGAAGCAGCTAGAAGACACCGAAGCGGTCGGCATGACGACCGCTCTGTCGTCTCTCCGCCTGGCCGTCACGAGGCCGCGCGGCCGTTGGGTCGGCCGCCGGCCTCCGCGGGAGGAGGGTACGGGCCTCCGGAAACCGCCGAAGCGGATGCCCCGGAAACCCGTCCCCGCCCGTGTCAGCCGCGCCGTCGGGTCCTGATCAGGACCGACCCAGCACGCCGCGCACGAACTTCTTCGCCACCATGGTCGGCTGCGCTTCGAGCAGGCCGACCTTGCGCAGGAACATGCCGGGATGCACCAGTCCGAGGGGGTTGCGGAGGTTCGCGAGAGCCGCCGCCTCGGCCGCCGCGACCACCTTCTCGGAGGGACCGCCGCGGAAGTACCCGATCGGGTTCATGATGTAGAAGGGCTCGACACCCTCCAGGTTCCAGATGATCGGCCGCAGGAAGTCGAAGGCGACGAACCCCTTCTTGGCGAAGAGATCCTGCCAGTAGTCGGGCCACTGCTCGTTGACGTGGTGGTGGCCGGCGTGGGTGCCACCCTGTCCCGGCGGCGAGGCGCCGGCGACCACGACATCGGTCACGGAGGTGATCAGGTCGACGATCGGTTCGGCCTTCGGCGGGTCGATGTGCTCGAGGAACTCGAAGGTGGTCACCAGATCGAACTTGGGGATCGGCAGGTTGGGGCGGAAGGGCGGGTTGCTGCCGAGAACGTCGAACGCGATGAACTGGTCCTTCGGCCCCTGGAAGCCGTCCTTGGACCAGGGGCCGTCGAGGCCGTAGGCCTTGACCCCCTTGTTCTCGAAGGCGTTGCACCAGAAGCCGCGGCCGCAGCCGACGTCGAGAACCGTCTTGGGCTCGATGAGGTCGACGATGGTTGGAACGACCTTTGCCGCGGAGGCGGCCGATCCTTCCGACTGCATGTCGAAGAAGCGCTTGTTGTAGACCGACACTCTCTGTCTCCGTTCCAGGGCCTGTCGAGGACCAGTACTTAACCGTTTGCCGCAGAAGCAACTCGTCGCGGCGGCCGCATTGCCCCCGGAAAAGGCTTGGCGCCACCTTCCTCGGACTCGGACGCCGCGCGGCGTCCGAGATGCCGGACGAATGTCGAGTCGAATTCCTCGATTGTCAAGAAAGGTCGCAGTTGAATTCTCGTCAGAGTTTGTCTGCGGCTTGTCGAAAACCCGGAAAGACAACTGAAGCGATGAGGGGCGACGAGCGTCCACGAACAGATGAGAGGCATTCCGAGGACGGTTAAGAAACCGTAGCGGTCGCCAAGTAAGGCCCTGCCCGGTTCGCGCGCAATTTTAAGGTGCCTCTTCGTCGCACCATGCTCTCGTTACAGAATTATATAAGCTCCGCCACCATTACTTCCTGTCGCCGCTTGCCGAGCGGGGGCGGGGCGGGGTAGGAAGCCGGTGTGCGGCTGGCGGGCGATGACCCGGCGGCCCTCCTGACGGTGAGAGAACAACGACCATGCCCGCCGGGGCTCGACATACCCCCACCAATGCTGAGGAGGCCGGCCGCGTCCAGGTTCTCTTCTTCTGCGATCAGACGGCGGAGCGCCATCTGCCTTCGCATTTCTGGAAGCTCTACGGTCACGTGCTGCGCGAGTACGGCATCGACGGGCGTGTCTGTGCCTTCAGCCACGCGCCGGATGCGCCCGCGGCGCGGAGGCTGGCGGAGGAGACAGGGGTCCGGCTGTTCCGGAAGCCGTCGGGCGGTATCGTCGCCCGCCTGTGGCACAACTTCCGGCTTCCCGTCCTCGCCTATCGTGCAGCGCGTCCCTTCTCGAAAGACGGAGCGCAAGTCTACGTTCCACACAATGATGCCGTTCTGGCTCTGTCGCTCTGGGTCTTCGCCAGACTGACCGGTCGCCGCGTGGTCTTGTTCAGCACCCATCTGCAGGCGGAAACCTACGCCATCGGCAAGGGACCGCTGCACCGCTCGGTCGCCGCGGTGGCGAAAGCTCTCAGAGGGTGGATCATGCGCCGGGTGGACCGCGTGGTCGCCATGAGCGACGAGATGGCCAGGATCCTGACCCGGGAAGCCGGCGTGCCGGCCGGCCGCATCACGGTGATGAACTCGGTCGTCGACATGAGCCGGGCACTGCCGCGGGCAGAGTGCGATCCGATCGTCGAGGGTCTGCGTGGGCGGATGGCGGCCAAGCCCGTCGACCACTGGATGGTCTACGCCGGCAGCATCAACGAGGCGCGGGGAACGGACTTTCTCGCCGCCACCCTGGCTGCGGCACGGCGTCGCTCTCCCCGGACCGGGCTGCTTGTCCTGGGTGTGGCGCATTCGCCGCGTGCCAAGCAGCGGCTGCTGGACCGGATCGCCGCCGACGGGGGCGAGGAGGCCTTCCTCTGGGCCGACGCCGTCCCCGAACGCTGCCTGTCGCAGTGTCTCGCCGTGGCGGACGTGGGGCTCAGTCCCTTCGACCCGAACAGCATCTTCCGGGTCAACAGCCCTCTCAAGAATCTCGACTACATTCTCGGAGGGATTCGCGTGGTGGCGAGCCCGACGCCCGAGAACATTCACGTCGTCGAGGGGACCGGCTTCGGCCGGATCGCCGACTACACGCCGGAGGCGTTCGCGGAGGCGGCCGTGGCCCTGGGCGACGAGGGACCCGTCACCTCCGCGGCGCGGGAGAGGGCGCAGCGATGGGTGGCGGCGAACCGCAGCTTCGAGTCCGCCAGCCCGATCTGGCGGCGCATCCTCGTCCCTGCCGAAGCCGGCTGATCAGCGCCCGGGACGACCCGGCCGTCCACCGGCCGCTCACTCCGCATCGTGGTGGTGGGCCCGCGAACTGCTGGACTGGGCGACACCGAGGGCGAGAAGCACGATGAAGACGAAGGTCACTGCCGGAATCTGCAGGCTGAAGTCGACGAAGGAGTGAATGGCGAGCTGCAGCGACGCGGCGACGGCGGCAATGCAGAAGAGCCGATCGCGGCGGCGCCTGAACACGCCGAAAAGGGAGCGGACGGTCAGGCTGGCCAGGATGGCGTTGAGCAGCAGCGCTCCGATCCATCCGAGGCCTGCCACCCCTTCGAGCCAGTCATTGTGGGCACGGTCGAACAGCGTCGACAGGCTGGCCGGCATGTAGAGATAGAAGGACCGCTCGAAGCTCCCGAAGCCGAAGCCCAGGAAGGGAGAGTCCTGGATCGCCCGCCACAGGGCCTGGTAGGCGACGGCGCGGTCGTCGAGGCTGAGACCACCCGCCTCGAGGCGGCTCGCCAGGCGTTCGCTCCCGAAGATGATGCCGACCAGGATCACCAGTCCGAGGCCCGCCACCGCGATCCAGGTGCCCCTGGAGCCCTTCGCGGTCGTGGCCGCGGTGAGCGCCAGGACGATCACCACGGCGGCGACCACGGAGAGGGTGCCGGCACGGGAGTGGCTCATCAGCAGGGCGCTGCCGGGCACGGCCAGAACAGCGATGCCGAGGAAGGCGCGCTCCAGCTTCCGTTGCAGGGCGCTGATCCGCTCGCTGCGCGACCGGCCGCGGCTGCTGCGTGAGGAGGTCAGCAGCGCCCCGGCGAGGTAGGCCACACCGGGAAGCAGGCAGAGACCGAAGAAGGCGGCCGCACTGTTCCGGTTGACGAAGGTCCCGGTCACATCGTCCGTGTAGGCGACGCGAGACGCCAGCAGGACCGTCTCGTTGCCGAGGATGTAGTTGACGATCCCATAGAGGGCGTTCAGCCAGCCGGTGGCGACCACCACGGCCAGAATGATCATGGCCTGTCGCCTGTCCTGACCGAACTGCAGGACGAGCCAGAACAGCCCGCCGTAGGCGAGCAGGCGCATCAGCGCCTCGAAGGTGAGTTCGGGGGAGAGGGAGATCGAACCGCCGAGGTCCCGGCCGAGCCACACGGGCAGCTCCGCCCACAGCGGATGGGCCAGCGAGCCGCCGAGCGGGAGCATCTGGACGCAGATCCATGCCGCGAGGACGACGAGGGCTGCGGCTTCCCAGCGGACTGAGCGCAGGCCGCTGTCGGCGCCGCTCATCCACCGGACGATCGCCGTCCAGACCACGAGAACCCAGATCGCGGTCAGAGCCGCCGCCTGGGGCAGCGGCGGAACGAGGGCATAGGGAATTGGCGCCAGGAAGAGCAGTGCCAGGAAGGCGATGAAGGCTATCCGCAAGATCCTCTTCCTTTACCCTCTCACCGGTAGGTTCTCGCCCGGTGCCGCCGCCCTCGGACGAGGCGCGGGAGTCCATGGGACGCCGGGCTAGCCCTGGGGCGCGCGCCCGTAGGTATCGGTGAGCCTGACGATGTCGTTCTCTCCCACGTACTCACCGCACTGCACCTCGATGAGGACCAGGGGGATGGTGCCCGGGTTGAAGAGGCGGTGGCGCTCCATCCGCGGGATGAACACCGATTCGTTCGGGCCCAGAATGATGTCTTCGCCGCCGCGCGTCACCTCCGCGGTCCCCTGCACCACGACCCAGTGCTCGGCCCGATGGTGGTGGTACTGCAGGGACAGCTTCTGCTGCGGCTTCACGACGATCCGCTTGACCCTGAAGAAGGGGCCCTCGACCAGATCCTCGTAGGTCCCCCACGGGCGATGCACGACCGGCGGGTCACGTACCTCGGGCCGGCCCTCGTTCCGCAGGGATTCGACCATCTTGCCCACCGCCGGCGCCTGGCTGCGCGGCGCCACCAGCAGGGCGTCGCGGGTGGACACCACGATCATGTCTTCGAGGCCCAGGCCGACCAGAAGCCGGCCGTCCTCGCTGCGCAGATAGGAGTTCCTGCTGTCTCGCGTGCGCACCGGCCCGAGCGCGACGTTGCCCTGCTCGTCCTTGGCCTCCAGGTCCCAGAGGGCGTGCCAGGCGCCGATGTCGTTCCAGGAGAAGCCGACCGGCACCACGGCGGCGCGGTCGGTCTTCTCCATCACCGCGTAGTCGATCGATATGTTCGGCGAAGCCTCGAAGGCGTCGGCGTCCAGCCAGCGGAACGGGCCGTCCAGGCGGGCCGCGGCCAGAGCCTTGCGGCAGGCGTCGAGGACCGCCGGCGCCAGCCGCTCCATCTCCGCCAGCAGCACGTCGGCCCGCAGCAGGAACATGCCGCTGTTCCAGTGGTGGCGTCCGTCGGCGAGGTAGGCCTCGGCGGTCGCGGCATCGGGCTTCTCGACGAAGCGGACGACGGCTTCGGCGATCCCGGCGCCGGAGATCGGCTGGCCGCGCTCGATGTAGCCATAGCCCGTTTCCGGACGGCTCGGCACGACGCCGAAGGTCACGAGCCGTCCCGCCATCGCCGCCGGGAGGCCGGCGCGCAGGCCCTCGCGCAGTGCGCCCGGCTCGGCGATCGTGTGGTCGGCCGGCAGCAGGGCGATCACCGCCTCCGGATCGGCCTCGCTGGCGGCCAGCGCGGCGATGCCGGCGGCGGCCGCCGTGTTGCGCCCGACGGGTTCGAGCAGGAGAGCCGGAGGCGTGACGCCGATCTGGCGGAGCTGCTCCGCGATCACGAAGCGGTGCTCGTGGTTGGCGACCACCAGTGGGGGCGCGAAAGTGTCGTCGCCCTTCAGGCGGTTCGCCGTCTCCTGGAGCGGGGACAGCTTGCCGACGAGGGGCAGCAGCTGCTTCGGGTAGGTCTGCCGAGACAGGGGCCAGAGGCGCGTGCCCATGCCTCCGGAGAGGATGACCGGGTGGATGAGGTCGCGTGCGCTCATCGCTGCGCCAACTCCTGCAGGGCCGTCGCGGTCATGGCTCTAATGCCCGCCTTCCACCATGGCGACGCCACTCGCCGAAAGCTGGGCTTCGAGCTGAGCGACCAGGCGCCGCAGCCCCTCTTCGTCGGCTGCCTCGCAGCGGGCGACGAGGACGTCCTGGGTGTTCGACGCGCGCAGCAGCCACCAGCCGTCGGCATCCGTCACGCGCACGCCGTCGGTATCGTCGACGGAGGCCGCCGTCGCGCGCAGACGCGCCTTGACCTCCGAGATCACCGGCTTCTTGCGCTCCTCCGGACAGGGAAAGCGCAGTTCCGGGGTGTTCACCACCGCCGGCAGGGAATCGCGGAAGGCCGCCAGGCCGCGCCCCCAGCCCTTGAGAGCCGACAGCAGGCGCACCGCGGCATAGAGGGCATCGTCGAAGCCGTAGAACTTGTCGGCGAAGAAGAGGTGGGCGCTCATCTCGCCGGCGAAGGGCGCGCCGGTCTCCGCCATCTTCGACTTGATCAGCGAGTGCCCGGTCTTCCACATCAGCGGCCGCCCGCCGAGCGCGGCGATGCCGTCGAACAGAGTCTGGCTCGCCTTCACGTCCGCGATGATGGTGGCGCCGGGACGGGCGGCGAGGATGTCGCGGGCGAGCAGCAGCATGAGCTGGTCGCCCCACAGGATCCGGCCCTGTCCGTCGATCGCCCCGATCCGGTCGCCGTCCCCGTCGAAGGCGATGCCGAGGTCGCACTTCTCCGCCGCCACCAGAGCCTGCAGCTGGACCAGGTTCTTCGGCACGGTCGGGTCGGGATGATGGGCCGGGAAGGTGCCGTCTATCGTCTCGTTTATCAGCAGGTGGCGTCCGGGCAGGCGCGCCGTCAGCCGCCGGGTGGCCTCTCCTGCGGCTCCGTTGCCGGGATCCCAGGCCACCGTGAGGTCGCCGGGGCCTTCGAAGTCACGCAGAAGCCGGTCGAGGTAGACGTCCATGATGTCGTGGCGTTCGCTGCCACCGCCCCCCGCCGCGGCGAAGGCCCCCTCGGCGGCGATGGTGCCGAGTTCCTGGATGACGTCGCCGAAGACCGCCTTCTTGCCGAGCATCAGCTTGAAGCCGTTGTACTCGGGCGGATTGTGCGATCCGGTGATCATGATGCCGCCGTCGGCATCGAGATGGTGCACTGCGAAATAGAGCATGGGCGTCGGCCCGAGGCCCACCCGAAGCGCCTGGATGCCGACCGCTTCCAGGCCCGCAACGACGGCCGCCTCCAGGTCGGGCGACGAGAGTCGGCCGTCATAGCCGACGGCGACCCGGCGTCCTCCCTGTCGCCGGACGAGGGTTCCGAGTGCCATGGCCACGGCCTTCGCGTCCGCTGCAGAGAGCGTCTTCCCGACGATGCCCCGCACGTCGTATTCGCGCAGGATCGTCGGATCGAAGGCGTGCAACCACTTCGACATACCCACTCCCGTCCGTCCGCCCGATTCGGACTGCGCGGCCGCGACGCCTCGGCGCCGCGCCTGCGAACAGCCCGGAAGGGCGCGAGCTATGCCATAGCACCACGGGCGACGCTACCGCAATTCGGGGCGGAAACCCGCGCTGTCGCAGCCAAATATGGAGAAGGGGCCCTTGCTTCCGTCGACCAATGCCGCGGGACCGACCAATCGGTCGGTCCCCTCGTCGAGACCGGAAGAGAAGGAAAACTGGAGCGGGCGATGAGATTCGAACTCACGACCCCAACCTTGGCAAGGTTGTGCTCTACCCCTGAGCTACGCCCGCCCGAGCGGCGCTGTAGGTAGCCGGCCGGGGGCGGTCGCGCAAGCACTCTTTCATCGGCCCTTCCTCATCGCGCCGTCGACCCTCGTCCGATCGCTTTCGGAGCCGGTGGCTTTGACCCGGCCGCCGCTCTCCCTTAGCTCTGGGTGAGGTGCTGCGGGAGGAAGGGGAGCATGAGCGAACGGCCGATGCAGACGATGGATGGAGCCCGGCTGCTGGCCGACGGCTCGCCTGCGATGACGCCCGATGCGCTTCTCGACCGCCTGACGGCCGAGGGCATCGCCCACCACACCGTCGAGCACCCGCCGGTCTTCACCGTGGAGGAGGCGCGGGCCCTGCGCGGGCAGCTTGCCGGGAGCCACTGCAAGAACCTGTTCCTGCGGAACAAGAAGGGCGGCATGTGGCTCGTCACCGTCGAGGAGGAACGGCGGGTGGACCTCAAGGACCTTGGCGAGAGGCTGGGCGCGGGCCGCTTTTCCTTCGGATCGCCGGATCGCCTCATGCTCTATCTCGGCGTGGTGCCGGGGTCGGTCACGCCGCTCGCCCTGGTCAACGACGTGACCGGAGCCGTGACCTTCGCCATCGATTCGGTGCTGCTCGAAGGCGGGCCGCTCAACGTCCATCCCCTGACCAACGACCGCACCACCGCCATCGCGCCCCGGGACCTGCTCCGGTTCTGCGAGGCGACCGGCCACGGCGTTCAGGTTCTGACCTTCCACGAGTGAGGGTGCCTGCCCCGGCGTCCTGCCGACTGCAGGGGGCTCTTGGCAAGCCCGGGTCCGCCGGCCAAATAATCGTCCGGCCATCGAAAATCCCGCGGGACGGGAGGCGCCTCCGCGCCCGCCGACCGCGGCCCACGAAGACAACGGAGCGCTGTCGGCATGTCCCTTTTCGGCACGAACCCCGCCAACCAGACCGCGGCGGGTGCGCCCGCGGCGGCCGGCGACCTCATCAAGGACTCCGACGAACGGTCCTTCGCCCGCGACGTCATCGAAGCGTCCATGCAGGTCCCGGTCATCGTCGACTTCTGGGCGACCTGGTGCGGCCCCTGCAAGCAGCTGGGCCCCGTGTTGGAGAAGGTTGTCACGGCGGCCCGCGGCGCCGTGAAGCTGGTGAAGATCGACACCGACAAGAACCAGATGCTCGCCGGCCAGCTGCGCATCCAGTCGATTCCCACGGTCTATGCCTTCTTCCAGGGACGGCCGGTCGACGGCTTCCAGGGCGCTCTGCCGGAAAGCCAGGTCAAGGCTTTCGTCGATCGTCTGGTGCAGATGGGCGGCGGGGGCGCCGGCGCGGACGTCAAGGCGCTGCTGGAGCAGGCGGCGGCCATGGCGCCCGAGGATCCGGCAGGCGCGGCCGACCTCTACAGTCAGGTGCTGGAGGTCGAACCCGAGAATCCGGCTGCGGTCGCCGGAATCCTGCGCGTACGCATCGCCCTCGGCGACGTTGCGGGCGCGCGGGAAGACTACGACTCCCTGCCGGCGGAAATGAAGAACAAGCCGGAACTCCAGGCAGCGAAGTCGGCGATCGAGCTGGCAGAGGAACTCGGCGGGGCACCCACGGGTGACGTCGAGAAGCTCGTCGCCCAGGTGGAGCGCGATCCTGCCGACCATCAGGCCCGGTTCGACCTGGCCCAGGCGCTCTTCGCCCTCGGGCGGGGTGAAGCGGCCGCACAGCAGCTTCTGGAGTCGATCCGGCGTGACCGGGCGTGGAACGACGAAGCGGCGCGCAAGCAGCTGGTCAAGTACTTCGAGGCCTGGGGCGCCACCCATCCGCTGACGCTGCAGACGCGCCGACGCTTGTCGTCTATCCTTTTCGCATGAGCCGCCACCCCTTCGATCCGGCCTTCGCCGAGCTGCCGGACAGCCTGCCGATCTTTCCGCTGGCCGGTGCGCTGCTGCTGCCCGGCGGGCGGCTGCCGCTGAACATCTTCGAGCCGCGCTACCTCGCGATGGTGAGTGATGCTCTGGCGGGCAGCCGCCTGATCGGCATGGTGCAGCCCCGGCCTCTGCCGGAGGGGACGGCGGCCTTTGCGGATCAGGGCCGCGCGCCGGTCTACGCGACAGGGTGTGCAGGACGGATCATCGCCTTCGGCGAAACGGACGACGGGCGCTACCTGATCACCCTGGCGGGCCTGCTGCGGTTCGACATCCAGGCCGAACTCGCGGGCGAGAAGGGTTACCGGCGTGTGCGCCCGGACTGGTCTTCCTACGAGGCGGACATGGCCGCCGGTGACCCGGCGGACCTCGACCGGCCACGCCTGCTGGCCGCCCTGCGGTCCTATTTCGCGCGGGCCGGGATCGAAGGGGACTGGGAGGCGATCAACGGCGCGCCCGACGAGGCGCTGGTCACCTCGATCGCCATGGCCTGCCCCTTCGACCCCATGGAAAAACAGGCTTTGCTCGAGGCGCCGAGCCTCGATGCGCGGGCGGACACGATGATCGCCATCCTCGAGATGGCGGCTGCAGGCGAAGGCAGCGAGGCACGGCGTCACTGAAGCGAACGGGGAAGGCCGGAAGGCGTTTCGGGGCGAGCGGCCTCTGACAAGCAGGAGAGTGAGATGAGTGAAGCGCAGGCGCCCGGAGTCGATCCGAAGCTGCTCGAGATCCTCGTGTGCCCTCTGACCAAGGGACCGCTGGAGTACGATGCGGCCGCACAGGAGCTGATCAGCAGGCAGGCCGGATTGGCCTACCCGATCCGCGACGGCATCCCGATCATGCTGCCGGACGAGGCGCGGCAGCTGCAGGACGCGCCGGCGCGGTGAGCGAGGATTTCACCCCCCGGCACCAGGCGACCGAACTGCGCTACCGGCGCGCCGAGCGAACGCTCTACGCCACCTTCGACGACGGCCGGCAGTTCGCCCTGCCGGCAGAGTATCTGCGGGTGGAGAGCCCCAGCGCCGAGGTGCAGGGCCACGTGCCGGGGCAGAAGCAGACGGTCGCCGGGCGGCGCCACGTCGGCATCATGGCCATCGAGCCGGTGGGCAGCTACGCGGTCCGCATCAAGTTCGACGACCTGCACGACAGCGGCATCTACTCCTGGGACTATCTCTACCGTCTCGGCGAGCAGCAGGAGGTCCTCTGGGCCACCTACCTGCAGAACCTGGAGGCCAAGGGCCTCAGCCGCGACCCGCCCCCACGCTGAGGCAGGGCGCCGGATCAGGGTGCTGGATCAGGGCGCCGAAGCGTCAGCGGCCGGCGAGGAGGTTGCCCTCAGCCGGCCCTTGCGCGATCTCCAGCACCATCTTGCGTCTGACGGCGTCGGCGAAGCCGTCCCTGGTCTCGACCGTCATCACGAAGCTGCCGAAGCCGCCGATCACGTCCTGCTCGTAGTGCTCCTGCAGGGAGAGGCCGCGGGTCGAGCCCGCCAGCCCCCCGGGTCGGAGGATCACCAGGGCGTTGATCTTGATGTCCTTGGCCACCGCGTCGTCGCGCGCGGCCGTGACCGGCCGGCCGCCGATGTTGGGGCCGTCCCCGGAGACGTCGATCACCTTGTAGAGGCCGAAGTAGCCGTTGGTCTCGATCTTGGCCGCTGCGTAGTCGATCGCCCCCGAGATCGAGTTGTAGCCGTAGGCCGCCCGCGGCGCGGCCACCAGCGCATCGGCGAAGGCACGGGCCGAGGTCTCGTCGTGGACCAGGGTCCAGTCGACGATCGTGTGCTGGGACAGCGGGCCGCCCCACTCGACGTAGCTGATCGCGATCGCGCCCTCCCGGCCGCCGCGGATGACGTTCAGCACGTCGGGACTGGTGATCGCCTCGGCGTAGCCGCGGCGCTGGAAAGCCAGTTCGTCGTCGTCGATCGAGCCGGAGCCGTCGGCGGCCAGCACCAGTTCCACGTCGACTCGTTGTTGGGCGACGGCGCTCGGCATGAGCGACAGCCCGCCTGGCGGCAGCAGGCCGGCCAGGAGGGCGACGAAGAGCGCTGGCTTCATGGCTCACCTTCTCCGGGATCGGTCCGGCGCGCCGACAGCCCCGCCGAGGCCACCGCCCGTCGCTCTCGGACCAGACGATCGCGGGCGGTCTCCGACGTAATTCTAGGGCGTCCAGCGTCCGGAGGAAGAGATGGTCGGGGAGAGTGCGAACAATCGGGGGCATGCGGCCGTGACGACGGCGCGCCGGACGCCGGGGGTGGGACTGCTGGACTGCGTAGGCCAGCCGAACATGGCGCGGCTGCGCACCTACCGGCTGGGGCGGGTGCGGGCGGAGCTGCGGGCGCGCGACTATGCGGGGATCGTGCTCTACGACCCGATCAACATCCGCTACGCGACGGGCAGCCGGAACATGGCGGTGTGGACGCTGCACAACGCGGCGCGCTACTGCTTCGTGCCGACCGAGGGCCCGGTGGTGCTGTTCGACTTCCACAACTGCGAACACCTGTCGGCCGGACTGGAGACGATCGGCGAGGTTCGGCCGGCCCGCGGCTGGTACTATTTCTCCGCCGGTCCGCACATCGCCGCGCAGGCGAAGCTGTGGGCGGCCGAGGTGGCGGCCCTGGGGCGCGCGCACGGCGGCGGCAACCGGCGGCTGGCCTTCGACCACTGCGATTTCCACGGGGTCGACGCCCTCCGCGCCGAAGGCTTCCACGTCATGGAGGGCCAGTCGCTGATGGAGACCGCGCGGCGGATCAAGTCGGCGGACGAGATCGCCTGCATGAGCGCGTCGGTCTCGGTGTGCGAGGCGGGGATGGCGGCGATGCGCGAGGCCCTGCGGCCGGGCATCACTGAGCAGCAGCTCTGGGCGCTGCTGCACAAGGTCAACATCGAGCAGGGCGGGGAGTGGATCGAGACCCGGCTGCTGGCCTCGGGCGGACGCACCAATCCCTGGTTCCAGGAGGCGAACGACCGGATCATCCGGGCGGGCGAGCTGGTCTCCTTCGACACCGACCTGATCGGCCCCTACGGGATGTGCGCCGACATCTCCCGCACCTACTTCTGCGGCCCCGGCCGCCCTACCCCCGAACAGCGCACCCTCTACGGCCTCGCCTGGGAGCAGTTGCAGCAGAACCTGTCACTGGCCGGCCCCGGTGTCGGCTTCAGGGACCTGGCCTCCCGCGCGTTCCGGCTGCCGGAAGACTGCATGCCTAACCGCTACTCGGCCATCTTCCATGGCGTCGGACTCTCGGACGAGCATCCGCAGGGGGCGCACTACGACCAGTTCGAGGCCGGGGCCTACGACGACGTCATGGAGCCGGGCATGGCCTTCTGCTTCGAGAGCTACGCCGGGCGTGCCGGTGGCGACGAGGGGGTCAAGCTGGAGCAGCAGGTGCTGATCACCGAGACCGGTGTCGAGCTGCTGTCGACCTTCCCCTTTGAAGACGAACTGCTGCCAAGCCGCTGGGTCTGACGACACGAGCCGTCCTGGCCGCGCCTGCAGGAGGTCGCCCGGAGGCGAGACGTACCCCGCACGAGGCGCACACTCGGGCCCTCAAGCCGCAGACCGAGCGAAAGCCATGCCCGACACAGCCCGCGCCCCCGATGCCGAACCGGCCTTCAAGATCACGACGGCGCGCCGGACGCCGGGGATGGGTCTGCTGGACTGCGTGGGCCAGCCGGACATGGCGCGGCTGCGCACCTACCGGCTGGGGCGGGTGCGGGCGGAGCTGCGGGCGCGCGACTATGCGGGGATCGTGCTCTACGACCCGATCAACATCCGCTACGCGACAGGCAGCCGGAACATGGCGGTGTGGACCCTGCACAACGCGGCGCGCTACTGCTTCGTGCCGACCGAAGGTCCGGTGGTGCTGTTCGACTTCCACAACTGCGAGCACCTGTCGGCGGGGCTGGAGACGATCGACGAGGTTCGGCCGGCCCGGGGCTGGTACTACTTCTCGGCCGGCCCGCACATCGCCGCCCAGGCGAAGCTGTGGGCGGCGGAGATCGCGGCCCTGGCACGGGCCCACGGCGGCGGCAACCGGCGGCTCGCCTTCGATCACTGCGACTCTCACGGCGCGGCGGCGCTGGCAGAGGAGGGGGTCCAGGTCGTCGAGGGCCAGGAGGTCCTTGAGCTGGCGAGATCCATCAAGTCGGCGGACGAGATCGCCTGCATGAGCGCGTCGGTCTCGGTCTGCGAGGCCGGGATGGCGGCGATGCGCGAGGCCCTGCGGCCGGGCATCACCGAGCAGCAGCTCTGGGCGCTGCTGCACAAGGTCAACATCGAGCAGGGCGGGGAGTGGATCGAGACCCGGCTGCTGGCCTCGGGCGGACGCACCAATCCCTGGTTCCAGGAGGCGAACGACCGGATCATCCGGGCGGGCGAGCTGGTCTCCTTCGACACCGACCTGATCGGCCCCTACGGGATGTGCGCCGACATCTCCCGCACCTACTTCTGCGGCCCCGGCCGCCCTACCCCCGAACAGCGCACCCTCTACGGCCTCGCCTGGGAGCAGATCCACACCAACATGGCGCTGGTGAAGCCGGGCATCTCCTTCCTGGAACTGGCGGAGAAGTCCTTCAAGCTGCCGGAGGACTGCCGGCCGAACCGCTATTCGGTGATCTTCCACGGTGTCGGTCTGTGCGACGAATATCCGCTGGGGCCCTATCCGGAGGACCTCAAGATGGGCGGCTACGACGGGGTGCTGCAGCCGGGCATGACGCTCTGCATCGAGAGCTACATGGGCCGGGTGGGCGGCGACGAGGGCGTCAAGCTGGAGCAGCAGGTGCTGGTCACCGAGAGCGGCATCGAACTGCTCTCGACCTTTCCCTTCGAAGACGATCTGCTGCCCAGCCGCTGGATCTGAGGAGCGCCCCGCCACCTCACCGGCTTGGCGGGCGGCAGGCCTTTCGTGTATCTCCGGCGGCGATCCCGCAGAGCAAGCCGTCCCAGGAGGACCGACCGATGCCCGCCTTCCGCACCCTCGACCAACTCGACGTTTCCGGAAAGACCGTGCTGGTCCGGGTGGACTTCAACGTCCCCATGGCCGACGGCCAGGTCACCGACGCGACGCGAATCGAGCGTGCGGTACCTACTATCCGGCGGCTGACCGAGGCCGGTGCGAAAGTGGTGCTGCTGAGCCACTTCGGACGGCCGAAGGGAAAGCGGGTCGCGGACCAGTCGCTGCGCCCGCTCGTCGAGCCGCTGTCGCGGGCGCTGGGGGGGCAGACGGTCGCGTTCGCCGAGGACTGCGTGGGCCCGGCCGCCGAGGCGGCCGTCGCCGCGCTTCCGCCAGGCGGCGTGCTGCTGCTCGAGAACCTGCGCTTTCACGCGGGCGAGGAGGGGAACGACGACGCCTTCGCCGACGGCCTGGCCAAGCTGGGTGACATCTATGTGGATGACGCCTTCTCCTGCGCCCACCGCGCCCATGCTTCGGTGGAAGCCCTGGCGCGCCGGCTGCCGGCGGCGGCGGGGCTGCTGATGCAGGCCGAGCTGGAGGCCCTGAGCAAGGGGCTGGAGCACCCGCAGCGGCCCGTGGCGGCGCTGGTGGGCGGTGCCAAGGTCTCGACCAAGCTCGACCTGCTCGGCAACCTCGTGGAGAAGGTTCAGCTGCTGGTCATCGGCGGCGGCATGGCCAACACCTTCCTGTTCGCGCAGGGCAAGCCGGTCGGCAGGTCGCTCTGCGAGAAGGATCTGGCGGACACCGCCCGAGAGATCATGGCCAAGGCTGCGGCAGCCGGATGCGAGATCGTCCTGCCGGTGGACGCGGTGGTGGCCGCGGAATTCAAGGCCCACGCGGCGAGCGAGACGGTCGGCGTCGATGCCGTTCCCGAGGACCGCATGATCCTCGACATCGGGCCGCAATCGGCGGCGGCGATCAACCAGCGGCTCGCGAGCTGCCGCACGCTGGTCTGGAACGGGCCGCTCGGGGCCTTCGAGATCGCCCCCTTCGACTTCGGCACGGTCGCGGTGGCGAAGGAGGCGGCGAAGCTGACGGCGGCCCGGACGCTGGTCTCCGTGGCCGGTGGTGGCGACACGGTCGCCGCTTTGGTGCACGCCGGGGTCCTCGAGGACTTCTCCTACGTTTCGACCGCCGGCGGTGCATTCCTGGAATGGCTGGAGGGCAAGACCCTGCCGGGCGTGCAGGCATTGATCGACGCCACCTGACGACCTCCGGCCCGACCGGCGGGGACTGGACAAAAGGTCGCTTTCGTGGTTCGTCCCCGCCTCACCGCGGCGCCGGGGCCCAGCGGCGACCTCTCCCCCGAGAGGTGAGGGCGGCGACGTCCGGCAGCGGGCGCGGGCGTGGCGGAATTGGCAGACGCGCTGGATTTAGGTTCCAGTGACCTTGTGTCGTGGGGGTTCAAGTCCCTCCGCCCGCACCAGCCGTCGCCTGACCGGAGCGTGGGGCCGCTCACCCGAGCGGCGGCGTGAATGAGAGGCCGAGCGGGCTGGCCCGCCGGCGAGTTCGAACGTTCGAGATGGAAGAGGCGCAGGGCGCGATGCAGGTAACCGAGACGCTGTCCGAAGGGTTGAAGCGGCAATACAAGGTCGTGATCGGCGCCGAGGAGATCTCCGGCAAGGTTCAGGGCAAGTTGGACGAGATCCGCGCGGAGGCGCGTCTGCCCGGCTTCCGCCCCGGCAAGGCGCCGCCCGCCCTGATCCGCAAGCGCTTCGGCGCGTCCGTTCTGAGCGAGGTGCTGCAGAGCGCGCTGAACGACGCCTCGCAGCAGGCCCTCGAGGAGCGCAACCTCAAGCCGGCGATGCAGCCTAAGATCGACATCCACACGACGATCGACGAGAGCTACATCGAGAACGTCAAGGACCTCGAGTACGACCTCAACGTCGAGCTTCTGCCCGAGATCGAGCCCATCGACTTCTCCACGGTGTCGCTGGAGCGTCTGGACGTCGAAGTGCCCGAGGAGGAGGTCCAGGGTGCGCTCGACCGCATGGCCGCGCAGCAGCGCAAGACCGAGCCGCTGGCGGAACCGCGCCCGGCCGCCAATGGCGACGTCGTGGTGATCGACTTCGAGGGGCTGGTCGACGGCAAGCCCTTCAAGGGCCTCAGCGCCGAGGACCATCATCTGGAGCTTGGCGGCGGCGAGTTCGTCGAGGGCTTCGCCGATCAGCTCGTGGGCGTGCAGAAGGGCGACGAGCGCGAGGTGACGGTCACGCTGCCCGAGAACCTCGGCAATCCGGCGCTGGCCGGCAAGCAGGCGGTCTTCAAGGTGACCGTCAAGGACGTGCTGCAGGTCGTGCCGGTCCCGCTCGACGACGAGAGCGCGAAGAACTTCGGCGCCGAGAACCTGGAGGACCTGAAGGCCAAGGTCCGCGAGGCGATCGCCGGCGAGTACGCCCGGGGCAGCCGCTCGCTGATCAAGCGCCAGCTTCTCGACAAGCTGGCCGAGGGGCACAGCTTCCCCGTGCCGCCGGGCATGGTCGACATGGAGTTCGAGGCCATCTGGCGCCGCATCGAGCAGGACAAGGCCGCCGGTCGCCTGGACGAGGAGGATGCCGGCAAGGACGAGGAGACGCTCAAGGCCGAGTATCGCACCATCGCCGAGCGGCGGGTCCGGCTTGGGCTGCTGCTCGCGGATGTGGGCCAGCGCAACAGCGTCGAGGTCACGAACGAGGAGCTGCAGCAGGCCCTCGGCCAGGAGATGCGGAACTATCCGGGGCGCGAGCAGGATGTTCTCGATTTCTACCGAAAGACCCCCGAGGCGCTGACCAACCTGCGTGGCCCGATCTTCGAGGAGAAGGTGGTCGATCTCATCATCTCCCAGGCGCAGGTCTCTCCGCGGACGGTTTCTCCCGAGGAGCTGAAGCAGGCGATCGACGGCCTGGACGAGGAGAAGGGCGCGAGCGCAGAGGCTGAGCCGGCGGCCTCTTGAGGCCGGCGGGGACGCACACCAGATCTAGTGAGCCGGACGATCTCCGGCTCTCCCTTCCAGGTGAAAGTGTGACATGAGCGACGCCCGCGAGATCTATGCCAATACGCTCGTGCCCATGGTGGTCGAGCAGACGAACCGTGGCGAGCGCGCCTACGACATCTACTCGCGGCTGCTCAAGGAACGGATCATCTTCCTGACCGGGCCGATCAACGACATGGTCGCGAGCCTGATCTGCGCCCAGCTTCTGCACCTGGAGTCGGAGAATCCGAGCAAGGAGATCTCCCTCTACATCAACTCGCCGGGCGGCGTGGTGACCGCCGGCCTCGCGATGTACGACACGATGCAGTACATCAAGCCGGACGTCTCGACCGTCTGCATCGGCCAGGCCGCCTCGGCTGGCTCGTTGCTCCTGATGGCGGGGGCCAAGGGCAAGCGCTTCGCCCTGCCGAACGCCAAGATCATGATCCATCAGCCCTCCGGTGGCTTCCAGGGTCAGGCGACGGACATCGAGATCCACGCACGCGAGATCCTGGCGGTGAAGACCCGGCTGAACGAGATCTATGCCGACCACACCGGCAGGACCGTCGACGAGGTCCGCGATGCCATGGAGCGCGACCGCTTCATGACTCCGGCCGAAGCCAAGGAGTTCGGCCTGATCGACGACGTGGTGACGCGGCGGGCGGCGACGGCCGGCGCGAAGGAAGCCGAAGGGAAGAGCGGCGCCTAGAGCGGCCGACAGAAACGGCCGGGCCTTGGTGGCCCGGCGTTCGTTCGTATCTGTACGACAAGTTGCGAGCGTCCGCCGGGCGAGCCGGCGCGGCGTGTTTTGGCGTTGTACGCTTGGCGCGCGTCTGTCTAACATACCTGGCACACGAGGTACGAAGCGGTTCCGATGAGCAAAGCGAGCGGGTCTGAGTCCAAGAACACCCTGTACTGTTCCTTCTGCGGCAAGAGCCAGCATGAAGTGCGTAAACTCATCGCTGGTCCGACGGTGTTCATTTGTGACGAGTGTGTCGAACTCTGCATGGATATCATCCGTGAGGAGCACAAGACGACGCTCGTGAAGTCTCGGGACGGGGTCCCGAGCCCGCGTGACATCTGCGCCGTTCTCGACGACTACGTGATCGGCCAGCCCCATGCCAAGCGGGTGCTCTCCGTGGCGGTGCACAATCACTACAAGCGGTTGGCGCACGGGCAGAAGCAGAACGACGTCGAACTGGCCAAGTCCAACATCCTGCTCGTCGGTCCGACCGGCTGCGGCAAGACCCTGCTGGCGCAGACGCTCGCCCGCATCCTCGACGTGCCCTTCACCATGGCCGACGCGACGACGCTGACCGAGGCCGGCTACGTCGGCGAGGACGTCGAGAACATCATCCTGAAGCTGCTGCAGGCGGCCGACTACAACGTGGAACGGGCCCAGCGGGGCATCGTCTACATCGACGAGGTCGACAAGATCAGCCGCAAGTCGGACAACCCGTCGATCACGCGGGACGTCTCGGGCGAAGGCGTCCAGCAGGCGCTCCTGAAGATCATGGAGGGGACCGTGGCGTCGGTACCCCCGCAGGGCGGCCGCAAGCATCCCCAGCAGGAGTTCCTGCAGGTCGATACGACGAACATCCTCTTCATCTGCGGCGGCGCCTTCGCCGGCCTGGACAAGATCATCGCCAGTCGCGGCAAGGGATCGTCCATCGGTTTCGGTGCGGAGGTCCGCGGGCCGGACGAGCGGAGCACGGGCCAGATCCTGCGTGAGGTCGAGCCCGAAGATCTGCTGAAGTTCGGCCTGATCCCGGAGTTCATCGGCCGTCTGCCGGTGGTGGCGACCCTGGACGACCTCGACGAGGCGGCTCTGATCGAGATCCTGACCAAGCCGAAGAACGCCCTGGTCAAGCAGTACCAGCGGCTGTTCGAGATGGAGGGGATCACGCTCCAGTTCACGGACGATGCGCTGAAGGGCGTGTCCGAGAAGGCGATCCGGCGCAAGACCGGTGCCCGCGGCCTGCGGTCGATCATGGAAGGCATCCTGCTGGATCCCATGTTCGAACTGCCCGGCATCGACTCCTCCATCGAGGAGATCGTCATCAACCGCGAGGTCGTGGAAGGGCGGGCCAAGCCGCTCTATATCCACAGCGAACGGCGCAGCGACGTCGGCACCAGCGCCTGAAACCCGGCCGCGACCCCGGTGGTCGCGGCCGATCCGTTTCAAGGCCTTGAAGAGCACGGCCGCGCGGCCAAGATCTGCTCAACGGCGCCGGATGGGCCACTAATTCCGGGTCGCTTGAACGGGTCGCCTCCCCGGGGCCCGATGCGAGAGGGACCATGCTGGAACTCACCAAAGGTAACATCTATCCCGTCCTGCCCTTGCGGGACATCGTCGTCTTCCCGCACATGATCGTGCCGCTCTTCGTCGGCCGCGAGAAGTCCGTCCGGGCGCTCGAGGACGTCATGAAGGACGACAAGCAGATCCTGCTGGTGACGCAGCGGAACGCGGCGCAGGACGATCCGACGCCAACCGACATCTATTCGGTCGGCACGGTCGGCACGGTGCTGCAGCTGCTGAAGCTGCCGGACGGCACGGTAAAGGTGCTTGTCGAGGGCGGCCAGCGCGTGCGCCTGCTGCGCTTCACCGACAACCCGCAATTCTTCGAGGCCTTCGCCGAGCCGCTGAGCGAACCTCTGGGCGAAGAGGGGGAGATCGAGGCGCTGGCGCGCACGGCGGTCTCGCAGTTCGAGCAGTACATCAAGCTCAACAAGAAGATCCCGCCGGAGGTGCTGGTCTCGATCAACCAGATCGAGGAGCCGGGCAAGCTCTCGGACACGATCGCGTCGCACCTGACACTGAAGATTCCCGAGAAGCAGGAGCTGCTCGAGACCGCTTCGGTGTCCGAGCGCCTGGAAAAGGTCTACGGCTTCATGGAAGCCGAGATCGGCGTGCTGCAGGTCGAGAAGCGCATCCGCCATCGCGTCAAGCGGCAGATGGAGAAGACGCAGCGCGAGTACTACCTGAACGAGCAGCTCAAGGCCATCCAGAAGGAGCTCGGCGAGAGCGAAGACGGCAAGGACGAAGTTGCCGAGATCGAGGAGCGGATCAAGAAGACGAAGTTCACGAAGGAGGCGCGCGACAAGGCGCTCGCCGAGGTCAAGAAGCTTCGCTCCATGAGCCCGATGTCCGCCGAAGCCACGGTGGTGCGGAACTACCTCGACTGGCTGCTCTCGATTCCGTGGAAGAAGCGGAGCCGCGGCAAGATCGACCTGCGGCTGGCGCAGGAGACACTCGACCGCGACCACTACGGCCTGGAGAAGGTCAAGGAGCGGATCGTCGAGTACCTGGCGGTCCAGCAGCGGATGAACAAGGTCAAGGGGCCGATCCTCTGCCTCGTCGGTCCGCCGGGGGTGGGCAAGACCTCCCTGGGCAAGTCGATCGCCAAGTCGACCGGCCGGAACTTCGTCCGGATGAGCCTCGGAGGCGTGCGCGACGAGGCCGAGGTCCGCGGCCATCGGCGGACCTACATCGGTTCGATGCCCGGGAAGGTCATCCAGGGCATGAAGAAGGCGAAGACCTCGAATCCCCTGTTCCTGCTCGACGAGATCGACAAGCTGGGGGCGGACTGGCGGGGCGATCCCTCGTCGGCCCTGCTGGAGGTGCTCGATCCGGAACAGAATTCGACCTTCGCGGACCACTACCTCGAAGTCGACTACGATCTCTCGGACGTCATGTTCGTGACCACGGCCAACACGCTGCGGATGCCGCAGCCTCTGCTGGACCGCATGGAGATCATCCGGATCCCCGGCTACACCGAGGACGAGAAGCTCGAGATCCTGAAGCGCCATCTGCTGCCGAAGCAGATGGAGGCCCATGGCCTCAAGTCCGAGGAGTGGTCGATCACCGACCAGGCGATCCGCGACCTGATCCGCTTCTACACGCGGGAGGCCGGTGTCCGGAATCTCGAGCGTGAGCTGGCCGGGCTGCTGCGCAAGGCGGTGAAGGAGATCGGCCTCGGCGAGAGTTCGAAGGTGGAGGTGACACCCGAGAATCTCGACAAGTACGCCGGCGTGCGCCGTTTCCGCTTCGGCGAGGCGGACGAGGAGGATCAGGTCGGCGTTTCCACCGGACTGGCCTGGACCGAAGTCGGCGGCGAACTGCTGGCGATCGAGGCCGTGACGGTGCGCGGCAAGGGACGTGTCGTCACGACCGGCAAGCTCGGCGACGTGATGAAGGAGTCGATCCAGGCTGCCGAGTCCTACGTGAAGAGCCACGCGGTCGAGTTCGGCATCAAGCCGACCCTGTTCGAGCGGAAGGACATCCATGTCCACGTGCCGGAGGGGGCGACTCCAAAGGACGGACCCTCGGCCGGCGTCGCCATGGTGAGCGCCATCGTATCGGTGCTCTCCGGGCTGCCGCTCCGGCACGACGTGGCGATGACGGGCGAGATCACGCTGCGCGGCCGGGTGCTGCCCATCGGCGGCCTCAAGGAGAAGCTGCTCGCCGCCCTGCGGGGCAACATCAAGACGGTGCTGATCCCGGCCGACAACGAGAAGGATCTGGCCGACGTGCCCGACAACGTGAAGCAGGGATTGAAGATCATTCCCTGCGCCACGATCGACCAGGTGCTGGAGCATGCCCTGGCGACGAAGCCGACGCCGATCGAGTGGAACGAATCGGACGAGGTGGAGCCGGTGCGGCGAATCGATGGCGACCAGGGCCGCGCGGACGTGATGACCCACTGACGCGGTTCTGCATCGGATAGTTGCCTGAACATTAAGGCCATACGCCCGCACAAGGGCGTGTGGCCTTTTTTCCGCCTGCGGCACGGCTTTTTACAGCGGATCTGCGTTGACGCTCTTCGGCGGCGATGTCTACGATCTCAGCCCATTCGCCGCCGGCCGCACGGACGTCTCCGTTGGTCTTCTGGTATTCTCGAAAACAAGGGGGTTCCGCGTGAACAAGAACGATCTGGTGAACTCGGTCGCAGACAGCACCGGCCTGTCGAAGGCAGACAGCGCCAAGGCGATTGACGCTGTTTTCGATAGCATCTCCGCAGCCCTCAAGGGCGGTGACGAGGTTCGCTTGGTTGGCTTCGGGACCTTCACGGTCGCCGAGCGGGCCGCGTCCGAAGGCCGCAACCCACGCACCGGCGAGAAGATTTCGATCGCGGCATCGAAGCAGCCGAAGTTCAAGGCCGGCAAGGGCCTCAAGGACGCCATCAACTGACATCGCCGGTCGGCGCGACCGCGCTCCCTGGCGGAGTGCGGTCGTCGTCAATCGCCGACACTTGGCGGCGGGCGGTTAGCTCAGTTGGAAGAGCGGCTGGTTTACACCCAGCAGGTCGGCGGTTCGAGACCGTCACCGCCCACCAGAGACCGCCGCATCCTTCCCGGTTCCAGGAATTCTCGAGCGAGTAGAGGCGATCTACCGGTGTCGCGGATGGTGGCGCTGGTGGACGTCGATCAGGCGCGCCTGGTCCACTGCGGTGTATCGCTGGGTCGTCGACAGGGATGCATGGCCGAGCAGGTCCTGGATCGCCCGCAGGTCTGCGCCGGCCGCCAGAAGATGGGTGGCGAAGGAGTGCCGCAGGGCGTGCGGGGTCGCCGTCGACGGCAGGCCCAGGAGCGTCCGGAGCTGCTGCACCCGCAGCCTGAGGATCCGCGAATCCAGCGGGCCGCCGCGCCGGCCCCGGAAGAACGGCTCCGGCGGGGCCAAAGGGTAGGGGCAGGTTCTGCGGTAAGCCTCGGCGGCTTCGACGACCACTGGCAGCAGCGGTACGAGTCGCTGCTTCTTACCCTTTCCGAAGACGATCAGGCTCTGCTGGCCAGTGCGGGGCGCCTGCGCGGCGGTCAGTGACAGTGCCTCGCCACTGCGCAGGCCGGCTCCGTAGAGCAGCAGCAGCAAGGCCCGGTCGCGACAACCCACCCAGCTGTCGTCGTCGAGTCCATCGACGCTGTCCACGAGTGAGCGTGCGTCTTCCTGCGTCAGTGCCTTGGGCACGGCCCGGGGCAGTTTCGGCGCGCGCAGCCGATTGAGGCTGGTGGTCTCCGGATTCCCTTGGCGGGCCGACCAGCGCAGAAAGCTTCGGACCGCCGACAGGGCCCGCGCGGTCGAGCTGCGCGCCAGGCCCTGGCCGGCCCGCCACGCGAGCCACGCGCGGAAGTCCGAGGCGGGCAGCGCGCCAAGTTCCTGCGGCGTCGCCGGTGCCCCGAGGTGCCCGGCGAGGAAGGCGAGGAACAGGGAGACGTCGGTCCTGTACGCCTTGACGCTGTGGGCGGACAGCCGGCGTTCGTCGGCGAGCCAGTCGAGCCAGCGGGCAACCTGCACGCCGACCAGAGGGTCGACGGGCGAAAGGGCCGCCGGGTCGGGCGGATCGTCTATTCCGGCAGTTCCAGCCACGAGCGGATCACCAGCCCGAGCGCCTCGCCGAGGAACTGGAGCAACTCGGTGCCCTGGCCTTCCTCGAAATGGTCCGGGTCGCGAGAGCCGAGGGCGAGCAGGACCGGTGGCGAAGACTCGCCGACAACCACCCGCAGGAGCGCCTGCGATGCGACCAGGCCGGCCAGCGGGCCGTAGACATCCGGCGCGCCGGGTTCGCTCCCCCGCAGCACCACCTGCCTTCTGGGGCCGATGAGCTGAGCGATGCGGCCGGGCTCCAGCGGCTGCAGGTACTGAACGGGTATGGCGACCTCGTTCGGGTGAGAGTGCTCGACGCAGAGGGTGACCGCGTCGACCTCGAGCAGGAGAGGGACGTCCGTGGTCACGGCTTCGATCAGGTGCTGGAACGACGGTGCCCGCAGGAGAGCCAGGATGGCCGTCTGCACCTGGTGCTGCGCCTTCTGGTTCGCCCGCACCGTCGCCACGAGTTCGTCGCGGGCCGCGTGGAGGTCGGCCACCTCCCTGCGCAGGCGGACAACCATCGCCTGCTGGAAGTCGATGACCCCGTTGCCGGAACCGGACAAGTCGTCCCTCTCCGGCGGCTGCAGGCGGTCGAGCAGGCCAGGGTTCCGGCGGAGGAAGTCGGGATGGTCCCGCAGCCAGGCTGCGATCTCGCCCGGGCGCAACGGGCGATCGGGCGTGCGGTCGATCGCCGTCTGGTCGCTGGTCCGGGCGTCAGGCGGTGCGTCGGGCCGGTTGCGGGTCATTCACCCCTTCCAAAATGGACTGGCCGGTCTTGGCCCAGTCGGCGACGAAGGCCTCCAACCCCTTGTCGGTCAGGGGATGGCGGTAGAGAGCGCGCAGCACGGCCGGCGGCAGCGTTCCGACGTCGGCGCCCAGCCGGGCCGCCTGAATGACGTGACCCGGCGTGCGGATGGAGGCCACCAGCACCTCGGTGGCGAGGGCGGGGTAGTTGGCGTAGATCTCGACGATCTCCGCAATCAGCGTCATGCCGTCATGGCCGATGTCGTCCAGCCGTCCGACGAAGGGGGAGATGAACCGAGCCCCCGCCTTGGCTGCCAGCAGCGCCTGCCCGGCGGAAAAGCAGAGGGTCACGTTGATCCCCACGCCCTCGTCCGTGAGGACGCGGCAGGTGCGCAGGCCTGCCGGGGTCAGCGGCACCTTGACGACCACGTTCTCCGCGATTGCCGCGAGCACGCGTCCTTCGGCCAGCATGGTCTCGTGGTCCAGCGCAGCGACCTCGGCGGATACGGGGCCGGGCACGATCTCGCAGATTTCGGCCACCGTCCTCTTGAAGTCGCGACCCGTCTTGGCGACCAAGGACGGGTTGGTCGTCACTCCGTCGACCAGACCGGTTGCGGCGAGATCGCGGATCTCGTCGACGTCCGCCGTATCGATGAAGAACTTCATGGCCCTGAAACCTCGTGGACGTGCAGTGTCTGGATGGTCGTGCAGTGGCGTCTCGGGCGCCCCGGACGCGATCGCGGGCGGACTCTAGCCGATGAGCCCGCCGGCTGCCAACGACAGTGACGCACCGGGGGCGGCCTCCGCGGTCGTGCCGGTCCTCCTGCCGCTGCCGCTCGGCGGGGCCTACAGCTACGTCTGGTCGGAGGAACGGCTGGGTACGGCGCCCGAGCCGGGCAGACTCGTACGGGTTCCGCTCGGGCAGCGGAGTCTGGTCGGCGCGGTATGGGAAGCGGAGGTCGATCCCGTCCCGCCCGGGCGCCTGAGGGCCGTCGAGGCGGTCGTGCCGTTGCCCCCCCTGCCGCCGGCCCTGCGACGGCTGGTGGACTGGGTCGCGGCCTATGTCATGGCGCCGCCCGGCGCCGTGCTGCGGATGGTGCTGGCGTCCCCCGGGGCGCTCGAACCGGAGCCTCTGCGCCAGGGCGTACGGCTCGCCGAGGGAGGGACGGGGAGCGGGGCGCTGCGGCCAACCGCGGCGCGCGGCCGGGTGCTGACGGTGGCGGCCGACGGGCTGGCGAGGACGCCGGTCGACCTGGCGAGGGAGGCGGGTGTCAGTCCCTCGGTGGTCGCCGGGCTGATCGAGGCCGGGGCCCTGGAGCGCGTCGCCTGGAGCGAAGGCCGCGACCATCCCGCTTTCACCAACCTGCCGTCGGGGCCGACTCTGTCCCGGGATCAGGAGGCCGTCGCCCACGCGCTGTGCGACTCGGTCGGCGCGGGCTTCGGGGTCAGCCTGATCGACGGCGTCACCGGATCCGGGAAGACCGAGGTCTACTTCGAGGCGATCGCGGAGGCGCTGCGCCGGGGCCGGCAGTGTCTCGTCCTCCTGCCGGAGATCGCGCTCTCGGCGCAGTGGCTGGAGCGCTTCGAGGCGCGCTTCGGCGAGGCCCCGGCACAGTGGCACAGCGATCTGGGCCCGAAGCAGCGTCGGCGGACCTGGCGGGCGGTCGCGGAGGGGCGGGTGCGCGTGCTGGTGGGGGCGCGCTCCGCCCTTTTCCTGCCGTTCCCTGACCTCGGCCTGATCGTCGTCGACGAGGAGCACGACGGCGCCTTCAAGCAGGAGGAAGGCACCGTCTATCAGGCCCGGGACATGGCCGTCGTCCGCGGGCAGCTGGAGGCGGTGCCCGTCGTGCTCGCCTCGGCCACCCCCTCGATCGAGACGCTGGTGAATTGCCGGCTCCACCGCTACCGCCGCCTTCACCTGCCGGAACGGCACGGCGGGGCGACCCTGCCGCGGGTGGAACTCGTCGATCTGCGGCGTGACCCGCCGCCGCCCCTGGCGCCGCGGGAGCCGGGCTGGCTGTCGCCGCCGCTGCGGGAGGCCGTGCGGGCGACGCTGGACGCGGGCGAGCAGGCGCTGCTGTTCCTCAATCGCCGCGGCTTCGCCCCTCTGACGCTGTGCCGTACCTGCGGCCATCGCTTCCAGTGCCCGAACTGCACGGCATGGCTGGTCGAGCACCGGCTGGCGGGTCGCCTGCAGTGCCACCACTGCGGCCTCGCGATGCCGCTGCCGAAGACCTGCCCCGGCTGCGGCGACACGGACAGCCTCGTTCCCTGCGGGCCCGGGGTGGAGCGCCTCGCTGCGGAGGCTGCGGCCCTCTTCCCCGACGCGCGGCGCATCCTGCTGTCGAGCGACAGCCTGCGGGGACCTCTTGCCGCCGCCGCTCTGCTGGAACAGGTGCGGACGCGGGAGGTCGATCTGCTCATCGGGACCCAGGTCGTCGCCAAGGGACACCACTTCCCCTGGTTGACCCTGGTGGGGGTGGTCGATGCGGACCTCGGCCTCGAAGGCGGCGACCTGCGGGCCGCGGAGCGGACGTTCCAGCTGCTGAGTCAGGTGGCCGGCCGTGCCGGGCGGGAGGACCGGCCGGGCCGCGTGCTGTTGCAGACCCGGAGTCCCGACCATCCGGTGCTGCTGGCGCTGGCGGAAGGGGACCGGGAGGGCTTCATCGAGGCGGAGATCGATGCGAGGCGCCGCGGCTTCCTGCCGCCCTTCGCCCGCCTCGCCGCGATCATCGTGTCCGCCGAGAGTGCAGAGGCGGCGGACGGGCTGGCGGCGGCACTGAGTCGCTGCGCGCCGCGGGCGCGCGAACTGGTCGTCCTCGGGCCGGCGCCGGCTCCCCTCGCGATCCTCCGGGGACGTCACCGCCGGCGCTTCCTCGTCAAGGCGCCCCGGTCCTGGCCGTTGCAGCGCACACTCTCCGACTGGTTGTCGCAGGTGGCGGTGCGCGGCAGCGCCCGCGTCAGCGTCGACATCGACCCCTATTCCTTCCTCTGAAGGGTCCTCCGGACGCCCCGGGAGCGGCTGTTTCGGCCGGCCTGGCTCGCTTGCACGCCCCCCTGCGCTGTGTTACCAACCGCGCGCATTCGGCAGGGACCGGATGAACGGATATTTGTCCAATTGCGTCTGCGCTGCCCGGACGGGGGGTCTGCTTCGGGTCGGCGGCGATCGCTTTGCCAGGAGAATTTGCGTTTGGCGGGAGAGGACAGCTCGACGGGCGGTCTTGCAGGTCGCTACGCTACGGCCCTTCTGGAACTGGCTGACGAACAGAAGGCCCTCGATGCGGTGGCCGCCGACCTCGGCGGCCTCAAGGAACTGATTGCGGAGAGCGAAGATCTTCGCCGGCTCCTGACGTCACCGCTGTACAGCCGCGAGCAGCAATCTGCGGCTCTGGGGCCCATCCTCGACAAGGCCGGCGTCAATCCGTTGACCCGTCGGTTCCTGATGGTGGTGGCCCAGAACCGCCGCCTGTTCGCGCTGCCGCGGATGATCGACGCCTTCCTGAGCGAACTGGCGCGACGCCGCGGCGAGGTGCCGGCCGAGGTGACGACGGCGCATGCGCTGACCGACGAGCAGCGCAACGCCCTGGTCGACACGCTGAACCGGTCGGTGGGCGGCAAGGTCCGCATGAGTGAGAAAGTCGATCCGGCCCTGCTTGGCGGGCTGGTTGTACGCGTGGGCAGCCGCATGATCGACGGCTCCCTGCGTGGTAAGCTGCAACGTCTACAGTTGGCGATGAAGGGGACAGCGTGATGGACATCCGCGCCGCGGAAATCTCGGCAATCCTGAAGGATCAGATCGAGAACTTCGGAGCCGAGGCCGATGTCGCCGAGGTCGGGCAGGTGCTGTCCGTCGGTGACGGTGTCGCCCGCGTCTACGGCCTGGACAACGTCCAGGCAGGCGAGATGGTCGAGTTCCCCGGTGGCGTCCAGGGCATGGCGCTGAACCTCGAGACCGACAACGTCGGTGTCGTGCTGTTCGGCGACGACCGGGGCATCCGCGAGGGCGACACGGTCAAGCGCACGAACCGCATCGTCGACGTGCCGGTCGGCCGTGGCCTGCTCGGCCGCGTGGTGGACGCGCTGGGCAACCCGATCGACGGCAAGGGCCCGATCGAAGGGGCCGAGCGCCGCCGGGTCGAGGTGAAGGCGCCGGGCATCATGCCGCGCAAGTCGGTGCACGAGCCGATGCAGACCGGCCTGAAGGCGATCGACAGCCTGATCCCGATCGGCCGTGGCCAGCGTGAGCTGATCATCGGCGACCGGCAGACCGGCAAGACCGCCATCGCCCTGGATACCTTCATCAACCAGAAGCAGGCGCACGCCGGCAGCGACGAGAGCCAGAAGCTCTACTGCATCTACGTCGCCATCGGTCAGAAGCGCTCTTCCGTGGCGCGCTTCGTGAAGACCCTCGAGGACCGCGGTGCCCTCGAGTACTCGATCGTCGTCGCGGCCACCGCGTCCGATCCGGCCCCGCTGCAGTTCCTGGCTCCCTACACCGGCTGCACCATGGGCGAGTTCTTCCGCGACAACGGCATGCATGCCGTGATCTGCTACGACGACCTGTCCAAGCAGGCGGTGGCCTACCGTCAGATGTCCCTGCTGCTGCGCCGCCCGCCGGGCCGCGAAGCCTACCCGGGCGACGTCTTCTACCTGCACTCCCGCCTGCTGGAACGGGCGGCCAAGATGAACGACGAGCACGGGGCCGGCTCGCTCACCGCCCTGCCGGTCATCGAGACCCAGGCCGGCGACGTCTCGGCCTACATTCCGACGAACGTGATCTCGATCACCGACGGCCAGATCTTCCTGGAGACCGGCCTCTTCTACCGCGGCGTCCGCCCGGCGGTGAACGTCGGCCTGTCGGTCAGCCGCGTCGGCTCCGCCGCGCAGATCAAGGCGATGAAGAAGGTTGCCGGCACCATCAAGCTGGAACTGGCGCAGTTCCGCGAGATGGAGGCCTTCGCGCAGTTCGCCTCCGACCTGGATGCCGCGACCCAGCGCCTGCTGAACCGCGGCCGTCGCCTGACCGAGCTGCTGAAGCAGCCGCAGTACCATCCGCTGGCGGTGGAAGAGCAGGTCAGCGTGATCTTCGCCGGCGTGCGCGGCTATCTGGACCGCGTGCCTCTGGGCAAGATCCGCGACTTCGAGGCGGAGCTCCTGGACGAGCTGCGCGGCGGCGCGGGCCAGCCGATCCTCGAGGCGATCCGTCGGGAGAAGGATCTCTCCAAGGACAGCGAGGAGAAGCTGGGCAAGCTGCTGGAAGGGCTGGTGAAGAGCTACGCCTGATTCCATCGGTTCCCCACAGCAGCGACGGTAGAGCGACATGGCAGGCCTGAAGGAGCTCCGGCTCCGCATCGCCAGCGTCAAGTCGACGCAGAAAATCACCTCGGCCATGAAGATGGTCGCCGCGGCGAAGCTTCGCCGCGCCCAGGAGCAGGCGGAGGCCTCGCGGCCATTCGCCGTCCGGATGGCCCGCATGCTGGGGTCGGTCGCGGCATCCCTCAAGGGGAAGCCGGGCGGGCCGCCGCTGCTCGCGGGCACCGGCCGCGACCAGGTCCATCTGGTGATCCTGGCGACCGCCGACCGCGGTCTGGCCGGCGGCTTCAACGCCTCGATCACCCGCGAGGCGCGGCGGTTCATCGAGCAGCTCCAGGGGCAGGGCAAGACCGTCAAGGTGCTCTGCCTTGGCCGCAAGGGCCGCGACATGCTTCGGCGCGGGCATGCCGACAAGGTCATCGGCACCATCGAGGATCTCACCCGGCCGCGGCCGAGCTTCGACAAGGCCAATGCGGTCGCGGAGCGCGTGCTGCAGATGTACGCCGAGGGCGAGTTCGACGTGGCGACCCTGTTCTTCGCCGAGTTCAAGTCGGCGATCAGCCAGATCGTCACCAGGCAGCAGCTGGTGCCGTTCCACGTCGACGAGGAAGAGGCCGCGCCGGCGGCCGACGGCGCCGTCTATACCTTCGAGCCCGACGAAGAGGCGATCCTGGCCGAGCTGCTGCCGCGCAACCTCGCGGTGCAGATCTACAAGGCACTGATCGAGAACAACGCCAGCGAGCAGGGTGCGCGGATGACCGCCATGGACAACGCGACCCGCAATGCCGGCGAGATGATCAAGAAGCTGACGCTGCAGTACAACCGCTCGCGTCAGGCGGCGATCACCAAGGAGCTCATTGAAATCATCTCCGCCAAGGAGGCGATGTGACGGCGCAGCCCGAGGGGGGACGCGCCGCGTATCGTGCAGGTTATTCGAGAGGAGTGTGAGGGATGGCCAAGAATCGGGTCGGCAAGATCACCCAGGTGATGGGCCCTGTGGTCGACGTTCAGTTCGAGGGTGACCTGCCGGAGATCCTCAACGCGCTCGAGACCGACAACCACGGCACCCGCCTGGTGCTTGAGGTCGCGCAGCACCTCGGCGAGAGCACGGTGCGCACCATCGCCATGGACGGCACCGACGGTCTGGTCCGCGGGCACGAGGTGACCGACACCGGCGGCCCGATCTCGGTGCCGGTTGGTCCGAACACCCTCGGCCGGATCATCAACGTGATCGGCGAGCCGGTGGACGAGCGCGGCCCGGTCGAGACGACGCAGCATGCGCCGATCCACCGTCAGGCCCCGATCTACACCGAGCAGTCCACCGAGGCGCAGATGCTGGTCACCGGCATCAAGGTCATCGACCTGCTGTGCCCCTACGCCAAGGGCGGCAAGATCGGCCTGTTCGGCGGCGCCGGCGTGGGCAAGACGGTGCTGATCATGGAGCTGATCAACAACGTCGCGAAGACCCACGGCGGCTACTCGGTCTTCGCCGGCGTCGGTGAGCGCACCCGCGAGGGCAACGACCTCTACCACGAGATGGTGGAATCGGGCGTGATCAAGCTCGACGGCCCGGGGTCGAAAGCGGCGCTGGTCTACGGCCAGATGAACGAGCCGCCGGGCGCGCGTGCGCGCGTCGGCCTGACCGGGCTGACCCTGGCAGAGTACTTCCGCGACGAAGAGGGCCAGGACGTGCTCTTCTTCGTCGACAACATCTTCCGCTTCACCCAGGCGGGTTCCGAGGTGTCGGCCCTGCTCGGCCGCATCCCGTCGGCCGTGGGCTATCAGCCGACTCTGTCGACCGACATGGGCGCGCTGCAGGAGCGGATCACGACGACCAAGAAGGGCTCGATCACCTCGGTGCAGGCTATCTACGTGCCCGCCGACGACTTGACCGACCCGGCGCCGGCCACGTCCTTCGCCCACCTGGACGCGACGACGGTGCTCAGCCGCCAGATCGCCGAGCTGGGGATCTACCCGGCCGTCGACCCGCTGGACTCCACGAGCCGGATCCTTGAGCCGGCGGTGGTCGGCGAGGAGCACTACTACGTCGCGCGGCGGGTGCAGGAGACCCTGCAGCAGTACAAGCAGCTGCAGGACATCATCGCGATCCTGGGCATGGACGAGCTGTCGGAAGACGACAAGCTGGTGGTGGCACGGGCCCGCAAGATCCAGCGTTTCCTGTCGCAGCCCTTCGACGTCGCCCAGGTCTTCACCGGCCGGCCCGGCGTCCAGGTGCCGATCGAGGAGACCATCCGCGGCTTCAAGGGTCTGGTCGAGGGCGAGTACGACCACCTGCCGGAAAGCGCCTTCTATCTGGTCGGCTCGATCGATCAGGCGCTGGAGAAGGCCAAGCAGATGGCGGCCGAGGCGGCGTGAGCGCGCACCGGCTGAGCTTTTCCGAGGTGATGGTGCGGCAGGGGACAGATGGCTGAGACGCTCGAGTTCGAACTGGTGTCACCGGAGAAGCTGTTGCTCTCGCAGCAGGTGGCCATGGTCGTGGTTCCGGGCGGCGACGGCGACTTCGGCGTCCTGCCGCGGCATTCCCTGCTGATCTCGACCGTGCGGCCCGGGGTGATCTCGGTCTACGAGACCCGGGCCCGCGTCTCCAAGCGGATCTTCGTGGCCGGCGGCTTCGCCGAGGTGACCGGGCAGCGCTGTACGGTCCTGGCCGAGGAGGCCGTTCCGGTGGAGGACATCGACCGGGCGAAGACCGAGCAGGAGCTCAAGGACGCCCGGGAGGATCTGGAGGACGCGAAGACCGACTTCGAGCGGGATGTCGCGGCGCGCCAGGTTACGGTGCTGGAAGCGAAACTGTTCGCCCTGCGGCACTGACCGCACGCCCAGGCGTTCGAGAGGCAGCCGCCGGTTGGCGGCTGTTTCTGCTTGCGGGTCATCTTCTTGCGGTGGCGCGGTTTTGCGCCTACATGGGTCGGTGGGTCGTCAGGAGAGATCAACAGTCACATTCGACAGACTGGATGAAACCGATGCAGGACCGCCATTGGACGCTCGATGACATCCCCTGGCACAAGTTCGACGCCGCCCAGGTCGACCCCGACCTGTTGAAGGTCGCCAAGGCCGCGGCCCTCGTCGAATTCAACGGGGACGACTACGCAACCTACCTCTGCAACGTCTTCCGCGACGATCCGCTGTTCAGCGACGCGGCGAAGACGTGGGCGCATGAAGAGGTCCAGCACGGGCTCGTGCTGGCGCGTTGGGCCAAGCTCGCCGATCCCACCTTCGACTTCGAACGTGCGGTCGAGCGTTTCCGTTCGGGCTACAACTTCCCGCTCGACCTCAACGAGTCGATTCGCGGCTCGCGCTGTGGCGAACTGGTCGCCCGGTGCATCGTGGAGGTCGGCACCTCGTCCTACTACGGTTCGCTCTTCGATGCGGCCAAGGAGCCGGTGCTCAAGGAGATCTGCCGGCGGATCGCCGCGGACGAGCTGCGCCACTACAAGCTCTTCTACACCCACCTCAAGCGTTACCTCGACAAGGACAAGGTCGGCCGCACCCGTCGGCTGATGGTGGCGCTCGGCCGGATGGGCGAGACCGAGGGCGACGAGTTGGCCTACGCCTACTACGCGGCCAACGCTCCCGACGGCGAGACCTACGACAGGAAGCGCTATTCGCGTGCCTACATGGTGCGGGCCTACGGGTACTACCAGGAGGAGCGGATCGAGCGGGCGGTCGCGATGATCCGCAAGGCAGCCGGCCTCGACCCGCGCAGCCCCTGGACCATGCGGCTGGCCCACGTCGCCCACCGGGTGATGCGCTACCGCCGCGACAGGCTGGTGGCCTCGGGCGCCACAGCCGCCTGAGCCGCCCGCCCCCCTAGCTCGAGGCGCGGGCCTGCTCCAGGTGGGCCCGCATCCTCGCCTCCGCTGCGGCCTGGTCGCCGGCCTGCAGGGCCTGCAGAATCCCCAGGTGCTCGCGGCAGGACTGGGCGATCCGCTCCGGGGCCAGATTTCCGAAGAAGGCATACTCGTGCAGCCGCCGCAGGCTGTTCTGCTGGCGGACCGCCTGCAGGAAAAAGCGGTTGCCCGACCAGCCGGCGACGGCCTCGTGGAAGCCGGCGTTCACCTCGAACCAGCGTTCGTGGCTGACGGTCCGTGGCGCCGCCGCGAGGATCGCCTCGTGAGCCTCCCGCACCGAGCGGTAGCGGTTGGGCTCCACCGCGTAGCCGGGCTCCCGCAGGGCCGCACATTCCACCACGAGCCTGAAGCTGTAGCTCTCGTCGATGGCGTCTTCGCTCTCCAGGGTCTCGGCGAAGCGCCAGCCGTGGCCTTTCTGCCGCTCCGCCAGACCTTCTGAGGCGAAGCGCATCAGCACCCGCCGCAGTGTCCCCCGGCTTGTTGCGTAGCGGGGCAGCAGCTCGGTCTCGGAGACTTCGCGACCGACGGTGCCTCGGGCGCGATCGGCCATGAGCGCGTGGTAGAGCCTCTCCGTCTCGCTCGATGGCAGTTCCTGCCCGGTCGGATCGTCGATCGCCAGAGCGTGTCCCGTCAGGACGAAGCCGCGTCCGGATGCCGCGACGAGGCCCCGGTGCTGCAGCAGCGCGAGGGCGCCACGCACCGGCGTCCGCGAGACACCGAGCGTCTTCGCCAGTTGCAGCTCGATCAGACGGGTGCCGGCCGGCCAGCCCTCGCTGCGGGCGAGGGCGAGGATCTGGCGGGCGAGCTGCGACTGCAGCGGGCTGGCGTGGGGGAGGGCTGCGGCGCGCATGGTTGCATCCTTATGCCACCCGCGCCTTCCGGAAACAGCGTCCATCGGCGGCATTGTTCTTTGTGCCGGTAAAGATCATTGCATTCTGAGGCGTCAAAACGCACTCTGTCTGTGGCAGAGGAGTGCATCGATGGATATCGTTCCCTTTCCGCTCATCGAGATCGCCGGGCCGCCGCGCGAGCGGGGCCGTGCCTACGGCGAGCAGGCCAGGGAGCGGGTGCACAGGAGTGCTGCGCTCTACAGGGAACGCCTCGGCCAGATGGCCCTGGGTCCGGCGCAGGTCGAAGCTCTGGTCGACTCGCTGCTCCCGCGCATGCAGGCGTTCGACGGCGACTACATCGAAGAGATGCGGGGCATCGCCGAAGGCGCAGCGATCGATTTCCCCTCCATCGCCCTCATCAACGCCCGGACGGAGGTCCTGGAACTGGCGAAGCGGGCGGTCGAGGCCCGCGGCGAGCCCGATGGCTGCACGGGAGCCGTCATCCTGCCGGCCCGCTGTGCCGCTGGCCGGCTGATCCATGTGCAGAACTGGGACTGGCGGGCGGAGTGCGTGGAGACGTCGGTCGTGCTGCGCGCCGACTACGGCGACGGCACCCCGGCCTTCCTGACCTTCACCGAGGCCGGCGGCCTCGCCCGCCACGGCTTCAACGCCGTCGGTGTCTCCATCACCGCCAACTACCTCGAGTGTGAGCGCGACTACAGGCAGCCCGGCGTGCCCCTGGCGCTGATCCGGCGCAAGGTGCTGGAGCAGCGTCACTTCGCGCTGGCGGTGCGGATCGTCGCCACCACCCCCAAGGCGGCTTCGAACAACATGGTCCTGGCGTGGCACGAAGGCTTCGCCGTCTCGTGCGAGTGCGCCCCGGACGAGACCTTCATGGTCTATCCGCAGGACGACCTGCTGGTGCACGCCAACCACTGGATCAGCCCGGCCGCGCTGGCGAAGCTGAAGGACACCGGGCTCGACGATACGCCGGACAGCGTCTACCGCGACTGGCGGGTCCGGCGCCTGCTCGAGGCGCATGGCCGGATCCTGGACCGGGAAGCGGCGAAGGCGGCTCTCTTCGACGACTTCGCCACCCCCTATTCCGTCTGCCGGCCGCCGCGCCCGAGCCAGAGCGGCAACCTCGTGGCCACGGTCGCGATGATCGCCATGGAGCCGGCCGCCGGGCTGATGGAAGTGGCGCCGCTGCCGGCGGTCAGCAAGACCTTCACCACCTATCGCCTGCCTCCCTCGACGGAGTTCAGGGAGGCGGCGCAGTAGCGGGCAGAGAAGGCCGGGGCCGACGGCCCCGGGACAGGAAGAACGGGAGCCGAAGCATGCTGGGAACCTTCAGGGCCGTCTTGTTGGGAACGCTTGCCGCCGCCGGTCTGGCAGCGGGAACGGCGCAGGCCGAGACCTTGCGGATCGCGATGAACGCGGACATCCGGTCGACCGACCCGGGCGTGAACCGCGACGAGAACACGGACACCGTCGTGCTGCACATCGTCGAAGGACTGGTCGGCTACGACGAGCAGGGCCAGCCCAAGCCGCTGCTGGCCGAGAAGATCGCCCTGTCCGACGACGGCAGGACCTACACCTTCACCCTGCGGGACGGCGTGAAGTTCCACAACGGTGCGGCGCTGACGGCCGCGGACGTGGTGGCCGCCTGGAAGCGCTACATGACCCCGGCGCTCAAGTGGCGCTGTCTGTCCCAGTTCGACGGCAGCGGGCAGACCAGGATCGAGTCGGTGGAAGCCGCCGACCCGCGCACCGTCGTCTTCCACATCAGCGCGCCGAGCGCCCTGTTCCTCTCCACCATGGCAAGGCCGGACTGCGGCGGCTCGGGGATCTACCATGCCGACTCGCTCAACGCCGACGGCTCCTGGAACAAGCCGATCGGCACAGGCCCCTATGCCTTGGCTGAGTGGAAGCAGGGGCGGTACGTCGAGCTGAAGCGGTTCGACGGCTACAGCGCACTGTCCGGGCCGGCCGATGGCTATGTCGGCGACAAGACCCCGAAGGTCGACACCGCCCGCTTCGTCATCATCCCCGATCCGGCGGCTGCCCGCGCGGCCCTGCTGGCGGGGGATATCGAGATCGTCTCCGACGTCTCGGCCAGCGACTACAAGGAGCTGCAGGGCAATCCCGCGGTTACCACCGCCAGCTCGCCGGCCATGGGCATCTCGGGCCTGCTGCTGCAGACCCGCGACCCGCTGCTGAAGAACCCGGACCTGCGCCTCGCCATCGCCACCGCTCTCGACATTCCGGCGCTGGTCGACGCCGTCAGCGAAGGCCTGGCAGAGCCCAACAACTCCATCGTGCCTCTCGCCAGCCCCTTCTACGGCGCGGTCGAGAAGCGGGGCTTCACCCATGATCCGGCGAAGGTGAAGGACCTCCTGGCCAAGGCGGGCTACAAGGGCGAGACGATCGTCATGCTGGCCAACCAGCGCTACAAATCGATGTACGATACCGCCGTGCTCGCCCAGGCGATGCTGCAGGCGGCCGGCATCAACGTCGACCTGTCGGTGATGGAGTGGGGGGCGCAGCTCGACAAGTACCTGAGCGGCGACTACCAGATGCAGGCCTTCGCCTATTCGGCCCGTCTCGACCCTTCGCTCGGTTTCGAGGCCGTCTCCGGGGACAAGGACCAGCAGCCGCGCAAGGTATGGGACAACGCCGACGCGCGCACACTGCTGGAGAAGTCGATGATCACCAGCGACGGAGCCGAGCGCCAGACGCTGTTCGACCAGCTCCACGCGCTCTTCATCGCCGACGTGCCGATGATCGTCACGCACAACGGGGTCGAGCTCGCGGCCTTCTCCTCCAAGGTCGAGGGCTATCGGCCATGGCCCGCCGCCCGGCCGAGGCTGTGGATGGTGGGGTTCAAGGGCTGAACGCGGCGGGCCGCCGCCGGGGCGGGGGGACACCGTGCTGAGGTTCGTCCTGCAGCGGGTCCTCCTCGCCCTGCCGACCCTGCTGCTCGTGTCGGTGACGGTGTTCGTCCTGCTGCGGCTCGTTCCGGGAGACCCGGCGGCGCTGATGCTGGGCGATCTGGCGGACCCTCAGGCCGTTGCGGCCCTGCATGCCGACCTCGGCCTCGACAGGACGATCGGTGAGCAGCTCCTGATCTGGCTGGGCCATGTGGTGCGCGGCGACCTCGGGCACTCGATCACCAACGGCCTGCCGGTCCTGCCGCTCATCCTGGACCGCTTCTCGGTCAGCGCAACCATCGTCGTGGCGGCCGTCGTTCTGGCGACGGTCATCGGCGTACCGGCCGGGCTGGTCGCGGCCTGGCGGCAGAACGGCCCGCTCGACCTCGCGACCGTGGGCACCGCCACCCTGCTGCTGTCCATCCCCAGCTTCTGGCTCGGGCTGCTGCTGCTCCTGCTGTTCGGGCTGGAGTTGAAGTGGGTCCCGGTGGTGGGCTACGTCCCCTTCGCCCAGGACTTCTGGGCCGCGCTGCTCTACGTGATCCTGCCGGTGGCGACGCTGGTGCTGGTGGAGATGGGGGTGCTCACCCGCATGGCCCGCTCCTCCACCCTGGAGGTGCTGCGACTGGACTACATCACCCACGCGCGTGCGAAGGGCCTGTCGGAGGGGCGGGTGCTGCTGCGCCATGCCCTGCCCACCGCCTTCGCCCCGACCCTCACGCTGATCGGCCTCATCCTCGGCAACCTCCTGGGCGGCATCGCCGTGGTCGAGACCGTGTTCACGCTGCCCGGCCTGGGGCGGCTGATGGTCGATGCGATCTATGCCCGCGACTATCCGGTGATCCAGGGCTGCCTGCTCTTCACCGCCCTGGTCTACGTCGTGGTCAACCTGCTGGTGGATCTCTGCTACCCGCTCTTCGACCCGCGGGTGGCCGCATGAGCACGCTGAGCCGGCCGCTGCGCAGCCGTCTCTCTGTGCGGCCGAACCTGCTCGTCGGTGGCCTGTTCCTCGGCATGGTGCTCGTGGCGGCGCTGGTCGGGCTGGTCTGGACGCCGTACGACCCGCTGGCGATCCATCTGCGCGCGAGGCTCGCCCCGCCTTCCGGGGACTTCTGGCTGGGGACCGACGAGTTCGGCCGCGACGTGCTGTCCCGCCTGCTGGTCGGGGCCGGGTCCAGCGTCTGGATCAGCGTCACGACCGTGCTCTGCGCGGTCGGCGCCGGCACCCTGATCGGGCTGACCGCCGGCTTCTTCCGCGGCTGGCTCGACCGGATCGCCATGACCTGCAACGATGCCCTGCTGGCCTTTCCGGGGATTCTGCTGGCCCTCGGCCTGCTGGCGGTACTCGGACCCGGCCGGGACGGCATCATCCTGGCCCTCGGCCTCGCCTATACGCCGCTGGTGGTGCGGGTGGTGCGCAGCACCGTGCTCTCCCTGCGCGAGCGGGAGTTCGTCGAGGCCTCGGCCGTCATCGGCAACGGCGCCGCCTATACTGTCTTCCGGCACGTCCTGCCGAACTGCTTGGCGCCGCTGACGATCATGGCGACCGCGATGTTCGGCTGGGTCCTGCTGTCGGAGTCGGCGCTCTCGTTTCTCGGCCTGGGCGTCCCGCCGCCGGCGCCGACCTGGGGCAACATGCTGGCGGCCAGCCGGCCCCATCTGCTCACGGCGCCATGGCTCGGCATCCTGCCGGGGCTGTGCATCTCCTTCGCGCTGCTGGGCATCAACCTGCTGGGCGACGTCCTGCGCGACCGGCTCGATCCGCGGATGCAGGGCCTGTGAGCCGCGCGCCGCTGCTGTCCGTCGAAGGCGTCAGCCTCGCCCTTCCGAGTGGGCTCGGGCTGGTCGAGGACGCCTCCTTCCGGCTCGAGGCCGGCGAGGTCGCCGGTATCGTCGGCGAATCCGGCAGCGGAAAGACGCTCCTGGCGCGCGGCATCCTCGGGCTGCTGCCGCCGCCCGTCCGGGCCACCACTGGGCGGATCCTCTTCGACGGCGCCGATCTGCTTGCGCTGCCGGCGCGGTCCTTGCGGCGCTACAGAGGCCGGCGGATCGGCATGGTCTTCCAGGAGCCGATGACCTCGCTTAATCCCGCCATCTCCATCGGCGAGCAGATGGCCGAGGGGCTCCGGCTTCACGAGCGGCTTTCCGGGGGCGAGATCCGCCGGCGGATGGTCGCCATGCTGGAGCGCATCCGCATCCCCGACCCCGAGGCCTGCCTGTCGGCCTATCCGCACGAGTTCTCGGGCGGCATGCGCCAGCGTATCATGCTCGCCTCGGTGATGCTGCTGCGGCCGGCTTTGCTGATCGCCGACGAACCCACGACGGCGCTGGACTGCCTGGTGCAGCGCGAGGTTCTCGACCTCATGCTGGAGCTGACGCGGTCGGAGGGCACCGCCGTCCTGATGATCAGCCACGACCTGGCCATGGTCGCGAGCCGGGCCAGCCGGGTCGTGGTGATGCAGCAGGGCAGGGTGGTCGAGCAGGACAGCAGCGAGCGCATCCTGTTACGGCCCTCCCACCCCTATACCCGCAGCCTGCTGGCGGCGCTGCCGCGGCGGCAGCCTGCCCGACCCGAAACGGAAGGGCGCCCGACGCTGCTGGACATCCGCGACCTGTCGGTCGTCTTTCCGGGGCGGCGCGGCCTCCTGCGCAGGCGGGCGCCGAAGTGGGCGGTGGACGGCGTCTCCCTGTCCATCCGCGAGGGCGAGATCCTGGCGCTGGTCGGCGGCAGCGGGTCCGGCAAGACGACCCTGGGCCGGGCGGTGGTCCGGCTGGTCCGGCCGAGCGGTGGGCAACTCCTCTTCCGCGGGGCCGACGTCTTCGCCGACGGCATCGACGCCAGGCGCCACGCGCTCGCCTGCCAGATCGTCTTCCAGGACCCCTTCGCCTCGCTCGACCCGCGCATGCGGGTGGACGCGGTCGTCGCCGAACCGCTGCGCCACGAGGCCGGCCTGGACCGTGCCGCACGGCGGCGGCGGGTGGCCGAGACGCTCGACGAAGTGGGGCTGGGCCGCGATTTCCTCGACCGCTATCCCCATCAGCTCTCCGGCGGTCAGCGCCAGCGGGTGGCGATCGCCCGCGCGATTGTCCGCCGGCCGGCACTGCTGGTCGCCGACGAGCCGGTCTCCGCCCTGGACATGACCGTCCAACGGCAGATCCTGGGGTTGCTGCGCAGTCTCCAGGACCGGCTGGGCTTCGCGTGCCTCTTCATCTCGCACGACCTGGCAGCCGTGGAGCAGGTCGCCGACCGGGTGGCGGTGATGCAGGATGGGCGGATCGTCGAGACGGCGCCCCGCGACGCGCTGTTCGACGCGCCGCGCCACCCCTACACCCGGGCGCTGCTGTCCGCCATGCCGGCGCTCGAGCCTCAGCCCGACGGCGGCTTCCGCCTGCGGCGGCGCATCGCGCCCGAGCCGGAACGACTCCGCTCCCACGGCTGATCGGGGACCTGCGGCCTTTCTGCGGCCGGTGGGGGCGCGCTATGCTCGGGACCGGATGGGGCTGAACGGACGGGAGGAAGCGTGACGGATCGGAAGGTAAACGACATCGGCGGGCTCGAGGCCGGGCCGATCGACCGTGCCGAGCATGCGCAGACCCTCTTCGAGAAGCGGGTCGATGCGCTGATGATGCTGATGACGAACCCCCGTATCGGGGCCTTCAAGGTCGACGCGATGCGCCGGTCGATCGAGACCTGCACGCCGGAGGAATACGCCTCGCTCGGCTATTACCAGAAGTGGCTGCGGGCGCTCGCCCAGCTGTTGGTGGAGCAGCAGGTCCTCGATGCCGACGAACTGGCCGCCCGGGTGGCGGCGGTGAAGGCGCGCGGCGGAGGCTACGCCTGATGGCGCCGGCCCGCCTCGCGCCGGGAGCCGCGGTGCGCGTGCGGCCGGGGCCGCCGGAGCCGCACTGCCGCACGCCGTTCTATCTGCGCGGCAAGGCCGGCGTCGTCGAAGCCTTCGCCGGCGTCCATCGGGACCCCTCGCTGCTGGCCTATTGCCGGCCCGGCTTGCCGGCCCGGGCCCTCTACCGCGTGCGCTTCCGGCAGCGGGACCTCTGGCCCGAGTACGCCGGCGCCGCCGACGACAGCCTCGTCGCCGACATCTACGAGCACTGGCTCGATCCTGTGGAGGGCTGAGGCCATGGATCACGATCATCATCATGGACACGACCACGACCACGACCCGCACGCGCCGGCGTCGGACGATCCCTTGCCGGCACCGGAGGATGCCGCCCTGGAGACGGCCATCCGCGAGCTGCTGATCGAGAAGGGCGTGATCACGGCGGAGGACGTCCACCGCCAGATCGACGTGCTCGACAGCCGCAGCCCCGCCCTGGGCGCGCAGGTCGTGGCCCGCGCCTGGATGGATCCGGCCTTCCGCGGCGCCCTGATGGAGGAACCGCTGGCGGCGATCGAGGCGGCCTTCGACGTGGCCATGACGGGGGGCGCCTTCCCCGCCCTCCAGGTGGTCGCCAACGAGCCGGGGCTGCACAACGTCGTCGTCTGCACCCTCTGTTCCTGCTATCCGCGCGTGCTGCTCGGGGTGCCCCCGGCCTGGTACAAGGCCGCCGCCTACCGCTCCCGCGTCGTGCGCGACCCGCGCGGCGTGCTGGCGGAGTTCGGTACGGTCCTGCCGGCCGACACCGAGGTGCGGGTGCACGACAGCACGGCAGACCTGCGCTACTTCGTCTTGCCCTCCCGGCCCCCGGGCACCGAAGAGTGGAACGAAACCGCCCTGGCGGCGATCGTCACCCGGGACTGCATGATCGGGACCGCGCTGCCTCGGCCCTGAAGCGAGAGAGGAGAAGAAGCGATGGCGACGGCGACGGAAAAGCGGCGGCGTCTGGCTGAGCGGATGCGCCAGCCGGGCCTGGTGGTGGCACCGGGCATCTATGACATGATCTCGGCCAAGATCGCCGATTCGCTGGGCTTCGAAGCCCTCTACATGACCGGCTACGGGATCGCCGCCTCCTACCTCGGGCTGCCGGACGCGGGGCTCGCCAGCCTGACCGACATGGTGGACCGGGTGCGCGTGCTCGCCGGCGGCACGGAGACGCCGCTGATCGCCGACGCGGACACGGGCTATGGGGGCCTGCTGAACGTGCGGCACACGGTGCGCCGTTACGAGGAGGCCGGTGCCGCGGCCCTGCAGCTCGAGGATCAGGTCTTCCCGAAGAAGTGCGGCCATACCCTCGGCCGGCAGGTGATCCCCCTCGACGAGATGGTCGAGAAGATCGAGGTGGCCGTCGAGGCGCGGCAGGATCCCAACCTGCTGATCATCGCCCGCACCGACGCCCGTACCGGCCACGGTCTCGACGAGGCGCTGCGGCGGGCGGAGGCCTTCGCGGCGGCCGGCGCAGACGTGATCTTCGTGGAATCGCCGGAGAGTGAGGCGGAGATGGCGGAGGTGGGCCGCCGGATCGACCGGCCCCTGCTCGCCAACATGGTGGAGGGCGGCCGCACCCCCATCCTGTCCAAGGCCCGTCTGGAGGAGCTCGGCTTCCGGCTGGCGATCTTCCCCGGCCTCGGCTTCCTCGCGGCCGGGGCGGCCCTGCAGGCGGCCTACGGTGGCCTCAAGGAGGCGGGCAGCAGCGTCGACCTGAAGGTGCCGCTGACCGACTTCTCCGCGTTCAACAAGATCGTCGGTTTCGAGGACGTGTGGGAGTTCGATCGCCGCCATGCCCCGCAGGGGCGGCGGGCAGCCGAGTAGCGGCATCCTCAGGGGCGGCGCGCCCGACGATCTTTTCGTACGCAGGCGAAGGGGCAGGGGAAATTTCCCTTGCCCCTTTTGTCTTCTGTCATGTTATCTAGTTATCCATACAACAGGAGTGCGCTGTGACGCTCTTGAACCCGCAGATCGACGTCACGTCCGACAGGGAGGTCATCGACCGCTCGTCGCCGCTGCCGCTCTACGTGCAGATCAAGCGGCGGCTGCTGCAGATGATCGCCGGCTGGGACCGCAGCGATCTGCGTTTCCACACCGACGAAGAGCTCTGCCGCCTGTTCAAGGTCAGCCGCATGACCGTCCGGCAGGCGGTCCAGGAACTGGTGAGCGAAGGGCACCTGACCCGGATGCGGGGGGTCGGGACCTTCGTCGGCGGCGAAAAGGTCGACGAACGCTTCACCCCGGAGATGAACTTCATCGATCAGTGGGCCGGCAGCGGACGGCCGTTGATCATGACGGTGCGGCGGATCGAGCGGATCGCCTGCCCGGCCGCTTTCGCCGCGGCGCTCGCCATTCCGCAGGGCGAGCCGGTCCTCTATCTCGAGCGGCTGCGGCGCAGCGGGGGCATCCCGATCTCCATCGACTACCGCTACATCCTGGCGGCCTACGCCGACGTCTTCGAGCCGGACAGCGTCGCCTCTTCGTCTCTGCTCGACCTGCTGGCGCAGCGCGTCGAGCTGGAGAGCGGGACGATGCAGATCGAGGCCGGCTCGGCCGATGCGACCGTCGCCGAGATCCTGCAGATCCTGCCGAACGATCCGGTGCTGGGCCGCCACCTCGTCTACCGCGACACCGGCGGGCGGCCGGTCCTGGCCGGCTACTCGATCTACCGTGCCGACCAGGCGCGTTACGTGGTGACCGTGCCGGTGGAGAAGCGGGGCGGCGCTCGGGACGGCGTCCGCTTCGCCTCGGAGATGCGCGGCGATCCGGTGGATGCCACCGCCGGCAGGGGGGCCTGACAAGGTGATCAAACAGGGAGCAAGAACGATGGAGCGTATAGTCAAAGGCGTGCTGGGCGGCATGGGGCTGCTCGGCCTGGGCCTCGCGGTGGTCGGCGCCCAGCCGGCCAAGGCCGCGGAGCCCTTCAAGATCGGCACGGTGCTGTCGGTCACCGGTCCGGCGGCCTTCCTTGGCCAGGACATGAAGGACGGCATCGAGATCGCGGTCGACGAGATCAATGCGGCCGGCGGCATCAACGGCCGCAAGATCGAGTGGGTCTTCTACGACGCGGAGAGCCAGACGCAGAAGGCGCTGAGCGCCACGCGACGCCTGCTGAACCAGGACAAGGTCGACATCATCGTCGGCGGCGGCAGCATGAGCGGCATCGCCCTCGCCATGGCGCCCATGGCCGAGCAGGCCCAGGTGCCGTTCATGTCGACCGAAGGCGCGATGGCTATCGTTCAGCCCACCGCCGACCGGCAGTGGGTGTTCAAGGCCACCGTCAACGACGACCAGGTGATCAACCGGGTCCTCGACTATCTCGACAAGAAGGGCATCAAGAAGGTCGCTCTGCTGGCCGACACCAGCGGGTTCGGCATCAGCGCCGTCGACCAGATGAAGAAGATCGCGCCCGGCCGCGGTTTCGACGTCGTCTACGAGTCCTTCGGCCCGGGCGACACCGACATGACCCCGCAGCTGACCAACATCAAGGAGAGCGGCGCCGAGGCGATCATCTGCTGGACCGTCACGCCGGCCGGCGTGGTCTTTCTGAAGCAGGCCCATCAGCTCGGGCTGGGCGACAAGACCCTGATCCACTCCTATGGCTTCGTCTCGCAGCGCTACATGGACCTGGCCGGCGACGCGACGAAGAACCTGCTGCTGGTCAGCGTGAAGTTCCCGGTCGGCGACCAGCTGCCGGACGGCGACCCGCTCAAGCAGGCGATCGTCGAGCTGATCGACAAGTACAAGGCGCGCTACGGCCACGACCCGAACCTCTATGCGGCCGAGACCTACGATGCCCTCTATCTGGCGAAGCTGGCTCTGGAGAAGGGTGGCGACGACAAGGAGAAGGTCCGCGAGGCGCTGGAGCAGATCAAGGGCTACCGCGGCGTCAGCGGCGTGTTCAACTTCTCGGCGGAGAACCATTCCGGCCTGTCGAAGGACGACATCGTCATGATCGACTGGGGCAACGGCCGCTTCAACCTCGCCGACTACAAGTGACGACCCCGGGCGCCGGCCCGTCCGGCGCCCGCCGTTCCGGCCGCAGGCCCGGCACAGAAGGGATCTGATTCATGCCTTTGCACCAGGATATGACGCCCGAGCAGGCGACGCTGACGCTGAACAGCCTGCTCGATCAGCCGGAAGCGCGCTTCCCCTTCTCGTTCGACAGCGAGATCCCGAAGATCCGCGAGCTCTTCCATGCGGCGACCCAGAACCAGTGGGATCCCCGGCAGGACATCGCCTGGGACAGGTTCGACCTGTCGCCCTACACCGAGGAGCAGATCTTCGCGGCCCGGCAGTACTGGAGCCGCCGCGCCTGGAGCGAGTACGGCGCCATCTCCGAGAGCCCGGCCCTGCAGGTCCGTTTCGTCCAGGAGAACCGTCCCTCGGACATGCAGCTCTTCTTCACCATCCGCAGCCAGGAAGAGGCGCGCCACGCCGAGGCCTGCTACCTGATGGCGGAGAAGCTGGGCGGCTACATGGAGAAGCCGGTCCAGGACCTCTTCCAGGGATCGGTGGCGACCCACGGCGTCCGCAAGGCGGCGCTCGACCCCGAGGTGCCCCTGGAAGCGATCATCGCCGCGCTGGTCTGCGCCGCGGAGGAGATCGCCTTCGACGTCTTCCGCCATCTCGTCGACATCACCCGCGATCCGGTCGCCCGGCAGGTCTGCCGGTCCATCATGCGCGACGAGGTGCGCCACTGCGCCTTCGGCTGGCACTTCCTGGAGCACCAGGTGAAGTCCATGACGCCCGAGCAGATCAAGGTCATGGAGGCTGCCGTCATCACCATGATCGAGAAGGTCGAGCTCAACGGCTACCATTCGGCCTGGCTCGCGCCGGAGAACCCGGCTTCGCGGGCGGAGGTCGATGCCGACCGGATCACCTGGGAAGCCGGACTGGGCGCCACGGTCGAGGAGATGGAAAAGCCCGTCTTCGTCGAATCGGTGGTGCGGATCCGCGAGCGGATGAAGGGGCTGGGCATCAATCTGCCCGTCTTCGAGCACCCGAAGATCGGGGCTTTCTGAGAGAGCATGGCGATGCAGACCACGGCCGAGGCGACCCCGATCTTCGTCGAGAAGCGGTTTCCCCTCCAGCTCGACCCGATGATCCCCGGGATCCGGGATCTCTACGACGCCGGAAAGGCCGGACGCTGGCAGCCGCAGCGCGACCTGGACTGGAAGGCTCTGAGGCGCACGGCGGCGGCCCTGCCGGTCGACGTCCGGGAGGCGGCGGCTCTCGCCTGGAGCCGCCGGGCGTGGATCGAGTCCACGGCCCTGAAGGAGACCGCGGCCCTCCTGGTGCGCTTCTGCATCGAAGAGGGCAGGGAGTCCGACCCCAAGCTGTTCCTCACGGTGCGCGGCACGGAAGAGGCCTGGCACATGGAGACCTGCGATCAGGTCGCCCGTGCTTTCGGCGGCCTCGCCGAACGGCCGTCCACGCCGGCCTACGAGGCGCTGTTCAGCCGCTGCCTGCACCGGCGGGCGCTCGATGCCCGCCAGTTTCTCGACGCCTACGTGGCCACCTTCTGCGCCTTCGAGGACGGCCTGGAGCTGGAGCTTTTCCGGCGCTACCGGCAGGCGACGACCGAGCCCGTGCTGGCGGCGCTGCTCGACCGCTGCATTGCCGCCAAGGAGCGCCACGCCGCCTTCGGCTGGCTCTATCTGGAAGAGCGGTGCCAAGGGTGGAACGACGAGGACCGCGCGGCGATCGCCGCCTCGATCGAGGAGCATGTGCGGACGGTCGAACTGGCGGGCTACCATTGCCCCTGGCTGTCGAACGCCGCGGGGGCCGAGGCTGCGGCCGACGCCAAGGCGGCGGCCGCCGGGCTGGGCGCAGCCACGGCAGCGGCCGAGGCGGAGGCACTGCGCAGCTTCACCGCCGAGGCGCGGACCCGGCTCGCCGCCATGGGAGTCCATCTGCCTGCCTTCCAGCATCCGCTGGTCGGCGGCTTCTGAGGTTCTCCCGGTGACGGACTGGTCGATCCTTCTTCAGCTGCTCTTCGCCGGTGTCGGCACCGGCAGCATCTATGCGCTGGTGGCTGTCGGCTTCAACGTGATCTTCAAGAGCACCGACGCGATCAATTTCGCGCAGGGCGAGTGGGTGATGATGGGCGGGATGATCGCCGCGGCGACCATCGCCGTCGCCCAGTCGCCGATCTGGCTCGCCTGCCTCTTCGCCGTGGTGATCGTCACCGCCGTCGGAATGCTGTCGGAGCGGCTGGTGATCCTGCCGCTCCGGCGGCCGACGCCGCTGCTCATCACCCTGGTCAGCATCGGGTTGGCGATTTGCACCAAGAGTGCGGTCATGCTGACGCTGGGCAAGAACCCGGCGGGCTACCCCGGGTTCGAGGGCGATGCGGTGGTCACGCTGTCGGGGGCGTCGGTGCCGGCGCAGACCCTCTGGATCATCGGGCTGACCGTCGTCTTCATGGTGCTGGCGCACTTCTTCTTCGAGCGCACGATCCTGGGCAAGGCGATGCGGGCCGCCGCCGCGGACCGCGATGCCGCGGCGCTGGTCGGCATCAAGGTGCGCAACACGGTGCTCTGGTCCTTCGCCATCGCCGCCATGGCCGGCGCGGTCGCGGGTACCATCATCACGCCGCTCACCTTCACCTCCTACGACCACGGCACGCTGCTGGGCTTCAAGGGCTTCAGCGCCGCCATGCTTGGCGGGCTGGGCAACCTCTACGGCGCGGTCGCCGGCGGGCTGGTGCTCGGGCTGCTGGAGACCTTCGCCGCCGGCTACCTCTCCTCGGACTTCAAGGACGCCGTCGCTTTCCTCGTGCTGCTGATCATCCTGTTCTGGCGCCCCGCGGGCCTGCTCGGCCGTGCCGCCATCGAGAAGGTCTAGGCCAGTGGCGACGGTCGAGATCTCCGCGACGTCGGCGGTGCTCCGGCGGCCCCGCCGCCTCAGTGGAAACCACCTGGCTCTCGGGGTGGTGTGGCTGGCGGCGGCCTGCTTCCCGCTGGTCGCCCCGAACTACTTCTTCGTTTCCCTGGGCATCTTCTTCTTCATCAACCTGATCCTGATCGCCAGCCTGAACACCTTGATGGGGTTCTGCGGGCAGATCTCCCTCTGCCACGGCGCCTTCTTCGGCCTGGGCGCCTACACCAGCGGGATCCTCTCCGCCCGCTACGGCCTGGATGCCCTCGTGTCCCTGCCTGCGGCGATGGTGGTGGCGGCCCTGTCCGCCCTGCTGATCGGCCTGCCGGCGCTGCGGCTGCGCGGCCACTACCTCGCCATGGCGACGCTCGGCTTCAACGCGATCGTCTTCGTCCTGTTCAACCGGCTGGTCGACCTGACCGGGGGACCGAACGGCCTGCTCGGCGTCGGCCCGTTCGAGATCGCCGGCTGGAGCCCCGCGAGCGACAGCGGCTACTTCTATCTCGCCTGGGCCGCGGGCGGACTGGTGATGCTGGCGATCCTCAACCTGCTGCGCTCGCGCATCGGCCGCGCCCTGCGGGCGCTCGCGACGAGCGAGATCGCGGCCGATTCCCTGGGGGTGGACTGCTTCCGCTACAAGCTCATGGTCTTCGTCCTGACGGCCGCCATGGCCGGTCTGGCCGGTTGCCTCTACGTCCACTACAACCAGTTCGCCTCGCCGGAGACCTTCAGCTTCTTCGCTTCCGTCCTGCTGGTGGTCATGGTCGCCCTCGGCGGCTGGGGGCGCTACTGGGGACCGATCTACGGCGCCCTGATCTTCACGGCGGTGCCCGAACTGCTGCGCAGCGCCGAAGACCTGGAACTCTTCCTCTTCGGGCTGTCGATGATCCTGGTCCTGCTGCTCTTCCCGGGCGGCCTCGCTGCGGCCGGCGAGTCCCTGGTCCGGCGGCTCCGGGGCAGGAGGACGGCATGACGCTGCTCGAGGTGGCGGGCGTCGAGCGGCGCTTCGGTGGCCTGCTGGCGGTCTCGGACCTCAGCTTCTCGGTGGAGGCCGGGGCCATCAAGGCGGTGATCGGCCCCAACGGTGCCGGCAAGACCACGCTGTTCAACATGATCGCCGGCATCACTCCGGTGAGTGCCGGTCAGATCCGGCTGCGCGGCGAGCGGATCGATCATCTGCGGCCATACCGGCGGGTCGAGCGCGGCATCGCCCGGACATTCCAGAACCTGCAGATCTTCCGCGATCTGACGGTGTTGGAGAATGTCATGGTCGGCCGCCACAGCCGCACCGGCAGCGGCCTCCTGGGGGCCCTGCTGCAGACCCCGGCGGCGCACAGGGAGGAGCGGCGGATCGAGGAGGCGGCCTTCGCGCAGCTCGAGCGCCTGGGGCTGGCGCAGAGGGCTGCCGACAAGGCAGGGGACCTGAGCTTCGGGGAATGCAAGATCCTGGAGATCGCCCGCGCCCTCGCGGCGGAGCCCGACCTGCTGCTGCTCGACGAGCCGATCGCGGGCGTTCCGCACGGCGAGGTGGACCGGATCTGCGATCTGATCCGCGGCCTCAACGCCGACGGTCTGACCGTGCTGCTGGTGGAGCACAACATGCGGATGGTCATGCGGATGAGCCACAGCATTCTGGTGCTGAACTACGGGCGGAAGATCGCGGAAGGCACCGTCGACGAGGTCCGCCACGACCCGGCCGTGCTCGAGGCCTACCTGGGCGAGCCCGAAGATGTTGCTTGAGGTCGAGGGGCTGATCGCGGGCTACGGCGGCCCTCCCGTGCTGCACGAGCTGTCGCTGTCCGTCGGCGCCGGGGAGAGCGTCTGCCTGATCGGCGCCAACGGCGCCGGCAAGACCACGCTGATGCTTGCCCTGTCGGGGCTGCTGCGGCCGGTGCGCGGGCGGATCGCGCTCGACGGGCAGGACATCGCCGCGCTTCCGGCCGAGCGCGTGGTTGCCGCCGGGATCGCGCTCGTGCCCGAAGGGCGGCGCGTCTTCGCCCCGCTGACGGTCCGCGAGAACCTGGAAATGGGGGCCTTCCTGCGCCTCTGGCCGCGTCGCAGGCGCGAGGTCCACGACGACCTCGACCAGGTCTTCACGCTGTTTCCGCGGCTGAAGGAGCGGTCGCAGCAGAGCGCCGGAACCCTGTCGGGCGGCGAGCAGCAGATGCTGGCGATCGGGCGGGCGCTGATGGCCCGGCCCCGGCTGCTGCTGCTGGACGAACCGTCCATGGGCCTCGCCCCGCTGGTGGTGAAGGAGATCTTCGCGACCATCGCGGCGCTGGGGCGGCGGGGCACCGCCATCCTGCTGGCCGAGCAGAACGCGCGGATGGCGCTGGGTGCGGCCTCGCGCGGCTACGTCATCGCGGAAGGAGGGATCGTCGGGGCGGCGACGAGCGAGGTGCTGCGGCGCGATCCGAAGGTTCAGGAGGCCTATCTCGGTGTCTAGCTTCGATGCGGCGCGGATCGACCCGCCGGCTTCGACGATCGAGCCGGCCCTGGAGAGGGAATACAATCTGCGGCCGCGCCATCCGGAGCGGCAGGCGGTCTATGCCGACTTCGCCCGACGCAGCGAACTCACCCGGGACCGGTTGCCGGCGCTGCTGGACCAGCGCTACGGCAGCGGACCCCGCGCGGTCCTCGACGTCTTTCCCGCCGGGCCGGGCGCCCCTCTGTTCATCTTCATCCACGGTGGCTACTGGCGAACGCTGGACAAGAGCATCTTCAGCTGCCTGGCGGAGAGCTTCGTGGCGGCCGGGATCTGCGTGGTGATGCCGAACTACGACCTCGCACCGGGCGTGCCGCTGCGGACGATCGTGGGGCAGATGCGGGCCGTCTTGGGGTGGCTCGGCGAGAATGCGGCGGGCTTCGGCGGGGACGCGGGACGCTTCGTGCTGTCGGGTCACTCCGCCGGCGGGCATCTCGCCGCAATGGCGGCTCTCGACTGCCACGCCAGGGCCGATGCGGCGCTGCGCGGCCTCGTTCCGGTCAGCGGCCTGTTCGATCTGCGGCCGCTGCTGCGCACCTCGGTCAACCACGACATCAGGCTGCCGCCGGAAGAGGCGGCTGCCCTCAGCCCGGTGCTGCGGGCGGGGCGTCTCGGGGTGCCGCCGGTTCCGCTGCTGCTGCTGGCCGGCGGTGCTGAGACCGACGGCTTCAAGCTGCAGAGCGAGACCTTCCTGTCGGCGTGGCGCGACGAGGGCGGGAGCGGCGAGTTCATCCTCGCCCCGGGCTGCACCCACTTCACCGTGCTCGACGCCATGGCTGCCCCCGATGGCGAAGTCCTCGCGACGGTCACGCGGGCGCTCGGTTAGCGCCGTCCGGGCGCCTCAGAGACAGCGTGCAGCAGGGGCCGGAACTCCTCGACCAGAAGCGTGTAGAGCGGTCGCTTGAAGGGGACGATGATGGCGGGAAGTTCCGCCAGGCCGGCCCAGCGCCACGCGGAGAATTCCGCGTGCTCGCCGTCGATCCGGATTTCGCTGTCGTCGCCCAGAAAGCGCATCGCGAACCACTTCTGCCGCTGACCGCGGTAGCGACCGCCCCAGAGACGGGGAACGAGGTGGGCCGGCAGATCGTAGCTGTGCCAGTCGGCGCTTTCGGCGATGATTTTGGCGTTCCTCACGCCGACTTCCTCGAAAAGCTCCCGGTAGGCGGCGGTCTCGGCGTTCTCGCCCGGGTCGATGCCTCCCTGCGGCATCTGCCAGGCGGCATTCCGCATGTCCAGCCGCTGCGCGACGAAGACCTCGTCCTGGCGGTTCAACAGCATGATGCCGACGCCGGCACGGTAAGGCAGACTTTCCGGATCGACAGCCGGCTGGCGGCCCTTGCTTCTCCGCCCCGCGGCCGGGTTGCCCTTCTGCTTCAACGCGATGCGGTCTCCGTCGGAGGATAGCCTCGGGACGATAGCTGATCGGGCGGGACGAGGAGAACGTCTTTCTCGGACAGGGTGCCGATCCAGGCCGCGATCAATTCGATCCCGGCGGGGTCGGCGCGGGTCAGCAGAAGCGCCCGGCCATGCTCCTCGGCGATGCTCACCAGGGCGCCGAGACGCGCGTTCCGCACGGCGAGGCCTGCAGGCTGCGCAAGGTCGACGTCGGCGGGGACCACGCGCGCACCGTCGCGCAGCGCCGTCTGTGCCAGATCCCGCCCCGCCTCCCGACGCGGATCGACCAGGATCAGGCCGCGCCGGGCGAGGAAGGCGAGCAGCGCCTTGGTCGGGTCGTGGTAGTCGAGGAAATCCTGCGGTGCCGCCGCCACGACGCCCCTCAGGCTCGGCAGGTCCTGCACGAGCGTGTCCAGCCGCGCCTCGTTGTCGGCCCAGGCGTCGGCCGGCGACAGCGCGAGGGGGCCGGCGCGCCAGCGGTCGTTGCTGCCGGCCTGCAGCGGCAGATCAAGGAAGACCGGGTGGCCCGCCGCCCGCGCTAGGGCCGCCCAGCGATCCAGGGCGGGCGCATAGGGACTGAACGACAGCGCGACATCCGATGGGAGCGCCAGCGCCGCCCTGGTCGTCCCCTCGGACAGTCCCAGACCTGTGACGATGACCGCGATCCGGCTTCGCTCTTCGCGCGACCAGGGGATGTCCGTCGGGGGCGCCGGCAAGGCGTGCGCCGCGAGGGTGACGGAGTCGGGGAAGACGGCAGGCCGGGCAGGCTGGGAGGCCTTCACCAGCCGCCGGATGGACAGGCCCGGGTCGGGCACGGCGCTGGCCGGTGGCCTCTCGGAGGGGGCGAGCGACTTCGCCGGATCGGTTGCGTTGGAGGCGGCGGATCGCAGCCGCTCCGGCGGCGCGGGGATGACCGCACCTTGGCGCTGCAGGATGACGCTGTCGGGCCTCCTCACGGCGGGGACCGGCGCCCCTTCCAGCGGGGGAGCGAGGGCAGCGACCGCGCTATGGGTCGGCGGCGGAGGTGGATTGAACACCGCCGCCGCCACGAGGCCCGCGAGCGTCAAGCCGAGTACGATCCACGCACTCGTCAGGAAGACACGGCCCGGGCTCTCACCCGCGTCTCGTCTGTCCCCTTCCGCTAAGGCGCCTGTCGTCATGCCCCCTCATCAGTCGGTCGAGGTCCGCTGCGCGAAGAGGGCCACTCCTCGCAGCAGGTCCAGGGCACGCAGCATCTGGTAGTCCTGCTGTTCCGCATTAGCATTCGGCGCCGAGTCTGGAGGAGTTTCATCGGCAGGGGTCAGGACTTTCTCGGGCTTCGACTCGGGCGCCTGCCCGGCGCCGTCGGTCGTCGCCTTGTCCTGGTCGTTCTCCAGACGGCCGCGCAGGTCCGCCTCCCGGCGGCGTGGACCGTTCTGGAGCGTCGTGATCGTCGCCGCCTCGACCACGATGTCCGGCTCGATCCCCTTCGCCTGGATCGAGCGCCCGCTGGGGGTGTAGTAGCGCGCCGTCGTCAGGCGCATCGCGCCGCCCTCACCACCGAGCGGGATGACGGTCTGCACCGAGCCCTTGCCGAAGGAACGCGTTCCCATGATGACGGCGCGGTGATGATCCTGGAGCGCACCGGCCACGATTTCGGAAGCCGACGCGGAGCCCCCGTTGATGAGGACGACCATCGGCTGCCCCGTCGCGAGGTCGCCCGGCGTGGCGTTCCAACGCTGGGATTCCTCCTTCTCCCGGCCGCGGGTGGAGACGATCTCCCCCTTGTCGACGAAGTCGTCGACGACGGCGACGGCCTGGTCGAGCAGGCCACCGGGATTGTTGCGCAGGTCCAGAACGAACCCCCGCAGCTTGTCTCCCAGCTTTTCCTTGATCGACTTGACCGCCGCTTCGACGCCCGGCTGGGTCTGTTCGGTGAAGGAGGTGATGCGGATGATCCCGATGTCGTCCTCGACCCGGCTGCGCACCGACTGGACCCTGATCGTGTCTCGCTTGAGCGTGACCTCGAACGGCTCGGTGTCCTCGCGGCGGATCGTCAGCTTGATCTCCGAGCCGATCGGCCCGCGCATCTTGTCGACCGCCTCGGCTAGCGAGAGTCCCAGGACCTGCTCGCCGTTGATCTGCGAGATCAGGTCGCCCGCCTTCAGGCCTGCCCGGAAGGCAGGCGTGTCGTCGATCGGCGAGACCACCTTGACCAGGCCGTCCTGCATGGTGACTTCGATGCCCAGCCCGCCGAACTCGCCGCGGGTCTGCTGGCGCATGTCCTTGAAGTCGTCGGCGTTCAGGTAGCTCGAGTGGGGATCCAGGTGCGTCAGCATCCCCTCGATGGCGGCCTCGATCAGGTCCTTGTCGCTGACCTTCTCGACGTAGTCCGCCCGGATCCGTTCGAAGACCTCGCCGAACAGCTTCAGCTGACGGTAGGTGTCGCCCGATTCCTCGGCGGCCCTGGGGTGCGAAGGGATCGTCGTGACGAGGAAGGCGCTGACGATAGCGGCGGTCGTGAAGAAACGCATTTAGCCTCGCGTCGTGTCGCTGGCCGATGACAGCCAAGGGAGCGGATCGATGGGTGAACCCCCCCGTCGGAGTTCCAAGTAGAGTTCCGGCTGGCCGTTCTTGGTGTCGGACATCCAGCCGATCGGCTCTCCGGCGAGAACCCACTGTCCGGACGTCACTGCGAGCCGGCCGAACCCCGCCAATAGGCTATGGTATTGTCCCCCGTGATCAATGATCAAGAGCAGCCCGTAGTGCCGGAACGGCCCGGCATAGACGACCTGGCCGTCGAAAGGCGCGATGACGAGGGCGCCGGGCTTTGCCGCGAAGACCAGGCCCTGGTCGCGCCCCCTGGGGCTGTCGGCCTCGCCGAAGCGCGACAGCAGCTGTCCGCGCAGCGGGCGCTGCAGCTGGCCGCCGGCCTGCGACGGAAAGCCCCGCACGGACGCGGGCCTCAACCCCGCGGCACCGGCCGCCTGGCGATCGAGGCCGGCGACGGCTTCGGGGGAGGAGGCGGGGCGGCCCGAAGGCGCGGCGTCCGCCGCGGGCGGTTTGCGCGCAGCGCCCGTCGCCGAGGGCTGTGCGGGTGAGGGCGACGGCGTCGACTCCCGCACCTCCCTGGCGCGGGCAACGGCGGCGGCGAGCGCGCGCGCCTTGGCCGCCGCCTCCTCCTGGAGCTTCTGGGTCAGCTCGGCCAGATCTCGCGAGCGCTGCGCCAGATCGGCCAGTTGCTCCTCGATGTCCCCCCTCTTGGCGGCCGCCTCGCGTGCCAGTTCCTCCTTCCGCTCGGACAGGGCGTCGAGTTCCTGCTTGCGTGCGTCGAGATCCGCCTTCTTGGTTTCGAGCAGGCGCCGATCTTCGCCCAGTTCCTGCCGTTTCTCGTCGAGTGCCACGAGTTCGCGTTGTATCGCCTCTGTCCGACGCCGCAGGGCCTCGGAGGTGAAGGACAAGGCCAGGGCGGCACGAGCCTGGTCGTTGACGGAGAGGTCGAGGAAGGGAAGGGGGACCGCCGGCCTCTGACTGAGCCTGACCAGGCCGTTCAGCACGCCGGAGAGGCGTGCGGCCTCGTTCTCGAGATGCTCGGCCCGCCGTGCCAGTTCCGTGCTGGCCAGGGCCTGCTGCAGGTCGAGCAGGAGGATCGCCCGGTCGAGAGCCTCGTAGTCGCGGGCGGCCGCCACGCTCTGCCCCTGCAGGGCCTGGAACTCCGCCCGCAGCGCCGCCTCTTCCGCCCGGGCGGCCTCCTCCTCCGCGGTCTTCTGCTCGATCTGGCGGTCCAGTGCCTGCCTGTCCGGCGGCGCCTCCGCTCGTGACGCAGCCGACCACGCGGCGAGGAGCGCGGACGCCGCCAGCAGCCGGATCGGAGCGGTACGAAGGGGCATGATGACGGCACTCTAGCAGGCCACCGCCGGGCCGCCCAGCCGGCGACCGGCACCGCGACCTCGGTCTGGAGGGCAGGGGACTTGGCGTCACGCCTCCGGCCCCCCACGTCTCGTTGCGGTTCGAGGGCGGCCGAAGGGCGGCGCCCAGGTGCAACAGGAGCTGCCAGCATGGCCACAAACAAGAGTGCCGACTTCGATCTGTCGCACCTTACGCCCGAGCAGTATCAAGTGACCCAGGAGGAGGGGACGGAACGGGCCTTCACGGGCGCGTACCATGACGAGAAGCGCAAGGGCACTTACGCCTGCGTCGTCTGCGGGCAACCGCTGTTCTCCAGTGAGCACAAGTACGACAGCGGCAGCGGCTGGCCCTCGTTCTGGCAGCCCCTGTCGGAAGAGGCGGTGGACAGCAAGACCGACAGGAAGTTCTTCATGACGCGCACCGAAGTGCACTGCGCCCACTGTGGTGCCCACCAGGGGCACGTCTTCCCGGACGGGCCGGAGCCGACCGGCCTGCGCTACTGCATCAACTCCGCCGCCCTGAAGCTGGTGCCGGAAGAGTGAGCGCCGGGAAGACTGCGTGATGGCCGAGGACGTTCCGAGCATCCTTTCGCACGTGTCCCTGGGCACCAACCGGTTCGACGAGGCGGTCGCCTTCTACGACAAGGTCCTGCCGACCCTCGGCTGCCGCCGGATCGTGGAACACCCGGGTGCGGTCGCCTACGGCAAGGCCTTTCCGGAGTTCTGGGTGCAGCGTCCGCACGACGGGGGAGACGCCGGCGTGGCCAACGGCGTGCATGTCGCGTTCCTCGCCGCTTCGCGCGAACAGGTCGACGCCTTCCACGTCGCCGCGATCGCGGCGGGCGGCCGGGGCGAAGGCGCACCCGGGCCGCGCCCCCTCTATGGCGCACCCTATTACGGCTGCTTCCTGCGCGACCTGGACGGGCACAAGATCGAGGCCATGGTCTGGGACGTGGATCTCGCTTCCGGCGACCGCTGAAAGATCAGGTCGTGCGCGATCGGGACGCTCCCGCTCCCGGCGTCGTCGTCCGGGGTGGGGCGGGCTGCGGCCCGCCCGACACCGTCAGGGCCTCGGCCACCAGAGCATAGCTGACTCGGGCGTTGGAGACCGTGCGGTAGAAGTTGACCAGTTCGTCCCAGGGCCCGGCGAGCTTCTGAAAGCCGGATATGAAGACGACGAGGGTACCGACGTCGCTCTCGCCGTTGATGACCAGCCAGCCACCGACCAACAGCACGATGAGCGGGCCGAGCGAGTCCAGAAGATTGCCCAGGAACGTCAGGAAGTACTTCCAGCGGTAGATGTTGAGCCTGTTCTGAAAGATCCGGGCGACGAGGCTCGCGGCGCGCGCCCGCCGTCTGTCGTTCTGCTCGGCCGTTGTGCGTGCGAGGCGGGCAGCCTGTGCACCGAGGCGGCGGACGAGAGCGGTCTTGTGGCGCGCGAGCCGGTTGATGCGCTGCTGGACGAGCGGGACGGCAATGGCCTGCGGCGAATAGATCATCAGGGCGAGGCCGGCGATCAGCGGCTCGACCCAGAGCAGGTAGGCCAGGATCCAGGCGATGGTGCCGCTCTGCAGCAGGGGGACGGCAAGGCTCTCGGCCGCGAAGCCGCCGACGTCCTCCGCCTCGGCCGCCAGGATGGAAATCGAGGTGCCCTCGTCGAGTGGAAGGACGGGAGCCGCCGCCATCAGCGGCGGCCCGACGCGCTCCAGCGTCCGGTGGCGCAGGTCCCGCGTCACTTCTTCCAGGACCCGCCCCTTGGTCAGGTTCAGCACGTACTTGAGAGCGCCCTGCACCAGCAGGACCGCCAGGTAGAGAAGGCCGAGCAGGCCGAGAAGCCGGAAGCTTCCGCCGGCGATCGCGTCGTCCACCATCCGGCGTTGCAATTCGAGCGGTGCAGCCGACAGCGGCGTGACCAGCGCGATGAGCACGCAGATGCGCAGCTGAGACGGACGGCTGGTCCGCCAGATGTAGCTGTAGAGCGGGAGGTCGGCGAGCCGCTCGCCGCTGTCGGGGGAGGCCACGGAAGCTGCCTCCGCCGCCGCGCCTACTGCGGTCGCGGATCGTAGGGCGCGCGCGCCTGCAGCTCTTGAGCGAATTTCCGGAGCGACTCGTCGGCTTCGGGCAAGACCACCCTGAGCGTGCAGTAGAGGTCGCCGGCCGGTTCCGCGCCGCGGGCAGGAATCCCCTTCCCCTTCAGGCGAAGGCGCGTGCCGCTGTTGGCGCCCGGGGGGATGCGCAGCATCACGCGACCGTCGAGGGTCGGAGCCGGTACGCTGGCGCCCAGCACCGCCTCGGGCAGGCTGACCGGCAGGTCGCACTCGACGTCCCGCCCAGTGCGCCGGAAATAGGGATGCGGCCTGACGCCGATCTCCAGGTAGAGGTCGCCGCCCCCCGCGCCCTGGCCTTTCAGGCGGAGCTTCTGACCGTCCTCCATGCCGGGCGGTATGGTCACTTCGACAGGCCGTCCATCGGCCAGTTGGATACGCTGCCTGCCGCCGCGGGCCGCCTCCACGAAGTCGACCGTGAGCTTGTAGGTGTCGTCGCTGCGTGCGCCGCTCCCGGCGGAGCGTCCGCGGCCGCCGAACAGGTCGCTGAAGATATCGTCCAGATCGATGGTCCCGCCTGCGAAGTCGAAGCGCTCGCCACCCCCGGCCCTGCCGCCACGACGGCCGCCGCGGGCGAAGCCTGAGCCGAAACCATGCGCGCCGAAGCCGGCCGCACGCTCCTGGCCGTTCTCGTCGATCTCACCGGCGTCGTACCGGCGGCGCTTCTCCGGATCGGAGAGGATCGCATAGGCGTGGCTCGCCTCCTTGAAGCGCTGCTCGACCGCCTTGTCGCCGGGGTTGACGTCCGGGTGGAGCTTCTTGGCGAGCGTCCTGTAGGCACGCTTCACCTCGTCGGCGCTGGCGCCACGCGCTACGCCGAGAACGCTGTAGAGATCCCTCATCGCCTTCCGTCCACATCACGACAACGACGGCCGGTGCAGCCGCCCCCGGCCGTCGCCTCGTCTCGAAAGGGACATATAGTGAACCGACGGCGGCTGTTGAACGGGGGCCGCCGGCGCTTCGTGGGAGTGATCAGGAGATGATCTTCCAGGTGCCGTCCGGATTCCGGCAGGCCACGCCCGTGCCGCGCTCCGTCTTGCCGCCGATCACGATGGTCTCCTCGAACTCGCGGCAGTAGCGGCCATCGCTCGCGTAGCCGTCCCGGGTCGGCGTGTAGGCGCCGCTGTTCCCGCTGCTCGGATTGTTCCAGGAGATGGTCTGGCCAAGCGGTGCCGTGGCTGCCTTTTCCTGGGCGGCCGCCGCGTTCCGCTTGTCGTTGTCGTCGAGCGAGCGGCCGATCTCGCTGCCCGCCAGCAGGCCGACGACAGCGCCGGCTGCAGCGGCAAAAGCGCGCGTACTGCTGGACTTGCCGCTGGTGAGGGCCGCGCCGAGCACGCCGCCGAGAGCTGCGCCGCCGACCCCGCCGACGGTCTGCTTGGTGCCCGGGTAGCCGGAGCCGTCCGTGTTGCTGCAGCCGGCGACCGCCAGGACGAGGACGACCAGGGCTGCGCCCAGTGCTTTGATCTGCATTCTTCCCTACCCATTATCCGTCTGCGGAGGCGGGCCGCACCGCCCCCGCGCATACCCATACTATTACGTGACGGACTATGACATCGTCCCCGGCGAAAAGGGACGCCAATCGGAAGGCTCGGCATGACGGCTACGACGACGGCGGCGGATCTCGACAGTCCGCCGGGCGAACCGCTGGATCTCTTCGCCCGATGGTTCGCCGAGGCGCAGAAGAGCGAGGTCAACGATCCCAACGCCCTGGCGCTGGCGACGGTTGGGCAGGACGGGATGCCGGCGGTGCGCATGGTCCTGCTCAAGGGGTGGGATCCGGAAGGCTTCGTGTTCTACACGAACTATGAGAGCCGGAAGGGCCGGCACCTCCTGGCGCACCCCAAGGCCGCCATGCTCTTCCACTGGAAGTCTCTGCGACGGCAGGTGCGGATCGAGGGGCCCGTATCGCCGGTGACCGACGGGGAGGCGGACGCCTATTTCGCCTCGCGCCCGCGCCAGAGCCAGATCGGCGCCTGGGCCTCGGAGCAGTCGCGCCCCCTCGAGAGCCGCTTCGCGCTGGAGAAGCGGGCGGCCACCTTCGCCGCCAAGCACGCGATCGGGGAGGTTCCGCGCCCGCCCCACTGGTCGGGCTTCCGGCTGGTGCCCCGTCTCATGGAGTTCTGGAAGGACGGGCCTTTCCGTCTGCACGACCGGGTGGTCTACGAACGACCGGAAGGCGACGCCACAGCCGGCTGGCGGCAGCAGAGGCTCTATCCGTGACCGGTGCGGCGCCTGGAGGCCCTTCGCCCTTCGCCTCGTCGGCGGACGGGCGCCTCCTGCGTCTGGCGTCGGTCGCCTCGATGGCGACCGCTGCGCTGCTGCTGACCGTCAAGCTCGGCGCCTGGCTGGCGACCGACTCCGTCGCCCTGTTGTCGAGCACGATCGACTCGCTGATCGACCTGGGAGCCTCCGGCATCACCTTCCTGGCGGTGCGGCAGGCACTGGTGCCGGCCGATCACGAGCACCGCTTCGGCCACGGCAAGGCGGAGCCCCTCGCGGCCCTCGCCCAGGCCGGCCTGATCTGCGGGTCGGGCCTCTTCGTGGTGACAGAGGCGGTCGGCAAGCTGATCTCGCCTGCACCGCTGGAACATTCGGTGCTCGGCATGTGGGTTATGGTCTTCGCGCTGTTGGCGACCTTCATGCTGACCCGGCTGCAGCTCTACGTCGTGCGGAAGACCGGTTCGGTGGCGGTCGAGGCCGACAGCCTGCACTACCTCTCCGACTTCCTGCTCAACGGCGGCGTCCTGGCGGCGCTGCTGGTGGAGCGGCTCACCGGTTGGGGCCTGGTCGATCCGCTGGCGGGCCTGGCGGTGGCCGGCTGGCTGCTCTTCAACGCCTGGAAGATCGGTGCCTCGGCCTACGACCATCTGATGGACCACGAGCTGCCGGAGGAGGAGCGACGGGAGATCCGGGACCTGGTGCTGGCCCACCCCGACGTGCGCGGCCTGCACGACATGCGCACGCGCAGCGACGGCAAGCGCCGCTTCATCCAGCTGCACCTCGAGATGGACGGGGCGATGACTCTCTACCGCGCACACGCGGTGGCGGAGACCATCGAGGCGGAGCTGCAGACCCGCTTCCCGGACGCCGACGTGATCGTCCATGAGGATATCCCGGTGGCGGCGGACGAGACGCCCCACTATCACAGCCGTACAACGGAAGGAGTCTTCTGATGGACACGGCGACCGCCTTCGCCCCCGATACCACCACGCCGCGCCGGAACGACCGCAAGACCGTCGTGCTGACCGGCGCCTCGCGGGGGATCGGCCATGCCACCGTGCAGCGCTTCTCGAAGGAGGGGTGGCGGGTCATCACCTGCTCGCGGGAAGAGGTGCCGGAGGAGTGCAAGCGCGATCCCAACTGGACCCACCATCTGGTGACCGACCTCTTCGATCCGGCCGGCGTGGCGCGCTTCATCGAGGGCGCGCGCGAGATCCTGCAGGACGCGCCCCTCGACGCCCTGGTGAACAACGCCGCCGTCTCGCCGAAGACACCGTTCAAGGAGCGCCTCGGCATCCTCAACGGCGGCCTGGAGGACTGGCGGCGGGTCTTCGAGCTGAACTTCTTCACCCCGCTCGCCCTGGCCCGCGGTTTCGCCGTGCCTCTGCGCAAGGGGCCGGGCACGATCGTCAACATCACCTCGATCGCCGGGCATGCCATCCATCCCTTCGCGGGCTCGGCCTACTCGACCTCGAAGGCGGCGCTGTCGGCCTTGACCCGGGAGATGGCCGTAGAGTTCGCCGAACTGGGCGTGCGGGTGAACGCGGTGGCGCCGGGCGAGATCGAGACCGCGATGATCGGCCCGGAGTACGAGGCGCTGATCCCGCGCATCCCGATGCGCCGGATGGGTTCGACCGAGGAGGTGGCCGGCGCGGTCTTCCAGCTCTGCAGCAGCGACTTCGGCTACGTCACCGGCACCGAGGTCTTCGTGACCGGAGGCCAGCACCTCTACTGAGGGACCTTCCGGCCAACCGGCGGCGGTCGGGCGCGGCCGTTCAGGCCGCGCCGCGGGCCTCGGCGGCGAGGTCCTCGGCCAGTCGCCTGAACCAGACGGCGCGGGCCTCCGCCAGTCGGCTCTCCAGCGCCAGCCAGTCGTCGAGGTGGCCGCCGCCGTCGCCGGCGCGCACCGCCTGCAGCCGCCCCAGCTCCTGCTCGAAGAGCTCTGCCAGCCGCAGCGCTTCGACCTGTCGTGCCGGCGCCGGGAGCTGGCTCAGGAAGCGCACCTTGAGGGCGATGATCAGCTTGTTGAGGTCGTAGGCCTGGGCGCGGACGTTGGCGGCGAGCAGGCGCTGCAGTTCCTGCCGGCCCTGGGCGGTGATCGTCAGCACCGCCGATTCGCCCTGGGCCTCCTCCGGTTCGGCCGCCGCCAGCCCCTCGACCTTCAGGAGTTCCAGAGGCGGCGGCACGAGCTCCAGGGAGGGGGCCGCCATGGCCGCGGCGAACTGGCGGATTTCGCGTGCGAGTGTGCCATAGGTCATGGAACGCTCGGCCAGCAGGCCCAGCGCCAGAAGGCGGATCGCCTCGCTCGGCATGAGGCTCTTGTCGCGGTACACCCTCGCCCCCGGTCCCGTGTCAGGCCGGCGAGCTTAGGCCGGCGGACGGGTGCCTGTCGACCGGACCGTCAGAGCCCGGGTGACCGCGAGATCCTCGAACTCCTGCATGGTGGCGCGTTCCCAGTCGAACCAGCCCGACCAGAGCTGGCGCGTCAGGGCATCCGCCTGCAGCAGGTTGAGGGAGAGAGCCCGCCCCCAGAGAGCGGCGAGCGCGCCCGGGGTGGCCGGGAGGTCGGCGGAGCCGGCGACGAGATCGGCGGCCTCCCGGCCGTGTTGCTGCTGCAGTGCCGCCAGGTCCTGCAGGCTCTGCAGCCAGGCCCGCTGCCCGGCGAGCCCAGCCGCCAGGACGGGGCGCCAGAGCGCGGTCGCCGCCGTGAGGGCGTCGGCCATGGGCTGCGCCGGATCGGCCGGCGCGAGAGTCTCGCCCGCGGTCAGGGCGGGCGGCGGAAGCGGCGGCAGTTCCCCGGCGGGCGGCAGGGCCGCGGCGGCGGAGAGTGCGGCGGTTTCGGCAGGAACGTCGGACATGGCACCGGATCCTCGATGGAGGGGGGCGGATGCCGTCCAAGGTAAGGTCGCGCTCGTGGCATTTCGGCGAGCGGTCTTCGCGATCTCTTGTCGCAGCGCCGCCGCCGACGCACCGGCCGGCGCGTCGGTCCCGCTGCAATCGGCGTCGCAGGATCGCGCTCCCCGGGGACGGGCGGGAACGATGCTGCCCGCAGATCGGTCGTATTGCCGGGGGACGAGGCGATGAGGACGCATGCGAGAGTCGTGGTGATCGGGGGTGGCGCCGTCGGCGTCTCGACGCTCTATCACCTCGCCAGGTTCGGCTGGAGCGACGTGGTGCTCTGCGAGCGCACCGAACTGACCGCCGGATCGACCTGGCACGCGGCCGGGCTGCTGCCGCTGTTCAACATGAGCTACTGCGTCGGCCAGCTGCACAAGTACTCGGTGGACCTCTACAAGAGCCTGGAGGCCGAGACGGGGCAGAACGTCTCCTTCCACGTTACCGGCAACCTGCGGTTGGCGACCAGCCAGGAGCGCATGGACGAGTACCGGAAGTACTGCGGCACCGCGAACACCATCGGCGTTCCCTTCGAGGTCATCGGGCCGTCCGAGGTCAAGGCGCTCTGGCCGCTGGCCGAGACGCAGGGGCTGGTCGGCGCCCTCTACCACCCCGACGACGGGCACATCGCGCCGGCCGACCTGACCAACGCGCTGGCGATCGGCGCCCGGAACCGGGGCGCGGAGATCTACCGCCAGACTCCGGTCACCGCCGTCCGCCGCACGCCCGGCGGCGAGTGGGCGGTGGAGACGCCGAAGGGCACCATCATCTGCGAGCACGTCGTCTGCGCGACCGGCAACTATGCGCGGCAGACCGGCCGCCTCTTCGGACTCGATATCCCCTCCATTCCCGTGGAGCATCAGTACATCGTCACCGAACCGCACCCGGCCCTGGTCGAGCGCCAGCGCCAGGGGCTGCCGGAGATGGCGGTGCTGCGGGAGAGCGACGCCTCCTACTACATGCGCGAGGAGCGCCAGGGCTTCATCCTCGGCCCCTATGAGAAGGGAGCGCCCGCCTGCTTCGTCGACGGCGTCCCACCGAGCTTCGGACAGGACCTCTTCCCTGGCGACCTGGAGCGCCTGATGCCGCATGTCGAGGCAGCGATCCGCCGGGTTCCGGCGTTCGAGGAGGTCGGCATCAAGGACATCATCAATGGCCCGATCCCCTACACCCCCGACGGCAGCCCGCTGGTGGGGCCGGCGTGGGGTGTTCCCAATGTCTGGCTGAATGAGGGACATTCCTTCGGCATCACCGCCGCCGGCGGGTCGGGCCGCTTCCTGGCGGAATGGATCGTCTACGGCCAGCCGTCGATCGACCTGCTGGACGTCGACCCGCGCCGCTTCGGCGCCTACGCCTCGCGCAACTACCTGAAGACCAAGAACGAGGAGTGCTACGAGCACGTCTTTGTCATCCATTACCCCGACGAGGAGCGCCCTGCCGCCCGGCCCGCCAAGACCAGCCCGGCCCACGACCGCCTGGAGGCCCTCGGCGCCGTCTGGGGCCAGCGCTACGGCTGGGAGCGGCCAAACTGGTTTGCTCCGCAAGGGGTGGCCCGCAAGGATGTCTGGTCCTTCCGCCGCTCGAACTACTTCCCCCACGTGGGGGAGGAGGCGAAGGCGCTGCGCGAGCGGGCGGGGCTGATCGACCTGACCGGCTTTTCCAAGTTCGAGGTGTCCGGCCCGGGCGCCGAAGCCTGGCTCGACGGGCTCGTGGCGAACGTGCTGCCGAAGAAGCCCGGCCGCATGACGCTCGCCCACGCCCTGACCCCGAAGGGGGGAGTCCGCAGCGAGTTCACCATCACCCGCCTGGGGGACGATCGCTTCTACGTTGTCTGCTCCGGCGCGGCCGAACGCTTCGACTTCGATTTCCTGCAGAAACGCCTGCCGGCAGACGGGTCGGTACGGCTCGACAACGTGACCACGAGCCGCGGCTGCTTCGTGCTGGCGGGGCCGCGGGCGCGGGACATCCTGCAGCCTCTGGCCGACGCGGATCTCTCGAACGCGGCCTTCCCCTGGCTGACGACCCAGTCCATCGGCGTCGGCTGGGCCGTCGATGTCAGGGCGCTGCGGGTAAACTTCGTCGGCGAGCTGGGCTGGGAGCTGCACTACCCGATCGAGTACGGCCGCCACCTGTTCGACGCTCTCGCGGCCTCGGGCGCCGACCATGGCCTCGCGCAGGTGGGCATGCGCGCCATGGAGGTCCTGCGCCTCGAGAAGTCCTACCGCATGTGGGGGCGGGAGCTGACGCGGGACTACTCGCCGCTGGAGGCGGGTCTCGGTCGTTTCGTCCGGTTGAACAAGGGAGACTTCGTCGGCCGCGACGCGCTGGTGCGGCAGCAGGAAGAGGGGGCGCCTTACGCTCTGGTCACGCTGGAGGTCTTCCCCGAGGCCCGGGATGGACGGCCCATCGCCGACGCAGGCGGCAACGAGCCGCTCTTCGCCGGAGGCCGGATGGTGGGACGTGCCACCAGCGGCGCCTATGGCCACAACCTCGGCAAGAGCCTGGCACTGACCTACGTCGCCCCCGAGCATGCCGAGGCGGGAACCGAGCTGGAGATCGAGATCCTGCGGGAGCGCTTCCGGGCCAGGGTCATTCCCGAGTCGCCCTGGGATCCCGAGAACGCCCGGCTCCGCGCCTGAGCGCTTCAGGTTTCGATTCGGGTGGCAAGCTGCTGAAACAGAGGTGCCGCGAGGCCGGCGAGCAGCCGGCCCGCGGGGAAGTCCCGCTTCGTGTACCAGCCCGCCTCGTGGAGCAGGTTGATGGCGCCGTAGACCTCGCCGTCGTAGGCGACCGGCAGGCAGAGAGACGACTCGCATCCGAGCGAGACGATCAGCTCGTGATCGAAGAAGACCTCGGCGATACCGGCGCGGTCGACGGCAAGGTGAGGCTGGCGACGCTCGAAGATCTGCTGGGTCCAGCCTGTCGGCGCGATCGTCTTCGTGCCGCCGAGGGGATAGGCCTCCGGCTGGTTCGAGTAGAACCTGCGAACCAGCCGACGCTGCGGGTCGTGGACCAGAACCGTGAACAGCTTGTGGCCGATCAGCGCGGCTGCGGTCCGATCCAGAGCGGCGAGCCCTGCCTCGGTCTGACCCGGCCCGGCGATGGCTTCCGCCAGCATATGCAGGGGTTCGGCTTCCGGCCCGGCGAGAGCCGCTTTCTGTTCACCTGTCATCTGCGTCGGCCTCAGTTCTCGGTCTGCGCCAGTCGCCTCGCGGCCCGCTCCAGTTGGTCGAGACGGCGGTAGACCGTCCCGTCGAGCGCCTGAAACCGGCGATCGGTGGCGACGAAGCGGAAGCCTCCGCCTTCGCGGAGCGCCAGCCCGGCGGCGAGATCTGCCACCTCGATGGCGAAGGCCGCGGGCTGCGAATCCTGGTTCATCATGATCGAATCTTCCCTTCCGCGCGGACTGGGTCCGGGCGGTCTTCTTGTCGTTGTCGTCGGCAGTCGGGTCGGCCGCAGCCGACCCTCAGGAGGTCACGGTCGCCCGGCGGGGCGCCATCGTCGGGCCGGCCGGACGAGCATCGAGGCCCGGAGAACGTTCCGGTAGCCGAAGGGTTCGCAGACCGTTGTTGTACGTCGCATTGGTTCTCCCTCGGGTTGGGGAACCACGAATCGCTTCGTGGCGCTTTAGCGTTTGATGACGCGGCGCAAGCTGCTTGCTCAAATGCCCGCGGGCTCGTCAGGTGAGCCGTTCCCGTCGCTTGCCGACGCCGGCATCCTCCGCTCGCTCAGGCAGGCCGTCAACCCGAAACCACAAGACCTTTTCATGTCAGTCTTTTCATGCTTCGCCTCGCCCGCGAGGCGGTCGGGACTTGGTGGAACCGTGGTCGCGCGCACGACGTTTCCTCGCGGATGTTGGTGCCTGCAGCGCCGACAGAGCAGCCGCAACGCCGAGGACCGGATGAAGATCGAATCGCTCGCCGAGTACGAGAACGCCGTGCGGGAGCTGGCCGACCTGGAGCGGGCGCAAAAGGGTCCCGCCGCACGCCGGCGTGAGGAACTGGAGGCGGCCGTCGCCGCCTTTGCCGAACAGGAGCGCTCGGACCCGGAGCTGGAGCGCGGACGCCCCCCGGGAAAGCAGGCTCCGAAGGAAGGACAAGGGCAGCGTCAGGGCAAGGCCGGACAGCGCAGCATCCGCGGAACAGACCGCTGATGGCGGAGGAACGGCCGCAGCCCGTGGACATCCTGGCGGCCATGCGCCGCGAGCATCGGCGGATGAAGGATGCGGTCTGCGCCCTTCGCCGCCGGGAGCACGATCGGGCCGAGGGTCTCGATCAGCTGCGCGACGGCATCACCCGCTATGCCCGGTCTGTGGAGACCGTGCTGTACGACTGTCTGATCGAACGGGGCGGGCCGGCGGCGATGGTCGGTCGCGAGGGCTATGTCGAGCACGACCTGCTGACGACTCTGCTGCAGCACCTCGACCACGAGCGCAACAAGGCCGGCGATGAGTGGCATGCCCGGCTGCGGGTGCTGGGCGAGCTTCTCCAGCATCACTTCAGCAAGGAAGAACGGCTGGTTTTCGGGGCGATCGAGCAGGCCTTCGAGCCGGAAGAGCAGGCGCGCCTGTCGCAGCGGTTCGAGCAGTCCCTGCGTCAGGCGGGGATATCCGCCTGACGGACTGGCTTGCTGGCTGTCGCAGAGGAGGCATCGCCTTGGATATCGTCACGATAATCGGCACCGTCGCGGCGGTCGCCTCGACGGCGTCGTTCACGCCGCAGGCCTGGAAGATCATCAAGTCCCGGAAGACCGACGACATCTCCGCGTGGATGTTCGCCCTGGCCGTCACCGGTTTCGCCCTGTGGGCCACCTACGGGGCGCTGCAGGGAGCCTGGCCGCTGGCCGCCAACAACGCCATCTGCTTCTGCCTCGCCGGCTTCATCCTGATCATGAAGCTGCTCCCCCAGCGCGAGAAGGAAAGGATCGCAGACGCCGTGGCGCCGTCCGGGGGAGCCACCGCCGCAGGCGAGGCCGGAGTGTCCACGGCATCAGGAACCGCCTCGCAAGGGTAGGCATTGTCCTTCCAATCATGCCGCAACAGGCGAGGAGGGATCATGTCCGACGTCAGCCGACGCAAGTTTCTGGGGGCGGGGGCGACGCTCGGGGTCGGGCTCGCCGCCTGCAACGCCTCAGGCAGTCCGCTGCCGGAGAGCAGGCCCACGGCCGCACCCACGCCACCGGCCGCGCCGCCGCAGGCCGGTTCCGGGCCCTACCAGCCGCAGTTCTTCAACCCGGAAGAGATGGCCTTCCTCGCCGCGGCCGCTGACCGTTTCATCCCGGCGGACGAACTCTCGCCCTCCGGCAGCGACCTCGGGGTGCCCCAATACATCGACAGGCAGATGGCCGGCCCTTACGGGATGGCGGCCCGCTGGTACATGCAGGGGCCGTTCAAGAAGGGCCTGCCGGGGCAGGGCTACCAGTCGAAGCGGACGCCGGCCGAGTTGCTGCGTGACGGCATCCGGGCCGTCGACCGCACCGTCGGCGCGAACGGCAACGTGAAGGCCTTCGCCGACCTCGACGGGGCGCATCAGGACGAGATCCTGCGCGCCCTGGAGGGCAGGAAGTACGATCTGCCGGAGGTGGACGGAAAGCTGTTCTTCACCTTCCTCCACCAACTCGCCGTCGAAGGCTTCCTCGCCGATCCGATGTACGGCGGCAACAGGGACATGGCCGGCTGGACGATGATCGGGTTTCCCGGAGCGCGGGCCAACTACCACGATTGGCCGGAGAAGACGGATCAGCCCTACCCCTACCCACCGGTTTCCATCATGGCGGGAGGTGCGTAAGGCATGGCCGTAAAGAACAAGCCCGTCGACGTGGTCTGCGTCGGCTTCGGACTCACCGCCGCCATCGTTTCGCAGGAGCTGACGGGTGAGGGTTTGAGCGTCCTGGCGCTGGAACGCGGCACTTGGCGCAACACCTATCCCGACTTCGCCTATCCGCAGATCATGGACGAGCTGAAGTACGGAATTCGTCACTACCTGCAGCAGGATCTCTCCAAGTCGACCCTGACGTTCCGGCACAGGCCGGGGCAGGAGGCGCTGCCGATGCGCCACCTCGGCTCCTTCCTCCTCGGGACGGACGTCGGCGGCGCGGCGGTGCATTGGAACGGCCAGTGCTTCCGGGCCATGCCGAACGACTTCCGCTACCGGTCGTGGGTGACGGAGCGCTACGGCGCCGAGGCCATCCCTGAGAACATGACGATCCAGGACTGGGGCGTCACCTACGACGAGCTGGAGTCCCACTACGATACCTTCGACAAGGTCTTCGCCCTTTCGGGACAGGCCGGCAACCTGCGTGGCGAGATCCAGGAGGGCGGCAACCCCTTCGAGGGGCCGCGCACCAATGACTTTCCGCTGCCGCCCCTGCGGCGGGTGCATGCGACCGAACTGTTCGACAAGGCGGCGCGCGACGTCGGCTTCCACCCCTATCCCGTGCCGGCCTCCAACGCTTCGAAGCCCTACACCAACCACTACGGCGTGGACATGGGGCCGTGCACCTTCTGCGGCTTCTGTGAACGGTTCGGCTGCTACAACAACTCCAAGGGATCGGTGCAGGCCTGCATCCTGCCGGTCCTGATGCCCAAGCCGAACTTCGAACTTCGCACCGGCTGTCACGTCACCAAGGTGCTGCTGAGCGACGACGGCCGGCGGGCCACCGGTGTGCTCTACATCGGGCCGGACGGCGAGGAGCTCGAGCAGCCGGCGGAAATGGTGGTCGTTTCGGCCTATGCGCTACACAACGTCCAACTGCTGCTGAACTCCGGGGTCGGGCGCCCCTACGACTATGCGACGGGCGAAGGCGTCATCGGGAAGAACTACGCCTATCAGATGATGGGCGGGATCAATCTCTTCTTCGACGACGAGATCATGGACCCCTTCGTCGGGGCGGGCGCCCTGGGCCAGGCCTGCGACGACTTCCAGACGGCAGCCTTCGACCATTCCGGCCTCGGCTTCGTCGGCGGCGCCTACATGGGCCTCTACCAGACCGGCGGGCGGCCGATCAACCAGGCGAGGGTGCCCAAGGAAGCCGGCACCTGGGGCAGCGACTGGAAACGCGGGCTGGCCAAGTACTATGCCTCCAGCGCCGGGATCTCCACACACGGCTCGGTCATGAGCTACCGCGACGCCTATCTCGATCTCGATCCGACCTACAAGGACGTCTTCGGCCAGCCCCTCCTGCGGATGACCTTCGACTTCCACCAGAACGAGCTGAGGATGACCAAGTACATCACGGAGCAGGCGCGCAAGATCGCCGAGGCGATGGGGCCCTCCAAGATGGACGTGAACATCCGGACCGACAGCTACGACATCGTCCCCTATCAGACCACCCACAACACCGGCGGGGTGATCATGGGCGAGGAGCCGCGGTCCAGCGCGCTGAACAAGTACCTGCAGATGTGGGACGTGCCGAACGTCTTCGTGCCGGGTGCCAGCGCCTTTCCACAGAACATCGGATACAACCCGACCTGCACCCTGGGCGCGCTCACCTATCACATGGTGGACGCGATCAAGAGCCAGTACCTGCGCTCGCCCGGTCCGCTGGTCCAGACCTGATGGGGCTCGTCATGCGACAGACCCTGCTCGCGCTCCTGACCGCCGCCGCTCTTCTGCCCGCCGGGGGTGCGTGGGCCCAGACCTACATGAAGACGCAGCCCCGAGCAGTCGCCGCCGCGTTGGAAGACGGCCTGACCGACGACGAGAAGGCACTGGTGGACAAGGGGGCCTACGTGGCCCGGGCGGCTGACTGCCTCGCCTGTCACACCGCCGTCGACGGCCCGTTCTACGCCGGTGGTCGCGCATTCGGCACGGCTTTCGGCACCATCTATTCGGCCAACATCACCTCCGATCCGGAAACCGGCATCGGCGGCTGGAGCGAGGCGGACTTCGAGCAGGCGGTTCGCCACGGCGTCGACGCCGAGGGCGAACACCTCTATCCCGCCATGCCCTATACCGCCTACGCCAAGCTCTCCGACGCGGACGTGCATGCCCTCTGGGCCTACATCAAGCGGATCCGGCCGGTGAACAACCGGCCGCCGGAGAACGACTTGGCCTGGCCGCTCGGCTGGCGCTTCCTGATGACCGGGTGGAACCTGCTGTTCTTCGACGACGACCGCTTCGAGCCCGACCCGCAGCGTTCGCCCGAGTGGAACCGGGGGCGCTATCTCGTGGAAGGGCCCGGCCACTGCGGGGTCTGTCATACGCCGCGAAACCTGCTGATGGCGGAGAAGACGCGTGAGAAACTCACCGGCGAGACCTTCGAGGGGTGGTACGCGCCTTCGCTGGTCGCGGGCAAAGGCTTCGGCATCAGCGATCTGTCCGTCGACGAACTGACGACCTACCTGCAGACCGGCCTGCTGCACGACAACGCGGTCGCAGGCCCCATGGCCGAGGTGGTCGAGCAGAGCCTGCAGAAGCTGCGCACCGACGACCTGAGGGCCATCGCCATCTACCTCAAGTCGCTGCACTTCGACAGCGGCAAGACCGTGCCGTTCCTGCCGGGGCTCACGCGGGGCAAAACGGTCGCGCAGTCGGGGCCGGCCGAGGGAACCTCCGTGGCCTGGTCCGCGACGCCCAACCGGGTGGCCGATCCCGTCTCTGTCCGTGACATTCCGCCCGCGCCGGTCGAGATCGGCAGCGAAGGGGGCCTGCTGGCGCCGGGCGAGCGACTCTACATGGACAACTGCATGGCCTGCCATCTCGATGGGCAGGGGGCGCCGGGTGCCTTTCCAGCCCTGGTGGGCAATGGCGCCGTGGTCGCCGACGAGCCGAACGATCTCCTGATGGTCATCCTGCATGGGGCGCAGACGCCGCAGACGGACCTGCATCCAACCGTCTTCGCCATGCCCAACTTCGACTGGCGCCTGAGCGACGAGGAAGTGGCCACGCTCGCCGACTACGTCCGGCGGACCTTCGGCCGAAAGGAAGGGGCTTCTGTCGACGTGGACCTCGTCGCGGAACTGCGCAAGGAGCGGCCCGACCGGATCGGACGGTGAGACCGCCCCCGACGTCGATCCTGGTAGTACCGGCCGTAAAGTCGTGCTACCTTATCGCGATGGGCATTGCGCCCCCGGGTGAAGGCCATGCGAGTCGTGTCCGTTGTCGTGGCGGGGTTCCTGCTGAGCACCGTCCCGCCGTGCCTTGCCTCCCCTTCCGCCGAAGCCTCCCTTGCCTGTCGAGCATCAAGTAGTGACCGGCCGGTCTCCTGCCTCGACCGTGCCGCGCCGAGTGGCCGCCTGTTGCTCGCCCAGGGAGCCGGCGGTGGCGGTGGCGCCGGGGGAGGCAGCGGCGACGGCGGCAGCTACGGGGGCGGTAACTACGGCGATGGTAACTACGGCGGCGGTACCTACGGCCGTCCCTACTACGAGGACGACAAGCAGCAGGCCGTCGAAGACGGCACGCGCGCCTGCCGTCAGGCGACGGCGCAGAGACTAGCCATCGACGAGGCCGATGTGACCCAGGTCGTCGGCGCGATCGACGAGCACGACCCTCGGCTGGTCAGGGTCCACTGGACGGTGAACCAGACCCGCGGCGACTGCAGCTTCGAGTACGGTCGTGTGACCTTCTGGGGCGTCGCGGGCCAGACTGGGTGAGGCGGGAGACCCCGGTTGGCAAGCTTGGGACGCCTCGGAACGGGCCTGGACCTGGCGCGGATCCTCCGAAGCGCTGCTGCCGACCCGGCCGATCGAGATCGAACGCTACCCGGGACCACTGTTCCTCAGTCACGGTCTCGCCGACAAGCTGTCGGGCGTCGCCATGACCCGGCGGCTGGAGGAGCGTCTGTCGGCGGCGGGCCGCAGTCCCGGGCCGAATCTGGAAATCGCCTACCATCCTGGCGAGGACCACCTGCTGTCCAGCCAGGCGGAGAATGTTCACCATGAGGGGCTGGTCGCCTTCCTGACCCGCCACCTGTCCCCCGGCTGAGCGTCAGCGTTCGACGAAACTCCGCTCCAACTGCTCGTCCAGGGGCTGCAGGAGGTAGTCGAGGGCGGTCCGCGAAGCGACGTGGATGAAGGCCTCGGCAGGCATGCCTGCCTGGAGGGTGAGGGCCGGCATCTTGCCGTCGACCGGGGCGTGGAGGCCGATCCGGACCTGATAGTAGGCGGTCCGGGCATCCTTCTCGCTCACCACGTCGGCGGAGACGTATTCGACGATGCCCTGCAGTTCTTCCGAGGTGCGGACATTGCCGGCCATGATGCGCACGCGCGCGGCCTGGTCGACTTTCACCCGGTCGCGGTCCCGGGGGGCGACCGCAGCCTCGAGCAGAAGGCGGGCCTCGACCGGAACGATCAGCATCAGCGTCTGCGCGGGAGAGACCACCGAGCCCACCGTGTTCACCGCGAGCTGATGAACCACCCCGCCCTGCGGGGCCCGGATCTCGATCCGGTCCAGCTTGTCCCGCGCCGCGGTACGCCTTTCGTAACGGGTCGCCAGTCCCGCTTCGACCTCGCGCAACTCCTGCAGGATCTGGGACAGGTTCTCCTGGTCGAGTTGCAGAAGCTGTTCCTTGGTTTCCGTGATCCGCGCACGCGCCCGTGCCGTTTCGGCCACGAGGTAGCCGATGGTGCCTTCGATCTGAATCTTCTCCCGCCGCAGTGCGTTGACCCTCTGGAGCGTCACGAGCTGCGTCTTGTAGAGCGCCTCGACATCCTTCAATTCCGCGGCGATGACGACGAGTTCGTCTTCCTTCGCCTTCTTCTGGGCCAGGAGGCCGACGATCTCTTCCTCTGTCTGGCTGATCCTCTGCGTCAGCTGGTTCCGCTGACCTTCCAGGCTCGCCGCCCTGGCGGCGAAGAGCCGTCGTTCCGCGGCGAGCCTCACTTCCTGGTCCGCGTTCGGAGCCGGGAGTTCGGTCGGCCAGTCCACCGCCGACTTGCCGTCCCGCTCCGCTGTCAGCCGTGCCCGGCGAGCCTCCAGCTGGTCGATCTCCTGCTCGACGATGGCGAGGTTCGCCTTGGTGATCGTGTCGTCGAGGCGAAGCAGGAGGTCGCCTTCCGCAACGACGTCGCCGTCGTGAACGGCGATCTCGGCGACGATTCCCCCGTCGCTGTGCTGGATGACCTTCGGCTTGCCTTCGACGACCAGGCGACCATTGGCGACCACGGCGCTGGACAGCGGGGCCACGGCCGCCCAGCCTCCGAGCCCGAAGACGAGCAGAGCGGCGACGATCCCGCCACCGAGGAGATGACGCCTTATGCTGCGGCGAACGGCGCCGTCGGGCCCCCGCTCCGTCATGCCTTGGCACCCGACGCGAGAGAACCGGCGCTGCCGGTCAGGGGGACCACCGTCTGCCCTGGCGTGGATGTTCCGAGCACTGCCGGCAGCACCTTCTCCTTCGGCCCGAAGCCGCGTACGCGGCCTCCCGCCATGACCAGAACCAGCGGCAGCGCAGACAGGCTGCTCGGACGGTGGGCGACGACGACGACAATGCCGCCCCGCGCCTGCACGCCGCTCAGGGCGCGGCTGAGGGCGGCTTCTCCTTCGCCGTCGAGGTTGGAGTTGGGCTCGTCGAGCACCACCAGGAACGGGTCGCCGTAAAGGGCGCGGGCCAGGGCGACCCGCTGCCTCTGTCCGCCCGAGAGGTTGCCCCCTGCCTCGCCGACCCGGGTCTCGTAACCGTCCGGGAACGAGGCGATCAACTCGTGCGCGCCTGCGGCCGTCGCCGCCGCCACCACCTGCTCGGACGTGGCGTCCTCGCGGAATCGGGCGATGTTCTGGGCGACGGTGCCGTCGAAGAGCTCGACGTCCTGCGGAAGGTATCCGACCGCCTTCGACCGAGCCTCCTCGTCGAAGTGCTCCAGGGCCGAGCCGTCCAGGCGGACGGTGCCGCGCAAGGTCGGCCAGACCCCGACGAGCGCCCGCGCCAGGGTGGATTTTCCGGAGCCGCTGGGGCCGATGATTCCCAGTCCCTCTCCGGCCTTGAGCTCGAAGCTGACGCCCTGGACGAAGGGCTCGCGCAGGCCGGGCGTGGCGACGAAGAGGCCCTCGACGGAGAGGACCTTTTCGGGTGCCGGCAGCTGCAGGCGCGCTTCCTCGGCCGGCAGCCGGGTGAGGAGCTGGTCGAGCCGCTTCCAGGCCAGCCGTGCGGCGATGAAGGACCGCCAGTGGGTGATCGAGAGTTCGATCGGCGCCAGGGCGCGGCCGAGCATGATCGAGGCCGCGATCATCACGCCGGGGGCGGCCTCGCCATGGATCACCAGGTAGGCGCCGAGACCCAGCGTGGCCGACTGCAGTATGAGCCTGAGCGAGCGGCTCGCGGTCCCGATCCCGGTGATCAGGTCGTTGCCGGCCAGTTGCGGGGCGACCTGTTCGGCTTGCCTGTGGCGGAAAATCTTCGCCAGCGGTGCACGCATGCCGAGCCCCACGATGGCTTCGGCGTTGCGGTCGGCGGCGGCGGCGGCTTTCGTCCGCCATGCGGTCTGCGCCGTCATCTCCTTCACCGGACGCCGCGAGAGCAGCTCCGCCGAGATCGAGAGGCTGGCCAGCAGGATCGCGCCGACGATGGCCATGATCCCGAACCAGGGGTGCAGAAGGAAGCAGAAGAGCACGTAGATCGGCAGCCACGGCAGGTCGAAGAGTGCCGTCGGTCCCAATCCCGACAGGAAACCGCGTGCGGCCTCGACGTCGCTCATCGGCTGTGGCGTCGGGCGCCCCTCTGCGGCCGCCCCCAGCAGGCGCAGCCGAGGCACCAGCCCGTAGACGCGGCTGGCGAAGGAGAGGTCGAAGGCGCTGCCGATACGCGCCATGATCCGTTGCCGCACCGCGTCGAGCAGGCCCTGGACGGCGAAGAGGCCGAGGGCCAGCAGCGAGAGCACCACCAAGGTCGGCACGCTGTTGCTCTGCAGAACCCGGTCGTAGACCTGCAGCATGTAGAGCGAACCGGTGAGCGCCAGAAGGTTGACGGCGCAGGATAGTCCCGCGACCCCGGCCAGCGTACCGTAGCAGGAGCGCTGGAATGCCTTGAGTTCCGAGCGGTCGTTCATGGGCGCCGATGGCGGTGATCGTCTTGTCATCCGGCGACCATACTGAACAAAGCGATGGACTGCCGAGCGAAAACGGCTCTCCGGTCTCGCATGGACGCCGGAGAGCCGTTTGGCCGTTCAGCTGAAGAGGAAGTCATCCTGACCGAGTTCCGCGGCAGCGACCCCTGTCAAGAGCACGGTTGCCGCCGATCCGCCAAAGCTGATTGTGGTGTTCCCGCCGGACTGGTCGAAGGTGGTACCGGCTGAGACCATGGCGGCGTAGTCGGCCCAGCCGAAAGCGGAGACGTCCAGAAGATCCTGGCCGCCGGCGGGGTTGGCGTCGAAGTCCATTATGCGGTCGCTGCCGGACATACTGTCGAAGACGAAGACATCCGGCCCGGCGCCGCCGGTCAACGTGTCATTGCCTGCCCCGCCGTCGAGCCTGTCGGCGCCGGCGGCGCCGTTGAGGCGGTCGTCCCCGTCGAGGCCCATCAGGTGGTTTGCCCCGCCGTTTCCGTTCATGATGTTGCCGTCGGCGTTGCCGGTTCCGTCGATGCCCGACGAGCCGGTCAGGGTCATGCGCTCGACGCTTGCCGAGAGCGTGTAGCTGACGCTGGAGATCACGATGTCGGCGACGCCTTCGCCGGCGTTCTCCGTCACGACGTCCAGCACGTTGTCGACGATATAGCGGTCATCGCCGGCCCCGCCCGCCATGGTGTCTGCACCTGTACCGCCGTCGAGGACGTTGTTGCCGCTGTTCCCTGTCAGCGCGTTGACGAGGCTGTTGCCTTTTCCGTTGATGTCTGCCGATCCGGTGAGGGTGAGGTTCTCCAGATTGGTGCCGAGAATGTAGGTGAGGGAAGACTGGACGGTGTCGGTCCCGGCGTTGAAGTACTCCGTCACGACGTCGCCGGCATCGTCGACGACGTAGGTGTCGTTCCCGAGACCGCCGACCATGGTGTCAGCACCGGCGGCACCGTCGAGCACGTTGTTGCCGCTGGTGCCGATGATCGTGTTCGCGAGACTGTTGCCGGTGCCGTTGATGCTCCCTGTCCCGGTGAGGGTCAGGTTCTCGACGTTGGCGGACAGGGTGAAGCTGACGCTGGCGCTCACGCTGTCGGTTCCTTCGCCCGCCAGCTCGGTGATCGCATCACCGACGTTGTCGACGATGTAGGTATCGTCGCCGGCACCACCTGACATGGCGTCCGCTCCGGTCCCGCCATCCAGATAGTCGTTGCCGATGCCGCCGTTCAGGGTGTCGTTGCCGTCGTTGCCGAGCAGCCTGTCGTCGCCCTCCAAGCCGTTGATGGTGTTTGCGCCACTGTTCCCGTTGATGATGTTGGCATCGGCATTGCCGGTGCCGTTGAGAGCGGCCGATCCGGTCAGGGTGAGGCGCTCGACGTTGAGGGAGAGCGTGTAGCTGACGCTGGCGACCGCCGTGTCGGTGCCTTCGCCTGCGCTCTCCGCGATGACGTCGCCGACGTTGTCGACGAGGAAGCGATCGTTACCGGTGCCACCTGCCATCGTGTCGGTTCCGGCGCCGCCGTCGAGTACGTCGTCTCCGGCGAGGCCGTAGAGGAAGTCGTTGCCCGAGAAGCCGGACCCCGGCGGATCCACGATGACTCCGGCCGAGACGTTGCCGGGGGTGATGGTGTCGTTCCCGGCCGTCCCGGTAAAGGTGACCGATGCGGTCGCCGCGAAAGTGAAGTCGTCGCTGGTGATGGCGGCCGCCGCGACGTTGGCCAAGGTGAGAACTGCAGCGCTGCCGCCGAACGAGATGACCGTGTTGGCACCCGACTGCACGATCGTCGTGCCGGCGTTGATCATCTGGCTGTAGGTCGCCCAGCCGAAGGCCGTGACGTCCAGCTTGTCCTGGCCGCCTGCCGGATCAGCGTCGAAGTCCTTGATCGTGTCGCTGCCGGCGAGCGTATCGAATACGAAGGTGTCATTGCCGGCCCCGCCCGTCAGACTGTCGTTGCCGGCGGCACCTGTGATCCTGTTGGCCCCACTGTTGCCGACGATGATGTTGGCGCCGCTGTTGCCGGTCCCGTCGATGTCGCCCGAGCCGGTGAGGGTCAGGTTCTCCACGTTGGCGGAGAGGGTGAAGCTGACCGAGGACTGGACCGTATCTGTCCCCTCGCCGGCGCCCTCGGTCACGGTGTCGCCGACGTTGTCGATCACGTAGGTGTCGTTGCCGGTGCCGCCGAACATCGCGTCCGCCCCGGCGCCCCCGTCGAGGGTATCGTTCCCGGCGTCGCCCGTGAGGCTGTTGGCGCCGGTGTTGCCGGTCAGGACGTTGTCGGAGCTGTTACCGGTGCCGGCGATGCTGGCCGAGCCGGTGAGGGTCAGGTTCTCGACGTTGGCACCGAGCGTGTAGCTAATGGACGCCTGGACGCTGTCGGTGCCTTCCCCGGCGTTCTCTGTCACGGTGTCGCCGGCGTTGTCGACCACGTAGCTGTCGTTGCCTGCGCCCCCGGCCATCTGGTCGGCACCTGTGCCACCGTCGAGGGAGTCGTTGCCGTCGCCGCCGTCCAGGATGTCGTCGCCGCCGAGCCCGCTGATGATGTCGTTGCCGCCATTGCCGGTCAGGCTGTTGGCCGAGCCATCGCCGGTGAGTGTATCGCCTGCCGACCCGCCGGTGGCGTTCTCGATGCCGCTCAGCGTATCGAGGCCAATGCCGGTGCCTCCGGCGACCCCGGAGGCGAGCAGAACGTTGACGGCGTTGGCGGACGCCGAGGCGTCATAGGTGTCGCTACCGGCGCCCCCGGTGATCGTGTCGTTCTCGCCGGATGCGTAGAAGACATTGTTTCCCTCGGTGCCGATCAGCGTGTCGGCGAAAGCCGTACCGACGACGTCCTCGAAGCTGGAGATCGTTTTGGTGCCCGAGCCGCCGAAGGCGAGGTTCGTTCCGAGATCGATGTAGATCGACTGAGACAGGGTCGACAGGTCGAGGGTGTCGGTGCCCAGGCCCCCCGAGAGGGTATCGTCGCCGTCACCCGGCCGGATCCAGTTGTCCCCGGCATTGCCGGCTATGACGTTGGCGACTGCGGTGCCATAGAGATCGATGGAGGCCTCGCCGCCGAGGGTGATGTCGGTCGCCGTCCCCAACTGCAGGACGATGTTCAGGGCTCCCGGCCCGCCCTGCAGCGTGAGGTCGTCGATGTCGACCGTCAGCACGCCTTCACCGGCGTAGTCTGCGTCGGCGACAGCCAGTGTGTCGCCGGCTGTCGCCTGGGCGAGACCGGCGGACAGCAGAAAGTAGCCGGTGCCCTGCGTCACGTTCTGGACCGGGGTGTCCTCGAGGCTGGCCGCATCCCCCTGGAACCCGGGCATTCCCGACCGGGTGTCAACGCCATCCGTCAGGTAGTTGGCGACCGAGACGTTCGGGGAGATCAGGGCCTGAATGGCGCTGCCGTCCGCGGTGCCGAACCAGTTGCCGTCCGCCGTGGCGAAGTTCGTCGAGCCGCCGTAGTCGAGCTTCAGGAAGCCGGCTGAGCCGGCGCCGCTGAAGCTGTTCCCTGTGATCGCGTTGTCGGCTCCCAGCGTATCGGCGCCGATCGCCTCCGAGCTGTTGTCGATGAAGTAGTTCTCGCTGATGTCGGCATTGGCCATGCCGGACGACCCGATGCCGGCGACGTTGTTCGAGATGACATTGGCGGTGATCTCCAACGGCCCCGACGAAGGGTTCACGTAGACGCCCGACGTGAAGTTGTCGATGAAGTTGCCGCTGATCGTGGCGTCCGAAGCACCGTAGCCCAGTTCGACGCCGCGCGTGTTCGCGGTGCCGTCGCCCTGCAGGATGTTGTTGGCCACCACGAGGCCGGCGACCGCGCCGGAAGCCGAGATCGCGGTCTGCCCGGTCGCGAAGGTCAATCCGGCCAGGGTGACGTTCGCGGCGGTCACGGTGAAGGTGCCGTCGACGACCGCTTCGGCGTAGGGTCGGGTGGCCTTGTCCACCCCGTCGCTGCCGGCGCTGCCCGCATTGAAGGTCAGGATCTGGACGCTCTTGTTGATCGTGATGTCTTCGGCGTAGGTCCCGGGCATGACCATGATCACGTCGCCGTCGACAGCGGCCGTCAGGGCCGCGGAGATGGTCGTGAAGTCGCTGTTGTCTCCCACCACCAGCACCGTCCTGTCAGCGAAGGACAGGTTCTCGACATCGCTGCGGACGATGTCCGTGCCGTCGGGGCCGCTCACCTCGGCATAGTAGCCGCCGGCGTCCTGCCCGCCGGTGATGGAGTATTCTTGGGCATTCCCGGTGAAGTGTGCGGTATCGATGCCGTCGCCGCCTGTGAGGGTATCGTCTCCGGTTCCGCCTGTGAGGCTGTCGTCGCCGGCTCCTGCGGAGAGGGTGTCGTTTCCGTTGCCGCCGTCGAGGCTGTCGGTGCCGGATCCGGTTGCGAGGCTGTTGGCGAGGTCGTTTCCTGTGATGTCGACGGGTGCCTGGGAGAGGCTGGCGTCGAGGTCGCTCTGGGTATCGGCGAGGGTGACGGTGGTGAGGCCGCCGCTGGTCGGGTCGGTTGCGTTTTCGACGTCGGTGACGGTGGCGTTGGCGATCTTGAGGCCGTCGAGCAGGACGTTGGGCCCGGCGTTGTCCTTGCCGGGTTCGCCGATGCGCACGCCGGTGGAGGTTCCGTCGATGGAGCCGCCGTCGAAGACGATCTGGCCGTCGAAGGCGGCGGGATTGGAGGCATAGCCGCCGTCGTCGCGGATCTTGACGCCGATGGCTGCGGCGAAGTCGCCGGGGTCGGCCCCGCCGTCCTTGTCGGAGTGCCCGGAGTTGGTGATCTGGGTATCGACGAAGGTGACGTTGGTATAGGTGCCGTACTTCAGGTTGATGTCGATTGCCTGGCCGTATTCGCCGTCCTGGCCGACCGGTCCGAAGGGCGGTGCGACGCGGCCCCAGTTGCCGACGTCGTCGAAGGTGTTGGCGGTGAGGGTGGCGTTGGAGAGCTGCTCGAAGTACATGCCCTTCTCGGAGAGGGCTGAGAAGCTGTTGTTGGCCATGGTGATGCCGTCGAAGGCACCGCTGCCGTCCTCTGCGGCATTGATGGTCATGCCGTAGATGCCGTGGCTGAAGTCGTTGTCGGTGAGGGTGAAGTCGGTGACGTCTGCGGCGGTGGCCTTGCGCAGGCCGTTCACGTTGTTGGTGAAGCTGTTGTTGGTGATGCTGCTGCCGTCGCTGTCGGCGTTGAGCTCGATGGCGGCGGCGTAGCCCTGGATGGTGAAGCCGTCGATGGTGACGTTGTCGGCCTGGACGCTGAAGCCGGATGACTGGTTGTAGGCGGGATGGTTTGCCTCGAAGAAGGCGTCGAGGGGGTCGGTTCCGTTCCAGCCGGCGACGTTGGTGAAGCTGGCGCCGGAGAGGACGGCGCCGGGCTGGCCCTGGAGGGTCAGGGGTTTGTCGATGACCACCTGTTCGACGTAGGTGCCGGCCTCGACGATGAGGGTATCGCCGGGGCTGGCGTCGTCGATGGCAGACTGGATGGTGGTGTAGATGTTGTCGGAGCCGACGATGCGGATGGCGCCGGTGTCGAAGGTGTTGTCGTCGTAGACGGTCTGCTCGTCGTAGTTGGAGCCGGGGTCTGCGAAGGCAAGGCCGCCGCCGTCGACCTGGAAGGTGTTGCCGGTGATGGTGTCGCCGCTGTCCCAGACTTCCAGGGCGGCATAGCCGGCGGTGCCCTGGAAGCTGTTGCCGGTGATGGTGGTGCCGGCACCTTCGACACCGAGCAGGAGGCCGCCCTTGGCGCCGCCGGTGAAGCTGTTGTCGGTGAAGGCGTTGCCGGTGGAGTCGACGCCGAGGCTGGCCTGGGCGTTGTTGTAGACGACGGCCTGCGGGCCGTCGGCGGAGAAGGCGTTGTCGGCGATGGTGGCGTTGGTCAGGCCGGTGCCGCCGCTGCCGCCGGACAGGAAGGCGTGGCCTGTGGCGCCGTCGACGCTGTTGTGGGCGAGGGTGAGGCCGTCGTTGTCGCCGACGGCGTAGACCGCGGCGAGATCGCCGGTGGCGGCGTTGATGGTGAAGCCGTGGTCGGCGGCGCCGATGGTGACGCCGTCGACGCCGCTCTCGATGCGCACGGCGGCGCCCTGTGAGAGGCCCTCGCCGGCGATGGTGGCGCCGTCGTTGCTCTCGGAGAGCAGGGTCAGGCCCTTGTCGATGACGATGGGGCCGTAGGAGCCGTCCTGGACCCAGATGGTGTCGCCGGTCTGGGCGGCGTCGATGGCCGCCTGGATGGACATGCCGTCGAGGACGAGGAAGGTGTTGGCGCCGCTCTGCAGCACCTCGATGCCGCTGAAGGTGAGTGTGCGGCCCTCGACCTCGACGGTGCCGCTGGCGCTGCCGCCGGTGACGCTGACCCCGGAGAAGGCGAAGTCGGCGAGGGGGAGGTCGGTGGCGGTGAGCAGGCCGATGTCGGTGCCGGTGCCGCCGTCGAGGGTGTCGTCGCCCTGGGTGGCGTCGAGGACGTCGTCGCCGGCGCCGCCGCTCAGCAGGTCGTCGCCGGCCCCGCCGATCAGGGTGTCGTTGCCGACTTCGTCCTCCAGGTCGCCGCCGGGCTTGTCGGCGCCGTAGAGTTCGTCGTTGCCGGCGCCGCCGTAGAGGGTGTCGTTGCCGGACTTGCCCATCAGGCGGTCGTTGCTGTCGGTGCCTGTGATGGTGGTGTCGACGGGGGTCTGTCCGAGCTTCTCGGCCTGCAGTTCGGTGTAGATGTCGCTGCCCGCTGGCAGGTGCAGCCCGTAGTCGGACGCATCGATGGTGGGAGCGTCGACGCCGTCGATGTTGAACAGCGGCCCCCAGTTGCTCTGCGCAGCGGAGAGGTCGAGGTCGGTGACGGTGAGGCCGCCGAGGTCGCTGAAGTGGAAGATGGCGACGGGGTTCTTGTGGAAGGCACCGGTGACGTCGACACCGTCGAAGGTGATGGTGCCGATCGGCGGCACACTGGCGGGAATGGGGTTGGCGTTGCCGTCGGTGTTGATGGCGCCGGTGATTTCGATGGCGTTGTCGGGCCGCCCGGCCTGCGGGGTGGCGCTGTCCTCGCCGGTGATGGTGACGTCGGTGAAGCTGGCGTTGCCGTCGAAACCGAAGAGCTTGATGTGGCCGTCGCCGTTGGAGCCGCCGGTGCCGTTGTTCGAGAAGCTGCTGGTGCCGACGACCAGGTTCGCCAGGGTCGGGGTGGCCGGGTCGCCGTCGTCGCTCGACCACAGGCCGTAGGAGGTGAAGCCGGAGATCGACAGGTCGCTCAGGCTCAGGGTGCCGACGTCGGCGCCGGCAGCCACGCTGATGCCGCGGCTGGCCGTGCCGCCACCCGCCAGGTCGACGCCCACGAGCGAAACGTCGCCCCCGCCGAGGTCGCCGCTCAGGGTCACCGCCGCACCGGAGGCCGGCGTCACGCTCACCGCGCCCTGCGCGATCAGCGTCACCGCCTGGCCGATCACCAGGTTCTCCGCGTAGATCCCCTCCGCGATCAGGATCGTCTCCCCAGGGGACGCCGCGTCGATCGCTGCCTGGATCGTCCCATAGCCACCGGCGCCGACAAGGCGGACGGTGGTATCGGCGAACTGCAGATTCTCCACCTCGGAGCCGCTGTCGCTGCCGTCGGCGCCGGTGACGGTGAAGCCGCTGCCGTCGAGGGTGATGGAGTATTCTTGGGCATTCCCGGTGAAGTGTGCGGTATCGATGCCGTCGCCGCCTGTGAGGGTATCGTCTCCGGTTCCGCCTGTGAGGCTGTCGTCGCCGGCTCCTGCGGAGAGGGTGTCGTTTCCGTTGCCGCCGTCGAGGCTGTCGGTGCCGGATCCGGTTGCGAGGCTGTTGGCGAGGTCGTTTCCTGTGATGTCGACGGGTGCCTGGGAGAGGCTGGCGTCGAGGTCGCTCTGGGTATCGGCGAGGGTGACGGTGGTGAGGCCGCCGCTGGTCGGGTCGGTTGCGTTTTCGACGTCGGTGACGGTGGCGTTGGCGATCTTGAGGCCGTCGAGCAGGACGTTGGGCCCGGCGTTGTCCTTGCCGGGTTCGCCGATGCGCACGCCGGTGGAGGTTCCGTCGATGGAGCCGCCGTCGAAGACGATCTGGCCGTCGAAGGCGGCGGGATTGGAGGCATAGCCGCCGTCGTCGCGGATCTTGACGCCGATGGCTGCGGCGAAGTCGCCGGGGTCGGCCCCGCCGTCCTTGTCGGAGTGCCCGGAGTTGGTGATCTGGGTATCGACGAAGGTGACGTTGGTATAGGTGCCGTACTTCAGGTTGATGTCGATTGCCTGGCCGTATTCGCCGTCCTGGCCGACCGGTCCGAAGGGCGGTGCGACGCGGCCCCAGTTGCCGACGTCGTCGAAGGTGTTGGCGGTGAGGGTGGCGTTGGAGAGCTGCTCGAAGTACATGCCCTTCTCGGAGAGGGCTGAGAAGCTGTTGTTGGCCATGGTGATGCCGTCGAAGGCACCGCTGCCGTCCTCTGCGGCATTGATGGTCATGCCGTAGATGCCGTGGCTGAAGTCGTTGTCGGTGAGGGTGAAGTCGGTGACGTCTGCGGCGGTGGCCTTGCGCAGGCCGTTCACGTTGTTGGTGAAGCTGTTGTTGGTGATGCTGCTGCCGTCGCTGTCGGCGTTGAGCTCGATGGCGGCGGCGTAGCCCTGGATGGTGAAGCCGTCGATGGTGACGTTGTCGGCCTGGACGCTGAAGCCGGATGACTGGTTGTAGGCGGGATGGTTTGCCTCGAAGAAGGCGTCGAGGGGGTCGGTTCCGTTCCAGCCGGCGACGTTGGTGAAGCTGGCGCCGGAGAGGACGGCGCCGGGCTGGCCCTGGAGGGTCAGGGGTTTGTCGATGACCACCTGTTCGACGTAGGTGCCGGCCTCGACGATGAGGGTATCGCCGGGGCTGGCGTCGTCGATGGCAGACTGGATGGTGGTGTAGATGTTGTCGGAGCCGACGATGCGGATGGCGCCGGTGTCGAAGGTGTTGTCGTCGTAGACGGTCTGCTCGTCGTAGTTGGAGCCGGGGTCTGCGAAGGCAAGGCCGCCGCCGTCGACCTGGAAGGTGTTGCCGGTGATGGTGTCGCCGCTGTCCCAGACTTCCAGGGCGGCATAGCCGGCGGTGCCCTGGAAGCTGTTGCCGGTGATGGTGGTGCCGGCACCTTCGACACCGAGCAGGAGGCCGCCCTTGGCGCCGCCGGTGAAGCTGTTGTCGGTGAAGGCGTTGCCGGTGGAGTCGACGCCGAGGCTGGCCTGGGCGTTGTTGTAGACGACGGCCTGCGGGCCGTCGGCGGAGAAGGCGTTGTCGGCGATGGTGGCGTTGGTCAGGCCGGTGCCGCCGCTGCCGCCGGACAGGAAGGCGTGGCCTGTGGCGCCGTCGACGCTGTTGTGGGCGAGGGTGAGGCCGTCGTTGTCGCCGACGGCGTAGACCGCGGCGAGATCGCCGGTGGCGGCGTTGATGGTGAAGCCGTGGTCGGCGGCGCCGATGGTGACGCCGTCGACGCCGCTCTCGATGCGCACGGCGGCGCCCTGTGAGAGGCCCTCGCCGGCGATGGTGGCGCCGTCGTTGCTCTCGGAGAGCAGGGTCAGGCCCTTGTCGATGACGATGGGGCCGTAGGAGCCGTCCTGGACCCAGATGGTGTCGCCGGTCTGGGCGGCGTCGATGGCCGCCTGGATGGACATGCCGTCGAGGACGAGGAAGGTGTTGGCGCCGCTCTGCAGCACCTCGATGCCGCTGAAGGTGAGTGTGCGGCCCTCGACCTCGACGGTGCCGCTGGCGCTGCCGCCGGTGACGCTGACCCCGGAGAAGGCGAAGTCGGCGAGGGGGAGGTCGGTGGCGGTGAGCAGGCCGATGTCGGTGCCGGTGCCGCCGTCGAGGGTGTCGTCGCCCTGGGTGGCGTCGAGGACGTCGTCGCCGGCGCCGCCGCTCAGCAGGTCGTCGCCGGCCCCGCCGATCAGGGTGTCGTTGCCGACTTCGTCCTCCAGGTCGCCGCCGGGCTTGTCGGCGCCGTAGAGTTCGTCGTTGCCGGCGCCGCCGTAGAGGGTGTCGTTGCCGGACTTGCCCATCAGGCGGTCGTTGCTGTCGGTGCCTGTGATGGTGGTGTCGACGGGGGTCTGTCCGAGCTTCTCGGCCTGCAGTTCGGTGTAGATGTCGCTGCCCGCTGGCAGGTGCAGCCCGTAGTCGGACGCATCGATGGTGGGAGCGTCGACGCCGTCGATGTTGAACAGCGGCCCCCAGTTGCTCTGCGCAGCGGAGAGGTCGAGGTCGGTGACGGTGAGGCCGCCGAGGTCGCTGAAGTGGAAGATGGCGACGGGGTTCTTGTGGAAGGCACCGGTGACGTCGACACCGTCGAAGGTGATGGTGCCGATCGGCGGCACACTGGCGGGAATGGGGTTGGCGTTGCCGTCGGTGTTGATGGCGCCGGTGATTTCGATGGCGTTGTCGGGCCGCCCGGCCTGCGGGGTGGCGCTGTCCTCGCCGGTGATGGTGACGTCGGTGAAGCTGGCGTTGCCGTCGAAACCGAAGAGCTTGATGTGGCCGTCGCCGTTGGAGCCGCCGGTGCCGTTGTTCGAGAAGCTGCTGGTGCCGACGACCAGGTTCGCCAGGGTCGGGGTGGCCGGGTCGCCGTCGTCGCTCGACCACAGGCCGTAGGAGGTGAAGCCGGAGATCGACAGGTCGCTCAGGCTCAGGGTGCCGACGTCGGCGCCGGCAGCCACGCTGATGCCGCGGCTGGCCGTGCCGCCACCCGCCAGGTCGACGCCCACGAGCGAAACGTCGCCCCCGCCGAGGTCGCCGCTCAGGGTCACCGCCGCACCGGAGGCCGGCGTCACGCTCACCGCGCCCTGCGCGATCAGCGTCACCGCCTGGCCGATCACCAGGTTCTCCGCGTAGATCCCCTCCGCGATCAGGATCGTCTCCCCAGGGGACGCCGCGTCGATCGCTGCCTGGATCGTCCCATAGCCACCGGCGCCGACGATGTGCACATTGGCATCCGCAAACTCGAGGACGGCTATGTTCGTGAGGCTGTCGGTGCCTTCGTCGCCGGTGGTGCTCGGCGCATCGTCGATCACGGTCACGACGCCGGCCGACGAAATGCTGATCGAGAAGTCGCTCGACAGGCCCTTGTATACGACGGTGTCGTATCCGCTACCGCCGTCGATGAAGTTGTCGCCCGTGCCGTTGACGATCGTGTCGTCGCCGACGCCGGTCTTGACGTTCTCGACCTGTGAGAGGGAATCGCTTCCGAACCCGCCGCCTGATGCCGCCCCGGTGGTGAGGTCGACGGTCATGGCGGACTTCGCCGCGGAGGCGTCGTAGGTATCGGACCCTGTGCCACCGACGAAGGTGTCGTTGCCGGCGCTGGCGAACATCACGTTGTCGGATCCGTCGCCGACGAAGGCGTCGTTGCCGGCACCGCCCCGGAAGTTCTCGATGCTGGTGAGGCCGTCGGTGCCGGTCTGGCCACCGGTCGCGAAGCCGGTGCCGCTGGCAAAGCCGGGAATGCCGTCGAACGGATTCGACAGCAGGTTTACGGTGACGCCACTGGCCGACGTCGAGGCGTCATAGGTGTCCTGGCCGGCGCCGCCGTCGATCGTGTCGTTGCCCGCGGAGGCAATGACGGTGTCGTCGCCGTCGCCGCCGTCGATGCTGTCGTCTCCTGCCCCACCGAAGAGGACGTCGTCTCCGTCGTTGCCGGACATCGCGTCGGCGCCGGGGGTGGCGTCGACGAAGCTGTCGTCACCGGACCCGCCGATGAAGACGTTACCGGTGTAGGTGCCGGGAGAGCCGTTGTTGCTGACGAAGATCCCGTTACTGTCGCTGGCGGTATTGTCGATCGTGTTGTTGATGATGTCGGTATTCGGGCCGCGGGCGCGCAGCGCGTCGCTGTAGCGGTTTGTGAATCCGGTGAAGTCGTTGTCAGCAATAAGGGAATCGGTGGCGTCGATGGTGACCAGCGTGTTGCCCTGTTCGTTGCCTTCCGGCGCGAAGCCGCCGGCCGTGCCGCTGACCAGGTTGTTCGTGAACGTGATGTTGTTCGAAGCTTGAGGGGCGATGCCACCGTTTCCGAGAACGACGAGCTGGCGCGGGACGTTGTTGCCGACGTCGAACTGTGTGGAGGAGCCGTCGCCGCTGGGGTTGTCTCCGACGAAGGTCTGACCCGAGAAAATGTTGCCGTCGATCGTCACGTAGGACAGAACCCCGGCAAACTCCGAGGAGAGCGCCGCGTCGCCTTTGGCGATGATTTCGTTGTCCAGGATTGAGATCTGTGAATGATCGCCCTGCAGGTAGATGCCGGCTTTCTCGATCGCGCCGTTGCCGTTGATGCCTTCGATCGTGAAGCCCTGGATCGTGACGTTGTCCACGTTGGGGTCGATTTCGATCGTCCCCAGCAGCGCACTGCCGTCGCTGCCGATGATCGTCGTCGCGTCGCGCCCTGATTCCGAACGCAGCGTCAATGACTTGTTGATCAGAATGTTCTCGTTGTAGCTGCCGGCCTCCACCACGACGGTGTCGCCGCTCGCTGCGGAATCGATTGCGGCCTGGATGGAGTTTCCGGCGCTTACGGTGATCGTGGCCATTAGGGGTCTCCCGACGACGGCTTCTGCCCGAAAGGGCGAAAATTCGTGTTTCGGGAGAAACTGCTGGAATAAAGAGCTCGCAAAGATAGCGGAAACAGTCGCCCCCGTTCCTAGGGCGATACCACTTGTCCTAGAGCACCCGCATCACCCGTGCGGGTGAGATGAATGGCATTTGATTCAGGTTTGGTCTGTTTTCCGTCTTAAGGGCCGGTCTTTGGCCACCAACCGCGGGTGAGAAGGCTCTCGAGACGGGTCACCTCGGATGCCGCGTCGAAAATTTCTAGTTTCACCCAGATGGGTTATTCTACTTGGCGTAAAAACACCGTAAATTCCGGACGATTCTTAACTTTTGGTTAGGTATCCGCCGGCGCTGGATCCGGCTGACGGCAGCCGTCGATGCCCGCCGCGCCGCCGAAGAAAGAATCAAGGGAGAAACGGGTCGGAGTGGTGTCATGCCTTGTATTTCGGCCGGGCTGAGCGGCGATGATTCTTCCTATGCAGCGACGAGAGGGGCCTGCACGATCCTTGAACATCTAAATCTCTCCGCAGTGTTCCTCGACTGGGACGGGTTCGTCGTCAACAGGACAGAAAAGCTCTTTACACTCTATGGAGGATTAGCATCCTGTTTGGCTGGAAAGCTCCAATTCTCTTCGCCTTCCGCCAACGAACTATTGAAGACGGCGATGAACTCAAGGCAGAAGGGCCCTTGGTGGTTCGGCCTTTCCGCCACCTCCGCCAGCCCGGCGGCGGTGGTTAACCTCTCTCCGATCCGCCAAGCGGAGGGGTCGGTCTGGCCCAGGGCCGCGTTTGTCGTGATCATCTTTCCTATCGCACTGCCTTCGACCTCACCATCGCCGGAGATACTCCAGGGCCTTTATCGTTTATCGAAGGCGGAGGCTCGCGTCGCGTCGGCGATACTGGAAGGGCGCTCCCTCAATGATCTGGCCGGCCCACCGGGACCTTCCATCGAAACGTTGCGGACCCAGATCAAGTCGGCGATGACGAAGATCGGGGTCAGGCGGCAGCGTGATCTCGTTGCGATGTTCTCCGCGGTGTCTTTCGCTATCGACACGGGGATAGGGGATTCGGCGGTCTGATCGACCAGGGCTGCCTGGTGCGGGGCGGGCACGACCGGTCGGCGGAGCGGTTTGCAGGAACGGCCGGATGAAGGACGGGCTGACGGGCCGAGCGCAGCCTCCTCGCGCGCCTTCTTGTCTCGTGCAGGACGAGCCCCGAAGCCTCAGAGCGGTCCCTTCATCCAGACCGCCATCGGTTTCGGACTCTCGGCCGCCTCGCCGATCTCCTGCCAGGAGAGTGACACGGTCAGCCCGGGGTGGCGGACGAAGCCCCGTTTCCGCCAGAAGGTGTCGAGGGGATGATAGTCCGCCGGTCGACGCGGATCGTCGTCCCGGCGGATCACGGCGCAGAAGGCGAGCCACTGGAAGCCGCCGAGCCCGCGGGCGTGCACTTCGCGTTCGCGGAAGAACCATTCGCCCACGCCACGGCCACGGTAGGCGGGCAGGAGCAGCGATTCTCCGAAGTAGTAGATCCTGTCGACGTCGAAGCCGGCGAGGGTGAAAGGGTCGCGCACGCCGGCCGGTTCGTGGCTCAGCGGCAGGCCGGTGGCCGCCCCCACCAGCCGCTCCGCTTCGGGCAGATCGTCGTCGAAGGCGCCGACGATGACGCTCCCCGCCGCCTCAGCGTAGGCCCGCAGGTAACGGCGTTCATAGTCGGCGTCGCCGGCGTAGAGGTAGGGCCAGTCGTGGAAGATCCGGATACGCAAGGCTGCGAGGGCGTCCAGACGGCCGACCAGTTCGGCCCCCGTCAGTGCCTGGATCCGAAGGGATGGCATCGGCCTCAGGCCCCGATCTGGCGCAGCCAGTCCTGCACGTTGTAGTGCGTCGACACCCGGGCGATCCGCCCCTCCCGGATCTCGAACAGGGCGGCCACAGGCAGCCGGTAGTCCTGCCGGCTGGCCACGGGGAAGCCGGCATCGGAGGCGAGGTAGCGACCCTCGATGACGAACTCGGCCGCCGCGCGGGTCCCGTCAGGGTTCGCCATGACGACCAGGTCGACGGCGCGTTCCTCGTAGCAGCGGTCCATGTGCGCGAGGAAGTGCGCGAAAGCCTCCCTGCCCACCTCGCGGCCGCCCTGGTTGATGTCGTGGACGACGTCGTCGGTCAACAGGTCGAGCATCGCCCCATGGTCGCGGTCGTTGAAGGCCTGGTAGTAGCGGCCGATCAGCGCCGCCGTCGGGTCATTCATCCGCTGGTCCTCGCTGCAAAGGGACGCGCACTGTAGGTCGCGCCATCGGCGAGGGAAAGCGACCGGCCTCGGCGCTCCCGACGTGCCCGGCCACGGTTGTCGATCAGGCGAAGAGGAAGTCGTCCTGGCCGAGGCTCGATGCGGCGACCTGGTCCAGAGTGACGCGGGCATCGCTGGATCCGAACAGGATGAGCGTGCCGCCGGCGGTTTCCACGAACACCGTGCCGGCTCCCAGCATCTCATCGTAGCTGGTCCAGCCGAAGGCGGACACGTCCAGGCGGTCCTGCTCGGCGCCTGGGCCCGTGTCGAAGTCCGCGATCGTGTCCCGGCCCGAGAGGGCGTCGAAGACGAAAAGGTCGGCGCCCTCGCCGCCGGTCAGGCCGTCATCGCCGGCGCCGCCGATCAGCACGTCCCGACCCTGGTCGCCGTGGAGCGTGTCATTGCCGTCGCCGCCGGACAGGCGGTCGTCGCCGTAGGAGCCATGGGCGACGTCGGCGCGCTTCCCGAGGTCCGCCAGGTTGTCGTTCTGGTCGAGGATGACCCGGTCGTCGTGGTCGCTGCCGATGACGTTCTCGATGGAGCTGAAGGAGTCGCCCTCCGCATCTCCGCCCTGGGCCATCCCCTGGTAGAGATCGATGACCACACCGCCCGTCGAGCTGCTGTAGTCGAGCGTGTCCGACCCGTCGCCACCGTCCAGGCGATCGCCTCCCGCGCCGCCGTCGAGCCGGTCGTCTCCGTCACTGCCGAGGAGCAGGTCCCGCCCGCCGCCGCCGTGGAGCAGGTCCGACCCAGCGGCCCCGGAGAGCAGGTCGTCGCCGTCGCCGCCGCTGGCCTCGTTGTCGCCGCCGTCCATCAAAAGAACGTCGTCGAAGGCACTGCCGACGAGGCTCTCTATCGAGACGAGGGTGTCGCCCTCGGCGTCGCCGTGATGGCCATGGCCGGTGGAAAGGTCGACGACCACGCCGCTCGCGGAGGCCGAATAGTCCGCCGTGTCGCTACCCTCGCCCCCATCCAGCAGGTCCGCGCCGCCGAGCCCAGCCAGTACGTTGGCTCCGCCATTGCCGCTGATCGCGTTGCCGAGGTCGTTGCCGGTACCGTCGATGTCGGCCGAGCCGAGCAGCTCCAGCCTCTCCACGTCGTGGGGCAAAGTGTAGCTGATCGACGAGCGGACCAGGTCTGCGTCACCAAAGCCGTCGAACTCGTAGACCTCGTCGCCCGGATCGTCGACGTAGTAGGTGTCGTTGCCCTGCCGCCCTTCCATGATGTCGGCGCGCCCCCGGCCGTCGAGGACGTCGTCGCCTTCCAGACCGATCAGCCAGTTGGAGCCGTCGTTGCCGATGATCTCGTTGTCGAGGGCGTTGCCGGTGCCGTTGCCGCCGAAGCCGGCGTACTGGAGCGAGAGAACCTCGACGTTGTCGGGGAGGGTGAAGCTGCCGACGTAGAAGGCCAGGACCCAGTCGTGGCCGGCGTCCGGGTCTTCCGTCACCTGATCGCCGACGTTGTGGAGGTAGTAGTAGTCGTCGCCCGCGCCGCCGAACATGGCGTCGATGCCGGCGCCCCCGTCGAGGGTGTCGGTCCCGGCGCCGCCGATGAGGGTGTCGGCCCCGTCCTCGCCGCGCAGCACGTCATCGCCGTCGCCGCCGTCGAGGGTGTCGGCACCCTTGTCCCCGTAGAGCGTGTCCTGGCCCCCCAGGCCGCTCAGCACGTCGTCCCCGACGTTGCCGCCGATGGTGTTGTCCAGGTCGTTGCCGGTGCCCGCCAGACCCGTGGGCGTGATCAGGTAGAGCTCGTCGAGACCGGCGCCGAGGGTGTAGGCGATCGTCGTGTAGACGACCTCCAGGCCGGGGTTCTCGCCGGCGTCGATCGTGTCGCCGGGGTTGTCGACGTAGTACTGGTTGTAGCCGCCGTTGCCGATCATCGTGTCGGCGCCCGGGCCGCCGTCTAGGATGTCGGTTCTCGGCCCGCCCGTCAGAATGTCGGACCCCAGGCCCCCCTGCAGGTAGTTCGAGCCTGCGCCGCCCAGCAGTCTGTCGTCACCGTCCCCGCCGTAGAGGCTGTCGCTGCCGTCGCCGCCGTCAACGAGATCGTCGCCGGGGCCGCCGTCGAGGATGTCCCGGCCGTCGTATCCGAAGAGGCTGTCGTCGCCATCGAGGGATGCTCCGGGCGGATCGACTGTGACACCCGCAGAGATGGTCTCGGGCGTTACCTGGTCGTTGCCGGGAGTGCCGGTAAAGGTCGCCACGCCTGATCCCCCACGCCACCCTGGAGCGAGATCGGATGCAGGTAACCAATCTCGCCGAACGATAGTGCTGGAGGCGACAAAAAAGGAAAGAGTCTAGTTCAAGGCGTAGGCCGGGTTGTTTCTACACGGGCGCTCAGACGTCCCGGTCCGACTTCGCGAGCGCCGCCTGGGCGGCCGCCAGACGCGCGATCGGCACGCGGAAGGGCGAGCAGCTGACGTAGTCGAGCCCCGTCTCGTGGCAGAAGCGGATGGAGGCGGGATCGCCGCCGTGCTCGCCGCAGATGCCGAGCTTGATGTCGGCTCTCTGCCGCCGGCCCCGCTCGGCCGCGATCGCCACCAGCTCGCCCACGCCCTCCTGGTCGAGGCTCACGAAGGGATCGCGGTCGATGATGCCCTTGGACTCGTAGAAGGGCAGGAAGTTGCCGGCGTCGTCGCGCGACAGGCCGAAAGTGGTCTGGGTGAGGTCGTTGGTCCCGAAAGAGAAGAACTCGGCCGGCTCGGCGATCTCGGCGGCGCGCAGGGCGGCGCGCGGCAGTTCGATCATGGTGCCGACGAGATAGGCGATCTCGACACCCTTCGCCTTCATCACCTCCCTGGCGACCCGGTCGACCAGATCCTTCAGGATTGCCAGTTCCTTCTTCCAGGCGACCAGCGGGATCATGACTTCGGGCTCCACCGTGTCGCCGTCGGTCTGCCGCACCTCGGCCGCCGCCTCGAAGATGGCGCGGGCCTGCATCTCGTAGATCTCGGGGTAGGTGATGCCGAGGCGGCAGCCGCGGTGGCCAAGCATCGGGTTGCTCTCGCTCAGCTTGACGATGCGGGCGCGGAGCTGCTCGGCCGAGACCCCGGCGGCCTCGGCCACCTCCTGAATTTCGCTCTCGCCGTGGGGCAGGAACTCGTGGAGCGGCGGGTCGAGCAGCCGGATGGTGACCGGCAGGCCCTTCATGATGCGGAAGATCTCGACGAAGTCCTGCCGCTGGTACGGCAGCAGCTTGGCGAGTGCCTTCCGGCGGCCGTCCTCGCTCTCCGCGAGAATCATCTCGCGCACGGCGACGATCCGTTCCGCGTCGAAGAACATGTGCTCGGTGCGGCACAGACCGATCCCTTCGCAGCCGAAGCGGATGGCTGTCCGGCAGTCGGCCGGGGTCTCGGCGTTGGTCCGCACCTTGAGGCGGCGGTTCTTGTCGGCCCAGATCATCAGCTTGGCGAAGTCGCCGCTCAGTTCGGGCTGCACGGTCGGCACCTCCCCGGCCATCACCTGGCCGTTGCCGCCGTCGATCGTGATGACCTCTCCTTCCCGGACTTCGACGCCGCCGGCGCGCATTACCCCGGTCTTATAGTCGATCCGGATGTCGCCGGCGCCGGAGACGCAGGGGCGGCCCATGCCGCGGGCGACCACCGCGGCATGGCTGGTCATGCCGCCACGGGTGGTGAGGATGCCTTGGGCGGCGTGCATGCCGTGGATGTCCTCGGGGCTCGTCTCGACCCGGCAGAGGATCACCTTCTGGCCTTCGCTGGCCAGCTTCTCCGCCTTGTCTGCGTTGAACACCACCACGCCGGAGGCGGCGCCGGGAGAGGCCGGCAGCCCACGGGCGATGACGGTGCGGTCGGCCTTCGGGTCCAGGGTCGGGTGCAGCAGCTGGTCGAGCGCCGACGGATCGACGCGCTGGACGGCCTCCTCGGGCGAGATCAGGCCCTCTTCCACCATCTCGACGGCGATCCGCAGGGCCGCTTTGGCTGTGCGCTTGCCCGTGCGGGTCTGCAGCATGTAGAGCGTGCCGGACTGCACCGTGAACTCGATGTCCTGCATGTCGCGGTAGTGGCGCTCCAGCAGGTTCCGCACCTCGGCGAGTTGCTGGAAGACCTCCGGCATGACCTCTTCCATGGCCGGCAGGTGAGACTCCTGCTCCTCCTTGCCCGCGATCGTGATGTTCTGGGGGGTGCGGATGCCCGCCACCACGTCCTCGCCCTGGGCGTTGACCAGATACTCGCCGTAGAAGCGGTTCTCCCCTGTGGAGGGATTGCGGGTGAAGGCCACGCCGGTGGCGCAGTCCTCGCCCATGTTGCCGAAGACCATGGCCTGGACGTTGACGGCGGTACCCCACTCCTCGGGGATGTGGTGCAGGCGGCGATAGGTGATGGCGCGGTTGTTCATCCAGCTGCGGAAGACGGCGGCGATCGCCTCCCAGAGCTGCGCCTCGGGGTCCTGCGGGAAGGGCTTGCCGGTCTCGCGCTCGACGATCGCCTTGTAGCGCGTGACGACGCCGCGCCAGTCGTCGGCCGTGAGCTCGGTGTCGAGCGAGACCCCCTTGTCCTCCTTGGCGTACTCGATGACCTCCTCGAAGTGGTGGTGATCGACGCCGAGCACCACGTTCGAGAACATTTGGATGAAGCGCCGGTAGGAGTCCCAGGCGAAGCGCTCGTCACTCGACCGCTTCGCCAGGCCCTCGACCGTCCGGTCGGTGAGGCCCAGGTTGAGGATCGTGTCCATCATGCCGGGCATGGAGGCGCGGGCGCCCGAGCGGACGGACACCAGAAGCGGGTTCTCCTCGTCGCCGAAGCGGAAGCCGGTGACCGACTCGATGTGGGTCAGCGCCTCGGCGATCTGCTCTTCCAGGCCCTCCGGGTAGCGCTGTTCCTTGGTGTAGGCGGTGCACACCTCGGTGGTGATGGTGAATCCCGGAGGGACCGGCAGGCCGATGGACGCCATTTCCGCCAGATTGGCGCCCTTGCCGCCGAGCAGGTTGCGCATGTCGGCCCGGCCCTCGGCCGAGCCGCCCCCGAAGCGATAGACCCACTGCGTCATGTCTCAGCCCACCCTTTCCTGGTGTCCGAACCATGCCCGGACCGGGTCCGGGCAGATCGATCTCGAATCAGCCCTCGATCTCGCCGAAAACGGCGACCCGGCACAGGGTCGTGCCGATCGCGGACAGCAGGCGCAAACGATTGGCCCGCACCGCCGGTTCGTCGGTGTTGACGGTGACCTTGTCGAAGAAGGCGTCCACCGGACCCCGGAGGCTGGAGAGCGCCGCCATGGCCGCGGTGAAATCCTCGGCGGCGAGCGCCGCTTCCGTCTCGGCCTCGGCCTTGGCGAGGGCTGCGTGGAGGGCGATTTCCTCCGGCGCCACCAGCACGGCCGGATCGACGGGCTCGTCGTAGGACAGGCCGTCCTTCCGGCCTTCGATCCGCACGATGTTGGCCGCCCGTCGATAGGCCGTGAGCAGATTGGCGCCGTCCTCGCTGGCGAGCAGCGTCGTCAGTGCCTCCACCCGTTTGAGCAGGCGGACCAGGTCGTCCTCGCCGCCGAGCGCGAACACGGCGGATATCAGGTCGTGGCGCACTCCCTGTTCGCGCAGCGCCACCTTCAGGCGGTCGGCGAAGAAGGCCAGCAGGTCATGTCCGACCGGCGCCGCATCGAGATGGTGGTAGCCGAGCTGGCCATGGTCGAAGGCGGCCAGCAGGGGCAGCCGCAGCCTGTTCTCGACGATCAGCCTGATCGCGCCGAGGGCGGCACGGCGCAGGGCGAAGGGATCCTTCGACCCCGTCGGCTTCTCGTCGATCGCCCAGAAGCCGATCAGGGTGTCGAGCTTGTCCGCCAGCGCAACCGTCACGGACAGAGCGGCCGACGGGCAGCGGTCGGCGGGTCCCAGCGGCGAGTAGTGCTCCGCGATGGCCTCGGCGACCGCGGCTGGCTCCCCGTCGTTTCGGGCGTAGTAACGTCCCATCACGCCCTGCAGCTCGGGAAACTCGCCTACCATGCCGGACGTCAGATCGGCCTTGGCGAGTCGCGCGGCACGCTCCGCCTGCAGCGGATCGGCCCCGGCCGGGCCGGCGAGGTACCGTGCGAGCGCCGCCACGCGCTGAACCTTCTCGGCGAGGCTGCCGAGGCGGGCGTGGAAGACGATCTGCTGCAGCGCCGGCAAACGGCTCTCCAGCGTTCGCTGACGGTCCTGGTCCCAGAAGAAGAGGGCGTCGGCGAGACGTGCCCGGAGGACCCTCTCGTTGCCGGCGACGATCGTCACGGCGCGCGGCGAACCGGGGGGGGCGTCCATGTTGGAGACCAGCACGAAGCGGTCGGCGAGCGCCCCGTCCGGCCGTCGCAGCGCGAAGTAGCGCTGGTGACTGCGCATGGAGACGATCAGCACCTCCGGAGGCAGCACCATCAGTTCGGGGGCGATCCGGCCGATCAGGGGCTGGGGCCATTCGACCAGTCCCGTGACTTCGTCGAGCAGGCCGGGATCGTCCTCCAGGACGAGGCCTTCGGCGGCGGCGAGAGCCGCCGTCCCCTCGGCGATCAGGCGGCGGCGCTCGCCCTGATCGAGGACCACGAAGGCCTCACGCAGCTTGCTCTGATAGTCGGCGAAGCCGGTGACCGTGATCGATGCCGGTGCCAGGAACCGGTGCCCTGCGGTCGTTCTGCCGAAGGGCAGGGCCGCACCGCCGAGGTCGATGCTGCCCTCCAGCGCCCTGCCGTCGAAGAGGACGAGCAGGCTCTGGATCGGACGGACCCAGCGGAACGACTGGGCCGCCCAGCGCATGGACTTGGGCCAGCCGAGCGATGCGATCGCCGATGCCAGCAGGTCGGGAAGTACCGCGGCCGTCACCTGACCGGCAATGGTGCGGCGGGCGACATAGAAGTCGCCCTTCGGGTCGGCGCGGACCTCGGCTTCGTCGAGCGACGCCAGGCCGGCCGCCTTGAGGAAACCTTCCACCGCCTTGAGCGGTGCGCCCACGCGGGGTCCCTTGCGCTCCTCGGCGACATCGGCCTGCCGCGCGGGCAGGTCTTCGGCCACCAGCACCAGCCGCCGGGGGGTGACGAAGGCGCGGGTCGCGGCGCAGGGCAGGCCCGCACCCTGCAGGCGGTCGCGGACCAGGCGCTCCAGCTCTTCGGCCGCACGCGCCTGCATCCGGGCGGGGGTCTCCTCGCCCAGGATCTCCAGCAGCAGCTCAGCCATGGGCGACGTCCTGCTTCCGCGGGAACTTGGCGACCCAGGCGTCGCAGCAGCCTTTGGCCAGAGCGCGCACGCGGCCGATATAGGAGGCCCGTTCCGTCACCGAGATGACCCCTCGGGCGTCGAGCAGATTGAACAGGTGGCTCGCCTTCATGCACATGTCGTAGGCAGGCAGGGGCAGCTCGGCCTGCAGCAGCCGGCCGCACTCGGCCTCGGACTCCGCGAAGTTGCGGAACAGGCGCTCGGTGTCGGCGTGCTCGAAGTTGAAGGCGGAGAACTCGCGCTCGGACTGCAGGAAGACGTCACCGTAGCATTTGCCGCCCCGGTCGGCGGGTATGCCGTCCCAGTCCAGGTCGTAGACGTTGTCGACGCCCTGGACGTACATGGCGAGCCGCTCCAGGCCGTAAGTCAACTCGACGGGAACCGGATGGCAGTCGATCCCGCCGACCTGCTGGAAGTAGGTGAACTGGGTGACCTCCATGCCGTCGCACCAGACCTCCCAGCCCAGCCCCCAGGCGCCCAGGGTGGGGCTTTCCCAGTCGTCCTCGACGAAGCGGATGTCGTGGTCGAGCGGCTCGATACCGAGGGCGCGCAGGCTGCCGAGGTAGAGGTCCTGGATGTCGGCCGGCGAAGGCTTCATCAGCACCTGATACTGGTAGTAGTGCTGGAGCCGATTGGGGTTGTCCCCATAGCGACCGTCCGCGGGCCGCCGCGACGGCTGCACGTAGGCGCAGTTCCAGTGGAAGTCCGGACCCAGGGCCCGCAGCGTGGTGGCCGGATGGAAGGTGCCGGCGCCGACCTCCATGTCGTAGGGCTGCAGGATCACGCAACCGCGACCCGCCCAATAGCCCTGCAGCGTCATGATCAGGTTCTGGAAACAGGTTTTGGGATCTGCGGCTTTCTTCGGCATCGCTCTTGTTTCGAGGATTGTTTCGCTGCACTGCGAAAGGCGCCGCCGACGCTATCGGTCGTCGCCCCACGAATCAAGCGCCCGGCTGGCCTGCTCAACCGGAAATGGGGCAGTCCCGCCGGCCGCAGCGCTTCGCGCCGCGGCTGGGCACGAAGGTGCCGCAGACCCGGCAGGCCTGCAGCTCCTCGACGGCAGGCGCGCCGGCCTCCTTCTCCCGCCGGAGGCGCCGAAGCTCCTCGCCCGCCCGCAACGCCTCGCGTCGTTGCACGTAGCGAAAGCCCTGCCAGACCGCGAGCACGACGGCAATGAGCAGCAACAGCTTGGTGAGGCCGAACCCGAACATGACCAGACCCTAGAGGGCCGCCGCCGCAGCGGCAAGCAGGGGTGCCGTGGCGCCCGCCGGGAGCTTCAAGCCGCCTCCGCCAACGCCTCGAGGCGGGGCCTGTCCAGGATCTCGACCTCGGTGGCCTCGGGCAGGGCGATCACCCGCTCGCTGCGCAGACGAGTGAAAGTCCGGCTCACCGTCTCGATCGTCAGGCCCAGATAGTCGGCGATGTCGGCCCGTGTCATCGGCAGGTGCAGCCGGCTGCCGCCGGAGTTCCAGCGATTCCCGCGTTCGGCGATGCGCAGCAGGAAGCAGGCCACCTTTTCGACGGGTGTCTTGCGGCCGAGCAGGACGATCTGGTCGTGGGCGGCGCGCAGTTCCTCGCCCGCCATGTCGACCAGCCGATGCTCGAGCTGAGGAAAGCGTTCGAAGAGGGCGCGCAGGGCCGTCAGTGGAAAGCGGCAGAGCCGGGCCTCGGTCACCGCTTCTATCGCGCTCTGATGGCAGGTTGCCGAAGACATGCCGACGAAGTCGCCCGGCAGCAGGAAGCCGATGATCTGCCGCCGCCCGTCGGGGAGCAGGCGCACCATTCTCAAGACGCCGCTGGTCACCGAGAAGGCGTCGGTGACCGACCCCTCCTGGTCGACCAGCGTTCCCCCGGCCGCGAGATCCACGTTGATGACGATGCGTTCCAGGTGAGGGATCTCGTCGCGCCCCAGTGCGGCGCAGACGGCGACGTCACGGACGCTGCAGGCCGCGCAGCCTGAACGATCCTCGTACGGCCGCCCCCCGGCGGCCTCGAACGGATGATGGTGACGACAGTCGTAACGCCGCGACGTCGCGCTCATTGGACGCCCTCATGCTCCGAAGCTCGGGAAACAGACTAGCATTCGGATCTCCATGGAGAAGGCGTGAAATGGGCGCAGCCGGACCGCGCCTTGATCACGATCAATGAGCCGCTCGGCGCCCAGCGGGCAGTGTTCCGGCAAAGACTATGGAACGCGATGATGCTGGGTGGTGAGGCGGACGATCTCGGCGTTGGACTGGGCAGCGTACTCGTCTTCGCGCCCACCGATCCCGTTCTCACGCAGCGGCCGTTGTTCTTCCTGCAGGCGGAACTGCTTCGGCTGCGAATCACCTGCACGCTGTTCGACGTGCTGGCCCAGGATCATCCTTGGCTCGGGGGCATGCTGATCCCCAGCCTGCTGGAACTGCTCGGGTCCGATCTGCCCCGCCATGAAGCGGACCTGCGGGACCTGCTGGCGCTTCTGCACGCCCGACTGCGAGTGGGTGATCTGGTCGACGGGCTGCTGGGTCAGATCGAGGTCGAGAGCCGCGCCGAACGGCAGGCGGCGGGCGAACTCTCCAGCATCCTGCGGGCGCTGGCTGAGGGAACGGCCGACGAAGGCTCGGCCGTCGAGCGCGTGCTGGCCTTCGCCGAGCAGGAACGGCGGCGCCTGCGATGGCAGGAGGTGGCGCTCTTGCCGCTCGCCGAGCAGCGGCTGGTCGAATCCGACCTGCGCCAACTCGCCTCTGCCTTCGCGGCCCGGCGCGGTCTTCGCCGGCAGATCCATGGGTTCGGCTGAACAGCCGGCGAACCGTTCGCCTCACTTCAAAGCCCGAAGAGCGGCGGCCCGAGTCCCCGCGGCGAGATTCGGCCGTCCCGCCGCGGGATACGCCTGCCGGGCCTTTTGCTCAGCGTCGGCAGGGTCGGGATACGCGCGCACCTGACAGTGTAGGACCGGCCGTCTCGGCGGGCAAGAGCCCCGCCGCGGGCGAGGAAGACCTGCGCGGACCCGGCGAGCTGCGGCCGGCTGAGCCCTTCGGGGGCGTTCGGCGCGTTGACAGGGCAGGGCGCCACACCTATACACCGCGCCTCTCTTTTGCCTGTCTATGGAGAACCACGGTGAAGCGCACGTACCAGCCGAGCCGGCTCGTCCGCAAGCGCCGCCACGGCTTTCGCGCCCGTGCGGCGACGGCCGATGGCCGCAAGGTCCTGGCGCGCCGCCGCGCGCGGGGCCGCAAGCGCCTGAGCGCCTGACGCTCCAGCCCGATGACGCCTCTGGGTCGGCTCAAGAAGCGGCCCGAGTTCCTCCGGGTCGCCGGCAAGGGCCGCAAGACTGTCTCGCCGGGTGTCGTGCTGCAGGGCCTGCGGCGTGATCGCATTGACGACCCGGACGACGCGGCCATCCGCTTCGGCTTGACCGCCAGCCGGAAGGTGGGCGGCGCTGTTGAGCGCAACCGGGCTAAGCGGCGCCTGCGGGCTGCGGCGCAACAGCTTCTGCCGCAGGGTGGCGAACCGGGCTGGGACTATGTTCTCGTGGCCCGCGCGGCCACCGTCGAGCGCCCCTGGCCGGCCCTGGTGGGCGACGTCGAGACGGCGCTGCGGCGTCTGTCGACCAGTCGGCGGGACCGGCCGTGACGTCAGGACGGCTGCTCGGCATCGCCGGCCGGTCGGCGGCCTGGGGGCTGACGATTCCCATCGTCGTCTATCGCTACGCCATCTCGCCGCTGCTGGGTGCGAATTGTCGCTACCACCCGACCTGCTCGGCTTATGCGCAGGAAGCCTTGCGGGTGCACGGGCCGGTTCGGGGCCTGGCGCTGGCCATATGGCGCCTGCTGCGCTGCAATCCGCTGGGTGGTTTCGGGCTTGACCCGGTGCCCCCTGCTGGTGCCTCGTCCGCACCGACCGCGCGGCGCCGCCGCGCCGCCTGATCTTTCCGGCTGGAGCCGCTTGTAGCATGGACCAGAAGAACCTGATTCTGGCGATCGCCGTCTCGCTCGCCATTCTGCTGGGCTTCGAGTACTTCGTCGCCCAGCCGAACAGGGAGAAGGTGGCCGAGCAGCAGGCGACGCAGCAGGCGGCGGACACCTCCGCCCTGGCGCAGAACGCCGCCGCACCGGCGGGACAGGCGACGGCGCCCGGGGCTGCTGCGTCGGGCACGGTGGCGCCCGCTGCCGCGGCCTCCGCCGACGTGGGGCCGCGTCTGGAGATCGACACGCCGACCCTCACCGGCTCGATCTCCCTCGTCGGCGGCCGCGTCGACGAACTGATCCTGCGGCAGTACCACACCACCGTCGACCCCGAGAGCCCGAACATCGTCCTGCTGCAGCCGCCCGGCTCCTCCGCGCCCTACTACGCGGACTTCGGCTGGTCTGCGGCGGCGGCAGGCGTTGCCGTTCCCGGCCCGGACAGCCGGTGGACCGTGGCGCAGGGCGACGTGCTGTCGCCGGGGCATCCGGTGGTCCTCGAATGGGACAACGGCGAGGGTCTCGTCTTCCGCCGCAAGCTCTCGATCGACGACGAGTACATGTTCACCGTCGATCAGGAGGTGGAGAACCGCGGGCAGCAGGAAGTCACCCTGTCGCCCTACGGCCTGATCTCGCGAACCGGCACGCCCAAGACCCTCGGCTACTTCATCCTGCACGAGGGCTTTGTCGGGGTCTTCAACGGCACCCTCCACGAGGAGGACTACGGCGACGTCGCCGACGCCCCGAACGGCACGATCACGCTGCCGTCCAAGGGCGGCTGGCTGGGCATCACCGACAAGTACTGGATGGCGGCGCTGGTGCCCGACCAGCAGGACGAGATCACCGGCCGTTTCGTCCACACCCAGTCCGGCGGTCAGGACAAGTATCAGACCGACTTCATCTACGGGCAGATGAGCGTCGCGCCCGGCGCCACGGTGCAGCAGACCAGCCGGCTGTTCGCCGGCGCCAAGGTGGTCACCGTCCTGGACGACTATCGCGACCGCCTGGGCATCGACCGGTTCGACCTCGCCGTCGACTTCGGCTGGTTCTATTTCCTGACCAAGCCGATGTTCAAGGCGCTGCACTGGATCCACGGCGAGGTCGGGAACTTCGGCATCGCCATCATGATCCTGACGGTGTGCGTGAAGCTGCTGTTCTTCCCGCTGGCCAACAAGTCCTACCGCTCGATGGCGAAGCTGCGGAAACTGCAGCCGGAGATGCAGCGCCTGCGCGAGCGCTACGGCGACGACAAGCAGCGCTTCAACCAGGAGCTGATGGCCCTCTACAAGAAGGAGAAGGCCAACCCGGCAGCCGGCTGCTGGCCGGTGGTGATCCAGATCCCGGTCTTCTTCTCGCTGTATAAGGTGCTGTTCGTCACCATCGAGATGCGGCACGCGCCCTTCTTCGGGTGGATCCACGACCTGTCGGCGCCCGATCCGACGTCCTGGATCAACCTCTTCGGCCTGCTGCCCTATCACGTGCCGGATCTGGGCCCGCTGCACATCATCTCGATCGGTGCCTGGCCGCTTCTCATGGGCATCTCGATGTTCCTCCAGCAGCGGCTCAATCCGCAGCCGGCGGACCCGACCCAGGCGCGCATCTTCATGCTGATGCCGGTGATCTTCACCTTCTTCCTCGGAAGCTTCCCGGCCGGCCTGGTGATCTACTGGACGTGGAACAACACCCTGTCGATCCTCCAGCAGTACGTCATCATGAAGCGGGCGGGCGCCAAGATCGGTGGCAAGGCCGATCCCATGCCGTCGTTCGGCTTCGGCAAGAAGACGCCGGCCGTGACCGAGGCCAAGCCGGCCGCTGCCCCCGCGAAGAAGGGCGGCCAGGCCAAGCCGGCGAACAAGCCCAAGCCCGCACGCAAGTGACGGACGGGCCGGGCGGCGAGCCGGAGCCGGATGCGGAGGCCCTGGAGGCGGGGCGGCTGCTGTTCGCCGCCCCGGCGACCTTCCTCCTCTCGGCCACGTCGGCCGACCAGGTGCCGGCCAGCGACCTGCCGGAAGTTGCCTTCGCCGGCCGCTCGAACGTCGGCAAGTCCTCGCTGGTCAACGCCCTGACGGGCCGTACGACCCTGGCGAAGACGTCGGCCACGCCAGGCCGCACCCAGACCCTCAACTTCTTCGACCTCGGCGGCCGGGCGATGCTGGTCGACCTGCCGGGGTACGGCTTCGCCAAGGCGCCGAAGGCCGACGTCGAGCGCTGGACGCGGCTCACGCGGGCTTACCTTCGGGGCCGGCCGCAGCTGCGGCGGGTGCTGCTGCTGGTCGACGCGCGCCACGGCGTGAAGGCGAATGATCTCGAGGTCATGACCGCCCTCGATACGGCGGCGGTCTCCTACCAGGTGGTGCTGACCAAGGCGGACAAGCTGCTGGCCGGCCCGCTCCGCCGTGTCGAAGAGGCGGTGGCCGCGACCATCGCCCGCCATGTCGCCGCGCACCCGGTCACCATCACCACCAGCAGCGAGACCGGTCAGGGAATAGCAGAGCTGCGCGCCGGGATAGCGGCGTTGGCAGACACCTCCGCGCGCCGCTAAGTTGCCCCCGCAATCGCGGGCGCTGCAGGAGGGCGAGGTGGAGAGGAACATCGGCGAGACGAAGCACTGGCTGCGGACGGCGACGACGCTGACCGAGGCGCTGCCCTTCATGCGCCGCTATGCCGGCCAGACCTTCGTCATCAAGTACGGCGGCCACGCCATGGGCAACGACGAGCTCGCGAGGCTGTTCGCGCGCGACATCGTCCTGATCAAGCAGGTCGGCATCAATCCCATCGTGGTGCACGGCGGGGGGCCGCAGATCGGCGCCATGCTGAAGCGCCTGGCGGTGAAGAGCGAGTTCGTCGACGGGCTGCGGGTGACGGATGCGGAAACCGTCGAGGTGGTCGAGATGGTTCTCGCCGGATCGATCAACAAGGCGATCGTCAGCGCGATCAACGAGGCGGGCGGAACCGCCATCGGCCTGTCCGGGAAGGACGGCAACCTGATCAAGGCCCGCAAGCTGCGCCGCACCCGGCGCGATCCCGACTCGAACATCGAGAAGATCCTCGACCTCGGATTCGTCGGCGAGCCGCGTCACGTCAATCCGCACATCATCGCCTCTCTCGAGCAGGCTGGGATGATCCCGGTGATCGCGCCGATCGGCGTCGGTGCGAACGGCGAGACCTACAACATCAATGCCGATACCGCCGCGGGGGCCGTCGCTGCCGCGGTCGGTGCGGCCAGGCTGCTGCTGCTCACCGACGTCACGGGTGTCCTCGACAAGTCCGGCAACCTTATCGAGAATCTGACCGTGCCTCAGGTCCGCGAACTGATGGAGGACGGGACGATCAGCGGCGGCATGATTCCCAAATTGGAAACCTGCATCGCGGCCGTGGAGGAGGGGGTCGACGCCGCCGTGATCCTCGACGGCCGCGTACCGCACGCGCTGCTGCTGGAGATCTTCACCGACAAGGGCGTCGGCACGCTCGTCCGCCGGACCTGATGGTCCGTACCCCAACGACCGCCGCGTTGATGCAACCTGCCGGGGTGGCTAGGCTTTCCCGGCGCAGAGGCTAGCCAGCAGACCGGCAGGGGGGTATGGGGGAGGATCCGGCCAGCGACGAGGAGCCGCGCCTTGATGTCGTGCTCGATGGCATCTGGCGACTGCTGAACGAGGGCCTGCGGAGCCGCCAGCACGGGTTCCACTGTGCCGGTGTGGCGAGCGTCCGTCCGGACGGCTCTCCCTCGGTCCGGACGATGGTGCTGCGTGGAGTCGACGTCGCTCGCCGGCGTCTTTACTTCCACACCGACGTGCGCAGCCGGAAGCTCGGCGAGGTTCCGGTGGAGCCCAGGGTCTCGATCCTGTTCTATGATCCGCCGGAGCACACCCAGCTGCGGGTCGAGGCGGTGGCTTCCGTCCACCGCGGCGACCGCCTGGCGGACGAACACTGGCAGGCGATCGCTCCGCTGGCCCGGCGGTGCTATCTGAGCGCCGGCCCTCCCGGCCTGCCCTGGGGCTTCGCCACTTCCGGGCTGCCGCCCGAGGTCGAGGAACGTGCCCCGACCCTGGAGGAGAGCGAGCGGGGCCGGCTCAACTTCGCGGTCCTGCAGTGCGAGGTGCGCCGCTTCGACTGGCTCTACCTCTCGTCGATCGGCAACCGGCGGGCGGGGTTCCGCTGGGAGGAGGGCGGTCGGCTGCGGGCGAACTGGCTGATCCCCTGAACTTGGGAGGCGGCCACAGGGCGTGGTGCCTCTGCTCAAGGTCCTCGTCGCCGCTTCGCTGATCGGGGCGGCGGTGAGTTGGGTCTTCCGGATCGAGACGACGGGCGTCGGTCTCGGCGAAGGGCATCAGCCGCCTTTCGCCGGCTTCCCGGCCGTTCCGGAGGGGCGCCCTGCTTCAGGCCTCGGGCGGCTTGATCATCCGGCCGAGGTCCTTGCCAGCGAAGATGTGGAAGTGGAAGTGGGGCACCTCCTGGTGGGCGTTGCGGCCGTGGTTGGCCAGCAGGCGATAGCCGCCGTCGACCACGTCGAGCTGGCGGCTGACGGCCGCGACCGCCTGCATCAGGCCGGCCGCCTCCTCGGGGCTGGCCTTCTCGCCGAAGTCCTGAGCCGAGACGTAGGCACCCTTCGGGATCACCAGCACATGCACCGGGGTCTGCGGGTTTATGTCGTGGAACGCCAGGGCGTGGTCGTTCTCGTAGACCTTCTTGCAGGGGATCTCGCCGCGCAGGATCCGGGCGAAGATGTTGTTCGGGTCATAGCTCATCGTCACCTCGTCAGTCTGACTTCCCGGGGCCGGCGGCCCTGGCGGCCTTCTCCGCGATGCCGGAGACCCCTTCGCGCGCCGCCAGCCGCTCCCAGACACGTTCGGCCGGCAGGTCGCAGGCGGCCCACAGCACCAGCAGATGGTAGAGCAGGTCGGCGCTCTCGGCCGCCAGCTTGGCGGGATCGCCGCGCAGCGCCTCGATCACCGTCTCGACCGCCTCCTCACCCACCTTCTGCGCGGCCTTGGCCGGGCCGGCGGCCAGCAGCCTGGCGGTGTAGGATTGGCCAGGGTCGCCGCCACGGCGGGCCTCGATGACGGCCGACAGGCGTGCCAGAACTTCCGGGCCGGCGCCGCTCATCCGGCCGCTCCGACCGGCCGCACCGGCACCCCCGCGGCTGCCAGCGCATCCTTGGCCTCCGTTATGGAGAAGGTCCCGAAATGGAAGATCGAGGCGGCCAGCACCGCGGAAGCGTGTCCTTCGCGAATGCCTTCGACCAGATGGTCGAGGGTGCCGACGCCGCCGGAAGCGATCACGGGAACGCCCACCGCGTCCGACACCAAGCGGGTGAGGCCGAGATCGAAGCCTTCGCCCGTTCCGTCGCGGTCCATGGAGGTCAGCAGGATCTCCCCGGCGCCCAGGTCGGCCATCCGTTGCGCCCACTCCACGGCGTCGAGGCCGGTCGGCTCACGGCCGCCGTGGGTGAAGACCTCGAAGCGGCCGGGCGCCGTCCGCCGGGCGTCGATCGCCACCACCACGCACTGGCTGCCGAACTTCTCCGCCGCCTGGCGCACGAAGTCGGGGTCGCGCACCGCCGTGGTGTTGATCGACACCTTGTCCGCGCCCGCCAGCAGCAGGGTGCGGATGTCCTCCAGGGTGCGTACGCCGCCGCCGACGGTCAGCGGCATGAAGCATTGCTCCGCCGTCGCGCGGACGACGTCGAGCAGGATGGAGCGGCGTTCGTGGCTGGCGGTGATGTCGAGGAAGCAGAGCTCGTCCGCGCCGGCCGCGTCGTACACCCGCGCCTGCTCGACGGGATCGCCGGCATCGCGCAGGTCCACGAAGCGTACGCCCTTGACCACACGCCCGTCCTTCACGTCCAGGCAGGGAATGATGCGGGCCGTCAGCACGGCGCCCGCTCCAGACCCGCCTCGACGATGGCCAGGGCCCGGCGCAGGTCGAGCCGGCCGTCGTAGAGGGCCCGTCCGGTGATCACGCCTGCGATGCCGGCAACCTCCTCGGCAAGCAATGCCCGCAGGTCCGCTTCCCCGGCGACGCCGCCCGAGGCGATCACCGGCAGGCCGCAGGCCCGCGCCAGGTCCGCGGTGGCCGCGACGTTGACCCCCTCCAGGGTGCCGTCGCGGTCGACGTCCGTGTAGACGACGGCGACCACGCCGGCATCGGCGAAACGGCCGGCGAGGTCGGTGGCTTCCAGGGTGGAGGTCTCCGCCCATCCTTCGACGGCGACCTTGCCGCGGCGGGCATCGATGCCGACCACGATGCGCCCGGGAAAGAGGCGACAGGCCTCGCGGACCAGCGCCGGGTTCTTCACCGCGGCCGTGCCGAGGATCACCCGCGTGATCCCCGCCGACAGCCAGCGTTCGATGCCCGCCAGGTCCCTGATGCCGCCGCCGAGCTGGACCGGCAGGTCAACGGCGGAGAGGATCGCGGCCACGGCGTCGCCATTCACGCTATGGCCCGCGAAAGCGCCGTCGAGGTCGACCAGGTGCAGCCAGCGGCAGCCGGCCTCGGCAAAACGGGCGGCACGGGCGGCGGGGTCGGCGTCGTAGACGGTGGCGCTGCCCATCTCGCCGCGCAGCAGGCGAACGGCCTGTCCGCCCTTCAGGTCGATGGCCGGGAAGAGGATCATGACGCGGTCTCCTCGCCGTCGTCGAGCAGCTTGGAATAGTAGAAGCCCTTCATCCACCGGCCGTCGACGAAGGCATACCAGGGGTTGGTGCCCCAGCGCTGGAAGCCGAGTTCCTCGTAGATCTCGATGGCACGGCCCTGGCTCTCCCGGACGTCCAGGCTGAGCACCGCCAGACCGGCCGTCCGCGCGGCGGCCTCGACCGCCTGGACGGTGCGGAAGGCGAGGCCGAAGCCGCGCGCCCAGGGCGCCAGGAAGAAGGTCGTCAGCACGCCGACCTTCGCGCCGGCCTCGTTGTTGGCGGTGGGCCGAAGCAACTGGGCGGACCCGGCGATGACGCCGTCAAGCCGGGCCACGAAGAGGTCGCGCTCCGGCACCAGCAGGACGCCGCGCCAGTAGGACTCGAGGGACGAGCGTTGCGGCGGCTTCAGCCAGCCGAACCCACCGCCGTCGACGATCGCCGCCTCGGCGGCGTCGCAGAGATCGTGCAGGTCGCCGCTGCCGAACGCGGCGATCTGCTCGACCCGCAGATCGGGCTTCCTCTCGTCCGGCGACGTCATGGCCTCCACTCCAGGAAGCCTGCCAGAAGCGCCAGCCCCGCCGTCTGGCTCTTCTCCGGATGAAACTGGGTGCCCAGGATGTTGTCGCGCCCGACGATGGCGGCGACCGGTCCACCGTAGTCCGTCTCGGCGAGGACGCGGCCCGGCTCAGCCGGCCGGAAATGATAGCTGTGGACGAAGTACACGTAGGGCTCGCTTCCCATCGTCGCCAGGGCCGGATGCTGCGCGTGCAGCCGAAGGTCGTTCCAGCCCATGTGCGGGACCTTGAGGGCCGGATCGGCGGGCATCAGGGGGACGACCTCCCCGCCGATCCAGCCGAAGCCGGCGTGGCTGCCGTGCTCCAGCCCGCGCTCGGCGAGAAGCTGCATGCCCACGCAGATGCCGAGGAACGGTTTGCCGTCCTTCAGCACCGCCTCCGACAGCGCCTCCTCCATGCCCGGCAGGGCCCGGATACCGTTGCGGCAGTCGCCGAAGGCGCCGACGCCGGGCAGGACGATGCGGTCCGCCGCGGCAACGTCTTCGGCATGGGCGCTGACCAGGATCCGCTCACCCGATCCGCCCGCCTGCGCCGCCCGCTCCAGGGCCTTGGCGGCGGAACGCAGGTTGCCCGAGCCGTAGTCGACGACGACGCAGGTCACAGGACCCCCTTGGTCGACGGAATGCTCTCGGCCTGCCGCGGGTCGGTCTCCAGCGCCACGCGCAGGGCGCGGGCGAGGCCCTTGAAGCAGGATTCGACGATATGATGGTTGTTCTCGCCGTAGAGGGTCTCGACGTGCAGGGTGAGCCCGGCGTTTTGGGCGAAGGCCTGGAACCACTCCTTGAACAGTTCGGTGTCCATCGTGCCGAGCTTGTCCCGACTGAACTGCACCTTCCAGATCAGGTAGGGCCGGTTGGAGGCGTCGAGGGCGACCCGGGTCAGGGTCTCGTCCATCGGGATGAGCGCGTCGCCGTAGCGGCGAATGCCCTTCCGGTCTCCCAGCGCCTTGGCGAAGGCCTGCCCGAGCGCGATCCCGCTGTCTTCTGTCGTATGATGGAAGTCGATGTGCAGATCACCCTCCGCCCGCAGCGTGATGTCGAAGAGACCGTGGCGGGCCAGCTGATCCAGCATGTGATCGAGGAAGCCGATCCCCGTGGCGATGTCGCTCCGGCCGGTCCCGTCCAGGCCGACGCTCGCGGAGATCCGGGTCTCCTTGGTGTTCCGCTCGATCGAGGCGCTGCGCATGAATTCGGTGTCTCCGAGGCAGGAAGAGGCCGCAAGTGCCGGTCTCGGCCACCCGCTCTTTCAGGCGGCGCGGGTTGTAGCAGCCCACGGCGGTCCCTTCCAGCATTGCCGGGGATGCGATCACGGCCCCGCGTGCCATACTCCGGCAACGCGGACCGCGCAGATTTGCGTCGGACGATTTCGCCCCGACACCGTTGGAGGAGGCGTCGGGTGCCCGTCCCTGCAGGGCCCTGGCCTGTCCGCCACGGGCGGGACGAGAAGGACAAGAAGGAGCAGACGCCGAGATGGACCCTCGTGAACAGGAAAAGGCGGCCAAGGTGGAGGCGCTCGCCGGGCGGCTGGCGGGCGAGATGGGAACCGGCGCCGGAGCGGCCGTCTTCGTGCGGGAGCTCTATGGCCATGCCGCCGTCGCCGACGTGCTGGGCGTGGCGGACGAGGACCTCCTGGCGGCGGCCCGGGCTCTCTGGGCCTTCGCCGCCGAGCGGACCCCGGGCGCGCCGAGGCTGCGGATCTATCAGCCCGCCGCGGTCTCGGGTGGCTGGAACGCCCCCAACGTCGTGATCGAGTGCATCAACGACGACATGCCGTTCATCGTCGACTCGGTGACCCAGGCGCTGAAGGGCCTGGACGTCGACCCGCTGCTGGTCCTGCATCCCATCCTGTCCGTCGAGCGCGACGATCAGGGGCGGCTGCAGCGGGTCGGGCTCGTCAGCGACGAGACCGTCGGCGGGCGCGCCGAATCCTGGATGCACCTGCGGGTGCGCCGGCTGACGCACCAGCGCTTCGGCGAGGTGCAGGCTCGGCTGGAAGCGGTGCTGGCCGACGTGCGGGCGGCGGTCGAGGACTGGAAGGCCATGCGCCGGCGCCTGCGCGACCAGATCCGCGAGTTCGACCGCGATCCGCCACGGATCCCCAAGCGGGAGATCCGCGAGGTCAGCGCCTTCCTTGAATGGCTCGACGACGACAATTTCACCTTCCTCGGCTTTCGCGAATACAGCTTCAAGGGCGAGGGCACCGAGGCGGTCGCCGAGATCGACACGGACAGCGGCCTCGGCCTGCTGCGCGATCCTGGCGTCTCCGTCTTCGACGGCCTGCGCAACCTGGGCGCGCTGCCGGGCGACGTGCAGGCCTGGCTGCGGACCCCTCAACTGCTGCGGATCACCAAGGCCAATCGCCGTTCGACCGTCCACCGTGCCGTGCCGCTGGATGCCATCGCCCTGAAGACCTTCAACAGGAAGGGCGAGGTGGTCGGCGAGCGGCTGTTCGTCGGCCTCTTCACCAACACCGCCTATGCGCGGCCGCCGGCGGCGATTCCGCTGCTGCGCAGCAAGGTCGACCACACCCTGGAAAAGGCGGGCTTCCTGCCGGAGAGCCATAACGGCAAGGCACTCCAGCACATTCTCGACACCTACCCCCGCGACGAACTGTTCCAGATCGGCGAGGAGGAACTCGCCGACGTGGCGATCGGGATCCTCAGCCTGCAGGAGCGCCAGCGCACGGCGCTCTTCGTGCGGGTCGACCGCTTCGAACGCTTCGTCTCCTGCATGCTCTTCGTGCCGCGCGACACCTTCGACACCGCGCTGCGCCTGAAGCTCCAGTCCCAGCTCGCGAGCGCCTACGGGGGACGGGTCGCGAGCTTCACCGTCCTGCTCGGCGATTCGCCGCTCGCCCGGCTGCACATCATCATCGAGACGGTCCCGGGCGAGATACCGGACGTCGACGTCGCGGCCCTGGAAAGGCGGCTGGCGGAGACGGCGCGGGACTGGTCCGACCGGCTGGTGGATGCCCTGGTGGAGCGTCACGGGGAGGACGAAGGGCTCCGGCTGGCGCGCCTCTACGCCCGCGCCTTCTCCGTCAGCTACCGGGACAAGTTCACGCCGATGCAGGCGGTGGGCGACATCGACAACATCGAGAAGGTCATCGCGACCGGCGAGCCGGCGCCTGACCTGCATCGGCCGCCGGGGGTGGATTCGCCGGAGGTTCTTCACTTCAAGCTGTTCGCCCAGGGCGATCCGCTGCCGCTGTCCGATGTTCTTCCGCGGCTGGAGAACTTCGGGCTCCGGGTGATCAGCGAGAACGGGCCGCACTGGATCGAGCGCAGCGACAGCGACCGGCCCGTGGTGATGCACGACTTCGACCTGCGCCTGCCGGCCGGCGCGACGGTCGACCTGGCCAAGGTGCGCGACAAGGTGCACCAGGCGGCGCTCGCTCTCTGGCATCGGACCATCGAGGACGATCGCCTGAACTCCCTGGTGCTGCTGAGCGGCCTGACGGCGCGGGAGGTCTCGATCCTGCGCGCCTACGCGAAGTACCTGCGCCAGCTGGGCATTCCCTTCGCCCAGGACTACGTCGAACAGACCCTGGTGAGGAACAGCGCGATCGCCGGCGACATCGTGCGCCTCTTCCTCGCTCGCTTCGATCCGGCCAGGGCGCCCGATCCGACGGCGCAGACCAGCGCCACAGCGGATCTCGAACAGGCGGTGGTCCGGGCCCTCGACGGCGTCTCCAACCTGGACGAGGACCGGATCATCCGGCGCTTCCTCAATCTCGTGATGGCGACGGTCCGCACGAACTACTTCCAGTGCGCCGCGGACGGCGGCCCGAAGGACCGCCTGAGCTTCAAGTTCGACGCCCACCGCGTGGAGGAGATGCCGGCGCCGCGTCCCTATCGCGAGATCTTCGTCTATTCGCCGCGGGTGAAGGGGGTGCATCTGCGCTTCGGCCCGGTGGCGCGCGGCGGCCTGCGCTGGTCCGACAGGCGCGACGACTTCCGCACCGAGATCCTCGGCCTGGTCAAGGCCCAGCAGGTCAAGAACGCGGTCATCGTGCCGGTAGGCGCCAAGGGCGGCTTCTATCCGGAGAACCTGCCGCCGCCGGAGGCGGGGCGGGACGCGGTGATGGCGGAGGCGGTCGAGTGCTACCGGACCTTCGTCCGCGGCCTGCTCGACATCACCGACAACCTGCGCGGCCACGAACTGCTGCCGCCGCCCGATGTCGAGCGGTACGACAACGACGATCCCTACCTCGTGGTCGCCGCCGACAAGGGCACGGCGACCTTCTCGGACTATGCGAACGCCCTGTCCCAGGAGTACGGCTTCTGGCTCGGCGATGCCTTCGCCTCCGGCGGATCGGCCGGCTACGACCACAAGGCCATGGGGATCACGGCCCGTGGCGCCTGGGAGTCGGTGAAGCGCCACTTCCGCGAACTGGGCACCGACATCCAGAGCCAGGACTTCACCGTCATCGGCGTCGGCGACATGTCGGGGGACGTGTTCGGCAACGGCATGCTGCTGTCGCGCCATATCCGGCTGATCGGCGCCTTCAACCACCTGCACATCTTCTTCGATCCCGATCCCGATCCGGAGGCCTCCTGGCGGGAGCGCCAGCGGCTGTTCGACCTGCCGCGCAGCAGCTGGAAGGACTACGACCCGGCCCTGATCTCCGAGGGCGGCGGCGTCTTCGACCGCCGCGCCAAGTCGATTCCGGTGACGGCGCCGATGCGGCGCCTCTTCAACCTGACCACCGACCATATCGCGCCGAACGACCTGATCCGGCAGATGCTGCGCACCCCGGTCGACCTGCTGTGGTTCGGCGGCATCGGCACCTATGTGAAGGCGAGCGGGGAGAGCCACGCCGAGGTCGGTGACCGGACCAACGACGCGCTGCGGATCGACGGCCGGCAGTTGCGCGCGAAGGTCGTCGGGGAAGGGGCGAACCTGGGCATGACGCAGCGCGCCAGGATCGAGTACGCCGCCGGCGGCGGGCGGCTGAACACCGACGCGATCGACAACTCCGCCGGGGTCGACTGCTCGGACCACGAGGTCAACATCAAGATCCTGCTGGGCGCGGTGGAGGAGGCGGGCGAGCTCGACCGTCCGGCGCGCGACCGGCTGCTGGCGGAGATGACCGACGAGGTCGCGGCGCTGGTGCTGCGCGACAACTACCTGCAGACGCAGTCCATCTCCGTGACGCAGCAGCTCGGCGGCCACCTCCTGGATCGTTTCGGGCGCTTCATGCGCACGCTCGAGAAGGCGGGGCGCCTAGACCGGAGCCTGGAGTTCCTGCCCGACGACGAAATCCTGACCGATCGCGCCAAGGCCGGGGACGGGCTCACCCGACCGGAACTGTCGGTGCTGCTCGCCTACGCCAAGATCTCGCTGTTCGAGGATGTGGTCAGCAGCGACCTGCCCGACGACCCGGCCTTCGCCGAGGACCTGCACGACTACTTCCCGACGCCTCTGCGGGAGCGGTTCGGCCGCTGGATCGAGAGCCACCGGCTGCGCCGGCAGATCATCGCGACCGTGGGGGTGAACGAGGTCGTCAACCGCATGGGGATCGTCTTCGTCCACGAGATCGTGGAGCGGACCGCCATCGCCCCGGCCGAGGTGATCCGCTGCTATCTCGCCGCCCGCTCGATCCTCCGTCTCAAGGAGGTCTGGGCCGAGATCGAGGCGCTCGACAACAGGGTGCCCGCGACCGTGCAGTACCGCCTTCTGGCCGAGTGCGGCCGTCTGTGCGAAAGGCTCACGGTCTGGCTGGCGCGCAACGAGAACCTGCCCCTGTCCGTCGGCGCCACCGTCGACGCCTACTGCGACGACCTCGCGGCGGTTGCGGCGGTGCTGCCCGACAAGCTGCATCCCCTGGAGCTGCAGAAACTGGAGCAGGCGGCGGCGGACTACGCGGAGGCCGGCGTGCCGGAGGAGCTGGCCCGGCGGATCGCCGCCTACCCCTTCCTCGTGCCGGTCGGCGACATCGTCAAGCTGGCCCGCGGCGGCGGCATCGCCGTCGCCGATGCCGCCGAGGTCTTCTTCGACGTCGGCGGGCGCTTCGGCTTCGACTGGCTGCATCAGGCCGCGGGTCGCCTGCCGAGCGAGACTGCCTGGGCGAAGCTGGCGGTCACCGCGCTGGTCGACGACCTCTACGGCCACCAGCGCGCGCTGGCGGCCGGGGTGGTCGAGCAGGCAGGGCGCGACCAGGAAGACTGGGGTCAGGCGCTGCGCGACTGGGTGAACGCCAGGCAGGTCCAGGTCGGTCGTACCGACCAGCTGATGGCCGAACTCCAGACCTTCGCGTCGCCCGACCTGTCGATGCTGTCGGTGGCGAACCGCCGGCTCAAGGACCTCGCCGGTCTGGCCTGACCGGCGTTAGGCGGCCGTCCGGACCGCCTCGATCGCCTCCCAGACGCGGCAGGGGGTGGCGGGCATGGTGAGGGCCGTCACCCCCACCGGAGCGAGGGCGTCGAGAAGCGCGCTCATGACGGCCGGCAGCGCCCCCACCGTCCCGGCTTCGCCTGCCCCCTTGATCCCGAGCGGATTGGTCGGCGTGGGGTGCGGGTTCTCGGCCGTGCGGAAGGCGACGAGGTCGCCGGCGCGCGGCATGGCGTAGTCCATGAAGGAGCCGCTGAGGAGCTGGCCCGTGCCCGGCTCGTAGACCACCGACTCCAACAGCACCTGTCCGATCCCCTGGGCCAGGCCGCCGTGGACCTGACCCTCCAGCAGCAGAGGGTTGACGACCCGGCCGCAGTCCTCGACCGCGACGTAGTCGAGCAGTTCCACCGTCCCGGTTTCCGGGTCGACTTCCAGCTCGCAGACGTGGCAGCCGCTCGGGAAGGCGTTGCCGGGAGGGCGCCAGATGTGGCGCGCCGTGAGGCCTGGTTCGACGCCTGCCGGCAGGCTGCGCAGGTTGAAGGACGAGCGGGCGATCTCCTCGAGCGCCACCGAACGGTCGGTGCCGACGATACGCAGCCTGCCGTCCTCGAACTCGATATCCGACTCGGCGCACTCCAGCTGGTGGGCGGCCAGACGCTTCGCCTTCTCGACGATCTCCTCGCGGACGCGGGTGAGGCTGGCGGAGACCAGCGCGACGCTGCGCGATCCGAAGGTGCCCTGGCCGTGGTAGACGGCCGTCGTATCGGAGTGGACGAGACGTATGCGGTCGGGTGCCAGGCCGAAGAGCTCCGTCACGACCTGCCGCAGAGCCGTCTCGTGCCCCTGGCCCTGAGGTGCCGTGCCGACGAGCAGCATGGCGCTGCCGTCGGGATTGAAGCGCAGTTCCGCCAGCTCCTCCATCACGGTGCCGGCCGCCTCGACGTGATTGGCGAGGCCGATGCCCCGCAGCCTGCCCCGGCTCTTCGACGCCTCGCGCCGTACCGCGAAGCCGTCCCAGTCGGCCAGCCCGAGGGCGAGGCGCATGTTCTCCGCATAGTCTCCGCTGTCGAACAACGGCCCGAACGGGGAGGCCCAGGGGAGGGATTCGGACGGGATCAGGTTCGCCTGCCGCAGCGCCACCCGGTCGATGCCGAGTTCCCGGGCCGCGGCGTCGAGGGCGAGCTCGATGGCATAGGAAGCTTCCGGCCGCCCGGCCCCCCGGTAGGGCGAGAGGGGGGCCGTGTTGGTGTAGTAGCCCTCGACTGTCACGACCGCCGCCTTGACGGCGTAGACGCCCGTGAGGCCGGCGAGATTGTTGAGAGGGCAGTGGGCGCCGAACGTCGACAGGTAGGCACCCAGGTTGGCGCGCAGCAACGCCTTGAGCCCGATCAGCCTGCCGGCGCCGTCGAAGGCGAGCGAGATGTCCCAGTGGTTGTCCCGGGCGTGGTCGTCGGCGGCGAAGGACTCGTTGCGCCCGCACAGCCACTTCACCGGCCGTCCGCAGCGCCGGGCGGCCCAGAGCACGGCTGCCAGTTCGGGAAAGGCCGCGTTCTTCAGGCCGAACCCGCCGCCGACGTCCGGGCTGCTCAATTCCAGCGCGGTCTCGTCCAGGCCGAAGACGTCCCTGACCAGTTCGTTGCGGATCAGGTGCGGGGACTGCGTCCCGGTCACAAGACGGTAGCGGCCCTCGTCCTCATCATAGAAGCCGACGGCGCTGCGCGGCTCCATGGGGGCGGCGATCACGCGTGAGATCGGCAGTTGCACCCTGGTCACGTGCGCCGCGCCGGCGAAGGCCGCATCGGCCGCCGCCCGGTCGCCGCTGTCGATCGAGAACCCCAGGTTGCCCGGCAGATGGTCCCAGACCAGAGGCCCCGCGGAGACCTCGTCGAGGCCGGCCACGGCCGGGAGCTCCTCGTAGTCGACCGCCAGCAGTTCCGCCGCGGTCTCCGCCTGGTCGCGCGTCTCCGCCACCACGAGGGCCACCGGATCGCCGACGAACCGCGGGCGCTCGCCGACCAGCACCGGGCGGGGCGCCGGGGCGATGCGCTCGCCGTCGGGCCGGAGGCGGCGGACGAGGCAGGAGGTCTCGCCGAGGCCGTCGGCCACGGCATCCTCGCCGGTCAGCACGGCGAGGACGCCGGGGGAGGCCAGTGCCTCCGCCTTGTCGATACCGCGGATCCGGGCGTGGCCGAAGGGAGAGCGGACGAAGACCGCGTGCAGGCAGCGGGGAATCTCGAGGTCGTCGAGGTAGCGCCCCTTGCCGGTCAGAAGCCGGCGATCCTCCAGTCGCGGCTGGGCGCTGCCCAGTCCGCCGGCCGCTACTCTCCCAGATCCCTCCGGCATCCGCCCCCCCTTCTCGTTCTCAGCCCCGGGTCACCGCGGCGCCGACACCACCGCCGTAGCCGCGGGTGATATGAACATCCACCAGGGCGACGCCGCCAGCCTCCACGACGGCGATGGCCTGCTGCAGGGCGCGGGGCAGGTCCGCCGGGTCCTTGACCGGACCGAAGCCGGCCGCGCCCTGGCCTTCCGCGAGCTTCGCGAGATCCGGGGCGGGATCGTCGATCGCCTGGCCGATCCACTTGTTCTGCACCGGGCGGTCGCGCATGACCGCCACCCGCTCCTGATGGATCTCGTCGTTGAAGAAGGAGCGGTTGTTGGAGACGACGACCAGCAGCGGCAGCCGGTAGTGTACCGCCGTCCACAGGGCGGTGAGCCCCATCAGCGTATCGCCGTCGCCGAGGACGGCCAGGGGCAGACGCCCGCTGCCCTGCAGGGCGAGCGCCGCACCCACCGACATGCCCGGCCCGGAGCCGATGCCCCCGCCGCCGTCGTAGCCGAGGTAGTCGAGGGGATGGCGGAACGGCCAGTAGCCGCCCGTCCAGCCGAGCGGCAGACGGATCAGGCAGGTCGGCCGCTCGCCGACGGCCTCCTTCAGGTATCTGGCCAGACCGGCGATGGTCAGGCTGCCGTCCGGCCCGGTCTCCGGCTCCTGCTTCCGCGCCGCCGGGCCGTCGGTCGGCGCAGGGCGGGCGGGCATGTCCTGCAGTTCCGCCAGCAGGGCGGGGACGAAGGCTTCCGGGGTCGTCGCCAGCCGGACGTCTGCCGGGGGCAGCACCTGGTGTTCCCGGCCGAAGCCGTTGTGCAGGGTCTGGTCGAGGCCGACCTGGACGATCCAGGCCTTAGGCGAGGCCTTGCCGTAGGCGCCGCGCAGCATGCCGCCGAGATCCAGCGCCTCGAGGGCGATCACCACGTCGGCTTCGGAGAGCGCCTTGTTGGAGTCCTCGGTGGGGAAGAGCGAGGGTGGGCCGCAATGCAGCGGATGATCGGTGGGGAAGGCTGCACCGGCCTTCATGTCGGTGATCACCTTGGCGCCGAGCTTCTCCGCCAGCGCCAGCCGCTGAGCCCAGGCTTCTTCCGAGCGGCTCACCCGCCCCATGAGGATGGCCACCCGCGGCGCGTTCCGCAGCCGCTCCGCCACGGCGCGCAGCGCCGCCGCGTCAGGCGCGGGGTCCGCCGGCGGCGCGAACCGCCCGACGTCGGGCAGCGGAACGGGCTGCGCGAGCGGGCTCTCCTGCATGCGGGCGTCGAGGTTCACGTAGACCGGCCCCGTGGGGGCGGTGCAGGCGATCATGTGCGCCCGCAGGAGGGCTTCCACGGCCGCCTCGGGCGAGGCGGGCTGGTCGTCCCACTTGATGAAGTTGCGGATCAAGGCGCCCTGGTCGGCGGCGGTATGGATCCAGTCGATCCAGGGCCGACGGACGTTGGCGTCCACCGGGCCGGTGGCGCCGAGCAGCACCAGCGGGACCCTGTCGCACCAGGCGTTGAACACCGCCATGGAGGCGTGCAGGAGGCCGACGTTGCTGTGGGCGATCGCGCCCATGGGGCGGCCGGTGATCTTCGCGTAGCCGTGGGCGATGGCCACGGCATGCTCCTCGTGCAGGCAGAGCAGCATCTGCGGCTGCTCGTTGCCGAGATGGTTGACCAGACTGTCGTGCAGCCCGCGGTAGCTGGCGCCCGGGTTGAGCGCGACGTAGGGCAGGCCCAGGCGGTTCAGCACCTCGGCGACGACGTCGCTCCCGAAGCGGGGGCTTCGGTCGTTGCCGAGCGCCTCCGGCTTCTCGACCGAGGCCAGCGGCAGGTTCGTGCGCTCCGGGGATCTCGTGGTGCTGTCCGGCATGATTGTCCTCGCTCGGCGAATGAACGGATCGGGCTGGTGATCTGCTAAAGGCTGGGGGCTCGTCGCGCGGCGGCCCGTCCGGGCGCGTTGCGCAGGCGCAGGGTCAGCATTCCGGCGAGGACGGCCAAGCCGATCCACTCGCCGATGTAGGCGCCTTCGAACGTCCCCGACGGTATGAGCACGAGGACGCCGGCGACGCCGCCGACGAGCCGCTCCGGCACCGAGAGGTGGCCGTTCCACCAGCCGACGATGGCCGCGGTCGTCGCCCATACGCCGATGACCGCAGTGAGCACCGCCCAGGCTACCGCCAGGGGCGTGCCGATGAGCAGCAGCGAGGGGGCGATCACGAAGAGGAACGGCACCACGTAGGCGCTCCAGGCCAGGCGGACGGCGGAGAAGCTGGTCTTCCAGGGATTGGCGCCGGCCAGGTTGGCGCCGGCGAAGGCGGCCAGGGCGACCGGCGGCGTCACCATCGAAAGCAGCCCGAAGTACATGACGAACATGTGCGCGGCGAGGGCCGGAACCCCGGCGCGGGTCAGAGCGGGCGCGACCAGGGTCGCCAGCAGCACGTAGACGCCGACCGTCGGCATGCCCATGCCCAGCACGATGCCGACCAGCGCCGTGATCAGGATCAGCAGGAAGAGGCTGTTGCCGCTGAAGGCGAGCAGGTGGAGCGTCAGGCCGAAGGCCAGGCCCGTCAGGTTGAGCACCCCGATGACGATGCCGGCGGCCGCGCAGATCGCCAGGATCTCCTTCACGGAGCTGCCGGTCTCGATCAGCGCCGCGGTCACGTCCCCGACGTGCGGCCGGCGTCCGCGGTAGCCGAAGATCATCGTGGAGACGATCAGAACCAGCGTCGCCACCAGCGCCGCCCACTCGGGCCGCGCATTCAGCCAGAAGAGGGCATAGAGCAGGGCCGCGAAGGGCAGGGCGAAGTGCCAGCCCTGCCGCAGGGTCTGCCGCAGCGGCGGCAGCTCGCGGGTGTCCATCGGCTTGATGTCGGCCTTGGCCGCCAGCAGGTCGACCTGGATGAAGACCGCGAAGAAGTAGAGGAAGGCGGGGAAGAGCGCGGCGACCATGACCTCGCCGTAGGGGATCTGCAGGAACTCCGCCATCAGGAAGGCCGCGGCGCCCATCACCGGCGGGACGAGCTGACCGCCGGTCGAGGCGACGGCCTCCACGGCGCCGGCCTGATCGGGGCGGTAGCCGGCGCGCTTCATCAGCGGGATGGTGATGACGCCGGAGGCGACCACGTTGCCGACCGCGGAGCCCGAGATCGTGCCGAAGAGCGCCGAGGCGGTGACGGCGATCTTGGCGGCGCCCCCGCGATAGCGGCCCATCAACGAAGAGGCCAGGTCGGTGAAGAAGTCGCCGGCCCCCAGGCGGGCGAGGAACTGGCCAAAGAGGATGAAGGGGATGACGATGGTGCAGGCGACGTTGAGCGCGATGCCGAAGATGCCGTTGGTGTCCAGGCCGAGGTAGACCAGGAGACGCGCGGGGGATGTCTCCGGGCTGCCGAGGTCCCCGGGCACCAGATGCCCGAGGGCGCCATAGGCGCTGAAGACCAGGACGACGCAGAGGATGCCGAGGCCGGAGGTCCGCCAGACGCCCAGCAGGGTCGCCGCGAAGAAGACCGCGGACACGGCGATCATCGGCGGGGTCGCGAGCGCCGCGAACATCATCATCCGCGGATATTCGAGCCCCAGCTTCACGGTGGCGGCCGCGACCAGTGCGAGCCCCAGCAGCCACAGCCAGACGAGGGGCGGACGCCCCTTTTCGTGCGCCGTCAGGGCCTCGCCGGCGAAGATCACGCCATAGGCGAGGCCCAGACAGACGATCAGGAACTGTTCGGTGAAGACGCTGACGTTGACCCAGAAGGGGACATCGAGGGCCCAGGCGATCGCCGAGAGCACAAGCAGGGCCTGGAGTGTCTTCTGCAGGCCGGTCAGCAGTCTTGTCATCTAGGGGCCACTGTCGGAATGGGGGCAGGGGGCCGCGGAAGGCCGAGCCTTCCGCGGCGGCAGGACGTCACTTCTTCGGGGGCCACATGTCGTGCGCCTTGAAGAAGGCGATCGAGGCGTCGTGGTACACCAGCGGATCGAGGTCAGCGGCCATCCCCTTGGGCGTGAAGTCCTTGAACACGCCGGAGTCCTCGGCAAAGGTCTGGGCGTTGTCGTAGAGCGTCGTCAGGATCTTCTGCACGACCTCGTCGGACACCTGCTTGCCGACGACGTAGGTGTAGTCATAGGCCATCACCGGCGTCGGGCCGTCGAGGCCGGTGATCGACGCGGTCGGCTGCACCGTCGTGACGTAGGAGGTCGGCAGGACGTCGCGCATCCGCTTCCGCGCGGCCTCGTCGGTGCTGAGGGGCAGCCAGCGGATGCCGACCGTGGCGTCGGCCTCCTTGGCCTTGCCGCCGCGCAGGGCGAAGAAGGCGGCATCGGCGTTGCCGCTCATGAAGGCGTCGACGCCGCGCGGCACGCTCGGGACCATCACCGGCACGATGTCGTCGGGCGACAGACCGCCGTTCGCCAGGATGCCGTTGATGTTCGCCAGCAGGGTCGGCTGCGCCGTCAGGCCGTAGGTCAGCCGCTTGCCCTTGAGGTCGGCGAGCGTCTTGATGTCGGAATCGGCCCGCACGAAGATGCCGACCAGCGTCGGCGTCACCGACGTCAGAACCCGCAGGTTCTTCATCGGATAGCCCTCGAAGGGGCCTTGGCCGAGGTAGGCGGGGATCACGTCCGGTGCGACGACGGGGGCGAGGTCGATCTGGCCCTGGTCGATCAGGGGCATGATCTGCCCGGAGCCGCCGAAGGACTGCATCCGCACGTCGAAGCCGCCCTTCTCCGACAGCAGCTTCGCGATGGCCGCGCCGGCGACGTAGTTCTGCGAGCCCTGCTGGCCCGCGGCAATGTTGAGCGACTGGGCGTGTGACTGGCCGGCCGCGAGGCCGAGCACGCCCGCCAGGGCGGCAGCAAGAATCTTGATCCGCATAGAGAGAGATCCTCCGTGGTTGGTTTCTGTCCCGCCCGGTTAGCGCGGGCGCTCGCCGAGGACGGTGACGCGGCGCAGCAGGCGCCTCTCCGAGGCGTCGAAGTCGCTGCGCGCATGCAGGGTGCAGCGATTGTCCCACATCAGGAGATCGCCCGGCCGCCAAACGTGACGGTAGGTGAATTCCTCACGTTCCTGGACGCGGAAGAGCTGCTCCAGCAGCGCCGCGCTCTCGTCGGCCGGCATGTCGACGATCTCGGTGGTCATCAGCCGGTTGACGTAGAGGGCCTTCCGGCCGGTCTCCGGGTGGGTGCGGACGATCGGATGGGCGAAGCGCGGCGCATCTGGGGAGAGGTTGCTGGACCGCGCGGTCGCGGCGTTCGCGTAGTCGTAGACGTTCAGGGCCTTGCGCCCTTCGATCTTCGCCTTGACCTCTTCCGGCAGGGCCTCATAGGCGCGGTAGGTGTTGGCGAAGGACGTGTCGCCGCCCCGCGACGGTATCTCGATCGCGTAGAGGAGCGCCGCCATGCAGGGCGTCTCGACGTAACACTGGTCCGAGTGGAAATACATCTCGCCATCGGGCAGGGCACCGATCAGCTGCCCGTCCTTCCGGATGTTGGAGATGAACATCACGTTCTCGTGGGTGCCCTTGCCCGTGTGCTTGTTGATGATCTTGGCCGGCGGCCCGAAGCGCGCCGCGAACCGCACCTGGTCTTCCTCGGAGATGTCCTGATCGCGGAAGAGGATGACGCAGTGGTCGAGCCATGCCCGGTGGACCTGTGCGAAGGCCGCCTCGTCGAGGGGGCGGGACAGGTCGACCCCCAGGATCTCCGCACCGATCGCGGGGGCGAGCGGGCGCACAGAGATGCCCGCCGCAGTATCCGTGGCGGCAGGCGTGGAAGCAGAGGCTGGTTGCAATGACATGGGTCCGCTCGCTTTTGCCGGTTTCTTCTCGGGGCGGGGGCGCCGTCGCGCATCGCCGAACGCCCCGGCCTTTCGCTTAGAAAGCTAGGCATTCGACCCGCAAGGGTTAAATACAATTTCGTTTAGGCGCTTGAAGCGAATTTGCATGAGCGCCGCGCCTCACGCGTTCGCCCCTTCGAACAAGAGCTTTCGCTTATCCTTCCCATAGCCATTTTGTTCTGTCGGCCGTCGCTGTCCGCTTCCTAGGGTCGATGGCGGACAATCATGGGAAGGCGAGCGGAAGCCACGTGGAGGGGCACCCGGCCCGGGTGGGCCTTAGGGCCGTACGGGTTGGTGACGGCCCGCGGCCGGGTCCTGGGTCGGCGCAGGACGCGCCGGTGCGGCGACGTGGGGTCTTCGCGAGAGGAGATGAAGAGATGGGTGCAGGCGACGGGGGTACGGCGGTGACGGGGGGCGTGGACAGGGTCGCGGCGCTTTCCGGCGACCAGAGCGGCGGCGTGCGGCGGCCATGCCTCACCTTGGCCATGAGCGACTACGATCATGTCCGCGACCTGATGTACGGGCGTGTCGGCGTCGAAGGCGTCCAGCTGATGCCGCTCACTCTCTCGATCGAGGAGATCTTCTACCGCTTCACGAAGTACCGTGAGTGGGATCTCTCCGAGATGTCGATGGGCAAGTACGTCTCGCTGCTGTCCCAGAACGATTTCTCGCTGACGGCCATACCGGTCTTTCCGTCCCGGGTCTTCCGGCATTCGTCGATCTACATCCGCCGGGACGGTCCGGTGAAGACTCCGGGAGACCTCAAGGGCAAGCGGATCGGCCTGCCCGAGTGGGCGCAGACCGCGGCGGTGTACAGCCGCGGGATGCTCATGCACGAATATGGGCTCAAGCTTCAGGACGTGGAGTGGATCCAGGCGGGGGTCAACCAGCCCGGGCGGGTCGAGAAGGTGACCCTGAACCTGCCCGAAGCCGTCCGCTACCAGTCGGCGCCGACCAAGACTCTCAACGGCATGCTGCTCTCGGGCGAAGTCGACGCCGTCCTGTCGGCTCATCCGCCGGAAGCCTTCAAGGCGGCTCACCCCAACGTGGGGCGGATGTTCGAGAACTACCGCGAGGTGGAGGAGGCCTACTACCGGAAGACCGGGATCTTCCCGATCATGCACACGGTGGCCATCCGCAAGCCGGTGCTGGAACTCTACCCCTGGGTAGCCATGAATCTCTTCCGCGCCTTCGAAGAAGCCAAGGGCCGAAGCCTCGCGCGGGCGCTCGAGGTGACCGCGCCGCGCTTCCCCGTCCCCTGGTGCTTCGAGTACGCCCAGCGCTGCACGGAGGTGTTCGGCAAGGACCTCTTCCCCTACGGCGTCGAGCCCAACCGGACGACCCTCGAAGCCTTCGTGACCTATGCCTGGGAGCAGGGTGTCTGTCATCGCAAGGTCGCGGTCGAGGAGCTGTTTCCACCGGCGCTGACGACCTCCTTCAAGGTCTGAACGGCCGACCCGCACCTTTACTCCGAGAGCCGACCCGATAGTGTCGGGGCGGGCAGGCCCGGGGCCGCCCGCCGCGACCACAGGAGTCCGGGTTGGATATCAGACAGCTGCGGTACTTCTCCGCGGTCCTCGAGCACCGCAGCTTCACGCGCGCCGCCGAGCTGCTGCGAATCGCCCAGCCGGCGCTCGGCCTGCAGATCCGCAAGCTCGAGGAGGAGCTGGACGTTCAGCTGCTGGTGCGTCACTCCCGCGGTGTGGAACCGACCGAGGCCGGGCTTCTGCTGCAGCGCCACGCCGATGACATCCTGCGGCGTGTGCAGGTCGCGCGGCAGGAACTGCGCGACCTCTCGGATGAACCGCGGGGCCGCGTCACCCTGGGGCTGACTCCCAGCACCTCGATCCTGTTCGCGAAACGGCTGATCGAGCGGGTGGAGGAACTGCTGCCGAAGGTGCAGCTCTCCATCGTCGAGGAACTCAGCACCGTCCTCATCGAATGGATGCGCGACGACCGCCTCGACCTGGCGCTGGCCTACAACGTGCCGGAGCAGACGGGCCTCGACACCGAGGCGGTGCTACGGGAAAGCCTCTTCTACGTCCAAGGATCCGCCGCGGCCGGGACGGACCAGCGAACCGTCGCCTTCGCCGAGGTGGCGGGCCGGCCGCTCGTCATGCCGGGCATGCCGCACGGGCTGCGGCTGCTGCTGGAGCACCATGCGCAGCAGGAGGGACTGGAACTGCAGATCTCGGTGGAGATCCAGTCCGTCTCTTCGGTGCGCGATCTGGTCGAACAGGGGATCGGTACCACCGTCCTGCCCTATGGCGCCGTCGCCCGTCAGGTGGAGGAAGGCCGGCTGGTCGCGCGGCGGATCGTCGAGCCGGAGATCCAGCGGACGCTCTTCCTGATCGCTTCGGGGCGGCGTCCCGCGACCAGGGCGGAACGGGCCCTGCTCAAGATCATCCGGACGCTCGTCGGCGAGCTGACCCGCGACGAGAGCGGGATCTGGCTGCCGGCCAGCCGCCGCGAGGACCCCATCCCTGCAGGCTGATCGCGACTTCGCCACGCCGGTCCGGGGCTCTCTCGGGCTGGCCGAGGCGCGCCGGACGGTGCTCGCGGCGCAGGGCTTCGCCAGCCGGGGCGCCGGAGGGCAGAGATCCTGGCCGGTGCTGTCGGCGATGCTGGACCGCCTGGCGCTGCTGCAGCTCGACTCCGTCTCGGTGCTGGTGCGTTCCCACTACCTGCCGCTCTTCTCCCGGCTGGGCGGCTACGACAGGGCCGAGCTGGACCGGCGGGCGGCCGGGCCGCGGCGGGCGCTCTTCGAATACTGGGCCCACGAGGCCTCGCTGCTGCCTCTGGCCCTGCACCCGCTGCTGCGGTGGCGGATGGCGCGGGCCCGGCGCCTGGACGGCATCTACGGTGGCATCGCCCGCTTCGCCGCGGACAACGGCGGCTACCTGGAGGCCGTGCTGGCGGAGCTGCGGGAGCGGGGCCCGCTCTCCGCCCGGGAGCTGAGCGACCCCGGGACCCGCTCCGGCCCCTGGTGGGGCTGGCACAAGGGCAAGCTCGCGCTGGAGTTCCTCTTCTGGTCCGGGGCGGTGACGACGGCCGCGCGGCGCGGCTTCGAGCGGGTCTACGGGCTCACGGAGCAGGTCCTGCCGGCGGCCGTGCTCGACCTGCCGACGCCGGAGGAGGACGAAGCGCAGCGGGCCCTGGTCGAGATCGCGGCCCGGGCGCTCGGCGTGGCGACCATCCCGGACCTGCGCGACTACTTCCGGCTGACGCCGGAGGCGGCCCGCCGGGCCGTCGAGGCGCTGTCCGAGGGTGGCGTGCTGCTGCCGGTGAGCGTGGAGGGCTGGAGCGCGCCGGCCTTCCTCCACCGCGACGCCCAGGTGCCGGCCCGGGTCTCCGCGTCCGCGCTGGTCTCGCCCTTCGATCCCCTGGTGTGGGAGCGCAACCGCTGCGCCCGGCTCTTCGGCTTCGACTACCGGCTGGAGTTCTATACGCCGGCGGAGAAACGGCGCTACGGCTACTATGTGATGCCCTTCCTGCTGGGGGACAGGCTGGTCGCGCGGATCGACCTCAAGGCGGACCGGCAGGGGCGGCGCCTGCTGGTGCTGGGCGCCTTCGGCGAGCCGGGCGTCCGACCGCAGCGGGTCGCCGGGCCGCTGCGCGACACCTTGGAGCGCCTTGCGCGCTGGCTCGACCTGGAGCAGGTCGAGGTGCTGCCTCAGGGCGACTTGGCGGGGTCGCTCTCGACCCGCTGACCCACCGCCCGTCGCAGCACCAGATGGTGCAGGTGCCAGTGCTTGGGCTTGCCCTTCGGCGTCAGGCCGTCGGTCTCCTCCCCCTGCCAGAACTCCACCCTGTAGCCCGCGCACAGCGCCTCGATCCCGGTGCGGTCGAAGGCGGGGCGGGCGTCGGCCGGCGCGAAGTCGTCCCGCGGCCCCAGAAGCTGTCCTGCGAAGCGCCCTCCGCCGGCGAGGGCGTCCCCTATGAGGCTCCAGACCCGCCGGAAGTGCGCCGCCTCGCAGAGGAAGAGGCTGAAGCTGGCGTTGACCAGGTCCGCCGGCGGCAGCGTCTCCAGGTCCTCGAAGCGGGCGGCGAGGGTCTGCAGCCGCGCGGTGGGGCCTGCCTGCCGCCGGAGGGCCGCCAGGGCCTCGGCGGAGCTGTCGACGGCCAGCACCGACCAGCCGGCGGCCAGCAGCGGCAGGCTGTCCCGGCCGATCCCGCAGCCGAGGTCGATCGCCCGGCCGGGCGCCCTGCCTTCGGCGGCGAAGGCGGCCAGTGCCCGCAGCAGGGTCGGCCGCGGAGGGCGTTCGGCCGTAGCCTCGAAATAGGGTCGGAAGTCGTGGTCGCCGGTCACGCTCACGCCGCTCCAGCCCTTGATGCCGCTGTGGCGCCATCCGACATGCTGGACATGATCATCGACCGGGTCCTCCCCATGCCGCTGCGTTTCCCGCTCCTCGCCCTTCTCGTTCTGCTCGCCGTGCCGTCGCTGGGCCGGGCCGAGGAGATCGGCAGCGTCGACACGGTGTGGAAGCTGCTCGGACCCAACCACAAGATCGTCATCGATGCCTTCGACGATCCCGACATCTCCGGTGTCACCTGCCACGTCAGCCGCGCCAAGACGGGCGGTATCAGCGGCGGGCTGGGGCTTGCCGAGGACACCTCTGACGCCTCCATCGCCTGCCGGCAGGTGGGGCCGATCAAGCTGCCCGACGGGCTCAAGGAGCGCGACGGCGAGCGGGTCTTCCGCGAGAGCCGCTCCATCCTCTTCAAGAAGCTGCAGGTGGTCCGGTTCTTCGACGAGAAGCGCAAGGTGCTGATCTACCTCGTCTACAGCGACAGGCTGGTCGAGGGTTCGCCCAAGAACGCCATCTCGACCGTGCCTGTCATGCCGTGGCCGGGCGAGGTGCACGGCTGACGCCGGCCGTCGCCTCGACGATCTCGCCGACGAGCGCCGGGCCGCGGTAGACGAGGCCGGTGTAGAGCTGGACGAGTTCCGCTCCGGCGGCGAGCTTGCCGACGGCATCCGCACCGCTGAAGATCCCGCCCGTGCCGACCAGCGCGACGTCCCCTTCGGCGAGCCCGGACAGGCGGCGGAGCTGCGCGGTCGAGAGGTCGTAGAGCGGCCGGCCGGAGAGCCCGCCGGCCTCGCCGCGGTCCCGGCTGGCTAGGGTGGGCGGCCGGCTCAGGGTCGTGTTGCCGGCGATGATGCCGGCGAGGGGCAGGGATCTGGCGACCTCGACCACATCCGCCTCGTCCTCCTCCGTCAGATCAGGCGCGATCTTCACCAGCAGCGGCGGCGCGGGCGCGGGCAGGGCGGCCTGCACGGCTGCGAGCAGGTCGGCCAGCACGGCGCGGCTCTGCAGCGCCCGCAGCCCCGGCGTGTTCGGCGAGGAGACGTTGACCACCACGTAGTCGGCGAACGGCCCCAGCAGGCGTGCGCCGGTGACGTAGTCAGCGACCGGGTCCGGCTGATCCTTGTTCTTGCCGAGGTTGACCCCGAGCGGACCGGGCAGGCGCTGGCGGCGCAGGCGTTCGAGCCGGCGCGCCACGACCTCCGCACCGTCGTTGTTGAAGCCCATCCGGTTGATGACGGCCTCGTCCTTGCGCAGCCGGAACAGCCGGGGTCGAGGGTTGCCGGCCTGCGGCTTCGGCGTGACGGAGCCGACCTCGACGAAGCCGAAGCCCAGGGCGAACAGGCCTTCGACCGCTTCGGCGTTCTTGTCGAAGCCGGCCGCGATCCCGACCCGGTTGGGGAAGCGCAGGCCCCAGAGGTCGACGCCGGGCGCTCCGCGGGTCCGATGACGGGCCGGACGCAGGGCGAGCAGGGCGAGGGTCAGCCGGTGGGCGCGCTCGGGCTCCAGGGAGAAGAAGAAGGGGCGGAGCAGCCCGTAGAGGTCAGGCACCCCCGTCCGCTCCGGACGCGGCGAGCGGCGGCAGTTCCACCTCGCCGGCCGCGTTCCGCCGCAGCGGCTCGACCCAGGCGACGGCTGCGACCGGCAGTGGGCCGTAGAGATGCGGGAAGAGCAGCCCGCGGCGGGAAGGCTCCCACCGCAGGGCTTCTCCCAGAACGGCCGGCGGGACGGCGATGAGAACAATGTCCGGCTTGCCGGCATGGTGGCGGGCGATCGACCCCGCCAGCTGTCCGGCCGTGGAGAAGTGGATGAAGCCGTCCCGCCGATCGTCGGCGGAGCCCTCGTAGCGGCCCGCTGCTACCGCCGCCTCCCAGGCGGCCCGTTCGCAGACGTGAAAGATCAGATCGTGCATCGTCGCTCCTTGGCTCCGCCATCTTTAGAGGGCCGACCTGTCCGCCGCCAGACGGGGCGCGGCAGACCGCCTCGGGTTTTCCTCTCGTGCTTCAATGGCTATCCTCGGCGGCGCCTATCAGAGGAGGCCGGCTCGTGACAGTGTGGACCTGGTTCGAAGATCGCTGGCACGCGGGCAACCCGCCGATCATGGGTCCGATGGACCACGGTGCCTGGATGGCCTCGACCGTCTTCGATGGCGCGCGTGCATTCGAAGGCGTCACCCCGGACCTCGACAAGCACTGCCAGCGGCTGGGGGCATCGGCGGTGGAGATGGGGCTGCAGGCGCTGCACCGACCGGAGGAACTTGAGGAGCTCTGCCTCGAAGGTGTGGCGAAGTTCGAGAAGGGGACGGCCCTCTATATCCGCCCGATGTACTGGGCGGCGGCCGGCTTCGTCGACGCCGACCCGGAGACCACGAGGTTCTGCCTCGCGGTCTACGAATCGCCCATGCCCGACCCCAAGGGAATCGCCATCACGCAGTCGCCCTTCCGCCGGCCCTCGCCGGAGAGCGCGCCGACCCGGGCCAAGGCGGCCTGCCTTTACCCCAATTCCGGCCGTGCCCTGCGGGAGGCGCGGCAGCGCGGCTTCGACAATGCGGTGATGCTGGACATGGTGGGTAACGTCTCGGAGCTCGCCACCGCCAACATCTGGATGGTGAAAGGCGGCGTCGCCTACACGCCGATCCCGAACGGCACCTTCCTCAACGGCATCACCCGGCAGCGCGTGCTGCAGCTCCTCCGCTCCGCCGGCGTCGAGGCCGTCGAGTGCTCCCTGACCTATGCGGACCTGGCAGGTGCGGACGAACTCTTCAGCACCGGCAACTATGCCAAGGTTCAGCCGGTGACCCGGATCGGCGAGCGCAACCTGCAGCCGGGCCCGGTCTATGCGCGGGCGCGTGAGCTCTACTGGTCCTGGTCCCACGGCGCCCTCTAGTGCAGCCGAATTCACGGACCGAGACGAGGAGCCGAGCAATGCGCACGATCCTTCCTACCGCCTTGGCGGTTGCGCTTCTCACGGCGTCGTCCGCGCATGCCGACGAGCGCCTCTTTTTCGCAGCCGAGACGGGGGATGTGAGCGCCGTCGAGCGCATGGTGAAGGACGGCGCCGATCCCGACTATGCGGACGCCAACGGCTGGACGGCGCTGATCTTTGCCGCCTTCGCCGGCCGCGCCGACGTTGTCCAGTTCCTGCTCGACCATGGCGCATCGGCTACGACCGAGACCAAGGACGGCGTAACGCCGCTGCTGGCCGCCACCTCTTCCGGCGACCTGCCCTCGGTCGAGGCTCTGGTCCGGGCCGGCGCCGACCCGCGGCGTCGGATCGCCGGTGGCATGAGCGCTCTCGACGTGGCACTGGCCACCGGCGCTTCGTCGATCGCCCAGTTCCTGCAGCAGTCCGATCGCGGGGCAGTGCCGGTTCCCGCCACCGCATCGGCTCCGGGCGGCGGCGGAAAGACGACAGCGCCAGCCGACCCGGAGGCGGCGGAGCAGGCGCTGGCGCTCACCGCCGAGGTGAGGCGTCAGATCCAGGAGGCGCTCAACGCCAAGGGTTTCGACGTCGGCGTGGCGGACGGCGTCTTCGGCCGCAAGACCCGCAGCGGCATCGAAGACTTCCAGAAGTCGCAGGGCCTGCCGGTGACGGGATACGTCGACCAGCCGACCTTCGTGCGGCTCACCAACTGACTCCCGGTTCCTTTTCCGAGCTTTCCTTGCCACAACGCCGTCCCGGAACTGCACCCGGCGGTGGTTGTTACAGGTCTGGTCGCCCGAAAGCAGGGTTCAACGACGGGCGGCGCTACCAGGCAAGAAAGGTGAAGATCATGACCTACGACCGTCCGATGGTTTCCGTCCGCTCCCAGGACGAGGTCTCCCGTCGCCGGCTCGCGATGGCGCTGGCGTTCCTGGCGCTGATCGTCTCCAGCTTCGCGCTGACGGCCTGCAACACGGCCAGCGGGTTCGGCCAGGACGTCGAGAACACCGGCGACGCGATCAGCGACACCGCCAAGGATACCGAAGACGCCCTCTGAGGCACAGGGGAGCGGGTGCGGGGTGCCGTTTCGGCGGCCCCGGCCCGCCGCCCTCTAAGGTCGGCTCCACGGCCGTAGCCCGCGAGCCTCCCGGACCGTCTCGACGATCGCCCGGCCGTCGACGAAGCGGATCGCGACGCCCCCGTACCGGTCCAGAAAGCGGCGGTCGATCACGCTCTTCGAAGAGCCGAGGATGCCGCACCCGTGCGTCGGCAGGGTCGTGACGACCAGGCGCGCCGCGTCGCGGCAAGCAATCGCGAAGGCGGGGTAGGAGCCCACGACCTCCACCACTTCGCCGGCGACCTGCGCCCGGCAACCCCAACCTTCGCAACGCAGCCAGGGGCCGGCAGCCGCGAAGTCGTGGACGACGTCCTGGCCATTGCGTGCGGCGGCCTGGGAGAGCGTGAAGTCGTCGGTCCTGCCGCTGTCAAAATGGAGGAGGCCCGCCGGGGAGCGCAGGCCGACGATGCCGTCGGCCGTAACCAGGACGTCGGGGTGCGCCACAAGGTAGGGACTGGCGAGCCCTGCACAGAGGGGAATCGCTCCCACCAGCCGCAGCCGGTTCACCCCCAGGCAAAGGATGATCCCGCCGAGGGTGCAGAGCCCGAGGCCCCAGTTCGGCATGGCAGGGATGGCGACGGCCGCCCCCGGCGACGCCGCCACGGTTCGTGCGAGCCAGATCAGCAGATCGAGTGCAGGCTCGAGCAGCTGGAGGATCGGAGCGGCGAGGCCGAGCGGCGCCAGCGTCAGCGCCAGCACCAGCAGCGGCATGATCCACAACGCGGTCAGCGGGACTGCGACGAGATTGGCGAGGACCGCGGCCACTGAGAGACGGTTGAAGTGCGCTATGGCGAAGGGCGCGGTCGCCAGCGTCGCGATGAGGCTGGTGAGCAGCACGCCCCCGACGTAGGCGGTGAACCGCCCCCCCGACCACTCGGGCTGCTCCCGCCGGCGCAGCGCCTCGTAGCCGGCCACCAGAGCCGTGACGGCGGCGAACGACATCTGGAAGCCGGGCGCCAGCAGGCTCTCAGGTGAAAGCACCAGAACCACGAGCGCCGCCCAGGCGACCGAGCGGAGGGTGATGGCGCGCCGTCCGACGATCACGGCCAGAAGGACGAAGGCAGCCATGACGAAGGCCCGCTGTGTGGGCACGCTGGCGCCGGACAGCCCGAGATAGAAGAGCGCCCCCGCGAGCGCGAGAGCCGCCGCCCAGGCTTTCACCGGATGGCGCACAGCCAGTCCGGGCACGAGCACCAGCAGGAGGCGGATGCCGAAGAACAGCGTGCCGGCGACGATTCCCAGGTGCAGCCCCGAGATCGCCAGGAGATGGGCGAGCCCGGCGTCGCGCATGGCCGCCTGGACGTCCTCGGGGACGGCACCGCGCTCCCCCGTGGTGAGAGCCGCGGCCAAGCCGCCCGAGACCCCCGGCAGAGCGGAGCGCACCAGGCGGGTCACGGTCGTGCGAAGCTGCGCGAGCACGACTCCGGCGCCACCGTTGGCCGGTGCGCTTATCGTGGCGCCGTCGAATAGGACCCCGACGGCACCGATCCGCTCGAACCAGGCCCGGAACGCGAAATCGTAGTGGCCCGGCAGGGCTGGCGGCGGCGGCGGCAGCAGGCGTGCACGGCCGGTGATACGGCTGCCGACGGCCGGAGGGTCGTTCAGCCAGCCGGCATTCAGGCGGATCCGGGCGGGCAGGTCCCGCGGCGGCAGAGTGCCTATGCGCGAGGGCCGCAACAGCAGGCGCACCCCCTCGTCCCGCGGCTCGGCCAGAATCAGCGTCGCCTCGATGGAGGCCGTGATGGGCGTGCGCAGCACGGGTGCTGCGACCGCGTCCGTCCGCCAGTCGGCGAGCAGGAATCCGCTGGTGCCTGCCGCGAGCAGAAGCGACAGGAACGGCCGCCCGCCTGCGCGTCGGTGAAGCGCCGCGAGGAAGACGGCCAGCAGCGTGACCCCGACGAGGAGGAGGTTGGTCGGCGGCCCCGGTTCCGCCGGGAGTGTGAAGTAGCTTGCGGCCCCCGTACCGAGCGCGACCGGCATGAGCAGAAGCCGGTCGGGCAGGAGGCCCGACAGCAGTCGAGCTGCGCCGGCCGCGTCGATGCCCCCCAGCCGCTCGCCGAGCCGTGCGCTCACCGGACCGTCGTGCTAGACCGGCGCCGACCCGATCGCCCCTGAGGACTGCAGTACGCTGCGATGACCGTCGTCACCCGTTTCGCCCCCTCTCCGACCGGCTACCTCCACATCGGAGGGGCCCGCACGGCACTCTTCAACTGGCTCTTCGCCCGGCATCACGGCGGCCGGTTCCTGCTGCGCATCGAGGACACCGACCGCGAACGGTCGACCCAGGCCGCCATCGACGCCATCATCTCGGGCCTGGCCTGGCTGGGCCTCGAGTGGGATGGCGAGGTGGTCCACCAGTTCGCCCGGGCCGCTCGCCATGCCGAGGTCGCTCACGCACTGCTGGCGCAGGGGCGAGCCTACCATTGCTATGCCTCGCCGGAAGAGCTGCAAGAGATGCGCGAAGCCGCGCGGGCGGCCGGTAGGCCGATCCGCTACGACGGCCGGTGGCGCGACCGCGACCCCTCCGAGGCCCCGGCCGGCGTCCGCCCGGTGGTGCGGATGAAGGCCCCGCAGTCCGGGGAAACGGTGATCCAGGATCTCGTCCAGGGGGAGGTGCGCGTCGCCAACGAGCAGCTCGACGACATGGTGCTGCTGCGGGGCGACGGCACGCCCACCTACATGCTGTCGGTCGTCGTCGACGACCACGACATGGGGATCACCAACGTCATCCGCGGCGACGATCACCTCACCAACACCTTCCGGCAGACCCAGCTCTACCGCCTGCTGGACTGGGAGCCGCCGTCCTTCGCGCATATCCCGCTCATCCACGGTCCCGACGGCGCCAAGCTGTCGAAGCGCCACGGGGCGCTGGGCATCGAGGCCTATCGGGAGATGGGCTACCTGCCGGAGGCCCTGCGCAACTACCTGCTGCGGCTCGGCTGGGGGCACGGCGACCTGGAACTGGTGCCGACCGAGGAAGCGGTGCGCCTCTTCGACCTGGACGGTGTCGGCCGATCGCCCGCCCGGATGGACTATCAGAAGCTCGATTTCATCAATGCGCACTACCTGCGCGAGGCCGACGATGCCCGCCTGGTGGAACTCCTGCGGACCTGGCTCGGCGACTTCGACGAGACGGCGGCCGACCGGCTGCGGCGTGGCATGGCGGGCCTCAAGCCGCGCGCCAAGACCCTGAAGGAGATGGCAGAGCTCGCCGCCTTCTATGCGGCGGCACGGCCTCTGCCGCTGACGGAGAAGGCGGCGAAGCTTCTCGGCCCGGACGCCCGGGCCCTGCTCGCACGGCTCGCACCGGCATTGGCGGCGCTTCCGGACTGGTCCGAGACGGCGGTCGAGACGGCGGTGCGGGATTTCGCCGAGGCGGAGGGGGTCAAGCTCGGCGCGGTCGCCCAGCCTCTGCGGGCGGCGCTGACCGGCTCCAACGTCTCGCCGGGGATCTTCGAGGTGGCGGCGATCCTGGGTCGGGACGAGAGCCTCGGCCGGATCGACGACGTCGCGGCGGCATAGTTTCAGGCGGTTCCCGGGCTCTTTCGGGCGAGGCCTCGGCTCCTCCGAGGGCCCGGAATTCCTGGCGCAGCGTGGAGAGTGCTGATCCGCCCGATCACAATTGATCGGGGGCATCCGGGCTCCTATGCTGCGCCGCACCAGTCATCGACCCAGGTTCGGGAGCAGGACATGACCGAAAAGACCAACGGCGCACCGGGCAACACCGTCACCCTGATCGACAACGCCACAGGCCGCCGATGGGACTTGCCGGTTATCTCCGGAACGATCGGCCCCGACGTCGTCGACGTCCGGAAGTTCTACGCGGACACCGGCATGTTCACCTACGACCCCGGCTTCGCCTCGACCGGCTCCTGCGACTCCGCGATCACCTACATCGACGGTGACCAGGGCATCCTGATGCACCGCGGCTACAAGATCGAGGAACTGGCCGAGCACAGCGACTTCATGGAGGTCTGCTACCTCCTGCTGCACGGCGAACTGCCGAACAAGACGCAGAAGTCCAAGTTCGAGCACGACATCACCTACCACACGATGCTGCACGAGCAGATCCTGAACTTCTTCAGGGGCTTCCGCCGGGACGCGCATCCCATGGCAGTGATGTGCGGCGTGGTGGGCGCGCTGTCGGCCTTCTACCACGACAGCACCGACATCAACGATCCGCACCAGCGGATGGTGGCGTCCCACAGGCTCATCGCGAAGATGCCGACGATCGCGGCAATGGCCTACAAGTATTCGGTCGGCCAGCCCTTCGTCTATCCGCGCAACAACCTGAACTACGCGGAGAATTTCCTGCACATGACCTTCTCCGTGCCGGCGGAGGAGTACAAGATGAACCCCGTCCTCGCGAAGGCGATGGACCGGATCTTCATCCTGCATGCCGATCACGAGCAGAATGCCTCCACCTCGACGGTGCGCATCGCCGGCTCGTCGGGCGCCAATCCCTTTGCCTGCATCGGTGCGGGCATCGCCTCCCTCTGGGGGCCGGCGCATGGTGGCGCCAACGAGGCCGCGCTCAAGATGCTGATGCAGATCGGGCACAAGGACCGGATCGGCGAGTACATCGCCAAGGCGAAGGACAAGAACGATCCCTTCCGCCTCATGGGTTTCGGCCACCGGGTCTACAAGAACTACGACCCGCGCGCCAAGGTCATGCAGAAGACCTGCCACGAGGTGCTCAACGAGCTCGGCATCGAGGACGATCCGCTGCTCGACATGGCCATGGCGCTGGAGAAGGTGGCTCTGGAGGACGACTACTTCGTCAGCCACAAGCTCTATCCGAACGTCGACTTCTATTCGGGTATCATCCTGAAGGCCATGGGCTTCCCGATGTCGATGTTCACCGTGCTCTTCGCCGTCGCCCGCACCGTCGGCTGGGTGGCGCAGTGGAACGAGATGATCGAGGATCCCGGCCATCGGATCAGCCGCCCGCGCCAGCTCTTCGTCGGCAAGACCGAACGCCCCTACGTGCCGCTCGGCCAGCGCGGCTGACGCCGCCGACCGGCATCGCGCCAACGAGAAGAGGCACGGCGGAACCTCCGCCGTGCCTCTTTCTATTCAACCGCCTCACCCCGTCACCTGGGACCGGAGCGGTCGCCGGCCGAGCGGCTCTCCCGCATCAGCAGGAGCGCGCCGACGAGGAAACAGAAGGCCCCGGCCAGCAGGCTCGTGTTCGCGAGCGCGGGAAGCCAGTGCGGCGCGGGCGCGCGAGGCACGTAGGCCAGCACGCCGGCGACCATGAAGGCCACGCACCCGAGCAGATTCACGAAAACGATCCGCCAGGCGAGGTCGCGGGGATGCCAGCTCCAGTGGGCGTGCCCCGCCTCGATGAAGGCCAGGTAGCCGGAAAGGAGGAAGAGGACCGACCCGATCAGTCCCGGCAGCCAGATCGCGAGGTCCTGCGCGTACCAGTCCGCCGGCGGGTGCATGGCGTCGAAGGTGTTGACGTTGAAGGCGACCGTCCCGACGAACTGGCTGAAGGTGCTGAGCCAGCCCGGGTCCGCCGGGCGCCAGCCGAGCAGCGTGATCGGCCGGACCCTCGGCGGCTGCCCGGGCACGAAGAGGGGGGCGTTCGCGGCCTGGAAAAGCTGCAGGTAGCCGGCGATCGTGAAGGGAATCGATCCGAGGAAGAAGACGAGATTGATGAGTCCACCGGACGGCCAGCCGAGGCCGGCGCGGGCCAGCGTTCCGGCACTGCCGGCCATGAAGAGCAGGGCGCCCACGGCGAAGAGGGCGCCGGTCAGCCAGTTGTAGACCGGCGTCTGCCAGACGGGCGCCGATGCCGCTTCCAGGCCGCGGGCGTTCGGGTCCAGCCCCTTGCGATGCTGCCGGGCGCGCCAGACGAACCGACGCCCACCGACCCTGTAGCGGTGCAGCGTGACGAAGGGCCAGGGGCCACTGCTGTGGACCTCTGCGCTTTCCACGGTCCGAGGATCGGTGCCGGAAAGGTCGCATCGGCCCTTCCGGCAGCCGGTGGTCAATGGTGGAAGCCGGACGCCTCGTGTGCGCCGAGGGGCTTCTGGATGGGGTGCGCCGCGAAATAGGCGAGGGCGGCCCTGATGTCGTCGACCAGCAGCGAGCAGAGGTCGAAGCTGACGCCGTTGCGCACGAGCACCCGCTGGATCGCCCGGTCCTGGCAGTTGGCCGGCAGGGTGTAGGCCGGGACCTGCCAGCCCCGGACCCGCAGCCTGTCGGCGAGGTCGAAGAGGCTGAAGCCGGGTTCGGTGCCCTCCTTCAGGGTCCAGGTGACGGCGGGTATGCCCTGGGCCCTGTCCCCGCCGAAGACGATCTCGAACGGCCCCATCTGTGCGATCTGGTCGGCGAGATAGCCGGCGGCGCGGTAGCAGGCACTGTGCACCTTGCGGTACCCCTCCCGCCCCAGTCGCAGGAAGTTGTAGTACTGGCAGACGATCTGCCCGCCGGGCCGGGAAAAGTTGAGGGCGATGTCGCGCATGTTGCCGCCCAGATAGTTCACCCAGAAGACCATCTCTTCCGGCAGGTCCTTCTCCTCGCGCCAGACCACCCAGCCGACGCCGAGCGGGGCGAGGCCGAACTTGTGGCCGGAGGTGTTGATCGAGCGCACCCGGGGCAGCCGGAAGTCCCACGGCAGGTCGGGAGCGCAGAAGGGGGCGAGGAAGCCGCCGCTGGCCCCGTCGACGTGGATCGGGATGTCTAGGCCGGTCTCCGCCTGCAAGCCGTCGAGCGCGTCGCTGACCGTCTTCACCGGCTCGAACTCGCCGGTGAAGGTGACGCCCAGGGTCGGCACCACGCCGATGGTGTTCTCGTCGCAGCGCCGCAGCACCTCCTCCGGCGTCATCAGCAGCCGGCCATCCTCCATCGGGATCTCGCGGTGCTCGATGTCCCAGTAGCGGGTGAACTTGTGCCAGCAGATCTGGACCGGCCCGGTGATCAGGTTGGGCTTGTCCGTCGGCTTTCCCTCGGCGCGGCGCCGCCCCTCCCAGCGCCGCTTCATGGCGAGCCCGCCCAGCATCGCCGCCTCGCTGGAGCCGGTGGTCGAGCAGCCCACTGCTTTCAGATGATCGGGGGCCCGCCAGAGATCGGCGAGCATGCGCACGCAGCGGGCCTCGATCTCCGCCGTCTGGGGATACTCGTCCTTGTCGACCATGTTCTTGTCGATGCAGTCGTCCATCAGTTGATGGATCTCCGGTTCCTCCCAGGTCTGGCAGAAAGTCGCCAGGTTCTGCCTGGAATTCCCATCGAGCATCAACTCGTCGCGGACGGCGGCATAGATGTGCCTGGGGTCCCGTTCGCTGTCCGGGAAGTCCGCCTTCGGGAGAATCGAAGAAAGATCGCCGGACCCGTAAGTCTCGTCGTTGCTGTTTTCTTCCCAGGGGGCGGGATCTTTCCGGGCCATTTCTACCTCGACTGTCTCGGGGAGCACACCAGCTGCTTGGTCGGACCCGCCGTCGGCGAGCCGTTGCTACTGTGCAGGAATGATCGAGGAATGGCTACCGTAGAGGCTGTCGGCGCGCGAGGGACGCCCGCCCCGCGAGCCGGGGAAGGGGAGGGGCGGAGGCCCGCGACGCTCAGAAGGAGGAGCCGGGCTGCGCGAGGAACAGGGCTTCGTCAGGCGTTGTCTGGCGCCCCAGGGCGGGGTTGCGGTGCGGGAAACGGCCGAAGCGGGCGATGATGTCCCGGTGCTGGACCGCATAGCGGGTCAACTCGGCATCTCCGAGCGCAGCGATCAGCGCCACGCTCCGGTTCTGAGCCTCTGGATCTTCGGCGTGTTCGAACGGCAGATAGAGGAACAGGCGCTCCTTCGGCTCGAGCTGCCGGTCGTGGCCGGCGGCGACCGCGGCCTCGGCCGTCGCCAGGGCCTTGGCGTCGCAGGCGAAGGCGGCGGCCGTTCCGCGGTGCAGGTTGCGGGGGGCCTGGTCGAGCAGCAGGACCAGAGCCAGAGCGGAGCGGGCAGACGAGAGCCAGTGGTCGAGCCGTCCCGCTGCGGCGTCATCGACCCAGGGGCCGAGCTCGGCGGCCACGGCCGCATCGAACTCGCCGTTCTTCTCGAACCAGAACGGCTCGCTCGCGGGATCGAACCAAAAGGCCAGGATCTTTTCCGCCGAGGGGGCTAGGCTTTCTCCGCTCGATGTCATGGCGTCCTCCGGTCTCGCGTGTTCCTTCTTGATGCACCCAAAGGCGCCGCCCGACGAGCGCTGATCCTCCCGGTGATGCTCGCCCTGGCGCTGCTTGCGGCCTGCGGCGGTCCGGATCGCCGTCAGGCGGACTACTGCCTCGCCCTGCTGCCTGCACTCACGGACGGTGCGGCGGATCTGACCGAGGTCCGCACGGCGGCCGGAGGGCGGCCTCACGAGGTCGTCGTCCACTACCACCGGGGAAGCGGTGCCGATGACGGGGGGGAGCAGACCGTGAGCTGCCTCTTCGCCGGTGACGCCACCAGTGCCGACCGCTTTCGGCTTCTGGCGGTCCAGGCCGAGAGCGGGCAGACGCTCTCCGAGGTTCAACTCGCGATCCTGCGCATCTGGGTCGAGCGCCTCCGCGGCGTGACGGAAGCGCGGCACACACGGCCGTCTCCCGGGCTCTACTTCCTGCAGACCCTGGTGAACGCCCTTTCGGTCTGCTGCCTCTACGCCCTCCTGTCCCTCGGCTACTCCCTCGTCTTCGGCGTGATCGAGCGCTTCAACCTTGCCTTCGGCGAATTGGCGATGCTGGGAGGGATGACCGCGGGGCTGCTCGTGGGGGCGCAGACGACGGCGTTCGGCTGGTCGCTGGTGGCAGCCCTGCCGATCGCCACTCTGGGGGCTCTGGCCTGCGGCGGTCTCTACGGCTGGGCGGCGAACCGCATGGCGGTGCAGTCGTTGCGGGACGGGTCGGGCCACGGCGTGATGATCGCCACGATCGGACTGTCCATTGCACTGCAGGAAGGCGTGCGGCTGCTGCATGGGGCGCGGGAGGTCTGGCTGCCGATCCTCCTGCCTCAGCGCTTCGCGCTCGCCGGCGAAGGCGACTGGGTGGTGTGGCTGGGTGCCCAGCCGCTGGCCGTGGCGGGGCTGGCTCTCGCGGTCTTCGGGGTGCTGCAGATCGTGATGAGTCGCACGACCGTCGGGCTTCGCCTGCGCGCCGTGGCCGACGATCCGGCGATGGCGCGCCTGCTCGGCATCGACAACGCCAGGGTCATCGCGACGGCCTTCGCCCTGGGCGGCGTCGCCGCGGGCGCCGCCGGCGTGATCCTGTCGCTCCACTACGGTGGACTGAACTTCTTCACCGGCGTCCAGGTGGGCTTCAAGGCGCTGGTCGCCGCCATCGTCGGTGGCGTGGGCTCCCTGCCGGGGGCGGTGCTCGGCGGCATCCTGATCGGTCTGGTCGAGACCTTCTGGTCCGGCTACCTTGACGGCACCTGGCGGGACGTGGCGGTCTTCGCCCTGCTGGCCCTGTTCCTGATCTTCCGGCCACAGGGCCTGCTTGGCCGCCGCCGGGACCCGCTGGGCTGACTTGCCCGGCGCGGCCGGTTGCGGCGATAGTGAATCCGCCCTGTCAGGAGGTGCCGATGCTGAAGGAGTTCCGCGAGTTCGCGATCAAGGGGAACATGGTCGACATGGCGGTCGGGGTGGTGATCGGCACCGCCTTCGGCCGGATCATCACATCCCTGGTGAACGACGTGATCACCCCGCCGCTCGGGGTGCTCGCAGGCAGCTTCGACTTCTCCGACTACTTCATCAATCTGTCGGACACGGAATACCCCTCCCTCGCGGCGGCGCGGGAAGCCGGCGCGCCGGTACTCGCCTACGGGTCCTTCTTCACCGTCTGCATCAACTTCCTGATCGTCGCGTGGGTGATCTTCCTGGTGGTCCGGCAGATCAACCGTCTGCGTCGCCTGATCGAGCCGCCGGCGCCGCCGCCGCCCTCGAACCGCAAGAGCTGCCCCTACTGCGTCAGCGAGATCCCGCTCGCGGCCACACGCTGCCCGCAGTGCACGTCGCAGCTCACCCCGGCCGCGTCGAAGGCGTGAGGTTCAGCGGCGCCTGCCGGCGCCCTCCATCCAGCGCTCCAGCCAGTGGATGTCGTACTGGCCGTCGATGAAGTCGGAAGTGGTGATCAGCCGGTTGTGCAGCGGCGCGGTGGTGTCGATGCCGTCGATCACCAGTTCTTCCAGCGCCCTGCGCAGGCGCATGATGCACTCGTTGCGGCTCTGGCCATGGACGATCAGCTTGGCGACGAGGCTGTCGTAGTGCGGCGGCACCCGATAGCCGCCGTAGAGCGCGGAGTCCATCCGGACGCCCAGGCCGCCGGGCGCGTGGAAGTCGCGCACCACCCCGGGGGAGGGCGTGAAGGTGTCCGGATTTTCCGCGTTGATGCGGCATTCGATGGCGTGGCCGTTGAAGCGCACGTCCTCCTGCCGGAGGGACAATGGCAGGCCCGCCGCCACCCGGATCTGCTCACGGACCAGGTCGATGCCGGTGATGGCCTCGGTGATCGGGTGTTCGACCTGCAGACGGGTGTTCATCTCGATGAAATAGAACTCGCCGTCCTCGTAGAGGAATTCGATGGTGCCCACCGAACGGTACCCGAGCTTGCGCATGGCGTCGGCCACGACTCCGCCGATCCGCTCCCGCTCCGCCCCGTTCAGGGCCGGGGAGGGGGCTTCCTCGAGCAGCTTCTGGTGCCGGCGCTGCAGCGAGCAGTCGCGCTCGCCGAGGTGGATCGCATTGCCCTGACCGTCGGCCAGAATCTGGATCTCGATATGCCGGGGCCGGCTCAGGTACTTCTCGAGATAGACCTCGTCGTTGCCGAATGCGGCCTTCGCCTCGGCCCGCGCCAGACGATAGGCCTCGGCCAGGCCGGCCGGATCCTTGGCGACCTTCATGCCGCGGCCGCCGCCGCCGGCGGCCGCCTTGATCAGCACCGGGTAGCCGATCTCGGCGGCGACGGTCTCGGCCGTCGGCAGATCCGGCAGGGCGCCCTGCGAGCCCGGTACCACCGGCAGCCCGAGGTCCTTGGCCGCCGCCTTCGCCGTGACCTTGTCGCCCATCAGAGAGATGTGCGCCGCCGTCGGCCCGATGAAGGTGAAACCGTGCTCCTCGACGATCTCGGCGAAGCGTGCGTTCTCCGACAGGAAGCCCACCCCGGGGTGGATCGCATCGGCCCCGGTGATGCTCGCGGCCGAGAGCAGGGCTGGGATGTTGAGGTAGCTCTTGGCGCTGGGGGGCGGCCCGATGCAGACGCTCTCGTCCGCCAGCCGCACGTGCATGGCGTCGGCGTCGGCGGTCGAGTGGACCGCCACGGTGGCGATGCCCATCTCCTTGCAGGCGCGGTGAATCCGCAGCGCGATCTCGCCGCGGTTGGCGATCAGGACCTTGTCGAACACGGGCCGGGAACTCCGCCTATTCGACGACGAGAAGAGGCTCGCCGAACTCCACCGGCTGTCCGTCTTCGACCAGGATGGCCGTCACGGTCCCCGCCTTCGGGGCCTCCAGCCGGTTCATCACCTTCATCGCCTCGATGATCAGCAGGGTCTCGCCGGCTCTCACCCGGTCGCCCAGCTTGACGAAATTGTCGGCCCCGGGCTCCGGTGCGAGATAGACGGTGCCGACCATCGGCGAGGTGATGGCGTTCGCGCTGGTCGACAGCTTTGCCGAGGTCTCGCCGCCCGGCGCCGCCGCGGCCGGCGTGGCAGGCGCAGGGGGAGGGGCGGCCGCGACCTCCATGGTGGCGGCACGGCGGGCGACCCGGATTCGCTGGTCGTCGGCCTCGATCTCGATCTCGCTGAGCCCGGTCTCGGTCAGAATGGTCGCGAGCCGGCGGATCGTCTCTTCGTCGAGGGGAAATTTCGCTCGGGTCTTTTCGGCCATCTCGTATCAGGTCCGTTCGGTTGTCGTCTTCAGGCGCAGCGCGAGGGCGCGCAGGGCGAGGCGGTAGCCGTCGCCCCCGAGCCCGCAGATCACGCCGTCCGCTATGCGGCTGACGTAGCTGTGGGCGCGGAAGGCTTCCCGCCGGTGGATATTGGAGAGATGGACCTCGATCGTCGGCAGTGCCACCGCCGCGAGGGCATCGAGGAGTCCGACGGAGGTGTGGCTGTAGGCCGCCGGATTGATGACCAGGCCCCGGGCCCGTCCCCGCGCCTGTTGGATCCAGTCGATCAGTTCGCCTTCGTGGTTGGACTGTCGGCAGTCGACCGCCAGGCCGAGCGCCTCGCCTTCCTCGACGCAGAGGCTGTCCAACTCGGCGAGGGTGAGGCGCCCGTAGATTTCCGGCTCACGCGTTCCGAGAAGGTTCAGGTTCGGTCCGTTGATGACCAGAACAGGCAGCCCTGCCGACACTTCTTTCCCCACATTCAGCTGGCGGCAGAGCTATCACGCGCGTCCCCGGGCGACAACGGCCTCAACTCTTGGCCTTGCGCGCCTTCTCGACCGCCGTCTTCAACTCGGCCAGCGGCAGGGCGCCCGGATAGAACTGGTCGCCGATGACCAGTGACGGCGTCCCCGAGACCTGCAGCGCTTCGGCGAGCGCATAGTACTCCGACAGGGACTTCTCGATCGCCGGGTCGCGCATGTCGCGTTGCAGCCGGTCCCAGTCGAGGCCGACCTGGTCGGCGACTTCCCGCAGAGCCGCCTCGTCGGGGGTTCCCCTGCGCCCGATGAGCGCCCAGTGGAAGGGCGCGTAGAGGCCCTGCCTGCGGGCTGCGAGCGCAGCCTTGGCGGCGACCAGCGACTCCGGCCCCAGGATCGGGAACTCCAGCATCACCAGCCGGATGTCGCCGTCCTGTTCGACCAGGGAGCGCAGCGGGCCGGCCAGCCGTTTGCAGTAGCCGCATTGGTAGTCGAAGAACTCGACGATCGTCACGTCGCCGTTGGGATTGCCGAGAACCGGAGCGAAGTCCGCACCCTTCGTGCGCTCCACGACCTGCGTGACCGCATCCTGCCGGGCGTCCGCCTGGGCCTGACGGCGCTTGCTCTCGTAGGCCTGGAGCGCCTCCACGACGATCTCGGGGTGATCGCGCAGAAGCGACCGGACCAGAGTCTCGACGTCGGCCTTCTGTGCGTCGCTCAGCGAATCCTGTGCTGCCGCGGGCGTCCCGGCGAGGCACGGCAGGAGCAGCAGGAGGGCAAGCAGCGGAAGAAGGCGGCGCATGTCGGAACTCCGGCGATGGTCGGCGTCGCGCCAGACTAGCGCCGACCACGCTCCTTTGCACGGTCGTCCGCCTCGCGGCCCGCCACCGCCTCCAGGTCGGCGGCGCGCAGAGCGCTGGCGCTCCCGGCGGGCAGCAGAGCCAGCGCGCGCTTCGCCTGCCGCTGCGCCTCTTCGGGATCGCCGTTGGCGTAGTTCATCTCCGCAAGCGCGAGTGCAGCCTCCCCCTTGTCGCCGAGGCGGCCTTCGGCGATCGCCTTCAGGCGCCAGGCGAAGCCGCTGTCGGGCTCCCGGGCCAGCACGAAGTCGGTGTGGGGCAGGGATGCGCGGTCGGTCGCCGGCGTGTTCTGCTCCACCAGCGCCTGGGCGAGGCTGAGGTGCAGCAGCGGTTCGTCCGGCCGCAGCTCGACGGCCTTGCCGTAACTGTCGGCCGCTTCCGCCACCCGGCCGTTCTCGAGCAGGATCTGCGCCTTCAACTCGTGCATGTAGGCGTCGCGGGGGTAGTCACGCAGCAGGGCGTCGAACTGCTGCAGGGAGTCGTCGATATGGCCGAGCCGGTAGGCCGCGATCGCCCGGGCGTAACGGGCCGGCAGGCCCGTGTCGCTGGCGGGATAGACCTGGGGGACGATCTGCGGCTTGAGATAGCCGATCAGCTTCGCCCGCATCCGCGCATGCTCGGCCAGCATTTCCGGGGGGATCGGCTTGTTGTTGTAAGGCGACTGGGCCACCGCCTGTTCGAGGAAGGCCACGCGCTCGCGGGTCAGCGGGTGCGTCATCAGGTAGGGGTCCTGATTGGGCGCCGCGATCAGAACCTCCTCGTTCTGCAGGATCTCCATGAACTCCAGCAGGCCCTTCGGACTCAGCTGCGCGCGTTGCAGGTAGCTGACGCCCGCCTGATCGGCCGCGGCTTCCTGGCTGCGGCTGTAGGACAGCAGGCTGCTCATGCCGGCCTGTTGCCCCAGGCTGGCGCCCGCGACGGCGGCTCCGCCCTGGCCGGAAAGCACGGCCGCGCCGATTCCCAGGAGCGTCGCGGCCAGCGCCGTGATCTGGGCGTTCGCCAGTTCGCGTTCGCGGCCGATGTAGTGGCCCCCGGCGATGTGGCCGGTCTCGTGGGCCATCACCCCGATGAGCTGGAGGGGGTCTTCGGTCCGGATCAGCAGCCCCGTATTGATGAACATGTCGCCGCCGGGGATGACGAAGGCATTGAGCCTGTCGTCCTGGATCATATAGATCCTCTGGTTCCGCGGGTTCAGACCGGCGGCCTTGAAGATCGGGGCGACATAGCTTCGGATCAGGTTCTCGATCTCGGCGTCACGCACGATGGTCTGGGCACTGGCCGATGCAGCCGTCACCGAGAAGCACACGACCAGGAGGACGAGCGCTCGTATGTTGCGGAATATCCGATTCACGGGTCGATCCTCTCCTGACGCCCAGGACTCTAGGGCAGGGCCGCAGGGGGTTCAACGCACCTGGCGGGGCCTCGCCGCCGTCGCGATCGCCGCGCTCGCGACCGCCGCCTGTTCGAAGTCTCCGCCGCCCGGGGAGGTCGCGCTGGTGCAGGGTTTCGCCGGCACGCTGGCGGCGAGTGAGCCGAATGCCGCGCTGATCGGACGCGACGTGCTGGCCGGCAACGGGAACGCTGTCGACGCGGCGGTCGCCATGGGATTCGCCATGACCGTGACCCAGCCCTCGCGGGCCGGTCTCGGCGGGGGCGGTGCCTGCCTGGTCCGGCAGCGGGAGGGCGAGGGAGCCACCGCGGTGGTCTTTCCGCCCGTCGCGGAAGCCGAAGGCGGCGTCGTTCCCCTGATGGCCCGAGGCCTCGCGGCGCTGCATGGCCGCTTCGGCAGTCAGCGCTGGGCGCTTCTGGTCGCGCCTGCGGAGGATCTCGCGCGGGCCGGCTTCACCATGACCCGGGCATTCCGACAGGACGTGATCGCCGCCCGCACCACGGTGGCCGCCGATCCGGGGCTGGCCGCGGCCTTCCTCACGGAGGCGGGCGAACCCAAGGCGATCGGCGATCCGGTCCTGCAACCTGCGCTCGCCTCGATCCTGGCGGGCATCGGCCAGCGCGGCATAACCTACCTGACCACGCCTCCCTTCTCGCGGCGTCTGGTCGATGCCACCGCCGCGGGGCCGCTCCGCCTCACGGTGGAGGCGCTGCGCAACCGGGTGCCGACGCTGAGCGAGGCCATCGCCCTGCCGGCGGGTGACGACACCCTCTACCTGCCCGGGGGCGCCGACCCGGCCGGGCCGATGACGGCCGAACTCTGGCGCCAGTCCGCAGCCGGCGGAGAGCAGGCGCTCCCTCTGTCGGGTGTCGGGCTGGCGGAAGGCGGGGCCGGGTTTGTCGTCGCCGACAGCCGCGGCACGACCGTCGCCTGCAGTTTCAGCATGAACGGCCTGTTCGGCACCGGCCGCACGATCGCCGGCACCGGCCTGATCATGGCCCGGCCGCCGCAGGAGGCGGTGCCCCTGGCGGTCGGCATCATCGCCGCCACCAAGGCGACCCGCGTGGCCGTCTCCGCCGGGGCCGGCTACGCCGCCCCGGCCCTGCTGGCCCGGACCCTCGCCGCTGGCCAGGCGACGCTCGGCGATCCCGCGGCGGCGCTCGCCAGGGTGACGGCGGCGCCGGGAGACATTCCCTTGCAGGCCCTTTCGTGTGCCGGCGGCCAGGAGAGCTGCACGGCCGCGACCGACCAGCGGGCTGCCGGCTTGGCGGTGTCCCTCCGCTAGGCCGATCCGCGGCGCGACAGTAGGCCCACAGAGCCGAGGGTTGTTGCGCCGCCGCAAGCCGTGCTACCGCACCCCTCTGCCTGACCCCCGTTTGTTCTCCGGAGCCGAGCGATGCCCTATGTCGTGACCGAAGCCTGTATCAAGTGCAAGTTCATGGACTGCGTGGAGGTCTGCCCGGTGGACTGCTTCTACGAGGGCGAGAACATGCTCGTCATCCATCCCGACGA